>PPYE01275168.1_pt1 | contig 200043 bp, 155 predicted proteins | sample 1559881 | NCBI WGS metagenome assembly PPYE01 (sample SAMN08240022, study PRJNA423297) | Human gut metagenome, whole genome shotgun sequencing project.
ATTGCTTGCACAAAGACCATATAGCTTTATAAGCGATGAGACTATTGTCTTAACTCCCTTTAACTCCTTAACTCCCTTTAACTCCTAATTCCCAACTTCCTTTTCGCGTTTTCTATGCGTTCCGGTGTGGGCGGTTCCACCCCTTTGAGCGGATAGTCAAGCCCGAGTTTCTCATATTTATACGTGCCCAACGTGTGATAGGGCAGCACATCCACGCGCTCCACATTGGTCAGCGTGTCGAGGAAAGCCCGCAGCCGGGCGAGATAGTCGTCGCGGTCGGTGATGCCGGGGATGAGCACATGGCGTATCCACACCGGTTTGTGAATGTCGCTCAAGTAGTGGGCGCAGTCGAGAATGTTGCGGTTGGAGTGCTTTGTCAGCTTGCGGTGCTCATCGTCGTCTATGTGCTTGATGTCGAGCAAGATAGTGTCGGTGTACTTCATCAGCTCTTCAAACTTGGCAAACCACGCCCCCTGCCGCGTGAAAGGCTGCGCCGAGGTGTCAAGACACGTGTTGATGCCCCGCTCGTGAGCCTTGCGGAAGAGTTCCGTGAGGAAGTCTATCTGCATCAATGCCTCGCCGCCGCTCACGGTGATGCCGCCCTCCCGGCCCCAATAGGAGCGGTAGTGCTCGGCCCGGTCGAGCAGTTCGTCGGCCGTCATCTTTTCCCCCACGCCCGTCTGCCACGAGTCGGGGTTGTGGCAGAACCGGCAGCGCATGGGGCAACCTTGCAGAAAGATGAGAAACCGGATGCCCGGGCCGTCCACCGAACCGAAGGTCTCGATGCTGTGGATGAAGCCGAAAAGGGGTAGCCCCACCCCCGGCACGGCCTCACCCCCCGGTCCTTCTCCGAGGGGAGAGGGGAGTGAAGTGCCTTGTGGGTGAAAGATATCTTGTATGTTCTTGTTGTTATCCATGTTATCATCCATAATGTTATGTAGCAAAAGAAAAAGCCTCACCCCCGGCCCTCTCCCCTTGGCGAGGGGCCGGGGGTGAGGCTGTGTCGGGAGTGAGGCCGTTCCGGCTGCCTAAGCCTATTCCTTTTCTTACAACCTTCCGTGTGCCTGTCGGGCAATCACATCGAGCTGCTGCTCGCGTGTGAGGTCGATAAACTTCACGGCGTAGCCGCTCACACGGATGGTGAAGTTCTGGTATTCCTCTTTCTCGGGATGCTCCATGGCATCTTTGAGCTTCTCCACGCCGAAGACATTCACGTTGAGGTGGTGTGCGCCTTGGTCGAAGTAGCCGTCCATTACGCCTACGAGCGTGTTGGCGCGTTCCTCGTCGTCGTGGCCCAGTGCACCCGGACTGATGGTCTGCGTGTTGGAGATGCCGTCGAGCGCATACTCGTAGGGCAGTTTGGCCACGGAGTTGAGCGAAGCCAAGAGACCGTTCTTCTCGGCGCCATACGACGGGTTGGCACCCGGCGCAAGCGGTGTTCCGGCAGCGCGGCCGTCGGGCATGGCACCTGTGTACTTGCCATACACCACGTTGGAAGTGATGGTGAGGATGCTCGTCGTGGGCTCCGAATGGCGGTAGGTGTGGTATTTGCGAATCATGCCCATGAATGTCTTGAGCAACCACACGGCTATCTCGTCGGCCCGCTCGTCGTCGTTGCCGTAGCGGGGGAAATCGCCCTCGGTCTTGAAATCAATGGGGAAGCCCGTCTCGTCGCGCACGATGTTGACCTTGGCATACTTGATGGCGCAGATGGAGTCTACCACGTGGCTGAAGCCTGCGATGCCCGTAGCGAACGTGCGGCGCACATCGGTGTCGATGAGTGCCATCTCGGCAGCCTCGTAGAAGTATTTGTCGTGCATGTAGTGGATGAGGTTGAGCGTCTTCACGTAGATGCCGGCAAGCCAGTCCATCATGTCCATGAAGCGGGGCATGAACTCCTCGTAGTCCACCACATCGCCCGTGATGGGGCGCAGGGCCGGTCCGCACTGCTCGCGGCTCTTGGCATCCACACCCCCGTTGATGGCGTAGAGCAGACACTTGGCGAGGTTGGCACGGGCGCCGAAGAACTGCATCTCCTTACCCGTCTGCGTGGCCGACACGCAGCAGCAGATGCTGTAGTCGTCTCCCCACACCGGGCGCATCACGTCGTCGTTCTCATACTGGATGGAACTTGTCTTCACCGAGATCCACGCGGCATAACGCTTGAAGGCCTTGGGCAGGCGGCTGCTGTAGAGCACGGTGAGGTTGGGCTCGGGCGACGGGCCCATGTTGATGAGCGTGTGGAGGAAGCGGAAGTCGTTTTTGGTGACCATCGAGCGTCCGTCCATGCCCATGCCTGCCACCTCGAGCGTGGCCCATACGGGGTCGCCGGAGAAGAGCTGGTTGTAGGAGGGGATGCGGGCAAACTTCACCATGCGGAACTTCATCACCAGATGGTCGATGAGTTCCTGCGCCTCCTCCTCGGTGAGCGTGCCTTCGCGGAAGTCGCGCTCGATGTAGATGTCGAGGAATGTGGACACGCGGCCCACCGACATGGCGGCACCATTCTGCGTCTTCACCGCTCCCAGATAGCCGAAGTAGAGCCACTGCACGGCCTCGCGGGCGTTGGCGGCAGGGCGGGAAATGTCGTAGCCATAAAGGGCGGCCATCTCCTTCAGGCCGTTGAGGGCGCGAATCTGCATCGCAACCTCCTCGCGCAGGCGCACCACCTCGTCGATCATCCCTTGGTCGCCGATGCCTTCAAGGTCTTTCTTTTTCTCCTCGATGAGGAAATCCACACCGTATAGGGCCACGCGGCGATAGTCGCCCACGATGCGGCCGCGGCCGTAGGTGTCGGGCAGTCCGGTGAGGATGTGGTTGTGGCGCACACGCTTCATCTCCGTGGTGTAGGCGTCGAACACCCCGTCGTTGTGTGTCTTGGCATATTTGGTGAATATCTCGTGAATCTTTTCAGAAGGCTGATAGCCGTAGGTGGTGCAAGCCTGTTCGGCCATCTTGATGCCGCCGTAGGGCATGAAGGCGCGCTTGAGCGGCTTGTCGGTTTGCAGGCCGACCACCTTTTCCAACTCCTTCGTGCCCTCGCCGATGTAGGCCGGGCCGTAGGCCGTCAGTCCGGAGACTACCTCCGTCTCCATATCAAGAACACCGCCCTTGGCACGCTCCTCCTTCTGGAGCTCCTTGAGCCGGCCCCACAGTGTGTCGGTAGCTTTGGTGGGCCCTGCCAGGAAGGACTCGTCGCCCTCATAGCCGGTGTAGTTGTTCTGAATGAAATCTCTCAGATCCACTTCAGAAGACCATTTGTTTCCTTTGAAACCTCGCCATTCTGTTCTCATAATTTTTTTATTTGTTATTGATGAATAATACTGGGTATAAATCCTGAATCTTGTAATTCGAGTGCAAAGTTAACCTTTTTTTTCATGATATGGAAATAAAAAGGTTCATCATTTATGGGTATTTTGCAAACTGGAGTTGGCAAACGGCTTCGTTAAAGGGGATATCCCGTTCGAATCCTTTAACTTTTCCTCAGTTTTCGTTTAACTTCATTAACCATTCTGCCGCGCTTCTTTTCCACCTATTATTATATGTCGGCGGAATTATGGATAAAACTCCCGAAAAAGCTCCTTTAACTCCGAAAAAATCAGTAAGTTTGCAAGATAAATCAGTAACAGGTATAAGCCAATGGAACCATTAGCCGAAAGAATGCGTCCCCGCACACTCGACGACTACGTGGGGCAGCAGCATCTCGTGGGCCCCGGGGCCGTGCTGCGCCGCATGATAGAGGGTGGGCGCATCTCCTCCTTCATCCTTTGGGGCCCGCCGGGAGTGGGGAAGACCACGCTGGCGCAGATCATCGCCAACCGCCTCAAGACACCTTTCTACACGCTCAGCGCCGTGACAAGCGGCGTGAAAGACGTGCGTGAGGTCATCGAACGGGCCGGCCGCAACCGCTTTTTTGACTCCCTGTCGCCCATTCTCTTCATCGACGAGATACACCGGTTCAGCAAAAGTCAGCAAGACTCACTGCTCGGGGCCGTGGAGAAGGGCGTGGTGACACTCATCGGGGCCACCACCGAGAATCCCTCCTTCGAGGTGATACGCCCGCTGCTCTCGCGCTGTCAGCTCTATGTGCTCAAGCCCTTGGAGAAAGAAGACCTGCTCCGGTTGCTCCACCGGGCCGTGACCGAGGACACCGAACTACGCAAGCGCGACATCCGTCTCACCCAGACCGACGCGCTGCTGCGCTACAGTGGCGGCGACGCGCGCAAGTTGCTCAACATCTTGGAGCTGGTGGTGGAGGCCTGCGGCGACGCGCCCACGGTGGAAATCACCGACCGCTTGGTGGAGGAACGGTTGCAGCAGAATCCGCTGGCCTACGACAAAGACGGCGAGATGCACTACGACATCATCTCGGCCTTCATCAAGAGCATACGCGGCAGCGACCCCGATGCGGCACTCTACTGGATGGCACGCATGATAGAGGGGGGCGAAGACCCGAAATTCATCGCCCGCCGGCTGGTGATCAGTGCGGCCGAAGACATCGGACTGGCCAACCCCAATGCCTTGCTGCTGGCCAACGCGGCTTTCGACACGGTGACGAAGATAGGGTGGCCCGAGGGCCGCATACCGCTGGCCGAGGCCGCCGTCTATCTGGCCACGAGCCCCAAGAGCAACTCGGCCTATCTGGGCATCGACGCCGCACTGGCCCTCGTCAGGCAGACGGGCAACCTGCCCGTGCCGCTCCATCTGCGCAACGCGCCCACCAAGCTCATGGCCGACCTCGGCTATCACGACGGCTACAAGTATCCCCACGACTATCCGGGCCATTTCACCCCGCAGCAGTATCTGCCCGACGAGGTGAAAGACCGCCGCCTGTGGCACGCCCAGCATTCGCCTGCCGAGGAGCGGCAGTATCAGTGGATGAAGACCTGCTGGGGCGATAGATTTGAAGAGAAAAACCAAAAATAGCTTCCATGCTGTACGAGAATCCGGAGTTTGTGAGAACGCTCCAGCACATCATTGAGTTTGTAGGCACCTTTGCGTTTGCCGTTTCCGGCATCCGCCATGCCGCCGCCAAGCATTTCGACTGGTTTGGCGGTTTCGTCTGCGGCATTGCCGTGGCCATCGGGGGCGGCACCATCCGCGATGTCTGCCTCGGTGTCACCCCCTTTTGGATGACCTCCGCCCTCTACATTGTCTGCACGTTTGTGGCCCAAGGCGTGGTCATTGTGTTCAGCCGTTCACTCAAACGGCTCGACAACGCCTGGTTTGTGTTCGACACGCTCGGCCTTGCCCTTTTCACCATCGCCGGCCTTCAGAAGACCCTTGCCCTCGGCCATCCCTTCTGGGTGGCCATCGCCATGGGCTGCATCACCGGTTCCGCCGGCGGCATCATCCGCGATGTGCTGCTCAACAACGTGCCCGTCATCTTTCGCAAGGAGATCTATGCCATGGCCGGTGTGGCCGGAGGCCTGCTCTATTGGCTCCTCTTCCGCCTCGGCGTGGATGTGAGCGTCACCGTGGCAGCCACCTTCCTCACCATCTGCCTCATCCGTCTGCTGGCCGTGAAATATCACATCTCGCTGCCCAAACTGCGCGGGGAAGAGCGGTGAGCATCACGGGCAGCAAATTCTTCCCGACGCGTGGGGGCAGCTCTTTAGGCCTGCCTGACGGCTCGTGTGGCCGTTGCCGGAAGCGGGAGGGAGAATGAAAGATTTTGAAAACAGAAAAAACAGATAGAATGGAGATACAAACGACTATACCACAAGAGTATCTACAAGCTGTGGAGGCAATGAAGAAGGCTATCCTTCATAGTCAGTATCAGGCGGCTAAAGGGGTAAACAAGATACAACTGTCCCTTTATTATGCCATTGGACAATATGTGTCGGCTAACTCCCGACACGGCCATTGGGGAAAGCACGCGATAGATACAATCAGTTTGTCGCTGCAAAGGGAGTTGCCCGGCCTGCGAGGGTTTTCTTCTCCGCATATCCGGAGTATGCGATTGTTCTATGAGACTTGGAGTGATGTTGAAGATTGCTCGCCACTGGCGAGCAAAATAGATACTAATGTGCTCATCAGAAAATGCTCGCCATTGGCGAGCGGAATCAGTATGGATGAATTTTTTGGAATAAGTTTTACCCATCACATGGAAATCATTCGCCAGACAACTTCTTTGGAGGAACGGGCTTTTTATATCCACCAGACATACTTGAACCATTGGTCCAAATACGCTTTGCGCGACCATCTGAAAGCCGACGACTTCCATCACCGGGGCATGCTCCCCAATAATTTCAGTCAGGCGATGGCCGATTCCCATCAGGCTTTGAAAGCTGTGAGCATGTTCAAAGACGAGTATCTCCTCGATTTTATCAATGTGGAGCAGTTAGACGAGCAAGACCGCGAAGACATCGACGAGCGGGTGGTCGAGACGAGCATCGTCAACAACATCAAGAAGTTCGTCATGATGTTTGGCCGTGGTTTTGCCTTCATCGGCAATCAATACAGGCTGATGGTTGGAGAAAAGGAATTCTTCGTGGATCTTCTTTTCTATAATCGCGAGATTTCCTCCCTTGTGGCCATCGAACTCAAGGCCGGCGAGTTCAAGCCGTCCTATCTCGGGCAGCTGAATTTCTATTTACAGGCTTTGGACGATCAGGTCAGGATGCCGGGCGAAAATCCGTCCATAGGCCTTGTGTTGTGCAAGAATGCCGACAAGATGGTTGCCGAGTATGCCGTGCGTGACTATACCAAGCCGATGGGCGTGGCCACATACAGAACTACCAAGGACATGCCCAAGAAACTCCGGGATGCTCTTCCCGATATTGAGGAGTTGAAGAAATTGCTGTGAGTGACGACGGAGTGACGACGGAAAATGAGCGGAGGAATGAAGGGAATTCTGTTGGCGGAGATTGTCTGTGGGGCGCGGAGAAGCCTGAATCTGCCCAATGGCATCAGAAAGACACCATCTCACACTTTTGTAAAACCATTTATGCGAAAAACGGCTCCGTGCTTGCGATATTCCCGACTAAAACCCCGCCGGCCGGAAATACGCCGATTTTGACGAGGCATGTAACCCTTTGACTGTCAGTTGTTTGATTTTTCTTGACACGTGAAACCATCTCCAAAGGGATGTGAAAAGGCCCGAACGAGAAGTCCGTTCGGGCCTTTTTGGCCGGCCGTCGTGCCGCTTTGGCAGTCTGACTGTGCCCCTTTCGCCTTGTCATCCGGCCTTTTCTCTATCCCATCCATGCCTTTTAGTCGTTTTCCGCCCACCATTCTGTGCTATTTGGCCGGTTTTCAGAAGGGGCTTTTTGTCAAGGAAAATCAGGGTTCCGGATTCTTTTGTCGCACTCGACGGAATATGCTTGTGTCGTCATCAATACCTACTTTATATCTCTATCGAGTCGGGAATGTTCTCCAACCGTGTGAGAATATGTTTTCGCCATAAATGTAATGACTGTCACCGTGAGGACATCCTCTCCTCTTCAAGCAGCCTTTGTCCTTTCCTCCCTCCCTACAGGGAAGGCCGGGGTGGGTCTCTAAGGAGGGTCTTCGGTCTTCTTGAGGGTCTCTAAACGAAAAAAGAGAATCTCGCATGAGATTCTCTTTGTACACCCTTAGGGATTCGAACCCTAGACCCACTGATTAAGAGTCAGTTGCTCTACCAACTGAGCTAAGGGTGCAGGTCATGACAACACGGCTGCGGGTCTTTAGGAGCCATCAAGAAGTGCGCCCTTAGGGACTCGAACCCTAGACCCACTGATTAAGAGTCAGTTGCTCTACCAGCTGAGCTAAGGGCGCCTCTTGGTTGTTAAGCGGTTGCAAAGGTACGGTGTTTTTTCAAGACCACCAAATAAATCCTAAACTTTTTTACAAACTTTTTCTTGTATGTAAGTTGTTTCAATACATGCCCTGTGCATATAATAACCCGTGTGCCATCAGCGGCCCAACGGGCATGGACACCCTCTCTGCTTGATGCTGCTGATCACTTCCTGATAAAAATCTTCAACGCCCGGTTTTGGGTGGAGCGGGCGATTTTGCGTAAGGCCCGGTCGCGAATCTGGCGGGCGCGTTCGCGCTTGATGCCCATCTGTTCGGCTATTTCGGCCAGTGAGATGCGGCCCGTGCCCAGTCCGTAGAAACCGCGCACCACTCGCTGTTCGCGCTCGTCGAGTGTGGCCACGAGCGACTCCAACGCCTCGATCATGGCCTGCACGTTGTAGTCGTCGTCAGGATGTATGGCATCCTTGTTTTCCAAGATGTCGAGCAAGGTAAACTTGTTGCCCTCCGAGAGCGGTGCGTCGACCGATGCCGGCTGCACTTCGTGGCGCGACTTCTGCCGCATGATGTCACGTGGCACGCGGTAGAGGCCTGCCTGCTGCTCCACGGCCCGTTCCATCGCCTTGCGCACATAGGGGGCGGCGTATGCCACAAAACGGTTGCCACGCGAACCGTCAAACTTTCCGGCCGCTTCCATCAGTCCGATGTTGCCCTCCGAGATGAGGTCGCTCTGTGCCAGTCCACGGCCACGGAAACGCCGGGCCATTGCCACGACAAACTTCAGATTGGCCCGTGTCAGTTGTTCCAATGCCCCTCGGTCGCCGGCTTGTATGCAGGCTGCGAGGTCTTGTTCCTTTTCCGGTGTGAGGGGCGACTCCTGACCTATCTCGTCAAGATAGGTGTTCAGGGCATTTCTTTCGTTGCTGTCCATATCCTTACTCTTTTTCGTCTTGTTTTTCGTAGGCCGCCATGGGAGTGGGGTGGGGCCGCCTATCTTATGCAAAGATAGTGCCAATGAGAGCAATGAGAACTTGTTCTCTGATTGCCGAGTGCCGCCTATCTTATGCAAAGATAGTGCCAGTGAGAGCAATGAGAACTTATTCTCTGATTGCCGAGTGCCGCCTATCTTATGCAAAGATAAAAATAAAAAACGAGAAACATTGTCGAAACGGGTAGAAAAATTGTTACGGTCTTTGGGCAATTTGCCCTTTTCGGTAGCCTGCCTTTATCGAAAAAGCCCCCCGGAGGCGTTGGCTGTCCGGGAGGCTTATGCTGTGGTGGGGCTTGAACTGCCCCGAGAAGCGTTGTTCCTGCATGGCGAAGACCGTCGGGAGGCGGTTCCGGGCACAGGGCATCAGCTGTTGAACTCCTGCCAACTTTTCACCTTGAGCGGCTGTCGGCCAAGCGTGCAGAACGCCTCGATGAAGGCTTTGGCAAGGCGCGTGTTGGTCATGAGCGGAATGTTGTGGTTGATGGCGTCGCGGCGAATCTTGTAGCCGTTGGTGAGTTCGCGGCTCGTATGGTTCTTGGGCACGTTGACGATGAGGTCGAAACAGTGCCGGGCTATCATGTCGGTCACGTTGTTCTCACCCGGTTCGTCGGGCCATGCCACAGCCGTGGCCCGCACGCCGTTATCGTTGAAGAAGCGTGCCGTGCCTGCCGTGGCAAAGATGTTGTAGCCGTTTTCCACCAGCATTTTGCCCGCGTCGAGCATGTCCACTTTGCTCTTCACACCGCCGCTGGAGATGAGGATGTTCTTCTCCGGCAACCGGTAGCCCGTGGCGATGAGCGCGTTGAGCAGTGCCTCGTCGAAGTCGTCGCCCAGACAGCCCACCTCGCCCGTGGAACTCATGTCCACGCCCAGCACGGGGTCGGCATTTTGCAGGCGGGCGAAGGAGAACTGGCTGGCCTTCACGCCGATGCGGTCGATGTCGAACTCGGAGGAGTCGGGCTTGGTGTAGGGTGCATCGAGCATGACGCGTGTGGCCGTCTCGATGAAGTTGCGCTTCAATATCTTCGACACGAAGGGGAACGAACGGGAGGCACGCAGGTTGCACTCGATGACCTTCACCGTGCGGTCTTTGGCCAGATACTGGATGTTGAACGGTCCCGAGATGTTGAGTTCGCGGGCTATCTGCCGCGAGATTTTCTTGATTTGGCGTATGGTGGAGTAGTAGATGTGCAGGGCGGGGAAGCATATCGTGGCATCACCCGAGTGTACGCCGGCATATTCGATGTGCTCGGAGATGGCATATTCCACCACCTCGCCCTTGTCGGCCACGGCATCGAACTCTATCTCCTTGGTCTCCTGCATGAACTGGCTCACCACCACGGGATAGTCTTTCGACACCTCGGTGGCCATGCGGAGGAAACGCTTGAGTTCGTCCATGTCGTAGCACACGTTCATGGCCGCACCCGAGAGCACGTAGGAGGGGCGCACGAGCACGGGGAAGCCCACCTGACTGACGAAGCTCTTGATGTCGTCGAACGAGGTGAGGGCGCGCCAGGCCGGCTGGTCGATGCCCAGTTTGTCGAGCATGGCCGAGAACTTGTCGCGGTTTTCGGCACGGTCGATGTTGACGGGCGACGTGCCGAGGATGGGCACATCCTGCCGGTAGAGCTTCATGGCGAGGTTGTTGGGTATCTGTCCGCCCACGCTCACGATGACGCCCTTGGGCTGTTCGAGGTCGATGATGTCGAGCACGCGCTCCTCGGTGAGTTCGTCGAAATAGAGGCGGTCGCACACGTCATAGTCGGTGGAGACGGTCTCGGGGTTGTAGTTGATCATGATGGACTTGTAGCCCAGACTGCGTGCCGTGGTGACGGCGTTGACCGAACACCAGTCAAACTCCACCGACGAGCCGATGCGGTAGGCTCCCGAACCGAGCACCACCACCGACTTCTCGTTGTGGCGGTAGGGCACGTCGTAGCCCTCGGCATGGTAGGTGGCATAGAGATAGTTGGTGAGTTCGGGATGCTCGCCGCCCACGGTCTCTATGCGCTTGATGGCCGGCACGATGTCCATCCGCTTGCGCCGGGCGCGCACCTTCAGGCCCGCCTGCTCCATGTTGGTCTCGCCCTTGAGCACGAAGCGGGCTATCTGGAAGTCGGAGAAGCCTGCGGCCTTCACCTCGCGCATGAAGTCGGGCGTGATGTCGTCGAGCCCGTGGCAGGCTTCGAGCCGGTGCTTGAGGTCGACGATGTGGCGCAGCCGTTCGAGAAACCACTTGTCTATCTTGGTGAGTTCCTCGATGCGCCCGATGGTGTAGCCCCGCTCCATGGCCTCGGCGATGGCAAAGATGCGCAGGTCGGTGGGGTGGGAGAGCTCCTCGTCGAGGTTGTCGAAGTGTACGTGGTTGTTGCCCACGAAGCCGTGCATGCCCTGGCCTATCATGCGCAGGCCTTTCTGTATCATCTCCTCAAAAGAGCGGCCGATGGACATGATCTCGCCCACCGACTTCATCGACGACCCGATGAGGCGGCTCACGCCGGCAAACTTGGTGAGGTCCCAGCGCGGAATCTTGCATATCATGTAGTCGAGCTGCGGAGCCGTGTAGGCCGAGTGGGGCGTTCCCATTTCGCCTATTTGGTCAAGCGTGTAGCCCAGTGCTATCTTGGCGGCCACGAAGGCGAGCGGATAGCCTGTGGCCTTGGAAGCCAAGGCCGACGAACGGGAGAGGCGCGCGTTGACCTCGATGATGCGGTAGTCGTTGGTTTCGGCGTTGAAGGCAAACTGGATGTTGCACTCGCCCACGATGCCCAGATGGCGCACGCAGCGCACGGAGATGTCTTGTAGCATCTTCACCTGCTCCTCGGCAAGCGAACAGGTGGGGGCCACGACGATCGATTCGCCCGTGTGGATGCCCAGCGGGTCGAAGTTTTCCATCGAGGCCACGGTGAAGCAATGGTCGTTGGCGTCGCGTATCACCTCAAACTCTATCTCCTTCCAGCCCTTGAGCGACTCCTCGACCAGTATCTGTGGGGCAAAGGTGAAGGCCGACTCGGCCACTTCGCGGAACGTTTGCTCGTCGGGACAGATGCCCGAACCCAGTCCGCCGAGGGCGTAGGCCGAACGTATCATCACGGGGAACGAGAGCTCACGGGCAGCCTGCAGGGCATCGGCCATGTTCTCCACGGCACGGCTGCGGGGCGTGAGCAGGTCTATCTCGTCGAGCTTCTTGACAAAGAGGTCGCGGTCTTCGGTGTCCATAATGGCTTCCACGCTCGTGCCGAGCACCTCCACGCCATACTCCCCGAGCACGCCGCTGCGATAGAGTTCGGTACCGCAGTTGAGGGCCGTTTGTCCGCCGAAAGCCAGCAAGATGCCGTCGGGGCGTTCTTTCTTGATGATTTCGGTCACGAAGTAGGTGGTGACGGGTTGGAAGTACACCTTGTCGGCGATGCCTTCAGAGGTCTGGATGGTGGCGATGTTGGGATTGACGAGCACCGAGTGGATGCCCTCTTCCCTGAGTGCTTTCAACGCCTGCGAACCCGAATAGTCGAATTCGCCGGCCTGTCCGATTTTCAATGCGCCCGATCCGAGTACGAGCACTTTGCTTGGTTTCTTTGTCATTGTGGTGTGATGGTTTAGTGGTTTGTCTTGATGGGTGTGCCCCGGGCCGCCGACAGGCTATCGCATGTCTTTCATCCTCACCTCCGTGCCCGGCAAGTGAGCCAGTGTGCGGGCGATGTCTTCCGGTCGGGTGCGGTTGAAGTTGTAGGGGTAGAGCACTTTGGGGCGTATGACCTCAGCCGCCTTGCGCAGTTGCGCGAGGGTCATGGTGTAGGGGCGGTTGCAGGGCAGGAAGGCGATGTCCACCTTGCCCAGATGCCTCATTTCGGGCGTAAGCTCCGTGTCTCCGGCTATGTAGACGCGCAGGCCGTCGAGGTCGAGCAGATAGCCGTTGTCACGCCCTTTGGGGTGAATCTTGGCCAGCTTCTTGTCGGTGTTGTAGGCCGGTATGGCCGTGACGCTCATCCCCCGCCCGAGGTCGGCCTGCTGTCCGTTGCGGAGCACGATGCCCTTGCCGTGGAGCAGGTGATTGCTCACGGAGTCGCAGATGATGTTGGTCTTCTTCGGGTCGAGCAACACGTGGATGGCGTAGGGATCGAAGTGGTCGTTGTGGGCATGGGTAATCAGGATGAAGTCGGCCTTGGGCTTGTCGATGTATTCCACGATGGGTTCCACGTGGCTGCAAACGGGGTCGATTTCAAATTCCACGCCGTCGAAATTGAGTTGCAGACTGGCGTGCTTGATGGGTATCACGGTGAGTTTTTTGCCCGAGGGAGAGAAAAAGACATCAAATCTGCCATCCGTTTTGGGATTGCATCCGCACAGACCGAGCAGTGCCAGTAGGGCTATGGTCGTTTTCCATTTGTTCATAGTTGGGTTGCTATGGGGGGTCGGCAAATCTTCTACAAAGATTCCATCGGTGAGCGCAATGAATGTTTGCCCTCTGATTGCCGAACGCCGCAAATCTTCTACAAAGGTAGGTAAAAAGTTTCAATGACGGTGCATTTTAAGGCTTGTCCGTCGCTTTTTTCTCTTCTTTTACCGTTTTTAGTTTCTTTTTTGAATGAAAACCGAATAAATCCTTTATTCCGCTGAAGTCTTTCTTGATGATGAAACCCAGTCCCTGCGTGTTGAGGCTGTTGCGGGTGAAGTAGCGGTCGTTGGTCTGGTTGTAGACTCTCACGGCCAGATTGCCGTTGGGGAAGAGCAGGTATCTGATGTCGAAGTCGCCGATAAACGAGGTGGTGGCGTTGGCATTGTCGCGGTAGCCGAACTGTCCGTTGATGAGCAGCCGGTTGTTGAGCAGCCGCCCGTTGAGGATGCCCTCATACTCGGCGTTGTTCCATCCCTCGTCACCGGTGGAGATGTTGGCCCCGAAATTCCAGTTGGTGTTGTTGACCACGGTCGACAGCACATTGTTGAGCTGCTGCGAGATGGTGCCGCTCAGCAGGCTTTGCATGGCCAGCGAGGTCTGGCTCTGCTGCACTGCTTCCTGCTCGGCCGGTGCGTTATTGTTGCCTTGCGAGTAGAATCGTCCCACGGCCAGCAGATAGAGCACCTGCTGGTTCATTTCCTCCTCGCTGTTGATGAGACTGTACACCATCTGTTTGGCATCGCTGTTCACTGTGGGCAGGTCAAGGGCAAAGTCTATCTTCGGGGCCTTGGGGGTGCCGGTGATGTTCATCAGGCAATTCACACGGATGTTGTTGCTTGAGAACCTGCGCCCTATGTTGAGATCGGAGAGGCTCACGCCGTTCACCACATATTGGGCCGCGAGGTTGAGGTTGGCATTGTAGGCATCGCCGCCGAAGGTGATGGTGCCCCCTTGGTTGAAGATAAAGTCTTTCTTGATGATGTTTTGGATGGTGAGTTTGTAGATACCGTGATCCACCACGTAGGTGCCGAACATGTCGAACGCCCCCTTGTTGAAGTAGTTGGCCCGCAGCACCCCGTCGCCGTTGAGGGCGATGTAGTCGCCCGTCTGGTTGTCCATCATCAGTTTGAGCGTCAGGTTTTGGTTGCAGTTGATGACGAAGTTGATGCGCATGTCCGACGGGATGTCGGGCGCGTTCTCCTCCTCTCCGTCCTCCGGCAGACGGGGAGCGGGCCCGTCGTCGGGCCGTATACAAGCTCGGAGCAAGGTGGGGAGGGTGTCGTGCGGGGTGGCATCGTGCCAATGGATGAAGTCTCCCGAGCCGATGGCATCGGGGCTGGCGGCGTTGTAGACGAACACGGAACCTTTCTCCGGTCGTGCATCGATGTCGAAGACTGTCTCGCCACTCTTGCCGTGTATGCCGCAGGAGCCCGTGGCGTAGACGGTGGCATAGAAGGTGTTGCCGCCAAACTCGTGGGTGTCGAAGGCCAGCAGATTGTGCGCCTTGATGTCAATGTCGTAGCTGAGTTGCGTGAGATGCTTGTGGTGGATGGCTCCGTCGACGATTCCGAGATGCCCGTTGCGGTCTCTCACGCTGTCTTTCACGAGGTAGATTTCGTTGGGCACGGCGTGTATGGTGATATCCTTGAACGTGTAGTCGGTGTTGGTGGGCTTGACATGCAGGCTGCCCGATGCCTTCAGGTCGCCCGTGAGATTGATGCTGCTCAGCGGTCCGGCGACGGTCACTTTGCCGTGGGCGCGGGCATCGACATTGCTCATGAAGCTGCCACAGAAACTCTCCAGAAACTCCAGTCGTGTGCCCTGTGCCTCAATACCCAGGTCGATGTTGTCGTGCTTGGGCGACACGTAGCCCCTGATGAGGGTCTTCGCCCCGGGCCCGTCGTCGGCAGTGGCATCGATGTCTATCCGGCCTTCCACCTTATTATAATCCACATGGGCCGAGAGCGTGCCCATCCGGCCGCCCTCAAAGCGGAAGCGGTTCACCGTCAGATTGGCGTAGGCCGACGGACTGTTGAAGGCCGACGAGATGCAGGCGCGGCCCGATGCCCGTCCGGCAAACTCCACAGAGTGGAAATTGACGAGGTTGAGTATATAGTTTACGTCCACATCCCGCAAGTCCACCAGCAGCGAGTCTTCGGCCCGGTTAGTCGCCAGTCCCGACACGATGACATGTTGGTCGTTATGCACGAGGGCGAAATGATCTATCGTGAGATGGTTTTTGCTGTACACGATGTCGCTCGGCTGCACCTTCCACACCGAGTCGCCCACCACTATGTCGCTCGGCATGATGCGCGCATGGGCTGCCGCCACGCCGTTGGTGTATTTGAAAAAGGTGGTCTCGGCATTGAGACTGCCGTGCATGTCGAGTTTGCCGCTGCGGTTGCGGTAGGTGATCAGCGTGGCCAACTTGTTGTCGGCTGCCGCCGCACTCACCTTCAAGTGCGACCGGTGGGCGGCATCGTCCACCCTGTCTACACTGATGTCGGCTTTCAGCGTGTCGCCCGGCGTGTCGATGACGATGCTGCCGTTGCGATAGTCTGTGCCGTCGTAGGCAAAGGCGGGCAGGCTCATCTGCATGTCGAGCGCACGGTTGTGGTCGCTCATGGTACCGCTGATGCGTGCCGGGATTGTCAGTGTGAGCGGGAGGTGGAAGAAGTGTTGCAGCCAGTCGCTGCGGGTGATGGTGGCATCGATGCTGAAGTCGTTGTGCCGGCTGCCGGTGCGCAGTGGCAGACCGGGCAGGGTGGGGAGCTTGTCGCCCACCATGTTGATGAAACTCTTGGCCAGCGTTTTGTAGTCGTAGCGGCCCTCCAGCCTCACTTGGGCGAAGTCGCTGTCGAGCGAGATCACCCGTTGCGTGCCGTTGCGCCGTGCTTCGAGGAGGAAGTGGTCGATAGTGTATTCGTCCTTTGCCGACTTCATGGCAAAGTCGTTCAGTCTCACCGAACCGTCGAGCTCGGCCAACGTGCGGCCCGTGAAGTCGGCTGTGAGGTTGAAACTGAAATCGGTGCCGGGGTAAGCGTGGCTGATGTTGAGTGCCGAGGGATTGAAGCGTTCCACCTCCAGTGTCAGATTGGCATGAGTTTCCTGCCGGGACAGATTGAAGTTGCCTTTCAGTTGGAGGGTCACATTGGGGTCTTCCACACCCAGCGTGCCGTTGAACGTGCCTTTACGATAGGTTCCGTCGATGTGTATGTTGCTGTAAGTGTAGGTGTTATAGTCCAGTTTCGACACCACTCCTTGAAGCAGCAGATCGGGCATTCCGTGCCCCCTCAGTGTGCCGTCGATGTTGATACGTGTGGCGAGCGTGCCCAAGCGCGGATCGTCGAGCAGCCGCCGTAGATTGAGCCCCGCGGTCTCTATGCGCCCGGAAAACTGACGTCCGCTCTTTCCGAGTGCGATGTTGGCATTGCCGGCCTCCGTGTGCATGATGCCTTTGGCGGCGAAGTTGCTTCCGTAGCCGCCCACTTCTCCCACAAAGGCGATACTGCCCATGCGCCTCACCTCCTGCGGAATGTCGAGCCGCCCCCCCAGATTTTCCACGATGAAGCGGATGCCCTCGGCACTCATGCGCAGGTCTCTGACGGCCGCAAACCACCGCGGGCGGTAGTTCCAACCGTCCACGTTGCCGTCGGCCGAGAGTCTCACGCTGCCGTCGGCCGCATCGATGCCCAGTCCCTTGATGCGGATGCTCGTGCTCGTCCCGCTGAAACCGGCCTTCAGTCGGATAGCCGTCTGCCACTTGCCGAGGGGTGGAAGAAAGCTCCGCAGGTCGCCCGGCGTGACGGTGGAGGGGCTGATGTCGCCCTCAAACTGCAATGTGGGCATCTCCATGCGCCCGTCCTTGTAGCTGTAGGTGGCGGTGACCGGCCCCAAGACGAGCCGCGTGTGGGGCAGTTCGAGCACAAAGTCTTTCAGCGAAGCCTGTCGCCTGTCGGCCTCAAACTTGAAGTGGAGGTCTTTCAGTGTGAATCCCGACCGGTCTCTGAAAGCCAGCATCTTCACGTTGGCCGAGATGGCCGTGTCGGTGAGTTGGTTGAGCATGAAATGGCCGCTCAGGTTGGTCAGGGCCAGATGGTCGGCATTGAATGTGCCCGGTGTGAAGGGTGCGTCGCGCCGGTCGTAGCGGATGGCACCGCGCCTCACCACAAGCGAGTTGATGCGCAGGTCGAGGGGCGTGTGTGCCGTGGTGTCTTTCGAGGCCAGCGAGTCGAGCACAAACTGGTAGTTGGGCTCCGCCTCGGCATTCGCCCGGTTGAGTCGGGCGTCGAGTCCGAATATCTGTGCCGACGAGATGGCAATGCGCCCCTTGCCCAGTGCAGCCAGTTCGATTTTGGCCGAGAGTCTCGAAGCCACGAGCATCGTGTCTCGTTGCCGGTCGAGTATCATCACCTTGTCGATGATGACACGGTTGAGAAACCCCAGATCGACACGCCCCACGGTGACCGTCGTGCCCAGTTTTTGGCCGATGGCCGAGGCGACGCGGGTGCCGAGAAAGGCCTGCACCGTGGGTATTTGCAAAAGCAGGATAACGGCCAGATAGACACTTGCCAATGTCCAGATGACCCCGTTGGTGATATGTTTAAGTTTTTTCAGATGCGAATATTCCGTGAATTTTACTGCAAAAATACGGTATTTTTGTCAGACCGTCCAACAAAAAGGGCTAAAATCTTTCCCACCACACATTTTTTCACTATATTTGCATCGTTTTTAGATCAGCGGTTTGGAACTATTCAGAGAAAGTATAAACCTTAAACATATTGAATGTAGTTATGGCAAATGTAATTAAGTTGCGAAAGGGCTTGGACATCAACCTCAAGGGGAAGGCCGCTTCGGACAAATTGCCATTGAAGGCTGTTGAGGAGATCGCATTGGTCCCCGACGACTTCGTGGGTGTCGTTCCGAAAGTGGTGGTGCGCGAAGGCGACCATGTCAAGGCAGGCGAAGCCCTGTTTGTCAACAAAAACTGCCCCGAGGTGAAGTTTGCTTCGCCCCTCAGTGGCACGGTGACGGCCATCGAGCGTGGCGAGCGTCGCAAGGTGCTCTGCGTGAAGGTGAAAGCCGATGCGCAGCCGTCGGCTGTCGATTTCGGGCGCAGGGATGCAAGTGCGCTCAGTGGCGAGGAGGTGAGGAAAGCTCTGCTCGACGCGGGTCTTTTTGGTTATATCAACCAGTTGCCTTATGCGGTATCCACCACACCGGATACGACGCCTAAGGCAATTTTCGTTTCCGCCCTGCGGGACATGCCGCTGGCCGGCGACTTTGAAGTGGAACTTGAAGGCAACGAAGACGCTTTTCAGGCCGGACTCACCGCACTCGGCAAGGTGGCCAAGACCTATCTCGGCATTGGTGCTCACCAGACGGCCGGGGCACTCGTGCAGGCCCGCGACGTGGAAGTCAACGTGTTTGACGGCCCGTGCCCGGCAGGCAACGTGGGCGTGCAGGTGAATCACCTCTCGCCGGTGAACAAGGGCGAAGTGGTGTGGACGGTAGACCCCACGGCCGTGATATTCTTCGGCAGGCTGATGCTCACAGGCAAGGTGGACTTGCGCCGCACGGTGGCACTCGCCGGCAGCCGCATGACCGTTACGGGATATGTGGAAGCCCTTGTGGGCACACCCCTCAAGACCCTGCTCGACGGCCGGGTTGACACTGCCGGGGACACACGCGTCATCAACGGCAATCCGCTCACGGGCCGCCGCGCCACACTCGCCGACTATCTGGGGGCGCACACATCAGAGGTGACCGCTCTGCCCGAAGGCGACCACGCCGACGAGTTGCTGGGCTGGATCATGCCTCGCACCGGGCAGTTCTCCACTTCCCGCAGCTACTTCTCGTGGCTCTTGGGCAAGAGGGAGTACGACCTCGACGCGCGTCTCAAAGGCGGCGAGCGCCACCTCATCATGAGCGGCGAATACGACAAGGTGCTGCCTATGGACATCTACGGCGAGTATCTCATCAAGGCCATCATCTCCGGCGACATCGACAAGCAGGAGCAGTTGGGCATTTATGAGGTGAGTCCCGAAGACTTTGCGCTGGCCGAGTTTGTCGACAGTTCCAAGCTCGAATTGCAGAAAATCGTGCGCGAGGGCCTCGACATCTTGCGCAAGGAAAATGCTTAAAGTTCTGCTTCACGAATAAAAGATAAACCAATCAAAATGAGTATAAGAAACTATCTTGACAAGATAAGGCCCAACTTCCGCGAGGGGGGCAAGCTGCACGCCCTTGAGAGCGTGTTCGATGGTTTTGAGTCGTTTCTCTACGTGCCCAACGACACGTCGAAGAGCGGTGTCCACATCCACGACGCCATCGACTCGAAGCGCATCATGAGCATGGTGGTCATCGCCCTGATGCCGGCCATGCTGTTTGGCATGTACAATGTGGGCTATCAAAACTATCTCGCCGCCGGCACACTGGCCGGAGCCTCGTGGTTCCAGCTGTTTGCTTTCGGTTTTCTGGCCGTGCTGCCCAAGATTCTCGTGAGCTACATCGTGGGGCTGGGCATCGAGTTTGCCTGGGCGCAATGGAAGCACGAGGAGATACAGGAGGGCTACCTCGTGAGCGGCATCATCATTCCGCTCATCGTGCCCGTGACCACTCCGCTGTGGATGCTCGCCCTGGCCTGCGCCTTTGCCGTGATCTTCTGCAAGGAGATATTCGGCGGCACGGGCATGAACATCTTCAATGTGGCCGTAGGCGCGCGCATGTTCCTTTTCTTCTCCTACTCGTCCCGGATGACGGGCGACACCGTGTGGGTGGCCCAAAACGCCATCTTCGGCCTCGGCAACACACTGCCCGACGGCACCACCGCTGCCACACCCCTCGGACTCATCGGACAGGGCATAGCCCCCACGGCCAGCCTCTCCGACATGATATTCGGATTCATCCCCGGTTCCATCGGCGAAACCTCCGTCATCGCCATTGCCATCGGTGCGGCCATCCTCCTTTGGACAGGCATCGCCTCTTGGAAGACGATGGGCAGCGTGTTTGCCGGCGGCATCTTGATGGCACTCGTGTTCCAAGCCTTGGGCATGACCCCCATCCGCTGGTATGAGCACATCGTGCTCGGCGGTTTCTGCTTCGGCGCCGTGTTCATGGCCACCGATCCCGTGACCTCCGCCCGCACCGAGACCGGCAAATACATCTACGGCTTCTTCATCGGCGCGATGGCCATCATCGTGCGCGTGATGAATCCCGGCTACCCCGAGGGCATGATGCTCGCCATCTTCTTCGGCAACATGTTTGCCCCGCTCATCGACTATTGCGTCGTCGACAGAAATGTCAGCCGCCGCGTGAAGCGCTGGACAAGTGATAACCAATGAATGACAAAAGACAAAACGACATGGCGATGAAAACAAATTCAAACACCTACACGCTGATTTATTCTTCGGTGATGGTGATAGTCGTGGCCTTCTTGCTGGCTTTCGTGTATCAGGCCTTGAAGCCCATGCAGGATGCCAACGTGGCTCTCGACCTGAAAAAGCAGATACTCTATTCGCTCAACCTGCGCGACCTTGACAATGCACAGGCCGAACGCACCTACAGCGAGGTGGTGAAGCGCGAGGAGCAGGTAGACGGCAACACGCTCTACGTGTGTGAGGTGGACGGCAAACCCAAGTACGTGATTCCCCTCAAGGGCATGGGCCTGTGGGGCGGCATCAGCGGCTTTATAGCCGTCAACGACGACCGGCAGACCGTCTACGGGGCCTACTTCAACCACGAGAGCGAGACGGCCGGCCTCGGGGCCGAAATCAAGGACAACCGCGCTTGGCAGGAGAAGTTCCGCGGCAAGCACCTCTTCAAGAAGGGCTCGGCCGGTGTGGCTCTCTCGGTGAAGAAGAAAGTGGACGACCCCGACACGCAGGTGGATGCCGTGACCGGTGCCACGCTCACCTCCAACGGCGTGAGCGACATGCTGCGTGAAGGCATCGAGAAGTATAGGCCGTTCCTCGAAAAGAAATGACAACCGAAACAGAAACAGCATTATGAGTCTATTTTCAAAACAGAATAAAGAGGTCTTCTGCAACCCGCTCAACCTTGACAACCCCATCATGGTGCAGGTGTTGGGCATTTGCTCGGCCCTGGCCGTCACTTCGCAGTTGAAGCCGGCCATTGTCATGGGGCTGGCCGTGACCGTCATCACGGCTTTCTCCAACGTGATCATTTCCCTCATCCGCAACACCATCCCCAACCGCATACGCATCATCGTGCAGCTGGTGGTCGTGGCCGCGCTGGTGACCATCGTGAGCCAGGTGCTCAAGGCGGTGGCCTACGACGTGAGCGTGCAGCTCTCGGTCTACGTGGGTCTCATCATCACCAACTGCATCCTCATGGGCCGGCTCGAAGCCTTCGCCATGACCAACAAGCCCTGGCCCTCGTTTCTCGACGGCATCGGCAACGGTCTCGGCTATGCCATGATACTCGTGGTGGTGGGCTTCGTGCGCGAACTCCTCGGCAACGGTTCGCTTCTGGGGTTCAGAGTGGTGCCGCAGGCTCTCTATGATGCCGGCTACATGAACAACGGCATGATGACCATGCCCGCCATGGCACTCATCCTTTTGGGGTGTGTCATCTGGGTGCATCGCGCCTATTTTTATAAGGAGAAATAAGATATGGAACACGCAATAAGTTTATTCTTCCGTTCGATTTTCGTCGACAACATGATTTTCGCCTTCTTCCTCGGCATGTGCTCGTTCCTTGCCGTGTCGAAGAACGTGAAGACCTCCCTGGGTCTGGGCATCGCCGTGACCTTCGTGCTGCTCGTCACCGTGCCCGTGGACTATCTGTTGCAGACCCGCGTGCTCGGCCCCGACTGTCTGCTGGAGGGTGTCGACCTGAGCTATCTGAGCTTCATCCTCTTCATCGCCGTCATTGCCGGCATCGTGCAGTTGGTGGAGATGGTGGTCGAGAAATACTCGCCCTCGCTCTATGCGGCGCTCGGCATCTTCCTGCCGCTCATCGCCGTCAACTGTGCCATCATGGGTGCTTCGCTCTTCATGCAGCAGCGCATCCTGCTCGACCCCTCCAACTCGCAGGCCATCACCAGCGTGTGGGACAGCATCGTCTATGCCGTGGGCTCCGGTCTGGGCTGGACACTCGCCATCGTCTCCATGGGGGCCATACGCGAGCGCATGCAGTATTGCGATGTGCCCAAGCCCCTTCAGGGACTGGGCATCACGTTCATCACCGTAGGGCTCATGGCGATGGCCATGCTCTGTTTCAGCGGTCTTAAAATTTAAAGAGGGAGGATTTTCTATTATGATGGAATTTATATCAGCTACCATCGGAGTGTTTCTCGTCACGATACTCCTCTTGGTGATTGTCCTGCTTGTGGCCAAGAAATATCTCAGTCCGAGCGGCAACGTGAATATCGAAATCAACGGTGACAAGGTGCTCTCCGTGGCTCAGGGCTCCAGTCTCATGGCCACGCTCAACGAACAGGGCATCTTTCTGCCCTCTGCCTGCGGCGGCAAGTCGAGCTGCGGACAGTGTCGCGTGCAGGTGATGGAGGGCGGCGGCGAGATACTCGACCCCGAGCGGCCCCATTTCACCCGCAAGGAGATCAAAAACCACTGGCGGCTCGGCTGCCAGTGCAAGGTGAAGGGCGACCTCAAAATCAAGATTCCCGAGAGCGTGCTCGGCGTGAAGGAGTGGGAGTGTACCGTCATTTCCAACAAGAACGTGAGTTCTTTCATCAAGGAGTTCAAGGTGGCTCTGCCTCCGGGCGAGCACATGGACTTCATGCCCGGCTCCTATGCACAAATCAAGATTCCGGCCTACGACACCATCGACTACGACCGCGACTTCGACAAAGCCGACATCGGCAGCGAGTATCTGCCCGTGTGGGAGAAGTTCAACATTCTCTCGCTCAAGGCCCACAATCCCGAGCCCACCGTGCGGGCCTATTCCATGGCCAACTATCCCGACGAGGGCGACATCATCATGCTCACCGTGCGCATAGCCACCACGCCCTTCAAGCCCCGTCCGCAGGTGGGCTTTCAGGATGTCCCCACGGGCATCGCCTCTTCCTACATCTTCTCGCTCAAACCGGGCGACAAGGTGATCATGAGCGGCCCCTATGGCGATTTCCACCCCATCATCAACTCCAAGCGCGAGATGATATGGGTGGGCGGCGGTGCCGGTATGGCCCCCCTGCGTGCGCAGATCATGTACATGACCAAGACGCTCCACTGCCGCGACCGTGAGATGCACTATTTCTACGGTGCCCGCAGTCTGAGTGAGGCTTTCTTCCTCGATGATTTCTACGAGCTGGAGAAGGAATATCCCAACTTCCATTTCCATTTGGCACTCGACCGACCCGACCCCGCAGCCGATGAGGCCGGTGTGCCCTACACGGCAGGCTTCGTGCATCAGGTGATGTATGAGACCTATCTCAAAGACCACGAGGCCCCGGAAGACATCGAATACTACATGTGCGGCCCCGGCCCCATGTCGCAGGCCGTTCAGCGTATGCTCGACAGCATCGGCGTGGATCCGTCGTCCATCATGTTCGACAACTTCGGATAATCTCCGCATTTTTCGCAACCGATTTGCATCGACGGCTTTTTTGCCGTATCTTTGCAGTAGCAAGGGGAGTGTACACGCGCTCCCCTTTTTTTAGTTTCCAATCCACCAACAGGCCCCCGAGAAGACCCCCCATCCCCCCTAAAGGGGGGCTTTGCCATCCACTTGTTCGCAGGAAGGATGCCCCCTTTAGGGGGGATGGGGGGTCTTCTCGGGGGGCTGTTGGTGGATCTTTAGTGGGCCTTTTATTGAATATTGGCCGTTGTGACTTTGATATTGGCAGATTTTTGCTAAATTTGCACCCGATAAAGAGTTCCGGAAAGGGAAGGGCGCGTGCGCTGTTCCCCGACAACTCTTTCCGAAACGGAATATATAACCAATAGACTGAACCCATTGGAAATGAATAAGATAAAAGACATATCCGTCGTGGCCTTCGATGCCGACGACACCCTGTGGGACTGCCAGTCCCACTTCGACCGCGTGGAGCGCGAATACTGCCGCCTGCTCTCCTCCTACGCCGATGCCGAGACCGTGAGCCGGGGGCTCTTTGCCACCGAGGGGCAGAACATGAAGCTGTTGGGCTACGGTTCCAAGGCGTTCACCATCTCGCTTGTGGAAAATGCCGTCAACGTGAGCGGCGGACAGGTGAGGGCTCGCGAGATAGCCCAAGTGGTGGCGCTGGGCAAGCAGTTGCTCCATCTCGACGCCACGCCTCTGCACGGTGTGAAGCAGGTGCTGGACAGGTTGCGCTCTTCGGGCAACTATCGCCTCAGTGTGTTTACCAAAGGCGAACTGCTCGACCAGGAGAACAAACTGTACCGCTCGGGGCTCAGCGACTTCTTCGACGACGTGACCATTGTCTCCGACAAGACTCCCGAGACTTTCTGCGGGCTCTGCGACAAAATGCAGGTGGAGCCCGAAAACCTGCTCATGGTTGGCAATTCGCTCAAGTCGGACATCGACCCCGTGTTGCGCATCGGTGGTTGGGGAGTACATGTGCCGTTCCGTGTCACGTGGCAGCATGAGGTGATCGACGAGTTTTCGCATCGCCGACTTGTCACCTTACAGCACATCTCCGAACTCCTCCCGCTGCTGGTGGAGTAGGGAGCCGGAGTGGGGGAGCCGGTCTGCCGGGCGTAGTGTGTTGAGATTTTTTAACGCTTTGCGCTTTAAACCATTTGTCCTTTTGTCTATCCAATAAAGCAACGGGGTCCCCGATGGTGGGGATGTGTCCCGACAGGATAATTATTTAAACAAAAAACAACAAGACAATGAAGAAGATTTTTATGACTCTCATAGCTGCCATGACGCTGTCGGTGGCTATGGCGCAACCCGATTGCTGCAAGCAGAATGATAGAAGAGGAGAAAGACATGCCCCCACGGCTGAGATGATGACTTCGCGCATGGTGGAGCATTTGGGGCTTGACAACGTGCAGGCCAAGAAGTTGGCCAAGCTCAACAAGAAATACGAGAAGCTCATCACAGCCGGTCCGATGAAATCCCGCCGTCATTGCGATGCCAAATCTGACTGTAAACCGCAGCCCGACGGCATGACCGGGGCCACGATGCAGAATGGCAAATGCCCCGACCGGAACGACGGGATGAAGAGGGAAATGGGGAAGCGTCGCGCCAAATACAAGGAGTATGACGGCGAACTGGAGAAGATTCTCACCGCCGAACAGTTTGCCAAGTTCCGCGAGTTGCGCAAGACCCATCGCAGCGGCTGCGACGCCGAGGGCAAGCCTGATGCCGATTGCAGCGGCTACGGAGACTGTGCCCGGAAGTGACTTTCGCCGCCGGCATGAACCGTATGGACACAAAGAGGCAGGAATTGAAACCGTCAATTCCTGCCTCTTCGCGTTTGTGTGGCCCGGCATTGTGCCTCCGGAAGCCCTTGTAAGAGCCTTGCACTTAGCAGCCCGAGCCGTCGAGCCGGCATGAGGGGGCATCCGTGGCGGCGGGACGGATGCCGGCCTCCTCGGGGTTGAGGGTGACGGTGCCGTCTTCCAGCACGAAGCACGGGATGCCTGCATAGCCCATCCGCTTGGCTTCCGCGAAGGCCGGACTGTTGTCGCGCAGCTGCAAAAAAGCCTTGAGATGGCGTACATGTTCGCCGATGTCTATCACCTGATAGCGACTGTCGCCTTTCACCTGCTCCTCCACTGCCATGCAGTCGGGGCAGGTTTTCATGCCATAAATCTTGATCATGATGTTCCTTTCTATATGATAAGGTGAAAAATTAGAGAAGTCGGAGCTGTTGTCGGGAGTCGGAAGCGGGGTGCCTCCGGTTCCGTTAAGTTCGGCAACTCCCCTTAGTGGTTGCAGATTTTCGTTGCATCCACCGTGAAACTCTCCGTGCCGGCGGGCATAAATTTGCCCCGCTCTTCGAGAAAGTCGACCAGTTCTGCAGCCGTCATGCCCTCGACAGAGCAGGTGTGGAAACGCTCGTCGGCGCCAAACTTCTCGATGATAGCCTTTACGAGGCTTTCCTTGGTGGGATAACAGTTGCCCTCCATCATGTGGAGTACGTCGTGTCCGTGTGCCATATACTTTTCTTTTCTCTATTGATGATGTGTTTGTTTGTGGCGGCAAAGGTAGAACTTTTGTTCAAGACGGAGGGGCACAAATGTGACCTTGGGTTGCGATTTAACTAATTTTGCTCAAGTTTTGCAATCGTTCAGCAATTTTTTTTGTACTTTTGCCTCGTCTTACGACATCACCCCCACACACCGTGCCACAGGCAGCGGGAAATTACATACACACGCATATTAAAGACTGAACTTTTGCAAGTTCAGCAGGAGTTAAAGGAGTTAAGGAGAAGTTCCTTGAGCGATAGCGAAAAAAAGGGAGTTAAGACGATAGCTCTCTCCTCCTATTCTCCAAGGGACTCAAGCATTAAAGCTGTTGTCTTAACTCCTAACGAGCGAAGCGAGTGCTAACTCCCTTTGACTCCCTTTAACTCCTAAAGTTGAGCGTGCGAAACTTAAATTAAAGATTTATGGGAGGTTTTTTCGGAACCATTTCGGTGAAGAGCTGTGTCGACGACCTGTTCTATGGCACCGACTACAATTCTCATTTGGGCACGAAGCGTGCCGGGTTGGTCACATTCGACAAGCAGCAGGGATTCAGTCGAAGCATCCACAGTCTGGAGCGCAACTACTTCCGCTCCAAGTTTGAAGACGAACTGTCCAAGTTTACGGGCAATCAGGGGATAGGAGTCATCAGCGACACCGACCCGCAACCCATCATCGTCAACTCCCATTTGGGCCGCTATGCGGTGGCGACCGTGGCCAAAATCAACAATCTTGAAGCGATAGCGGGGGAGATGTTGGCCAAGCGGATGCACCTGAGTGAAATGTCGGCCAACCAAATCAACCAGACCGAGATGGTGGCTCTGCTCATCAACATGGGCGACTCCTTTGTGGAGGGCATCAACAAAGTCTACGAAAAGATAGAGGGTTCGTGCTCCATGCTCATCCTCACCGAAGACGGCATCATCGCCGCCCGCGACTTCATGGGGCGCACCCCCATCGTCATAGGGCGCAAGGACGGTGCCTATGCAGCCACGAGCGAGACGACGAGCTTTCCCAATCTCGACTATCAGGTGGTGCGCGACCTTGGTCCGGGCGAGATTGTGCGGCTCACGGCCGATGGCATGGAGGTGTTGCAAGAGCCCTCGCGGCGCAAGCAGGTGTGCTCGTTCCTGTGGGTCTACTATGGTTTCCCGTCGAGCGACTACGAGGGCATCAATGCCGAAGACGTGCGCGAGCGCAGCGGCAAGGCCTTGGGTGAGGAAGACAAGACCGAGGCCGACCTCGTGTGCGGCATCCCCGACTCGGGAGTGGGCATGGCCGTGGGCTATGCCGAGGGGCACGGCATACCCTACAAGCGCGCCGTGTTGAAGTACACACCCACATGGCCCCGCTCCTTCACACCCGGTACACAGACCCGTCGCAGTCTCGTGGCCAAGATGAAGCTCATCCCCAACAAGGCCATTCTGGAGGGCCGGCGGGTGGTGTTCTGCGACGACAGCATCGTGCGCGGCACGCAGTTGCGCGACAACGTGCGCACGTTCTTCGACGACGGGGCCCGCGAGGTGCACGCCCGCATCTCCTGTCCGCCGCTCGTCTACGGGTGTCCCTACATCGGATTCACCACCTCCAAGAGCGACCTCGAACTCATCACACGCCGCATCATCAACGACTTTGAGGGCAATCCCGAAGCCAAACTCAAGGAGTATGCCACCACCGATTCGCCCGAATACACCCGCATGGTAGACGAGATAGCCCGCCGGTTGGGCCTCACCACGCTCAAATTCAACAAGATAGAGACCCTCGTCAAGGCCATAGGCCTGCCCAAATGCGACCTTTGTACCCACTGCTTCGACGGCAGCGGATGCAGCCGATAGGGGCTCCGGCCTTGTTTCCGGGGACTTTGCGGCCCTCGACGCGGGAGTTCTCGAATAGTGATAGTTACTTTCTTACCCATTCACTTTTTTACCTTTTAAGATTATGCAACAGTTAGTTATCAATTCCTATGATGAGTTTGCCGCCTATCTCGGCAAAGAACTCGGCGTGTCCGATTGGCTTCCCGTAGATCAGGAACGCATCAACAAGTTTGCCGATGCCACTCTTGACCCCCAGTGGATTCACGTCGATGTGGAGCGTGCCAAGCGCGAAAGCCCCTACAAGAGCACCATCGCCCACGGTTATCTCACGCTCTCGCTGCTGCCCTACCTGTGGAATCAGATCATCAAGGTGAACAATCTCGAGATGATGGTCAACTATGGCATGGATCAGATGAAGTTCGGCCAGGCCGTTGTCACGGGCAGCCGCATCCGTCTGGTGGCCAAGCTCAAGGATATCACCAACCTGCGCGGCATCTGCCGGGCGGCCATCGACTTCAAGATAGAGATAGAAGGCCAGCGCAAGCCCGCACTGCAGGGCATCGCCACCTTCCTCTACTACTTCAAATGAACAAGTCAACCCTTATGGACGAGAAGAAAGAACAGATACTTGTGCGCATCACCGGGCGTGACCGTCCCGGACTCACGGCCTCGGTGATGGAGATTCTGGCGCGCTACGACGCACAGATACTCGACATCGGACAGGCCGACATCCACAGCACGCTCTCGCTCGGCATACTCATGCGTCTCGACGAGCGCAACTCCGGACAGGTGATGAAAGAGCTGCTTTTCAAGGCCTCCGAACTGGGTGTGAACATCGGATTCTCACCCATCAACGACGAGGAATACGAGAATTGGGTGGCCCGTCAGGGCAAAAACCGCTTCATCCTCACCATCATCGGGCGCAGTCTGTCGGCCCGGCAGATAGAGGCCGCCACCAAGGTCATAGCCCGTCAGGGGCTCAATATCGACTCCATCCTGCGCCTTTCCGGTCGCCGGAGCATCCGCAAGGAGGCCCAGAACGTGCGCGCCTGCATCGAGTTCTCCCTGCGCGGCACGCCCGAGGACCGTCCGCTCATGCAGGCCCAGCTGATGAAACTCAGTTCGGAGATGGAGGTGGACTTCTCCTTCCAGCGCGACGACATGTACCGCCGCATGCGCCGGCTCATCTGTTTCGACATGGACTCCACGCTCATCCAGACCGAGTGCATCGACGAACTTGCCGCCCGGGCCGGTGTGGGCGACCAAGTGAAGGCCATCACCGAGCGCGCCATGCGCGGCGAGATAGACTTCAAGGAGAGCTTCACCGAGCGCGTGGCCCTGCTCAAGGGGCTTGATGCCGGCGTGATGCAGGAGATAGCCGAGACCATGCCCATCACCGAAGGCGTGGACCGCCTGATGTCCGTCCTCAAGCGTTGCGGCTACAAGATAGCCATCCTCAGCGGCGGATTCACCTATTTCGGCGAGTATCTCCAGCGCCGCTATGGCATCGACTACGTGTATGCCAACGAGTTGGAGATAGGTGAAGACGGCAAACTCACGGGCCGCTACGTGGGCGAGATAGTCGACGGCCACCGCAAGGCCGAGCTCCTCCGCCTCATCGCACAGGTGGAGAAGGTGAACCTTGCGCAGACCATTGCCGTGGGCGACGGGGCCAACGACCTGCCCATGATCAGCGAAGCCGGTCTCGGCATCGCCTTCCATGCCAAACCCCGCGTGCAGGCCAATGCCGACCAGAGCATCAACACGCTCGGCCTCGACGGCGTGCTCTACTTCTTGGGATTCAAGGACAGCTACCTTGGCGAGCAGGGGAAACTCTGACGGCATGTCCGCCGGTGGGAGAGGCGACATTCCTCCTGCCGGCCGCCGGTTTTCTACCGGTGTGCCGGTCCATGCCACGCAGTGTTCCGGCTCTGCAAATCTTTTGCATTTTTTCCACCAAATGTTTTGCGGTTAAGAAAAATAGTTGTACTTTTGCATCCACATTCGCGGCAGGCTGTTGCCGTGGCAATGTATCTTAGGAAGGTTGGCAGAGTGATCGATCGCGCTGGACTCGAAATCCGGTATACCCCTTTCGGGTATCGGGGGTTTGAATCCCTCACCTTCCGCCAAGGCTGTTGCCTGTGCCTTTGATGGGGCGGCAATGAGCTAAAAGATTACCAAATCGCTGTAAGACTACGTTCTTGCAGCGATTTTTTTTGTGCCTGAACGGCGTGTGACAGACCCACCTTGGGAGCAATACCCACCCCGGTCCTACCTGTAGGGAGGGAGGAAAGGACAAAGGACGGCTTGAAGATGCGGCTGTCTTCACTTTAGGGGAAGTCCCATCTCCGTGTGGAGAGGAAGGAGAAAGGGGGGAGGGAGGGGAAAGACAGATTCAGACAGAAAGTTTGTCAAACTATTTGGCCGATTTCGCGCCTTGTGCTTGCGATATTTGCAAGCGTTTCCCTTTTGGTCGGGAATACGCGAAAAATGACGAGGATGCCAACCTGTTGACGGTCAGCGGTTTGACTTTTCTTGACATCTCAAACCACCTTAAACAGCGTGCCGGAGAGCCCGAATGAGGGAGCAAAACAGCCCGGGCGAGGCCGCCATTCGGGCCGTTTGAGATGCCGACTGTGCCCGTTTGGCACGCTGACTGTGGCCCTTTGACGGGGCGGAGTGGGTTTTTGCTGTTTGCATTTACGGTTTCCGGCTCTTCCCCCGCTGTTTTCCCGCACCGGATGGAGGAGTTTTGAAGAAACCGTTTTGTCAAGAAAACACGTAATCTTCCCAGTTTCCACAAAACCGAATCAGGCTGTGCAAAATCACCGGCCGGAAGTGTTAACCAATCAAAAAAGCGAAAGAAAACGGAGCAGCGATGGCGGTGTTAGGAATAAAAGTGCTACCTTTGCCGCCGATAAACTTTGTATTCACAAAGAGGGGTGCTGCCCTTGCGGGCGGCTGAGATTATACCCGTATAACCTGATGCAGGTAATGCTGCCGTAGGAATTGCGCAACCCGTTTGCCGCACTTTATCATTATACCTCGTAGAATCATGCCCCTCTTTGCGCTTTGACGGAAAGAAGGGCATGACTTGTTTCAAGACATTGACAATCGCCGGCTCCGACTGTAGTGGCGGGGCAGGCATACAGGCCGACATCAAAACCATGTCGGCTCTGGGCTGCTATGCCGCCTCGGTGGTGACGGCTGTGACGGCACAAAACACGCTCGGCGTGAGTGCGATAGAGCCGGTGAGCCCCCCGATGGTGGCCGCCCAGATACGCGCCGTGATGGACGACCTGCGCCCCGATGCCGTGAAAGTGGGCATGGTGGCCGATGCCGCTACGGTGGATGCCGTGGCCGAGACCCTCCTATTATATAAGGTGAAGCACTTGGTGGTGGATCCCGTGATGGTGGCCACCACGGGCGGGCGTCTCATGCGCCCCGACGCGCTCGACGCGTTCTGCCGGCAACTGCTGCCGCAGGCCACGCTGCTCGCCCCCAATCTGCCCGAAGCGGAGATGCTGACGGGCATCACCATCCGTTCGGCCGATGATGCCGACCGGGCCGCCCGTCTCCTCCTGCACCGCGGCTGCCGGCAACTGCTCATCAAGGGCGGCCATCGGGAAGGCACCGAGAAGACCGACCGGCTCTATGTGGACGGTCGGCAGGTGGCCGAATTTACCGCCCCTGCCGTCGCCACGCGCCACACCCATGGCACGGGCTGCACACTCTCGAGTGCCATCACGGCATGGATGGCCCGTGGATTGTCGCTCGCCGAGGCCGTCGGCGCGGCCAAAGGTTATGTCACGCAGGCCCTGCAGACCGGAGCCGCCTTGGAAGTGGGCCGGGGACAGGGGCCCGTGAACCATTTCTTCGCCCCCGAAAAACTTATCACGCTATGACACCCGTTCAGTTCATCACCCACCACAACGCGCGTTTCAGCTATCCGGAAGGGGCCGTGCAGGCCCTGCTCGGCGGTTGCCGGTGGATTCAGCTGCGCATGAAAGAAGCCTCCGACGAGGAGTTCCTGGAGGTCGGACGACAGCTTGTGCCGCTCTGCCGCGCCCACGGTGCGCGGTTGACGGTGGACGACCGTGCCCACCTCGTGGCTCCTCTTGGAGCCGACGGTGTGCATCTCGGACGAGACGACATGCCGCCCGACGAAGCCCGTCGGCTGCTCGGCCCCCACGCCCTCATCGGGGGCACGGCCAACACCTTTGCCGACATTGAGCGGCTTTGCACCCTCGGGGTGAATTACATCGGCTGCGGCCCGTTCCGCTTCACCGCCACCAAGCAGCGTCTGTCGCTCCTGTTGGGGCTCGACGGCTACCGGCGGCTCACGGCCCGGATGCGGGCGTCGGGTATGCACGTGCCCCTCGTGGCCATCGGCGGCATCACACTTGCCGACATCCCGGCCCTCATGGCTGCCGGAGTGGACGGCATCGCCGTGAGCGGGGCCGTGCTCGGGGCGGAACATCCGGCAGAGGAAATGAGGCGGATGGTGCATGGGACAATTTGCTGCCGACACAATCAAAACACATAAAACCAATGAACAACAACATCAGAATTTCTTATCCCTCATCGGAGAAGATGTACATGCAGGGCACGATCTATCCCGACCTCCGGGTGGGGATGCGCCGCATAAGGCTCACACCCACCGTGAAGACGGTGGGAGGCCGGCGCGTGGCGGTGGAGAACGAGCCCGTGGTGGTCTACGACACGAGCGGGCCCTACAGCGACCCCGACGTGGAAATCGACCTTGCCCGCGGACTGCCGCCACTGCGAAAGCCGTGGACGCAACGCCGCAGAGGCACACAGATGGCGTGTGCCCGGCGGGGCATCATCACCGAAGAGATGGAGTATGTGGCCATCCGCGAGAATATGAACTGCGAGGCGTTGGGCATCGAGACCCACATCACGCCCGAGTTTGTGCGCAGTGAGGTGGCGGCGGGCCGGGCTGTGATACCGGCCAATGTCAACCATCCGGAGTCGGAACCGATGATCATCGGCCCGGCCTTCCTTGTGAAAATCAATGCCAACATCGGCAACTCATCATCCATGTCGGGCATCGGCGAGGAGGTGGAGAAGGCCGTGTGGAGCTGCAAGTGGGGCGGAGACACGCTCATGGATCTCTCCACGGGTCCTGACATACACGAAACCCGCGAGCGGATATTGCGCAACAGTCCGGTGCCGGTGGGCACGGTGCCGATGTATCAGGCCTTCGAGAAGGTGGGCGGCCGGGTCGAAAGGCTCTCGTGGGAGGTGTTCCGCGACACACTCGTCGAGCAGTGCGAGCAGGGGGTGGACTACTTCACGATACACTGCGGCATCAGGCGGAAGAATGTGCCGCTGGCCAACGGTCGTCTCACGGGGATGGTGAGCCGCGGCGGAAGCATCATCTCCAAGTGGTGCATGGTGCATGACGAGGAGAGTTTCCTCTACACCCACTTCGACGACATCTGCGACATCTGCGCCCGCTACGATGCGGCCATCTCGCTGGGCGACGGGTTGCGGCCCGGTTGCACGTTTGATGCCAACGACGCGGCGCAGTTTGCCGAACTCGACACCATGGGCGAACTCGTGGAACGGGCGTGGGCCAAAAACGTGCAGGTGTTCATTGAAGGCCCCGGACATGTGCCGATGCAGAAGATACGGGCCAACATGGACCGGCAGATAGCGAAGTGTCACGGTGCACCGTTCTACACGCTCGGCCCTCTCGTGACCGACATTGCGCCGGGCTACGACCACATCACCAGTGCCATCGGGGCGGCCCAGATAGGGTGGCAGGGCACGGCCATGCTCTGCTATGTCACGCCCAAGGAGCATTTGGCCCTGCCCGACAAGGAGGATGTGCGCACGGGGGTCGTCACTTACAAGATAGCCGCCCATGCAGCCGATCTGGCCAAGGGACACCCCGGAGCGGCCGTGCGCGACAATGCGCTGAGCAAGGCCCGCTACGAGTTTCGGTGGAAAGACCAGTTCAACCTCTCACTCGACCCCGAACGTGCGGTCGAATACTACAAGACCTCCAACAGCGTGGGCGGAAAATACTGCACCATGTGCGGCCCCGACTTCTGCGCCATGCGCATCAGCGGAGAGTTGGAAGCGAGGGGTTGTGATTTAGGAGTTAAGGAGTTAAAGGGAGTTAAAGGGAGTTAAGACAATAGCTTTGTCTCTTATAGCGCCCCTTGACGACTCCGATCGGCACGCAATCAGCAAAGCTGTTGCCTTAACTCCCTTTAACTCCTTAACTCCTAAAAAACACATTCATCAATCAACAAAGCAACAATGATAGAAAAACAAGTATCAAGAGGTATCATCCGTACCTATTTCGAGAAACTGGACCGTAATCTTGAACTCGATGTGGCCATCGTCGGCGGCGGGCCGTCGGGTATCGTGGCGGCCTACTACATGGCCAAAGCCGGTCTGCGTGTGGCACTCTTCGACCGCAAACTCTCTCCCGGCGGGGGCATGTGGGGCGGCGCGATGATGTTCAACCAGATTGTGGTGCAACGCGAAGCCCTCGGCATCATTGAGGATTTCGGCATCCGCTATGAGCCCTACGAAGACGAACTGTTCACCGTGGACTCCATCGAGAGCACCTCGGCACTGCTCTACAAAGCCGTGCATGAGGGGGCCACGCTCTTCAACTGCTACTCGGTGGAAGACGTGGTGTTCAAAGACAATGCCGTGAGCGGAGTGGTGGTCAACTGGACACCCGTGCTGCGCGAGGGGCTGCATGTTGATCCGCTCAACATCATGGCGCGCTTTGTGGTCGACGGAACGGGGCACGACAGCGAGATGTGCAGGGTGGTGGCCCGCAAAAATGGCATTTCCCTTGCCACGGCTACGGGCGAAGTGGTGGGCGAGCGGTCGCTCGATGTGGTGGAAGGAGAGCGGCTCGTGGTCGAGGGCACCAAGGAAATCTATCCCGGTCTCTATGTCTGCGGCATGGCTTCCTCGGCAGTCTCGGGCACGCCCCGCATGGGACCCATCTTCGGCGGGATGCTCCTTTCGGGCAAAAAGGTGGCTGATGACATCATCGCCCGCATCAAGGGGCGGCTCTGATGAAGACCATCGTCATCACCTCGCCCGACCACTGGCCGGGCGAGGAGACCGTCATTCCACGGCTGTTGGAGGCCGGTGTGGACTTTGTTCACCTGCGCAAGCCTGCGTGGAGTGAGGCCGATTGCGCCCGGTTGCTGTCGCTCGTGCCTGCGTGGTGCCATGGCCGCATCGTCGTTCACGACCACTTTGTGCTTTGCCGCCGCTTCTCCTTGCGGGGCATCCACCTCAATGGCCGTTGTCCCGAGATTCCCGTGGGGTTTGAGGGGGCGGTCTCTCGTTCGTGCCATTCGCTGTGCGAGGTGGAGGAGGGCAAACCTTTGAGCAGCTATGTGTTCCTGAGCCCCGTCTTCGACAGCATCTCCAAACCGGGCTACCGGGCTGCTTTCACGCCCGCCGAACTGCAAAGTGCGGCCCGCCGGGGCATCATCGACAGGCGCGTGGTGGCCCTCGGCGGTGTGTCGGTGGACAATGTGGCGCTGCTCCGGACCTGCGGTTTCGGCGGCGTGGCACTCTTGGGAGAGGTGTGGAGACAGGCTGCCGGCGCACACTTTGACGACTATCTCCGGCGGCTTGCAGCTCTCTGAAAACGTCGGCGGGAAGGCCGGGCACGTGCGCTGCAAGCCGCCGGAGCCTTTTCCCGGTTTCTTGGTCGATGTGGAATGAAGATAGTTTGATATTTGTAATCAAACTGCTTATTGTTTGTTAAATACTCGAAAAACACTTCAAATAGTTAACATAATTGTGTTAACCATTTAAGAAAAAACGTATCTTTGTCACCGTATGAAGAAGAAAACCATTTGGACTATTGCCATCATCATGGGGCTCTCGTTCCTCGGACTGCTCTTCCTGCAACTGAACTACATCAGGGAAATGGCAGAGATGAAGAAGGAACAGTTTGACGAGTCGGTCAACAGAGCCCTCTATCAGGCATCCCGCAATCTCGAACTCAACGAGACGCTCCGCTATCTGGAGAAGGATGTCAATGAGACCGAGCGTCGCGCCTATCGCGTAGACTCTGCCGGCACTCGTTCAGGTATGCCCGATGGCACCGTGCAGCACTCCCACCAATATTCGGTGACGGGCAAGGACGGGACGATCTATTCTTCGTTTGAACTGAAGACTATCAGCAGCAAACCTTCGCAGATGCCCAAGGCGATGATCGTGAAGAACGACCGCAACTCCATTTCGGAGGCGCAGAAGTCGCTTCAGGAGATAGTGAAAAACCGCTACGTCTATCAGAAGGCATTGCTCGACGAGGTGGTCTACTCCATTCTCTACTCGGCATCGGAGAAGCCGCTCAAGGAGCGCATCAACTTCAAGTTGCTGGATCAAGATCTCAAGGCCGAGTTGATGAACAACGGTATCAACATTCCCTATCATTTCACGGTGTCTACACAAGACGGGCGCGAGGTGTACCGCTGTCCCGACTACACCGAAGACGGTGAGGAATACGCCTACTCGCAGGTGCTCTTCCGCAACGACCCGCAGTCGAAAATAGGCATCATTCGGGTGCATTTCCCCGACATGAACAGCTATGTATTCTCGTCCGTGCGCTTCATGATTCCGTCCATCATCTTTACGCTGGTGCTGCTCGTGACGTTCATCTTCACCATCGTGGTCATCTTCCGGCAGAAACGGTACACCGAAATCAAGAACGATTTCATCAACAACATGACCCACGAGCTCAAGACTCCCATCGCGAGCATCTCGCTGGCGGCCCAGATGCTGAACGACAACAGTGTGACGAAGAGTCCTACGATGATGGCACACCTCGGTGGGGTGATCAACGATGAGTCGAAGCGGTTGCGCTTCCTCGTGGAGAAGGTGCTGCAAATGTCGATGTTCGACCGCAAGAAGGCGGTCTTCAAGAAGAAGGAACTCGACCTCAACGAACTGATAGAGAATATCGCCAACTCCTTTACGCTGCGCGTGGAGCACACGGGTGGCAAGGTGTACACGCAGATAGAGGCCATCGACTCCACCATCTATGTGGACGAGGTACACTTTCAGAACATGATATTCAACCTGTTGGACAACGCTGTGAAGTATCGCCGGCCCGACCAGCCGATTGACATCTACATCAAGACTTGGAACGACGACTCCAATCTCTATTTCTCCGTGCGCGACACAGGAATGGGCATCAAGAAGGAGAATCTGAAGAAGGTGTTCGAAAAGTTCTATCGGGTGCATACCGGCAATGTACACGACGTGAAAGGGTTCGGCCTCGGACTGGCCTACGTGAAGAAAGTGGTGGACCTGCACGACGGTGAAATCAAGGTGGACAGCGAACTGGGCAAAGGAACGAAGTTCACCGTCAAGCTGCCGGTGATCAAAGCCCCCTAAGTTAGGGGGATGGGGGGCTGAACAAGCGACATACGCCCTATATCCTTTCCCCCATAAGTGGATGGTAAAGCCCCCTTTAGGGGGTTGGGGGGCTTTTTTTACTGATTATTCATTTAAACCAATACGATTATGGAAGAAAAATTGAAAATCCTGCTTTGCGAAGACGACGAGAATCTCGGCATGTTGCTTCGCGAATATCTGCAAGCCAAAAACTATACGGCTGTACTCTGTCCCGACGGTGAAGTGGGCTACAGAGAGTTTCTCAAAACCAAGTTTGACATCTGCGTGCTCGACGTGATGATGCCCAAGAAAGACGGCTTCACCCTGGCACAGGAGATTCGTCAGGCCAATGCCGAAATACCCATCATCTTCCTCACGGCCAAGACCTTGAAGGACGATATACTCGAAGGGTTCAAGATTGGTGCCGACGACTACATCACCAAGCCTTTCTCGATGGAGGAGCTTGTGTTCCGCATTGAGGCCATCCTGCGTCGTGTGCGCGGCAAGAAGAGCAAGGAGTCTACCCTCTATCGTCTCGGCCGCTTCATGTTCGACACCCAGAAGCAACTGCTCACCATCGGTGACAAGCAGACCAAACTCACTACCAAGGAGAACGAACTGCTGGCCCTGCTCTGCGCCCACCGCAACGAGATACTCCAGCGCGATTTTGCTCTGAAGACCATCTGGATAGACGACAACTATTTCAATGCCCGTTCGATGGATGTGTATATCACCAAACTGCGCAAGCATCTGCGTGACGATGACCAGATAGAAATCATCAACATCCACGGCAAAGGCTACAAACTCATCACGCCCGACGAGGATTGATGGAGCCCCCCGGCCGAAAGCCCCACCCCGGCCCTCCCTACAGGGATGGCCGGGGTGGGGCTGTGTGTTTCCGGTAGCTCGCACGACTGTCTATCAAATGGTGCCGTGCGTCAGTTGGCCGTAGAGGGTGTCGAAGGTGCGGCGCAGTTTGTCCTTGTCGTCGATGATGTTGTGTATCTCCTTGAGATACTGCTCGTTGGGACTGTTGGGTATCCACAGTTTGATGTAGCCCTCACGGGAATACTTTTCGAGGATATGGGCATGAAAGCGCGCCCACTGTTCCTCTTTTCCCATCTCCGGATTGTGCTCCAAGCCAAATTCCACGGCACGCCGGAACACCTCCTCGGGTTCAAGGTCGCGGTCGGCTTCGGCCACGAGCTTGCCGTAGATGCTGCGGGGCTGCCGGCTGCTCGATGCGCGGTGGTCTTCCACGGCCTCCTTCATCACGTGGAGCTGTTCGGCGGTAAACCACTTGCGCAGACGGGCGTCGGCCATGAGTATCTTCCCGCTCGTGATGTGGTGTATGGCTCGCGGACCGCTCATACCCAAGTCGTGGTAGGCCGCGATGACATAGGCCATGTTGATGTCGGCCCCGACGGTCTGTGCCAACACGAGCGAGTTTTTGATGACACGGGTCACATGGCGCAGTCCGTGGCTATGTCCGAACTCCGTGTAGCGGGGCAGGATTTGCTTTTCGACAAATTCCATAATGTCGAGGCTGACCTGTTGTCTCATATTCCGATGATGATGCTAAGGGTGGTGAAAAGTCCGTAGATAAACATGTTGCGGGCCGTGCGGCCAAGGATGATGTTCAGGGGGCGGCCGTGATGGATGCGTCTCATGTCGCGCCATGCGAGCAGGTGGAAGGGCAGGTAGGCCAGTGCGAGATAGCCGTGGCCGGTCAGGACGATATATGCCAAGGGCGCAAAGCCCAACAGAAGGTAGAGCCATTCGGTGGCTGTGGGGCCGATGCGCACCACGAGCGTGCGCTTGCCGTCGCGCCGGTCGTTGTCGCGGTCGCGGTAGTTGTTGACAAGCAGCAGCGTGTCGATGACGAGGCCGCAGACAAGCGAGTGCAGAACCACATCGCGGGTGACGGTCTGGTGGTTCCACGGCAAACAGACATAATAGGTGCAACACACGGGCACAAGACCGAAGAACACGAGCACCAGCACATCGCCCAGTCCGAGATAGGAAAGTCGGGTGGTGTAGAGGAAGCAGAAGAACACGCACGCGAGTCCGACGGCCACCATCTGCGCCCCTCCGTAATAGGCCAGAGGCAGTCCCACAAGGCAAGCCAGAAATGTGGCGGCAAGGATGGCCTGTTTCATGGCGCGCTTCGTGATCCACCCCTCCGAACAGGCTCTCCGCGGACCCAACCGCGTGGCAGAGTCGTCGTTGCCTTTGAGTCCGTCGAAGTAGTCGTTGACGAGATTGGCGTCTATCTGCATGATAAAGGCAAAGAGGAAACAGAGCAAGGCAGGCGTCTGCTGGAACTCGTCGGCAGGCGTATCCTTCCATGCCAAGGCCACACCTATCATCACCGGCACGATGGCTCCGGTGAGAGTTTTCGGCCGGGTGGCAAGTAGCCAGGCTTTCAGTGAATTGGTTTCTATAATTTTTTCGTCGATCATTACGAACCCCCAACCCCCTAAAGGGGGCTTTGCCAACTGGGGAATGGCTTGTTATGTGTTGCTTGTTCAGATCCCCAACCCCACTAAAGGGGGCTTTAGCTGCTGGGGAGTAGCTTGGGGAGAAATGTTTAGAGAACTTGTTCAGACCCCCAACCCCCTAACTTAGGGGGCTTAGCCAACTATGGGCTTGGCAGGCTTTCCTCCGCGAGGCCCTCCCCTCCTTCGGAGGGGTCGGGGGAGGCCTCCCTAATTAAAGAAATTCCAGCTCACCCCGAAGCGGAAGATACCCTCGTTGAGGGGATAGTGCGGCACGAAGAAATACTCCTTGTTGCCGCTGCCGCTGTTCACATGGCTGTACATCACGAAGAAGCGCGTATGCTTCAAGTGGAAGTTGGCATAGACATTGATGAGCGGGTAGTTGCCTATCTGCACACGTGTGTCGGTGTTGCCCTGCACGGTGTAGACCCCTAATTGCGGTGAATAGTCGGGTGCGTAGTAGCGCGTGAAATAGCGCATGTCGGCTCCTAAATCAGTGGCCAGTACCCGGGCAATCTTGAAACGCAGGAAGATATTGGTGTAGGCATTGAGTGCCGGCACGGGTATCACATCCTGCTTGCTCGACTTCTGGTAGGTCAGGACACTCTCCCAGTGTACCGGACCGAACTTCATGTTCTGGCTCAACGACACGGTGATGAGGTTGATAGGTTCGCCGGTCTGCACGGGAGTCACCGTGGTTCCGCTGCGGGCGTAGGTCGAAGACACATTGTAACTCCGCGAGAAGTAGCTGTAATTCTTCAGTTCGTCAACGGCCACGCGCAACTGTGTCTGTGTCTTCTTCAGCGTGAAGATGCCTTGCAGCCGCGTGTGTATCACCTTGTCGAGACTGTTGTCCCACCACAGGTGGCGCGCATGGTAGTGGCGGTAGTAGAACGTGGGGTTCAGCCGGTGGAAGAATCCCGTAGCCGCCAGTTGCACGGTGTCGCCCAGCAGCGGGAAGTTGAGGTCGGCATTGCCGTCCACGCGCAGCGTGCCCGCATCCTCTCCGGCCACACCCACCTCTGCCGTCACGTTGTAGTGGAAAGTTTGTCCCTGCGCCTTGGTGAGTTGTCCGCCCACCGACACGGTGTGCTCGTTATATTTGGAGACACCCCCTGTGCTGTCGGGCAGTTCGAAGTGGCGCAGGTCATGGGTGGCAAACAGCTTGATGCCCGATTTGGCCCACTTGTTGAAACCTTCGAGCAGGGCTATGGCAAGGGTGTTCCGGAGTTCGTAGTGGCGCGTCTTGTCGAAGATGGAGTCGCCCCGGGCTATGCCTGTGTTGGCATAATAGTCGTTGAGATAGTAGTTGGTCGGGGTGGCGTAAGCCTGATAGATGCGCCGGTAGTTGTCGAGCTGCACCGTGTGGATGAAGCTCGTCACGGGCACATATTCGTTTTTCAGCCATGAGGTGTCCTCCTTTTCCTTGGCGGCCCTGGCTATCAGACTGTCGGCTGCGGCCTTTCCGCCCACGGCTATGCGTCCGTTCGCCCCGCTTGTGGAGTCAGCCGGTTCGTCTCCCGCAATTTTCGCTCCGTCTGGGCGGCCCCCGAACGTCTGCCGTCGGGCACTTCCTTTTTCGTCAAAGTTGCGCCCTTCGCGCTTGCTTCTGTTCTGCTCTTTCTCCTTCCGTTTGCGTTCCTCCTCCTCTTTTTTAGCCTCCATAGCAAATTTCTTCGCCTTGATTTCCTCCTGTGTCATAGGCACTTTGCGGTTGAAGCCCACGCTGTATCGGTGGGAGAGAAACACATGCTGGTTGTCGTTCCGGTTCCAGTTTTGCGAGAGCACGGTGGGTATTTCGTCGGTCGAAAACGACTCGTTGAACGATTCCGGGTGCGTGATGTAGTAGTCATTGGTGATGCCGCCGTTCTCCGTCACCTTCTGGTGGTTGGTGGAAAGCAACAGATGGGCCTGATATCGGTCGCCGAGATAGGAGCCCCACATGGTGTAGCCGAAGTGCGAGGTGGCTTGGTTGGTATAGTAGCCGCGCCCGTATTTGTAGTCGAAGCGGAAGCCCACGCCCAGCCGCCTGCCGGCATTGACGGCAAAGATGGCCTTGAAGTCGTCCTCGCCGTTGGTGCGGTCGCCCGCAGAGTTGAAGGTGATATTGGTGATGGGGGAGAAGGTGTTGGTGAAATGGTGGGTGGATACCGGTCTCACAAAATAGTCGAAGGGCGAGAGAAACATGAACTGCCGTTCCTCGGGCCGGTCGGCAAAGACGCGGTTGATGCGCGGTGCGCCCAGATTGCCCGTCGAGTTGTATTCCCCCCGCAGACCGGTGGTGAAGACACTGTTCATATACATGTGGGGCATGGTGTCCACTTCGGCCTTCGTGCGGTCGCCGAAGCGTTCGTCTATCGTCCACACATGCACCCCCTTGGGTATCTCTTTGTCTGAGTGGAGCGAGTCTTGCCGCCCATTGCGCCGGTCGGCGGTGGTGAGCGTGCCGTTTTCGTCTATTGAGTTGTAGCCGTTGTTATAATCGATTTGTGCCACAACGGGGGAGGTTGCGGCACAAAGAAGGCACAGAGCTATGAGAATCTTCTTCATTGATGGTTGGGTCAAAAGGGGCATCACCTGCGAATCATGCGCAGGGTGGCCTCCACAAATTTGATGACTACGCCGACTATCATCGTGATGACGGCTGCGCTTCTGTATGTCGTGAGCAGATAGAGCGCGATGCCCACCAAGGCCGTCACGATAAAAATAATGTTCAGAATGTTGCGCAATTTGTAGAACTGGTCGGGCTCACTATACCGTTGCTGGCGGTGATGCGGGCGCACGGCTGTCGACTCCTGCGACTTTTCGGCAGTTTGTCCGTTATGCTTCTCTTTTTCTGTCATGATCGGCTTCGTTTAGGGATGAATTATTGATGGATCAGTCTCGCGATATCGTTGAATATCTCATTTCTCCGGTCGATGGTGGCGCGACGGAACTTGCCGTAGATGCGTGTCAGCTCCGTTTTCTTCTTGTTCAGCGCGTAGCGGTCAGTGATGACCTCTTCGGCGGGAGCCTTGAAGCCCGTGGGGCGGTTTTCTTCGTAGGTGTAGACCATGCGCTCCATCGTCAGTTGCAGGTGATTGTCGGTGCATTTGGCGACGAGTATGTAGTCGAACTTGGAGCGGTCGAGGGAGAGGAAGGAGTTTTGGAACACCAGCCACTCTTTCACCGTGGCGGCGATGATGCCCTCCGCCTTGTTCACCAGTGCCACCCGACTGCCCTCAAGTTGTCCGTCGGCGGTGGTGAGGCGGTTGAGGTAGTCGTACACGATGTCGTAGATCTGCCCGGCCGACTTGCCGGCTGCCTCCGTGTCGAGGGTAAACATCACCTTGCCGTCGGCTGTGGTGGATACCGCTCCGTCCAGATAGCGTACGTTGGGATTGACCTCCTGTGCCCCTTTGTTACGGTTGGCTGCCGGGGAGGAAGTCGTCTTGGAAGCCGATTCCGGTATGCTCCATCCTGCCGACGATTGCGTGGGGGCCATTTCGCGTTGCAGTTTTTCGGCCTCGGCATTGAGCCGGGCAGCTTCCGCCTTGGTCGCAGCAATCTTTTTCTGTATCTCCTCTGCCTTGGCTTTGGCTTGCGCTTCGGCCTTTTGTTTGGCGGCGGCATCTGCTTTCGCCTTGGCTTGCGCTTCGGCTCTGGCCTTGGCTTGCGCCGCTTCCGCCGCCTTTGCTTTGGCCTGTTCCACAGCCTTTTGGGCCTCCTTGAGCTGCTTCTGTGCCTGCTCAAGCTGCTCCTCGGGTGTCAGCACGGTCTGCGCCAACGCCATCATCGGCAGGCAGAGCATCAAGGCTATTACAAGTTTCTTCATAAATCGCAATATTTTTAGAGTCGATAAGTTCTGTCTTGCAAAGATAGGAATAATCTTTGAATAACCGGATTTGTTAAGCACAATTTAACGTTCGCGGCCTATCTGTCGACATCCTGCCGCTCTCCGGCTTTCCTCCTGCCGCTTTTTATTTCTCCTCCAACTGTTTTTGCAGCCGGATGATTTCGTCGCGATACTGTGCTGCCTGAATGAAGTCGAGGTCTTTGGCGGCCTGCTTCATGAGCGCGGTGGTGTTGGCGATGCTCTTTTCGAGTTGCTCGCGGGTCATGTGCATCACTATCGGGTCGGCGGCAAAGGCAGCACTGTCGGGTTCGAGATAGGCCTGTAGGTTGGGGTAGTGTCCGCTGCGGGCTGCTGCCGTGCCCTCTTCGTCGCCCTTGGTGGGCAGTGCCGACCCGATGGCCTTCACAATCTGTTGCGGTGTGATGCCGTGTTCCTCGTTGTATTTCAACTGTATCGAGCGGCGGCGGGCCGTCTCGTCGATGGTGCGCTGCATGCTCTCGGTGATGGTGTCGGCATACATAATCACCTTGCCGTTGACATTGCGTGCAGCACGGCCTGCCGTCTGCGTCAGACTGCGGTGCGACCGCAGGAAACCTTCCTTGTCGGCATCGAGGATGGCCACGAGCGAAACTTCGGGCAAGTCGAGCCCCTCGCGCAGCAGGTTGACCCCCACGAGCACGTCGTAGATGCCGGCCCGCAGGTCGTTCATGATTTTCACGCGGTCGAGTGTGGCCACATCGCTGTGTATGTAGTTGGCTCTCACGTTGTTGTTGAGCAAATATTCGGTCAGTTCTTCAGCCATCCGCTTGGTCAGCGTGGTCACCAGTACACGCTCGTTGCGGTGGCTTCGGGTGAGTATCTCGTCGAGCAGGTCGTCTATCTGGTTTTCGCTTGGGCGCACATCTATCTGCGGGTCGAGCAGTCCGGTGGGACGGATAATCTGTTCCACCACCACACCCTCGGCTTCGCGCAGTTCAAAGTCGGCCGGCGTGGCACTCACATAAATGGTCTGATGGAGCAGACTGAGAAACTCGTCAAACTTCAACGGACGGTTGTCGAAAGCTGCCGGCAGGCGGAATCCGTATTCCACGAGGTTTTGTTTGCGGGCCCGGTCGCCTCCGTACATGGCACTGATTTGCGGCACGCTCACGTGGCTCTCGTCCACCACAAGCAGGAAGTCTTTCGGGAAGAAGTCGAGCAGGCAGTAGGGGCGTTCGCCGGCCTGCCGCCCATCGAAGTAGCGCGAATAGTTTTCGATGCCCGAGCAGTGCCCCAGTTCCTTGATCATCTCCATGTCATACTCCACACGTTCCTTAATACGCTGTGCCTTAATGGTGTCGCCTATCTCGTTGAAGTAGTCCACCTGCTTCACAAGGTCGTCCTGAATCATGCGTATGGCCTGCTCCGTCTGTTCTTTGGAAGTGACGAAGAGGTTGGCTGGATAGAGTTCATAGCTCTCAAACGACTCCACGCGGTGGAAGGTCTCTGCATTCACTTCCTCAATGGCATCGATTTCATCGTCCCACCACGTGACGCGCAGCACGTTGTCGCTGTAGGCCATGAATACATCCACTGTGTCGCCCTTCACGCGGAAGCAGCCCCGTTGCAGGTCGATGTCGTTGCGCACGTAGAGCGCATCCACCAGCCGGCGCAGAAACTCGTTGCGGTCGAGCGTCTCTCCCTTCTTGAGTTTGATCACGCTCTGCTGCATGGCCACGGGTCCTCCCATGCCGTAGATACATGAAACAGACGATACAACAATCACATCCTTCCGGCCTGACAACAAAGCAGATACGGCTGAGAGCCGCAGTTTGTCGATGTCGTCGTTGATGGCCAGGTCTTTCTCTATGTAGGTGTCGGTGGTGGGGAGGTAGGCTTCGGGCTGATAATAGTCGTAATAGGACACGTAGTATTCCACCGCGTTGCGGGGGAAGAAGCCCTTCATCTCCTGATAGAGCTGTGCCGCAAGTGTTTTGTTGTGGCTGAGGATGAGCGTGGGTTTCTCCACATTCTGTATGACATTGGCCACGGTGAAGGTTTTTCCCGAGCCTGTCACGCCGAGCAACACCTGTGCCGGCATCCCGTCTTTGATGCCGTCGGTGAGCTGCCTGATGGCTTCAGGCTGGTCGCCGGTGGGCTTGTATTTTGATGTAAGTTCAAATTGCATAGTTACCGCAAAAGTACATAAAAAATCCGTAACTGACGAAGAAACAGCCGGAAATGATAGCCCTGCTTCGCTTCCGGTTCCCCAAGCAGTGTGGATGCCTACTTGCACTGAAGGCCGACTTATCACAAAAAACAATAAAAAGGAGGCTGGGCATCCGCCCTGTCCCGCTTTTGGCATGGTGTTTGCAATGTCCTTCAGCGTGGTTTCCGGTTTTGGAATAGCCACCTTTTTGCGTTAAACGAACAAAAGAAAAGATAAAATGACGGTTCAAGAAATCCCCGTATTGCTGCTCACGGGCTACTTAGGCAGCGGCAAAACAACCCTTGTAAACAGAATCCTGACGAACGAGCGCGGCATCAAGTTTGCCGTGATTGTCAACGACATAGGGGAGGTCAATATCGACGCCGACCTCATAGAGAAAGGCGGCGTAGTGGGGCAGAAAGACGACTCGCTGGTGGCTTTGCAGAACGGTTGCATCTGCTGCACACTGAAAATGGATCTCGTGGAGCAGCTCGCCGAAATCACAGCCATGCGCAAGTTTGACTATATCGTGATCGAGGCCAGCGGCATTTGCGAGCCTGCCCCCATCGCGCAGACCATCTGCTCCATTCCCGCGATGGGGCCGAAGTACATCAAAAACGGGCTCGTGCGCCTCGACTGCATCGCCACGGTGGTGGACGCACTGCGACTGAAAGACGAATTTGGCAACGGAGAGGAACTGGTGAAGGAGAACATCGGGGAGGAAGACCTCGAGAATCTTGTCATCCAGCAGATTGAGTTTTGTAACATCGTGCTGCTCAACAAGGCTGCCGAGGTGGAGCCTCGCGAACTGGGCCGCATCAAGGAGATTATCCGCGCCATCCAGCCCAAGGCCGAAATCATCGAGTGCAACTACGGCGATGTGGATCTCGGCAAGCTCATCGACACCCACATGTTCGACTTCGATGCCGTGGCCACCTCAGCAGCATGGATAGACGAGATAGAGAACCATCACGGCGAGGAGGACGAACACGGGGAAGGGGAGCATCACGACCACGAAGAGGATGAGGAAGAACATCACGGTCACGACCACCATCATCACGACCATGACGACGAGCACGGCCACGACGGGGAGCACCATGCCGGGCATGCCCATCACCACCATCACCACCACGAAGGCGGCGAAGTGGAGGAATATGGCATCGGCACGTTTGTCTACTATCGCCGCCGGCCGTTCGATTTGGCCCTGTTCGACGAGTTTGTGGCCCGCAAGTGGCCCCGGAGTGTGATTCGCGCCAAGGGCATCTGCTACTTCCGCGACGAACCGGACACCTGCTACGTGTTTGAGCAGGCCGGCAAGCAGATGGGGCTGCGCAATGCCGGCCGCTGGTATGCCACCATGCCCAAAGACGAACTGGATGCCCTGAAAGCCCGTGAGGAAGGCTTGCGCCGCGACTGGGACGAGATCTACGGCGACCGTATGCAGAAGCTCGTGTTCATCGGGCAGCATCTCGACAAGGAGGCCATCATCCGCGAACTCGACAAGTGTCTGGTCGACTGACGGCCCGTCGTTAGCGCATTCGGTCCGCATGGCGGCCGCAGAAATGATATTTCGACATGAGTAAGGGGAGCACACGGCGTGCTTCCCTTTTTCGTGTTTCTACTATATACGTGCGGATGCGGTTCCGTTCCAATAATCCAGGCTTGCTATTTTCACTCATTAGTCCCCTACAGGGAGGGTCGGGGTTTCCGCTAAACAAAAAGTCCTTCAAGGCAAATGCGCTTGAAGGACTTGTGCGGTGCGTACGAGACTCGAACTCGTGACCTCCTGCGTGACAGGCAGGCATTCTAACCAACTGAACTAACGCACCTTAAACACCCGGCAGCGGATTGGGAGAAAACGGTTTTGAAGAACCGTTTGATGGCCTTTCACACAGAGAAAGTCCCGGCAGCCATGCTCCGTCGAGAGGCGGAGACAGCTGCCGGGACTTTCGTCATGTCCGGCTCCTGCACAGGAGTGCGGGCGGTGGATGTTGCCGGTGGAGTAGGGAGACCTACACGATGCCTTGGGCCATCATGGCCTTGGCCACCTTGAGGAAACCTGCCACATTGGCACCTTTCACGTAGTTGATATAGCCGTCGGGCTGTGTGCCATACTTCACGCAGTTGGCATGGATGTCGTCCATGATGTCGTGGAGTTTTTGGTCCACTTCCTCGCGGCTCCAGCGCAAGCGTTCCGAGTTCTGGCTCATCTCCAGTCCCGACACGGCCACGCCGCCGGCATTGGAGGCCTTGCCCGGGCAATAGAGTATCTTGGCATCTTGGAACACCTTGATGGCTTCGGGCACGGTGGGCATGTTGGCCCCCTCGGAGACGGCGATCACGCCGTTGGCCACGAGTGCCTTGGCTGCTTCCTCGTTGATTTCGTTCTGGGTGGCGCAGGGCGTGGCGATGTCGGCCTTCTCAAACCAAGGCTTGGCCCCCTCCACATATTTCACGCCGTATTTCTCGGCATACTCTCTGATGCGTCCGCGCTCCACGTTTTTCAGTTCCATCACGTAGGCCAGTTTCTCGGCATCGATGCCGTCGGGGTCGTAGATGTAGCCATCGGAGTCGGACAGCGTGACGGCTTTGGCACCCAGTTGGATGAGTTTCTCCACCGTGTATTGGGCCACGTTGCCCGAACCGGAGACGAGCACCGTCTTGCCGGCGAGGTCTTTGCCTGCCGTCTTGAGCATGTTCTGGAGGAAGTACACGTTGCCATAGCCCGTGGCTTCGGGGCGGATGCGCGAACCGCCGAACTCCTGCCCCTTACCCGTGAGGATGCCCTCGAAGCGGTGGGTGAGCTTCTTGTACATACCGAACATGTAGCCCACTTCGCGGCCACCCACGCCGATGTCGCCTGCGGGTACGTCTTCATCGGGTCCGATGTGTCGGTAGAGTTCGGTCATGAAAGCCTGACAGAAGCGCATCACCTCGGCATTGCTCTTGCCACGGGGCGAGAAGTCGGAACCGCCCTTGGCACCGCCCATGGGGAGCGTCGTGAGTGAGTTCTTGAATGTCTGCTCGAAGGCGAGAAACTTCAGGATGGAAAGGTTCACCGATGCGTGGTAGCGCAGACCGCCCTTGTAGGGGCCGATGGCGTTGTTGTGCTGCACGCGGTAGCCCATGTTGGTCTGCACGTTGCCGCGGTCGTCGATCCAAGTGACGCGAAACTGCACCAGACGGTCGGGAATGCAGAGGCGCTCGATGAGGTTGGCCTTTTCAAACTCGGGATGCTTGTTATACTCCTCCTCGATGGTGCCCAGCACCTGACTCACAGCCTGAATATACTCCGGCTCGTTCGGGAATCTTTGTTTCAGACTCTCCACCACTTCTGTAGCTTTCATCATCTTTTTACTTTTTATAGGTTGGTTTACTTCTTCTTTCGTGTAATTGTTGTCAGCAGACGGCCCGAGACCTTCGTCTCGCTTTTTTGCCGTGGTTGCGATTGCAAAGGTATAGGTTTTCTTTTGAAAAACAATCAAAAAGACAGAAAAAGTGCTTGAAAAGTAGAAAAAAGTAACTTTCAGTTGCTGTAATGGTCCGATTTTTTGTTGTTCGGGTTCTTTACACCTTATTATATATATAGAAGGGCTGCCTGCTGATGAGGTGAAACAAGTTTAAGACATGTTAAACTGCGAGGCCTTCAGACAAGATTTTCCCGCCCCGTGAGTTTAAGTCGGTGGAAAGAACAAACAAAGTAATTGTAAATTAAAGGACAAAGACAATGAAAAAGAGAATGATGTGGTGTGTGGCTGCTGCGGCAGCGGTGATGATGGTCGTGTCGGCGTGCGCTTCGGGTCTCAGGCAGGCAAAGGGCGCAGGGAAAGGCATAACCTACACCGTGGCGCAGCGATATTTCCTCAATGGCGATGTGAGAATGCCCGCTTCAGCCAAGGTGGACAATGAGGCCGACTTCAACCGCCTTTTCGGTATGGCAACGGTGATGGGCCCTGACGGTCAGCCCACGCCCATCGACTTCGCCCGCAGCTTCGCCATCTTCGTGGCACTGCCCGAGACCGACCGCTCCACCGACATCACACCCGGCAAGCTGACAGTCGCTGCCGACGGCACATTGAGGTTCACCTATCGCGTGAAGTGTGGCGACAAACGGTCGTACACCATCCGTCCGCTGCTGCTTATCTTCGTGGACAAGGCCTATGCGGGGCGTAAGGTGGTGACAGAGGAAATCTGAAGCAGGCCGGGTGGCGAGGCCAGCCATGACGGGTGGCGGAACCTGTGTGGGAGCATTGGTTTCCGACAGTCGCTTCTTGGGATGTCCGCATTTTTCGCTCATGATTTGCATTTCGCCCATTTATGTTGTATCTTTGCAATGGCAAAGGGAGCGCGCAGGCGTTCCCTTTTTTTGATTACCAATCCACCAACGGACAGTTTGGGCCGAATGGCCGTTGTGGAAGGGGCTGTTTGAACTTCTCGTTCGGCCCGAGTGAGCTCTTGAGTGTGGCCGTTTTGCGATGTCGGTCGGGCTTGATGAGAAAATTGATGGGGAGGATAAGGCGAATGAGACGGATGATTTTGTGTAAATAAACGGATGTAGAGAAAAACCGTGTCAGGCTTTTTCTAAAGATTTAATAGTTCGTGCTATAGGTGGCCTTGCCCCGTCTCCTCTCCAAGGGGAGAGGGAGAGTGATTGGTCCAACGAAAGCGGAAGCGTATGCCCCAAACGGAAAAGGCCCTGCCCCGGGAAGGTCGCCAATCCTTGAAAGGGAGCGGTCTCTTCCGGCGTGCGTTTTCCCGACAGTGCTAATATAGCTTAAAAAATGAAAGTGAAAAGAGTAGTCATGGTGTTTTTTCACTACATTTGCAGAATAAATGCCGGATAAGAAAAACTCATGGGCGAGCCTTTGTTAGTGACCATACAGCAAAGGGGCCGACATCGCAAGGCATATAGAAAGCAAATTTACAAATTAAAGCATCAAAAGCGGGATGGAAGTCAGTTTTTTCGATCTTTTCTACAGTCTGTGGACATTAGGCCTTTTACTGTTTATAGCCGTGCAGTTGGTCAAACGGGCAGGTATCATTTCCAAAGCTGTCAAGGCCAAAGATGTAGGCTGCATCAAGATCAACTCTTTGTTGCTTGGCGTGTGCCTGCTGGGCTTTTGTTTGTGGATGTCCATAGACCGTGTTACAGACAGTGTAGGGAGGGTCTGGTGTTACCTTGTCAATTAAGGCATGTTCTAAAAACTCCCCGTAAAGGAGCGTCGGCCATAAAAGCATTCCACTCTTTGTGTCTTTTTGCTTTTATTCGGCATCTATATTAAGGTGGGAAGATGAAGAGATGAAAATGAAAACGGCAGCCACACGGCTGCCGTCAGATAAGAGGGTGCATTAGAGTTTTGATGTATCCCGCGTTTTGCATCCGCTCGTAGGGGATTGGATGGGGCGGAGGGTGGTTGTTCAGACCCCCAACCCCCTAACTTAGGGGGCTTTCCTCACCTCACTCTCTTCACCCCATCGACAATCACGATGCCGCGGTAGCTGTCCGTCACCCGGCGGCCCTGCAAATCGTAGGCTATGCCCGTGCCGCGTGCCGTGGTCTTCACGTTGCTGATACCCGTTTCGGTGCTTTTCGACTTGAAAAACATATAGACCGGATTCCCGTTGAATGTCGCCGTGAGTCTGCTTGTCAGTTGGCGGGAGGGCAGGGCTATCTTGCAATCGGTGAGGGCAAACTGCATATTGGCCACCAATCCGCTGCCCTTGAAGGGCACGTCAAGACTCTCAGGCGCAGTCTGTCTGAGCCGATAGCCGTCGGCATCGCGCTCCACACGCAGGTTTTTGAGCGTGACATCAGTAAGTTCATAAATACCTATTTTGAGTCCGCCGATGGTGAGTGAGGCCGTCTCCGCCCTCTCATCCACGGCAACCGTCAGTGTGGACGGATATTTCACGCCCGTCTCCTTCACCGGCAGTGTGAAACCCTGATAGCGGTTGCAGTTGTATTTCCCGTTGATGGGCGAGGTGGGCGACTGTGCCGAAGCGGCAACTATGAATGCTGACAGGAGCATACCGAATACAAATCTTTTCATTTTGATGTGTTTGTTTGAATGTGATGTGGAAGCCCGTCGGCCCCCGTTTCTCTTTTCCGGATATTGGTCCCGGTTGTCGGTCCGGTGCCATTTTTCCGTTGCAAAGGTATGAATATTCTGTTATAATCTACTTTTCGCTATCCGTTATTTCGCTAAAATTGGTCTGAAAGCGATATGTTTTAACTGTTTTTTAGACTTCTCCGCATTGGAATGCCACGCGCGGATTACTTTTTTAACTCTATCAAGCCCCACTTTTTATGTACGGATCGCGTTGTGGAATGGGCAGGCAGGGGGATGCCGCTTCCATTGCCGGCTTTGCAGAGAAGCCTTAGCCCACGCCCAATAGTCCTTGCATAAAAAGGAGAATAATCAGGGAGGATGTTTTAAGAGCGTGCCGCTTTGCATAAAGGCTGCTAAAAAACAGAACCACAAATTAGCATAATTACTTTTTTTTCATTATATTTGCAAAATCTTTTCGTTTCAAACAGTGAGATAATCGGTAAGTTATGAATAACCACATTGTGATAATGGCAGGAGGCGTAGGCAGTCGTTTCTGGCCCATGAGTACGGTTGAGAGACCTAAGCAGTTTATTGATGTCCTTGGTGTGGGGCGCTCCTTGCTCCAGCTCACCTACGACCGCTTTGCAGGCATTTGCCCTCCCGAGCGTGTGTGGGTGGTCACCAATCGCAAGTATTTCGCCCTCGTCCATGAGCAGTTGCCCGATGTGCCGGAAGGCAATATCCTGCTGGAACCCTGCCGCCGCAACACTGCGCCGTGCATCGCCTACGTGAGTTGGCGCATCAAGGCCATCGACCCCAAGGCCAATGTGGTGGTGACGCCCTCGGATGCCTTTGTGGCCAACGTGGAGGAGTTCCGCCGCGTGGTGGGGCAGTGCCTCAAGTTTACGGGCGAGACCGATGCCATTGTCACGCTCGGCATGGAGGCCACGCGCCCGGAGACGGGCTACGGCTACATACAGGCCGACCTTGGGTCGCCCTCGGCCCGCAACAAGGAGATATTCCGCGTGGACTCGTTCCGGGAAAAGCCCGACTTGCAGACGGCCACGCAATATATCCGGCAGAACAACTTCTTCTGGAATGCGGGCATCTTCATCTGGAGCGTGGGCACCATCGTCAACGCCTTCCGCGTCTATCAGCCGTCCATCTCGCGCGTGTTCGAAAGTATGCTCGACATCTACGGCACGGAGGAGGAGCAGCGGCAGATAGACTTGCGCTACCCCGAGTGTGAGAGCATTTCGGTGGATTATGCCATCATGGAGAAGGCCGAGGAGATTTTCGTGTGCCCGGCCTCGTTCGGATGGACCGACCTCGGCACGTGGGGCAGTCTGCTCATGCAGACTAAGCACGACCTCTACGGCAACTCGCTCATCGGACAAAACATCCAGATGTTTGACTCGAAAAACAACATCGTGCATACCACACAAGAGAAAAAAGTGGTCATTCAAGGCCTCGAAGGATATATCGTGGCCGAGAAAGACGACACCTTACTTATATGCAAACTCTCGGAAGAGCAGCGCATCAAACAATTCAGCGGAGAATAAACAGACACAGCGATGGATAAAAAAACGGCCCTCATCACGGGCGTTACAGGACAGGACGGCTCTTATCTGGCCGAATTTTTGTTGGAAAAAGGATATAGCGTGCATGGCACCATACGCCGCTCGTCGGTGGACTTCCGCGAGCGCATTGCCCATCTTGAAGGTCGGCCACATTTCCATCTGCATTATGCTGACCTCAGCGACTCCATGAGTATTCTCGGAGTGATAGGCAAGGTGCGCCCTACGGAGATTTACAACCTCGCCGCGCAGAGCCACGTGCAGGTGAGCTTCGATGCCCCCGAGTTCACGGCCGATGTCGATGCGACGGGCGTGCTCCGCGTGCTGGAGGCCGTCAGACAGCTTGGCTTGGGCGACAGCTGCCGCATCTATCAGGCCAGCACGTCGGAACTTTACGGCAAGGTGGAGGAGGTGCCGCAGAACGAGAATACGCCTTTCCACCCCTACAGTCCCTACGCCGTGGCCAAACTCTACGGTTTCTGGATCGTGAAGGAATACCGTGAGGCCTACAACATGTTCTGCTGTTCGGGCATCCTGTTCAACCACGAGAGCGAGCGGCGCGGGGAAACCTTCGTGACGCGCAAGATCACGCTTGCCGCGGCCCGCATCAAGCAGGGCAAGCAGGACAAGCTCTATTTGGGCAACCTAAGCAGTCTGCGCGACTGGGGCTACGCCAAGGACTATGTGGAGTGCATGTGGCTCATCCTGCAAAACAAGACCCCCGAAGATTTTGTCATCGCCACGGGCGTGCAGCACAGCGTGCGCGAGTTCTGCTACCATGCCTTCAAGCGTGTGGGCATCGAACTGGAGTTCACCGGCGAGGGCATGGACGAGAAGGGCATCGACAAGGCTACGGGCCGTGTGCTCGTGGAGGTTTCGCCCGACTTCTACCGTCCCACCGATGTGGTCAACCTCTGGGGTGACCCCACCAAGGCCAAGGCTAAGTTGGGCTGGAACCCGAGTAAGACCTCTTTTGAGGAGCTCGTCAACCTCATGGTGGACAGCGATATGGCCAAGGTGGCCTCGGAAGGGGCTGCCGAAAAGGTGCGCACCAACCTCGCCGAGTATCTCGAGAAAGGAATTGTGAAGTAATTATATAAATTAAGGAGGCCGTTAGGCCTCCTTTTTAGCATTCAAACTATGTTATTAAAAAATATAAAAATATATGTGGCCGGCCACCGCGGCCTTGTAGGTTCCGCCATCTGGAACAATCTCAAGGCGCGTGGCTATGACAATCTTGTGGGGCGCACGCACACCGAACTCGACCTCACCGACCAGCAGGCCGTAGACCGGTTCTTTGACGAGGAGCGGCCCGATGCCGTGGTGCTGGCCGCCGCTTTTGTGGGCGGCATCATGGCCAACTCGCTCTATCGGGCCGATTTCATCATGCAGAACATGAAGATGCAGTGCAACGTTATCAGCAGTGCCTATAGCCACGGGGTGAAAAAGCTGCTCTTCCTCGGTTCCACGTGCATCTATCCCAAGGACGCCCCGCAGCCCATGCGTGAGGATGCCCTGCTCACCTCGCCGCTGGAATACACCAATGAGGAGTATGCCATCGCCAAGATAGCCGGACTGAAGATGTGCGAGAGCTATAACCTGCAGTACGGCACGGATTACATTGCCGTGATGCCTACCAATCTCTACGGGCCCAACGACAACTTCCATCTTGAGAACTCCCACGTGATGCCGGCCATGATGCGCAAGGTGTATCTGTCCAAACTCATCCACGAAGGCGACTGGGAAGCCATCCGCAGGGATATGGACAAGCGTCCCGTCAATCCTACCGACAAGCTGCGCGCCTTGATTGGTGAGGGCAATGTGGACGGGAAAAACAGCGAGGAGCGCATTCGCCGTGCCTTGGCCTTCTACGGCATCGAAGACAACCGGGTGACGCTTTGGGGCACGGGCAGTCCGCTGCGCGAGTTTCTGTGGAGTGAAGACATGGCTGATGCCAGCGTGCATGTGTTGCTGAACGTGAGCTTCAGTGATATTATTGGTGTGGAGAAATATTCCAGTGTGTTCTATGGTGCCAAGACCGACGGTGCGGTGGACCGCAACAACTCGGAGGGGCGTGGTGGAGCCATCCCCTCATTGGGCGAGATACGCAACTGTCACATCAATGTGGGCACGGGCAAGGAGCTCACCATTCGCGAACTGGCCGACCTCATCGTGCGTGTGGTGGGCTTTGACGGTGAGGTGGTGTGGGATTCTTCCAAGCCCGACGGTACACCCCGCAAACTCATCGACGTGTCCAAACTGCACTCGCTGGGCTGGACACACAAGGTGGAAATAGAAGAAGGAGTGGAAAAACTCTACGCGTGGTACCGGCAAAGTCTTGCTGCCGACTGATCTCTTTTAACGCAACAACGCCCTCCGGCATCCGGAGGGCGTTGTTACGTTAAAGAGGGTAATAAGGGTGCCTCGCAGACTTATGCGCGTTGCCTGTTTTTCTTCAACAGCCATTTGGCTGTGAAATAAACGGCGGCAAGTATCGTCAGCCCAAGGATGGCGTATTTGATGTATTCGCCATACTCATTGATTTTATCCACCAACTGGTCTTCGGGCACAAAGGTGTGCAACCACCAGCCCAATATGGCCAAGATGCTGTGCCATGCCCCCGCACCGATCGTGGTGTAGAGCAGAAACTTCCAATAGTGCATCTTCGACAGACCGGCCGGAATGGAGATGAGATGGCGGATGCCCGGAATGAGACGGCCCGTCAGCGTAGCCACCACACCGTGGTCGTAGAAATATTTCTCGCTCTTCTCCACCTTCTCTTGGTTGAGCAGACAGAGATGTCCCCACCGGCTGTTGGCAAACTTATAGATGATGGGGCGGCCGAGCCAGTAGCCGGCAGCGTAGTTGATGGATGCGCCAACGTCGGCTCCGAGCGTGGCGAAGAGCACCACGAGCCAGATGTCAAGATTGCCACCGGCCGCATGATAGGCTGCGGGAGACACCACGAGTTCCGAAGGTACGGGTATCACCGTGCTCTCAAGGAGCATGAGGAGGAATATGGTGCCGTAGTTGAGGTTGCCCAATAGGGAGGTAATCCAGTTCATTGTTTGTTTTCTATGAAATAATGGTAATAATCTTCCGGATTAAGACTTTCCGGAAAGAGGTCGCCAAGCACTTGCCGTGTGGTCTGCGGACTACGTTCCACGGATGCCTTGAGATAGTGCAGAAAGGTTTCCATGTCGTTTTTAGCCTCGGCACACCGTGCCAGATAGGCACAAGCTATGTCGCCTGCTTCGTTGCCGTCGGCCTCCAATATCTTCTCAAACATGCCCTTCGCCGTGTCGGGATAGCCATTGTCATAGACCGACATGGCCACGTGTAGGAACACCGAAAGGTCGTTTTCCGCCATCTGCATGGCTTTGGCAAAACAGACCAGTGCCTTACGCAGCTGTTTGTTTTCGAGCAGCACATGGCCTTTCAACACCAGTAGTTCGCTTGTTTCCATCCCCATCAGTTCCTCCATCCGGCCGATGTAGCCAAGAGCCTCTTTTTGTTTGCCGAAGTGACTCAGCACGAAAGCCAACTGTTTGTATATCTCCGTGAGATTGGGAGAGTCTTCTTTTGCCCGGCTCTCGGCCATGCGCAACTGCTCAAGTGCCTCTTTCTCGCGTCCCTGTGTGAGCAAGGTGATACCCTTGAGCATATAGCCCAGTTCGTCGTCAGGCTCCAGACGGGCATAGCGGTCGAAGTATTCAAGTGCCTCTTCCCAGTTGCCCAGCGCAAAGAGCGCATTGGCCTTGTTGAGGAGTGCATCCGGATCGGTAGGGTCGATGGCTATCGAGAACTCGCTGCTTTCGATGGCGTGAGCATAGTCGTTTTCCAGAAACTGCGACGTGGCCAGCTGGTTCCAGTAGTGCGTGGAGTAGGGATTCTCGTCGAGCAGTTCGTTGTAGATGCGCTTGCTGTACTCGGTGTTGCCCTTGCTGAGGGCGATGCGTGCCGAGAGATCCTTATAGTCGGAGTCGGCTTTGTCGGCCCCCGATCGCTTGAGCCACTTGTCAGCGAGCGCGAAGAGTTCGTAGTCGGCAAAGAGCGTGGCCACATCAAGACAGAAGTCGACCTGTTCTTCCTCGTCGTCGAGCATGGCATATTGTTCCGTGAGAAACCTGTCGGCCTCTTTTTCCCGCTTTTGGAAGACCATTATCTCAGCCGCCATGTAAATGTAGTCCGGGTCGTCCGTTTCATCCACCCGGTCGATGAGCCGGCGTGCCTTTTCTGCGTCCTGCTCTTTGATCAGTGCGATGCGGGCACGAAACACCAGCGGCAGCGTGGCCCCCGGAAAGAGTTCGAGAGCATAGTCTATTGCACCAAGGGCCTCGTCGAGCCTCCCTTTGGCATGATAGTATTCCGCGATGTCAGTCAGGTCGTCCGCTTCGAGGTAGATACTTTCTCCTGCCGCCCTGCTTTGTTCGTAGCGCCGGAGCATCTCCTTGAACTCACCAGTGTCGAAATATTCGTCTGTCCGCATGTGTTTTTATCCCTCCGGATGCTTCCGGAGGGTTGAGTTTTACTTATTTTGTTTGGCCCACGTGTCTTTCAGACCTACGGTCTTGTTGAACAAGAGGTGGTCGGTCGTGGAGTCGGGGTCGGCCATGAAGTAGCCGATGCGCTGGAACTGCAAGTATTCTCCCGGCTTCTTCCCGGCAGCATATTCCTCCACGTAGCAGTTGTCATACACGTGCAACGACTCGGGATTGAGCAGTTCGCGGAAGTCACGCTCGTCGGCCGAAGGATTTTCCACATTGAACAGCCGGTCGTAGACTCTCACTTCCGCCTTGCGGCAGTGGCCGGCGCTCACCCAGTGGAGCGTGCCCTTCACCTTGCGGTTGGCTCCTTCGAGTCCGCTCTTGCTCTGCGGGTCATACTCGGCCTGAATCTCGGTGATGTTCCCCTCGGCATCTTTTGTGCATCCGATGCACTTCACGATGTAGGCATTCTTCAGTCTCACCTCCTTGCCCGGTGTCATGCGGAAGAACTTCTTGGGTGCATCCTCCATGAAGTCTTCACGCTCTATCCACAGTTCTCGAGAGAAAGTGATGCAGTGCGTGCCGTCGGCCTCGTTTTCGGGATTGTTCACCGCCTCCATTTCCTCGGTCTGCCCTTCGGGATAGTTGGTGATGACAAGCTTCACGGGATTCATCACCGCGCTCACCCGGCAGGCTTTCTTGTTGAGGTCTTCGCGCACACTGGCTTCGAGCAGCGCCATGTCGTTGAGCGCGTCAAACTTAGTGTAGCCTATCGAGTCGATAAACATGCGCACGCTTTCGGGCGAATAGCCGCGGCGACGCATACCGCACAGTGTGGGCATACGCGGGTCGTCCCATCCGCTCACGAGGTGTTCGTCGACCAGCGTGTGGAGCTTGCGCTTCGACATCACTGTGTAGGTCAGGTTCAGGCGGTTAAATTCTATCTGTCTTGGGCGGTTGTCCTTGAGGTTGTCCGCCGTGCCGTCCATCTCCTTCAGGAAGTCGATGAAGAGGTCGTAGAGCGGGCGGTGGGGCACAAACTCCAGCGTGCAGATGGAGTGGGTCACGCCCTCAAAGTAGTCGCTCTGCCCGTGGGCGAAGTCATACATGGGATAGGTGTGCCACTTCGTGCCCGTGCGGTGGTGGGGTGTTTGTATGATGCGGTAGATGATGGGGTCGCGGAAGTGCATGTTGGCGTTGGCCATGTCGAGTTTGGCACGCAGCACCATTGAGCCTTCCACGGCTTCGGGCGTGTTCATCTGCTCGAAGAGCGCGAGACTCTCCTCCACGGGGCGGTCGCGATAGGGCGATGCCGTGCCCGGCGTGGTGGGCGTACCTTTCTGTTGGGCTATCTGTTCCGAGGTCTGCTCGTCCACGTAAGCCTTGCCCTGCTTGATCATCCATACGGCAAACTCCCACAGCCGCTCGAAGTAGTCGCTGGCATAGTAGATGTTGCCCCACTTGAAGCCCAGCCACGAGATGTCGTGCAGGATGTTCTCCACGTATTCGTTGTTTTCCTTGCTCGGGTTGGTATCGTCAAACCGCAGATTGCACACCCCGTTGTATTTTTCAGCCACACCGAAGTCCATGCAGATGGCCTTGGCGTGTCCGATGTGCAAGTATCCGTTGGGTTCCGGGGGAAAACGGGTCTGGATTCGTCCGCCGTTCTTCCCTGCGGCGAGGTCTTCTTCGACGAACTGTTCCACGAAACTCAGACTCTTTTTCTCTTCGTTCAGTTTTTCTTCTGTCACTGCCATAAATGTACCTTATATATATTATGTCTGCAAAGTTACAGCAATTTGCGTGAAGAACAAAATAAAACTTCTTTTATTTTTACTTCCTCGTGTGCCATCCGTTGCGCCCGGCGGCCCGTGGAGGCCATCGGTGGCAGTCACGGCCGATGGAGGGGAGGCAAAGTGGGGTCGGTTGTTAAATTCAGTTATAAAACCGATTGTTTTCTATTGGAAACTTGTTGGTGTCGAAAAGAATATGTACTTTTGCAAAAGTTTCCATTAGAATATAAACTTAAAGCATTATATATGAAGCATTTAATCATAGGCGGAGTGGCCGGAGGAGCCACCGCTGCCGCCCGTATCAGGCGTGCCGACGAGCAGGCGGAAATCGTGATGATAGAGAAAGGGAAGTACATCTCCTACGCCAACTGCGGTCTACCTTATTATATAGGTGGCACCATCGCCGAGCGCGAGAAGTTGTTTGTGCAGACTCCCGAGTCGTTCGGGCGGCGTTTCAACATTGATGTGCGCGTGGAAAATGAGGCCACGGCCATCGACACCGCCGCCAAGACTGTGACCGTGCGCCGCCGCGACGGGTCGGAATACACCGAGACCTACGACCGCCTGCTGCTCTCGCCGGGGGCCGTTCCCGTGCGTCCGCCCCTGCCGGGCATCGACCTTGAGGGCATCTTCACCCTGCGCAATGTGGCCGACACCGACCGCATCAAGACCTATCTTGACACCCACAGCGTGCGCGAGGCCGTGGTGGTGGGCGGTGGATTCATCGGACTGGAGATGGCCGAAAACCTCCATGCCGCCGGTGCGCGGGTGTCGGTGGTGGAGATGGCGCAGCAAGTGATGGCACCCGTAGACTTCTCGATAGCCTCGCATGTGCATAGCGAACTGATGGGGCAGGGTGTAGACCTCTATTTAGGCAAGGGCGTGGAGCGTTTTGAGCAGGCCGACGGCCGTCTTGCCGTGTGTCTCGCCACGGGCGAACACATCGCAGCCGACCTCGTGTTGCTCTCCATTGGCGTGCGCCCGGCCACCGAGTTGGCCGCCTCTGCAGGCATCGCCCTCGGCAGTCGTGGCATCCGCGTGGACAGCTATCTGCAAACCTCGGCCCCGGATGTCTATGCCGTGGGCGACGCCATCGAGTTTGCCCATCCGCTCACCGGGCAACCGTGGCTCAACTATCTGGCCAATCCTGCCAACCGTCAGGGGCGCATCGTGGCCGACAACATGGTGTTTGGCAACCATACAGAGTATGAAGGGGCCATCGGCACATCCATCGCCAAGGTGTTCGACCTCACCGTGGGTTCCACCGGTCTGCCTGCCAAGCGTCTCAAGCAGGAGGGCATCGACTACCGCAGCAGCATCACCTGTTCGCCGTCACATGCCGGCTACTATCCCGGCTCTTTCATGCTGACCACCAAACTCACCTTCGACCCCGTCTCGGGCAAGCTCTACGGAGCCCAGTGCGTGGGCCACGAGGGCGTGGACAAGCGCATCGACGAGGCGGCACTCGTCATCAAGCAAGGGGGCACGGTGGACGATCTCATCCGTCTCGAGCACACCTATGCGCCGCCTTTCTCGTCGGCTAAAGACCCCATCGCCATCGCCGGCTACACGGCCCGTAACATCATCAGTGGGGCGATGCCCATCGTGTGGTGGCGCGAGATAGATGCGCTCGACCGCTCGCAGGTGACGCTCGTCGACGTGCGCACCCCCGAGGAGTATGCCCTTGGCACGCTCCGCGGAGCGGTCAACATTCCGCTTGACGACCTGCGGGAGCGTCTTGGCGAGATTCCGGCCGACCGTCCTGTGGTGCTCTTCTGCGCCGTGGGCTTGCGCGGCTACCTCGCACAGCGCATCCTCATGGGCCGGGGCTTCAAGGATGTGCGCAACCTCTCGGGCGGCTACAAGACCTATCAGTTGGCCACGCAGCCCGTCGTGAACCGCAGGTCCGGGGCGTGCGGTGCGGCCGAGAATTGCGGCACGCTGTTTCCGCCGGCCACGGGAGCCCCGCAGCCGGGCATCATCAGGGTTGATGCCTGCGGACTGCAATGTCCCGGCCCCATCATGAAGTTGAAGCAGGCGGTCGACTCGATGGCCGAGGGCGACTGCGTGGAGGTGACGGCCACCGATGCCGGATTCCCCCGCGATGCGCGGGCGTGGTGTGCCTCCACGGGCAACAGCGTCGAGGCTGCCCATGCCGAGGGAGGCCGCCACACGGTCATCATCCGCAAGGGGGCACCGCAGGCTCAGGTCGCAGCGGCTGCCGGGGAACGGAACAAGACTTTCATCATGTTCAGCGACGACCTCGACCGCGCACTGGCCACCTTCGTGCTGGCCAACGGGGCGGCGGCCACTGGCCGCAAGGTGTCTATCTTCTTCACTTTCTGGGGGCTCAACGTGATCAAGAAAGAGCACAAGCCGGCTGTCAGGAAAGACATCTTCGGTCGTATGTTCTCTTGGATGCTGCCCTCCGACTCGCGGCGGCTCAAACTCTCGAAGATGAGTATGCTGGGCATCGGCGACCGGATGATGCGCTACATCATGCGCTCCAAGAACATCTATTCGCTCGAAGAGATGCGCCGGCAGGCTCTCGACAATGGGGTGGAGTTTATCGCCTGTCAGATGTCGATGGACATGATGGGCATCGTGCAGGAGGAGTTGCTCGACGGCGTGACCATAGGGGGCGTGGCTACTTATATGGAGCGGGCCGAGCAGGCTAATGTGAATTTGTTTATATAAGGGGGGCCTCCCCCAACCCCTCCGAAGGAGGGGAGCCCCGGATACCCCGTGCGGACTTGCTGGGTGGGGGCTTTGATTCCGATGAAATGATAAATGACTGAACTTTCGCAAGTTCAGCAGGAGTTAAAGGAGAAGTTCCTTGAGCGATAGCGAAAACAGGAGTGAAAGGGAGAAGTGTCTTGAGCGTAAGCGAAAAAAGACAATAGTCCTTCTTCCTAATGCGCAATGAAGCAGTCAATCAATAAGGCTGTTGTCTTTTTTCGCTTACGCTCAAGGAACTTCTTCTAACGAGCGAAGCGAGTGCTAACTCCCTTTAACTCCTTTAACTCCTAAAGTTGAGCTTGTGAAACTTAAATAAATGATAATAGATTATGGATAAAAAGAAACTATGTCGCATACGCGACGTCTATCGCGCCATCGTTGCGCTTGAAAACCAGTTTCAGCAGTCGTTCAACCTCAACATCAACGAGGCCATGCTGCTCTGCACGCTCAAGGACAACAGCGGACTCACGTCGGGCGAGATAGCCGAGGCATTGGGACTGACCAACTCCAATGCCTCGAAGGTGATAGGATCGGCAGAGAACAAACTGCTCGTCAACCGCAACCTCGACCGTGTGGACAAGCGGCAGATGCACTTCTCGCTCACCAAGAAGGGGTCTGACCTGCTCAACGAGATGAACTGCGACGACATGCCGTTGCCCGACATCCTGACCGAAATCTGTCCGTAGTGCGGGGGTCCGGTTGCCGCGGCAAGTCGGAGGCGGTCTGCCCATTGTGTGTTCGTTTGTGTGTCTTCTGTCCCGAGGCGAACAACGCATCGTTGTCTTGGCTGTCTTGGCGATGTGTGTGGGGTAGGTGATGGGTGATAAGGTAATAGTCTGTAAGGTGATCATTACCACCTGCCACCTACCACCCAACACCTAAACCTTGATTTAAATCAAGAAAAACCCACTATATTTGCTAATTGGCTGATAATCTGTTACATTTCCAATTAAAAACCGTTGTGTTTCAGGATAATTATGCTATCTTTGCAGCGAATAATTAATCAACTGGGGATCAAATAGCCATGAAACCCTAAAATTTATTTATTTGCAAAAGATTATGGCAGAAAAGAAAGCAACAAAAGCTGCTGCTCCCAAAGCTACAGCAACGAAGGCTGCTCCGAAGAAGGCAGCTGTAAAGAAATCGGTATTGGAACTCACTGCTGAAAATGCAGGTTTCAAGGCCGGTGATGTGTATCAGGCTCTGGCAGCAGCCGGTTCGGCCCAGACACTGGCCGAGATTACCAAGGCGTCTAAGATTAGCTCCGAAGAGGCTATCCTCGGTATTGGATGGCTCCTGAAAGAGGGCAAAATCAAGGCAGAGGACAACAAAGTGGTCCTCGCTTAATCGAAACTCAAAGAAAAAAATGAAGAGGCCGCGGCTCGCCATCATGCAAGCCGCGGCTTTTTTGTTGAAGCCGAAAGGCGGAGTTTTGTGCCGCCGGGGAGCGGTCGTGCTGTGGGACGGTGTGTGTCGCCGGGCCGGAAGCGCATCCGTATTTGTTCCCGGACAACAGAACTGCCGAATCTATGATGAACTACGATCAGGAAATATTCAAAGTGCTCACCGAGGCGGGAGAGAACGGACTGAAGGCCGAGAAGGTGGCCCGCCACGTGTTCAACGCTTGTAACTCACTGTTCTGCCCGGCGAGCTACGACGATGTACACCGCTATGTGGCGCAGTTTCTGCAACGCAGTGCGCGCAATCCGGACTCCATTATTGAGAAGGCCGATGCCCGGGGCGTGTATTTTCTCAATCCCGATGCGCACGAAACGCAGCAGCTCATGCTCCGCTTCTCGCGCGTGGAAGAGGAGGAAGAGTCTAAAGCCCCGCCCGTAGACCTCTCGCTGAGTTTGTTCTGACAGACAGGACGGGCGGCTGGTGTGTCAATAGTTTTCGCAGCACGTTTGCATTTGCCTTTTAAAGGTATTATCTTTGCATTGGCAAGGGGAGCACGCAGGTGTTTCCCTTTTTTCATTCCCAAGCCACCTACAGCCACCCATCGGACCACCAACCCTTGCGAAAAGGCCCGAATGGCGTTGCAAAACGGGCTCTTTGAGGTTGTCGTTCGGCCCGACCGGGCTTTCAGGTGTAGCCGTTTTGCAAGGTCGGTCGGGCTTGATGAGGGTTTTGAGGGGGCGGATAAGGAGAGTGGGGCGGACGATTTTGTGTAGACAAACGGCTGTGGAGAAAAACCGTGTAAGGCTTTTTCTGAAGATTTAATGTTTCGTGCTATATACAGGTTTTACCTCCCCCGCAGCGAAAAGAATGTCGGTTGCGCGGATAAATTTGCCTGATTTGTTCCTTTCGCCGACACAGATGTTCTTCGGCGAATGATGCTGATTATGCCGAAAACCGGTCGCGCAGATAAATGCGCCTCATTCTAAGGGAAGTGACTCCTGCCTTTTACTTGCATATCTGCCGGTAGGGACACGTGTCGCAATGGCGGCGGTCGGCGGTGGCGACGAACGGGTGGGAGAGGTCGAAGATGTCGGTGAGCACGCCTTTCAGCCGATCTGTGAACTCGTCACGGTAGCGGCCGGCACTTGTGATTTTCTCGTCGCCGAGCGTGAGCGTGGGGTCGTAGTCATCCCCCGTGGTGTGCTGGATGAACAGCAGGGCCGGACTCACGGGCTCTCCTTCGGGATTGTGGCGGCTGCTGCGGTCAACGATGAGCGAGTAGAGCATCGTCTGCAAATAGTAGTCGGTGTGCTTGCGGCTGATGTCCTCACCCGAGAAAATCTCCTCAATGGTCTTGATTTTGGCCTGTGCCTTGTTGCCCGTCTTGTAATCTATCACGCGAATGCGCTCGCCCCCCAGTTCCGAGGCCACGGCATCGAGGCGGTCGATGGAGCCGCCGATTTGGAGTGTGCGCTCCGCAGAGCCCGCGGTGAAAGTTACGGTGTCGAACACTTTCAGTTCCAGTCCGAGTATTGTGAACGGCGTGTGGCGGCTGTCGAGGCGCAGCAGCTGGCGCACGTAGCTCACGATGACATTGCGGTTGATGAGTTGCAGACCGTTGTATTCGGGCCGGAATCCCTGCCGCTTTACGTGGAAGAGTTCTTCCCGGAAGGCGTCGTCCACCACCTCCTCAATGCGCATTTTGCTTTTCAGATAGCTGTCGATGTCGCCTTGGCGTATCGTGAGCGGATGGAGGAGCTGCGGTTCGCCCTTTTCATCGCAGGCCACGTCGCCCGGTCCGGCAAACGAGAGGTAGATATTCTGGCACGCCTTGTGGAAGATGTTGCCGAAGATGCGGTTGTCGATGGCGTCTTCATCGGGGGTGTCCGGTTCCTCGATGTGGGCTATGTAGCGGTAGAAGAAACGTTTCTGGCAGCGCAGATAGGTGTTGATGGCCGTGGGCGAGAGGCTTGTAAACCTGTTGAGCTGTTCCTCCACAGCTTTGTCTTTCGTGATGTCGGTCTCCTCCTTTCGCTTCGGTTCCTGGCCGGCCTGCAGGCTCCGGCGCACTATCGGGTGCCCGCTTTCCACCATGAGTTGGAGCATGAAGCGGCTCATCTCGCCCGTGTGGCCGTCTTCCGTGGCATTGTTGTAGGTCATGGTCACGTCGGTGGCCCGCTGAATGAGGCTGTAGAAGTAGTAGGCATAGATGGCCACCTTGTTGTCGATGGTGGTGAGCCCGTAGGCATGGCGTATGGAATAGGGGATGAACGAGGCGTCGTTGATGCCTTTGGGCAGGTTGCCCTCGTTGGCCGAGAGCAGCAGCACGTGGTCGAAGTCGAGGTTGCGGGTTTCGAGCACGCCCATCACCTGTATGCCCACCACGGGTTCACCGTGGAAAGGTACGCCGGTCGACTGAAACAGTTGGCCCGTGAGCCGCTCCAGCGTGGCCGTATCCACCGTGAGGTCGCCTGCGTCCATGAGTTCTTTCAGGCGGTTGAGAAGCGTGTAGCTGCGGAAGAGCGACTCCTGAAACAGCGGGTCAGCCACCTCCCGGGCATTCACGCCGATGCGCTTCAGCACCGCCAGCATCCACCCGATGAGCTTCCGGTTGTCGAACTCTCCCATGTCGGGGAAGAGCAGTTCCAGTCCCTCGTCGCCCAAGGTGAGGCTGTCGCGGGCCGGATAGAAACGCTTGTGGCGGTTGAGATCGTCGATGAGATCGCGGTATTTTGATGACACGTAGGGCGTGTAAGGGTGGCGCAGCAGGCGGTTGACGAAGTGAAGCCGATAGCGGTTGCTCTGCCTTTGGTAGCCCATGGTGCAGAGGGCGAACAGCTGCATCACAAGCGAGAAAAACGGCGATTGCTGCAAGGGATAGCCCGTGGTGATGTTCACATCCTTCACTTCGGGCGGCAGACAGTGGACAACGGTCTGCAACAGACTCTCGTCGGCCATCACGATGGCTGTCTGGCTGCCGTCGGCTATGCGGTTGTTCTCGCGCAGCCACGTGCTGATGTAGCGTGCCTGAATGTTTTCTGTCGACGCGCTGATGTAGGTGATGTCCTTCGTGCGCCGCAAGTTGTCGTAGGGATCGTGGGCGTCGTCCGGGGCTATTTCGTTCGGATAGTGGGCCAGATATTGGCGTATGTAGTGCCCGGCCTCGTTGTCGCCCGACATGTAATAGTGGTCGTAGTCCCAGTAGAAGCGGGCTTTGCCTTCCCGTTTCAGCCGGTCGCAGAGGGCCAGTTCCACCTTCTGCATCATGTTGAAACCCACAAAGAGATAGGTGTCATACTCGAAGGTGAGCTGCGGATTCTCCACCACCTCGCGGTAGAGCTTACCCTCGTAGGCAAGTCCTTGTTGGCCAAGGCGTTGGTTGTAATCGTTAAAGATGTCACCGAAATGGCTCCATAGTTCCAAGAACCGGCGCTTGAGTTCGGAGTTGTGGTCGTCGGAGAAGTTGCTGAAAAACTTTTTGAGCATCTCCTTCTGCTCCTCGGTGAGGAAGGAGGCATCGTCGAACTCGTGTATGTCGCGCAGGTTGGCAAACACCTTGGCGGCATCGGCCATGTTCTTGTCGATGTCGTCGAAGTCGGAGAGCAGGAGCTGCCCCCATCCGTAGAAGTGGTCGAGGGTCTCGTTGAGCCCCGTGCAGGCCACAAACGACTTGTGCAGGTCGCAGATGAGTTTGATGGGGTCGGCCGTGGCGAGCTTGCTGTGGCGGCGGAAGAGGTCGCTGATGGTGATGTAGGCCGGGCTCCAGAGCGGTCGGTCGGCCAATCGGGCGAGGTGCTCGTTCAGGAAGAGCGAGGCCCGCTTGTTGGGAAACACCACAGCCGTGCGCGACAGGTCGGTGCCGTGTTTTGTGATGATATCGTGTGCTACTGTTTCGAGAAAAGTCTTCATTGGCGTGTCAGCGGTTTTTTATATCGTTGTTGTTGGGGATGGGAGAGTGTCGGTGAAAGGCTCGGGCAGGGGCGTGCAGTGAGTGGCCCGGCGGTTGGAGTGGCTCATTCCACGCGCTCGATGTCGTTTTTATATACATACCAGAGGTAGCCTTCCACTTGCCGGTGGCCCATTTGGCGGAGCAGTTCCATGTATTGTCTCACTTGCCGGTGGTATTCGTCGCGGTGGGTGCCGAACTTGAAGTCGACCACGATGGTCTGCCTGCCGTCGGTCATCACGCGGTCGGGGCGATGCTCCTCCACCTTGCCGGTTTCGCGGTTGAGTTGCAGGATGGTACACTCGTTGAAGAGTTGCCAGCGACCGGAAAACCAGTCGGCCACCTGCTCCGTCTCCAACCGTTTGTGAATCATGCGCCGCAGACTCTCGGCTGTGAGTTCTTCGTCGTAGAGCACGCCCTCCTGTTCGAGTTCCCGCACGGCATCGTCGATGTCGGTCGCGGTGCGGATGTTGGAGAAAAGCCGGTGCAGGATGTTGCCTGTGTTGATGTAGCTGCGGCGTTTCTCTTCTTCCTCGTCGCCCCCCACGAAGTCGCGGCTCTTGTTGCTCTGCTTGAACTCGGCATGGCTTTCGAACGTTTCGATGTCGGGCCGGAGTGGCATGGGGCGGCGGATGAATACATTCGGCTGCGATGAAACGGGCTCTTTTTCGCTTTCTGAGACTTCGGATAGGGCTGTATCACCGCCATTTTCCGCTCCTGCGGCAGTCCCGGCTGTCGGTGAAACGGTCGGTTTCTCCACAGAAAGTTCCCCAAACGCGAAACCCACCGACTCTGTTTTCTCGTCCGCTCCCTCATGGTAGTCGGCTGTCTCAAACCCTTCACTGCCGGCCATCTGCGCGAGACACTGCTCGATGAGGTAGGAGCGGGAGTTGGCTGTGCCCCGCTTGCCAAATACAAAGAGGTTGCGCCCGGCACGGGTGAAGGCCACATAGAGCAGGTTGAGATTGTCCACGATGTTCTGCAAGTGCTCGTGGTGGTAGTCGGCCTCGTAGATGGAGCCTTTCATGCCTTTGGCACTGAAGTCTACGGGCACGAGCGGCAGCCGGCTGTAAGGCTCCTCCGAGGGCACGCACCACACGGTGTTGCCCGATGTGCGCTCCAATGTCCAGTCGCAGAAGGGCATCACCACGTTGTCAAACTCCAGTCCCTTGCTCTTGTGGATGGTGAGCAGGCGTATGCCGTTGGCCGCATCGCTCTGTATGGTCTTCTCATGCAGGTTGGCATCCCATTCCTCCAGAAAAGCCGTGATGTCGGTGGTGTTGTCTTGCAGATAGGCCGTCAGTCGGTCGAAGAAGGCACACACGTATGCACTTTCGCCCTTCAGTCTCTTCAGTCCGAGCAGGGAGAAGAGCCGTTCGGCCAGGTCGAAGAGCGGCATGGCAAGCAATCGGGCCCGCTTGTCGGGCTTGGTGAGGTCGGCAGGCAGCTCTTCGTTGAGCCGGGTGTCGCCTCCGGTCTTGCCTGCCCGGTCTCTCACGAGCAGTTCGCTGTCGGTAAGCGTGGTGCCGACCACCTGCTTCTGGTAGGCTTCCACCAGTGCCACTTTCGATAGATAGTCTTCTTCGTTAACCAAATAGCGCAAGGCGTTGATTATCATGCCGACGGCTGCGGATGCGTCGAGGCGGAAAGCTTCATCGGAAACGAGCGGAATGTCGGGACGAACGGTCATGAAATGGTCAGCGATGTCTTGGATGGTGCGGTTGGAACGCACGAGGATGGCTATCTTGTTGGTCGCCACCCCTGCCCGCAGCAGATAGTCTACGGTCTCTACGGTCTTGTCGAGCATATCATCGTCAGTGCTTGACTTGGGCAGCAGTTCCACCTCCACGCGCCCCCGGGGAGCCCGTCCTTGGGGCCATTGCTGCACCACGTCGGCGTAGGCGTGGGCCAGTTGGGCCGCCCCCTCGGCATTGTCTTCCTGCCGGTCGGCCTCTTCAAGTGCCGCAGCCGTGCGGAAGAAGGCATTGTTGAAAGCGATGATGTTGCGCTCGGAGCGGTAGTTGGTACACAGCGAGGTCACGGCAAGCCGCTGTTCGGCATGGGGGGCAAACTCGCGCTCAATGTCGTTGAGCAGCCGCCAGTCGCCCGAACGCCAGCGATAGATGCTCTGCTTCACGTCGCCCACGATGAGGTTGGCGGCCCCGTCGCGGCTCATGCACTCCTCCAGAAGCACCTTGAAGTTGGCCCACTGCACGGTGCCGGTGTCCTGAAACTCGTCTATCATCACGTGTTCGAGCTGCGTGCCTATCTTTTCGAAGATAAACGGTGAGTCGCTTCCGTCGATGAGCGAGTGGAGAAGCATCTGCGTGTCGCTCAGCAAGAAGCGGTTGGCCTCTTCGTTCAGGGCTCTCACCTTGGTCTCGATGCTGCCCAACAGGCGCAGTTGGTTGATGTGCCGGAGGGTGAGGTCGGCCGACTTGTAGTCGCGCACGGCCTTCGGGCGGAGCCGTTCGGTTTCGTTCAGCAGGTCGAAGAGCACTTCCGTCACGAGGTCGAAGGCCGGATTGCCGGGCACGGCCTCTTTCTTCTTGACCCACTTTTCGGGCGATTCCATCGCGTCCAAGACCCTTTTGCCCAGTAGTTTGGTCTCGTCATACTCACCCTTTTGCAGTTTCAAGAAGTAGCCGCACACGCCCGATGCACCATTGGCAAAGTCTTCCACGGAAAGACCATTGTCGGCCAGCAGTCTGAAGAATCGTTCGGCTTGGCCGGCGAGCCGCTCCTGCGCCTCCTTGCGGATGGCCCGCATTTGCCGGTTGAACTCGGGGAAGAAGTCTTTCTGCCCGAACACCTCCTCCAGCCGGCGGCTCCGGCTTTTGTAGAAGTCCTTGAAGATGTTTTCACCAAACTTCTTGATTTGCCCGATCACGTTCCAACTCTTGTCGTCGTTGATGTTCTCGTTGATATAATCCATGATCCAACCGAGCACGGGATTCTTCGCGTCGAGGTCTTCGATGAGCCTGTCCACGGCCTGCTGCTCCACCTGATAGTCGTTGAGCCCTATGCGCAGGTTGGCCGTGAGGTCGAGTTCGCGTGCCAGATTGCGCAGCACGCTTTGGAAAAACGTGTCGATGGTCTCCACGCGGAAGTAGTTGTAGTTGTGTATGAGGTTGCGCAAGGCCATTCCTGCCCGCTTCCTAATCTCGCGTTCGGGCAGTTCGGAGGTTTCTTTCACCTTATTATAATAACCCTCCGAAGCCTTGTCGGCCCGCCATATGCCGTAGAGCTGGGAGAGTATGCGCAACTTCATCTCCTCCGTGGCCTTGTTGGTGAAAGTCACGGCGAGGATGGTCCGATAGGCCGTGGGGTTGTCTATCACGAGCCTGATGTATTCCGTAGCCAGTGTGAAGGTTTTGCCCGACCCGGCACTGGCTTTGTAGACGGTGAGTGGTTTCATATTGTCGTTGTGCATATTCTTGTTGGTAGAGGGGCGGAGGCGGGCCGTTGCGCCTACCAGTTGTTGAAAAGTTCGAAGCCGAACTTCACGCCCACGCCCTCGAAGTGGCGCGGACTCCAACCGCCGAAGATGCCGATAGAGAACAGGCGGTTGGTGAACCCGTAGCCCGCCTCGAAGTAGGGCGTGTATTTGCGCACCGAGAGCGCGCTGATGTAGATGCGCTCCTTCTCCACGACTTGTCCCACCACCGGAATCCACGAGAGCAGCAACAGCGGTGCTTCGTAGGTGGAATTGAGGCGCACGTAGTAGTCGGAGGCGTTGTACCAGTTGGAATTGAGCAGTTCAAACTCGCCGCTCCAGTCGTCGTTCCAACCGTTGGGGATGTAGTTTTCGCGGAAGTTGGTGTAGTCGAGGAAGTAGTCTGTTTTTCCTTTCGAGGAGTAGAGGCCCACGCCTCCGCGCATCGACCATGCCCTCATGCGACTCATCTTGTGGAGAAATTGCCCGTCAAATTCCCACCGCTCGTAGTTGGTCATCGAACCGCAAAGTCCCTTGAACGACCGCTCGTAGTCGGAAGTGAGGATGGGGCCTTCGTCGCCCCACGGGCGGTATTGCAGGCGCAGATAGGGGGCCACGGTCTTGTAGACGGTGGGTTTGCCGGCGGCGATGAAGCCCTGTTTATGCACGGCCGACCGTCTGTGGGCCACAAAACCGCCCTGCACCCCAAGTCTGTTCTTCAGCACGTCGTAGTTGACACCCATTTTCAGGTTCATGTCTTTGAAGTAGTCGAGGTGCATTTTGCCCCAGTTGATGGAGTCTTTCTTCTCGGCCTTCACCTCCTCAAGCACCCGGGAATTGGTGATGCGGTTGCCGTTGCCAAAATCTATGCGCACATATCCGTTGCGCCGTTTGTTAAAGTTGAAGTTGAACGGTATGTTGAAGTAGGTGTGCCGTTGTCTGAACGAGTAGCCCATCTTCACGCGCATGGACAGATCGCGGTTGGGCGTGAAGTTGTAGTTGAGTCTGATGTCAAACTTGTAGATGAGTCCCTTGCGCCGCGTGAACCCGAAGTAGAGCGGGTTGAATATCGGCCCCACGCGCAGATGGCCCTGCCGATTTTGCCCCAAGTCGGCGTGTATGCGGTTGAGCATGTTGTCGCCGATGATGTCCCAGAATACATATTTAGCCCAATTTTCTTTCTTCGCCTTGGGCGATATGCCGGCCAGCGAGTCGCGCACAGCCTGCTCCCTCGCCGCCTGTATGCGCGCATTGCGCGCGGAGTTGAAGTCGGCCATCACGCGCTCTTCGTCGGGTGTGAGCGGTATCGGGCGCACCGACTGCATCAGCCGCGGGTCTTCGCTGTTGTCGATGGAGTCGGGCAGGTCGCGGGGCAGGTCGTAGACGCAGGTGAACCATGTGAAGATGCGGTTGCCCGTGACCGACACCTTGGCCGTCACATCACACTGCTTCGGGCGCAGCGACTTCTCGCCGTCTTCATTCATCCGGCACAACAAGCGGAAGTGAATCATGTCGTATTCGCCTTCAAGTTCGAAGTTAATCACCCGTGCCGAAGCGTTGTCTACCAGCACATAACCGCTCACGAGCTGCGTGTTCTTCAACTTCGGCCTCACCAGTATTTTCGTTTGTCCGTTGTCGCGCTCGATGGTGCGGTAGCGGTAGAAACGCTTGTTGTCCCGGCACAGCGGCGAGAGGATGCGCCCCTTGAAAAGTTCCGCATCGTAGATGTCGGGCAGGAGGTATTCGTGGAGCACGGAGAGCGTGTTGTGGCGGTGGTAGACGGTGCTCAGCGACACTTTGCGCTTGGCCTCCACGCGCCCGCGACGGTAGTAGGTCACGTGGTCGTAGCACTCGCCGAAGTAGTTGCGCCGCCCGTCGCGCGCCAGATAAAACAACGTGGGCACGGCCATGAGCGTGGGGTTGCGGCGGTTGATGTTCACCCTGAATTTCATGTAGACATTGGTCGTGAGCGTGTCGTGACGGGTGTCTGCAAACCGTTGGGGGTAGTCCATCACGCGCCTGAGCAATTCGCGGTCGTATCGCGGTTTTCCCACGATGTGGAGGGGGGCTGCCGCCGACAACCAAAGTCCCACGAGTATTGTCACAAACAGGCGAAATGTTTTCATTGCTGCAAATTTAATCAAAAATCCGCACACGCCACCGGCCTGTCTGCAATTATTTTTATTCATCCTTGTTTTTTCATCATTCTTCCATTATTGTTGTCTTGTCGTCGATGCCCCTTGGCGCGCGAGGCGGTTGTTTCCAGCCTTTGCCGGCCCCGGTGAGGCGATGCACGGGTTCACTTGCCGGCAGGAAAGTTTTCGGAAAAAAGGAGTATGAAAATTTGGCAGAACAAAAAGAAAGCACTACCTTTGCACGCGCTGATTGCAAAAGGCGGTCAGCCGGTCGATTTTTTCGGGGTGTAGCGCAGTTGGTAGCGTTCCTGGTTTGGGACCAGGCTGTCGCAGGTTCGAGTCCTGTCACCCCGACAATCCGTTAAATCCAAATCATCTTCATCGGTGGTTTGGATTTTTTCGTTTGCCCATTTTTCCGCTTTTTCGTTTGCCGGGATACGCCCTTGGGGGCGTGCGGGCAGGCATAAAGTGCTGCCCCTACGGTTTTTCCGAAGGCTGCCCTGCATCTTTTCCGGAAGAAAAGAACGGACAAAAAAGCTGAGACCTTAATGCACCATCCGGAGCGGAAAAATGTGTTTGAGAGACAAAAAAGCCGTTCCGATTTTCCCATCCGGGCCTTGCGACAATGCGAAAGGGCCCCTTTGAGCGTCTCAAACAGGCCGGACGAGCAGCTGAAAGTGGCTCTTCTGCATCCTCACTGTGGCCCTTCGAGCCTTGTTTTCGGCATTTTCCGCCCCCTTTTCGAGGCTTCGTGAGCGTCAAAGAAATTCAAAGTGCTGACAGCCAATGACTTAAACATCTTCCCTGAATTTTGCGTATTTCCGGCCGAAGAGCTTTGGGTGGAAAATATCGCAGGCACAGCCCGCTTTTTCGGCCAATATATTTTACAAGGGCAGGTGTCGGGTGGCAGGTGTCGGGTGGTAATGAATGGCCGTGAAGTTGGAGGTGTGAGAGGTTATTTGTGCGCCCGAGGGTGGCGGGATCTCCTGTTTGTCAAAGGTTCGTTAAGGGGCGACCGCCCGTTCTGTCAGTTCTGCTTTTGTAGACTAATCTTTTTCTTTTATGATGGCAAGTATTTGCGACTTTTCCGCAAAATTTGCTAAAAAACATTTTCTTTGCTTTGCCATTCAAAGATTTATGCGTAATTTTGCAAGCCAAAGCGTGAATATTCTTATATGAAAAAAATATCTCTTGCAGCCCTGTTTGTGGCTATCCTGCTGTCGGGTTGTGCGCATGAGTTCAATCAGGTGTACAAATCGGACAATTACCCATACAAATACGAATATGCCAAAGAGTGCTTTGCCGCCGGCAAGTACACCCGCGCAGCCACCCTGCTTGGGGAACTCGTGACGGTGATGAAAGGCACCGAGAATGCGCAGGAGTGCCTCTACATGTATGCGATGGCGGAGTATTGCATGAGAGACTATCAGACGGCATCGGAATATTTCAAGAAGTATTATTCCTCCTATCCGCGCGGGCAATATGCCGAGATGGCCAAATACTACGTGGGCGAGAGCCTCTACATGAGTACGCCTGAGCCCCGGCTCGACCAGTCGCAGACCTACTCGGCCATCTCTGCCTATCAGGAATATCTCGACCTCTTCCCCGACGGCAAATTGAAACAGCAGGCCCAGCAGCGGCTCTTCGCCCTGCAGGACAAGCTCGTGCAGAAGGAGCTCTACAACGCCCAGCTCTATTACGATCTCGGCACCTATTTCGGCAACTGCACCAGCGGCGGCAACAACTATCAGGCTTGCATCGTCACCTCGCAGAATGCACTCAAGGAATATCCCTACAGCAGCAAGCGGGAGCGTTTTGCCACGCTGCTCATGAAGAGCAAATACGAACTGGCCAAGATGAGTGTGGAGGCGAAACAGATGGAGCGTTATCAGGACGCGCAGGACGAGTGCTACGGATTCCTTAACGAATATCCCGACTCGAAGGAGCGTGCCAACTGTGAACGATACATCGACGACTGCAAGAAATACATCGCCCGACACGAGCACGACAATCCGCTGCGCTGACCCCGGGCGGATGTCCACAACACGCATATCAATAAAAAACAAAACAGTATATACATCTAAAGAATGGATTACAAGAAGTCAAAAGCCCCTACAAACACCGTGACCCGCAACATCATGGAACTCTGCGAGGAGACCGGCAACATCTACGAGAGCGTGGCCATCATCGGCAAGCGCAGCAACCAGATTGGCATTGAAATCAAACAGGATCTCAGCAAGAAACTGGCCGAGTTTGCCTCTTACAACGATTCGCTTGAGGAGGTGTTTGAAAACCGCGAGCAGATAGAGATTTCGCGCTATTACGAGAAGTTGCCCAAACCCACACTTCTCGCCACACAGGAGTTTATCGAGGGCAATGTCTACTGGCGTGACCCCTCTAAGGATCGCGAATTCTGATGATACAGCGCAAGCAAACCATCTTCCTGCTGCTGGCAGTGGTGGCCTTTGTGGTGTGCCTCGCCTTGCCGGTGGCCGTGGTGGTGCCTGAAATGTTGGGGCAGACGATGGCCGTCTACAACCTCGGTGTGGTGGATGCCAACGGCTCGTTCAACTTCAGCAGCGTGCCGCTCTTTGTGTTGCTGGCAGTGGCCTGTGTGCTTTCGTTCGTGGCGATATTCCTCTACCACAACCGCTCTTTGCAGGCCCGGCTCTGTACGACCGTACTCGTGCTCTTGTCGGCATGGTATGCCTACTACGCCCTTTGCGCCTTTGGCGTGCTGCTCGACTTGGGTACGGGCTCTTTCCACATGTCGTTTGCCGGCATGTTGCCTGCTGTGGCCATGATCTTGCTGGTGCTCGCGCGCAAGGGGGTGCTCGACGACGAGAAGCTCGTAAGGGCTGCCGACCGGCTCAGATAGACTATATAACAGAATAAAGATAACACAAAAAGGCCGGAATCCCGCGCGGGATTCCGGCCTTTTTGTGTCCTCCGGTTTGTGTCGTTGGGGCTAATGCCGTGTTGCTTTTATGGCGGTGACGGGCACGGACCGTTCTATTTGATGCCCATGTTGTAGAAAATGAAACCGTAGATGTCGGCTTGTTCCTCCAACCGTTTGCCCATCGGTTTGCCGCTGCCGTGGCCGGCTTTGGTGTCGATGCGGATAAGCGTGGGGCGCGTGCCGTCGTTGCAGGCTTGCAGAGTGGCGGCAAACTTGAAGCTGTGGGCCGGCACCACGCGGTCGTCATGGTCGGCTGTGGTGATGAGTGTGGCCGGATAGCAGGTGCCCGGACGCAGGTTGTGCAGCGGAGAGTAGCCCCGGAGGTAGTCGAACATCTCCTTGGAGTCTTCGCTCGTGCCGTAGTCGGAAGCCCAGTTCCAGCCGATGGTAAACTTGTGGTAGCGCAGCATGTCCATCACACCCACCTGTGGCACGGCCACACGAAAGAGGTCGGGGCGTTGCGTCATGCAGGCCCCAACGAGCAGTCCGCCGTTGCTGCCCCCGTTGATGGCCAGATGGTTGCTGTCGGTATAGCGGTGGGCGATGAGCCATTCGGCCGCCCCGATGAAGTCATCAAACACGTTCTGCTTTTTCATCTTCGTGCCGGCCAAGTGCCATTCCTCTCCATACTCGCTGCCGCCGCGCAGATTCGCCACCACATAGATGCCACCCCGTTCGAGGAAGGGGATGCGCGTGGCGGCGAAATAGGGTGTCAGGGCAATGTTGAAACCACCGTAGCCGTAGAGCAGCAGCGGATTGCGCCCGTTGCGCTTCATGCCTTTCCGGTAGGTGATAAAGAGCGGAATGCGCGTGCCGTCCTTGCTGGTGAAGAAGTGCTGTTCGCTCACGTAGTCTGCCGGATTGAAGTTCACCTTCGGCGAAGAGTGACGTGTGCTGCGGTTGGTGGCCGGATCGTAGCGGTAGACGGTTCCGGGTGTGGAGTAGGAGCTGAACGAATAGAACACGTCCGGCAGGTCTTTGTCACCGCTGAAGCCCGCACTGCCCACGCCCGGCAGAGCGATTTCGCCCAATCTCCGGCCGTCGAGGGCGTAGAGATAGGCATGGCTGCAAGCGTCTTTCATGTAGGAGAGTATCATTTTGCCCGCAGTGAAGGTCACCCCTTCGAGCACATCGCCGCTCTCGGACACCAGTTCCTGCCAGTCGGCGAAGCCCGGGCGGTCGATGTCGGCCACCATGAGACGGTTGCGCGGTGCGCCGTCGTTGGTGAGCAGGTATATTTTCCGTCCTATGGTCTCTACCGGCGAGTATTGCAGTTCCATGTTGGCCGTCATCCGGATAAACTGCGCGTCGGGCTTCGTGAGGTCTCTCACGTAGAGGTTGTTTCCGGCTCCTGCCCCGCTCTCGTAGAGGAACATCATGGTTTCCTCCTCGTTCACGCTCACGCTGTAGAAGCGCATCGGGTAGGCCGGATTCTGGTAGAACAGCCGGTCTTCGCTCTGCGGTGTGCCCAGTTTGTGGTAGTATATCTTGTGGGTGGCGTTCACATTGCTGTATTCTTTGCCTTTCGTGGGCGCATCGTAGGCACTGTAATAGAAGCCGTCGCCCTGCCACGCTGCCCCCGAGAACTTGGCCCACTCGATGTGGTCGTCGAGCAGGCGGCCCGTAACGGCATCCATCACGTAGAACTCCTGCCAGTCGCTGCCGCTGCGCGAGATGCTGTAAGCGGCATATTTGCCGTCGTTGGAGAAGGAAAGTCCCGTCAGTGCCACCGTCCCGTCGGCCGACAGCTTGTTGGGGTCGAGGAATACGCGGGCGTTGCGTTCGTCTCCCGGACGATCCATCACGTAGAGCACGCTTTGGTTTTGCAATCCGTCGTTCTTGTAGAAATACCACTTCTTGTTCTTCTTGTTGAATGTAGGTAGGCCTATCTTCTCATAGTCAGACACTTCTTTGAGTCTCTTCAACAGTTTCTCCCGCATCGGAATGCGCTTGAGGTAGGCCTGTGTGAGTTTGTTTTCGGCCTCCACCCATGCAGCCGTCCGGGCCGACGTGTCATTCTCCAACCATCGGTAGGGGTCGGCCACTTGTTCTCCGAAATAGGTGTCTACGGTGTTTTCACGCGGTGTGTCGGGATAAGTTATTTTCTGTGCCAAGGCCCCCGAGACGGTGAGCATGGCCATACCGACGATCATTTCTCTTTTCATGTGGTTGTTTGATATTTGGGTCATTCTAATTGGTTTCACTTTCCGTCCTGTCTCCGGCAGGGAGATGGGAAGACACTATCTTCCATCCGTCGATGCAACGCTTCTGCAACGAGAAGTTCACACCTATCTCGTAAAGTCGGCGGCTGTCTAAGGCAAAAGGGCGGGTATAGCCATTCTCCTCTATCTGCCGGAGCGCGTCTTCCGGTGTGCCGTCGAGTTCGAATTCAAGGATGTAAATTTAGACGAGCAACTTATATCCGATACCGCGCACATTGACAATCCGGATGCTGTCGTCTTTTGCAAGTTTGTGGCGCAGCTTGGTGATGAACACTTGCAGACTGCGGGCGTTGAAGAAACTGTCATCTCCCCACAGCTTGAGTAGGATGTCTTGCGTCTCCACCACGTCGTTGCGTCTTTCCGCCAACATGCGGAGCAGTTCGGTCTCGCGGTGGGAGAGAAGCACAGTCTGCCCGGCGAAGAGCAGTTGCTGCCTCACGGCATCCAGCCGGTAGCGGCTTATCCCAATGGTGGGCGAGGGAACAACAGGCCGGTCTTCCGGCCGATAGCGGGCTGCGCGGCCCATGAGAGCACGGAGTCGCACGATAAGCTCCTGCATGCCGAAAGGTTTTTTCAGGTAGTCATTGGCACCGAGTTCAAATCCTTTCACCACATCCTCCACCGAAGAACGGGCCGTGAGGAATAGCACCGGCGTGTGACTGTCGACACGGCGGATGCGCCTCACCAGTTCGAAGCCGTCCATGTGCGGCATCATCACGTCGGCCACGAGCACGTCGGGCTTTCGGGCGAGGAAGAGTCGTAACGCCTCCTCTCCGTCGGCTGCCGGCGTGATGTTAAAATCCTGTGCGTCGAGCGTGTCTTTGATAATCATGGCCAAGGTCTGTTCGTCTTCAGCCAGCAATACGCTTATCTTCCGATTCTTTGTCATGGTGTCTTGAAATTGAGTGTAAAGGTGGTTCCCCGTCCGGGAGTGCTCTCCACGGCGATAGTCCCGCCCATGTGTTCCATTAGGCTTTTGGCATAGTACAAGCCCAGTCCGTAGCCCTGCACGTCTTGTCTGTCGCCTTGGTGTACGCGGTAGAACTTATCAAACAGATAGGGCAACTGTGCGCTGTCGATGCCTATGCCGTTGTCGCCCACTGAGATGCACCCTTCCGTGCAGACGATGCGGATGGTCACCGACGGTCCGGAGTATTTCACGGCATTGTCGATAAGATTGCCGATAATATGCTGGAGATGGCTCCGGTCGGCCCACACGGCGGCACTGGCAGGTTCGGTCACCAGTTCTATATCGACAGCCTTGTCTGCTTTCAGCCTGTATGTTGCTATCATGGGACGCACGAGCGGTTCCAACTCCACCCGCTCCATGTCGAGCGTGAGGGTTTTGCGTCGTTCCATGCTCATGGCCAATATTTGCTCTACCAATCCACCGAGTTTTTCAAGCTGTTGGCGGCCTATCTGCAAATACTCCCGTTGCTTCTCGCGGCTGATGCCCTCATCGAAGTTGAGCAGTGCATCATTGGCAGCATAGGCCACGGCAATGGGTGTTTTCAGTTCGTGCGTCATGTTGTTGGTGAAGTCGCTTTTCATCTCGTCAAGTGTTTTCTGCTTCATGATGGTGTGTATCAGAAACCAGAACACGAGGACGATTATTGCAAGAATGACAAGCGAAGTGGCTAAAATGCCGCTCATCTGACGCAGCACCACGAGTCTCGTCGTCGGCATCACGAGCAAGTAGCTGCGGCTGTCGGTGAGGTCGGCATCGTAGCGGTAATCTATCGCCGGCCCTGCAATCGGCTGTCCTATGACGGCGAGGGTATCGGTGAAGGTGGTGGTATCGGGATAGACCGTATAATGGTGGAGGAAGCAGAGGCGGTGGGGGTAGTCAATACCCAGTTCGTGTAACCGCTTGGTGAGGAGTCGGTCGGCATACTTCACGTCGGTTTCGCTTACAGCATCAAGCCCCGAGTGCAGTCCGCGTTGCATGTAGACGGCCAGTTGCTGCATATCCTTCTGCTCCTTGAGTATGGTCGACAGATTGTCATTGGCCACCAGTCCGGCCTGTGCGGAGTCGGTCTCATGCACATCGGCTTGCTTGGTATCGGTGTCATAGACGATGGTCGCCTCTCCTTTCTGTTTCAATATTCGTTGCAGCTTATTCTTGACCTTGTTTCCGCTGTCGCCCTTGACAACGGTCCGACTGGTGGCCGTTCCCGTCCCTCCATGCACTTTGTAGTCGGCCGAAAACTCCACCGTGCCATGTTCGGCATGTTTCCGTTTGCGCAGCATCTCCACCCGATGCAACATCTCTCCGTAGTCGGCCATGCGCAGTGCTTCCCGGATGTCGCTCTGCATTTTGGCTTGCATGGTGGTGTAAAGCCCCGCCAGCCAGTATACCTGGTAGGCAAAGATGGCTATCAGGGTCGCGATGACGGGCAATGCGATGTATTTCAAGGACAGTTTCATGCAACAAAGATAATGCTTTTTCGGCATGTCCGTTCAATATGATAAGACTAAATAACATTTCTGTTAAGACTATATAAGCGGCATTTTGCCTACACACGACTGGAAATATCTACTTTTGCAAGTGTCAAGTATAACCTAAGAAAAATGTGATGAAAAATCTCTTGTTGCTGATAGTTTTTCTTCCGGCATGGGGAAATGCCTGTGCCCAGACAGCCGACTCGCTGCGCATGGACAGTGTCATGTACTCGCTGCCCGAGGTGATGGTGAGCGGCGAGCGCCCCATGGTGAAGGCCGAAGGGGGCGCATTGGTCTACGACCTGCCACACATGGTGGAGAAGAAGGGTGTGACCAATATATTCGACGCGTTGAAAGAACTGCCCGGTGTGACCGTGAGAGACGGTGTTTTGTTGCTCTCGGGGCAACAGGTGAATGTGATGCTCGACGGCACGCCAAGCAGCATGACCGTCACGCAGCTTATGACCCTGCTGCGCTCGCTGCCCGTAGGGCGCATGGAGCGTGTTGAGGTGATGTACACGGTGCCGGCCAAGTATCAGGTGCGGGGAGCACTCATCAACATCGTGCTCAAACATCGACCGGATGGTGGGGCGGCTTTGCAGGGTGAAACAAACCTCGCATGGAACCAGACGCATCATGCCCGATATGGCGAGCGTGTCTCCTTGCTCTATCAACGGGGACGGTGGTCGGCCGACTTGATGTACCGGCACGGTCATGGGCGGGATTTCGATGTAACTGATGAGACATCCCTCCACACCCTTGCCGACGGCACCCGCCACGACATCGCCACTCATGAGGAGTCGCGAAGGAAGTTCCACGACGACAGCTACCGGCTCGGCATCGACTATACCTTTGCCGAACACCATCGGGTGGACTTCGTCTATAATGGCAATATCGAGAGCAATCGCACTCAGCAAGAGGTTTCGGGCTCCGTGGAAGCCCTGTTTCATATCCACTCGCCGGAACGGCTCCACAATCTTCGACTCGACTACGAAGCGCCTTTCGGTTTCAAGGCCGGGGCCGAGCTCACCTGTTTCCGCAATCCTGAAGAGCAGTGGATTGACAGTCGGCTGCCCACAGGGCAAATCAACCATGAGATCAACAACAACCAGCGCATCAACCGATGGCGGCTGTCTCTCTCACAGGAGCACACGCTCGGCCACGGCTGGCAACTGAACTACGGCACCATCTACACCACCAGTCGCGACAACAGCAGGCAGATAACGGATGGCACCGAGAACGCCATAAGCCAGCGTGAAGACAACATCAACGTCTACGGGGGCATCAACCGCAATTTCTCCAAGAAACTGACGATGGAGGTTTCCTTGGCAGCCGAATACTACCACACGCCGCTATGGCATCAATGGGATCTTTTCCCCACACTCAATCTCACGTGGTTGCCTGCCACGGGGCATGTGATACAGATGGGTGTGAGCAGCGACAAGCGCTATCCCCAATATTGGACGATGAACAACTTCGTGACCTATTCCAATGGCGGCTACAATGAGATAGTGGGTAATCCGGGGCTACGCCCGTCGGTGAAGTATCGGGCACAATTTGTCTATGTGCTTCACAGCAAGTATCAGATGGTGGCATGGTATGCCCATTGCAAGGACTACTTTGTGCAGACTCCCTACCAGCGATCCGATCGGCTCACCATACAGTATCAGTATCTGAACTTCAACTATCAGCGACAGGCGGGCATACAAGCCTCCGCGCCCTTCAAGCCTTGGGGATGGTGGGATGCTCGCCTGACACTCATTGGAGTGTGGATGCAGGAGCGCGACGACGATTTCTACGACCTTTCCTTCAACCGGAGCATAGCCTATGGGATGACTACGATGCACAACACGTTCACCCTCGCCCGCCATCCCGAGCTCACGCTCTCTGTCGATGGGATGATACGTTCGAAGGCCCATCAAGCCACCTACGACCTGCCCCCTTCGGGCAATCTCGATCTCAGTCTGCGTTGTCGGTTTTGGAAGAAGCGGGCCGCCTTGCGGCTATTCTGCAACGACCTCTTCGAGACAGGAGGAATCAATCCGCGGATAGACTATCGCGGTCAGCATCTCACCATGACTTTTGCCTGCTACCGCGAGCTGGGGTTCTCGTTCACCTACACCTTCGGAGGCTTCAAGGAGCGCAGCCGTGAGGAGATAGACACTTCACGATTCGGAAAGTGAGAAACGGTGAAGCCGCCAAAAGGACTCCCCATGGACAAATGTCTTGCCACGGGGAGGCCTTTTTATGACTCATCTGTTCAGTTCCATCATTCCACAAGTATCATCAGTTGATCTTAGATCTTTGGAAATCAAGGCCTTTTTATTGTCCCGGATAATCAAATTGAGAATTTTCTGACGGAGAATTGAGAATTTTAAATTGTTAAATTATTTATTCGTTTTCAGCCTCTCTGCTTGCGATATTTACAACGAACCCGCCCGTTCGGATTCAAATAAGCGATTTTAGCGGCTGTTTGAAAATGCTGAAAATCAGCCGTTTGATTTTTGTTGACACTTTCTGGGGCCCGAAAACGGGCCTGAAAGGGCCCAAATGAGCTTGCAAAAGGGCCACAGTAACTTGCTAACTGTGGCCATCTCACCTTCTAAGTGTGGCTCTTTCGCGAGCTCGGAGAGGCCGAACTTGAAAAACAGTGGGCTTTTCCAGTGGTTTAAAGCAGGTTTTCTATTCTGGTTGGAGAATTTTGGTGGAGGTGTTTTTGTTAATATTATTTGCCGCTATCCGGCATCTTGCGACGATGTGTTCTGCCGATTTTGTCTGTATGTGATACTACATAGAATCATTTCACTATCAAATATCAACTGTCCCTGTTTTTGCATCCTTTTTCGCTGTTGTTTGCCATAGAATCATAAACGGGCAATAAATTCCTACTTCTCAAAAGGAAAAAGATTCTCGGGACGGCCTTTTAAGACGTATGAACAGACTATCTGATCAGTTCCACCATCACTGCATCGCTCACATAGAGCCCCTTGCGCGTGAGCGAAAGGCTGCGCCCGTCGGTTTGCAGCAAGCCGAGAGCAAGCTGATTTTGGGCCTGTTGCATCATGTAGCCGTAAAGGGCGGGGCCGAACTCGGCACGCATGGCATCGAGGGCGATGCCCTCCCGGGTGCGCAGAGCGGTGGTGATGAGGTCGTTGTAGCGCGTGGTGAGGTCGAGCTTCTCGCTCTCCGATGGCAGCCGGCCGGCCTCAATGGCTTCAAGATAGGCCTGCAGGTTGTCCACATTCCACGAGCGCGCGGTGCCCGAATAGCTGTGGGCGGAAGCCCCGAGACCCACATAGGGCACCCCGTGCCAATAGCTTGAGTTGTGGCGGCTGCGGTGGCCGGGCAGCGCAAAGTTGCTTATCTCGTAGTGCTCGTAGCCGGCGGCGGTGAGCCGGTCGATGAGCATGTCATACATGTGCAGCGAAACGTCTTCGTCGATTTCCTCCACTTCGCCCCGTGTGAGCATACGGTGGAGTGGTGTGCCCTCCTCATACATGAGACTGTAGGCCGAGAGGTGTTCGGAGTGGAGCTGCAAGGCGTTGTCGATGTCGGTCTGCCAGTCGGCCGGTGTCTCTCCGGGGAAGCCGAACATGAGGTCGAGACTGATGTTGCGGATGTCGGCCCGGCGCAACCGCTCTACGGCTGTGACCACCTCGGCAGCCGAATGGCGTCGGTGGAGGAAGCGCAGTCGCGCGTCGCTGAACGTTTGGGCCCCCATCGACACGCGGTTTACGGGCAGTCGGACAAGCGCGTGGCAGAAGTCATCGGTCACGTCGTCGGGGTTGCATTCCAGCGTGATTTCTCCCTCGCAGGGGCCGTACACCTTATATATATAGTCGAACACGCGTCCCAGCAGTTCGCCGCCGAGCGTGCTCGGGGTGCCCCCGCCGAGGTAGATGGTGTCCGGAGGGCCCGGCATCTCCCTCCGCCGCATCTCCATCTCGCGGCAGAGCGCATCTGCATACCGCCTGCGTAGTCCGGTCCGGGTGGTGCTGTAAAAGCCGCAATAGATGCAGCGGCTCTCGCAAAAGGGGATGTGAATGTAAAGTCCTGCCATGCCAAATGTGTGTTCGCACGTGCAAAAATACTAATTTGTTTTAAAAAAAACGGCTTTTGGCAACGATTGTTTTGTCGGTTTGACAAAAATAACTATCTTAGACGGCAGATTCGGCAGACAGCCGGTCCATCCCTTTTTAGGCTAATATTATTCACACTTTAAATCTATAACGTTATGAGAGTATATCAGACTAACGAGATTAAGAACATCGCGCTTATTGGCAGTGCGGGCAGCGGCAAGACGACCCTTGCCGAAAGTATGTTGTTTGAAGCCGGTCTCATCAAGCGCCGCGGCTCCATCGAAGCCAAAAACACGGTGAGCGACTATTTCCCCGTTGAGTTGGAATACGGCTACTCGGTGTTCCCCACGGTCTTCCATGTGGAGTGGAACAACAAGAAACTCAACATTATCGACTGCCCGGGCTCTGACGACTTTGTGGGTGGCACCATCACTTCGCTCAACGTGACCGACCAGGCCGTGGTGCTCATCAACGGGCAGTACGGGCCCGAAGTGGGCACGCAAAACTGCTTCCGCTACACCGAGAAGTTGAAGAAGCCGGTGATATTCCTCATCAATCAGCTTGACAGCGACAAGTGCGACTTCGATACCATCATTGCCTCGATGAAGGACATCTACGGGTCGAAGTGCGTGCAGATACAATATCCCGTGCAGACGGGGCCGGGCTTCAACGCACTCATCGACGTGCTCCTGCTCAAGAAATACACGTGGAAGCCGGAGGGCGGCGCGCCCGTCATCGAAGACATCCCGGCCGAAGAGATGGACAAGGCCATGGAATTGCACCGCGCATTGGTGGAGGCTGCGGCCGAGAATGACGAGGAACTGATGGAGAAGTTCTTCGAGAGCGAGTCGCTCACCGAGGACGAATTGCGTGAGGGCATCCGCAAAGGGCTCGTCACGCGGAGCATCTTCCCCGTGTTCTGCGTGTGTGCAGGCAAAGACATGGGCGTGCGCCGGCTCATGGAGTTTCTGGGCAACGTGGTGCCGTTTGTGGACGAGATGCCCAAGGTACACAACACCCGGGGCGAGGAAGTGGCTGCCGATGTGGCCGGGCCCGAAAGCCTCTACTTCTTCAAGACGGGCATGGAGCCGCACATTGGCGAAGTGAGCTACTTCAAGGTGATGAGCGGATGCGTGAAGCCGGGCGACGATCTGACCAATGCCGACCGCGGGTCGAAGGAGCGTATGGGCCAGATATACGCCTGCGCCGGGGCCAACCGCGTGCCCGTGGAACAGCTCAATGCGGGTGACATCGGTTGCACCGTGAAACTGAAAGATGTGAAGACGGGCAACACCCTCAACGGTAAGGATGTCGAGTGGCGTTATGATTTCATCAAATACCCCAACTCCAAATACTCCCGCTCCATCAAGGCTGCCAACGCGCAGGATATGGAGAAGCTCATGGCCGCCATACTCAAGATGAGACAGGAAGACCCCACATGGGTGGTGGAAAACTCGAAAGAGCTGCGCCAGACCATTGTTCACGGGCAGGGCGAGTTCCATCTGCGCACGCTGAAATGGCGCTTGGAGAACAACGAGAAGCTGCAGGTGCAGTTTGGCGAACCGCGCATTCCCTACCGTGAGACCATCACCAAGAAGGCTCGTGCGGAATACCGCCACAAGAAACAGTCGGGAGGCGCCGGACAGTTTGGCGAGGTACACCTCATCGTGGAGCCCTATGCAGAGGGTATGCCAGATCCGACCAACTTCTCCTTCAACGGTCAGGAGTTCAAGATGAACATCAAGAGCCGCGAAGAGATCGACCTCGAATGGGGCGGCAAACTGGTGTTCCTCAACTCCGTGGTAGGTGGTGCCATCGATGCACGCTTCATGCCTGCCATCCTCAAGGGCGTGATGGACTGCATGGAGCACGGCCCGCTCACGGGCAGCTATGCCCGCGATGTGCGCGTCATCGTCTACGATGGCAAGATGCACCCCGTCGACTCCAACGAACTCTCGTTCATGCTCGCCGCCCGCCATGCCTTCTCCGACGCGTTCAAGAATGCCGGCCCGAAGATACTCGAGCCCATCTACGACTTGGAAGTGTTTGTCCCGTCCGACTTCATGGGCGATGTGATGAGCGACCTGCAAGGCCGTCGTGCCCTCATCATGGGCATGGACAGCGAGGCCGGCTACCAGAAGTTGCAGGCCAAGATTCCGCTCAAGGAACTGGCCAACTATTCCATTTCCCTCAGCTCGATCACCGGCGGCCGTGCTTCGTTCACCACCAAGTTCGCCTCCTACGAGCTTGTGCCCACCGACATCCAGACCCGCCTCATCGCCGAGCATGAAGCCGAATTGGCTGCCGAGAAAGATGATTAAAATGTTATATCAGGAAAACAAATTGCTCCAAATCAAATAAGTACAACACGCTCCCCGCAGGCCAATCCCCTGCGGGGATTTTCTTTATGACACCCCCCGGTTCCCCGAAAGTCTTGCAGGGTAAGAGGAGCTCCCCTCAAACATACAAGAAGCCAAAAGAGTGCGCAGCAAAGAGGGTGGTGCATGGGCTCTGCACCATTCGCGCTACTCTGTCGCCCCTCCTGTGCGCCACCTATGCACAGAGGGTGCCGGTATTCTGCACCGGTCTCGGAAAGACACGACAAATGTCTTGCCGGGCGTGTAGGTGGACATCAATCATTGCCCCCTACATTCCGGCAAGACATTTCCAGTATCTTCGGTTAGTTTATTTCACCAATACTTTCCTGCCTTTGTGTATGTACAGTCCTTTTACGGGCCGCACAACGCGCTGCCCTTGCAGGTTGTACCAGACATCATTGGTCGATGTGCCCGTTGACAGCTGTGCAGCCTTCAGTGCCGTTGTTTCGTCATTGGCCGAAGAGGTTGCTTTGGCCTGCACCGCACCCTGCTGTATCTTGATGTGTCCGAACACCACCTCCAACCAAGTGCCGGGATTGCCCTGCCGGTCGGCCACGGGTGTCCATCGGAAATGATAGTAGTCCGTAGAGGGCGCGTGGAAGTGTACCACGCCGCGACTGCTCGCCGCTGTCGATGCCGAAAGGTTTTTCTCCACACTCTTGTCGCAACTGATGACTTGCGACCCCAGCACGCGATTGCTTCTGTCAAGCACTTCACACTTGACAAAAGGCGAACCGGCCCATGCCACGGCATGATAGGAGAGGGTGTAGTGTCCGGCTTTGAGCGACAGCCCGTAACCGGGAGTAGTGCCATACTCGGCATAGCCGCCTTTGGTGGCATCGCTCTGGCGAATGTAGAGTCCGGTGGAAATATCTCCGCCTCCGCTAAAGCTGAATGTGCGTGGGCCGGAACCGGCCGAACCGGTGGTTGCCTTGCGGTCGGCATCCACAACGGTCCATCCCTCCGGCACTTCACCGCCCTTGTCGAAAGCAAGAGGATTGCCCTTGGAGTGAAGTGCGATATTGCCGATGACGACCTCGCGCCATTCACCGCCATTGCCCTGCCGATCGGCCACGGGCGTAAATCGCACACGATAGTTGCCTTTCTGCATCGAGTAGAAACTCAGGTCTATGCGTGTGCTCCCCGTGATGCGGGCATTGCGGTTGCGCACGATGTTGGGCCGGACAGCCACAATGGTTGAAGCCAGAATGTCACCTGTGGGGTCGAACACCTCACATTTGAGCCACGGTTCTCCCGTCCAGGCTATCGCATTGCAGGTGAGTTCGTATTCACCGAAAGCGAGCGGCAGCAGATATCCGTTTTTGCCACCATACTCTATGTAGCCGGCCTTCGACGCACTGACCTCCCTGACATAGAAACCATGCGCGAATTCACCACCGGCAGCAAACTGCATCAGGCGTGGCCCGTTTTGTGTGGTTCCCTCACTACATTCGATTCCATTGTCAACCACTGTCCAGCCGACCGGCACTATATCGCTCTGTACCGGCCACGGCTTGATGAGATTGCCACCTGTATTGTTGTTGGCAGGTGGCAGAGTGGGGGATGTGCCACCGCTTCTCACGGCAAAGTCTTTCTTGGAATACTCGTAATACCAGTAGAAGCAAGTCTTGGCACACGCCTCCGTGTTGCCGCCGAAAGCATCTGTCACCCGACCGTCTTTCAAGTATTGATCCACATCGAGATAGTCGTCGGTGCTGGTGAGCGTCATGCTGATGTTGCCGTAGTGGTCTTTCACGGCTTTCCATGCGTTGCCCCACTTGCTTGTGGTAGCCGTCCCCCATGTGCCGAGGTTGGCGGGTACCCACTGGCCGAACTCATTGTATTTCCCGGCTCCCGGTTTTTCCGGACTCCAGTCTATTTCAGACACGAGAATGGGCTTTGATGTCACCACAGGCACTTGTGCCTTGAAGTTACGGATGAAAGCCTGATGGTCATAGCTCTTGTCGCTTGCACCATACCATCCCGGATACACATGCACGGCATATCCGTAATTGTCGTCGCTGATGGGGTGGGTGGCATAGCTCTGATATTGTGACTGATAACCCGTTCCGGGAATCCAAATGATGCCCTTGAATCCGTTGGCCCGGATAACGTCGACGATGGGTTGGAAGTAGTCGTGGAGTGCCCGGGGCGAACTCTGACCGTTAGTTCCATACACATGGACGGGTTCATTGGCCAGTTCGAGTGACACCACACCGGCATGTTTTTTCACGCCGGCATGAGCCGAAACAATGCGCCACACCGTTTTCAAGTATTGTTGGTAGGCATCGCCCACGCGCAGGTCTTTAGGGCATACGCCCGGTGGACGCATCACCACATAGAGCCCGTGGTTCAAAGCCTTTTGGGCGATAGGCCAGTAGAGCGTGTTGAGATACTTCTGTAAGCGGGTGGAACTGAACCGCGAGATATTAGCTTCTCCCTGTTCGCTGCCCGTCTTGGGCTTGGCGGGATCGTTGGTCCAACATGGATCCAAATGCAAGCGGAAGATGTTGCAATAGGTGCCCTTTGCAGGATTGGCGATGCCGGCAAACACCTTTTCAAAATAGTCGATGCAAGCCGGCACGGTGGCATCTGTACACTGTTGTCCCCATCTGTAGTGGTTGAAATAGGGGTTAGGCGTATCCATCACCCCGTGAAGCACCACCTTGTTGCCATGCTCGTCGTTGAGCTGGTTACCATTCACATGCAGTGGAGCCACGACTCCAAACTGCGCGAAGGCCTCGAATGGCATCACCGCCACGGCCATCGCAAGTAGAAAGTTTTTCATCAAAATCAAATTAAATTTGGGTTATTATATCGCCGCAAATTTATCCTTAATTTTTGTCAATGGCGTTGCCCATTGTAACGAAAACTTTCCTTCAGCTATCATTTTCACATTTGCGTGTCGCCTATGATTGGTGTCACAAAGTTTTTTGTTGTTTTCTTGTCATGGTATTTTGTTGTTTTTCTGACATGAAAAAAGGCGTAGGCCGGAATTTCTTTTCCAACCTACGCCATAAGTATTACCTGCTGTTGTTGCCTTATCTATTCAGGATTATTTCATGAAGATTATGTGGAGAATGTCGAGTATATATGGAGGGTGAAAATCATAAATGATAAATGAAGATCATACCGAGGAATCAAAATTATACATAAGGAGTGTGTCTGAGAAGATTTCTCCCATTCTCATTTCTCTCGTGTACTCCCGCTCTCACATCTGACAGCAAAATGACAGCACTCCATAGTTTCCTGTCATTCATAACTACCTGTTTTGTAGCTACCTATGCCGAAAATGACAGCAACGACAGCAAATAAATGAAACAACAAAATAGAGAGTATATTCTATTTATCTCTCCACGGATTTTTGTATATTCCAAGAAGCTGTCGGGCAAAATAATAGAAAAACTTTATGTCATCAATGAAGTAGCGTCTGAAAAGGCGTCGAGGCTCCAAGAGAAATCTATAAAACCATTCCATCCCTATCTTTCTACAAAAGGCGGGAGCCCTTTTAAGCGTCCCTGCCTCAAAGTCGATAGTAGCACCTAAAGCCATCCATATTTTGACATTTGGCATTAGGTGTTTATAGCGGAATATCCATTTTTCTTGTTTAGGAGCTCCCAGCCCTACTAATACAACATTAGCCCCAGTGCGGTTGATAATATCCGCTATAGTGTGGCTTTCGGCTTCATTTATATGGAAAGATGGGGAGTGTGTACCAACTATTCGCCTTTTTCCTAAGCGTTTGTTGATATGCTCCATTGCCATTTCGGCAACTCCTTGCCTACCTCCAAGAATAAAGATCCTGCAATCATCATCATCTTTGTGAAACTCATAAAAATCACGAAAAAAACTGCTACCGGCAATGGCCTTGTGGAAAGGATGTTCAAGGATGTTGGAAAGAAAGTATAATATCTGGCTGTCACAGATGATCCAATCGGCCTTCTTGTATGCTTCATAAAACAATCTGTCTTCTTGTAGTTTTACAAGATGATCAAGGTTAGGAGTAACCAATACCCCTTCATGCAAATTCTCTAACAGTTCCCGTGTGTGGATGGAGAGAATATGGATGTTAAGTATTTCTATCTTTTCCAAGACCGGTTATTTGGCTGTGAATTTTTCCCATATAAACTTAATGGGAAAAACGAAAGCTGCTTTTGCATAACGTTTACGAGTGTGCGGTTCCTTATACATGCGATAGAGAAAGCGCAGACCATAGTCGTTAATCCATTGAGGATAATAATCGGCCTTGTTTTCTGCCGTTTGGTGGATAAATCCACCACAGGTGAATCCGATGCCCTGAAAACCTGCTTGTTTCACTTTGAGCAAGAATCTCTCCTGTATGATGATGCCCATACCCACAATGAGAAAGTCCGGATTCATTTCTGCAAGTTTACGAGCCTCGTCTTCCATTTCCTTTTCATCGGCAAAATAGCCATTGCGGTAATAGGAGATATTCAGTTTCGGATATTTCTGCCTAAGCGTCTGAATAGCTTTTTCTAATGGTTCCTGTTTGGTGGCTACAATGGCAATATTTTGGTGGTGTGACGATGCGTACTCAAACAGTAGGGGAGCCATAGAGGTCATATCAAAACTTCGCCTCTCCACGCTCGTGCCATACAGAATCTTGATGGCTTTCACCAGCAATCCGCCGTCGGCAAATATGCCGTCAAAATCGGCAAACAATTTCTTGTTTCTTAACGCATCAAGGTAGGACACAGGATTGAGGAAAGTGTAGAGCTTTCCTTTATTTGAACAGAGTTCATCCGTCGTTAGAAAATCTGTCTTAATCAATTTTTTGACTAAAATGGGATATTTCATCTTTTGGTGTATAAGTGAACGTGTTTTTATAAAATCATTTGCTTTCTACAAACTTGTCATATAAGAAAGTTATTCTCCTTTATGTTTTTTGAAAACTCTTACATAGTCTACACTCATACTTGTCCCATCAATCGATGGTGTGATTTCACCAGCCCATTTGAGCACTGAAGTACCTAAAACGATGTACCCTTCATCGTGGCAGAACAAATTAGGTTCTGTACGAACCATTTTCCCGTCTATAAAGAAAGTGATAGTATCTTTATTCCATTCAAGTCCATACCTATGATAAGCACCATAAATATTAGGTGAAACAAGATGCTTTTGAGAAAGCTGATCGTTACATCTTTTTTCCTTTATCCCCAAATCATGGATATTATTATACGATTCATTTGGATAGTGACCTTCTGTTATGTCTATTTCAAAACAATGATTGCTTTTTTGTGAAGGATTGGTGCAATATAGCCAAAAGGCATTATTGACTCCCGTGGCTTTAGACATTTTAATCCTGCATTCGAAATATCCATATTTAAATTTCTGCTTGGAAGTTATACTTCCGGTGGTCCAATTTTTCCCACCCTTATTTTGTTTTATATTTTTGATCTGTAAATGGCCACCTCTCACTTCAATATTTTCATGCCATCTACTGCTGAGAATGTGCGCTGGTGAACCATTTTCTGTATTCCATTTATTGATGATAGTAGATTTCTTATTAAATTCATCATGCCAATGCAATTCCCACTCATTTGTTTTTATTCCTTCTGTTTTTGATGGTATAATATGTCGTGCATTTACAAGCAGGCTGATATACACAAATATTAGCAGATATAACGTTTTCTTCATTAAATGGCAAACTAACTAATTTTTAGCAACCTCCTTGAACAGTGTGTACCAGTGTTCTATAATTGAGTCAAGTTTAAATATTTTGGCTCTTTCTATTGCGTTGTGCCCCATTTTTTCCCTCATATCATCATTACTAATCAGTAATTCTATTTTTTGCTCTAATTCTTGGGGAGAGAAAGGTTGTGATATGATAAATCCCGATTTGCCATTTTCTATGATATCATAAATTGCCTCATAACTGCCATATACGATGGGTACAGCTCCATAACTCATACTTTCGATGACTACCAACCCGAACCCTTCAAGATCCGAAGTTAACAAAAATACGGCAGCATTGGCATAATACTTTATGGGAGGTTCTTTTTGAAAACCTTCAAAACGAATGTTTCCAATTTGATGATCGTTGGTATAATTCATCAATGCTTCTTTATCAGGGCCGTCTCCTACTAATATTAGCTCCCAATCAAGGTGCTTTCTCCAAATATCTTCCCAAGCTTTAACGATTCTATCTACATTTTTATTTGTCAGATCCATACGGCCTACATAAAGTAACTGTTTTTTCTTTTTTCCAACATCTATCAGCTCTTCTTTCACCTCTATGGTTATAGGATTTCCAATAGCTGTAATATTAGAATCGTCTTTTAAATGAGCATAGTTCATTAGTGGCTTGATAAAACTATGCGACAAGAGCACATACTTTTGAGTGTGCTTTACATTGTATTTTATAGAATATCTGATGACTTTATCAATTATTTTATATTTTGTATAAAATATTGGCTTCAACAAAAGGTTTTTGTTTTCATAATTCGCCTTAGCCTTCAATAGAACTTTAGAAGTATAAGGTGAGCCATGCAACACCGATATAAGTTTACATTTTGTACCTTTGATAGCAGCATTGCATAGTACAGTTGATTTATAGGGTAGTCCCCATTGATTGATGACAATATCAATCTTATTGTCTACTATTATTTTGTTCAGTCTCTTTATATTTTTGAAACTTATAACAGGATAGTCTAACTTAACTAACTTTATCCTATGATCAAGCTGTTCTATAATCTCTAAGTGGGGTTGCTCTATTGATGCTATGACAACATTACAACCATCTTGAACAAAACGATTTGAAAGAATGGTGGTAACAACTTCAACTCCGCCGAATTCAGGATATATCCTATAAAAAAACAGTATATTCATTTAACCTATTCTTAAATAAGGATATTTTTGAGAAACTCAATCTGCTTTTCTTGTCTTGATTGCAAATTGTCTATTTGGGTAAGTTCCTTCTGGATATCATATAGGTCTACGTTCTCAAACAATGCGATGCGAGGGCTATCAGAGTACAATCTGCATTTATTCCCAAAAGACAGAGTCGGAATACAGGCATGTACCCTATCGGAATAGACCTCTTCTGCATTGGCATATACGAAGAGATAATCTAAAGGTTGGTCAGAGCACATAATCCCTTTGTCTACCATCTTTTTTATATTGGAGTAGGGATATGGTTTGTGGTTTGTATAAATAATATTCCTATCCTTAAACCTTGCTTCTAACTCCTTTCTGATAGAATTGTGCTTTGGCTCGTCAAAATTTAATACGATGTAGGGAGTTTTGGTTGTTTTTACTTTGGGGATGTTCAGTCTATTAACAAAAAAGACATTGTCAATACCATTATATGTATGTTCTGCCATCGCCTTATAGTGCTTGAAAGCTTCGGGATCTCTTGTCATAATAGCGTATGGCCTAATCTCTTCTAAATATCTTTTGACCATATTAACTTCATAATCCGTGTAAAAGTTACCAGATGCTCCTAAAAAAATGATTTTTGTGCCACGAATCGAAATATTTTTTATGACCTCTCCAAAAATTTTGATAAAGGGTACAGTCAGATCACATCCGGGGATTACTAAATAATCAAGCGGAGTCAAATCTATCAAGTTAAATACCTCTTTAGGACTGATTGCCGAATAAGTTCTGTCATGAAGTCTTTTAGCATATTTGGACATTACTTTTACCCATAACCAATGAATCAGCTTATTTTCTTTTAGAGCAAACCCAGGCCCCATAGAAGAAGCAAAGAAAGGACATTGACTTAATTTCACGATCTTAAAGTCATCGTTAATAGCTGCTTTTATACTTTCTTCTGCACCAAAATCGATAAAGGCGTTTCCTATGTTATTAAAATAAACACCTGTAAAAAGTCCGATCGTTTTCATTTATCTAAATTCTTTATATTGTATAAGTAACCTTCCATCCGGCCTTTCAAAATGTAATATGATTTTCTGCATCTAAAGTTGTTAACCAAAAGATACACGAATATTCCCATAAAAGGTCGGAGGAAATTTTGTATTATAAATGTAGCAGGAAGAGAGTGCTTCTTCATGATATATCCGAAGCCCCTTGCATAGTAATAGCATTTATCCAAATAGTTGTTGAAATTTTGCTTTTGTAAGACAGGGTGTCTTACCGTTATCTCAGGATGAAACTCTATCACGAAGTTTGGATGGCGCTCCATATATGTCCAAAGATAATCGGTCTCTTCCCCACTTAAAAGATTAAATTTAGACCCCACGCCAATATTTACATCAAAAGAGACAGAAGAGTCATATTTTAGAAATATGGATGCTGAGGAAAGACCATAATGGTTCAAATATGTTAGTTTTTTTATTTCTTGAGGATATTTGTTATATGGCACATCTGATTCATTTTTTATGGCAGTACCAACACCGTCTATGTTTCTTTTTTCAAATAAGTCAAACACTTTCGATAATGTGTCATCATCATACCATGAGTCATCATCCCCAAAAGCTACAATATCACCAATGACAAATTTAAGGCCTTGATTTCTTGCTTCTGACAAGCCACATTTGTGGTATTTTACATATTTTCGGATAATACTTTGGCTTAAATTGTCATATATACTTTTATTGTCACCTTGGTCTACAAATATAATTTGCAGGTTGGAGAAATTGATATTCTTTTGTTTGTTAATAGTCTCAAAGTAACGTTTTAGTTCCTTTGGCCTATCTTGTGAAGTAACTATTATAGATAAAAGCATTTAGAAAAACACACTAATATATGGAACAACATCTTGGTAATTATCAGCAATGAGTCTATTTTGAAACATTATGATGGCAAGAAGAATAACTGCAAATCTAAATAGTATTTTTTCATTTTTCTTTGGAATGTCATACCACAAATCTGCATAAGTTATTATTCGGTAGAACATAAAAGGATAAGCTATTCTTTGGAAGATCCAATTAATTGGGGTTAAAATATTGAGAAGTATAATCCCAAAAACATAACACGCCAAGAAGAAATTTTTTTTATATCTATAGGTGTAAACTGTATATATGCAAAATAGCGAGTTTAGTAAATTGGAAATCTGTGAATATTGGCCCATTAAACTTGTGTTCTGCATGTAATTTGAGAAATTGGATGTGCCGTCATCCAAATAGATTGATAATAGAGACATTTGTTCTGATGCGAATCGAGCTAACGTGAGACTTGTGGCACTTGATATGACTATCGCCATAATCATAAATTTAGTTGTGAACTTTGTGTAGAAATGATGTAAAACAATTAGCAATAGCATCAGAATCATGCTTTTGTGGAAAAGAAATGACACTACTATTACAACTAATATAAAACATAAGTATTTCTGTCTTCTCAGAATGTAGAAAGATAATGCAAGAAGAATGATGGAATAACAAAATTCTTGTCGCATGCCATTATATAATTGGAAGTAATATGCAAAAGCCATCATAAAAACTAATGATAACCATTTATATTTACTTTCTCTATATATGAAAATCAAATAATTTAAGAATGTGATAAAGAAAAGTGTGTGGAAAAATATTAGGGGGTCTTTGGAGATGTTAAACTTGAATTTTGCCATAATCCAAGAGAAACCTTTCTCAAATTGATGCATAACGATGCCCCAAGAAGCAGGATTTTCTCCCATTGCTATATACTCACTCCAATATCCTCCATTTAAATCGCTCCCAACGGTCCTGGCTCTTATTACTCCCATGACCATTAGTAATAAAGCAATAAAATAAAAGGCTACCTTTTTGTCTCTATAGTAAAGCGCTATTGTCGCAATTAGCAAAAATATAAACCAATAAAACAACATAAAATACTCTTATTTCCAAAAAGTTTTTGTAAAGAAGACTCTGTTAAGGATATCATGATAACGGATATGCAGAAACTTACATATTTTTTTTTCCATACCAACATACCAAGGTAGCCAAGTTCCTGAAAATTGGTGAATGGAATATGTATTCTTAGTAGTTTTCACCTTTCCAGAAGAATAAGATTTGGGACTAAAGAAATCGGAAGAAAAAACAGGAATTTCTTGAGTCAGAGACAGTGCATCTTCAATATTCCCCACACTTGACAGTTTATAGTTCTGATTTAGAATGTCTCGCATTATTTGTGGAATTGGTTTCATAGAAAGCACACCTTTCTCTGTAACAAAGTCTCTGTCTTGATAATAATCAAGGCATTTCTTCACCCATTCACTGCCTTTTTCTGATCCTATGGTTGCCGCCTCTATTGTTGTACCATTAGCTTCATAACATACCATAGATGACAAACAAAGGAAAGGATCATAAGATTTTAACACTTCCACGTCCATATCCAAATAGATTCCTCCATAGTTATATAAAGCGTAGAGCCTAATATAATCAGCTGCAAAAGCATATTTTTTGTTATCGAAAGCTTGATCTACCCACTTTGATTTACCCCGTGGAAAACGGTTGAAATCCCATTTCATGAATTCATAGTCAGGAAGAATCCTTTTCCATGTAGACATGTATCTGTTTAAACTTGCCGGTATAGGATCGTCACTGAGCCAGCAATAATGTATTATCTTTGGAATCATATTGATTATGTTTACCTATTGCTATTTACAATATTACAAATAGAATGGCTGATATTCTTATCTAATTTAAAGATGGCTTCCTCTGGATTATGCATGAAAAAAACTTGTAGTTTTTTTATTAAACTTATATTGTCTACTTTACGTACTCCGGTTGAGATTATCTTATAGCCTAATTTAAAAGAAAACTTCTCAAATTAAGATAAAAACAATGATGAAATTGAACCAATTAACGTACGGAAACCGCTTGACATATTTAACATATCACTGTTCAATGCCTTTTTATTTTTATTTATATCTTTTGATTTTATCATAGAGCATCGATTTTACTTTTTGCTTCTCCGATCCTTTCAACCCAAGTGTCCATATTGTTATAGCAGTTATTAAGATGGTTGCTACAGTAACAAATACACGTTGTGAAATAGAATTGTTGAAACCCGAATTGAGCCAATAACACCCTCCTCCAGATATACCTATAACGATTATTGCCGGAAAAAGCACTTCATAAAAATATAAGTTTAAAGAGAAATTGATTTCTTTCCTAATGAAGAATAATACAGCATATATATAAGCGCATCTTATAAAAATACTCACAACAAAAACAGTTTGAGGGGGAAAGTCTGATTTTAAAAGAGCATACGAAATTGGGAAAATCAACAAAAGCACAGAGTTTCCAATCAGTATATAATTTTTTAATTTGCCTATCGCCAATGCTAAAGACCATATAGGATTATTCAATACATCTACTATAGAATAGATGAGAATAAGAATTGTAAATACGTTAGTATAAGCAGGTACTTCTTTTAGCCACAAATGCAATATGGTATCAATGGACAAGCAAAGGGGAAGGCATATAATCCAAAGAAGATAAACAGATAATTTAGAGCTTGAGAAAAACAACTTAAATAGATGATTAAAATCCTTTGTAGCGTATAATTTAACTATTTGTGGACGCACTGAAATATAGAAGTTAGTTCCAAAGTTATTTACAGCTTGGTTTATCTGAAACGCGATTCCTCTTGCAGCATTTATAATAGGACCGAAAAATAAGTTCAAAAGAATATTTACGCCTTGAACATTTATCGTGTAAACTAAGGTGCCTATTGTATTCCAACCAATCATGGACGAACATTCTTTTATCTTATCCCTATTCCATATCCACTTATAAACACACTCTTTATACCTATGCTTGCAATAGATAGAATAAAAAAAGCGTATACCGATTGCGACCGTAACAAGTAAAAAAGAATAGACTATGAGTTTATCGTATGTTACAACAGATATGATCATTGCTATACCTAATTTAGTCAGACCTTCAAATATACCCACATACGAGTATATTTTCATCTCTTCCCTTGCTATTATCACCGCCTCATATACAACACTGAGAATTGTAGTGCAAAGAGAAAATAGTGTAAATTGGAACACCCAAAAAGCAGCAGATAATCTTTCTGCAGGAATATTCATTTTATAATATATAAACCAAGTACCAAGAATTTCTCCGACTACCAAAACCAGTATGCTAACAATGATATATACGGATTGATGTATACAAAAAATGTCTTTTGCAGCCTTTTCATCATGTTTCCCCAATTCTATACTTAAATATCTTTGGGTAACATTTGCTAAAGAAGATCTAAAGAATATAAACATAGTGGCAAATCCTCCAACTATATTATATATTCCAAAATCCAAAATGCCTAAATTATCTAAGACGACTCGAGAGGTATATAAAGATATGAACATTAGAAATAGCATTCTAATGTAAAGAAATAGTGTGTTTTTTATAATTCGTTTGTTGTTGACAGCTGAATTGTTATCCTGAATTTTCATTTGATATTCTTTTATTCTTTCTTTCTGTTATTATGCAATAAAGTTATCGTAAAAAAGGTACAGAAGAAGTATTATAAATTTGAATAATGAATGACAGACGTGGATGGTCTATATGGGGCAGTATTTCCAAGTTCTTGCAGGCATAAAAACTCTTAAAGTATTCAAGAAGCACATTAACAATTCTACTAAAATCTGTGAAAAACAGAAGCTGGTAATGAATCATCATAAATATCAGAGGAATAGATAGCAACTAAAAACGACCTTCTCCCACTATGTATACACAGTAGGAAGCTGCCATTTGGATAATCCACATCAGTAGAGATATAGGATAGGCGTCGGGGGTGCTACGTTCCCGCATGTGAGATAGACCAAGAAAGACAGAGAGGGAGGTAAGCGGACTTTTAACTGTCAAGCAAGTAGCCGTGATGCAAATACCGTTTTAGAGGAATCTTCCTTGTTTTTTGCTGTCTGTCACCCTTATACATCTCGCAGAAATGTTGTATTTACAATGCGGTGCAAAGGTAGGAATTTTTGGCGATAACACCAAAAGGAAAGGAAGAAAATGCCCCTCTCAAATATTCTTTTAGGGGGAAATCAAAGAACAAAAGAATAAAAATAGTATAAATATCCCGGTTTTGCGTTCTTTTGTTTGGAAGGAAGGGGGAATACCGAATAAATATGGTGTCCCCCTAATCTTCTTAAGAGGTGCGTTTGGGCTGGGGCAGCAACAAGTTGAGCACCACACCGATGATGGCGGAAAGACCGATGCCCGACATGGCGAAGTCGCCGGCAGAGAGCACGGCACCGCCAATGCCCATTGTGAGTGTGACGGAGATGATAATCACGTTGCGTGTCTCGTTCATGTCCACTTTATGATGGATGAGATTCTGTACCCCGACACTGGCTATCGTACCGAAAAGCAGCAGCATGATGCCGCCCAAAACGGCTTGTGGAATGGACTGGAGTAGGGCACTCAGTTTGCCGATGACGGAAAAAACGATGGCCGTAACGGCTGAAATGCGGATGACGGCAGGGCTGGTGACCTTGGTGATGGACATGGCACCGGTGACTTCCGAGTAGGTGGTCTCCGGAGGGCCGCCGAGGAAGGCCGAAGCCAGACAGGCTAACCCGTCGCCGAGCATCGTGCGGTGGAGTCCGGGGTCTTTGACGAAATCTTTGCCGGCTACGGCACTCACCACATAGACATCGCCGATGTGTTCTATCACGGGGGCGATGGCCACGGGTATCATATATAAAAAAGGTGCCCACTGGAAATGGGTGATGGTGTCGAGGCTGACAGGATTGGTGAACCACGGGGCTGCTACCACTCCCGAGAAGTCGACCAGACCGAGGATGACGGCCGCAATATAGCCTGCCACAATACCGCAAATCACGGGTACGAGCTTCATCAGTCCCTTGGCGAACGTGAGCACAAGAATGGCCGTGACGAGCGAGACGCAGGCCAGAAGCCAGTGAGTTTTGGCCATGTTGACGGCACTCCCCGAGAGTGACAAGCCGATAAGGATGATGACGGGACCTATGACCACAGGTGGAAACACACGGTCGAGAAACTTGCGGCCCTGCCATTTCACGATGGCACTCATCACGAAGTAGACGAGCGACACGCCCACCAGTCCAGCCAGTGCACCGGGCAGTCCCCACTGTTGTGTAGCTGCAATGATGGGGGCAATGAAGGCAAACGAACTGCCGAGGAAGATAGGCACTCGTCCTTTGGTGACAAAATGGAAGATGAACGTGCCCAGACCGGCCGTGAAGAGGGCGGTGGAGGGGTTGATGCCGACGAGCAGGGGTACGAGCACCGTGGCGCCGAAAGCCACGAAAAGGAATTGCACCCCCACGATGGTTTTCTTCGATAACGAGAGATTTTCTGTATCCATTGGTTTTGTTGATCTAAATTGAGTGCGAAATTAACAAAAAAAATCAATAATCAATAACTTTTTGCCATAAAATGTGTACTTTTGCAACTTGTAATCGAATCTAACTCTTAAATACTTAAAATGCAAGAACTCATCTACGGTCTTCATGACAGGCCGCCCGTGAAGGAATCACTCTTTGCCGGTTTTCAGCATTTGATGGCCATTCTTGTCGCCATCGCCACACCTCCCCTCATCATCTCCAGTGCCTTGAACTTTGATGCCTCCACGACGGCTTTCCTCGTGTCGATGGCGTTTTTCGCGTCAGGTATCGCCACTTTCGTACAGTGCCGCCGCGTGGGGCCTGTGGGGACAGGGATGCTTTGCATTGAGGGTACGAGTTTTTCCTTCATCGGCCCCATCATCACCATTGGTGCCATAGGCGGACTGCCCATGATTTTCGGTTGCTGTATTGTGGCGGCACTTGTAGAGGTGGTTATCAGCCGGCTGTTGAAATACACCCGCCGCATCATCACCCCGCTTGTGTCGGGCATCGTGGTGACGCTCATCGGTCTTTGCCTTCTCAAAGTGGGTATCACCGCATGTGGCGGAGGAGCAGCCGCCCGGACAGATGGAACGTTTGGCAGTCTGCCCCATCTGGCCTTGGCAGGCTTGGTCATCGTGACCATTCTCATCTTCCAGTGCAGCGGCAACCGCTTCCTGCGTATGGGGTCTATATTTATAGGACTGGTTGTAGGATTCGTGGCCGCTTGTTTCATGGGGATGGTCAATTTCGACTCGGTGTCAAGTTTTGGAGGCGTGAATATTCCCGTACCGCTCAAATACGGACTCAAGTTTGACATCTCGGGCATCATCGCCCTTGGCCTCATCTTCATGATTACGGCCATCGAAGCCTACGGCGACATCACGGCCAATTCGATGATTTCGGGCGAGCCCGTTGAGGGTGACATCTTTATCAAACGTGCCCAAGCCGGTGTGCTCGGCGACGGATGCAACTCCATCATGTCGGGGCTGCTTTGTGCTTTCCCCAACTCCATCTTCGCCCAAAACAACGGTATGATACAACTCACGGGCGTGGCCAGTCGTTATGTGGGCTACTATGTGGCCGGATTCCTCGTGTTGCTCGGTCTGTTCCCTGCCGTGGGTGTGGCATTCTCGCTCATTCCCACTGCCGTGCTCGGTGGAGCCACCCTGTTGATGTTCGGCACGGTGGCAGCAGCGGGGGTGCGTATTATCGCCTCCCACGACATTGACCGCAAGGCCACGCTCGTCATCGCCCTCAGTTTTGCCGCCGGACTCGGCGTGGAACTGCAACCCGAGATCCTCTCTCAGTTGCCTGAAACACCGCGCAACATCTTTGCCAGCGGCATCACTACAGGCGGACTCACGGCGATAGTGACCAATGTGGTGATAAGACTGAAGGAATAATAAGATAGGAGTTAAAGAGTGAGCGTTCGCTTCGCTCGTTAGGAGTTAAGACAATAGTCGAATTTCCGAAAAGCAATTTGTTGTTTAATAAGAATAAGGTAAAGAAGCGAAGAGGGGCATTTCTATTCATACACAAGAGTAGAGGCTGTTGTCTTAACTCCTAACGAGCGAAGCGAATGCTCACTCCTTAACTCCCTTTAACTCCCTGATAAGCAATAAACAATAATTTAAACGTATGAAACATTTTTTCTCAACCCTTGCCCTCGTGGCAACAACAGTGGCTGCATCGGCCCAAAACGTGCAGTTGCACTACGACCTCGGACATTCGCTCTACAACGACCTCGGCAACCGGCCGAGCGTGACCACTACCGTGGAGATGTTCAAGCCCGACACATGGGGCAGCACCTATCTGTTCACCGACATTGACTACCAGCGCGACGGCGTGGCCGGAGCCTATTGGGAAATCGCCCGTGAATTTAATGTCACGAAAAACAAGCAATGGGCATTCCATGTGGAATATAACGGCGGACTGAACAGCGATGAGGACACTTGGAATGCCACCCGATTCCAACATGCCGTGCTCGCCGGTGGTGCGTGGAATTGGCATTCGGCTGACTTCTCGCGCACTTTCTCCGTACAGGCTCTGTGGAAGTATTACTTCAAGAACCGCCACTATGGTGCCCGGCCTTTCAACGGATTTCAGCTCACCGAGGTGTGGGGCATCCAATTTGCCAAAGGCTTCTGCACGTTCAGCGGCTTTTGCGACCTTTGGTACGACCCGTCGGCCAATGGCAAGTGGATTGTGATTTCCGAACCCCAGTTCTGGTGGAACCTCAACAAGTTTAAGGGTTGGGAGAAGATCAATCTCAGCGTGGGTACGGAGTGGGAACTCTCCAACAATTTTGTGTGGAACGACAAGGGTGAGCACAACCGCTTCTATTTCATTCCCACCATTGCGGCAAAGTGGACATTCTAACTTTACGGAGTTACGAGGAGTTAAGGAGTGAGCACTCACTTCGTTCGTTAGGAGTTAAGATAACAGTCTTATTTCCAACGTGCAAAGCTATAAAAACTTTCTCCTTCCTCGAATATTCCAACTAAGTCTTACTTTAACGTCATACACGTTATGTCCATGTATTAAATCAAGGTGAAAGAAGACAAGATCACAAAAAAAAGCTGTTGTCTTAACTCCTTAACTCCTTTTAAAAACTATGCTTCAAAAACTTTTCGGCTTCAACGCCACCACCATGAAGATGCGCACCGAGGTGATTGCCGGTGCCACCACCTTCCTCACCATGTGTTACATTCTCGCCGTCAACCCGTCCATCCTTTCCACCACCGGCATGGACAAGGCGGCCCTTTTCACCAGCACGGCTTTGGCCTCGGCCATTGCCACCATTCTGCTGGCCGTTATGGCCAAACTGCCGTTTGCCCAAGCACCGAGCATGGGCCTGAACGCTTTCTTCGCTTTCACGATGTGTCAGGCGATGGGGCTCACGTGGCAGCAGTCGCTGGCTGCCCTGCTTGTGGAGGGTATCATCTTCATCATCATCACATTCTTCAATGTGCGCGAAATGATTCTCGACAGCATCCCCACCAATCTGCGCTATGCCATCTCGGCCGGCATCGGTATGTTCATTGCTTTCATCGGACTGAAAAACGCCGAAATCATTGTGGCCAATCCCGCCACCATCGTCGGCTTGGGCAAGTTCACGCCACCGGCTATTCTCGGCATCATCGGCATTCTGTTGAGCGGTGTGCTCATGGCCCGCAAGGTGAAGGGTGCTCTCTTTTTCAGCATCATCATCACCACGCTCATCGGCATCCCGATGGGCGTGACGCAGGTGGAGAGCGGATGGCTGCCTGTTTCCGCCCCCCATTCGCCGGAGCCCATCTTCTGCAAGTTCGACTTCACGGGGTTGTTCACTCTTAAGATGTTCCTTGTAGTGTTCTCCCTGCTGCTTATCAACATCTTCGACACAGTGGGCACTCTCGTGGGACTGGCCGAGAAGACCGGCATTGTGAAGCCCGACGGAACCATTCCCCGTGTGAAAGAAGCGATGACCAGCGACGCCATCGGCACCACCGTGGGGGCACTGCTCGGTTCGTCCACCATCACCACCTACGTGGAGAGTGCATCCGGCATTGCCGAGGGAGGACGCAGCGGACTCACTTCCCTTGTTGTGGGGCTGTTTTTCCTCGTTTCACTTTTTCTCTCACCGCTGTTCCTGCTCATTCCCAGTGCCGCCACAAGCGGAGCCCTCGTGCTGGTGGGTGTGCTGATGATCGACTCGGTGAAGAAAATCGACCTCAGCCACATCAGTGAGGCTTTCCCTGCCTTCATCACCATGATCACGATGGTGCTCTGCTACAGCATAGCCGACGGCATCTGTCTTGGCATCCTGAGTTATGTCATCATGAAACTGTGTCTGGGCAAGTGGAAGGAAGTCAACATCACACTGCTTGTGCTCTCCGTGCTGTTCATCCTCAATTTCATTTTTGATTAACCCTTTTAAAATCTCCAAGCCCACATTTGCAACCCCTGAAAACTTAATATTTCTAAAACAATTTTGCTGTTACCCGATATTTTCCTAATTTTGAGGTGTTTATGTTGTTATGCCGGCAGTTTGTCGGCTGCAAACCGAAAATATTATAGAAAATCATATTGACAAACGATGAATATCAAACAGACCATATTGTCCCTTTCTCTTGTATTCCTGCCCATCTGCGCGATGGCGCAAAAGATCACTCTCGGCTCGTGTACCACGCGTGACGGGGGGCAATACAAGGGCGAAATGGTGTCAGGTAAGCCCAACGGTAAGGGCAACACCGTATTTGCCAACGGCGACACCTACGAGGGAGAATACGTGAAAGGCCGGCGGGAGGGCTACGGCATCTACACTTTTTCCGACGGAGAGAAATATGAAGGGCAGTGGTTTCAAGACCAGCAGCACGGCAAGGGCACTTATTATTTCATGAACAACAACAAGTATGTGGGCCTGTGGTTTCGCGACTATCAGCAGGGACACGGGGTGATGTACTACTACAATGGCGACCGCTACGACGGCGAGTGGTTTCAGGACAAGCGGCAGGGCAAAGGCACCTACACTTTTTCCAATGGAGCCTACTACCGCGGCCAGTGGCTCGACGACATGAAAAACGGCAAGGGCTTCTTCGACTGGGGCGACGGCACTACCTACGACGGCCAATGGGCCAACAACCAACGCTCGGGCAAGGGCACCAACAAATATGCCGACGGCGATGTCTACGTGGGTGACTGGCGCGACGACATACAGAACGGCAAAGGCATCTACAAGTTCCGTAACGGGGATGTCTACGAGGGCGACTACGCACAAGGCGAGCGCACGGGACTGGGCATCTTCCGCTACGCCAACGGCGACAAATACACCGGCCACTTCCAAGAAGGGATGAAAGACGGTCAAGGGACACTGACGTGGAAAAACGGTGACTCCTACGTGGGACTGTGGAAAAACGACCGGCAGAACGGGCTGGGCAAGCTGACCAAGCACAACGGTGACATCTTTGAGGGTAACTTCAAGGATGGAAAGGTGGAAGGAGAGGTGATCATCCACTATGCTGACGGCAGCAAGTTTAAGGGTGTCTACCGTGGCGGAAAGCGTAACGGGGCTGCCATAGAGGAGAGCAAAGACGGAAAGCGTTTTGAGGGCTCCTATGTGAACGACCGCCGCGAAGGGAAGTTTGTCGAGAAAGACCGCAACGGGAAAATCACGGCACGAGGGACTTATGAAAACGGCAGGAGGTTTGAGGATTGAAGGGGTCTCCCCCGGCCCCTCCGAAGGAGGGGAGTGCCTTGCGGGACAAAGGCCGTCTAAAGACCCCCTAAGTTAGCAGGATAAGCCCCCTGAATTAGGAGGTGGGGGCTGAACAAGCAACACAGAATAAGTTACTCCCCAGCTGGCCAAGCCCCCTAAGTTTTGAGTCTGAACAAGAAGCCTCATCGAGCCTGTAGGGGCTGTGCTTTATGCCTGTCCACACTTCCGGCTCGTCATTCACCACCTAACACCCACCACCTATCACCTATAAATTAAATAACTAAAAATAAGAAATCATTATGGTTGTAGACACATTAGACAATTTAGAAAAGTATGTTTCCCTCAACCCGCTGTTTCCCGAAGTGGTGAAGTTCATCCGCGAGAACGACTTGGCCCGGCTTGAGCCGGGGAAACATGTCATCAAAGACAACGACCTCTTCGTCAACATACAGGTGGCACACGCCAAGAGCGAGGGCGAAGCCGTGTTTGAGACCCATCGCCGCATGCTCGACATTCAGATTCCCCTCAACGCCTGTGAAGCTTACGGGTACACGCCGCTGGCCCGTCTGCCAGAGGCCGACTACAACGAGGAGAAAGACGTGACAAAATATCCCGGTGCCAAGGCCGAGACGCTTGTGAAATGCCGGCCGGGGGAGTTTGCCATCTTCTGGCCCCAAGACGGCCACCAGCCCTGCATCGGCGAGGGCGACATATTGAAAGCAATCTTTAAAGTCAAAGCATGAAAACAATGAGAAAGGAGACTACCCCCCAGCACATAGGAATCGTGGCCCACGATCCCTATCTGGAACCGTTTGAAGACGCTATCCGCGGTCGCCACGAGCATGCCTTGTGGAAACTCGGCCAACTCACGAATGGCGGCAAGATGAAACTGGGCGACTTCGCCAATGGCCATGCCTACTACGGCCTGCACAAACTCTCAAGGGGGTGGGTGTTCCGCGAGTGGGCACCCAATGCCACCGACCTCTATCTGGTGGGCGACTTCAACGACTGGAAAGAGAACGACCGCTATCGCGCCCACCGTATCGAAGGCACCGGAAACTGGGAGTTGAAACTCTCCGAAAAAGCCCTTAAACACGGCGACCTCTACAAGATGCGCGTGCGCTGGAACGGTGGCGAGGGCGAGCGCATACCTGCTTGGACGCGCCGCGTGGTGCAGGACGAGGAGACCAAGATATTCTCCGCACAGGTGTGGAATCCCGAGAGACCATACATCTGGAAGAAGACTTCCTTCAAGCCCAAGCGCACACCGCTGCTCATCTACGAATGCCACATCGGCATGGGGCAGGATGCCGAGAAGGTGGGCAGCTATCGTGAGTTCCGTGAGAATGTGTTGCCCCGCATCATCAAGGACGGCTACAACTGCATTCAGATTATGGCCATTCAGGAACATCCTTACTACGGTTCCTTCGGCTATCATGTGAGCAGTTTCTTCGCGGCGTCAAGTCGCTTCGGAACGCCCGAAGAACTCAAGGAGCTGATTGACGAAGCGCACAGAAAGGGCGTGGCCGTGATCATGGACATCGTACACTCCCATGCCGTGAAAAACGAGGTGGAGGGACTGGGCAATCTGGCCGGCGACCCCAACCAGTTCTTCTATCCCGGCGACCGCCACGAGCATCCGGCGTGGGACTCGCTCTGTTTCGACTACGGCAAAGACGAGGTGGTACACTTCCTGCTCTCCAACTGCAAGTATTGGTTGGACGAGTTCCACTTCGACGGTTTCCGCTTCGACGGTGTCACTTCCATGCTCTATTACAGTCATGGGTTGGGGGAGGCTTTCACGAACTACGGCGACTATTTCAACGGCCATCAGGACGACAATGCCATCTGCTATCTCACGTTGGCCAACAAGCTCATCCATGAGGTGAATCCCAACGCCATCACCATCGCCGAGGAGGTGAGCGGGATGCCTGGACTGGCTGCCCGTTTCGAAGACGGCGGCTACGGCTTCGACTATCGCATGGCGATGAACATACCCGACTATTGGATCAAGATCATCAAGGAACTGCCCGACGAGCAATGGAAGCCCAGCAGCATTTTCTGGGAGGTGAAAAACCGCCGTGCCGACGAGCGCACCATCTCCTATTGCGAGAGCCACGACCAGGCGCTGGTGGGCGACAAGACCATCATCTTCCGTCTCATCGATGCCGACATGTACTGGCATTTCCGCAAGGGCGACGAGAACGAGCCGGCCCGCCGGGGCATAGCCTTGCACAAGATGATAAGGCTCGTGACGGCGGCGGCCATCAACGGCGGCTATCTCAACTTCATGGGCAACGAATTCGGACACCCCGAATGGATTGACTTCCCCCGCGAGGGCAACGGCTGGAGCTACAAGTATGCACGCCGCCAATGGAACCTTGTCGACAACAAGGAGTTGTGCTATCACTGGCTCGGCGACTTCGATCGCGAAATGCTGAGCGTCATCAAGAGCCAGCGCAACTTCAACAACACGCCCGTACAGGAGATTTGGCACGACGACGGCGACCAGGTGCTGGCCTTCATGCGTGGCGACCTGATATTTGTGTTCAACTTCTCGCCCGTGCGCTCCTTCACCGACTATGGGTTCCTTGTGCCCACGGGCAGCTACGAGGTGGTGCTCGATACCGACAACAAGTGCTTTGGCGGCAACGGCTTCAACGACGACTCGGTGGTGCATCTCACCAACTTCGATCCGCTCTATGTGGCCGACCGCAAGGAGTGGCTCAAGCTCTATCTGCCTGCACGCAGTGCACTCGTGTTGAGAAAAAACTGAACTTAGTATTCCTCTTGTGCGGGGCATGGAGAAAAGGTCGGCCGTGGGGGAGAAGACAACCTGCGGCAGATCTGCCTCGCACGACATTCAACAAACTTAACGGCACGTATTCTTCTTCAGACGCGCCTTGAAGCCAATGACTTTTAATATCAAGAATAGCACAGCTGCCATGAGGATGGCCTGTGCTATTGTTTTTGTGGTTTTCACCTTCCTCTTCGTCTACGACTATCAGACCGACTTGATAGCCTACACCCAACATGTGCTCTCCCGGGGGGCTACGACCTACAACCGCATTGTGGGTGCAGTGGTCATCACGCTGGCACTCACGCTGCTCAGTGTGGGTGTGTGGGCCGTGTTGAAGCTGCGCGCCCGCTTCCATGCCCTCGTCTATTTCCCTTCGCTGCTTCTTCTGGCCCTGCTTGCAGGGGGACAAACCGATGGAGCCGGCGACCTCTCTTTCGGTTTCTGGATGTGGGCGTTTCCCCTGTCTTTGGTCGTCTATGCAGGGGTGTTGTTTTTCTGCCACGGCATTCTCAACCTGCACATCGATATCAGTCAAGACCGGTGGTACTCGCAAATGATGTGGGAGAACATGCTGCTATTGCTCTTGCAGTTTGCTTTCACGGTGGGCATAAGCAACCACGATGATGTGTTCCACGAACAGTTGCGTGCCGAACGATTGCTGGCCGAAGGTCACCATGAGGAGGCCCTTGATGCCTGTTCGCGGATAGCCTCCCCCGACACTGTGCTCACCTGTCTGCGGGCGATGGCCCTCTCGCGCATGGGGACGCTCGGCGAGCGCATGTTTGAGAAACCTGTCACCGGCGGCAGCACTGCCTTGCAGCCCGACGGACACGCCGTGCGGTTGGCCATGCTCCCTGCCGACAGTTTCTATTGCTACGTGGGTAAACGTCCCATGCGCCCCATGTCCACCATCGGCTATCTGCACTTCCTTGAGCGCCATCACCTTGCCCGCCGGCCTGCGGCCGACTATCTGCTTACGGCCTGCCTGCTCGACAAAGACCTCGACGGGTTTGTCTCGACCGTGGGCCGCTATTACAAGGTAGACAGTCTGCTTCCCAAGCACTATCGTGAGGCCCTCACACTCTACACCCACACCCGTTCGACTCCGCGATTGGTCTATCACAACAACGTGATGGATGCTGACTTTCAGGATTATCAGGCCCTCGAACGCAAGTTTCCCGACAAGCGGGAACGCCAAACGGCACTGCGTGCAACCTATGGCAACACCTATTGGTATTACTGGCAGTACGGCCGCTAAAACATTCAAAAATTGAAATATTCAGAGATGTAAAAGGGAGCGGACAAGATGCAAAAGGTGATATATTCAAAGATGGAAGGGGATCACAGGCATCCCGCACCTTTCTCTGTGTCCGTCAGAGCACGGCCATTGCTATGCGGGCACATGCCTCCGCATCGGCCAAGGCGTGGTGGTGGCAGGTGAGGTCGTAGCCACATGCTGCCGCCACGGTCTGTAACTGGTGGTTGGGCAGGTGGGGAAAGACACGGCGCGCCGTGCGCAACGTATCATAGAAACGATAGCCGGGATAGTCCATTTGGTAACAACGGAAGACGGCTTTCAGGCAACTCTCGTCAAACGGACTGTTATGGGCTACGAGCGGCAGGTCGCCGATGAGTTCCGTTATCCGCTCCCACACGTGGGGGAAGACGGGAGCAGTCTCGGTGTCGGCTTGCGTGAGTCCGTGTACACGCGTACACCAATAGGTGTAGTAGTTGGGCTCGGGTTGTATGAGTGAGTAGAAAGAGTCGGCAATCACCCCGTCTCTCACCACCACGACCCCCACGCTGCACACGCTCGTGCGTTCGCTGTTGGCTGTCTCAAAGTCTATCGCTGCAAAATTGTTCATGCTTCATCCACTTATTTGTTTGCCAAAAACACCCCGGTGAGAATCATCGCCGACCCCACACCAGCCATCCAAGTCATGGGCTCATTGAGCACCAACGCACTCGCCACAACGGTGGTCACAGGGTTGAGATACACATAATTGGAAGCTTTGAGTGCTCCGAGTTTCTTGATGGAAAGACTCCAAAGCGCAAAGCACAGAAACGAGGCCACGACACCCAAAAACAGCAGGTTACCCCAAATTTCAGGCCTGAGCAGTCCCGACAGGGGGAATGTCCACGGGGTGACGGCAAAGAAAGGAAGCATCGTCACCAGTCCGTAGAAGAACACCTTGCGTGTGATGAACACGGCACTGTATCGCCGGCTCACGCCTTTCATCAATATGCTGTATATCGCCCAGCACACGGCAGCTGCCAGTGCAAGAAGGTCGCCCAGCGGATTGAGCTGTAACACGAAATGTCCGTTGAAGATGACGAGTCCCACGCCGGTCAATGCCAGCGTAGAACCGAGAAAGAGGGGCCATGTCATTTTCTCCTCGCGGAAGAGCACCATGGCCATCATCACGGTGATGAGCGGAGCCGTACACACGATGAACGACACGTTGTTGACATAGCTGATGCCCACCGCCATGTTCTCAGAGACGAAGTAGAGCGAACCGCCCGTGAGTCCGAGCAGCACCATCCGCCCCTCGTCCCGCAGGTTGTCGGCCATGAGCCGACGGGGGGAGATAAACCAGATGCAGATATAAGCCAACAGAAATCTCAATGTGAAGATCTCTGCCGGTGTCATGCCGTGGAGGATAAGCACCTTGCTGTTGACGAATGTTCCACCCCAAATCAGCACCACTATGGCGGCGAGGAGGTGATAGCCTAAGTTCTTGGTTACTCGCATTTCGGTGCAAAAGTACAAAAATAATCCATATTTTACAAACAAAGAGGGGGGAAGAAAGCCTGCCCCGGCCCCTCCGAAGGAGGGGAGTACCCGGCGGAAGAAAGCCTGCTAAGAATCACACCAACCCTTAAAGGAGGCTTTCGAACCCTGCGAAAGGATAGGTGTTTCACGAAGATTTACGCGTTCTTTCGCATCACTTGCCGGCAAAAACAGCAAGAAAAGTGGAGCTATCGACAGATGATGGGGAGAACTTCGGATAGAGTAATTGTCAAACGATTTGTTCGTTTTCGGGCTCTCTGTTTGCAATATTCTTGGCAGACAACCCACTCGGTGCAAATAAGCGAATTTTAGCAATGTTTCCAAAGTGCTGGTAATCAGTCGTTTGAATTTTATTGATACCGTATTGGGGATAAAAATGGGCTTCAACGGGCCCAAACGGAATTGCAAACGGGCCACAGTTGCATCGCAACTGTGGCCCGTTCTGTTTCCAACTGCGGCTCTTTTGCAAGTTCGGAGAGCCCGAATAAGAAAACCGGTGGACTTTTTGGGTGGCTTGAAGCCGGTTTTCCATTCTGGTTGGGAAGTTTTGGTGGAGATGTTTCTGTCAAGATTATTCGCTATTGTCCGGCAACCTGCGGAGATACCTTTCACCGGTTTTGTGAGCGTATGGCCATCCCCCATCATGCTCTCTTTCAAATAGCTACTGTTCCGAGACGATTGCATGGCATATCATTCGGGAATGGGAGAGTGGAAAATAAAGTATCAGATAATACATTGTTTTTGGTTTTTTATGCTTATCTTTGCAGTCAAGAGTTGTGTAAATAGATATAATCAAAGAAAAAGTCGATATCCTTTCAAGATTTGACTACTAAGTAACACATAAACAATTAGAGAACGCATGAAAAATAAGCTGAGAACTACCATGATGGGAGTCGCATGTGCTGTTTTTGGGGCATGTGCGCAAAAAGGAAATGTAGTGAATGTGAACGCCAACGAGTTTGAGGGTATGCTTGCCTCAGACGGAGTGCAACTGGTGGATGTCCGCACGCAAGGTGAATATGATGGCGGGCACATTGGTGGTGCACTGAACATTGATGTGAAAAGCCCTGACTTTAAGGCGAAAGCCATGGACTTGCTTGATCCTTCCAAAAAGGCATTGGTGTATTGCCGGTCCGGTCGCCGAAGTTTGGAGGCTGCCGGTATTTTGGTGAATGCCGGCTTCAAAGTCGTGAATCTTAAAGGGGGTATCCTTGAGTGGGAGGATGCCTGCAAACCGATAAAGAAATGATGGATAAATGAGTTTTTCCGTCATCGAATGCAATAGAAAAACTCGCGAAAAATTTTAAAGGACATACTATAAGAATCCCCCGTTGGGCATCCTCCAACTGAGGGATATCCAACGGGGGGACTCTTGGGGTGGTTATATTTTAGAAGCGACTGCCCTTATCTTCTGTAGCTTTGTGTTTTCAACGACACGGGAGGTTTGTTATTTCAGTTTCTGAAACAGTTCCTTGTTTGCGTTTCCATCTGTCATTTGATACCCCGCTCGTTGAGAGCTTTAGAATATTTGGAAGCATTTTGTAAATGCTCTTCGTAGGTCTCGGCAAAATTGTGCGTGCCGCTGAAATCCTCTTTCGCGCACATATAGAGATAGTTGTGATGCACGCGATTGAGCACGGCATCGATGCCGGCCACCGACGGTATGCGTATCGGACCGGGAGGCAGACCGGCATTGCGGTAGGTGTTGTAGGGACTGTTGATGGAAAGCAGATTGTGGTAGATGCGCTTGAGTTCGAAACGGTGCCATGCAAACTTGATGGTGGGGTCGGCCTGAAGGGGCATTCCCTCGGGATACTTGGCGTTGCGCAGCATCAACCGGTTGTAGTACATGCCTGCTATCATAGGCTTCTCGGCATCGTTGGCCGTCTCTTCATCAATGATGCTGGCCAATGTCACCACTTGCTCGGGGGTGAGTTTCAGTGCTTCGGCCTTTTCTGTGCGCTCGGCGTTCCAGAAGTTGCGGTTTTCTTTCTTCATACGCTCCAGAAACTTTGCAAGGGAAGTGTTCCAATAAATGTCGTAAGTTTCGGGAATGAAGAGGCAGGCGATGGTGGTCGTGTCGTAGCCCAACGCACGGCAGGTGTCGGGATTGTGGAGAGCTGTGGCGATGGTGGCCGAGTCGAGCATGAGGTGTTTGGACACCTCGGCTGCCAGCCTATCCACTGTGCGCACGGAAGGGATAGTGAGGTTGACCGGTTCCTGCATACCATTCTTGAGGTTGCGGAACACCCGGAAGGCACCTTCTCCCGCTTTCACGGCATAGCGTCCTGTGCGGATATTGTCGGCGTATGAACTGTGACGTACGAGCGTGTGGAAACCCTGCATCTGATATTCACGGGCAAACGGCTGCAACTTATTGTAGACGGAATCGATGGTGTCGTCGTTGTCAATGTAGATATACTGGGTCTCGGTGTTGAGCGAGAGTGCCGCAAAAAAATAGTAGTAGACTATGCCGACGATGACGGCCAGCAGAGCGATGGCGGCGAGGGTGTAACGATGGGTTGTTGCTTTATTCATGTTGAATCTCCTTTACCTTTCTCCAAAAATACCGGTTCCCACGCGTACAAGTGTGGAACCGTGATCGACGGCAATGCGATAGTCATGGCTCATGCCCCATGAGCGTTCACAGAAGTTATCGTTGCCGGCAAAATGACGGGCTTTCACTTCATCGAAGAAACGGGCGGCAAGGTCGAACTCCCGGGCGATACGGAGCTTGTCGTCGGTGTTGCTGGCCATCATCATGAGGCCGCATATCTGCACGTGTGTCATCTCCCGCCATTCGCCACCGTCGAGCAGTGCCCGGCAGTCATCGAGCGAAAGGCCATATTTGGTGGCTTCCTCGGCGATATGCAGTTCGAGCAGCACCCGGATGGTGCGGTCGCAACGGGCCGCCTGCTTCTCGATTTCGCGCAGCAGACGAAGGGAGTCTACCGCTTCTATCATAGCGATGTAAGGGGCGATGTACTTCACCTTGTTGGTTTGCAAATGTCCGATGAAGTGCCATTCGATGTCACGAGGCAGAGCCTCCACCTTGTGGCGGAGTTCCTGCTCATGACTTTCGCCAAACAGTCGTTGCCCTTCGTTGTAGGCCTCGAATATCCGTTCGGCTGGATGATACTTGCTGACAGCAACCAGTCTTACTCCTTCAGGCAGGCTGCCCAGCACCGTGTGTAAGCGTTGTGCTACGTCAGTGTTCATTGTCTTTATTCTCCTTCCTTTTCCGGTTCGGCAGCCGGGGCCTCGCCATTTTCGTCCGATTCGTATTCGGGACGATCGTCAGGTTCGGGCCGGCGGACCTTGTTTTCGTGTTCAAACACATCGAATATCTTGGTGTCAGAGATGGCTGCCACCTCGTAATCAATCATCGTGCCGCCCATCACCTGTTCGATATATTTCATCGCCTGCTGGATGGTATGGGCCTGCACAAGATAGGTGTTGGCCGTGCGCTTCTCTTTTTCTGTTTTCTCATCGATAGTGATAAACATCAGTTTGGCCTTGAACCATCGGTCGTCGGCTGCGGCATCGCTGAAAAATATCTCACCGTAGGCAGCCTGCCGAATAGTTTTCACCCGAAATTCGCCTGAGATGTAAGCCGACATCTCTTCGGTGATGGCACTCTCGGCCTCGGTGAAACTGAAAGCATCCACCACATATTGCTCGATGACTTTCTTCTGCAAGCCATCTTCCATCGTTTTCTCATACTGTACGCTGGTCTCAAACCACGTAGAAGTTCTTGTTCTCATTAGTGTATTTTTTTAAAGTTGACGAGTGAACAAGTAGACGAGTGGACAAGTTGTTTGTCAATCTGCGGAATGAGCAGGCGAGCAGTTTGCCATGCACGCAACTCGTCTACTTGTCAACTCGTCAACTCGTTCACTTGTTTACTCTACTTGATAATTATCTTTTTCTTGTTGACAATGTATATACCCTTGGGCAGGCCGTCTGTGGAGGTGCCCACAAACCGACCGTCGAGCGTGTAGATGCGACCGTCGCCTATGCCGGTTTTTCCGTCGATGCCGGGAATGTCGATGCCCGTGGCATCAGACACATAGTCGAACATGATGATGCCGCCAACCTCGGTGATATTCCTTAGCGCGAACTTCACGGGCGTGGTCACGAACGAGTCATTCTGTTTCTCCTGCGAGTCATTCTGCTTCTCCTGCCAGCAGAAGTTGGGCAGATTCTGTTCGCTCGTGAGCCGGGACACGTTTGAAGTGCCCGGGAACGGGTCGCCTTTGTGGCTTTCCATATATCTGGCTTTGGCCTCATTGGTCTTGGCAAGATAGGCGGAGTGCAGTATTCCGTCGGCAGGCACGATGGTCATGCCCGGATAGCCCTTTGTGTTGTTGGGATAGTCGAAGATGTTGACCGAAGAGTAGGGGTAGTTCACCCGATAGACAAGCATGCCGTGGCCCATCAGCTTGCTGCTCCAGCCCTTGTTTTGGATGTTGTGGAAGATGAAGTGGCTGTTCTCCTTGTTGCCTTCCACTTTGATTGCTTGGTCGTGCTGTAAGGTCACGTTGCGGTCGCCTGTGAGTTTATCTATCGTGATCCAGCCCATTGTGGCCTTTTCCCATGGTGTGTAGGGAGTAGGCGTATAGCTGTTGTCCGTGTATTCGCCACCGTCCATGAGATCCCAATACTCCATTTCCTGATTGTCTACTTGAGCCTCTTCATTGATGGGATACATATCGGGCAGACCGAGTGTGTGGGAGAACTCGTGGCAGAAGAGCCCTATGCCGTTGATGCGCTTGTAGGGCGGAGCTTCAAATTTTTTGGTGGGAGAGTAGTTCAACTCGTTGTTCACGCCGTAGCGTTTGATTTTTTTTCCGTCGTATGTGCCGAAGAATCCGGAGCCCGATTTGGGCCAGATGGTGTTGGGGGAGTTGCCTGACAAATTTTCCCCATAACCGGCGTAGATGATGTAAACGAGATCTACATCGCCGTCGCCGTTGGAGTCATACTTCGAAAAGTCGATCTTGCCGTCGAGTGCCGTGCAGGCCTCCTTGATCATTTCGTCATAATGGATGTCTTTTCTTTTCCCATCGTTCTGTCCGTAATATTCCATATTGTGACTCACCTTCACCGGACCGTAGATGTCAAACTGCGGTGTAAACTGTCCGCCGCTCATGTCTTTGAAGTATCTGGACACGCTGCCAAAGTTGCGGTCTTCCCGCAATCCGCGGTCGGTGATGGCACCTTCGGCATTGAGGAAATCGTTGAAAGAGGCCACCGGATCGGTCACACTAAACGGGGTGTCCTGAAACTCCACGAGTATCACCACCGCCTTCGGGCTGCCTGTATGTGGGAAATAAACCGGCGATGCCGGCCCTACACCGATGCGGCGGGCCCTGCGTGCCTTGATGGAAGTACGGTGCCGGGCCAGCAGTTCGTTCACGGTGATGCCTTTGCGGCTGAACGTCTTGCCGTCGAAGTCGAGCACGTTGCCTTCGGTATCGGCATACCAGCTGAAGTCTTCATCGCCATAGAGACTGGCGATGACGGTGGTGCCGTCGCTCAGGGTGACTTTGAATGGCGTGGGATCGGCTTTGACAGCCCATGCGCCGATGGCTGCAAACATCATGCAGCAAGCAAGTAACAGTTTCTTCATATTTTCTTTTTTATGGGGTTTTATTGGGCTTATAAGGCCTATGAGGCTAATAGGCCTATTGGGCTAATAAGGCTTATGGCCCTGATAGGCATATTGTCCTTTGCCTCGCGTGCGCGAACCATAATCTATCGCCCGTTGCGGACAGTGGTGGTAGCAGGCGAAGCAGGTTATGCAACTGCCATCGTGCTTCCACTGTGGATAGCGTTTGCGGACACCGATGACATTCTCCGTGGGACAGACCTCGGCACAGATGCCACACTGAATGCAGCGTTCCCGGTCAACGCGGAACGGGCCGTCGGTGAGGAGAAATCTCTCGAAAAGTCCGCCCAGTAGGCGGGAGTTGGTGCGCGGCCACCTGCTGAGATGAAGCCGCCGCTCGCCCTTTTGCCTTTCGACAATCAGCAGCAGGTATTCCTCCAGCAGCTCTGCCGCCCGTTTCTTCTTTTCGGCCACCTTGGCCGGAGCATCGATGGTCATGCCCGGCAACCCTACATAGGTATTGGGCATGACGAGTGAAAACGCCGAATGCAGTCGGCAGATGCCCAAACGGTGCAGCAGTGGATTGGCGGCGATGGCACGGTCGAGCCACTCGGTTGTTTCGCCGATGTCGTCACCGGCCGTGATCAGGGCATAACAAAACCGCGCTCTTGTCTCCTCTCGTGCCAACAGCGACCGCATGAGCCATTCGCCCTTCAGGTCTTCGTCGTCAAGTTCGTGTTCGGTAGTGAGCCGGACACTCAAGTGCTCTACGAACCGGCGTACGGGAAGTGGTGGCCGCCAACCATGTACGGGAAAGGCGAAACCTATCCGCTCGGTGGGAGAGAGCTCAAAGCGACAGTCGTCCGACAGGGCTTCGGCGATGGACACCAACCGCTCTTGTGTGGCTTCGGCCACGCGTTGCGCCGCCCATCTCGTGTTGCCTGTGGCTGAGAAATAGAATATCACGTTGCAAATTTACGAATAATTTTGGATTTATCCATGTGCTTTGACCGAATTATTGGTGCGTGATACCGTTTCGCGGAGAGTAAAGTTTAGATCACTCCACTACACAATATTGATAAGTGCAAGCAAAGTGCATGGAACCTGTACGTATTGAAGACATGTATAAAGAGCTGTTGACGGAGGAGGAAAGTTATTCATACCTCATCGACTTAGCAGGATGGATGTGCGAGATGAGGAAACTCGGAATCACAAGCATAAGGATGCAGAGGAGGAGGGTGACAACGTTGATAAGGGCGATGAGCAACCAGTTGAACTCCACCGGAACGGTGCTCACGTAATAGGTTTGGGCATCGAGTTTCACGAGTCCCGTGAAGTGTTGCAGGGCCAGCAGACCAAGTCCCAGTGCATTGCCCCACAGCAGTCCGCGGCCGATGATGAACACGGCAAACCACAGGAACGTGTGGCGGATGGTGCGGTTGCGCGCCCCCAAGGCTTTGAGCACACCTATCATGTTTGTGCGTTCAAGAATGATGATGAGCAGGCCGCTGATCATTGTCACACCGGCCACGGCAACCATGAGGGCCAGAATGATCCACACGTTGAGGTCCATGAGACCCAGCCATGAGAATATCTGCGGGTTGAGTTCCTTGACGTTGGCACTGGAGTAGGTCTCGCCATAATGATCCACGGTGCGGTTCACCTTGCGCGTCACCCGGGCGGACACCTCGTCGAGCCGGTCGAAATCGCTGACAGTCAGTTCGGCCCCGCTTGCTTGGTCGGGTTCCCACCCATTGAGTTTCACGACGGTGTAGAGGTCGGTGTAGCACATCACCTCATCGTAGCGTTTGAGATTGGTCTCATAGATGCCTGCGATGGTAAACCGCCGGGCCCTCACGCCATTGTGATCGATGAAGTAGGCAAACACTTTCTGTCCGCAGTGCAGGTTGAGTTTGTCTGCCATGATGCGCGACACGAGCAACCTGTTGCTGCTCGCTGTGTCAGAGAAGCGGGGTATGCTGCCAGTAACCATATTGCTGTGGAGGAATGTGCTGTCGAAGTCGGGCCCCACGCCTTTGAAAGCCACGCCGAGAAAATCGTCGTCGGTCTTGATGATGCCTTGCTTCACGGCGTAACGCTGCACGTGGGCCACTCCCTTGATGTTTCGCAGCACGCTCGTCATGGAGTCGTTCATCACCACAGGGTATTGTTCGCCCATTTGCAAGGTCATGAAGTCGGCTACCTGTATGTGGCTGCCAAACCCCGTCACCTTGTCTCGGATGGTGTGCTTGAAGCCCAGCACCACGCTCACCGAGACGAGCATCACAGCCAGTCCTATGGCCACACCGAGCGTGGCAATGCGTATGGCCGGTCGCGACACCTTGCGCTTGCCGTTGTCATCGGAGAAAATGCGGCGGGCTAAGAAAAAGGGGAGGGCCCCGCAGACCCCACCCCGGCCCTCCCCTGCAGGGGAGGGAGAAACCAACCTGCTATCCGGCTTGTCATTGCTTGCAGGAGAGGTGTTGGATATGTGGGAGATGTTCCTTGTTGACAATGTGTTATATCTTATAGAGGAAATGGCGTAGCATCAGCAGGACTTGTCCTGTCGGCTCCCTCCCCTGCAGGGGGAGGGTCGGGGTGGGGTCTGTCAGGGTCTTCGAGGTCAGTCTTTCTTGTTATACTCCTCCAATGCCTTACGCAGTACGACGAGTGCGCGTTCCAAATCATGTTTCTTGAGCACGTAGGCGATGCGCACCTGGTCGATGCCTGCTCCGGGCGTGGTGTAGAATCCTGCGGCAGGGGCCATCATCACCGTTTCACCCTCGTAGTTGAAGTCTTTCAGACACCACCGGCAGAACTTTTCCGCATCGTCCACAGGCAACTTGGCCACCGTGTAGAAAGCTCCCATCGGTATGGGCGAGTACACGCCCGGTATGCGGTTGAGTCCGTCGATGAGACATTTGCGACGCTCCACATACTCGTCGTACACATCACGATAATACTCCTCGGGAGCATCGAGCGATGCTTCGGCCACGATTTGTCCGATGAGGGGAGGGGAGAGGCGCGCCTGACAGAATTTCATCACGGCCTGGCGCACGCGCTCGTTCTTGGTGATGAGCGCGCCGATGCGTATGCCACACTCCGAATAACGTTTCGATACGGAGTCGATGAGTATCACATTTTGCTCGATGCCTTCAAGGTGGCAGGCCGAGATGTAGGGCGAACCGGTGTAGATGTATTCGCGGTAGACCTCATCGGAAAACAGGTAGAGGTCGTATTTCTTCACCAAGTCGCGTATCTGGTTCATCTCCCGGCGGGTGTAGAGATAGCCCGTAGGGTTGTTGGGGTTGCATATCATGATGGCCCTCGTGTGCTCGTTGATGAGTTCCTCAAACTTCTCCACCTTGGGCAGCGAAAAGCCCTCGTCGATGGTGGTGGCAATGGTGCGGATGCGCGCGCCGGCACTGATGGCAAAGGCCATATAGTTGGCGTAAGCCGGTTCGGGAACGATGATTTCGTCGCCCGGGTTCAGGCAGCTCATGAAAGCGAAAAGCACCGCCTCACTACCTCCCGACGTGATGATGATGTCGTCGGCCGTGACGTTGATGTTGTACTTCTTGTAGTAGCCCACCAGCTTCTCGCGGTAGCTTGCATAGCCCTGCGAGGGGGAATATTCGAGAATGTCGCGATCGATGCTTTTCAATGCGTCGAGACCGCACTTGGGTGTGGGCAGGTCGGGCTGTCCTATGTTTAGGTGGTAGACCTTCACCCCCCGTTTTTTGGCATCGGCTGCCAGTGGAGCCAGCTTTCTGATGGGCGACTCCGGCATTTCCAATCCGCGAACAGATATTTCAGGCATATTCTTTTGTCTTGTTGTTTCCTTTTGATGCAATAGCGACGGCACGGATCAAGGCTGGTCCACCCGCACGACATTTGCGAAGGCAAAAGTAATCAATTAAATTGAATTGAGAAAACCGACGATGAAAAAATATACCGCGGGCGGCGATATTCTTTAGATAAATCATGTTTTGGGTGCTTTTCGTCTTATAATTGGTCGCCTGTGGCATGAGTTTGGTTATATTTTCGTAAATTTGTCCACGCAAGATCATCTTCAAAGACATTAAAACGCTCGAAATATGGATTCACACACAGTTTCACCCATGCAGCCCACACGCCGCCTCACCGACTATGACACCTACGTGTTCGACCTTGACGGCACCTTGCTTTCCACGCTCGGTGACCTGGCCGCCAGCACCAACCATGCCCTGCGGGCCAACGGCATGCCCGAACGGACACTCGACGAGGTGCGCCGCTTTGTGGGCAACGGGGTGAAGAAGCTCATGGAGCGGGCCATCCCCGGCGGACTCGGCAATCCGCTTTTCGAGAAAACATACGCTGACTTCCGCGAACATTACCTGCACCACAATCTCGACACCACCCGGCCCTATCCGGGCATCATGGAGATGTTGACCGACCTGCGGCGACGGGGCAAGCGTGTGGCCGTGGTGAGCAACAAGTTCTATGCGGCCACGGCCGACCTCTGCCGTCATTTCTTCGGCCCGCTCGTGGAGGTGGCCATCGGCGAGCGCGAGGGTATCCGTAAAAAGCCGGCTCCCGACACCGTGAACGAGGCACTCTCGCAACTCGGGGCCGACCGGGCCACAGCTGTCTACATTGGCGACAGCGACGTGGACGTGATGACGGCCTTCAACAGCCATATACCCTGCATCAGCGTGCTTTGGGGATTCCGCGATCGTGACTTTCTCGTGGCCCACGGTGCCAACACGTTTATTACTTCGCCCGGAGAACTTACCGCCAACAGCTGACAGGGGCTGACGGACGGCGACGGCTGTGTGGCGGCCCGTCCCTCTTATTTTTGCAGGCGACCATCCGAGCGCACCTTCTGTCCTCCCACTAATTCCTCACTCTTTCCTTTTTACAGCCATCCATATTCTTCTAAGGAAAGAGGGAGTGCCGAAAAGACACTCCCTCTTCTGATGGATGAGAATTGCTATTAGTGGTCTTGAGTTAATAATTAGGCTTCTTGTTGAATTTCGTAGATGCAAAGCTACAAATATTTTTGCATTCTGCCAATACTTACTTATAGGTATTCGGTGAGGCTGGAGAATGGTCGGCACCTTACAAAGTGTAGGTCGGCCACCGGTCACACGCTCACCCTTGTCCCGATAAAAGTCTGTGGCAGACAAGCAGAAGGCCCGGTTGCACGGTTTGAGCGACCGGGCCTGTCTTCTTCCTGTAACTCTCTCATGATGTCCGGGGGACTTTCGCCTCACCCGTCGCGAACTGCTACTTCTGGTAGAGGTAGCGCTTGATGCTCTTCTTGGGTGTCTTTTCAAACTCCTCCTCGTGTATGCGGATGGCCGTGAGCTTGCTGTAGCCGGGCAGCATGGAGTTGAGCTCTTCGCGGTTTTGCTCCATGATATTGGTCATATCCTCCTCCGAGAAGCCCATCGAGCGGGCCTCGTCGTAGTCGGGATGCACAAGCCCCACGAGCTTCTCACCCTCCTGTATCACCACACTCTCGTTGACCAGCGCGAGCGAGTTGAGCTTGTCCTCAATCTCTTCGGGGTAGATATTCTGCCCGCTGGCTCCGAGGAGCATATTTTTCGAACGGCCTTTGATGTAGACATTGCCGTCACCGTCCATCGTGCCGAGGTCGCCCGTGTGATACCAGCCATCCTTGTCGATGGTGGCCGCCGTGGCTTCGGGGTTCTTGTAGTAGCCCAGCATCACGTTGATGCCCTTGGCCAATATCTCGCCCGGCACGTTCTCGGGGTCGTGAGAGTCTATGCGCACCTGCATGTGGAGGGCGGCCCGGCCGCACGAGCCGGGGGCAAACGTGGCATGGTCGGCATAGCAGATGATGGGGGCACACTCCGTGGCGCCGTAGCCCACGGTGTAGCGGAAGCCTATCATCTTCAGGAACGACTCCACCTCCTGATTGAAGGCGGCACCGCCAATGATCACTTCGTAGAAGTTGCCGCCGAAGGCTGCCGTCACCTGTTCGCAGATTTTCTCCTTCACCTTCTTGCTGATCATGGGCATGTTGAGCAACAGCCGTATCTTGTTGTTCTGCACTTTGGGGAACACCTTCTTCCGGATGATCTTTTCGATGATGAGCGGCACGGCAATGACCACTGCCGGCTTGATCGTGGCGAAGGCTTCGGCGATGATGGCAGGACTGGGAATGCGTGTGAGATAGAAGATGTGGCAACCTGTGATAAACTCAAAGATGAATTCAAAAGCCATGCCATACATGTGGGCCATGGGCAGTATGCTGATGATGCTGTCGCCCGGCTTGATGTGCGCTCCGAGCACGTTGTGGGCAAAGTCGGCATTGCCCCAAAGTGCGCGATAGGGTATCATCACACCCTTCGAAAAGCCCGTGGTGCCGCTGGTGTAGTTGATCATGGCCAGCTCGTCGGGTTCCCGCTCCATGTAGTAGGCCACATGCTCTTTACGGAAAAACTTGGGATATTTCTTGCCGAACATCTCGTTGAGATGCTCACGGGCGTAGGTGAGTTTGTCGGTGCGCGACACGACAAGCGAGTAGTCGGGTATGTAGATGATGCCCTCCAGCCCCGGCATCTTGGTGGCATCGATTTCCGTGGCCACCACGTCGCCCACGAAGAGCAGTTTGGCATCGGAGTGGTTGACGATGTTATGCACCTGTTCGGGCATGAACTCGTGCAGGATGGGCACGGCGATGGCCCCGTAGGTGAGCGTGGCCAGGAAAGCCACGGCCCAATTAGCACTGTTGCGTCCACAGAGTGCAATCTTGTCGCCTTTCACCACACCGCTGCTCTCAAACATGATGTGGAGTTTTTCAATCTTCCGGGCCACGTCATGGTATTGCAGCGTGGCTCCCTTGTAGTCAGTCAGCGCATCAAGGTGCCAATGGTCGATGATGCTCTTCTGGATCAGTGCGTTGAAACTGGGAATGTGTTCCATCGTGATAAACAGCTAATTTTGATTCTCGTAATTCAGTCTTTGTTTGTGTCAAGCGGGAATGTCAGGCCCTGACTCCCTCCTGATAGAGATAGCGTTTGATGCTTTTCTTGGGTGTTTTCTCGAACTCCTCTTCGTGAAGCACAATGTGAGAAATCCGGCAGTAGACCGGGAGCTGGTTGTTCAGTTCCGCGAGATTCTGCGCCATGATACTCTCCAAGTCTTCGGTCGAGAAGCCGAGCGAGCCGGCCTCTTCCAAGTCGGGGTGTACGAGACCCACGAGCTTGTCGTCTTTCTGTATGATGATGCTCTCGCTGACCATAGCCATCGAGTTGAGCCTGTTTTCTATTTCTTCGGGATAGATGTTCTGTCCGTTGGCCCCGAGGAGCATGTTCTTGATGCGGCCGTTGATGAACACGTGGCCGTCGGCACTCATGGTGCCCAAGTCGCCCGTGTGGAACCAACCCTTGTCGTCTATCACGGCCCGTGTGGCCTCCTCGTTCTTGTAGTAGCCCTGCATCACGTTCAGGCCGCGGGTGATGATTTCACCGGGGATGTTCTGCGGGTCGGGACTCATGATTTTCACCTCCATGTGCTTCACGGTCTTGCCGCAACTGCCCGGCACGAAGTCTTTCCAGTCGCTGTAGGTAATCATCGGAGCCGTCTCGGTGGTGCCGTAGCCCATGGTGATCGGGAAACCGATGTTCACGAAAAACTCTTCCACCTCCTTGTTAAGGCCGGCACCCCCCACCATAATCTCGTAGAGGTTGCCGCCAAACACTTCTCTCACCATGCCGCATATCCGCTCTTTCACCTTTTTGTTGATGATGGGCATGTTGAGCAGCAGCTTCATGCGGTTGCTCTGCACCACGGGGAAGATGTTCTTGCGCACAATCTTTTCCACCACCAGCGGCACCGAGATGACCACCGCCGGATGCAGTTCGGCAAAGGCTTCGGCGATGAAGCTCGGACTGGGCAGGCGGGTGAGGAAGAAAATGTGGTTGCCGTAGCAGAACTCGATGATAAACTCCACCATCATGCCATACATGTGGGCCATGGGCAGGATGCTCAGCACGTTGCTTCCCCGCTTGATGTTGCCCTCGATGAGCGACTCGGTCATGGCATCGAGGTTGCTCCACAAGGTGCGGTAGGGGAGCATCACGCCCTTCGAAAAGCCCGTGGTGCCGCTGGTGTAGTTGATGAGCGCGAGGTCTTCGGCCTCGTCGTGATAATAGCTCACATGCTCGCGGTGGAAGTATTTGGGATATTTCTGTCCGAAGAGTTCGTTGAGATGTTCGCGGGCGTAGGCGAGTTTTTCGCTGCGCGAGGCGACCAGCGAGAAGTCGGGAATGTAGATCACGCCTTCGAGCATCGGCATCTGTCCGGCATCGAGTTCGGTGGCTGCCACGTCGCCCACGAAGAGGAGTTTTGCCTCGGAGTGGTTCACGATGTTATACACCTGATCGGGTTTGAACTCATGCTGTATGGGCACGGCCACGGCCCCGTAGGTGAGTGTGGCCAGGAAAGCCACGGCCCAGTTGGAACTGTTGCGCCCACAGAGGGCCACCTTGTCGCCACGTTGCAGTTCGCTGTTTTCAAACAGGATGTGGAGTTTCTCTATCTTGCGCGCCACGTCATGAAACTGCAACGTTGCACCTTTATAGTCGGTGAGTGCGTCTCTTTCCCAGTTATCTTTAATGCTCTGTTCAACAAACGAGTTGAAACTTGGTATTTTGTCCATTGCACAAATTCAAAATTTCTGTGCAAAGATACGACCTATTCTGCACATATCCAAAAATTATGTGCATATTTTTAAGACACTCGCGCAAATAGATGAGTTTTCTGCCGTTGTCGGATAGGATAGTTAACGTATCGGACACACTTGTTCCAAAAAGGAACAAAGGGGCTCAAGTCGGGTGGGATGATGGAGACAGTGCAACAGAGTCGACATAAAGAAAAGAGAGGTGGGAGCGTCGGAGTTTTTGGGTGCTCGCATAGGTGACACCTTCCACTTTTCCCTTCACCCCATTTTCACTTTCTTTCGTTTCCCACTGAATTCCGTGAAGTCGATGCGGATGATTTCCACGCGGTGGAAACTCTTGTGGGCATATTGGTCGCCCAAGTCTTTATAGTCGGCGGAGAGTTTGTCGATGAGCAGGTGGAGGGCGTGCATTTTCTCTTCATCCGACAATCCCGTGTGGGCTGTACCGAAAAGCAGCACGCTCTCATATTCGGTAGTGAAATGGCCCGGCAACAGGTTTACCCGTCCCACGATGCAGAGCGACACCTTCGGGTGGAGTGCCAGTGCGCGCAGTTTCCGGCCCTCGGGGGCGCAGTGTATGTATGCGCTATCATGGCCGTCCCACACGAAGTTGACCGGCACGCCGTATCCCCCTCCGTCTTCGTCGACCATGCTCAGCACTCCGTATTCACTCGTGGCGAGCAATTCCAGTGCCCGTTCTTCGTCCATCAGTCTGTCTTGACGGCGAACCGTCTCGTTGATATAGTCCATGTGGTTTAGGTGTTAGGTGTTGGGTGATAGGTGTTGGGTGATAGGTGTTGGGTGATAGGTGTTGGGTGATAGCTGTTAAGTGATAGCTGTTAAGTGATAGCTGTTAAGTTTCACTCTATCCATATTTCCGAGTCCGTGTCCCGCGAGGCACTCCCCTCCTTCGGAGGGGCCGGGGGAGGCTTCAACTGCCCCTTCTCGTCAAACATGCCATACGTGGTGCGCAACACGGTGAACTCCGTGCGGCGGTTCAGTTGGTTGCATATCTCCTGTTTCCCGGCATCCAAATGGTGGATAAAATCTTCCGTGAGCACATCGCCTTCCTTCAGCCACGGATATTTGGCCGCCACCTTGCGGCGTATGGTCTTGGGCCGCTCCTTGCCATAGCCCGCGGGCGTGAGCCGGTCGCGGGCGATGCCATGCCCCACGAGATAGGCCACCACCGCCTCGGCGCGCCGCTGCGAGAGCCGCTTGTTATACTCCATGCTTCCCTTGTAGTCGCAATGGGCACTCAGTTCGATGGTCACATTGGGATTCTCGTTGAGCAGTTTTACCAGTTCGTCGAGTGCTTTCGTACTCTCGGGCGTGAGATTGGCCTTGTCAAACTCATAGAAGATATTGTCTATCAGCACCGGCGCCGTGATCGAGGCCAGCGGAAATTGCAGCACATGCTCTTTGCTCTCGTCCGTGGGCTTCACGCCCAGTTCTTCGCGGTGGTTGAGAAAGCCCTTACACGAAGCCATGAACAGATAGTCCACGCCCGGCTTCACCACCTCCTCAAACGAACCGTCGCCTTTCACGCCCACCTTTCTGTTGGTGCCGTCGCTGCCCACGATATAGACCTGTGCCGCAGGCAGTTCGTAGCCTTCCATCTCGTAGACCCACCCCTTCACCGTCTGCACGATTTCGGGATTGTCAAACGAGTAGATGTGGTCGAAGCCCCGTCCGTCTCTGCGGTTGGAGGAGAAAAAACCGCGGTTGTGCGGCCCTTCAAACGTCATGCCGAAATCGTCACCCTCGGAATTGAGCGGATAGCCCGGGTGGGATAGCCGGTAGCGACGAGTCTGCGGGTCTGCCGAAGCGATAAAGATGTCCAGTCCGCCCATGCCCGGATGTCCGTCCGACGAGAAGTAGAGGTCGCCGTTGGGGCGGAAGGTGGGAAACTCCTCGTTGCCCGGTGTGTTCACCGGTTCGCCCAGATTCTCCACGCCTCCCAGTCCTGCCGCCGTGATGCGCACGCGCCAGATGTCCAGTCCGCCCATGCCGCCCGGCATGTCGCTCGTGAAGTAGAGCCACTGCCCGTCGGGCGAGATGGCCGGATGGGCAAAACTTGAGAGTGTGTCGCGGGTGATTTCGAGCGGCGCAGCCTTGCCCCATGCCGCGTCCGCGCGCGGTGACACCACGATCTGTGCATATCGCGGAGCCGAAGGCGAGGTGGTGCAGCGGGTGAGATACATGTCGCGGCCGTCGGTGCTGAAGCAGCAGGCCCCTTCGTCGTAGTCGGTGTTCAGCCCCGAGACTATCGGTTCGGGCTTCATCCACCGTCCCTTGTCATCTTTCCGCGCCACGAAGATGTCACCCGCCTTGGTGCCCGTGATGCCACTCAAGTCGTCGCCACGCGCCTCATTGCGGGTGGAGGTGAAATAGAGTTGTTCGTACTCGTCGCCGAAGAGCATGGGCGAGTAGTCTGCCCTCCGCGAATTGAAGGCATCGGCCCGTTTCACGGTGTAGCGGCTGCCCTCCTTCTTCCATTGCGGAGCCATGCGTGCCGATCGTAAAGCGTTGCGTGCAAGCACATTATCAGGCATCGAATCTACCAACACTTCCAGCTCCCGTCCCGCCTGTTTGTAGTCGCCGTTTTTCAGCAGTAACCGCGCGTAGGCCAACCGGTCGTCGAGCGAAGCCTGTCCGTAGCGTATGGCGTTGCGGTAGGCGGCGACGGCCTTGGGCGTGGAGTTGATTTTGCCATAGCAGTAGGCCATCTTCAAGGCCCGCTTCCCCCGGTTCTCGCGCTCCTTGGGCGGTGTCTTGGAATAGGCCTGCTTAAACTGTGCGGCGGCATCATAGTATTCGCCCAAGGCGAGGTGTTGCTCGCCTTTCTTCAAGTTGCGCTCGATGCCGCATGAGGTGAAAAGGGAGATGAGAAGGAGGGGGATAATCAGCCTCACCCCCGCCCCCTCTCCGGGGGGAGAGGGGAGTGATGTGCCTATAGACATTGTTTATATTTATATTCAAATTTATAATGATAAAACGGAGCTTCGGGCGGGATATTGTGTAGAGGGAAAAGAAAGCCTTACTGTAGGTGATAACAGCCTCACCCCCCTGCCCTTCTCCGAGGGGAGAGGGGAGTGATATACCCATAAAGAACAGGATATTTACTCATAAATAACAGGATGATGAGTCGGTCATCCAAGTCTCATCAGAATGGTGCGGAGCCGTTGCACGTGTCGTGCATGGCTATTGCCCGCCTTGTTCAAAGCCTATGCGCGGATGGCGCAAAGGCTTTGAACAAAACTGAAGGGGTTTTGGATGAAATCAAAAGGCAGGGTAATGACTGTCACGGATGGGCTGAGGGCGGTTATGGATGGCCTCAATAAAAAACACGGACAGGCTCAAGCGGCATAAAAGCAAGCGGAAGAAACGGGAGAAACGCCATCAAAAACTTGTTGGTGAATGAAACTTCCCAACAAGCTGTGTGTCATTACTTTATTTCTCATGTCCGCTCCACACGTTTATAGGCACATCACTCCGCTCTCCCCTCGGAGAGGGATCGGGGGTGAGGCTACCCTCCCACCCATTCAGTGCCTCGACAACTGCCATCACCTCCTCGCTGCTCATGGTCTGGTTGCAGGGGATGCTGAGTTCCGTCCGGTGTATCTCCTCGGTCACGGGATAGCTCCGGTCGTTCCACTCCCGATAGCACTCCTGCTTGTGCGGAGGGATGGGGTAGTGGATCATGGTGCCGATGCCCTGCGCCTGCAACCACTGTTGCAGCCGGTCGCGGTGGTGGCAGAAGACGGGGAAAATGTGATACACGTTGTCGGCCCGGTGGTCTTCCGGCAGACGGATATGCCCGTTGCAGATGTGCTCCTCGTAGTATTTCGCTATCGTTTTGCGCCGGCTGTTCTCCTCGTCCAGATAGTTGAGTTTGACGGAAAGCACAGCCGCTTGCAGTTCGTCCATGCGGCTGTTCACCCCCTTGTAGGGGAACACATATTTCCGACTGCTGCCATAGTTGGCCAAGGCACGGACGGCGGCGGCCAATTCCCCGTCGGCTGTGGTCACGGCTCCGGCGTCGCCCAGTGCCCCAAGGTTCTTGCCCGGGTAGAAACTGTGGGCTGCGGCATCGCCGAGTGCCCCTGTGTGCCGCCCCCGATGAGTGCATCCGTGGGCCTGTGCGTTGTCTTCTATCAACTTCAAACAGTGGCGTTTACAAATCTCCCCTATAGTTTCGGTATAGGCGCAACGTCCGTAGAGATGCACCAGCAGCACGGCCTTGGTGCGCTCCGTGATGCTGTCGGCTATCAGCCGGTCGTCTATTTGCAATGTCCGGATGTCGGGTTCCACCAGCACGGGTTTCAGTCCGCACTCCGTGATGGACAGGATGCTGGCGATGTAGGTGTTGGCCGGAACGATGATTTCGTCGCCCTCGTGCAGGAAGCCAGATTCCTTATAGGCCCGGAAAATGAGTGAGAGAGCGTCGAGGCCGTTGCCGCAGGCGATGCAATGGGGCGTGCCGATGTAGTGCGCGTAGGCCGCCTCGAAGGCTTCCACGCGCCCTCCTTGCAGATAGCGGCCACTCTCCACGGTAGCCGCCACGGCCTCCTGAATCTCGCGGAGGTGGCAGGCTGTGACTTTTTTCAGTGACAGATATTCTATCATTGTGTTTTCTCCTTGGTTTTCAGGGGTTCCACTCATACCAGTCGTAGCACACGCCGCGACCGCCGAACCCCTCTTTTTGGAAGATGAGGTTGCGGTTGAGATAGTGCCCACAGTCTTCGGTGGACTTGCCGAAATCGAAGTAACGATGGCCGACGGCGGCCTCCTCGATGAGTCGGGAGAAGAGCAGGTCGAGCGCGTGCAGCCTTTTTCCCTCGGGCGAGGCGGAGATGTATTGCACGTGGACGGTTTCCCCACACAAGAACAGCAGCGCACCGGCCAGCACATTGTCCTCTTGGAAGGCCATGTAGAGGCGGATGCGGTCGGGGAAGCGGGCTTTCAGAAGCCGTAGTTCCGGTGCCGAATGGACGGGGCTGACATTGTATTTGTGGTGCAGATTGTCGTTGAGAATGTTCCAAAAGGTATCGGTGTCGTCGCCTTCGGCAATGGTGATGCCGTGCTGTTCCATGGCCTTGCGGGCCCCCGTGCGGCGCAGGGTGGAGAGGCGCAGGCGGTTGTCGAGGCGCACGACCGATGCGATGTCGCGGGCCGCGAGCCGGGCATGGCACACGTTGGCGAGGGCATAGAGGTCTTCCTCGGCCGGGCGGCGGTGGTAAATCCATGGGATGGCCTTGTAAACCACACGCCCGATGCCCCATTCCCGCAACCTGCCATTGAGGAGCGCGAAGAGGTCGCACACGCCGCCGGCGGTGGCTTTCTCGTCGGTGAGCAGTCCGCCGTAGGTGAGTCCGCCGTGGGAGCAGAGGGTGCCGTCGGCCATGCGGTTGGCCGGAAGGAGGGCATAGAGGCGGTTTTTGTGATACACCATGAGCGAGAAGTCCTCAAAGCGGTCGGCATGGTAGTCCATGTAGCGGCGGTCGAGGAGGAACGTGCCCTGTCGTGAGCGGGCCGTGAAATCGTTCCACGCAGCCTCATCGGCGGGGGTGTATCGCTTTATTTCAAACATTTCAGATATTCCGTGTAGTCGTCGTATTCGCGTATGTAGTCTTCCTCCTCAAACCCTTCGGAGGCGAGCACCAGACATACGGCTCCCGAGGAGAAGTCATCGAGTGTGCGCCAAATGCCCGTCCCCACATACAGACCTTGGTAGGGATGGTTCAAATGGAAAGTCCTGCGCTCGCGACCGTCGTCCAGCGTGACATCGAACGAACCGCTCACGGCTACGATAAACTCCTCGCAGCAGCGGTGGGCATGGCCGCCCCGGCTTTCGCCCGAGGGCACGTCGTAGGTCCAGTAGACGCGCTTCACCTCGAAGGGCACGTCTTTCAACCCCTCGGCCACGGTGAGATTGCCCCGCGGGTCGACGATCTTGGGCAGGTCGATGATATATCCTTTAGAACTTTGCATACGGGTCTGTTCCCAAGACAGTTTTGGCCAACCGCTTCGTTTTGTCACGCAGGGCATCCATGTCGGCCCCGGGGTCGTCGTAGCAGAGGGCCACGCCCATGCGCCGACCCACGTGGGCCTCGGGCTTGCCGAAGATGCGCAGCCGCGTGCGGTCTTCCCGGAGAGCCTCTTCGAGATGGTAGTCGAGCGGGCCTGCCGACTCCACCGGCGAGAGGATGACAGCCGAGCAGCCGCAATGCTCCAGTCTGATGGCCGGGATAGGCAGGCCGAGGAAGGCACGCAGATGGAGCTCAAACTCGCTCAGATTGGTGGTGTGGGCGAGCGTCACCATGCCCGTGTCGTGCGGGCGCGGACTCAGTTCGGAGAAGATGACTTCCCCCTGCCGGGAGAGAAAAAACTCCACGCCCCACAGCCCGCAGCCCGTGAGGGCCTCCGTCACCTTGCGGGCCATGTCTTCGGCGGCCTTCAGCGCCTCGTCGGGGAGGCGGAAGGGTTGCCAACTCTCGCGGTAGTCGCCGCCTTTTTGTATGTGGCCGATGGGCGGACAGAAGAGAGTGGGGCCCTGCTTTTGGGTCACGGTGAGCAGGGTAAACTCACTGTCGAAGTCGATGAATTCCTCGATGATGATCTCTTTCACATCGCCCCGGCTGCCCTCCATCGCATCGCGGAAAGCCTGTTCCAGTTCGCCGTCGCCATGCACGTAGCTTTGTCCGTGGCCCGACGAGCTCATCAGCGGCTTCACCACGCAGGGGAAGCCTATCTCGTCGGCCGCCTTGCGGAACTCGTCGAAGGTCTTGGCGTAGAAGTATTTGGCCGTGCGCAACCTCAGTTCCTTGGCGGCGAGGTCGCGGATGGCCCGCCGGTTCATCGTGTAGTTGACCGCCCGGGCACTCGGCACCACCTGTATGCCGGCCTTCTCGAAGTCGAACAGCCGCTCGGTGCGTATGGCTTCAATCTCGGGCACGATGATGTCGGGCCGATGCTTGCGCACCACGGCTTCGAGCGCATCGCCGTCGAGCATGGAGAAAACCTCCCGTTCGTCGGCTACCTGCATGGCCGGTGCGTTGTCGTAGCGGTCGCAGGCCACCACATAGAGGCCCTTGCGCTTAGCCGCAATCACGAGTTCCTTGCCCAGTTCGCCCGAGCCCAATAAGAGAATTTTTTTCATTGTAGTGGTTGGTTGTTAGGAGATGTGGTTAGGAGTTAAAGGGAGTTAAGGAGTTAAAGGGCTTGATCCACTGCTGGTTGTCGAGGTTCCACTTGATGGTCTTCACGATGCCGTCGGCAAACTTGGTCTCGGGATACCAGCCCAGTTCGTCCTTGATCTTCGTCGGGTCGATGGCATAACGTTGGTCGTGGCCCAAGCGGTCGGCCACGTGGGTGATGAGGCTGTCGTTGATCCAGTCAATGCGTATGTCGCCGTGGTCGTCAAGCACCTGCTTCTTGAGCACCTTGCGCAGCTCCTTGTCGCCGGCCATCATGTCGTGTATGGTCTTGATGGTGAGCTTCACGATGTCGATGTTCCTCATCTCGTTGTGTCCTCCCACGTTGTACACTTCCCCTTCGCGGCCCTCGCGCACCACCATGTCGATGGCCTTACAGTGGTCTTCCACATAGAGCCAGTCGCGCACGTTGGTGCCCTCGCCGTAGACGGGCAGCCGTTTGCCCTCAAGAATGTTGTTGATGATGAGCGGAATGAGCTTCTCGGGGAAGTGGTAGGGCCCGTAGTTGTTGGAGCATCGGGTGATGCTTACGGGCATGTGGTAGGTGTCGCGGTAGGCCATGACAAAGAGGTCGGCACTCGTTTTCGAAGCCGAATAGGGACTGTGCGGACAGAGCGGAGTCTGCTCGGTGAAGTAGCCTTCGGCCCCCAGACTTCCATACACCTCGTCGGTGGACACCTGATGGTAGCGTTTGCCGGCCTTCCATGTGGGGTATCCCTGCGCGTCCTTGCCCGTGACCCAAGCCCGTCGGGCAGCGTCGAGGAGGTTTTGCGTGCCGAGGATGTTCACGCTCAGGAAGAGTTGCGGGTCTTCGATGGAGCGGTCTACATGGCTCTCGGCGGCAAAGTTCACCACATAGTCGATGTCGTGCCCGGCAAAGAGGCGGTCGGCCAGTTCGCGGTCGCGTATGTCCCCCTTCACGAACAGGCAGCGGCGGTCGTCGATGTCGTCCTTGATGGTGCCGAGATTGCCGGCGTAGGTGAGTGCATCGAGAACGATCACCTTGATGTCTTCGTCCCGGTATTTCTTGTAAAGCAGGTATTTGATGTAGTTCGAACCGATGAAACCTGCGGCACCGGTCACTAAGTAAGTCTTCATACGGGGATATGTTTTTTTATTATTATTTTATTTTAGAAATAAAAGGTGGCGTCGGGAGTCGGCATCCGTTTCGCCCGTCAGGAGTCAAAGGCAACGGTCTCGTTGCTTGGGTGTGTTGACAGCTTTCCCCCTCCTTGCCTTGCATCCGGAAGTGCCTCTACGCGTTCCTTTTCAATATGATAACTTCACAATCGGTGAATTTATTGCCCTCGATGGTCAGTCTCACGAGACTTCTGTCCTTCTGCCAGCCCTGCAGTCCGGCTGCCCCGGGATTGATGTGGAGCAATCCGAGTGCTTTGTCGGACATCACTTTGAGTATGTGCGAGTGCCCCGAGATGAAGAGGTTGGGCGGCGAGGCATAGATCATGTTGCGTATCGACGGGTCATACTTGCCCGGATAGCCGCCGATGTGCTTCATCAGCACATCCACATCCTCGCATTTGAAGCGCAGCGTCTCCCGGTAGCGGCTGCGCAGGTCGCATCCGTCGCAGTTGCCCCACACGGCCCTGAACCTCGGGCGCATGGCCTCGAAGCGGTCGGCCAGTTCGATGCTGCCGATGTCGCCGGCGTGCCATATCTCGTCACACTCGCCCAGATGTTCCTCGTAGCGGTCGTCCCAATAGCTGTGGGTGTCGCTGATGATGCCTATTGTCTTCATGCGTGCCTTGTGCCTATATTGTCGTTTTCGGGGTCATGCCGAAGCGCCGTCTGATGAAATCGGCCACAAACACGCCCGTCTCTTCCATCCCCAGCACCGACGAGTCGATGCACAGGTCGTAGCTCTCGCTGTGTCCCCAGCGCTTGCCCGTGTAGTAGTTGTAGAAGGCCGCGCGTTCCTCCTCCTTCTCCTTGATGAATTTCCGCGCCGCGGCCCGGTCGATGCCCTGCCGCTTGCACACGCGCTGTATGCGCCGGTCGATGTGGGCCGTGACGAAGATGTTGACCACATTCTGCCGGTCGCGCAGGATGTAATCGGCCGCCCGCCCCACAAACACGCAGCTGCCCTCGTCGGCCGCCTTGCCGATGGCTTCGCTCTGAAACAGGAAAAGACTCTCCTGCGAGAGGTCGTTCTTATAGAAATTGTTGTCGCTCACAAACGGTATGTGGGTGTGGAACAGCGAGCGGAGGAATCCCCGCTGCTCGTCGTGCTGCTCGAAAAACTTCTCCGAGAAGCCGCTCTCCTTGGCCGCGAGGTTGAGTATTTCCTTGTCGTAGAACCGGCAGCCGAACTCCTCGGCCAGCTGTCGGGCGATGATATGCCCGCCGCTGCCTATCTGTCTTCCGATGTTAATGATGATGTTCTTCTTGTCTTCCATAGGTCAACGCTTTATGTTGTTTCTTGAATTTGCGCATATACACCGCCATCACCCACGCCGCCAGCAGCGCCGAGAGGAAGTCGCTCACGGGCATGGCATACCACACGCCGTCGATGCCGAACACCTCGGGCAGCACGGCGAGCAGCGGCAGCAACAGCAGCAACTGGCGCGAGAGACTGAGCAGGATGCTGATCTTCACCTTGCCGATGCTCTGGAAGAAGTTGGTCACCACCATCTGGTAGCCGATGATGGGGAACACCAGCATGAGAATGCGTATGGCCTTGATGGCCAGCCGGATGAGTGTGGCGTCGGTGGTGAAGAGGCGGGCGCAGTAGTAGGGCAGCAGCATGGCGATGAGCCAGCCGGCGGTCATAATCACCGTGGCAAAGACGATGCCGAGCTTCAGCACCCCCATCGTGCGGTCGAGCTTCTGTGCCCCGTAGTTGTAGCCCACGATGGGTTGCATGCCTTGGTTGATGCCCATGACGAGCATCACGAACATGAACCCCATGCGGTTGGAAATGCCGTAGGCACCCACGTCCAAGTCGCCCCCGAAGTGTACCAGCTGCTGGTTGATGAATATCACCACCACGCAGGCACACACGTTCATGGCAAACGGCGAGATGCCTATGCCGATGATGTTTTTCACCAGTTCGGCCCTCAGCCCGTAGATGCCGCGCTTCAGGTGCAGCAGCTGCCGCTTGTCGCTGAACAGCCACATCTGCCACGCCAGCGCCATCATCTGTGCCAGAATGGTGGCATAGGCCGCCCCGCGGATGCCCCATCCGAAGACCATGATGAAGAGATAGTCGAGCAGGGTGTTCATCACCACCGTGAAGATGGTGGCATACATCGCTTGTCGCGGTTTGCTCGCCGCCCTCAGCACGGCGTTCATGCCGAAGTAGGTGTGCGAAAACACGTTGCCCGCCAGAATGATTTCCATGTAGTCGCGGGCGTAGGGCAACGTGGCGTCGCTCGCCCCGAAAAACCGCAGGATGGGGCTCAGAAAGAGCAGCGTGAGCAGCGTGAAGCTGATGCCGATTATCAGGTTCAGTGTCAGGGTGTTGCCAAGGATGTTTTCGGCCGTCTGATAGTCTTTCTGTCCGAGCTTCACGGAGATGAAGGTCGAGGCCCCCACGCCCACTGCAGCGCCGAACGCACTGGCCAGATTCATGAACGGGAACGTGATGGCCAGTCCCGAGATGGCCAGCGGACCCACCCCCTGACCGATGAAAATGCTGTCTACGATGTTATAGAGCGAGGCTGCCGTCATGGCCACAATGGCCGGCGTGGCATACTGCACGAGCAGCTTGCCCACCGGTTTGGTGCCCAGTTCGAGAGTCGCTTTTTTGTTGTCCATAGTGCAAAGGTAAGAAAAAATCTTGATACATAGTTTTATTTAAAATTGAAAAATTCAAAGATTCAAAAATTCAAAGATTTAATTAAGGACAAGAAGTCGGGAAATCGAAGATTGGAAAAATCAAAAGATTCAGGAATTTAAAGATTTAAAAGAACGGAAAATCAAAAGATGAATCTGCCGTTTGCTTTCCGTCTTTCTTCCCCCTTCCGCCGTCCCTGAAATGTCAAACTATTTGTCCGTTTTCGCGCCCTGTGCTTGCGATATTTTCCGGCGATGCTTCCGCGGCTTCGCACACGCGCATTTCAGCAAAGTTTCCAACCCTCTGACATTCAACGGATTGACTTTTCTTGACATCATAGGAAGGCTTGATGAGATTGTCAAACGGGCCGAACGGGCGGCTGAAAGAGGCCCTTTGAACGGGTCTCTCCGGCTCTTTGGCACTGTCGCTCGGCCTGTTTGGGCGCGTGAGTGTGGCCCTTTGATATGGGCGGTTGGTCTTTATGGGCCGGTGGCAGTGGTTTCCCGGTCTTTTCCGGTCGCTACCTCGTGCTGGTTGAAGCGTTTCAGATGAAAGCTTTTTGTCAAGAAAAAGTAGCGTTTGGCGATTTGAAACACAGTGTGAGCCGGCCCGCGGGCAGCGTGAAAGCGGGCGGTCGTGGAGTGGTGGGGCATAAAAACGAAACAGCCTCGGAATCACTTCCAAGGCTGCATCTATCTATTCTGATACATTTATTTGCAGAAAGATGAGCGACTCTTTCGCTCTTTTGTTATCCTCAATCTTTTGTTACCTTAACTAAAGCCTATCGTCTGAAACAAATCTTTAAACCTAATAACTAAAAACCTAAATGTACTTATTACTAACCTAAACAATCTTATTATAACCTCAAATCTGTCCTATTGATGATGCAAAGTTACGCTTTGTGTACGAACACACCAAACTTTTTCTGCAAAATCTGCCCCTTTTTAAGCTATTTTTGATATAGATCATCTCCCTTAAACGAATTTTTGCTGCACAGCATGTGAAAGTAACACTTTTTACAGATTGCCGGAGCTGCCGTGCCCCGCCACCCTCGCGGTTTCCTGCACGCAGAAGCGCAGCGTAGGGGGAGAGCGCGAGAAAAGAATTATTTTCGTTAATCTGCCGATTTTCTGCTGATGTTACAGCGAATTGTCGTATCTTTGCAGGAAGTGAAAAGAACAGACATGAAAAGAGATATAATCGGGAAAATCATCGTGGCGGTGGGCCTGTTGCTCTGGGCGGCAGCACTTCCGGCACGGCAGGCCGACGGTGCCGGAAAGATTTCCTATCCCGGAGGGCGGTGCCGGCTCTATCGTGTCAACCTTGCCGACAAGCAGGGCTGCCCGTTCTCGCTGGCAAGGCCGGAGGAATTTCTCTCGCCGCGCGCGGTGGAACGGCGCAGGCGGCAGCGGCTGGTGGTCGACTCGACCGACCTTCCTGTGTCGCCCGTCTATGTGCAGGCTGTGAGGGAACGGGGGCTCGATGTGGTGGGCCGGAGCAAGTGGAACAACACACTGCTCGTGCGCGTGGCGTCGGAGAAGCAGTTGGCCCGGCTCAAGGAGCTGCCTTTCGTGGTGCGGATGACCAAGGTGTTCACCGCCCCCGACTCGGTGGACAAGCGCGTGCGCTCGTCGTTTCACAAGGAGTTTAACAAGTGGGACAGTTCCACAGCCGACGAATACGGCAGCACCCGCGAGCAGATAGACAACCTCAACGGCCGACGGCTGCACACCGCCGGTTTCCGAGGCGAGGGCAAGATGATAGCCGTGCTCGACGGGGGCTTCATGAACACCGACCGCATACCCGCCCTGCACGAGGTCAAGATAGCCGGTTGTGCCGACTTTGTGGTGCCCCGGTCGGGCAACATGTTTCAAGAGATGGAGCACGGCACGATGGTGCTCTCGGTGCTGGCGGCCCGGGTTCCACATTATTATATAGGTACGGCTCCGGAGGCCACCTACGTGCTCGTGCGTTGCGAGGACGAGCAGACGGAGAGTCTGGCCGAAGAAGACTACTGGGCCGCAGCCGTGGAATATGCCGACTCGCTGGGCGCGGATGTCATCAACAGTTCGCTGGGCTACCACGGATTCGACGACCGTTCCACCGACCACACCTATGCCCAGCTCGACGGCGAACAGTCGTTCATCTCACACACGGCCTCGATGCTTGCCGGCAAGGGCATCGTGCTGGTCAACAGCGCGGGCAACGACGGCATGGGCACGTGGAAGAAAATCAACTGTCCGGCCGATGCCCGGGACATCCTGACCGTCGGTTCCATCAGTCCCAACGGGGTGAATGCCCCCTTCAGTGCCGTAGGACCCACGGCCGACGGACGCGTGAAACCCGACGTGATGGCCTTTGGCAGTCCCACCTCTGTCATCACCGGGCGCGGTTCCATCATCAACGACATCGGCACATCGTTCTCCGCCCCGCTCATAGCCGGCATGGTGGCCTGTCTGTGGCAGGCACTGCCCGACAAGACGGCCCTGGAGATAGAAGACCTCGTGCGCCGTTCGGGCCATAACTATGCCCACCCCGACAACGTGTACGGCTACGGGCTGCCCGACTTCTGGAGTGCTTACGTGAACGGACGGGGGGAGAAAACGAAAAAATGAGTGCCATGAAGAAACCTCTGTCGCTATACGAACTGAACGCACTGGTCAGGGAGACCATCGAGGTGGACATGCCGGACAGCTACTGGGTGCAGGCCGAACTGTCGGATGTGCGCGAAAGCTACGGCCACTGCTACATGGAACTCATACAGAAAGACGAGGCCTCGCGCACCCCGATAGCCCGGGCACGGGCCAACTGCTGGCGCAACCGCTGGATGCTCATACGCCCGGCATTCGAGCGGCTCACGGGCCAAGGGCTGCGCTCGGGCATGAAAGTGATGTTGCAGGTGCACGCGCAGTTTCACGAAAACTTCGGCTTCTCATGGATAGTCGACGACATCGACGCCACCTACACGATGGGCGACATGGCCCGCCGCCGCCAGGAAATCATTGCCCAACTGAGGGCCGAGGGCGTGTTCGACCTGCAAAAGGAACTCCGGCTCCCGCTCTTCACGCAGCGCGTGGCCGTGGTGTCGAGCGCGTCGGCTGCCGGCTATGGCGACTTCGCCGACCAGTTGGCCGCCAACGACTATGGCTTCCGTTTCCACACCGAACTTTTTGCCGCCACCATGCAGGGCGAACAGGTGGAGCAGAGCGTCATCGCTGCACTCGATGCCATCAACGCACGGGCCGGAGAGTTTGACGTGGTGGTCATCATCCGTGGCGGCGGGGCCACCAGCGACCTTTCCGGTTTCGACACCTTGGCACTGGCCGAGAATGTGGCCAACTTCCCCCTGCCCGTGATCACGGGCATCGGACACGAGCGCGACGAGAGCGTGCTCGACATGGTGGCCCACACGCGGGTGAAGACTCCCACGGCCGCGGCAGCCTTTCTGGTGGCGCGGTTGGCCGATGTGGAGGCCCGCATCGATGGTGCCGGGGAGCGCATGGTGCGCGTGGTGCGCCTCCGGATGGAGCGGGAGCGTATGCGGATAGACAAGCTGGCATCGGCCATTCCCCTGCAATTCTCACTCGTCAGGAGCCGCGGAGAGGCCCGGCTCAATGTTTTGCAAAGCCGGTTGGTGCAGTTGGTGGACAACCGGTTGGAGCGTGCCGCCCACCGGCTGCAGCTCGTCGGGCGCGACCTTCAGCCACTCTTGGAGCGCCGTTTGCAGGCCGAGACCCACCGGCTGGCCCTGCTCGGGCAGCGCGTGGAGGCCCTCAATCCCGACCGCTTGCTCCGCCGGGGCTACAGCATCACGCTGCACGAGGGCAGGGTGGTGCGCGACCCGCAGCAGCTCTCGGCGGGCGACATGATCGAAACGCGGCTGGAGAAGGGCATTTTGAAATCGAGAATAGAATCTTAGCATATATGGAAAAGAATGTGAAATATGAGGAGGCCGTGCGCCGGCTGGAGGAAATCGTGGCCAAGATGGAAAACGACGAGTATGACATCGACGAACTGGCAGCCAACCTCAAGACTGCCCAGCAGCTCATCAAGCTCTGCCGCGACAAACTCACCAAGACCGATGCCGAAATCAAGAAACTCTTGCCGTGAGGGGAGAAGGGCCCGAAGGTTCATCGCGAATAATTGCGCAAGAAGGGCAAAAAAGTGCGAAAAATGTTGCAAAAATGCTTTAAAATACTTACTTTTGCAAGCATATTCGATTAAAATATTTTGATTATGAAGAATTTAGACTGGGCTAATCTGTCGTTCGGATATATGCCGACCGACTACAATGTGCGCTGCTACTATCGCGACGGCAAGTGGGGTGAAGTGGAAGTTTGTTCCGATGAGTATCTCAAACTGCATATCGCCGCCACGAGTTTGCACTACGGACAGGAAGCCTTCGAGGGACTGAAGGCCTATCGCTGCGCCGACGGCAAAGTGCGCGTGTTCCGCGTCGAAGACAATGCGGCACGCCTGCAGAGCACCTGCCGAGGCATCCTGATGCCCGAAGTGCCCACAGACCTGTTTGTGGAGATGGTGAAGAAGGTGGTGCGCCTCAATCAGGAGTGGATTCCGCCCTACGAGAGCGGTGCCACGCTCTATGTGCGTCCGCTGCTCATCGGCACCAGTGCGCAGGTGGGCGTACACCCGGCCACGGAATATCTCTTTATGATTTTCGTCACCCCCGTAGGCCCTTACTTCAAGGGAGGGTTCTCCAGCAACCCCTACGTCATCATACGCGACTTCGACCGCTCGGCACCGCTCGGCACGGGCATGTACAAGGTGGGCGGCAACTATGCGGCCAGCCTGCGCGCCAATGACATCGCCCACCGGAAGGGATATGCCTGCGAGTTCTACCTCGACGCGAAGGAAAAGAAATACATGGACGAGTGCGGGGCAGCCAACTTCTTCGGTATCAAGAACAACACCTACGTCACTCCGAAGTCGACCTCCATCCTCCCGTCCATCACCAACAAGAGTCTCATGCAGTTGGCCGAGGACTTGGGCATGAAGGTGGAGCGCCGGCAGATTCCCGAGGAGGAACTGGCCACATTCGAGGAAGCCGGAGCCTGCGGCACAGCGGCTGTCATCAGCCCCATCTCCTACATCGACGACCTCGACACGGGAGCACACTACGACTTCGGGACAGAGCCCGGTCCGATGTCGCGCAAGCTCTATGACACGCTCCGCGGCATCCAATACGGCACTGTGGAAGACAAGCACGGTTGGACCACCGTCGTCATCGAATAAACCACCCATGCCATTGTCCCATCGCCAAGATGAGGCAACGGCATCTTGTTTTGATTCATTTATTTTCAAACTTTATAATCATTAAAACTATGGATTCAATTTCCGCTTACAAAAATCGCGCCTTGGCCTCATTGGACAAGGGCTGGAGCACACCCGTCATCTGCACCTTGATTTATTATATCATCACTTTTGTCGTGGCCGGCATCATGGGCAACAAAGACTCGTCCGTGGTGCGGCAGACTGTCGGTTTCCTGTTCTATTTGGGCCTCATTCCCCTCGGTTGGTCATTGCAAGTGCTCTTCCTTGAGTATGTCCGCGAAGGCCGCACGCAGGTGAACTCGCTCTTCCTCGGATTCAAGAAGCCGTGGCTGCCCAAGAGCTTCCTTATTCCGTTTCTCGTGGGTATCTACACCGTACTTTGGACACTGCTGCTCATCATTCCCGGTATCATCAAGGCCTACTCCTACGCCATGGCCCCTTACGTATTCAAGGACAATCCCGAAATAAGTTGCGACGATGCCATCAAGGAGAGTATGCGCCTCATGGACGACCACAAGTTGCAACTCTTCCTGCTCGACCTGAGCTTCATCGGTTGGGTTATTCTTGCCTTTCTCACCCTCGGCATCGGCTTCCTCTGGCTTGTTCCCTATTGGCAGACCACCCGTGTACACTTCTATGAGGACCTGAAGAAGGAGATGCCGGCAGCCTAACGGTACTTCCTGCTGTGTAATAACGGATGGGTGACGATGCCCATCTGGAAAGATAGTGATGCCCCCTTGACGGATTCGTACCGTCAAGGGAGTATTATCGTCTATGGAGAAACACAACAAAAGGGGCTAAAAGTTGCGTATTTCACACTTAACTCGTACCTTTGCAGCAAAAGAAACAGAACGATGGGCAAAGGAAAATTAGCTAAGTTTGCAGAAATGGAGACATTCAAGAATGTCTTTCAATATCCTTTTTCGGTGATTGACAACGTGCCGTTTGAGATGAAAGGCCGTTGGCGCGAAGATTATTTCCACAACGACAATCCCATTGTGCTCGAACTGGGATGCGGCAAGGGGGAATATGCCGTGGAGTTGGCACGCCTCTATCCCGACAAGAATTTTATCGGGGTGGACATCAAGGGAGCCCGTATGTGGACAGGAGCCAAACAGGCTCTGGAGGCCGGTCTGGGAAATGTGGCCTTCCTGCGCACCAACATCGAGATCATCGACCGCTTCTTCGCTCCCGACGAAGTGCAGGAGATATGGCTCACCTTCTCCGACCCGCAGATGAAAAACCCGCGCAAGCGTCTCACATCCACCTATTTTATGAACCGTTACCGCCGTTTTCTGACAGATGGAGGATTAGTTCATCTCAAGACCGACTCCAACTTCCTGTTCACCTACACCACTTACATGGCCGGCGAGAACAGCCTGCCTGTGGCTTTCCGCACCGAAGACCTCTACCATGAGGAAGGCCTCGACGAGGAGACGCGCCGCCTGCTCGCCATCCAGACCTACTACGAGTCGATGTGGATAGAGCGCGGTCTCAACATCCGCTACATGCGCTTCGCCTTGCCTCATGCAGGCGAGCTGCATGAGCCTGATGTCGAAATTCCGCTCGACGAGTACCGCTCCTACCACCGCTCCAAGCGTACGCCGAAAGAGACGGGGAAGTGAAAGAGAAGCGAAGCCGGGGGCGAAGCTTTTATTTAATGAATATTAACGCCTGCGTGTAACATTTGTTACCGCAGGCGTTTTCGGTTTTGTCTAATTTTGCCGTCGAATTATACAAACAACAAGAATTACGACGAACATGGAGAATCAAATGTTTTGTTTTCAGTGTCAGGAAACAGCCAAGGGAACGGGTTGCACCGTTCGCGGCGTGTGTGGTAAACTGCCCGAGACCTCTCGTTGGCAAGATTTGTTGCTAAGCGTGGTGCGCGGCGCGGGTACAATAGGCCATGCGCTCAGCGAAGCCGGTGTGGCTTACGATAAAGTGCCGGTGGGCGACATGATTGTGGATGCCCTTTTCACCACTCACCAATGCCAACTTCGATGACAGTGCCATCCTCGAAAAGGTGGATCGTGCCATTGCCATCAAGAAGCAGCTGCTGCTCATTGCCAAGGACAAGGGTGTGAGTCTGCCCGACTATCAGGAGGTGAAGTGGGGAGGCGAGAAGGCCGACTATCGGGCCGAGGGCGACCGCGAAAGTATCTTGCGCAACGAAGATGCCGACCTGCGCTCGCTCAAGGAGCTCACCGTGCTTGGCCTGAAGGGTATGGCCGCTTACTATGAGCACGCCTCCCATCTCAACCAGCGCAACGAGGCCATCATCGACTTCATGATGAAGGCCCTCGGCATCATCAGCGACCCATCGGCCGACATGGACACACTGCTCGCCACGGTTCTTGAAACAGGCAAGTTTGGCGTGGATGCCATGGCCCTGCTCGACAAGGCCAACACCACTGCCTACGGCAATCCCGAACTCACACGGGTGAACATCGGCGTGGGCAAGAATCCCGGCATCCTCATCTCCGGCCACGACCTGCGCGACATCGAACAACTGCTCCAACAGACCGAGGGCACCGGCATCGACGTATACACCCACAGCGAAATGCTGCCAGCGCACTACTATCCGCAGTTGAAGAAATACAAGCACCTCGTGGGCAACTACGGCAACGCGTGGTGGAAGCAGAAGGAGGAGTTTGCCAGCTTCAATGGCCCCATCGTGTTCACCACCAACTGCATCGTGCCCCCGTCTCCATCGGCCAATTATAAGGACCGTGTGTTCACCACCAATGCCTCCGGCTATCCCGGTTGGAAGCATCTCAAGGCCGATGCCAACGGGCGGGTGGACTTCTCCGAGGTGATAGAGCTGGCCAAGACCTGCGAGGCTCCCACCGAGATTGAGCAGGGAGAGATAGTGGGCGGTTTCGCCCATGCGCAAGTGTTCGCTCTGGCCGATCAGGTGGTGGAGGCCGTGAAGAGCGGTGCCATCAAGAAGTTTGTCGTGATGAGCGGTTGCGACGGGCGCATGAAAGACCGCAACTACTACACCGACTTTGCCAAGGCTCTGCCCAAAGACACGGTGATTCTCACCAGCGGTTGTGCCAAATACAAATACAACAAGCTCAATTTGGGCGACATCAACGGCATCCCCCGCGTGCTCGACGCCGGCCAGTGCAACGACTCCTACAGTTGGGCAGTGGTGGCCCTGAAGTTGAAAGAGATTTTCGGTGCGGCCGACATCAACGACCTGCCCATCTTCTTCAACATCGCTTGGTATGAGCAGAAGGCCGTCATCGTGCTTCTCGCCTTGCTCCACCTCGGGGTGAAGAACATCCACATCGGTCCCACGCTCCCCGCATTTGTGTCGGAAGGCGTGCTGAAAGTGCTCGTTGAGAACTTCGGACTGGGCACCAATGCCACCGTAGAGGAAGACATCAAGAACTATGTGCTCGCCTAATAGGCCGGCTGTCGGAAATTCAGATTAGTCAATCGTTTCCAAATCTTTATAAGAACAGGATTAGATTCCGGGGTGCGCCAAGTTGTTGGCGCACCCTTTTTGCATTATAGACGAGGGCGGAGATTGTCCGGTGTTTTCGTCATCGGCTTGTATTCCTGCGAAAAGAAATAGCTTCATAGAAAAATTTGCATCATTCGGAGCTTTCGCCGAAAGAAATGATAAATGTCGGCGAATGCTCCGAATGATGCGAATTGCAGGAGCCTTTTACCCTTTTAATTCTTGAATCTTTGAATCTTTTAATTTTTGAATTTTTCAAAGTTCCATCACCGCCGTGTAAAGCCCCGGGAAAGCTGCGGCGATGTCGTGCGGCTCCTGCTTGAAGATGCCGAAGAGGGCACTGCCGCTGCCACTCATCTGCGCATAGACCGCCCCAAGGTCGTAGAGCCGTCGCTTGATGTCGGCCAGCATGGGGTGCATGGCGAAGATGGGCTTCTCGAAATCGTTGGTGAGTTCATCCCGCCACGTGGCGATGGGCTGCCGGCAGATGTCGCGGCAACATTTGGCCGGTTGTGTCGGCGTAATGCGGCTGTAGGCCTCGGCCGTACTCACGGCGATGTCGGGCTTCACCACTGCCAGCCTGTAGCCCCCGAGATTGCCCTTGGGGCCGTCAACCGGAGCAAGGATTTCGCCGATGCCCGTGGCGTAGGAGGGCATGGCTGTGATGAAAAACGGGCAGTCGGCCCCCAGACGGGCGGCGTATCGCTCCATCTCGGCGATGCCGATGTTGAGCCGGAAACGCTCGTCAAGCAACCTGATCATATAGGCACCGTCGCTCGAACCGCCCCCTAAGCCGGCTTGCGAGGGTATGCGCTTCACGAGATGGGCATGGACACGCGGCAGCGAGAAGTCGGCAGCCAACAGATTGTAGGCCTTCACCACCAAGTTTTTTTGCTCGTCGCAGTCCACGGCGTTACCCGTCACCTTGAGATCGCAGTCCACCTCGCTGGGAAACTTGTCGTCCATGCGCCTGATTTCGAGCGCGTCGCAGAGTGGGATAGGGTAGAACACTGTCTCTATGTTGTGATAGCCGTCAGGCCGCCGGCCCACGATATTGAGGCCGAGATTGATTTTGGCATTGGGGAATGTAATCATAGTCAAAGTTGTTTATTCTTGTGCAAAAATAGCAAATTATCGAGAAATAAGGTATGTCGTCTCCTCGTTTTTTTTACATTTCATGACAACATTGAACCATATATAACCCAAATGGCCGGATACGTTTGGTGCAGTTGAATGTTTTGTCAGGTCAAATCCATTATCATGTTTTTCCGTATCTCACATTTTTATCGTAACTTTGTCCCGACAATTCAAACGACATGCCTGAAAATAAATCAAACAAGACGGGGCGGCGGCGTGCGCAGACCCCGATAGACAACACCTACGGGCATCTGCCCCCGCAGGCTCCTGACATCGAGCAACTGGTGATCGGAGCACTCATGGTGGACAAGGATGCCTTTTCGGTGGTGGCGGAGATACTGCGCCCGGAGACGTTTTATGATCCCCGCAACCAGAAGATATACGAGGCCATCCAAGCCATGAACATGGAGGAGAGGCCGGTGGACATCATGACCGTCATCGAAGAACTCAAGCGACAGGGCACCTTCGAGAGTGTGGGCGGTGCGCCCTACGTGCTCGACATCAGTCAGCATGTGGCCTCGTCGGCCCATGTGGAATATCATGCGCAGATATTGGCGCAGAAGTTCCTTGCCCGTCAGCTCATCCATTTTGCCGGTGAGATAGAGACCAATGCCTACGACGAGACGGTGGATGTGGAGGAACTGATGCAGCACGCCGAGGGTGCGCTCTTCGAACTCTCGCAGAAGAACATGCGGCAAGACTACACACAGATAGACCCCGTGATAGCCGAAGCGGAGCGAATACTTATGGCTGCGACCAAGAACAAGGGGGGACTGACCGGTGTGCCGAGCGGATTCACCGGGCTGGACGACATCACGAGCGGATGGCAGGCTTCCGACCTTGTGATCATTGCCGGCCGACCGGCCATGGGCAAGACTTCTTTCGCGCTGAGCATCGCCAAGAACATCGCCGTGGACTACCGCGAACCCATCGCCTTCTTCTCGCTCGAAATGAACAACGTGCAGTTGGTGAACCGCTTGATTTCCAACGTGTGCGAGATTTCGGGACACAAGATACTCAGCGGTCAGCTCGAACCTCACGAGTGGGAACGCTTCGACAAAAACCTGCGAAAGCTCACGGGAGCGCCCATCTATGTGGACGACACGCCGGGCCTCTCGGTGTTTGAGCTGCGGACGAAGGCCCGCCGACTGGTGAGGGAAAAAGGGGTGAAAATCATCATGATAGACTATTTGCAGCTGATGAACGCCAGCGGTATGCGTTTCGGTAACCGCCAGGAGGAGGTGTCCACCATCTCCCGCTCGCTCAAGGGGCTGGCCAAGGAACTCAACATCCCTATCTTGGCATTGAGCCAGCTCAACCGAACGGTGGAAAACCGTGAGGGCATCGACGGCAAGCGGCCACAGCTGAGTGACCTCCGCGAGTCGGGAGCCATCGAGCAGGATGCCGACATGGTGCTCTTCGTTCACCGCCCCGAGTATTATCACATCTATGACGACGGCAAGGGCAACGACCTCCACGGCATGGCCCAAATCATCATAGCCAAGCACCGTAAGGGTGCCACGGGCGACGTGCTGCTCAACTTCCGCGGGGAGTTCACCCGCTTCCAGAACCCCGAAGACAATTCCATCGCTCCCATGCCGGGCGGCGGCGGTGAAATCATCGGCAGTAAAATCAACGGCGATGATCCCTTCGGTGACCTGCCGCCTGCGCCCGATGCCGATTTTCTGAGATGATGGCTTCGGCCGCTCAGGCGGTGCTTAACGGGAGAGGCATCCGGATAGATGACTGTCAAACTATTTATTCGTTTTCGGCCTCTGTGCTTGCAATATTTGCAACCGACGGCCCGTTCGGCGTAAATACGCGATTTTGGCGGCTTTTTCAAAACGCTGATATTCAACCACTTGAATTTTATTGACACGATATTAGGCCCGAAAATAGGGCTGAGAGGGCCCAAACGGGCTTGCAAAATGGCCACAGTTGCACGGCAACTGTGGCCATTTTGGCTTTCAACTGTGGCTCTTTTGCAAGCTCGATGGGCCCGAATGAGGAAATCTGTGGGCTTTTCCGACGGTTTAAGGCAGGTTTTTCGCTCTGGTTGGAGAGTTTTTACAGAGGTGCTTTTGTTGATATTATTCGTCACAAACCGATGCTTGCAGAGACTGCTTTCACCAGTTTTTATGGGGTATGTGAGCAACACACAGATTTGTTTCCCATCAAATATCAGCTGTCTCTTATGGCTTCCTTTCTAAAGTCGGAAGTGATCGAAATCTAAAGTTCATAAAGCAAGTCCTCTGCCGTTTTTAATTGCGTTTCTCCAGCCTTAGCATCTATCATTTCTTGCAAGGCATGGCGCAACTTTACAGCAAATTTCTTTTGGTTGCTACAAAAGTCTTTTGGACCTATTATCATCATGGCGGTTTCCTTTAATTCTATTGCAAAGATAGCCAATTTGGTCGCAAAAATGGTAGCCATTTAAGGAATATTTATCAAAAGACAGGTAAAGAATCTAATTCTTATGCGCCTGAAAATGCCTCTTTATAATGAAAAGCGGGGTGAGAAATGAAGAATTATTTAATTTTTGATTAAAAAAGCAACAATTTGTTTGCATCGTTCCGTAAAATCCATTACCTTTGCATCCGTATTTCAACGAAAAGACAAGATGAACAATATTCAGAGCATACTAAACCTTATTATTCGAATTCGACTGCATCGGGTGGCCGGAAGTGATAAGGTGTGCATATAGCTCTGAGAGACTATACATCCAAGCCTTTCTCACTTCCGTGGAAGTGTGGAAGGCTTTTTTCGTAGTTTGCGGATGGAATCGAGAGTACATATATATAATAAAGGTATAGAATCATGAGCGACAGATTATTCATTTTTGACACGACACTGCGCGACGGTGAACAAGTGCCCGGTTGCCAGTTGAACACGGTAGAGAAAATACAAGTGGCTAAGGCACTGGAGCAGTTGGGCGTGGATGTGATAGAGGCGGGCTTCCCCATTTCGAGTCCGGGCGACTTCAACTCGGTGATAGAAATATCCAAAGCCGTGACTTGGCCCACCATCTGCGCGCTGACACGTGCCGTGGAGAAAGACATCGACTGCGCGGCCGAAGCCCTCAAGTATGCCAAGCACAAGCGCATACACACCGGCATCGGGACGAGCGACTCGCACATCAAATACAAATTCAACTCCAACCGCGAGGAAATCATCGAGCGCGCCGTGGCCGCCGTGAAGTATGCCAAGAGATATGTAGAGGATGTGGAGTTCTATGCCGAGGATGCCGGGCGCACCGACAATGAATATCTTGCCCGTGTGGTGGAGGCCGTCATCAAGGCCGGAGCCACAGTAGTCAACATACCCGACACCACGGGCTACTGTCTGCCCGAGGAGTATGGGCACAAGATAAAATACCTGATGGAGCACGTGGACGGGGTACACAAGGCTGTGCTCTCCACCCACTGCCACAACGACTTGGGCATGGCCACAGCCAACACCCTGCAAGGTGTGCTCAACGGGGCGCGGCAGGTGGAGGTGACGATCAACGGCATCGGTGAGCGCGCCGGCAACACGTCGCTCGAAGAGATAGCCATGATACTCAAATGCCACAAGGGTGTGGGCATTGACACCAACATCAACACGACGAAGATTTGCCCCACATCGCGCTTGGTGTCGAGTCTTATGAACATGCCCGTGCAGCCCAACAAGGCCATCGTGGGGCGCAACGCTTTCGCCCATTCGAGCGGCATCCACCAAGACGGCGTGCTCAAAAACGTGCAGACCTATGAAATCATCGACCCCAAGGAAGTGGGACTCGACGACAACGCCATCGTACTCACCGCCCGTTCGGGCCGCGCCGCACTGAAATACCGGTTGCATGTGAATGGTGTGGAGGTGGAAGACGAGGCCAAACTCGACGCGCTCTACAAGAAATTCCTCGTGCTGGCCGACAAGAAGAAGGAGGTGACCGACGACGACATCCTCGTGTTGGCCGGAGCCGAATCGGCCGAGGGCCACAGCGTGAAGCTCGACTACCTGCAAGTGACCACGGGCAAGGGCGTGAAGAGCGTGGCCAGCGTGGGCCTCGACATCAGCGGACAGAAGTTTGAGGAGTGTTCGACGGGCAACGGCCCTGTAGACGCGGCCATCAAGGCACTCAAGCGAATAATCAGAAAGAACATGACCCTCAAGGAGTTCACCATTCAGGCCATCGACAAAGGGTCGGACGATTTGGGCAAGGTACACATGCAGGTGGAGTACGACGGCCACGTGTACTACGGTTTCGGGGCCGACACCGACATCGTGACGGCTTCGGTGGAGGCCTACATCGATTGCATCAACAAGTTCAGAGATTGAAAACGCAATAAATACAAAGAAAGATTATGAACACATTATTCGACAAGATTTGGGATAAGCATGTCGTGCAGATCGTGGAGGGCGGGCCTACACAACTTTACATCGACCGCCTCTACTGCCACGAAGTGACTTCCCCGCAAGCCTTTGCCGGGATGCGCGCCCGCGGACTGCAATGCTTCCGTCCGGGGCAGATATTCTGTATGCCGGACCACAATACGCCTACCCACGACCAAGACAAACCCATTGAAGACCCTGTGTCGAAGAAGCAGGTGGACACGTTGTCGAAGAATACGGCCGACTTCGGGCTGACTCACTATGCCATGAACTCGAAAGACAATGGCATCATCCACGTGGTGGGCCCCGAGAAGGGTCTTTCCCTGCCGGGCATGACCATCGTGTGCGGCGACTCCCACACTTCCACCCACGGGGCCATGGGAGCCGTGGCTTTCGGCATCGGCACATCGGAGGTGGAGATGGTGATGGCCTCACAGTGCATCTTGCAGTCGAAGCCTAAGTCGATGCGCATCAGCATCAACGGTAAGTTGGGCAAGGGCGTGACGGCCAAAGACGTGGCCCTCTATCTGATGACCGAACTGACGACCTCCGGGGCCACGGGCTACTTTGTGGAGTATGCCGGCGATGTGGTGAAAGACATGACGATGGAAGGTCGGCTCACACTGTGCAATCTCTCCATCGAGATGGGGGCCCGGGGCGGCTTCATCGCTCCCGACGAAACCACTTTCGAGTATATCAAGGGGCGCGAATATGCTCCGCAGGGCGAGGAGTGGGACCGGGCCGTGGCCTACTGGAAGACACTCAAGAGTGGGGAGGATGCCGTGTTTGACAAGGAACTGACCTTCGATGCGGCCGACATCGAGCCCCACATCACCTACGGCACCAACCCCGGCATGGGCATGGGCATCACCGGACACATCCCCACGCTCGCCGAGATAGACGATGCCGGACAGGCTTCTTTCAAGAAAAGTCTCGCCTACATGGGCTTTCAGCCGGGCGAAAAACTCCTCGGTCACCCGATCGACTACGTGTTTCTCGGGGCATGCACCAATGGGCGCATCGAAGATTTCCGCGCTTTCGCTTCCATCGTGAAGGGGCGGCAGAAGGCCGAAGGGGTCACGGCATGGCTCGTGCCCGGTTCGTGGCTCGTTGACAAACAGATACGCGAGGAGGGCATCGACCGCATTGTCGAGGCTGCGGGGTTCAAGATCCGACAGCCGGGATGCTCTGCCTGTCTGGCCATGAACGACGACAAGATACCTGCCGGCAAATACTCCGTGAGCACCAGCAACCGCAATTTCGAGGGCCGTCAGGGCCCCGGTTCGCGCACCATTCTGGCTTCGCCCCTTGTGGCTGCGGCTGCCGCTGTCACGGGAGTCATCACCGATCCGAGAACGTTAATGGAATAATTATGGGAGTCAAAGGGAGTTAAGGAGAAGTTCCTTGAGCGATAGCGAAAAAAAAGGGAGTTAAGACAATAGCTCTATTGCCGAGGGTAGTTAAGCCTTTGGCAATCTTTTGTCTTCTTTTCCTTTTATGTTCTCCGTTCATTCAAGAGATGGATAGTTGTCTGTAACTCTTTTAATTCTTTAATAATAAAGATTCATTAGTTATGGACTATTGTCTTAACTCCCTCTAACTCCTTAACTCCTTTAACTCCTAATCAAAAACCTCAACCCAATGAAACAGAAATTTGACATCATCACCTCCAGCTGCATTCCTTTGCCGTTGGAGAACGTAGATACCGACCAGATTATCCCTGCACGCTTTCTTAAAGCCACCGACAAGGAGGGCATGGGCGACAACCTCTTCCGCGACTGGCGGTACAACGCCGACGGCACGCCCAAGAAAGACTTCGTGATGAACGACCCGAGCTATTCGGGCGTGATACTCGTGGCCGGCAAGAACTTCGGTTCGGGGTCTTCCCGCGAACATGCCGCATGGGCCATCGCCGGCGCGGGCTTCCGCGTGGTGATAAGTTCGTTCTTTGCCGACATCCACAAGAACAACGAACTCAACAATTTCGTGTTGCCCGTGGTGGTGACCGAAGACTTTCTTAAAGAACTTTTCCAAAGTATCGAGGCCGACCACAAGACGCAGGTCAGGGTGGACTTGCCCAACCAGACCGTGACCAATCTGGCCACCGGGCGCAGCGAGCAGTTTGAAATCAACGCCTACAAGAAGCATTGCCTCATGAACGGGCTCGACGATGTGGACTTCCTCGTGCAAAACCGCGACAAGGTGGAAAGCTGGGAGGCGGCCAACAAATGACGAATACAAGCGAAGAAAGGAAATGCTCGGCTATGAGTGAATATGACAAAACGGGCATGGCCGGCCGGCCGGCCATAGAAATCATGGACTCGACCCTGCGCGATGGCGAACAGACGAGCGGTGTGTCGTTTCTGCCCCATGAGAAACTCGTCATCGCCCGCAAGCTGCTGAAAGATGTCAATGTAGACCGCATCGAGGTGGCTTCGGCCCGCGTGTCGGACGGTGAGAAGAATGCCGTGTCGATGATATGCCGCTATGCCGCCAACAACGGTATGCTCGGGCGCGTCGAGGTGTTGGGCTTTGTCGACGGGCACCGGTCCATCGACTGGATCAAGGAGTGTGGCGGCAGAGTCATCAACCTGCTCGCCAAGGGTTCGTTGAAACATTGCACACAGCAGCTGAAGAAGACTCCCGAGGAACATGCGGCTGACATCCGGAGTGAGGTGGCATACGCGCTGGAGCAGGGATTCACCGTGAATCTCTACCTCGAAGACTGGTCCAACGGCATGAAGGACTCGCCCGAATATGTCTACGGGCTCATGGATGCCTTGCAGGGGGCGGGCATCAGGCGTTTTTTGCTGCCCGACACGCTCGGCATCCTCAATCCGTTGCAGTGTGTGGAATACCTGCGCAAGATGCTCAAACGCTATCCCGACACCCATTTCGACTTCCATGCCCACAACGACTACGACCTCTCGGTGAGCAATTCGCTGGCTGCCGTGCTCAGCGGTGCCAAAGGACTGCATGTCACGGTGAACGGTCTGGGCGAGCGTTGCGGCAATGCGCCGCTGGCCAGTGTGCAGGTGATACTGAAAGACATGTTCCATGCCCATACCAACATCCATGAGGAGATGCTCAACGATGTGAGCCGGTTGGTGGAGGGGTACAGCGGCATTGCCGTGGCTCCCAACACGCCGGTGGTGGGCAGATACGTGTTCACGCAGGTGGCCGGGGTACATGCCGACGGCGACAACAAGGACAATCTCTACTGCAACGACCTCGTCCCCGAACGTTTCGGTCGCCATCGCGAGTACGCGCTTGGCAAAAATTCGGGCAAGGCCAACATCGTCAAAAACCTTGAAGACCTCGGATTGGAACTCACACCCGAACAGACTAAGGCTGTGACCCGGCGCATCACGGAATTGGGCGACAAGAAGGAGCTCGTCACGCAGGAGGACTTGCCCTACATCGTGAGCGACGTGCTGAAACACAGTGCGCCCGAAGACAAGGTGAAACTCGTGAGCTACATGGTCTCCACATCCTACGGGCTGAAGCCCATCGCCAGCCTCAAGGTGGAGATAGAGGGCCGTGAGTATGAGGCCGACTCTACGGGCGACGGCCAGTATGACGCTTTCGTGAAGGCGCTCCGCAAGATCTACCGCGATCGGTTGGGCAAAGATTTCCCGCTGCTCGACAACTATGTGGTGAGCATTCCGCCGGGCGGCCGCACCGACGCGCTCGTGCAGACGGCCATCACATGGCGCTTGGGCAACCGCATCTGGCGCACCCGCGGTCTTGATGCCGACCAAACCGAAGCGGCCATCAAGGCTACATTCAAGATGCTCAACCAGTTTGAAAACAACGTGGGGGAGACCGAGGAGGGAGGATCTTTGGGGAGTTAAGGGAGTTAAGGAGTTAAAGGGAGTTAAGACAATAGTTCTATTGCTAAGGGTAGTTGGAAGCATTGACTATCTTCTGCTCTTTTTCTCCATTTATTCAAGCTATGGACTATTGTCTTAACTCCCTTTAACTCCTTAACTCCCTTTAACTCCCCCATGATTAACTCCTTTGAAATATTAACCATCAAACAACAATATATGAAATTAAACATTGCAGTGCTGGCCGGCGACGGCATCGGGCCAGAGATTATGAAACAAGGTGTAGCCGTGATGGATGCCATCGCAGCCAAGTACAACCACACGTTCACCTACAACGAAGCTATTTGCGGTGCCCACGCCATTGACGAAGTGGGCGATCCGTTCCCCGACGACACGTTCAAGGCGTGCATGGAGGCCGATGCCGTGCTCTTCGCCGCCGTGGGCGACCCGCGTTTCGACAACAACCCCACGGCCAAGGTGCGCCCCGAACAAGGGTTGCTGGCCATGCGCAAGAAGCTGGGGCTCTTTGCCAACGTGCGCCCTGTGGCCACATTCGACTGTCTGCTCCACAAGAGTCCGCTCAAGGACGAACTGCTCCGCGGGGCCGATTTCGTGGTGATTCGCGAACTCACGGGCGGCATGTATTTCGGCGAGAAGTATCAGGACAACGACAAGGCCTACGACACCGACATCTACACGCGTCCGGAGATAGAGCGCATCTTGAAAGTCGCTTTCGAGTATGCCATGAAGCGCAACAAGCATCTCACCGTAGTCGACAAGGCCAATGTGCTGGCCAGTTCGCGCCTGTGGCGGCAAATAGCCAAGGAGATGGAGCCTCAATATCCCGAGGTGACCACCGACTACATGTTCATCGACAACGCTGCAATGCGTGTGCTCACCGAACCCACGTTCTTTGATGTGATCGTGACCGAGAACACCTTCGGCGACATCCTCACCGACGAGACCTCCTGCATCACCGGTTCAATGGGGCTTCAGCCCTCTTCGTCGCTGGGCGAGCACACGCCGCTCTTCGAACCCGTACACGGTTCTTGGCCGCAGGCAGCCGGACAAAACCTCGCCAACCCCCTTGCCCAGATTCTTTCTGCAGCCATGTTGCTTGAGCATTTCGGGCTCACCGAGGAGGGACAGACCATCCGCAAAGCCGTTGATGCCAGCCTCGATGCCAATGTGCGCACGCCCGAAATACAGGTGGAGGGTGGTGCCCACTACGGCACGGAAGAGGTGGGGGCTTGGATTGTCGACTGGATAACCAAGCACTGATCCTCGGCAGCCGGAAGGAGGAACGTATCTTCGCCTTCCGGCTGCCCCAACATCAAGTCTTGGACTTTCTTCCCAAGCAAGCTTTATACGATCATGCCAAGAGGCTGCACCCAACAGAATATGGATGCAGCCTCTTGGCGTTTGGTAATTCCTCCCCACAACATTCCGTTTCCACCCTCCTCATAAATAGTATAAAGACCCATAAGGCCCTTATATCAAGAAGGTGGGGAAAGGGGAGAGGGTCGTTCCCGAAGGAACTTTCTAAACTTAGCTGTGCGACAGATCGCGCAGTTTCTTTCTCAATTTCATTGCCTTGTGTATCTTTTTCAAAGCCTTCTTGCGCTGCTTTTCTTCCTTGCACAACTTCTTGTACTGCTTCTTAAAATCGGTGTACTCTTTCTTGGCAGCCTTCATTTTCGACTTGGTGTCGCTGACCTGTTTTTTTATAGCATCATAATCGGCAGCGGTTGTCTGTTCCATGGAGTCAAGTTGCTCCTTGGGCATGGTGCGATACTGTACGTCTTGTGCAAATACCGGCTGTGTACCGATACCCATGACGGCAAACAGTCCAATCAATAAAGTTTTCTTCATACGTTGTTATTTTATTAAATCCAGTAATTTTGCAAATATACACATTATTTTGATATTTGCAAAGCTAAATGACTTTTTTATACTTTTTTCTGCTTAAGTGAGGCGTTTTGTCCCTCCCATTACAAAAGGGCCGATGCTGTGTATGAGCAATACGTGTGCTCATCTTCCACCCAATATCGGCAACTTTCGGTCGTCCTGCAAAGGAAAAACAGAAAGCCCCAATGCCATCAAGTGAGCATTGGGGCTTTATTGTTTAGTTGTTTTGATAAAGTTGCCTACTGCGTTTCCGCATCCGACTTGCGAATCCTAAAGCGGAGGCAGCCTAAATAACTCTCCTCCCGGAAAGGGGAAGGAAGGGAAAAATCAGCAAACCTTGTGAGCTCCCTGACCAATCACCACATCGATGACTTTCGGCTCTTTACCGTATTTGGCGGCAAATTTGACCTTGGCATCGGCTGTGAACTGGTCGTAGAGTTCGTCTTTGACGAGGTTGATGGTACAACCTCCGAAGCCGCCTCCCATGATGCGGGAACCGGTCACGCCGTTGGCCTTGGCCAGGTCGTTGAGGAAATCGAGTTCCTCGCAGCTCACCTCGTATTCTTTCGACAACCCTTCATGGGTTTCATACATCTTTTGACCTACGGTTTCATAATCGCCACGGTCGAGGGCATCGCAGACGGCAAGCACACGGTCTTTCTCGCCAAGCACGAAATGGGCACGGGAATAGTCTTCCTCGCCGACTTCGGCACGCACCTCTTCGAGTTGTTCCCAAGTGCAGTCGCGCAGGGTTTCAAACTTGGCTTCGGGGTGCTTGGCGGCAATATGCTTCACCACGTTTTCGCAAGAGTTGCGGCGATCGTTGTAGGGCGAGCCCGCCAGTTCGTGCTTCACGCAACTGTTGATGAGCACGAGGCGGTAACCTTTGGGTTCGAAGGGGAAGTATTCGAAGTCGCGCGAACGACAGTCGAGGCGCATCAGCTTGCCTTCCTGTCCGAAGACGCTGGCAAACTGATCCATGATACCGCAGTTCACACCCACATATTTGTGCTCGGTGGCCTGTCCGGCAAGCACCATATCCCACTTGGAAACCTTGTTGTCACCGAACAAATCGTTCAGGGCAAAGGCAAAGCAGCTCTCAAGTGCCGCACTTGACGACATGCCTGCACCGAGGGGAACATCGCCGTAGAAAGCGGTATTGAATCCCTTCACGGGCACACCGAGGCCCTTCATCTCCTGCACGATGCCATAGATGTAGCGTGCCCAGCTGGTGCGGGGTCCCTCGGGGTCGTCCACCTTAAACTCCACACGGTCTTTCAGATCGATGGAATAACACATCACTGTGTTGGTGCCATTGGGGCGCAACTCGGCCATGATACCTTTGTCCACTGCCCCGGGGAAAACAAATCCGCCATTATAATCGGTGTGCTCACCAATCAGGTTAATACGACCGGGCGACATGTAGATGTTGCCGGTTTTGCCGTCAAAGTGCTTGATGAAGCGACTTCTTACATATTCAATATCCATGATAGTTATAGTAATTAGGTTTTGTTAATCAACGGGAATGTCCTTGTTCACATTCTTGCAGCCCGCAAGGGCATAGTAGAACATGTAGCCCATAGCCACAAGAGGAACGAAATAGCTGATCATGTAGCCGGTTTTGTCGGCAATGAAATTCTGGATAAGGGGCAGCACACCACCGCCTACCACCATCATCATGAAGATGCCGGATGCCTGAGCCGTGTATTTGCCGAGTCCCTCCGTGGCCAGATTGAAGATGGATGCCCACATGATGGAGGTGCAAAGACCGCAGAGCACGAGCAGCAGGGCACTTACGGGCACAACTGTCAGTTCAAACGAAGAACCGGTGAAAAGCGGCATGGAGGTGGTGACAGTCTTCGGGATGAGGATGGCCAACAGGATAAGCACCATACCGGTGCCGGTGGTGGTGAGCATCATTGTGCGGGAGGAAATCTTGTCGGCAATGAAACCGGAGACAAAACGGCCCACCAGCATGAGCAACCAATAGGTGCCGGCCACGAAACCGCCAATGGCAGCAGCATTGGTCAACAGGCCTGCGCCCTTCTCCGTGGTGTCGGAAATGTAGAAATTGAGCGTGCCGGGAATGCCGACTTCAACACCTACATAAACGAAAATGGCAATGACACCGAGCACACAGTGGCGGAAACTCCACGGAGAATGCTCGAAGACGGTCTCTGCCGTGGTCTTTCCCATCTCAGGATCCTGAATCGGGATGAAAGAAAGGATGATGAAAGCACATGCAAACACGCCCATGGCGATGTAGAGCACAAAGTTGACATCAGCCATCTGGGTGCTGGCGGAGACGGTTCCGATAAGCGCCCCCACAAGCATCGGAGTCAGCGTACCGGAAAGCGAGTTGAGCGTACCGCCGATGAGATTGAGCTGGTTGCCACGGTTGCCACCGCCACCGAGCAGGTTGAGCATCGGATTGACCACCGTATTAAGCAAGCAAACGGAGAAACCGGAGATGAAGGCTCCCAACAGATAGACATAGAAACCGGTCATACCGCCGGGGAAACCGGACAGATACTGAATCAACACACCCACAAAGCCCACACCAATGCCAAGCATGGCAGTCTTCTTATAGCCGATGCGAGTGAGCAGTTTGCCGGCCGGAATGCCCATAAACAGATAGGCAAAGAAGTTCATGAAGTTACCCATCATACCCAACAGGTTGCTACCGCCGATTTCGGGTTGGTTTTTCCACACCACGCCGATAGGAGCAGCCAAGTTGGTCACGAATGCAATCATTGCATAAAGAAACATCATCGTGATGATGGCGATGATGCTTCCGTTCTTTTTAGAATTTTCCATTTTATTGTTTTGGTTATTATTTGTCTACGCCAAACTTATAGATGGTTTTCTGAGTGTATTCCTGCCCGGGCTTCAAGATGACCGACGGGAAATAGGGACGGTTGGGGGAATCGGGAAAATGCTGGGCCTCGAAACAGATGGCCGAGCGTCGCGGGAAGGTGGCTCCGTGCTGTCCTTTGTAGCCGTCGGCCCAGTTGTCGGAGTACACTTGCACGCCCGGCTCGGTGGTATAGACCTCCATCGTGCGTCCGCTGGCGGGATCCTTAATGCGTGCGGCAAACGAAAGTTCGCCCTCCTCCCGCTTGTTGAGCACGAAGCAGTGGTCGTAGCCATGCCCGTTGCGTATCTGTTCGTTGTCAGCATCTATGTCGCGTCCCACCGGTTTCGGCTGGCGGAAGTCAAACGGAGTGCCCTCCACAAAGCGTATCTCGCCCGTCGGGATAGACGTGGCATCGATGGGAAGATAAAAGTCTGCATTGATTTCACAAACCAAGTCGTCGATCGTCGGAGTGGGATTGGCGATGCCTGCGAGAGAGAAAAAGGCGTGGTTGGTGAGGTTGATGATAGTTTCCTTGTTGCAAGTGGCCAGATATTTGATAACCAATTCGTTATCGTCTGTGAATGTGTAGGCCACCCATACATTCACTTCGCCCGTGAAGCCCTCTTCACCATAGGCACTTGTGTATTTGAGCACCACAGCATGGTCGTTCACCTGATTGGCTTCCCAAACACGGGCGTGGAATCCCGTGGGGCCTCCGTGGAGGGCATTGGGGCCGTTGTTGACTGCCAGATGGTATTCCTTGCCGTGGAGTGTGAACCGCCCTTCCTTGATCCTATTGCCGAAACGGCCGATGAGTGTGGAAAGATAGGGCTCCGGCGAGTTGATGACCTCCTTAATGTTGTCGTGCCCCTGCACCACATTGGCCGGCTTTCCATCTTTGTCGGGCACCATGATTGCAACGATGGCACCACCGTAGTTGGTGCCAGCCACTTCATTTCCCGCACTGTTTCTCAGGATGAAGAGATCTGTATTTTTTCCGTTGATAGTGGTCTGAAAGTCTTCGCGTTTCAGACCACAGAGGTTTTGCGTTTCGTTTGTGCTCATAATATTTAAGTTTTTAGTTACTTGACCAAGTCTTCAATCAAACTTATATCATAGTTGCAAAGTAACTAAAAATAAACGAAAGCCGCAAATGAAAATAGAAAAATCACACCATTTGATGAGTTAAAAGTATTTAACTGAACTTTCGCAAGTTCAGCAGGAGTTAAAGGGGTTAAGGAGTGAAAGGGAGTTAAGACAATAGTCCTTCTTCCTAATGCAATGAAGCAGTCAATCAATAAAGGCTGTTGTCTTAACTTCTAACGAGCGAAGCGAGTGCTAACTCCCTTTAACTCCTTTAACTCCTAAAGTTGAGCTTGCGGCTGCCTTTCCGGCCACCTGTGCAGCCGGGATGGCGCGGTGGGAGGAGGCCTGTGTCCAATAGAAATCGGCCTCACGGGGCAGCATGGCCAATATCCGGTCGATGTCTTTGTCGTCGACCATGCCGAACACAATGCGCAGCCGGCGACAGGGCTGCGCATTGATTTGCCCGACGAGATAGTTCCAGCCGCCCACGTTGTGCCCCGTGTCGCATACGGCCAAGGGCCGCTCGCGCAGGCGTTGCCAACGCCCCATGAGCCCCGTCAGGACGCTCACGGCGGCGATGCCTTGCTCCACATCGCTTTCGGAAAGGGCGATGCCCTGTCGGTGAAGTTCTTCCACGGCTGTAAGCACGGTGTTCATGTTGGCTTCCTGATAGTCGCCGGAGAGTTCTCCGCACACCGTGCGACCATCGGACAGCCGATATTCGCGGCCACCGCCGGGCTGCGCGACCGACGAGCGCACCACCGGAGCGTCTTCGGCGAAACGGATGGGGGCACCCACCTCACGGGCCCGGGCTGCAAACACGGGCCGGGTCTCTGCCGTGGCCTCGCCAATCACCACCGGCACACCTTTCTTTATAATGCCCGCCTTCTCCCCGGCAATCTTCGCCAGCGTGTTGCCAAGGAACCGGGTATGGTCGAACGAGATGTTGGTGATGACGGAGAGCAGGGGCGTGATGATGTTGGTGCAGTCAAGCCGACCGCCCAGTCCCACCTCGATGACGGCGATGTCAACTTGCTGTTCGGCGAAATACTTGAAGGCCAAGGCCGTGGTCAACTCGAAAAATGAGGGATGGAGGGGTTCGAAGAAACTGCGCTCCTGTTCCACAAAGTCGACAATGCGTTTCTCGCTGATACACACGCCGTTCACCCGTATGCGCTCGCGAAAGTCTACAAGGTGCGGACTCGTGTAGAGTCCCACCTTGCAGCCCGCGCTCTGGAGGATGGCCGCAAGCGTGTGCGAGCATGATCCCTTGCCGTTGGTGCCCGCCACATGGATGGTCTTGTAGCAACGGTGGGGGTGGCCGAAATGCTCGTCGAGTGCCTGCGTGTTGTCAAGTCCTTCCTTATAAGCAGAAGCACCCACATGTTCGAAAACAGGGGTGCTGTCGTATAGATACCTGACCGTCTCGTCGTAAGTCATCATTTATCAAGTTAAAAGTGAGGAGTGAAGGGTGGGGGGCGTGGGAATGTCCTCGTGCGGCGACAGGAAACTTAGCTGAAGAAGTTCTTGAACCGCTCGAAAATCGTCTTCTTCGTCTCGCTGTCCCCTTTGAAGTTGTCGCTTTGCCGGAAGCTCTCGACGGCCTTACGCTCGTCCTTGGTGAGTTCTTTCGGCACGTAGACGCTGATATGCACCACCAGATCGCCGATGCCCGAGCCGTAGCCCTGAATGGCGGGAATGCCCTTGTGGCGCAGGCGGAGTGTCTTGCCCGGCTGCGTGCCCGGTTCGATGTTGATGGTGACGCTCTTGCCGTCGATGGTGGGGATAGACTTTTCGCCGCCCAGCACAGCCGTGGGGAAGTCAAGCAACAGGTTGTAGATGATGTCCTGACCGTCGCGCACGAAAGTGTCGTTGGGTTCTTCCTTGATGAGCACTTGTATGTCTCCGGGCACACCGTTGTGCTTTCCGGCATTGCCCTTGTTGGGCACGTTGACCACCATGCCCTCGGCCACACCGGCCGGAATCTGTATCTCGACCACTTCTTCGCCCTTCGTGACGCCCTCACCGCCACAATGCGGGCACTTGTTCTTGATCACCGTGCCCTCGCCGTGGCAGGTGGGGCAGGCCATCTGTGTCTGCATCATACCGAGCATCGTGCGCACGGTCTTCACCGTCACGCCGCTACCCTGACACGTGGGGCACGTCTCGGCCCGACTGCCGCCCTCGGCTCCCGTGCCGTGGCAGTGGTCGCAAGTGACATCCTTGCGCACCTTAAACTTCTTGGTGACACCTGTGGCCACCTCTTGCAAGGTGAGTTTCACCGTCAGTCGCAGGTCGGCACCGCGATATTGCGGGCGTTGCGAGCGTCCGCCGCCGCTGCTGAAACCGCCGAAGCCCCCGAAACCGGAATGGCCGCCAAAGATGTCGCCGAACATGGAGAAGATGTCGTCCATGTTCATGCCACCACCTCCGCCGAAGCCTCCGAAACCGCCCTGCGGGCCGTCGAAGCCGAACTGGTCGTAACTGCGCCGCTTCTCCGGGTCGTGGAGCACGTCGTAGGCTTCGGCAGCCTCCTTGAACTTCTCCTCCGCCTTGGCGTCTCCCGGGTTGCGGTCGGGGTGATATTTGATGGCTATCTTGCGATAGGCCTTTTTGATTTCTTCATCAGAAGCGCTTCTGCTTACTTCAAGCACCTCATAGTAGTCTCTTTTCTGTGCCACCTTTTAGTCTGCTTTCTTGTATACACCTTTTCCCTTGCACAGACCGAGTCCGTACAGGGGAAAAGGCTTTTTCATTTTTTCAACTGTTCAATTTTCCACCTTTCATCATTGTCCCACGGCCACCTTGGCGTGGCGTAGCACCTTATCGTTGAGCATGTAGCCCGTCTGCACGCAGTCGATCACCTTGCCCTTCTTGTCATCGCCCATACCGGGCACCATGGCAACGGCCTCGTGATAGTCCACATTGAAGTCCTTGTCATCGGTCTCGATTTTCTTTACGCCCAGTCCTTCAAGGGTTTTATAGAACTTGTTGAAGATCATCTGCACCCCTTCGCGGATGGCCTGCGGGTCGTCGCTCTTGTCGGCCAGAGCCCGCTCAAAGTCGTCGAGCACGGGCAGGATGGCCGTGATGGCCTTCTCGCCTCCGTTGAGGATAAGTTCGGTCTTCTCCTTCAAAGTGCGCTTCTTGTAGTTGTCAAACTCGGCTATGGTGCGCAGCAGCTGGTCTTTCAGCTTGGCGTTCTGCTCGTTGGCAGCCTCCAGCGGGTCTTTCTCCGCGTCGGGTTCGGAGTGTCCTCCTTCGCCGCCGGTCGGCCCTTCGGCAGTGCAGGCCTCGCCTGCCGCCTCGTCCGCGCCCTGTTGCGCGCCGGTTTCTTCGGTGTGCAGGGAGTCTTTCAGCTCCTCTGCATTGCCGTCTTCAATGTTTATCTTTTTTTCTTTTGCCATAATTTTAATAGAAAGTATTCACTTACATGACATTGCAAAAACTATGCCAAACCATACATGCCTGCCCGCTGCGCCTTGATCTGCTCGTCGTAGATGTAGTCGTCGTAGGACATGAGCTTGTCGATGGTGCCCTGCGGGGTGAGCTCGATGATGCGGTCGGCCACGGTGTTGATGAACTCATGGTCGTGGCTGGAGAAGAGCACGTTGCCCTTGAAGAGCACAAGATTGTTGTTGAAGGCCTGTATGCTCTCAAGGTCGAGGTGGTTGGTGGGCGTGTCGAGGATGAGGCAGTTGGCGTTCTGCAACTGCATTCTGGCTATCATGCAGCGCATCTTTTCGCCACCCGAGAGCACATTCACCTTCTTGAGCACCTCCTCGCCCGAGAAGAGCATACGTCCCAGATAGCCTTTCATGGCCACCTCGTTGCCCGGCCCGTACTGGCTGAGCCACTCCACGAGGTCTTTGTCGGTGTCAAAGAATGCTGTGTTGTCGAGCGGCAGATAGGCCGTGGTGATGGTCACGCCCCACTTGTATTCGCCTCCGTCGGCCTGCCTGTTGCCGTTGATGATTTCAAACAGTGCCGTCATGGCCTTGGGATTGTGCGAGAGAAACACCACCTTCTGTCCCTTCTCGATGTTGAAATTCACGTTGTCGAACAGCACCGTTCCGTCTTCATCCACCGCCTTGAGGTTTTCCACCTCAAGTATCTGGTTGCCCGGTTCGCGCTCCATCTGGAAGATGATGCCGGGATATTTTCGGCTCGACGGGCGTATCTCCTCCACGTTGAGCTTTTCGAGCATCTTCTTGCGCGAGGTGGTCTGCTTGCTCTTGGCCACGTTGGCGGAGAAGCGGCGGATGAATTCCTCCAACTGCTTGCGCTTCTCGTCGGCCTTCATCTTCTGGTTTTGAGCCTGACGCAGGGCCAACTGCGAACTCTCATACCAGAACGAGTAGTTGCCGGCAAACATGGTGACCTTGCCGAAGTCGATGTCCACCGTCTGTGTGCTCACGGCATCGAGGAAGTGGCGGTCGTGGCTCACCACGAGCACCGTCTGCTCCACGTTGCTCAGATACTCTTCCAGCCACTCCACGGTGTCGAGGTCGAGGTCGTTGGTGGGCTCGTCGAGCAGCAGGTTGTCGGGGTTGCCGAAGAGGGCCTTGGCCAAAATCACGCGCACCTTCTCGTTGTTGGAGAGTTCCGACATCTGCTTCTCGTGCAAAGTCTCCTTGATGCCGAGGTTTTGGAGCATCTGGGCGGCATTGCTCTCAGCCTCCCAACCGTCCATCTCGGCAAACTTCAGTTCGAGGTCGGCCGCACGGTTGCCGTCTTCCTCGGTCATCTCGGCTTTGGCATAGATGGCCTCGCGCTCCTTCATGTTTTTCCACAGCGGCTCATGTCCCATGAGCACGGTGTCGAGCACGCGATAGGCATCATATTTGAAGTGATCCTGCTCCAAGATGGAAAGGCGTTCGCCCGGCCCTAGTTCCACGGTTCCCTTGTTGGGTTCCAGGTCTCCGCTGATGGCGCGGAGCAGGGTAGACTTACCGGCGCCGTTGGCCCCGATGATGCCGTAGATATTTCCGTGGGTGAACTTCAGGTTTACATCTTTGTAAAGCACTCTCTTTCCGAATTGAATCGCAAGATTCGTTACTGTTATCATTTCTTCTAATACCTTATTGTATAATAAATTGGCTGCAAAGGTAGTAAAAAACGGGGACACGGCAAAATAAAACCCTCATAATTGTTTGCCCGTCACGGAAAACAGAGTCCGGCAGAGAGGGAAAGCCGGCCGGTGGCAGCCGCACCGGGACGGAGGCGGCGGGAAGCGGGTGTAAAGGGGTGGGACACAAGGATTTGTTCTATCCTCGTTTTCATTTATTTTTCTCCTGTAATCTTCATTTTCTGAAAATAATATTGTAACTTTGTCTGCAAATAAATAGATAAAGGGTTGTGAAATGCAGAAGATAGATTCATACAGGCTCACAAGTTTGGAAGAGCCCACAGACGAGATGCTGCGACAAATCATGAGCGAGGCGGCAGCTGACGCCAAGCGTAAGGGCGAGGCTGCCCACAAGCGCTACTTTGACCAGTTGCGCAAGGATGCCATTGAGCAAAGCCGGTTGTGGTTTGGAGCCAACCCGAATGTTGCTGTTGCACAATGACGGACAGGCTACATAAACCGGTGCTTATCGTGATAGCCGGGCCAAACGGTTCCGGTAAAACTACGATTACCTCCAAAATACTACATCATGAGTGGTTGGAGGATGCAGTATATATCAACCCGGATATCATTGCCTAAGAGAAATTTGGCGATTGGAACGATAAGGATGCCATCATGAAGTCTGTGAAATATTGTGAGGATTTGCGGGAGGATTGTCTGACAAAAAAGAAGAGCCTTATATTTGAGACGGTTCTTTCTATACCGCAAAAGATCGACTACATAAAGAGAGCAAAAGAGGCGGGCTTCTTCATTCGCCTGTTTTTCGTCTCTGCAAACAGCCCTGCTATCAATGCTGCAAGAATTGCCAAGCGAGTCATGGAAGGCGGCCACGATGTGCCAATCCCCAAAATCATATCCCGCTACAATCGCTCTATCGTTAATTGCCACATAGCTTCTAAACTGGCAGATAGGACCTACGTCTATGACAATTCCGTAGAAAATGCCGAGGCCCAACTGCTTTTCCGCATGGTAAATGGAAAACTTGTTAGAACTTATGTCAACGCCATTCACGAATGGGCACAAACCGTGTTGGGCACTGACAGTGGTGCGGTCCATGTAAAAGGATAGAAGCAAGCATTGCAGGGAAATACGGAACCACCCCAATGGGTTGTTAATACCTTTTACCATAGATTTGCATTTTGCGCATTGATGTTGTATCTTTGCACCGGCAAGGGGAGCAGGCAAGTGCTTCCCTTTTTTTAGTTTCCAATCCACCAACAGGCCCTCACCCCCCTGTAAGGGGGCTTTTCCACCTTGCTGCAGGCTGCCGCTCGGCCCGAATGGCTTTCTAAAAGGGCCTCTTTCAGCTTCTCATTCGGCCTCTTTTGCAGGATTGTCTGGGCCGAGTGAGAAAATTGATGGGGCAGATGGGCCGGATAAGGCAGATGGGACAGGCCGGAAAGATGGGCGTGGAGAAAAGCCATGTAAGGCTTTTTCTCAATCTTGGTAGGTTTCGTGCTATATACCATTTGGAAACAAGCACACCGGAAGAAAAGCATTGTATAAATTCTTTAATATCATTGTGTAAAGATAATGATTTACTGTGAGTTTCGCAAATCATTTACTTTCGATGATGACAACCTGCAATCGTAGGTCACTGCCATGAGCAATACTCCTTTTCCCGATAAATATTTCGTGTCAGCGAATGGTGCGAATAAAACGAATAAGGGGTAGGGAAGATAAATTCGCCTAATCCGCATCATTCGCCGAGGAATATAAACGTTGTCGGCGAATAGAACGAATGAAGCGAATAAGGAGTAAGGAAGATAAATTCGCCTAATCCGCATCATTCGCCGAGGAATATAAACGTTGTCGGCGAATAGAACGAATGGAGCGAATAAGGGGTAAGGAAGATAAATTCGTCTAATCCGCATCATTCGCCGAGGAATATAAACGTTGTCGGCGAATAGAACGAATGGAGCGAATGAAGAGTAGGTTTCGGTAAAGCCCCTCTTCCCCCTCACAAGGGGCGTAAGCCCCCGTCGGCGAAGAGCCTCCTTAGCAGACTTTCTCCCGCGAGGCACTCCCCTCCTTCGGAGGGGCCGGGGGAGGCTTTCTCCCCCTTTCTACTTCTCCTCTTTCTTTTTCCCTTTCGCCGGTTTGGCCCGGTGCTGCATGTGCGCCATCTTGTATTCGCGCGGTGTCATGCCCTTGAAGCGGAAGAAAGCCGAGTAGAACGACTGGCGGTTGGAAAAGCCCACCATGCTGGCGATTTCCTCCATGTTCACCTTCTCGTAGTGATAGTCGGAGAGGATGGTCATGGCCTCGTCAATGCGATACTTGTTGACAAATTCTGTGTAGTTGCAGTGGAAACGCGTGTTGACCACAGCCGAGACATATCTCGTGTTGGTGCCGAGATCTTCGGCGAGTTTCTTGGCCGAATAGTCGGGGTCGAGATACTTCTTTTCCATTACGATGATGCGGAGGATGCCTTCCTGCAGCACATCCTTGGTGTGGGAAGGAACCAACGAGCGGTAGGCTGCGTTGACACCTTTCTTTTCTACGATATTATACTTAGCCATTTTTGAAATGTGATTGTTGATTTACCTGTCAAATTTATCCTGTCTATAATACAATGAGAGTTTGCCCGCCGATGGCCGGGCGCGACCTGTCTTTATGCAGGGATAGTGCAAATGAGACTAAGGGAGCCCGGCCCCTGATTGTCAAATATCATCTATCCTATGCAAAGATAGTAATTTTTTTGATACGACAATCCAAATGCCTCATAAATGTTTAAAATATTCACATAAAAAAACATTTGACATATATCGCAGCCTGCTCCCGAGATGCTGTTTCGCAATATTTGTCATCGTCGCATTCTCTGCAGAGTGGGGGAGCAGCGAGAGCGGGAAGGGGAAGGACGGAATTTTCACCGACCGATTAAACCTTTTTTGTCGACATGCGTCTAAAATATGATTATTGTGGACATGCTTCCGGCACCGGTCCGCGACAAACAAAAACTTGACTATGAGCGAAATGGAAAAGATGCGGCGCGAGGAGCTTTACGACTTCTCCGACCCCGAGACAGACACAAGTATGAAGCACGCCAAAAAGGCATGTGCCCGCTTGCAGACGATGACCATCTATGACGATGACTACCGGGAGGTGATAGAAGACCTCATCCCCGGCATCCCCCGTTCGTCGGCCGTGTGCCCTCCTTTCCACTGCGACCACGGCCACGGCATAAGGCTTGGCGAGGGCGTGTTCGTGAACTATGGGTGCGTGATGCTCGACAGCGGACTCATCACCATCGGCAACCACACGCTCATCGGCCCCAACTGCCAACTCTACACGCCCCAACATCCCACCGACTATGTGGCGCGACGCAAGACGCAGGAGACGGCCCATCCCATCACCATCGGTGACGACTGCTGGTTGGGGGGCAGCGTGGTGGTGTGCCCCGGTGTGACCATCGGCGACCGCTGCATCATCGCGGCGGGAAGTGTGGTGACGCACGACATTCCGGCCGACTCGATGGCGGCGGGCGTGCCGGCCAAAGTAAAAAAGTCATTGAACGGGAAAAGAGGCTCCAAGTGATGCCATAACAGAAAGATAAACAGATGGATAAGAGGATTTCATCAACTAAAGGATAATAGGGAAGGAATGAAGACAGACAAGAAGAAACAGCTGCTGATGCTCCTCCTCTGCGCTGCGGTGATGGTGGCAGCGGCCATCCGGCGCGACGGCAAAGTGGCCGGACACCGGTTGGCAGCCGACAAGCAGGAAACCACAGTGCGGCAGGAACCCGACACCATGCGCAAGACAGCCGACGGAACAGTGGTGATAAACACCACCTATCTGGCTAAAGACATCAACGGCTATGGTGGCAATGTGCCACTGGAGATATACCTCAAAGGCGGAAAGGTGGCCGGAGTGAAGGCTTTGAAAAACTCCGAAACGCCCGATTTCTTCAACGAGGCGGCTGCGTTGCTCACCCGCTGGAACGGCAAGACCATCGAGCAGGCGCAAGCGATGAAGGTCGACGGTGTGAGCGGGGCCACCTTCTCCTCACGTGCGATTATAGGTAATGTGCGGCGCGGACTGCAATATGCGGCCCGCAATGCCGTGGAGCCGTCGCTGCTCGACAAGCTCGACCTCTCGGCCAAAACGCTTGCCGGACTGGCGGTGGTGCTCATGGGGGCTATCGTGCCGCTCTTCGTGCGCAACAAGCGTTACCGGCTGGTGCAGCAGGTGCTCAATGCGGCGGTGCTCGGTTTCTGGTGCGGCACGTTCATTTCCTATTCGCTCGTGCTCGGATATCTCTCTGGCGGCATCGATCTTTGGGTGTCGCTCATTCCCGTGGTGATGCTCGTCACGGCATTCGTCTATCCCCTTTTCGGCAAGAAAAATTACTATTGCACGCACATCTGCCCTTGCGGGGCAATGCAGGAACTGGCCGGCAAGGTGCCCGCAAAGAGGTGGAAGATGTCGAAGACAGCCACAGCGCGACTCAACCGCTTCCGGCAGGTGCTCTGGGGCGTCCTCATGCTGCTCATGCTCACGGGGCTGTGGGCCGACTGGACCAACTATGAGATATTCTCGGCCTTCATCGTGGGCACGGCTGCGGTGGCGGTGCTGGCCATGGCTGCGGTGGTGTTGGTGCTCTCCGTGTTTGTGCCGCGCCCCTATTGCCGTTTCATTTGCCCCACGGGCACACTTTTCAAGGTGGCACAAGGCTCGAAGTAGGGTAGCGTGGCCGGCTGCGGTCGGAAGCCACCGGGACAACGACTAATTGACAGAAAAACTGTCACCAACTCTTAATTTATTTTACATTTGCTGCCGTTTAGACAGTCTTTCACTGCCAAACGTCAAGTACTCGGAACGGGCACAAAACTTGCTCCACTTCTTAGTGAGTCCGATGCTCCGAAAGGAGACCAAAGAACTCAAGGATAAACAAAGAACTAAAAGATAATTAGGAGGTAAAAGTTATGTTGTTTCCAGTATTAAAAACAAATGATTGGTTGGACAATGCGTTTAACGATTTCTTTGACACCCGCGCTTTGGGACGCATGAACGCCACGGCACCGGCAGTCAACGTGAAGGAAGATGAAAAGGCTTATACAATGGAAGTTGCAGTGCCCGGAATCAAGAAAGAGTTTTGCCGCATAGCCATCAATGACGACGGCGAACTGGAGCTCGCCATCGAGAACAAATTGGAGCATAAGGAGGAGAACAAAAAGGAGCATTACCTGCGCCGCGAGTTTTCCTACACCAACTACCAGCAAGCCTACACGCTGCCCGACAATGTGGACAAGGAGCATATCTCGGCCAAAGTGGACAACGGTGTGCTGACCATCGAAATGCCTAAGATTGTCAAGGAACAAGCCAAGATCGGCAGACGCATCGAGGTGGGATAAGCGCAAGGTGTCAGGCGATAATCGTTAGGTGGTGGATGCCAAGAACTATCCGACAAATTGTAATAGAATGCAACGGGCGATTCTCCGAAAGGAAAATCGCCCGTTTTCTTTTATGGTTCCGCCAATGTCTGACACCCGACACCGGTCACTCTACAGCCCAAGCTGTGTTCGCCAACAATGTTAAAATCGAAAAATAATGGCCGGAATGTTTGGAACGTATCGGTAAAAACACTATCTTAGCCCACAGAAATAGGAACCTGTTGAAGGTCAACCTAAAATTGACAAAAGGCCAGCCTAATAGGTAATGGCATCCGACAAAAGAAGTCGGAAAAAAGTTACAGGCGGAAGACAACAAAAAGTCTTCCGCCTTCTTTTGTGTTCGCTGTTTTTTTGTTACCTTTGCATCACTTTTTTCGCCTCGGGCGAACACAAACTACTTTATACAATGACAGCTAACAAGGATAACACAACACACACATCTTCTGCGTGGACAGAAGTCGGCTACAGTCCACTTTGCAGCAACCAGTTTTTGACCACACCGGTGTTCTTGCCGGGCGAAACGACTTTCTTCCTTTGCCGGGAAGACGGCGGGCGCAGACCGGTGAAACTCACTTTCGTCGTATTCAAGGCCCCCGATGCCGAAGAATGGGAAGACGATGCCATGGTGGGCGAGATGCTCGTGCAGGCACTTGGCGACGGCGATGAGGAGGTGGAGCCTGTCAGAGTGGTCAACCTGGGCATGCCGCCGGCCGAATTCATCCGGCTGGTGAATCAAACCGACGATGCTACGGTATTCAATATCAGCTGGCCTTACGGCGAAGTGGAGGTGGAAAAAGCCACCGTCACCGACGAGGGGTATCTCTTTCGTAAGGAAGATTTCGAGGCCGAAAAGGGTATCCGCTGCCGTCTTACACCATACGACGGGCATCCGTTCACCCTGACGCTGAAGATTCCGTTTGCCGGTTTTTCGCTCCGCAACGCCGATGGCAACGCTGTTTCCGGCGAAATGGAAGTGCCTTACGACGATGTGACGCGCTACACCTACGCCTTTACCGGCAGCGAGGCCAACGACCGCTTTTCCGTGTTGCTCGACGACGGGCGGCTCAACTATCTCTGTGTGCAGCGCGAGAATGGGCGGTTGGCCGTGCGCGATCTGCGCAACAAGTTGGCCGTAGTTGATGAAATCGGGGCTGAAGGACCGCTCAGCCAACTGCTCATGGGGGCACACACGGCCTTGGTGAAAAACCGGAACAACCGTTGGCGCATCTCACTGGCGGGCAGTCTGCCGACAAGCGAACCTGTTCCCGAATGCGAGCCCACAGCCTTGGTGCGCTATGCGTTCGGTCGGCTCACGGCCGAAGAATCCGAAGGTGAAAACGACTTACTGAAACAGCTCATGCAGTTGGAGGCGCATCTCGGATTCCAATGGTTTTGGTTGAAGGAGTCCGACTGGAGTTTTGAGCATCTTGACGGACTGCTCGACATGGCCGATCTTGACGACAATCCGGAGAAGATGATGCGCCAGGCCTTGCTTTACAACCGTTTCGAGCGTTTCATGCACAAACTCACGGCATGTTCATATTCTGCCATGAAGCCGATACAGGGCGACCGGCTTCAGGCACGCAACAACAAACGCAAGATAGCCCGCTGCGTGAAACGCATTGCCAATCATCGCAGTGATGCCGGCAGCAGCATTGTCACGCCGCCAAACAGTTATCAAGACGATGCCGACGACAACTTCCCGAACGATGCCGGCAGCAGTCTTTGGGCACTGGCGGAGGCCGATCGCCGCGAAATACTCACGCTCTTCTCGACCTTTCATCGCGACTTCATCGAGGCCCTTGAGGCGTGACCGGTGCGCCTGCAAACCTATGTGGGGGATTGTCTTCATTCCCTCCTGTTTGCTATTTATCATAAGGCGCGTTAGCTGTATAGCCGAAAATACAGAAAAAGAAGTGGCGGATTACCAATCATTTACCCCTTGCACAAGTGCTTGTTCCATCATTGGCGAATTTTGCCGTAGGCATGTTCGCCCGATAATGCCGGTGAGAATCCATCTCCGGAGGTGCCGGTTTCCAATCCGTTTGCTGCAAAGTCGTTCGCCCAACCGTCAACACCGGGAATGGTGCATGGCTGTTGCACGCATCGCGCGAAGACTTTGCACCACTTGTGCAAGGCCCATGCACAGATGGTGCAAGGGTCTCGCACAAAACATAAAACCGACAAACGACATTGCCCTCTTGCGAAAAACGAAATGCTGATGAGCCGGATGATGCAGAAGGATTGGCGCGATAGGCAGAAAGAATGCTTGCATATTCAGAAGAAAAAACGTAATTTTGCACGTAGAATCCGCCCCACACAGAAGCTTTATATATAAAAAGGTGGAACGAAACTTCAACACGACAGGAAGATGCAAATACTTCTGGCATGTGCCAAAATCATGAATGACAGTACGCCGGTGGCGACTCCTTTCGTCACCCGGCCGCACTTCGCCGACGATGCCGGCCGCTTCGCCGCCGAACTGAGCAGCTGGACCGTGGAAGAACTGGCGGCCGCCCTGCATTGCAGCGAGACACTGGCCAAAGAGACGAAAAAACGCTATTTGCAGTTTTTCGATGAGGGCGGACAGTTGCCCGCTGTGCTCGGCTATTACGGCCAAGCCTATAAATGTCTGCAAGCCGGGAGTTTTGACGAGGCGATGTTCCGTTTCGCACAAGACCATCTGTGGATCGCCTCCTTCCTCTACGGTCTGCTGCGGCCGCTCGACAGCATACATCCCTATCGGCTGGAAGGCAAAGTGACGCTCGAACAGGCAGGCGGCCTCAACATGTTCGGCTACTGGAAAAACAGGCTCACCGACTTGCTCATCGGGCGTGTGAAGGCCGACGACGGCGTGCTCGTACACCTCGCCACCGAAGAAATGGAGCATCTGTTCGACTGGAAACGGGTGCGCCGCGAAGTGCGCATCGTTCAACCGCAGTTCTTCGTCATTAAAAACGGCAAACTCAAGAATGTCACCGTCTACTCCAAAAGTTGCCGGGGAGCCATGACGCGCTTCATCATTGCCGGCGGACTGCAATCGCCTGAAGCATTGAAGGCATTCGAATATGAAGGCTTCGCTTTCACGGAAGCTTTCGGCGATGAGGAGCATCCGCACTTCATCGTCTGATGCCCGACCCACGGCTAAATCCTCACTGTGACAGCTTTCAGCCGTCAGGAATGTAAAATACTGTAAAACTTTTCCATCCGAGGCATCATTTTAAGCCCTTGACGCATTGCGGTTTCGACTTTTTTATTTATATTTGCAACATGGCGTGATGGCACGAGCTGCAAGCGAGCAGCAATGTGTGGGAGCATCCCGCAGGCAAGTTGCCACAGCCGACGAAATGAAACTCAAAGTTTAACAGAACAGACTAATAGTCATTTACAACATGAGACACATTCTGTATTCGCTACTACCGCTGTTTTTTTCCGTTACGGCGTTCGCCGGAGAGATCAACCAACAGAAGGCGAAAAAGATTGCGGAAGACTTCATGGCTGCACGCGGCAAGAGCGTGGAAAGCCGACAACAGCCCCATAAGGCCATAAGAAGACAAAGCAACCGTAACACGCGGAAAACTTTTTATTATGTATTCAATGCCGCTTCCGGCGACGGCTTCGTCGTGGTTTCGGCCGACGACCGCACCACACCGATACTGGGCTACGCCGACAAAGGCTCGTTCAGGGAAGACAGACTGCCCCAAAATGCGCGGGCCTTCCTGCAAGGCTACATCGACGAAATGGAGCGTCTCGACGCCCAAGGCACAAAGCCGGCAGTGGCGCAAGCCCCCTCCCGCCCCATCCGGGCCGGACTTCCAAATGCAGTGGAGCCACTGCTGAAAATGGAGTGGAACCAGTATGCCCCCTATAACGACCTGTGTCCCAACTACTTCACGTATGAGGGCGAACAGCTGCGCAGCGTGACAGGTTGCGTGGCCACGGCCGTGGCACAGATCATGAAGCATCACAGACACCCGGAAGCCACACTCACGGACATCCCTGCCCTGAGCTGCAAATATGTCACCGTAGACGGCGTGAAGAGCGTTTCGGTGCCCGCCATCGGGCAAGGCACACCCTTAGCCTGGGACAAGATGGTTGCCAACCATGAGGAAGGGGCCACATCACAGGCGCAAAACGAGGCCGTGGCCACCCTCATGCGATGTGTGGGACAGGCCGTGGGTATGCGCTGGGGCCGCATCTCAAATGCCGGAGGCACAGGCAATGTGACCGACGCATTGAAGTATCACTTCGGATATGACGACGGCGTGCGCGTAGTTTATCGCAGCCGCACCACCCGACGGGAGTTCACCGACACCATCTGTGCCGAACTGGCAGCCGGCCGTCCGGTGTTCATGGCGGCCTCCAACACCGGAGGCGGTCATGCGATGGTGATCGACGGATACACGGCCGACGGACTTTTCCACGTGAATTGGGGATGGGGCGGCAATGCCGACGGCAACTACGTGCTGTCGGTGCTCAACCCCGGCGACAACACGGGAGCCGGAGCCAGTCCCACAAGCGACGGCTATTCGCTCAACCAAAATGTCATCATAGGCATCCAGCCGCCCGACGGAGTGCCTTTCCACATCGACGAGACCAACGTGATGAGGAGTCATTTCTTCACCTTCAAAGAGGCGGAAAAGACCATCAGCTACGACTATTGGAATGCCACCTCGACCTCCATCGACGTGGAGTTCGGACTGGGGACGATAGCCCAAGACGGCTTCATCACACCCGTGTACACCTATTCGCACAAGGGCGTGGGTGCCACCAAGGGCTTTTGGGCATGGGACTTCTCGGTAGACGCCCTCTCGTCGAAACCCGGAGTGCATCGCGTGATTCCCATCTCCCGGCTCATAGGCACCACAAGGTTTTATCCCAATGTCGTGAATCCGCAGGAAAACTACACCGAAGTGACGGTGGCCGGCGACGGGACAATGCAGATGAGGCAGATGAGCGAACTCAACGACATCACCGTCGTACAAGTTGATTTCCCTGCCAATATGAAGCCCGATTGGCCGCAAAATGTCAAGGTGACCTTCGACCACAAAGGCAACGAAAGCTACCAGCCCGTTTACTTCTTTGCCAGCCGCACGCCCGACAAGGGGAAACCACGGAGTTGCACAGCCGTCACTTTTGCCAAAAACGGTCTTTCGGAGGGCTTGTTCTATTTCGTGCCCAACGCTGAAGGGATGTGGAATTATTGGCTTTCACTTGACAAGGAGGGCAAAGACCCCTTCTGTTCGGGTGGCATAAGTGTGGGCGAGGGCAACGATCCCATTGAAGATCCTGAGAATCCGGGGCAGCCGCCTTCGCCGCCAGTGGAGCCCGACCCTCCTCTTATTCCGGAAGACCCGAGGACATTGGCTTTCGCCGGCCTGCACGTGGCAAATTCGGAAGGAAGCCACTTCTATGGCAGCATCATGGAGGCAAGCATCAAGTTGCTCAACCGCGACTCCATCGACTATCAAGGTATGTTCAAGGTGGCTTTGCTGCTTGATGTCAATGAGGTGGTCGGCATGAAAGATGTCCCCGTCTTCATGCCTGCCAACACGCATGGGGAGACCCACCGGTTCCATTTCACCGACCTTGAACCCGGACGTGAATACATCCTGCGCATCACCTTTGCCGATGGCCGGGAGTTTGCATGGAGTCCCGTCTACACCTGTGTGCCCAGTGTGACCTGCTTCAATGCAGAAGGGCTGGTGCAGGTGATGCGGCAGGCGCCCACCATCAGCATACCCGCCAAAGCCACCTTCGTCGACATGCGCGGAGTGGCCGGGGTGAACGTGGTGCATCCCAATGACAATCCGAACACCGTCTATCTTGTTGACCTCAATGTGCCCGTGCCTGCAGGGTTGGAAGCGTGCAACGTGGTCAAGGGCTACAACATCAGCGAATTGAGGCTCACCGACGGTTACGATTTCTTTGTCAGTAGTTCCTTCTATGCCGACAAAGCGGTCTACACGCGCCGACGGTGGCTCGCTGCCAACGGGCAAAAGGGATGGAGCACCATCGTGCTGCCTTTTGAAGTGAACAGCCTCAAAAACGGAAACGGCACGCCCGTGAGTTGGGCTCGGTCGGCTAATGCCGCTCCGCAGGCCTTGCAGGTGAAACGCTACATGGGGAATGCCGGCAACTCGCTGCTCTTCAAGCACGTGACCGGAATGCAGGCCAACACGCCCTACATCGTGGCATGGGCAGGAGAACACAATGGCAACACCAACGCCACCACCGACAGAGAGGTGCAGTTTGTGGGTACCAATGTGCTCATCGATGCCTACGCCACTCCGGGAACAATCATCGAAGACTACGGTTTCCGCGGCGTGTTGTCGACCACCGACCTCGGCGAGGTCTACCGGCTCAACTCCGAGGGCAACGCCTTCGTCCGGACTGCCGGCCCCATCAATGCTTTCCGGGCCTACTTCCTCCGCAACCCTTCGGCCGGTGTCGGACTTTCCACACTGTCCATAAACCACTATGACAACGACCCTACGGACGTGGCCGATGTGAAGGCCGGTGAGCAGCAGCCGGCGGCGGACACCCCCATATTCGACACCACCGGCCGACAGGTAGGCACAGTGGGCGACTTCAGGCGGTTGCCCAAGGGCATCTATATCATAAAAGGTAGAAAGTTGGTAAAGAGGTAACTTTTCCGGCCCGTGACATGGAAGGCGTGTCACGGGCCTTTTTCGTGCCTTCCACCCGTTCTCCCCACCCTCCTCATCACTTTTCCGCTGCGTGATGCCCGTTTCTCGATTATTTTTCCAATATTTGCAAAGTGAAACAGATGATTATGGCCATGAAAAGGAATATGGGATGCGTGAAGTTTTTCGCGATGACAGTCTTTCTGCTGCTTTCGGTCATGATGGGCACCCGGGCACAAGTGGCCGGACAAGACACGTTGGCCGTGGGCGACTCGGCGGAAGTGGCCGACAGCCTTCCGGCCGTGCGCAAGCGGGTGGGCATCGTGCTGGCCGGCGGCGGAGCCAAGGGCATGGCCCACATCGGTGTGCTCAAGGTGTTGGAGCGGGCGGGCATCCCCATAGACCTCATTGCAGGCACTTCGATGGGCAGCATCATCGGGGGGCTCTACAGCATCGGCTGGAATGCGGCCGTAATGGACTCTATCGTGAGAAAGCAAGACTGGATGTTTCTCCTCACCGACAAGGAACACTACTACTCGCAAAATCTCTTCCACCGCGAACGGCAGAACACCTACCTGCTCACTCGTAGCTACACAGCCGGACAAAAGAATCTCTCGGAGCGCGGCGGTATCATCCGCGGCACCAATCTGGCCAAACTCTTCAACCGCCTGACCACGGGCTACACCGACTCGCTCGACTTCAACCGCCTGCCCATCCCCTTTGCCTGCGTGGCCACCAACATCGTCGACAACACCGAATATGACTTCCACAGCGGTGTGCTGGCCGAGGCCATGCGGGCAAGTATGGCCATTCCGGGTGCCTTCACCCCGGTCAGAAAAGGCGACATGGTGCTTGTGGACGGCGGTCTGCGCAACAACTATCCCGCCGATGTGGCCCGTTCGATGGGGGCCGACTACATCATCGGTGTCACCGTGCAGAGCCCGCCGAAGACCGCCGACGACCTCGTTTCGGGGGCGGGGATATTGGGACAAATCATCGATGTCAACTGCAAGAACAAGTATGCCGCCAACCTTGCCATCACCGACATAGCCATCAGGGTGAACACCGAGGGCTACAGTGTCGCCGGTTTCGCCCCGGCCGCCATCGACAGCCTCATCCGCCGGGGCGAGGAGGAGGCCATGAAGCATTGGGACGAGATTATTGCGCTGAAGCGGAAACTCGGAATCGGGGAAGACTACCGGCCCGCACGGCTGAGTCCGAAGCCCGAGGCCACGGTGCCCGTTGACTTTGCCGTGAAGGAGGCTGCCACACGACCGCCACACGACCGGGTGGTGGGCAGCGTAGGGGTGCGCTTCGACACCGAGGAAATGGTAGCCCTCCAACTCAACGGTGTCTACCGGTCGGCACGCCTGCCCGTGGACTTTTCGGCCACATTGCGCCTCGGCCGCCGCGTGATGGCCGGCGCACTGGCATCATGGATGCCGCACAAGTCGGCCAAAGTGGAACTGGGCTACACCTTCCGCCACAACGATATCGACATCTGCAACGCGGGGCACAACGATTACAAGGTGGTGTACAACCACCACCGGGCCAACCTGACGCTCGCGGGCATCAACATCCGCAATCTTGTGGCCGACCTCTCCGTGCGCTGGGACTACTACAACTACACCCAGCTGCTCATTTCGCGCAAGATGAGTCCCGGAGACATCACGCTCACCGATGACCACTACTTCAGCTACCATGCCAACGTGCATTATGACTCCGAGAACAACGGCCTCTTCCCCACCCGCGGTGCCCGGTTTGTAGCCGAATATGCATACGTCACCGACAACCTCGCCCACTACAACGGCCATGCGGGCTTCAGCGAACTGAGTGCACTGTGGCGCATGAGCTTCCCTATCACCAAGCAGCTCACCCTGCAGCCCATGCTCTACGGCCGGCTGCTCTTCGGCAGCGAGATACCCGATGTGCGGCGCAACATGATTGGAGGCCTGTGGTTCGGCCACTATCTCGAACAACAGATGCCCTTTGCCGGTCTCGGCCGCATCGAAGCCACCGACAACCAGTTTGTTGCCTGCCGGCTCAAGGCGCAGGCGCAGCTCACAACCAACAACTTCGTGCTGTTCAAAATCGTTGCGGCGCAGCATGGCGACCGCCTGCGCAACCTGCTCGACCACGGCCCCATGATGGGCTATCAGCTCGGCTACTACTACCGCACGATGTTCGGTCCCGTAGGTGCCGCTCTGGGTTATTCCTCCAAGGCCGATCGCCCCAACTTCTACATCAACATAGGTTTCGAGTTTTGAGCGGCGGCAGGTTCGGAAAGACTGTATGGACAAGCCGGGTGTGCCCGTTTACGACAGCCGCCAAGAAGGTCGGAAGAATGGTTAAAATAGTCTAATATAAACGGAGAAAATGTATGATTGTCAAATAAATATTATACATTTGTAGCATGAATATACGGTGATTTCGCCCTCCGGCATAAATCAATGCGGAGAAAGCGGAACCTTACACGCTATCGGAAGATGAACATAAACAAGCATAAAAGAATGGTCGTGGCATGGATGTTATTGGTGACATTCATGTCTGTGCTTGTGATTAAAGATTCTCACTTCCATCATGTGCCGGACAATGCCGTGGCATCGGCTTCCACCGATGGGTACGGGCAGACCGTGCAAGGGGCATGTTTTATTTGTGATTTCACGTTGCATAAGGCAGGCGTGGTGACAATGGCCGACTTTCATCCATTGCTCTGTTTCACCATCGTCACGCCATATACTTTCATTTCGCAGACTGTCTACCGCCATATTGATGCCGTAAACAGTCACTCTCCGCCTGCTGTGGCATAGAGAATCTTTCCATAGATTTGACTTTTTCCCGATTATTTCCGACTTCCAAGAGCCTCTTTTGTGGCCCTCTTGCCGGCATTGGTGTGCTTTGAGTCCACACCGGCCGCGTGCAGGCGGCTGTGGAGGTGCGGAAGTCCATATCAGCATTCATATTTTCAAGATGAAACGAAGTACATATATGTCTTGTGTATATGTGGCTTTCTGTCTGCTGTTGTCTGCCCTTGCTGTGCCTTCCAAGGCCGCGCAGACGGAGGTGAAAGCCCACACAGACAAGGCGTTGACGGCACCGGCCGACAGTGCGCGGGCCGCAAAAAAGAAACAGAAGGGCAAACTCCTGCTCGAAAAAGAACAGAACATCGGCGAAGTCGTGGTGACGGGCGAGCGCCGGGAGACAAGCGTCAACAGCGTGAGCAACCGGATATCCGAAACCATCATTGACCGGTCGATGGGCAAATCTCTGGCTTCCATCCTTGAGCACGTGAGCGGCGTGAGTTCCATACAGACCGGGACATCGGTGGCCAAACCCGTCATCAACGGCATGTACGGCAACCGCATCCTCATTGTCAACAACGGTGCGAGACAGACCGGACAGCAATGGGGACTCGACCACGCACCCGAAATCGACCAGAACAGCAGCGGTTCGATAGAGGTGGTGAAGGGTGCCGAGTCGGTGAGATACGGTTCGGAGGCCTTGGGTGGCATCATCGTGATGGAACAGAAGACCCTCCCCTACCGACAGGCAAAGGCCGAAGGCCACGTCAACACCCTCTACGGAAGCAACGGACAACGCTATTCGGTGGTGGCGCAGGCTGAGGGCACGATGCCTTTCGACCGCCGGTTGGCATGGCGGCTGCAAGGCACCTACGCCAACTCCGGCGACCGGAAGACGGCCCACTACCTGCTCAACAACACGGGTTTCCGCGAGCACGACCTTGCGGCCACGTTCGGCTATAAGTTCGATAACCTGCGTGTGGAGGGCTATTACAGCATGTACAACATGAAGACGGGTGTCATGCTCAGCGCCCAGTTGGGCAGCGAAGACCTGTTGAAGGAGCGCATCGCCCTCGGAAGGCCCATCGTGATAGATCCCTTCACGCGCAGCATAGGCTACCCGTTCCACCGAGTCGTCCACCACACGGCCATCGGCAAGGTCTACCTCGATGCCGGCCGATACGGCAACTTCTTCTGGCAGACGGCTTTCCAGAGCGACGACAGAAAAGAAAACCGCATCAGGCGTATGAACCACTCGGACATTCCGGCCGTGAGTATGCACCTCACCTCGTTTCAAAACCTGTTGAAGTGGAACCTCTCCTACGGCCGGTGGGACACCGAGGCGGGCGGCTCCTATCTGCACATACGCAACAAGAATCAGGAGGGTACGGGTGTCGTGCCGCTCATCCCCAACTACACCGAATATGACTTGGGGGCCTACGCCATACAGAAATACCGCCTCGGGGCATGGAATGCCGAGGCCGGCATACGCTTTGACAATCAGGAGACGCGGGCCGCCGGTTACGACTACACGGGCCGCCGCTACGGAGGGCATCACACCTTCAGTAACCTCTCCTACGACCTGGGGGCCAACTACCAGCCTTCGGAGCGGTGGAAGTTCACCTCCAATCTCGGACTGGCGTGGCGCGCCCCCCATGTCTACGAGCTCTACAGCAACGGCAACGAACTCGGCTCGGGCATGTTTGTCATGGGCGACTCGGCCATGCACTCGGAGCAGAGCACGAAGTGGATCACTTCGGCCAACTACAGGGGCCGCCTCGTCAGTGTGCGTCTCGATGCCTACCTGCAATGGATCAATGGCTACATCTACGACGAGCCCACCCACCAATACATCACCGTCATCTCGGGTTCGTATCCGCTTTTCAAGTACAAGCAGACCGATGCCTTCTTCCGCGGTGTGGATCTCGACGTGAGGGTGAAGCCCGTGGAGCATCTCGAATATCACCTGCTGTCGGCCTTCATCTGGGCCAACGAGCGGAAGACCGACGCCTATCTGCCCTACATCCCCTCGGCACGCATCGACCACGACCTCACTTGGGAGGGCATCAGGCTGGGCGGCATCAGCCTCTGGGCGCAGCTGAAGCACCGGTTTGTGGCCAAACAGCGGCATTTCAATCCTGCCAGCGACCTCATCCCCTTCACGCCTCCCTCCTACAGCCTTTTCGGTTTCGAGCTCGGAGCCGAATGGAATGTCGCGAAAGGCAGCCATCTCCGTCTCCTGCTTGCCGCCGACAACCTCTTCAACAAGGAGTATAAAGAATACACCAACCGTTCCCGCTACTATGCCCACGACATGGGGCGCGATGTGCGTTGCACGGTAGGATGGTATTTCTGAAGGTTTTTTAGGAGGGCTTTGTTTTAGGAGTTAAAGGGAGTTAAGGAGTGAAAGGGAGTTAAGACAATAGTCTTTCCTCTTATAAGGCTCCTACTCAATTCTCTGTCATTCAGACTATTGTTGTCATTTCTTTAACTCCTAATATAAAGGAAAAAGGTGCTGTCTCAACTCCCTTTCACTCCTAACACAAAGGAAAAAAGGTGCTGTCTTAACTCCCTTTAACTCCTTAACTCCCTTTAACTCCTATACACACAATAACCCATTTAAACCAATATGAAAATGAAAAGAAACGTATTGAAATCAGCCTTGACGCTGCTCTGCGCAGCGTTGTTTGCCGTGTCGTTCAGTGCTTGCAGCAACGATCCGGACACGCCTGTAAACGAGAACGACAAAAAACTGCATGAAGACCCGGCCAAAGTGACCATCGAACTCGTAGAATGCCACATGCACGGCTCATGGAACAAAATCGAGACCAATGGAGGCCCTCACCAGAATCCGGAGAGTAAGGCCAAATATCTGAAGCGCATTCAGGAAATCACCTACGAGGTGAAGCCCGGAAAAGGTTGGACGCTTGCCGAAGGCAGTCGCGACAAGTTCTATGTCATCAAGGCCGAAGACTATGGCAAGCCGGGCGACCCCAACCCCGCTCCCATCTATCTGATGTTCATCAAATACTACAACAACAAGGGTGAACTGATGAATAATCAGTTTGTTGAGAACGGACAGGATGCCATACACCAGCACTTCTTCACCGTGACCAACATCAAGTCGTTGCTCACCGAACAGCCCGAGGCCGACACGGAGACCACCAACTACATAGAATATAAATATGTGGACACCACGCCTTGGAACGAAACCTTCCACAGTGGAAAGGCCCAACTCACCGGAAAGACCAACCCCATCGGCCTGAAAGGTGCCATCAGATTCTTGAAAGACCGGGTGACGATGGACTTGAAAATACGTCTGTATCATGGCTATCAAGGGAAGAAAGACGCCAAGAGCGGCACGTTCAATCCGTTCTACAAACCTTCGGCCCTGCAAATTCAGCGTGGCACTTGGGACATCAACATCAACGTTCCAGTTGTGGTCTATGCCAGCCGGGCCGACGAGATCGCCGAACTGGATGAGAACATGGACTTCGACAAGATACCCGAAAACAGTTTGAGCGAAGGTAGCAACAAGTTCTTGCAGGCCATCATGAAAGCCTTTGGCATCTCTTGGAAAGAGGCACTGATGGATTACCACAAGGTGTACTACACCGCCGGCGACACCGAGTCGGGAGCCATTTGGTTATAAGGTTCACCCGGTTATTCCGTATTTTCACAATAGCAAAAGGAGCACCGGTGTGCTCCTTTTTTGTGCCCTTAAAAGCGGAACGGTGGATAACTGACGGGGAAGTGAATACGGACCTTGGGCACGCACCGACAACGATCGGTGAAAGGCGGCTCCGAAAAACGCGGATGACGGTGAATAATATGGACAAAAGTGCGTCCGCCAAAAATCTCCAACCGGAACGGAAAACCGACTTTAAACCGCAGGAAAAGCCTTGCGATTTTCTCGTTCAGTCTCTTCGAGTCTGCGAAAGAGCCACAGTTGAAAGCTAAAAGGGCCACAGTTGTGTCGCAACTGTGGCCCTTTTTCAAGACCGTTTGGACCCTTTCAGGCCTGTTTCCGGCATCAAATTCGTGTCTGTAAAATTCAAATGGCTGACTGTCAGTGTTTTGGAAACATCGCCAAAATTTGCTCATTTGCAGCCGAGTGGTTGTCGGTTGCAAATATCGCAAGCACAGAGGCCGAAAACGAACAAATAGTTTAACAATCCGTTCCATCCGGAATGTCTCTCTACCGCACATCGGCTAAGCCCTTCCTTGCCCCTTATGCCCTCTTCTCCTGTGGAGACGCTTAAAAGCCCCCCGGCCTCTGTGCCAAAAAGGCTTAGGCTTTTTCGCGATTTCCAAAGGTTCGCATATAGGCCGGAGAGGGCTTCCGTCAGTCAAGCCCAAAGAGCGTTTTCAGTCCGCCGTCGACTCCCGAAAAGCCCATAAAGGCCAGTGAAAGCAGGCCTGCTGTGACGAGCACGATGGCCATGCCCTGCATACCGCGGGGTATCTTCACCAGCGATTGCTGTTCGCGCAGACCGGCAAAGACGATCAGGGCCAACGCGAAACCGAGTGCCGTGGAAAAGGCGTAGACCACGCTTTGCAGCAGGTTGAAGTCTTTCTGAATCACGAGGATGGCCACACCGAGCACAGCGCAGTTGGTCGTGATGAGCGGCAGGAAGATGCCCAAAGCCTGATAGAGGCCGGGGCTCACTTTCTTCAAGATGATTTCCACCATCTGCACCAGTGCGGCTATCACGAGGATAAAGGCCAGCGTCTGGAGGTACGCGAGGCCGAAGGGGTTGAGCACGTAGGTCTGCACGAGCCATGTCACGATGGTGGCCAGTGTCAGCACGAAGGCCACAGCAGCACCCATGCCCATCGCGGTGTCCACTTTTTTGGAGACACCGAGGAACGGACAGATTCCGAGAAACTGGCTCAGAATGATGTTGTTGACGAAAATGGCCGAAATAAATATCAATAAGTATTCCATGTTGTGAGATTCTGAATGATAAGAATGAGGGATTCGGCCCCTGCGAAACGGGGCCGGACTGCCCGCCTTTACTTCTTGGCCACCTTATTAAATATGGCGATGAGATAGCCCAAGGTGACAAAAGCACCCGGGGGCAGGACAAAGAGCAGGATGTTGGTGGACTCAGGCAACAGACCGATGCCGAAAATGCTGCCTGCCCCCAGCAGCTCGCGCACCATGCCCAACAGGGTGAGGGCACAGGTGAAACCGAGGCCGATGCCCAGTCCGTCGAACAGACTGGCCACGGGTGTGTTCTTGGCCGCAAAGCTCTCGGCACGCCCCAAGATGATGCAGTTGACCACGATCAACGGGATGAAGATGCCCAGCGACTTGTTGATGCTGTCGGGGGCGTAGGCACTCATGAACATCTGAAGCATGGTGACGAAGGCGGCTATCACCACGATGAAAACCGGAATGCGCACCATGTCGGGCGTGACACGCTTGATGCACGAGATGACAAAGTTGGTACACACAAGCACGGCCATCGTGGCCAGTCCCATCGACAGACCGTTGATGGCACTGGTGGTGGTGGCCAGTGTGGGACACATGCCAAGGAGGAGCACAAAGGTGGGATTCTCCTTGATAAGACCATTGAGGAATATCTTGAAATTGCTCATAACTGTTCGTTGTTTATCCTTTCTTTACTTTGGAAGCGCCGCTGTTGCCGTCGATGCGTCTCTTGGCATAGACGGCGTAGGCCTGATTGACCGCCTTGAGGAAGGCGCGGCTCGTGATGGTGCTGGCCGTGATGGCATCCACGGCATTGCCCCCCTTGTCGTCCTTGCTCACATGCAGGTCGCCCGTGGCAGGCGACTTGCCGATGATGCTGCCCTTGCCGTCTTTCTGGAACCACTTGTCGGCCTTGGCCCCCAGCCCCGGGGTTTCGGAAGCCTGAAGAATGGTGTAGCCGAGGATGTCGCCCTTGGGGCCGAAGCCCACCAGCACCTTCAGGTCGCCGCCAAAACCGCCCGTGGTGCTCTCCACGGCGGCCCCGAGCGAACGGCCGGCCCGGTCGCTGCACCGGTGGATGACGAAGGCCAGTTGCTTGCCGTCGACCGTCTCCACGGCCTCTTCAGGTGCAGCCACTTGGAGGTTGTCGCTGCCCATCACGCTCTTGATGCCCGCAGCCAGCGTCTTCTCCGCCTTGGTTGCTATGGGGCCTTCGGTGATGTGGTTCACGTAGGCCAGCACGGCTCCCATGACCAAGGCCACACCCACCAGCACGATAACCATATTGGGCAATGTTGATTTCAATTTTTCCATTTTGCTGATTGAAGTTTTGTAGTTACACGTTTTCCGCCGCGGTCAGTTCTTCGCCGGCACCTCGCCGAAGCGTTTGGGCTTGACATAGGTGTTGATGAGCGGCGTGAAGGCGTTCATAATGAGAATGGCAAACGACATGCCCTCGGGGTAGCTTCCCCAGTTGCGGATGACCACGGTGATGAGACCGATGGCCACACCATAGATGAGTTGTCCGCGGGCTGTCATGGGTGAGGTCACATAGTCGGTGGCCATGAAGATGGCTCCCAGCATCAAGCCGCCGCTCATCACCTCCGAGAAGGGGTCGGCATAGACAGGATTGGCCAGATGCAGCAGGCCGCAGAAGACAAACACCGTGCCGATGATGGACAGGGGGATGTGCCAAGTGATGATCCGCTTCCAGAGCATGTAGGCCAAGCCGAGCAGCAAGGCCAGTGCACAGATTTCGCCCACAGTGCCCAAACCCAACGTGGGGTTGGTGCCGAGCAGCATCTGCGTGGCCGATGGCAGGCGGTCGAGCACCGATGCGTCGCCCGTCTTGATGGCCTCTTTCATGATGGCCAGCGGCGTGGCTCCGGTCTGCGCGTCGAGATAACTGCTCCACTGTCCGGCCACGGGCCACGAGGTCATCTGTGCCGGAAAGCTCACCAGCAGGATACAGCGCCCCACCAGAGCGGGGTTGAAGGGATTGCAGCCCAGTCCGCCGAAGGTCATCTTGCCCACCCCGATGGCGAAAAGCGCACCGAGCATGATGATCCACAAGGGCAGATTGCCGGGCAGATTCATGCCCAAAAGCAAACCGGTGACGATGGCCGAACCGTCGGTGAGGGTCGGCTCCCGACGCAGAATATATTTGGTGATGGCCCACTCAAAGAACATGCAGGCGGCAACACTGGTGAGCAGCACGACTGCGGAGCCGAGTCCGAAGTAGACAAGCGAGACGAGGATGGCAGGCATGAGGGCGATGACTACGCCAAACATGTTTTTCTCCACACTGTCGGTCCCGTGGGCATGCGGACTTAAAGATACGATTAGTTTTCCCATTGTATGATGTTCGATTTTTCCGATGATAGAATGATGCCGGCCGTCAGGCACCGGCAACCTTGGCCTTGGCTGCTTCGGCCTCGGCACGGGCCTTGGCCGCGCGTGTCTTGATGATACCCATCACAGCCCCCTTGCCCTGCAAGATGTTGTCGAGCAACGGGCGGTGGGCAGGACACGTGAACTGGCAACTGCCGCAGGCGATGCACGACACCACATCTTCCGCCTCCAGCCGTTCGTGCTCCTTGAGCGACGACAGCGTGGCCAACAGATAGGGTTCGAGGCCCATGGGGCACACCTGCACGCACTTGGCACAGCGTATGCAAGGCTGCACGGGCTTGCGCCGGGCGTCGCTCTCGGTGAGCACGGTGATGGAGTTGGTGCCCTTGCACACCGGCACGTCAAGGCTCATCACGGCCTTTCCCATCATGGGGCCACCCGCAAGCACTTTGTTGTCGCCCTCGGGCAGTCCGCCGCAAAGGTCGATGAGTTGGCCGAAGGTGGTGCCCATGCGCACCAGAAAGTTGCCGGGCTGTTTCATCTGTTTGCCGGTCACGGTGGTGTAACGCTCGAAAAGCGGTTTGCGTTTCATCACCGCCTGATACACGGCAAAGGCCGTCCCCACATTCTGCACGATGCCCCCCACATTGACGGGAATGGCGGGTGGGGCCGGCACCTGACGGCGGATGACGGCATCCACAAGCTGCTTCTCGCCACCCTGCGGATATTTCTGTGCCAGCGGCACGATCTCCACGCGCGGATCACCGGCCGTAAGTTCGGTGAGCAGGCGGATGGCCTCGGGCTTGTTTTCCTCGATGCCGATATAGCCGCGCTCCACTTTGGCGGCTTTCATGAGCAGGTCGAGACCCACGAGAATCTCACGGGCGTGCTCCATCATGAGCCGGTAGTCGGAGGTGATGTAGGGTTCGCACTCCACGCCGTTGAGTATCACGCATTCGGCTTTGGCCGTGGGCGGCGGACAGAGTTTGATAAACGTGGGGAAGCCTGCGCCACCCATACCCGTCACACCGGCCACTTTCACGCGGTTGACAATCTCCTCGGGTGTGAGCTCGGGGTGCATATCGAGCGTCTCGAGCGTCTCGGAGCGGTCGATGCTTTCCTCCCACTCGTCGCCCTCCACATTGATAATGATGACAGGCTGACGGTAGCCGGTGGCATCGACGCTCGTGTCGAGTTTGAACACCGTGCCCGACACCGAACTGTAGACGGGGGCGCTGACGAAGCCCGAAGCCTCGGCTATGAGTGTGCCCACCTTCACTTTGTCGCCCCGGCCCACCACAGCCTTGGCCGGAGCGCCGATGTGCTGGCCCAACGGGAAGATGGCCCGTGTGGGCAGGGGGGCCACCCGGGTGGGCATGTCGGCCGTGAGTTTGTTCTCGGCGGGATGCACACCGCCTATTCTGAATGTATGTAATTTCATGCTTGAGGTTCCTCCTTGACGGTTTCTTTGACATTGACTGCGGCCACGGTCTCTTGTTTCGGTGCGCTTTCTTCGGCCGGCCGGGGCTTGCGCACGGGGAAGTTGACCTTGATGATGGCCCCCGTGGGACACACATCCACACACTTGGTACACAACCGGCACTTGTTGAAGTCGATGTAACTCAGGTTGTCGGTGATGGTGATGGCATCAAACTTGCACTCCTTTTCGCACTTTCCGCACCCGATGCAAGCCACCTCACAGGCTTTTTTGGCCACTGCTCCCTTGTCCTTGTTCACACACTGCACATACACGCGCCGGCCTTTCGGCCCCTTCTTGCGCAGTTCGATGATGTGACGCGGACAGGCTTTCGCACAGGCTCCGCAGGCCGTACATTTGTCTTCGTCCACCTCGGGAAGTCCCGTCTCGGGATTCATGTGGATAGCATCGAAGTTGCAGGCCGCCACACAGTCGCCACAGCCCAGACAGCCATAGCCGCACCCCGTTTCGCCAGCACCGGCCGAGTGCATGGCTGCACAGGTGCGCAGACCGTCATACTCGGCGATGCGCGGCCGATGCTCGCAAGAGCCGTTGCATCTCACTACGGCCACCCGGGGCTCGCTCGCAGCCACAGCCATGCCCAGCAGGTCGGCCACGCGGCCCATCACCTGCTCACCGCCAACGGGACAGAACAGGCCGTCGATAGACCCACCGTCGGCCCCCTTGACGAGTGCCGAGGCCAGTCCCGAACAGCCCGGAAAGCCGCAGCCGCCGCAGTTGGCACCGGGAAGCACCTCCTGCACCTGCCCCAAGCGGGGATCTTCTTCGACGGCAAACTTCTTGGATACGAGAAACAGCACCAGCGCTGCAACCAGCGCGATGGCTCCAAGTACCAAGACCGCAATCAACATAAAATTCATAATACTTTTTTATTTGTTTTAGTTATAGACCGATGATTTCCGTTGTGTTGTCCGCGTCCGTTGTCCGTGCCGGTTCACACGCCGCGGAATGGTGTCAGAGAGGAGATTTTTCCAGTTGGAATGTCACGTGCCGGTTTATCTTGCCGCGCAGCAGCCAGACCACCAGATAGTAGGGAACAAGCACACCCAGTGCCGAGAGAGCCGCCCAACCGTCGCTGCCCGTAAGCAGCCGCACGGCCACGAGGGCCGCCATCATCAGTGCCAGCGGCAGCACGTAGGCATAGAGACCCGCCGTGAAGCCCACACTCCTGTCGGCCAAGATCACCACACTATCGCCCGCATGGTAGCGGCCGGAGCTGTCGCCCACATCGATAATCTTGTCTTGGGCCTCTGCGGAATGGCAGTGGGATGCCACCCGACAGGCGGCACAGCCGTCCGACTGGCGTATGCGCACATGCACACATCCCGGCTCCACCGACTCCACGACCCCATGATGTTTTATCTTGGCATCCATGATTTGATTTGTTTCTTCGTTGTTCGCACGCTCCACCGAAAGTATTGTTTTGCAAACTCGGTGTTGCAAATGCAAAGTTAATGCTTTTCCACCAAACCCGCAAGCGTTCACGGCAAAAAATCGTTGACGATGCATAAATCTTGCATCTTAAACCGTGTTTCCCATTGAATGATGATTGTTTGACATAAAATAAACGTTAAATCTTATGTTTTAAAACTCCCGGACTTGACACATTAAGATTTTTTTCTTTACCTTTGCAAATAGAAAGCAGTCTCACACAGGCTAATAAACACTCAAATATCCAATATCTAAATCTCACTTCCATCATGAACATCGACAAAACTGAAACCGACATGCTGACCATCTACGTGGACTTTTCACGCTCCTCGTTGGATGACGACACCCGAGACAACATCGTCTTGGGAGGGGAAATTTGGTACAACTGATTCTGACAAATGACACTTATACGGCATTCCCGTAAACAAAAACAAAGAGGATATGGCTTACGGGCCTATCCTCTTTTTTATTGACAGACAGCGACATGGCGCGAAAAAAGATATACCGGTGTACCGCCTGCGGCTATGAGGCCGACATCTATGAGGGCCGTGGATTCATGGGCCAGCACATCGCAACGATGGCTTGCCCCGACTGCCACACGCTGCAACCGCTCGTGGTGGGAGGCGTGATAGGCGACTCGGCACCATCGTTCAGCAGCGAAGTGGGCCGCCTCTGCCTCAGGTGCGGCAGTGCCCGCATAGCCAAATGGGACGGCCACACCTGTCCGCGCTGTGGCGGAACCATGACCGACACCGGCCGCTACGAGTTCTGGACATGAGGTGCGAGAGCTCCCCCAGCCTGCTTCTCGGCACCCGGGTCTTTCTGGTCTGCCGATGTTTGGTAGAGAGACATCCGGATGGATAACTGTCAAACTATTTGGTCGTTTTGCGCCTCTCTGCTTGAGATATTTGCGACCGACAACCCACCCGACGTAAATAAGCGATTCTGGAGACATCTTCAAAACGCTGACAGTCAGTCGTTTGAATTTTACTGACACCTATTGGGAGCCAAAAATGATTCTGAAAGAGCCCTGGCGGGATTACAAAAGGGCCCCAGTTGTGTCGCAACCGTGGCCCTTTCGGCATTCAACTGTGGCTCTTTTGCAATTCCGGAAAACCGAAATGAGAAAACCGGCAGACTTCTTCGGTGTTTTAAAGCCGGTCTTCCACTCTGGTTGGAGGATTTTGGTAGACGCGTGTTCGTCAATATTATTCACCACTGTCCGATAACTTGCAAAGACAGCTTTTATAGGTGTAGGTAAGGAGCAGGGGCACTTCCCCATCGAATATCAACTGTTTTACTATTTGCGCATCAGGTGTTTTCGTGTCTCCTTGTCGAAATGCTCGATAGCGTAGCGCAGCATGGTGCGCGGCATCTCGCTGCGGTGGGTCTCCACAAAATCGTACAATCGCCGGTGGTCGCGCTTGCCGGCTTCCCGAAGCATCCACCCCACCGCCTTGTGCATCAGGTCGTGGGGATGGTGGAGCAACTGTAAGGCCAACCGATAGGTGTCATCGAGTTCGCCGACTTTGATGAGCGCGTAGGTAGAGACGATGGCTATGCGGTTGTCCCAAAGCAAGTCGCTCTCCGCCAACCGATAGAGGACATCGCGCGGACGGCCTATCAGGTAGCGGCCCACCACCTGCGGAGCCGAGAGGTCGACAAGATCCCAGTTGTTGATGCGCGCGGAATGTGCCAGATAGAAGTCTACCAACCTCCCCCACTCCTGCTCCGCCGCCTTCTTTTCGGCAGGAGGAGTCTGCCGGCGGGCCAATGTCTTTTGGCAGCGTTCGGCCTGCATCACCAAGATAAAGAGCGCACAGGTCCTCATCTCGTGCCATTCGCCGGCCAGCAGGCGGTCGATGTCGGCCATGCTGAGGTCGGCAAACCGTTTGGCCACGGTTCTGATGTCGGGCACCACCACACCTATAAACTTATCTCCCTCGCCGTATTCTCCTTTCCCGGTCTTGAAAAACCGGGGCAGAAGCAGACGCTTCTCTTCGTTGACAAAGGTTGACAATGCCTTGAAAACCTCTTTCGTAATATCTTCCATACTGCGTTGACAATTTTATATTCGATGAAATTTCTTCTTCAAGAATAGTCGGACACGATGATACGGCAAAGGTATGAAAAAAGGAAATATGCCCCAAAGGTTTCATGGCAAATCTTTCCGAATCTTCCTTAATAGCTCTTTGCGCTATGTTCCATCATGGTTACATTGCGCAAAATAGGTGAAAACATGTTACGGCAGGCAAAGAATGTGATAGAAATTATAGCTATCTTTTCGCACAGTCGGCATAAATTTGCAGACAAAAGAAAACGACAGAAACTTATGGTTAAAGAATCATTTTAATTGATTTCTCACATGAAAAACTTGCAAACATCAGTTGGAAAACTCTTGCTGTCTGCTGCCATGACGCTCTCGTGCGCGGTGGCGATGGCGCAAAACAAGGTGACGGGAACCGTCATCGACGACAAGGGCGACCCCATTATTGGAGCCACCGTGCGTGTGAATGGCTCAAAGGAAGGCACAGTCACTGATCTTGACGGCCATTTCAGTCTCTCGGCTGCTCAGGATGCCAAGCTCAGCATCTCCTACGTGGGCTATGTGACCCGCGAAGTCGACGTAAAGGGCACGACACCGGTCAAGGTGGTGCTCTCCGAGTCGGCCAAATCCCTCAACGACATTATCGTCATCGGTTACGGCATCCAGAAGAAAGCCGACCTCAGTTCGGCTATTGCCGTGCTCGATGCCAAGGAAATCACCAAGACCCCGGGTGGTCTTTCAGCCGGCTTGCAGAGTCAGGTGCCCGGTGTGCAGGTGACCAACGGCCGCATCCACATACGTGGTGTGGGATCCATCAACAACACCGACCCGCTCTATGTGGTCGACGGAATGATTGGCGGAGCCGTGCCCGACGAGAACGACATCGCCTCCATACAGGTGTTGAAGGATGCCGCCTCTTGTGCCATCTATGGGGCACGTGGTGCCAACGGTGTCATCGTGCTTACCACCAAGCGCGGCAAGGCCGGCAAGACCACCGTCGACTATAACGGCTATCTGGGCTGGAAGACATTTACCAACGAAATAGACTTGCTCAACGGGCGGCAGTTGGCTGAGCTCATCAACGAGGAGATGTACAACATCAATCCACAACGCACCGACTACATGAAGGGACTTTCCGACCCGGAAGCCATCGGCGAGGGCTACAACATGTTCAAGGCCATCACCCGCACGGGCTCCTACCAGAAGCACAACGTGAGTGTCAGCGGCGGTTCAGAGAACGCCAACTTCCGTGTCACGGGCATCTATGGCAACGACAAATCGCTCTACGTGAAAGAAGGTTCGGAAAACTTTACCATGAACGTGGTGTCCGATTTCAAGAAGGGTATCTTCGGTTTCGGGGAAACCGTAACCATCGGCCGCAACTTGAACCACAACACTGATATGCTCAAACTCATCAGCATCAAGTGGAGTACGGCTTGCCCCATCTACGACCCACAGGCTCCCACGGGCTATGCCGGTGCCTCGCTGGGCACGGATATGGAAAACCCGCGTGCCACGGCCGACAACACTTGGCATCGCAATGAGACTAACACCATGACGGGCAATGCCTGGCTGACGGTTGAGCCCATCAAGGGACTGGTGTATAAGTTTAACTTCGGGGCCGACCTCTACCGCTTCAACAGCCGCAGCTATGTGGCCGACTACTACGTAGGCGACTACCAGAAGAATACGCCCGACACCTACTCGATGGGCAACAACCGCAGCAACCGCTTCCTTTACGAGCACACGCTGACCTATGACAAGGCGTTCGGCGACCATCGGCTCAACTTCATGGCGGGCATCACCTCCGAAGAGACCAAGGGCTACGGCTTCAATGCCAGTGCCCGGGCCATGCCCGGCAGAGAGGTGCTCATACTCGGCGCGACACAAAAGGCCGATTCTAAGGAAGTGGGCAGTTCGGAATTGCACAACTCGATGTATTCCTATCTGGCACGTGCGATGTACAGTTATGCCGGCAAATACATGCTGACGGCCAACTTCCGACGCGACGGAAGCTCCAATTTTTCCAAGGCCAACCGTTACGGAAACTTCCCTTCTTTCTCGGCTGCATGGCGTGTGAGCCAGGAAAAGTTCATGAAGAGCCTCACCTGGCTTGACGACCTGAAGCTGCGGGCAAGCTGGGGCAAGCTCGGCAATGCCAACATCAGCCCTTATCAGTATCAGTCCACCGTGTCATTCAATGCCGTGCGCTACTACTTCAACGATGTGGAGCACACCGGCGCACTGCCCATGACACCGAGCAATCCCGATGTAAAGTGGGAAGCTTCCACCTCCACCGACATCGGTTTCGACCTCACCATGCTCAAGAACAGACTCTCCCTGACAGCCGACTACTATCGCAACAAGACACAAGACATGCTCGTCAATGTGCCCATTGCCCGTGCCGCAGGCTATATCGACGCTTTCCCCACCATGAATGCGGGCAGCATCGAGAACAAAGGGTTCGAACTGGTAGCCACTTGGCGCGACCACATCGGTAGCAACTTCGACTACAGCGTGTCGGCCAATCTCTCCACTGTGAGCAACAAAGTGCTCGGTTTGGGGGCTAACAACGAAATCTTTGCTGCCAACAATGTGACTTGTACCCGTGTGGGAAACTCCATCGGACAGTTTTGGGGCTACAAGACGGCGGGGCTGTTCCGCAGCGATACCGAAGCAGCCTCCTATGTCAATGACAAAGGCGAACGCTTGCAGCCTGCCGCCAAGGCCGGCGACATCAGGTTTATCGACCTCAATGGTGACGGTGTAATCAATGCCGGCGACCAGACTTTCATCGGAAATCCTATCCCTTCGTTCTCCTATGGCTTCAGCGTTGAGGCGCAATACCGGGCCGCCATCGGCACCTTCGACTTCTCGATGGTCTGGAACGGTTCGCAGGGCAACGACATCTACAACAACACCCGCTACTATGGTGAGGGGATGTATCACAACTACGCCTGCTTCAGTTCCACGCTCAATCGCTTCCGGGCCGAGGAACTGACCTTCGTCAATCCTGTTTCGGGCAAGACCACTGTTTATCCCAAGAACACCGAGACTGACATGCCACGTGCCGCCTATGGCGATCCTAACCAGAACATGCGGCAGAGCGACCGCTATGTGGAAAACGGTTCCTACCTGCGACTGAAAACCATCGTGCTGGGCTACACCATGCCCAAAGACTGGTGCCGGCGTGTGTATATGGAGAACATGCGCTTCTATGTGGGTGCCAAGAATCTCTTTACTTTCACCGGCTACACCGGTTACGACCCGGAAGTGGGCGACCAGGACTCCTCGGGCACCAACCTCACACGCGGTGTGGACGGACTGACCTCATGGGATCTCACGTTTCCCAACAACAAGGAGTTCTACATCGGTCTCCAGTTGACTTTCTAAGCCCGTGAAAAAGAATCAACCATCAATCAAAACAACGACATGAAACAACATATCACCAAAATCATTGCTGCCGTCTGCATCTGCACGGCCATGACAGGCTGTAAGCCCGATATGGATATCAACAATCCGGCTGAGGCTTCCACCGACAACTACTATAAGAAAAAAAGCGAACTCGAAAACGCCCTCATCCCGGCCTATCAGGCCCTTATCGGGCGCAAACAGGGAGGATACTGTTTCACCACGCTCTTCACCCTTCTCGCACCGGGCGACGATTTCCGCCGCACCTACAAGTGGGCGGCCATGTATCAAGACACCTACAACACCCCTGCCAGCGACGAGGCCGCCAAAGGCCCGTGGCAAGACTGGTTCAACGGCATCATGGCGGCTAATCTCGCCATTGACAAAATCAACCAATTTAACGACAAGAGTGTATCGGCCGAGGAACTGAATACGATGCTTGGACAGGCACTGTTCCTGCGTGGATTATTCTATCTCAATCTCGCCTCCATCTACGGAGAGACCATTCCCCTCTACGATCACGCCATCGCCACCCGCGACGACTACTATCCCGGCAATGCCGAGAAGGGAGCTGTCTATGCACAGATTGTGGCCGACTTCACCAAAGCCGCCGAACTGTTACCTGTGCGCAGCAAGTTCTATAGTAAGGCCGACAATATCGGCCGTGCCACACAGGGCTCCGCACTGGGCTTTCTGGCCAAGGCCTACCTCTGGCGGCCCATCATTGAGAAAGGCCGGGAGGCGGAATATGACAAGGCACGACCCGTGCTCAAACGCATCATCGACAGTGGGGAATACGAACTCAATGCCAATTTCCGCGACAACTTCACCAACGATCCGAAGAAGGAGAATGGTAAAGAAAGCATTTTCGAGGTGCAGATGCACAACGGCAATAGCTGGATGGGAGGCGACCTGAGCGACTCGTGGCGATGGATCAACATCGGACTGCCCGACGGGACGGGTGGATGCTGGTGGAATCTGGCACCCACTAAGATGGCCTACGATGAGTTTGAGGAGGGCGATCCGCGGCGATACATGACACTCTGGTGTCCGGGAGGAGCTACGTTTACCGACAGTAAGGGGAAAATCGTTACCTTCGAGATGATGAACGAGAAGTGCTCTTCAGACAAAGACCTCTATGGCACACGCAAAGCTTGTCCGGACGTGAACATCTCTGATGCCGACGACGATTACAACGATCCCCTCATGCGCTATGCCGACATTCTGCTCATGTATGCCGAATGCCTTCATGCTGCGGGCAAGGACGGTGCGGACATCAGCGACCGGGAGGGGGCCAAATACTGGATTCAGCAGGTGCGTAACCGTGCCAACAACGTGGTGCCTACCGAGCAGGCGCATTTATGGTATCAGCACTCACCCGGCAAACTGCCCACTGTAGACGAACTTCTTGCCGCTGCTCCCATCATCAATGGTTTCAAGATGGACAACGTGATGAATCTCATCATGCACGAACGTTGTGTGGAACTTATGGGCGAATACTACCGATACTTCGACCTCATGCGCTGGGGCATGAAAGACCCGCAGTATCTTGAGCCAATCAAGAAACTGGGCTGGTCGGAACGAAAAATGTATCTGCCTTTCCCACAAGACGAACTAAACAATGATCCCAACCTGACGGGAAATGATGCCAATAAGTAGACCTTTTCGTCGCTCTCCGCTACCTATCTCCTTACACATCTCTTCGGCCATCACGTGTTCATCGCCTCTCTCACTGCTCGTTCTACACGGCCGGACATCCACTCGATGTCCGGCTACATAATGCAAGCGTGCAGTATGCACGCCCCATCAGCGTAGGGAATAATGTGTGGATAGGTGGCAACGTGACGGTACTGCGGGGGATAACGATTGGCAACAATGTCACCATCGGAGCCGGTTCGGTGGTCACGCGCGACATTCCCGACAATACACTGGCAGTGGGCAATCCCTGCCGTGTCATCAAATCCATTGACGAGGAGTAGTTGCACGCCCGTTTGAACAAGAAAACAGGACATTCGTGTTAACGGAGCTTAAAAGCAGGGTTGAAAGTTAAATTATATACAAAATATAATCAAAAAGAATCGATACATTTGGTAGTATGAAAATATATGCCTACATTTGCATCGTGTTTTTCATGGTATTAGATTATTAAGGTTAATAAAAGATTGGTTGTCGTGAGACAATCAATTTTTTTTGCCCTTTTCCAAACATCGAAAAACGAATGCTTGATGAGCTTCAAGCATAATACTATCAATCTTGCGTAACTATTATTATCAAGTTTTTCCCGTTTTTCCTGTCATGCCGTCATTTCCGCCTGCAACAGCCTGAAAACCAGAATGATGGCGGATGACAGGAAGGCGGGCTGGTGACGTCAGGAAGGAAAAGGGAGGTTTGGCAGGTGAGTTAGGTGCGGTAGATGA
>PPYE01584729.1_pt1 | contig 200008 bp, 170 predicted proteins | sample 1559881 | NCBI WGS metagenome assembly PPYE01 (sample SAMN08240022, study PRJNA423297) | Human gut metagenome, whole genome shotgun sequencing project.
TAACTGCTTCGCTCGACTTGCATGTGTTAAGCACGCCGCCAGCGTTCATCCTGAGCCAGGATCAAACTCTCTGATAAAAGATTTGTTCCAAGTTCAAAATCAACATACTAGCTAATTTATCCCTTTTACTGTTTTAAAGAATCTTTCGATCGTTTTGAATTACTTATTCAGAACTTTCGAGGATGTGTTTCATTGTTTAATTATCAAGGTTCTTCACTGTTCTCTCGGTCAGCAACTCGTTTATTTTATCAAACTCATTTGCATTTGTCAAGAACTTTTTTCAACTTTTTTCAAAGTCGAGCGGAGAAGGAGGGATTTGAACCCTCGCGCCGCTATTAACGACCTACTCCCTTTCCAGGGGAGCCCCTTCAGCCAGCTTGGGTACTTCTCCATAGTTTGCCTGATTCATAATCAGATATTCAATTAACTGAGTTTTGAGCGGAGAGGGTGGGATTCGAACCCACGCGCCCTTTCGGACAAACGGTTTTCAAGACCGCCTCGTTATGACCGCTTCGATACCTCTCCGTGTGTGAATTCAAATCTCGGTAACTCCCGAAATCATCTCAGTTTTTGGCTTGTCAGCTTTGCGTTTTTATCTCTCTCGCTCAGCGACATTCGTTATTATATCAGCAGTGTTTCAGAATGTCAACCACTTTTTTGAATTTTTTTTACATTTTTTTCAATTTCTTTTTCGTTTTCGCTGTTTTTCCCCGTTTTGCAATTCACACATTTATTTTTATCTATTTATAGTTTGCTTTCTGTATTTTGCTTTTTTCTATTTTTCTGCCAGAAAGCTCTCTGCAACGAGCAGATCCTCCGGTGTTGTGATTTTTATATTTTCATAGCCGCCTTTTACCATCACTGATGCGATTCCCATCTCCTGCTCCACAACCATGGCATCGTCGGTGATTCCTTCTGTGGAATGCTGCATCAGTTTTTCGAATGCCGGAAACAGAAGCTCTGCTGCAAAGGCCTGCGGGGTCTGTGCCTGCCATACGAGATCTCTTCGCGGGCTTTCCCTGATTTTTCCGTTTTCATCGGTAAGCTTGATGGTATCCTTGACCGGCATGCCAAGGACACAGGCTTTTTCTTCTTTTACACATGCGCAGAGACGTTCCAGCATTTCCTGGTTTAAAAACGGGCGGGCGCCATCGTGAATCAGAACGTAATCGGTCTTCTGCTCCTGTTCGCTTTCCAGGCTTTTCAGCGTCTGCAATGCTTTCCAGACAGATTCATACCGTTCCCTTCCGCCTGCGCATACGGAAACAGTTTTCTTAATTCCATATTTTTCGATAATCTCTTTCTGACAGTATTCTATTTTATCCGCACCTGTCACAAGAATGATCTGGTCAATCTCCGGCGAATGTTCAAAAACCTCCAGCGCGTAAACCACGACTGGTTTTCCTCCGATTTCCAGAAACTGTTTTGCTACGCTTCCGCCCATCCGGGTTCCCTTTCCGGCTGCCAGGACAACCACAGTGTATTTTTCTTTCTTCTCGCTCATCTTTTCCTCCGTTTTCTACAAATGCAAAAACTCCGCAGCAGATCTCTCTTCTCCGTTCTGCTGCGGAAGTTTCTTTTTCTTATCGTTCTCCAAGCTTCAGGTTCGGTACGGCATTCAGGTCCCAGCCGTGGCGGGTTCCCTTCTGGTACTCGTAGTAAGCTGCCACACCGATCATGGCCGCATTGTCGGTACAGAAGATCGGGGACGGACGGTAAAAGCGGATGCCCTCTTTTTCACATGCTGCTTCCATCGCCGCGCGGAGTGCCCCGTTCGATGCAACGCCGCCGGCGATCGCCAGACGGTCCATATGGTAATCTTTGGCCGCACGGATGGCATTATCCACCAGAACGTCCACAACGGCCTGCTGGAAGGACGCAGCGATGTCTGCTTCGACAATTGGTTCGCCTGTCATCCGGCATTTGTTCAGATGGTTTAAAACGGCAGATTTTACGCCGCTGAAGCTGAAGTCATACGGCGCATCCTCCATGTGGGCACGCGGGAAGTCGATGGCGTGCGGGTTTCCTTCTTTTGCCAGCTTGTCGATCTTCGGTCCGCCCGGATAGCCGAGTCCGATGGCACGGGCTACCTTGTCGAAGGCTTCTCCGGCTGCGTCGTCTCTCGTTCTTCCGAGGATTTCGAAAGAACCGTAATCTTTTACAATGACAAGATGGGTATGGCCTCCGGAGATGATTTCACACAGGAACGGCGGCTCCAGATCCGGGTGTTCGATATAGTTCGCCGAGACGTGGCCTTCAATATGGTGAACGCCGACCAGCGGTTTCTTTTTTGCATAGGCGATCGCTTTTGCCTCTGCCACGCCGACGAGAAGTGCGCCGACAAGACCAGGGCCGTACGTAACACCGATCGCATCGATATCATCCAGAGTGACATCGGCTTCTTTTAAGGCCGCTTCTACAACCTGGTTGATTTTTTCGATATGTTTTCTGGATGCAATTTCCGGCACAACACCGCCATACAGGGTATGGATGGCGATCTGGGATGAAATAATGTTAGACAGCACACATCTTCCGTTTTTCACGACGGAGGCTGCGGTTTCATCGCAGGAGCTCTCAATTGCAAGAATCAGGGTATCTTTTTCACTCATTTTTCGTTTCCTCTTCAAATAACAGTTCTACTGATCTTCCGTCTTTTCCAAGCTCTGCGGCCGGGAAAATCTTCTGTACCTCATCCATGTACCGCTGCGGGCCGACGAGCGACGGGGAAAAGTGGGTCAGCCACATTTCGGCAACCTCGGCATCTTTTGCCAGTTTTGCCGCCTCGTAGAAGGTCATATGCTTAAATTCTTTTGCTTTTGCCTGTTTTTCCGGCTCGCCGTACATTCCCTCGCAGATGAAAAGGTCGGAGCCTTTCGCATGTTCGGAGATCGACGGAATCGGGCGGGTATCGGTGCAGTAGGTCACCTTCAGTCCCTTTCTGGCAGGGCCGAGGACCATGTCCGGCGTATACGTCTTTCCATCCAGGGTGACAGTCTCGCCTTTCTGCAGCGGATTCCAGCATTTAATCGGAATTTCCTGTGCTTTAGCGCGCTCCACATCGAATTTTCCCTTGCGGGAGATTTCCAGCGAATAGCCGTAGCAGGTGATATTGTGCTGCACGCGGAAGGCTGTGATTTTGTAGCCGTTCATCTCGATCACTTCCTCCGGCGCTGTCACCTCGTGAAATACAATCGGGAACGGCAGCTCCGGGCAGATGACGCGCAGCGAATTGACGACGCGCTCCAGGCCTTTTGGGCCGATCATGGTCAGCGGTTCTCTCCGGTCAGTGTTTCCCATCGTCAGGAGAAGTCCTGGAAGGCCGCTGATGTGGTCTGCGTGGTAATGGGTGAAGCAGATGGCATCAATCGGCTTAAAGGTCCAGCCTTTTTCCTTGATGGCAACCTGGGTTCCCTCGCCGCAGTCGATCAGAAGGCTGCTTCCGTTGTATCGGGTCATCAGGGCGGTCAGGCGTCTGCCTGGCAGAGGCATCATACCGCCTGTTCCCAGTAAACATACATCTAACACGTTTTTCCTCCATATTCTATCCGGCTTTTTCGAAAGCCGGTCAGGTATTTTACGTTGAAAAAGCGTGTCCAAAACGGTTTGTTTCAGACACGCTCTCATCTTAACACAGTTTTTTCAAACACGCAATGACGCGGGTTTTATTTATTTGCTGTCATGACAGCTTCCTTCATCATGCGGACATACGTATAGATGTGCTGCTCCGCATGAGTGCCGTACTTCGCAATCATTTTGACGATAGCGCTTCCGACGATGACACCGTCCGCAATTTTTGCAATGTTGGCCGCCTGATCGGTCGTGTTGATGCCGAAGCCTACGGCTACCGGAATATCGGTTACTTTGCGGATTGCGGCGATCATGGAATCGAGGTCTGTCTTGATCTCGCTTCTGACACCGGTAACGCCCAGAGACGATACGAGGTAGATAAAACCTTCGGCGTCTGCGGCAATTTTCTGGATGCGCTGCTCAGACGTCGGCGCAATCAGGGAAATGACATCTACCTGATGGCTGCGCGCAATATCGTTTAATTCGCCTTTTTCCTCATACGGCATATCCGGGATGATGATGCCATTGATGCCGACTTCCTCGCATTTTGTAAAGAACGGCTCGTATCCGTAATGGAACACCGGGTTTAAGTAGGTCATAAACACCAGCGGAATGTCTGTTTTTTTGCGCACGGAGGCTACCATATCGAAAATTTTATCGGTGGTAGTTCCGGCTTTTAAGGAACGGAGGTCTGCCTCCTGGATGACAACGCCCTCGGCAATCGGATCCGAGAACGGGATTCCGATCTCGATCAGGTCTGCGCCTGCTTTTTCGAGCTCCAGAATATAATTCTCTGTTTTTTCAATGTTCGGGTCTCCGGCTGTCAGAAACGGAATGAATGCTTTGCTGTTTGAAAATGCTTCTGTTACTTTACTCATGAAGGTCCCTCCCTCTGTATCTTGCAATGGCTGCTACGTCTTTGTCTCCGCGTCCGGACAGGCAGATGATGATGGAGTCTTCCGGATCAAATTCTTTTGCGATCTTCATCGCATGGGCTACTGCATGGGCACTCTCGATCGCACAGATGATACCCTCGGTTCTTGCGAGGTATTCAAAAGCTTCTACTGCCTCATCGTCCGTTACCGGAACGTATTCGGCGCGGCCGATGTCATGCAGATATGCATGCTCCGGTCCAATGCCCGGGTAGTCAAGACCTGCGGAAATCGAGTAAACCGGTGCGATCTGACCGTATTTATCCTGGCAGAAGTAGGATTTCATACCGTGGAAGACGCCGAGTGTTCCGGTTGCAATGGTTGCTGCAGTCTCTGCGGTGTTGACGCCGCGTCCTGCTGCCTCGCATCCAATCAGGCGGACATTTTTGTCATTGATGAAGTTATAGAACATACCCATCGCATTGCTTCCGCCGCCGACGCATGCCATGACGGCTTTCGGGAGTTTTCCTTCTTTTTCGAGGATCTGCTCTCTTGCCTCTTTGCTGATGACAGCCTGGAAATCGCGGACGATGGTCGGGAACGGATGCGGACCCATAACGGAACCGAGAACGTAGTGGGTGTCATCGACACGTGATACCCACTCGCGCATCGCCTCATTGACGGCATCTTTTAAGGTCATAGTTCCGGTAGTAACGGCATTTACTTTTGCACCGAGAAGCTCCATCCGGTATACATTGAGGGCCTGACGGTCGGTGTCTTCTTTTCCCATGAAGATCTCACACTCAAGTCCCATCAGCGCTGCTGCCGTTGCGGTTGCCACACCGTGCTGGCCGGCTCCGGTCTCTGCGATGACACGGGTTTTTCCCATTCTTTTTGCGAGGAGGCACTGTCCGAGCACGTTGTTGATTTTGTGGGCTCCGGTGTGGTTCAGATCCTCTCGTTTGAGGTAAATTTTTGCTCCGCCGAGATCCTTTGTCATTTTCTCTGCGTAGTAGAGAAGGGACGGGCGGCCCGCGTAATTTTTCAGCAGGTCATCGAGCTCCTGGCAGAACTCCGGATCGTTTTTATAATAATTGTACTGTTTTTCCAAATTGATAATTTCATTCATCAGAGTTTCCGGTATGTACTGGCCTCCGTGAATACCAAATCTTCCGTCAGACATGTCTTATCCTCCTTATGCATTCTGTGATTTTTTTCGGATCCTTTACGCCGTCTGTCTCGACACCGCTGCTGATGTCGACGGCGAAGGGATGTGTCTGTAAAATCGCCTGTTCCACATTTTCGGCGTTCAGGCCTCCCGCAAGGAAATACGGGCGGTCCATGTTTCTGATCAGTGACCAGTCGAACGATTCGCCGGTACCGCCTTTTCCGTGGTCGAGAAGGATGTAATCGGCGCTGCTTTTTTTCGCCTTTTCGACGTCCTCCCTGGTTTTGATGGAAAATGCCTTGATCAGTTCCCCGCCGGTGCGGAACCGGAGCGAATGGATATATTCTTCACTCTCATTTCCGTGGAGCTGTGCCAGATCGATGACGCCCTCTTCGAGGTATCCTGCGACAATCGCCGGAAGCTCGTTCACAAAGACGCCGACCGCCTGGATTTCGGGATCCAGATAGCGCCGCAGCGTCACGGCATGTTCTTTTGTAATCTGTCTGCGGCTTTTTGCAAAGACAAAGCCGACATATTCGGGCTTCAGTTCATTCACCGCATCGATGTCTTCCAGCCGTGTGAGCCCGCAGATTTTGATTCTGGTCTGTTCTTCCATAACGTTTGACTCCCCGTGCGCTCTGTTTTGTTTTGCGCACTTACGTTACCACTTTAACATATTGAAGAGAGTTTTTCAAGTTCTGCTCTTTTGTTGCTGCTCCGCATCAGCGTTTCGCCGATCAGAACGGCATCGGTTTTATTCTGATACAGTCTTCCGACATCCTCCGGCGTTTTGATGCCGCTCTCGGATACGAAAACAATGTTTTCCGGGACAAGCTCCCGCAGCCGCTCACTGTTGTGGATATCGACCGTGAAATCTTTTAAGTTGCGGTTGTTGACGCCGATGATCCTTGCTCCGGCGCGCATGGCCTGTGCAACCTCCGCCTCATCGTGGGCTTCCACAAGAGCGGAAAGGCCGAGGGAATGCGCTGTTTCCAGATATTCTTTTAAGGTTTCCTCCGGCAGCAGCGCACAGATCAGAAGGACAGCGGTGGCTCCGAGCACCTTTGCCTCGTAGATCATATAGGGATCCACGGTAAAATCTTTCCGCAGAACCGGGATGGATACGGTTTCTGCAATTTTTTTTAAGTAACGCTTGTCGCCTTTGAAGTATTCCGGCTCGGTCAGGCAGGAAATGGCGGAGGCACCGGCCGCTTCATATTCCTTTGCGATCTCCAGATAGGGGAAATCTTCTGCGATGATGCCCTTCGATGGGGAGGCTTTTTTTACCTCGCAGATAAAGGACATGCCCGGCTTTTTCAGCGTCTGTTCAAACGGGAATCCGGTGTCCGGGTTCATCGCCGTTGCTTTTTCTTTCATTTCTGCAAGAGAACACTTCTCTTTTTCTGCAGCGACACGTTTTCTTGTGGCTTCTGCAATCGTTTCCAGTATCATATGTTTATTCCTCTTCTGCCAATCTGTTGGCGAGTGACACAAACTCTTCGAGTTTTTTCTGTGCTTTTCCGCTGTCGATCAGCTCCTCTGCCAGTTTTACAGCGTCCTGCATCGGGATTTCTTTTGCTACATGAAGGGCTGCGGCGGCATTCAGGACAACAGCGTCTCTTGCCGGGCCTTTCTTTCCTGCAAGAATTTCTTTCGTAATTTCAGCATTCTCCTGCGGGGTTCCGCCGACCAGCTCTTCTTTGGTACAGCGGGTCATGCCGAACTCTTCCGGTGTGATGACGTATTCCTCAAACGTTCCGTCCTTGATCTCGCAGACGCTTGTCGGTGCGCTTAAGGAAATTTCATCGAGGCAGTCCTGGCCGTAGACAACCATGCCGCGTTTGACACCAAGATTGGAGAGAACTTCTGCCATCGGGCGGACAAGTGCTTCCTCGTAGACACCCATCACCTGCATCGTGGCTGCTGCCGGGTTGGTCAGCGGTCCGAGGATGTTGAAAATGGTTCGGATGCCGAGCACCTTGCGGACCGGTGCCACGTATTTCATGGACATGTGGTATTTCTGTGCGAACAGGAAACAGATTCCAAGTTTTTCCAGAACTTCTTTGTTTTTCTCCGGCTCCAGGTCGATTTTGACGCCGAGCGCTTCGAGACAGTCGGCTGCGCCGGATCTGCTCGATGCGGCGCGGTTTCCGTGTTTTGCAACTGCGACGCCGCCTGCAGAGATCACAAGGGATGCTGTTGTGGAGATGTTGAAGGAATTGGATTTATCTCCGCCGGTTCCGACGATTTCCAGAACATCCTTGTCATGTTCCATGGGAACACCGTGCTTTCTCATGCCGTTGGCACATGCGGTGATCTCTTCGATTGTCTCGCCTTTCATCGTCATGGCAGTTAAAAATGCGCTGATCTGGATCGGATCGGCTTTTCCTCCCATGATTTCATCCATGGCGCCCTCTGCCATCTCGTAGGTTAAGTTCTCTTTATTTACCAGTTTTACAATCGCTTCCCGAATCATATTCTGTTCCTCTCTTTCTTTGCTGTCCTGTGATCTATCTTGTAATTTTTAAGAAGTTTTCTACCATCTGTCTGCCCTGCGGGGTCAGAATGGATTCCGGATGGAACTGGACTCCGTAGATCTTTTTCTCACTGTCCTCGACTGCCATGACCTCGCCGTCTGCGGTTCTTGCCGTTACCTTTAAGGTTTCCGGCAGTGTCGCTTCATCAGCTGCGAGGGAATGGTATCTTGCAACCGGAACGGTTTCCGGCAGCCCCTGGAATAATTCCGAGGTAAGATCCAGCGTTGTCTCGGACTGTTTGCCGTGCATCAGCTGTTTCGCATAGGTGACGGTCGCGCCGTACGCGGCACAGATTGCCTGATGGCCGAGGCAGACACCGAGGATCGGGATCTCGCCGCCTAATTTTTCTACAATCTCCATGCATCGGCCTGCCTGCTCCGGACGGCCCGGTCCGGGAGATAAAATGATGGATGCCGGTGCCAGTGCACGGATTTCGTCGATCGTCATCTCGTCGTTCCGGATGACCTTCATGTCCGGATTGATCGAACCGGCGAGCTGATACAGGTTATAGGAAAAACTGTCATAATTATCTACCAGCAGTATCATAAGTTACTTCCTCCTTCTGCCTCTGCAAGTGCGACCATCACGGCCTTTGCTTTGTTGATGCATTCCTGATGCTCTTTTTCCGGTACGCTGTCGGCTACAATGCCGGCGCCGGAGCGGACGAACACTTTTCCGTTTTTCTTAAACGCAAGCCGGATTGCGATGCAGGTGTCCATATTTCCGGTGAAATCCAGATAGCCGATCGCACCGCCGTAAATGCCGCGCTTGTTGTTTTCCAGCTCGTTGATGATCTGACAGGCACGGAGCTTTGGTGCACCGGAGAGGGTTCCGGCCGGGAGAACGGAATCGATGGCATCGACTGCGGTCTTGTCTTTCCGAAGCTGTCCTTTTACAGTGGAACCGATGTGCATGACGTGGGAGTAACGCTCGATTGACATGTATTTTTCTACTTCCACGGTTCCGAAATCACAGATCTTTCCGAGATCGTTTCTTCCCAGATCAACCAGCATGTTGTGCTCGGCACGCTCTTTTTCATCGGCGAGGAGTTCTTTTTCCAGCCGCTGGTCTTCTTCATAGCTCTTTCCTCTCGGCCGCGTTCCGGCAAGCGGGAAGGTCCGGACCTCTCCGTCCTCGACTTTTACAAGAGTTTCCGGGGATGCACCGGCGATCTCGACATCATCACTCGAGAAGTAGAACATGTACGGCGACGGGTTCGTCGTGCGGAGGACGCGGTACGTATCGAGGAGGCTTCCCTCAAAATCAGCTTCGAGCCGGTTGGAGAGAACGAGCTGGAAGAGGTCTCCCTCGTGGATATAATGTTTGACCTGCTCGACTTTCTCACAGTACGCTTTCTCATCGAAGAGCGGGCGGAACTCGGATTTCAGGTGGCCGGCTTTCGTCTCGGCCGGTTTTCCGAAGCGGATCAGCTCTTCCATTTTTTCGAGTTCCTGTACGGCTTTTTCGTAATTTTCTTCGAGATTTTCGGTTTCGATATTAATCATCAGTACGATTTTCTGACGGTAATTATCATAGGCGATGACCTTATCGAACAGCATCAGGTCGACATCTTTGAAATGTTCTTGATCTTCTGCGTCCAGCTTTAAGGTCGGCTCGCTGTACTTGATGTAATCGTAAGAGAAGTATCCGACGAGGCCGCCGGTGAAGGTCGGCAGTGTCGCGATCTTCGGACTTTTATTTTTCTCAATCAGGGTTTTGATGACGGCTCCCGGATGGGCTGTCTTTGCGGTCAGCCGGATCTGTCCGGTCGGAAGCTGTTCTTCGTGGCTTTCCGGAATATCTTCTACTTTTTTCATCTCTGCCGCATCGGCGGTGATTGTCAGGTTTCCGTTGACACAGGTGAGTTCCAGCGACGGATCGTAGCCGAGAAAGGTGTATCTTCCCCACTGTTTTTTATCCTCCACGCTTTCGAGCATGTAGCAGTGGCTGCTGACGCCCTGCAGGACTTTCAGTGTTTCTACTGGTGTACGGATATCCGAATAAATTTCTCTGCTTACCGGGATTTTCCGAAAAGCTCCCGATGCGGCTGCTTTTGAAATTTCTTCTAACGTCATCTGTTTCATCTTGTTATCTCCTCTCCTTGCGTCTGCAAAGGCTGTCATCAACACTGGTCCTCAGAACCAATTTCTGATATACAAAAAACCGCCCCCGGCAAAGAATCACTTTGTTCTTTGCCAAGGGCGGGTATATTTTTATACTCGTGGTGCCACCTTGTTTTGCGATTGCTCACACGCTCTGCAGAATACGATCATATTCCTGGCAACTAACGTATGCCTGCACGTTACAGAATACTCAGACGGTTTCCCGCTTTTCCCTGTACCCTCCGTGGTCCATTTGCTGATCCGCTTTCTGTCCGGCTTCCACCTGCCCGGGCTCTCTGTGAGGGCGCTTCCAACGTTATCTCCACTTCATCGGTTTCGAAGTATTTATTTTTTTCTTATGCGCTGTATTATAGTCCCATTCTTTTTTGCTGTCAAGTAATTTTTTTGTTCTTTTTGTTCAAAGTCCGGTATTTTTATGATATTCCCGTGTCCACGCCGCAAGAGCTTCGTCCAGATCGCGCGGGAGCTCGACCTGCATTGCCTCGGTGATCTGGCGGTCCATCTCCCGTTTCGTCTCGGCGTCCACTTTCCGCTCGGTGCACATCTGCTCATAGGCGTCCTGTCCTTTGCTCATGTAGACCGCAAACAGCCAGCTCTTTAACGCTGCTTTCGTGTGCAGCTCCTCATTTGCTTTCTGAAAACACGTAAGTGCTTCATTCATCTGGAACAGACTTGCGTAGGCACAGCCCATGTTGTTGTAAATACTTCCGGTGAACTGGCTTCCCATGTTGGTTTCGTTTTCCTCGGTATCTTTCAGCGTTTCCTGGTAAACCTGGATCGCATTGATATATTTTTCGTGGTCGACAAGGTAGTCTCCCTTGATTTTTTTCCGCACAATCTCCGGCTGCTCCTCGAACCGTTTCAGGCGCTCATTCATCTCACGGAACTGATCGTGGGAAAGATAATTGATCTCCTTGAAGATCGGCAGGATAAACTCACCGATGTTCTTTTTCTCCTCCAGAAGGACGTAGAGACGCTGGTACAGTCTTCTTAAGTGGAGTTCTTCTTTCATCCACACCAGCAGCTGCTCGTTAATGATGGTCTCGTCCAGCAGATAGATGTTGTGGTACAGATAATAGCACAGTTCCTCGATGGAATATATATTTGTGCTGATGTTGGAAATATAATACGGATTTTTCGCCCGTTTGACCTGACATAAAATATAACCGCTCATCGTTTACACCTCCCCCATCGTCTCGTGCCAGATTTTGTGGCTTGCCGGGAACATATCGCCAAACCCTAAATCCTCTGCGGTGATCTGACACGTAACCGGAGAATCATACTCCAGACGCAGACGGATCCGTGTTGTCTTCGGCGGCCGTTTGGGCAGCCCGTCCAGCTTCATGGTATAGCGGTTTCGTTTTCCGCTTTCCATGGAGCTTACAACAAATTCCAGCTCCTCCGTTCCGTCGAGGATCAGCTCACATTCTTTTTCTGCTTCATACCAGTTCACACCGGCTGCAATCAGCGCATAGTATGCCGGAGAACCATTGATCGTCATCTCCATGCCGATGTTGTAGCGCACGAGGTCATTTCCGAGGAAGAGATAGCCCTTTAAGCGGCGCTCCTCCACTTTTTCGCGCGCGGAAAAGCAGGCGCCCTGTGCAAACAGGTTCGTTCCGCCGAAGATTCTTCTCTGGTTTTTCTTTAACTGACGCAGAGAGTTGTCGGCCCAGGCAAGGTCGAACTCCTCGCTCACCAGAAATACGCTGGAATAAATTTCATTCCCCATCGCTTCTCCCATCAGATGGCAGAAATCGCGGTCGCGCTCCATCGGCTCGATCGAAAGTGCGGCTTTTGGCCCTCGTTTTACGGTCACAGTTGCCGGCTTCGTTTTACGGCTGATGGAAAGTTCAGAAAACGATGCCTCCTCATCTTTCAGGAAAAACAGACCGACTTTACGGCTCCAGAGCTCCGGCTTCTGGTTCAGCACATGGCAGTAAAAGCTCTCGTCATGCTCCTGCAGGTAGGCTCTGCCGCGCGGAAGTCCGATTATCTTGTATGCTTCACGCACATTTTCCACAAATGGACGGGTCAGATGGCCCGTGGTGATCATCATCGCCTGGATCTGCTGGTCCGGGCGCTCGATGCCGATCATCTTCAGTGCTTCGCGAAGGAACGTGCCAAGGACTTCTCCCGGCGTGTAATCCCGGTTTTCGATCTGGCAGATGCGGGATCCCATGCAGATCTCGTACAGATTGTCCAGCCAGATGCCGTTTTCCGCGTGAGCAGATTTTTCTGCATCCGGTCCTGTTTTCCACGTTTCCTCATTCCGTTTTTTGGCAATGGCGGTCGGAAATTCCACCGCCTCTTCTCCTTCTTTTACCGGGATGGAGACGGCCGTATGGGTTCCCCTGTCATAGCAGCAGAACTGGGAATATTTCTCTCCAAAATCAAATCCTAAAATTAAATTTTTCTGTTCCATGTCGTATCCTCCTGCTGCTTCTTTTCATCCACAAGTGCAAAACAGTTCCGAACCAGAGCCTCCTGCTGCAGATACTTTCGGAATGCTTTTTCTGCTTTTTCCGAATCTCCTGCCGCGCGCGCTGCTTTCATCTGATTCAGAAGCTGGTACCGCGTCTTTCCTGCTTTTGGTTCGCCGGTCATGGAGACGGTTTTCACCTCTGTTTTTCCCTCGCCCTGACGGTTCGTAAAGGTCAGGTAATACTCCATTTTCTCGCCGTAGAACAGCAGAAACTCTTTCACAAAAATGCCCTGATACATATTGCGCATCGGTTCGCTCTTCCATGTTTCTTCGGCGTTTGTCCGGTAATGAATCGTCACCTTTGCCTCCGCTCTCTGGCGCTCCTCGATGAACATGCGGTCGCCGATCTGGAAGCCTTCGGTCAGGTGCTCCGGCAGATCCTTGTAGAAGGCAAAGCGGAGTCCCTGTTTCGTAAACGCCAGAAGCAGGGTATGCGCCTCTTTTTCTTCCTCCTCCGAAAGCTGCGGCTTCGTGGAAAGATGTTTCAGCATCGCAAGATGGCAGATCTCGTCCAGCTCCCAGCCCTGTTTCCAGGCGCGGTCCAAGTAGTCAAACATCTGATCCGAAAGCGGTTTTCCGTCCATAAAATAGCCGATCGCAAGATACGTCAGGTATGCCAGAATGACATGCTCTTTTCCGCTCTGGCGGATGTAGCTCTCCAGCATTTCCTGCTCCCACTTCGGGTGGCTGCGCACAAAGACGGACCATGTCAGAATGCGCTCCTCCAGCTTGTCGCTTTCCATCTGGAAGCCGCGGATTTTATCCCATAAACTGCACATATCCTCAATAGAACCGGTGAAATAATCTCTCAGATAGCACAATACAATTTCATCGTAGATGCCCTGTTTTACCACGTAGGATGCCAGATAGAGAAGCTCCTCGTCCTCTGTAAACTCTTTTTCCAGAATCATCGCATGCGCCAGACGGAAGAGACACGACACCGGAATCTTCTCGTAGCCGTAACGATCTGTCAGGGCAAAGGCGCGGCTGTAACGGCCATAGCGCACCAGAAGCTCAATCGTAGAAATACGGTCCACCTTTGCATAAGCGCTATCCTCCAGCTCTGCAACAGCTGCCTCGGTCTCGCGCTCATCCGGATGGGCAAGATAGTATTCCAGCAGTTTCTGGCGCACTGTTTTCCGGTAAGCACTGGAAAATGCGCTCGTGCGCGCTGCCTGCTGATACCAGGCAAGATTTTCTGCGGTAAGCTGCATCTCCTCTTCCTGCTCCCCGCACAGGTGTAGCAGCAGACCCGGATTTTCAATGGCAAAACCGCCGCAGGCACGGGCAAGCTCTTCATCTGTAAACAATGGCTCTACGCGGCAGGTTTCTGTCACCGCATATCTTCTGCGCTGCTCATCTTCGAGAAGAATCCGCGCTTTTTTGCCGTACAGACGGATATAAGCACCCCGTTCCGTCATCGGATAGGACGTTTCGCCCGCCATCGCCGGATGGCAGACGATCACACGCGTGATTTTCGGATTTTCACACGTTACATGATGGGTAAACAGCACATTTGCGATCGCTTTTGCGCTGTCGGGATCTTCCGGTTTTTTCAGAAAAGTCCGGTACAGTGCGGCGTATTCGCGGTTCATGCGGCCTTTCTGGATCTGTCTTGCCGTGAAAACCTCCATCGCCGGGCGGTAGCTCTGGAATGTATGGCGGTCTTTTTCGCGGTTTTTGATCACGTTAGCGTAAATCAGCGCTTTCTTCTGGCCTGCCAGTGTGTTGCTGTAGGAGAAATACATCCGGATGACCTGCGGAAGGACCTCGTCGAACGACGCATCCATCGTTTCGATATAGTACTCGTACAGGCGCGTGATGCGGATGTTCCGCTCCACGGCTTTTGCATACCACGGGAAATATTCCTTCCGCACCGGGCGGCCCTTCATCACCAGTTTGCAGATGGCTTCGAGCACTTCATCGGATGGAAAACGCTCATAGCCCGCAGTCAGAATCTGATAGACATTCTCATCGAACGTTTTCATCGTCTCTGTAAGATAAGCGGCCCGTTTTAACAGTTCCCCGCTTAAAATGCCTTCTTTCTGCGCAAATTTCAGCACCTGAACAGTGAACGGCGAAATCCGGCGGAGCTGTCCCTCCTGGCGGAGATAGAGCTGTGCCGCATCCAGATACAGAAGCGGGCTCTTGCACCCGCACTCATAGCAAAGTTCCATCGCGTAGAGCTGACGGGTCAGCGACTGCTGCCAGGAATCGTCGGCATCAATGGCAAGCTTTAACAGAAAATAGCTTGCACTCTCCTGCCGCATCAGTGTTCCAAGGCGTGATACCAGCCCGGTATGGCCCACTTCCATTTTCAGCTTCCATGCCAGATACAGGTACGCTCCTTTTTTCTCCGCGGTGTCCAGCAGTTCCTGATGCTCTTTTACGTAAGAAAGCGTTTCTCTTGCTTTTCCGGTTTCCTCATGGCTCTCGTACAGCCATGCTTTTCCCAGCGTCACCCACGCCATGTCTCCGCCGGCTTTTTCGAACTGCTCGATGGCCTCCCAGGTGTCCTGATACCAGGTACGGTAGTCGCGTTTATGGACTGCCAGATCGAGATAGCCGCGCGCGATGGCAGTTATCTGACGGTCGCGCTCCGTATTTTTCCTGCTGGTCACATGCTTTTCGCTGTTTGTCACTTCCAGTTCAAAGCAAAGCTCCTGTTTTCCCTGACGCACCGTAATTCTGCCGTAATGGCGGCCGTTTCCGATTTTCTCCTGATGGATAATGTATTCCACACCGTAGACGCTTCCGATGAAATCTTCTGAAGTGACGACTTTCTTTTCCACTTCCAGAAAGTCTCCCTGCACCTCGATTTCCATGCGGACGTAGCCCCAGGTATTTTTATACAGATACAGTGTTTCTTTGCGCGGTTGGTCCACGGTAAGCGCAGTTTTCTCCGGCTGTTCCGCCGAAAGCATCACCGGCTCTTTCTGACCGAGGGCAACCAGAAATTCCTCCAGATGCTGAAATGTCACCGGCTTGTGGGACAGTCCCTGATAAAGTGCCATCTGCTCCGGTGCCTCTTTCTGAAGAAGACGTGCAAACTCTTTTTTTACAAAGAAGCGGTACGCTGCGCCGAAATCATGGCTTGCCAGATGCACAAAATCTGCCAGGGAATGAATCTCCTGTCCGGAAATGTTCATTGTCTTTCCTGCAATCGAGACGTGTACCCGCACGCAGCGTTCCTCCAGATTGCTGCTGACGGTGATGTTTCCACAGATTTCATCGCCTGCTTTTAATCCGCTGGTATCCACGCCGTACTCAATCGTACTCGCCGTTCCCTGGAACTGATTTTTCGCCAGAACGATTCTCTGATGATCTGTAGTCACAATTCCTTTTACTCTTCTCCCGTCTTCCGCTCCGATATTCAGCTCTCCGCGGAAATTCTGCCCCTCGTCCAGCGTCAGGGCCACCTCCGTCTCGGACAGCAGCAGATGGGGAACCTCATATTCAAATCTGCCGTTCAGCAGTTGTTCCAATCTTCTTCTCAATGTTTTTCACCTTATTTTATCTAAATCGTTTTCGTTCTTTTCCACAACGTCTGATTATACCCCAAGACGCACGGGATTGCAACGGAAAGGGGACGCTCCTTTTAATAGTCGAACAGCGAAAACTGGTTGCTTTCGGGCAGATCTCCGAAGACACCGAGGTCCGCCATAAAGTCGATAATCGTCTTGCTGACCTTGGTGCGGTCGCGGAAATCATCTTTCGAGAGGAATTTTCCGTTTCGTGCCGCAAGGACAACGGCGTCGGCCGCCTTGTCGCCCAGACCCTCGATCGAGTCGAGCGCCGGCATCAGATGTTTGTCATCGTAGACCTGGAATCGGTGCGCCTGTGCCTTATAGAGGTCCACCGGCACGAAATCGAAGCCGCGGGCGTACATTTCCTGGACAATCTTCATATCCTTGACGGTTGCCTGCTCCTTCTGAGTCAGCGTGTCTTTCCGTTTTTCGTAATCTTTCATATAATATTCCAGCCGGTCGCGTCCCATGCACATGAGCTCGTAGGAGAATGCGGACGCACGAATGGAGAAGTACGCCGCATAGTACGCCAGCGGATAGAAAATTTTATAGTAAGCGATGCGGTACGCCATCATGACGTACGCCGCCGCGTGGGCTTTCGGGAACATGTACTTGATCTTTTTACATGACCAGATGTACCAGTCCGGCACATCGTGGGCCTTCATCTCCTCTTCCCACTCCGGCTTTAAGCCCTTTCCTTTTCGCACGCTCTCCATGATCGTAAAGGAAAGCTCACTTTCGAGTCCCTTGTCGATCAGGTAGATCATGATATCGTCCCGGGTACAGATGGCGGTGGAAATCGTCGCCTTGCCCTCCTCGATCAATGTCTGCGCATTGCCGAGCCATACGTCGGTTCCGTGCGACAGACCGGAGATACGGATCAGGTCAGAGAACGACTGCGGCTTCGTGTCCAGAAGCATCTGGATAACGAAATCGGTACCGAACTCCGGCACGCCAAGACATCCAAGCGGGCAGCCGCCGATGTCCTCCGGCTTGATGCCGAGCGCCTCGGTGCTCTTGAACAGCGACATGACCTCCGGGTTATCGAGCGGAATCGTCTGCGCATCAAGGTGCGTGATATCCTCGAGCATACGGATCATGGTCGGATCATCGTGTCCGAGAATGTCGAGCTTTAAGAGGTTGGCATCAATGGAGTGGTAATCGAAATGGGTCGTAATAATGTCGGTTGTCATATCGTTCGCCGGATGCTGCACCGGGGTGAAGGAGTTGATGTCCTCACCGAACGGCAGAACGATGATACCGCCCGGGTGCTGGCCGGTGGTACGGCGGATGCCGGTGCATCCTTCCACGATCCGGTCGATCTCGCAGTTCCGTTTGTGCTGGCCGCGCTCTTCGTAATAGTTCTTCACGTAACCAAACGCTGTTTTATCCGCCAGCGTACCGATGGTTCCCGCACGGAACGTCTGACCGGCGCCGAAAATAACCTCTGTGTATTTGTGCGCCTTACTCTGGTAATCACCGGAGAAGTTCAGGTCGATATCCGGCTCTTTGTTTCCCTTGAATCCAAGGAACGTCTCGAACGGAATGTCAAATCCGGCTTTTTTCAGCGGCTTGCCGCAGTTCGGGCAGACGGCGTCCGGCATATCGCATCCGGCACGGCCGACGTACTCTTTGACGCGCGGCGAATCGAACTCGCTGTAATGGCACGACTCACAGTAGTAATGCGGGCTCAACGGGTTTACCTCCGTGATTCCCGCCATCGTCGCAACGAACGAGGAACCGACGGAACCACGCGATCCTACGAGGTAGCCGTCCTCGTTCGACTTCCACACCAGTTTCTGTGCGATGATGTACATAACGGCATATCCGTTGGAAATAATGGAGTTCAGCTCCCGTTCGAGGCGCGCGGAAACGATCTCCGGCAGCTCCTCGCCGTAGATTTCATGCGCGCGGTCGTAGCAGATTCTACGCAGTGTCTTGTCGGAATCTTCGATGACCGGCGGGAATTTTCCGGCACGGATCGGGGAGATTTTCTCGACAAGGTCGGAGATTTTGCGCGGATTGGTGATGACGACCTCCTCCGCTTTCTCACTTCCGAGATACGAAAACTCTTCAAGCATCTCCTCGGTGGTGCGCAGGAACAGCGGTGCCTGCTCATCCGCGTCGTCAAAACCTTTTCCGGTCATGATGATGCGGCGGTAGATCTCGTCCTGCGGATCCATGAAGTGGACGTCGCACGTTGCCACAACAGGCTTATGGAACTGCTCGCCGAGTTTAACAATGCGCCTGTTGATCTCCTTTAAATCCTCCTCGCTCTCTACGGCAGAAACGTCCTCTTTTTTGATCATGAACGCGTTGTTGCCGATCGGCTGGATTTCCAGATAATCGTAGAAGTCCACAAGACGCGCAATCGCCGCATCCGGTTCACCGCGCAGGATTGCCTGGTAGAGTTCGCCCGCCTCGCAGGCAGATCCGATCATCAGACCGTCCTGGTATTTCAGGTAGACGCTCTTTGGCAGCTTCGGCCGGCGGTTGTAGTATTTCAGGTGGGATTCTGACACGAGGCGGTACAGATTGACACGTCCCGTCTCGTTCTTTGCCAGAATGATCGCATGGTACGATGGAAGCTTGCGCACAGCCTCCTCCGATACTTTTCCCTGCGCATTCAGGTCATCCAGAGTCAGAATATTGCGCTCCTCCAGCATTTTTACGAATTTCACGAAAATTTCCGCCGTACAGCCGGCATCGTCCACCGCACGGTGATGGTTTTCCAACGATACGCCGACCGCCTTCGCAACGGTATCCAGCTTGAAACGGTTGAGGCCCGGCAGCAGGAAACGCGCCATGGCGACGGTGTCCGCCGTTGTAAATTCCCGCTCGATCCCCTGCAGGACGCAGTTGTGCTCGATAAAGCTCATATCGAACGAAGCATTGTGGGCAACCATAACGGCTCCCTCACTGAACTCCAGGAATTTCGGCAGCACCGTTTCGATGTCCGGCGCGTCAAGAACCATGTTGTCGTTGATGCCGGTCAGATTCTCAATCCGGAACGGGATCGGGACTTTCGGATTGACGAAGGTGGAAAACTTATCGACAATCGCTCCGTTTTCCACACGGACGGCACCGATCTCAATGATTTTGTTGACAACCGGGGAAAATCCCGTCGTCTCGATATCAAACACAACGTAGCTTCCGTGGATGTCCTGTCCTTTGCTGTTGACAACGATATCTTTCAAGTCGTCGACGAGATAAGCCTCCATGCCGTAGATGACCTTGAACGGAGCCGAAACTTTTTTCAGCTCATCTTTTGTCGCATCCGGGTGCTCTGCCTGGTATTTTTTCCGGTAAGCGCCGTCGATCGCCTCGATCGCATGGTTTGCCTCCGGGAAGGACTGCACCACGCCGTGGTCAGTGATCGCGATCGCCGGATGGCCCCACTCGTAGGCACGCTGTACCAGGCGGGCAGCATCGGTGACACCGTCCATATCGCTCATCTTTGTATGACAGTGCAGCTCCACACGCTTCACCGGACTCGTATCCTGACGGCCGGTACGGAAATCGGTGATCTTCTTGATGCCCCAGACAGACATAACCGTCAGATCGTGGTCAAATGCATCAACCGTCGTTTTTCCTTTTACTTTAATGAACGCGCCTTTTTTGATCGCATCCTTTAATTCCGGCACTTCCGCGTTCTGGACGAAAATCTTGACGCCGATGGTATCCGTAAAGTCGGTGATCGTGAACATGAAAATCGTACGCTCATTCCGGATCTCGCGCATATCCACACTCTGGACTCTTCCTCGGATGACAACATCACCGATCTCATCGCCGATTTTCAGAATCTCCACGCTCTCATCCTCGAAATCTCTTCCGTACAGCACATCCGGATTGGAGGATTTGCGCGGCTGATTGTCCGCATTCCGGCTGAAACTGCCCTTGCCTTTCTTGAAGGAACCGCGTCCGCCGCCGGAAAAACCTTTTCCCCTTCCGCCGTCTGCTGCTTTTTCTTTTTTCGCCTCGCCGCCCTTGGCTGCTGCGGCTGCTTTTGGCTGTTCGCCTGCTGCTTCCGCCTGCTCTTCCATCCGGTTCTGCTCTTTTTCGCCGAGCATCTCACCGTAATGGGTATGCGCCAGAACGTGGCGCACTTCCTCCCGGATGCGGAGCTCGGAATTTCTCATGGCGCGGCTCTCGCCCTCCGGCTTTCTCATCTCGGTTTCCACGATCAGGTCGAAGCCGCACCGCTCACAGAAGATTTTCTCGAGAATGTGGACCAGCTCCTCCTCGCGCTCCTTTGCCACAACGGAATCCACGAGCACCAGGTGCATTTTGTTCGTCTCCGGGAAGGTAATCTCGGCAGTCGAAAACAGATGATTCAGAAAGACACTGTGGTTTTTCAGCTCGAGCAGGATACTCGGACGGTACACCTCCAGAAAGTTTTCCGGCGTATACTGGCGCGACAGATAGAACCGCTCAATAATCTTCACGCGCAGCGGCACGTTGGAAAAGAGCTGCTCCTCGATCTGGCGCTCCAGCTGATAAATATATTTTTTGTGAATCCACTGATGGCTGACCACATAGATCCGCAGCAGATCTTTTTTCTTATTGATCGATACCCGCGAAACCTCCACGGTATCGAGAAGCTCTGCCATGCCCCCTTCGATTCTCAAATCCGGAAATACTTCCTGAAACTGTTTTTCCATTCCTATTCCTGCTTTCTTTTTTACTTGCCCCAGTGATCCAGCTCGTCCTTTAAGACGGACAGCAGCTCGCTCTCCGGTACTTTTTTCACGATTTCACCTTTTTTAATTAAAATGCCGACGCCTTTTCCGCCTGCAACACCAAGATCCGCCTCTTTTGCCTCGCCCGGTCCGTTGACCACGCAGCCCATGACGGCAACCTTGATATCAAGATCGTAGCCCTGCACCAGTGTTTCCACCTGGTTTGCCAATCCGATCAGGTCAATCTGGGTCCGTCCGCAGGTCGGACACGATACGACCTCAATGCCGCCTTTTCGAAGTCCCAGGGTCTTTAAGATCCGTTTTGCGGATTTGATTTCCTCGAGCGGATCGCCGGTCAGGGAAACACGGATCGTATCTCCGATGCCCTGATATAAAATAATACCGAGCCCCACTGCCGATTTGATGTTGCCGGAATACAGCGTTCCCGCCTCCGTAATGCCGACATGAAGCGGATGATCCGTCTGGTTCGTGATCAGCTCATGCGCTTTTGCACACATCATCACATCAGACGATTTGATGCTGATGACGAGATTGTCATAGCCCATCTCCTCAATGATCCGCACTTTGTCGAGCGCGCTCTCCACCAGGCCCTCTGCCGTTACGCCGTTGTATTTTTCCACCAGCTCTTTTTCGAGTGAACCGCTGTTGACGCCGACGCGGATCGGAATCTGGCGTTCTTTTGCTGCATCTACAACCGCCTGGATCCGGTCGCGGCTGCCGATGTTGCCCGGGTTGATGCGGATTTTATCGGCTCCGTTTTTGATCGCGGCGATCGCCAATCGATAGTCAAAATGAATATCTGCTACAAGCGGAATCGAGATCTGCTTTTTGATCTCGGACAGCGCCCTGGCTGCCTCCATGGTCGGGACGGCGCATCGGATAATGTCACATCCGGCTTCCGTGAGCGCCTGGATCTGCTTTACGGTTGCCTCCACATCTTCTGTTTTGGTATTCGTCATGGACTGGATCAGAATCGGATTTCCGCCTCCGATGACCCGGTCGCCGATTTTCACAACTCGTGTATTTGCTCTGCTCATTGTCTTTCCTCCATTTATTTTCTCCGTGATGGCATAAAAATCTTATTTTATTATAAGACAATTTTTTCTCTGGCACAACCGTCTTTTCTCTTGCAATTTTTTCCCAAATTTTCTATAATGCTAGGAGTGATTTTTTTTGATTCAACTGGAAAGGAAGACATACAAACGATGAAAAAGATGATCCTCGTAACCTCGCCGCCGGCGTGCGGAAAGACATACATTTCAAAACAGCTCGCCAAGGAGCTGAAACACGTTGTTTATCTCGACAAGGACACGGTCATTCCGCTGTCGAACCGCGTTTTCAAAGCGGGCGGACAGGAAATCAACCGCAGTTCTGATTTCTTCGAGGAGAATATCCGCGATTATGAATATGAAGTAACGGTCAATTTCGGACTGGAAGCACTCGAGTATGACGATATTGTGCTGATCAACGCACCATTCACACGCGAAGTGCATGATGAGAAGTTCCTGAAAGACTTCTCCAAAAAGCTCGCTGACCATGGGGCAAAGCTTGTTGTGATCTGGGTTGTCACAAAACCGGAGATCTGCCACCAGCGCATGATCGACCGCAACTCCGTGCGCGATACGTGGAAGCTGGAGCACTGGGATGAATATGTGAAAACGATCGACTACTCCATCCCGGAAGCACTGAAGAAAATGAGCAGCTGCCTCGATCTGATGCTGTTCTACAATTCTTCGGATGAAGAATACCAGAAATCCATGGAGATGGTTATCTCCCGTCTCGAAGACGAATAACGACTAAACGAAAAAGAGAATTTTGCCGGACCTCATTTTTACAGTCTGCAAAATTCTCTTTTTATTTATAGAAACTATTTTCACATCCGATACAAAAGATAATCCGCCGCTGCCGCCCACAGCACCCAGGAAACGCAGAGAACTGCGAACACACTCTTATATCCGAGCACGGCAAAGTGGACGCGCCATTTTTCCTTCTGCGTGAATTTCTCCGGGTTTTTGCCTTTTACCATCAGCATTCCGGCGATCACGAACATGCCGAGGGCCGCGATCAGCAGCAGGCCGTCTTTCGCCGCCTCAAGGGCAGCGCGGAACGTGAATCCCCCAAAGAGGAATCCTCCCAGCAGTAGCACAGCTGCCGCAGCGCCGCCGGAGAGCAGGCCGATTGTAAATGCTTTGCCGAGATCACGGCAGATGTTCTTTATCTTTTCCATGTTTTATAATTCCTTATTTTCTTCTAACGCATCGCAGAAATGACATGCCACAAAGTGATTGTTGCCCACGTCTTTTAATTCCGGCATCTGCTGTCGGCAGATGTCTTTTGCGTACTTGCATCTTCCCTGGAATTTGCAGCCCGGCTTCGTGTTGATCGGGCTCGGCACCTCGCCTTCGAGGCGGATTTTTTTGCGGTCGCGCTCTGCCTCTACTTTCGGGTCCGGAATCGGAATCGCGGAGAGCAGTGCCTGTGTGTACGGGTGGCGCGGGTTGGCGTACAGCTCCTCGGATGTCGTCAGCTCGACGAGCGTTCCCAGATACAGAACCGCCACACGGTCGGAAATATGTTTGACCATCGACAGATCATGCGCAACGAAAAGATAGGTCAGACCCATCTTCTTCTGTAAGTCCACAAGCAGGTTGACGATCTGCGCCTGAATCGAAACGTCGAGTGCGGAGATCGGCTCATCGAGAACGATGAATTCCGGCTGCACGGCAAGCGCACGCGCGATACCGATTCGCTGGCGCTGTCCGCCGGAAAACTCGTGCACAAAACGGTTCGCATGCTCGCGGTTCAGTCCGACCAGCTCCAGATATTTGTAGATCATCTCCTGGCGCTCTTTCTTATTCTTTGCCAGATGGTGAATGTCGATGCCCTCGCCGATGATGTCGGCAACGGTCATACGCGGGTCGAGCGATCCATACGGATCCTGGAAGACCATCTGCACCTGTTTTTTGAAGGCAAACCGCTCTTTTCCGTTTAATGCATGGACATCGGTTCCCTTGTAGAGCACCTGTCCGTCGGTCTTGTCATACAGGCCGATGCAGGTACGGCCGCACGTTGTCTTTCCACATCCGGACTCGCCAACCATTCCAAGTGTCTCACCCTTGTAAATTTCGAAGGAGACATCATCCACGGCCTTTAAGGTCGCATGGTTTCCGACCTGAAAATATTTTTTCAGATGGGAAACGGAAAAAAGCACTTCTTTTTCGTTATTTTCCATTACAGTTCTCCTCCTTCCAGATTTGGCATTTCTACTTTTGGTGCCATCGGGTGATGGAGCCAGCAGGCAGCTTTATGCTCGCCGCCGAATTCCGTTGCCTCCGGCATCTCTTCCTTACAGATCGGCATACAATAGCTGCACCGCGTGCAGAACGGACATCCGACCGGCGGGTTTAAAAGATCCGGCGGAGTTCCCGGAATTGTCGCGAGTTCCTGCTTGTTTTTCAGATCCAGACGCGGTACGGAACGGATCAGCGCCCAGGTATACGGGTGACGCGGACGATAGAAAATATCCTCACACGTTCCGCTTTCCACGATAATACCGGAATACATGACAGCAATCTTCTGTGCGATATTCGCCACAACACCAAGATCATGTGTGATCATGATAACGGACGTCTGGTTTTTCTTCTGCAGATTCTTGATAATATCGAGAATCTGTCCCTGAATTGTCACATCGAGTGCGGTCGTCGGCTCGTCACAGATCAGAATTTTCGGATCACAGGCAAATGCAATCGCGATCATAACACGCTGACGCATACCGCCGGAAAATTCGTGCGGATACTGTCTGACACGTTTTTCCGGCTCCGGGATGCCGACCATGCGCAGCATCTCGACAGCCTCCTTTGCCGCTTCCTGTTTTGTCATGTTTTTGTGGCCCATCAGATTTTCCATAATCTGTTTTCCGACACGCATCGTCGGATTTAAGGAAGCCAGCGCATCCTGGAAAATGATTGCACACTCGCCGCCTTTGTAATGCTGCCACTGTTTTTTGTTGTATTTCAGAATATTCTCTCCATTGTAGAGAATTTCACTGTTCTCTTTAATCTCACCCTGCGGGGCCTTGATGAGGCCCATGATGGATTTCGCCGTTACAGATTTTCCGCAGCCGGATTCGCCCACAATTGCGAGCGCCTGACCTTTCTCGAGAGAAAACTGTACACCGCGGACTGCCTTTACTTCACCGGCATAGGTGTGATAAGAGACTCTTAAGTTTTTTACTTCCAGAATCGGATTGTTTTGTTCGTTCATATCGTTATCTCCCACTTATTACTGGCGAAGTCTCGGATCCAGGGCATCGCGCAGGCCGTCTCCCAGAAGGTTGAATGCCATAACGATGATACAGAGCACGAGACATGGGAACAGAAGCTGTGACGGATAGAAATCCATGTTCTGCTGTCCCATCGAAATCAGGACACCAAGGCTGATCGACGGTGCCTTGAGGCCGATGCCGAGGAAGCTAAGACCTGCCTCCGTAAAAATAAACATCGGGATTGCCGTCGCCGTATCCAGAATCAGGATACCCAGCATATTCGGTACATAGTGTTTTAAGATGATGCGGAGCGGTTTTGCACCGAGCACCTCCGCCGCGTAAACGTATTCCGTCTCACGGAGCTGTTTGATCATACCGCGCACCTGACGTGCCGTGTTACACCATGCGGTGACACTAAGCGCGACCAGAAGTGCAAACAGGTTATTTCCAAGAATCATCATGATCAGAATCGTAAGAAGCAGAGACGGAATCGAGTTGATAACCTCGATGATCCGCATCAGAACCTCATCGACCCAGCCGCCGAAATGTGCCATCAGCGCGCCATATACCGTTCCGATGATGAGTTTGATTGCCGTTGCAACGATCGCGATGATCAGTGATGCCCGCGCGCCGACCCAGACTCTTGAGAAGAGGTCACGTCCCAGGTTGTCGGTTCCAAACCAGTATTTTGACGATACGCCCTGGTTTTTCTCGGCGATATTCATGGATACATAATCATATCCTTTGATATGCGGTCCGATGATGACCATGACAAGCAGAATGCCGAGCACAACAAGAGATCCCATTGCGATCGGGTTTTTGCGGAGCCGTCTCCAGGCGTCCTGCCAGTAGGAAATGGTCGGGCGGTCAATCCGGTTCGCATCTTCCTCGGTGTATCCTATTACTTTAAATTTTTCCGGTGTTAATGCTGCCATAATATCCTCCTTATCTGCTCTTTCCTGTCAGACTGATTCTCGGGTCAACGACCACGTACAGCAGGTCCGTGATAAAGAGAACACCGATGTAAAGTGCTGCGATAATAACCGTCTCTCCCATGATAATGGAAAGATCCTGGTTATTGACCGCCGTCACATAATACTGTCCGATTCCCGGGATGGAAAAGATGCTCTCGATGAAGAAGGAGCCTGTGATACACATGGCAACCGACATTGGAAGCTGTGTGATAACCGGGATAAACGAGTTCCGAAGGATATGGCGGCGGATAATCTGTCCGCGGCTTAAGCCCTTCGATTCAGCAGTCAGCACGTAATCCTGATTGATCACATCGAGCATCGAGGTTTTCAGCAGACGCGCATACGTTGCGATATAAGAAAAGCATCCTGTCAGGGTCGGAAGAATCGTGTATTCCCATCCTCCGAACCACAGATCCTTTCCCGCAGGCCAGCCGATCGTCGGCAGAACCTTCAGGTTGCCTGCGAAAATTTTCTGAAGCATCAGACCAAAGATCAGGTTCGGAATGGAAATCAAGAGGACCGACAGGGCGATCACCATATAGTCCCAGAAGCTTCCCCTCCTCATTGCCGCAAGAATTCCAAGCAGCAGACCGATCGTGATACCGACCAGTACCTGCTGGATACCAAGGCGGGCGGATACCGGAAGACGGTCATGAATCAGCTTCTGTACCGTCTGTCCCGCATAGACAACAGATTCTCCGAACTCTCCCTTGCAGATTCCCTTCATTGTGATCACATAGCGCTCCATCATCGGCTTGTCGAGGCCGTAGCGCTTATAGAGGTTTTCCTTTACGGTCGGCGAGAGCTTGCTCGCACGCTCCGTCAGCGGATCTCCCGGAACCGCTTCCAGAAGGAAAAACGTGGCCGTTGCAATCAGAAACAGTGTGATCAGCATTTCTGCAAAACGGCGCAGTAAATATTTTGGCATAAAAATCCTCTCCCTGTCCGGTCTTTTCCGACCGGAATCTTATTATGATAGCGAAAGAAGAGCCTATTGTTTCATAAGCCCTTCTTCCCTCATTTCTTCTGTTTTGCTGCTTTTTTATTTCTGTACAGATGCTCTGTAAAGCTCCTGGCTTGCACCGAAGGAGGATGTGTAGAAATCTTTTACCCAGTTCTGATAATAGTAATGTTTATCAGAGTAGTACAGCGGTGCAACACCACAATCCTGTGCAACCAGCAGATCTTCCAGCTTCTGGTAAATCTCAAGGCGTTTTGCGTTGTCGTTCTCTCCGGTCAGAGAATCGATCAGGCTGTCGTACTCGCTGTTGCTATAGAGGCCGTAGGAATCATAAACGCCTGTCTTCATGACGTTCAGGAAATCCAGCGGATCGTTGTAATCGCTGAACCATCCGCCTACAAAGATATCGTAGTTCTTGTTATCGCGCTCGTTTGCAAACATCTGGTAATCGCCAACGGTGTTCAGCTCTACCTTTACGCCCAGATTCTGGGAAATGGACTGCTGCAGGTACTCTCTCTCGAGCTGATTCTCGGTAGCAGAACCCTGGGACAGCAGTGTAATGGTGATGTCTTCCGGTTTGTCGGTGATACCAAGCTCATCAAGGCCTTTCTGGAACAGTGCTTTTAACTTGTCTGCATCTCCTGCATACTGCTCATATTCCTCTTTCATGGTCTCCGACGCCTGCTTGCGGTAGGAAGTTCCGTCGAGCGTGATCGCCGGGGAAACGAAGCCGTAAGCTGCGGTGTATCTTCCGTAAACAGCTGATACCATCTCCTCACGGTTGATGGAGTAGGAAATTGCCTTGCGGATGTTTACGTTTTTCATCAGACCGGATTTTCCGCCCTCAGACTGCTCGTAGCACAGAACCATAGTTCCCGGGTACTCGGTGGTCATGGTCTGCATATTGCCTGCTTCTACTTCTTTGTCATATTTTGCAATGTAATCGCCTGCTGCATCGAAAACGTCCAGCTGTCCGTTATCGAACATGGTTGCTGCTGTTGCGTTCTCTGCTACACAGTACCAGTTTACCTGATTCAGTTTTACGTTGTCCTTATCCCAGTACTGGTCATTTTTCACCCATGTCATGGAGTTATCTTCTACCAGGTTGGTCATGGCAAACGGTCCGTTGTAGACACATTTTGTCCAGTCTTTTCCCCACTGGTCTCCGGCTGCCTCTGCGACATCCTGACGGGTCGGGTAAAGCGGAGTTGCTACCAGCTTGGACTGGAAGGTCGGATCCGCTACCTTTAAGGTAACCTCGAAGGTGTAATCGTCCACTGCCTTGATTCCGATCTCATCGGCAGAGCCCTGTCCGTTATAATACTCCTCTGCTCCTACTACGTTGAACAGGTAGAAAGAATAGGAATAGCCGTATTCCGGATTTAACAGACGTTTCCAGCCGTACTCATAATCTGCTGCGGTAACCGGCTGTCCGTCGGACCATTTGGCATCCTTTCTCAGATGGAAAGTGTAAACCAGTCCGTCATCGGATACGTCCATGGATTCTGCACCGGCATACTCGAAACGGTCTCCGTTTTCATCTGCCACGTCACGCATCAGTCCTTCGTAGCACTCTCCCATCATCCAGCGCCATCCCATATCCTGCACATCGAAATTGTTTCCAAAGGCTACTGCACGAAGATTGATCTGTCCGTCCACTTCGCCTGCAGTCTCCGGTGCTGCTGAATCTGCTGCTCCAGTACTGGTTGATGCCGCCGTGGCATTGTCAGCAGTTGCTACCTGTGTCTCTCCGCTGCTTCCGCATCCGGCCAGAAGACCGGCTGCCATGCATCCTGCCAGAAGCAGAGAAACGACTTTGTTTCTTTTTCTCATTGATGTTCCTCCTTTTTTCCGCAGACCTTCCCCGGCAGATCCGGCTGTGTCTGCACACGGGCTATTGTATTTCATATAATTATCCTGAATTTTTTCTCTTATTCGGACAATAGCACGAAATAATACCTTGTTTTTTCAATCTTTTCACGTGATTTTAGCCCAACTTTTATCAGAATATCGAAAAATATCTTTTTTGTCAATCTTTTTTCCTACACATTTTGTATTTTTTAAGTGCGCAACAATTCGGTATCAAAAGGAAAAGAAGGAGGCTGCCGTCGCACACAGCATTCTCCTTCTTCTTTTTCTTTCTTTTTCTTGCTTTTTCTTGCTTCTTCTTTTTCTTTGCTTTTTCTCTTTTATTCCGCTTTTGCATCCATCTGCCGCAGGCTGTGGATCAGCTCCTCACAGATCTCCAGCTCGCTCTTTCCGTCCGTCTCGATGATAATGTCGGCTGCGGCCTCGTATTTTTCACGGCGCTTGCTCATCAGATCTGCGATAAACGGAACGGTTTTGTTGTTCTCAATCAGCGGTCTGTCGTGGCTGTCTTTGACACGGTCTAAAATCGTCTCCGGCTTTGCAGTCAGAAGAACAACGCGGCCGTTCTTTTTCATCTCTACAACGTTGCACTCACGCATCGGAGTTCCGCCGCCGCACGAAATGACAACGTTTGTTCTCGACTGCATTTCGATCAGAAGATTCGTCTCGCAGTCACGGAAATACTGTTCGCCGTAAGTCTCGAAAATATCGGAGATGCTCATACCGGCACGCTCTGCGATGATCTGATCCATCTCGATGATATCCATGGCAAACACGGTTTTGAGATAATCGGAAATGGTGCTCTTTCCGGCTCCCATGAAGCCAATCAGTACAATATTATAATTGAACAGCTTTCTTGCCTGAATCTTTTTACTGTTTCTTGTGATGCTCTCGAAAACATCCGCCACTTCGTTTTTATGGCGTTTTTCCTGCATCCGGCGTTCCAGCCATTCCTTCTGTTTTGCTTCCTGCTCCGGCTGGAGAATCGGCACGTTATTTGCTTCTTTATATACCATAATGTCCTCGACAATACGGTTTCTCATCAGCAGTGCATCCAGAATAATCTCATCGCACTGTCCAAGGCTCTCTCGTAATACTTCCAACTGATTCATGATATTTATCCTTTCCAGACTTGTGTGTACTTGTTCGCACAGCCCTCTTCCGGTATTTTTGTCGTATTTTTTGACATTTTCTGTTATTATAGCAGTTGTCCTCCAGAATCACAACAAAAATTTGCACAAAAGTGCGAAAAGCCCATGGAATCTTTTCAGAAATCCATGGGTTTTGGTATATTTTTATTTAAGATCGTCTTTCGAATCCGCATGATACCTGTTCTCCCGGGCATCTTCTGTGGATAACTTTTCATCAGAGTTCAGAAAACTCAGCTCTGCCCCCCCCCCGATTTCAGATTCTTTTTCAGCTTTTCAATCTGAATCGAAGTCTGTTTTTCTTCGGATATGGTGTTCAGCTCCTCGCAGATGGCATCTTTGATATCGAGCAGACACTCGAGCATCAGCGGGCTGAAGGTACCGCACTCGCCGTTCAGGATCATCTCGATGGCTTTCTCGTGCGTGTATGCCGGTTTGTAGACACGCTCGCTTGTCAGCGCATCGTAAACATCGGCAATCGATACAACCTGGGCTGCAATCGGGATCTCCTCACCTTTTAAGCCGTCCGGGTAACCCTTTCCGTCGTACCGCTCATGATGCCAGCGACAGATCTGGTACGCAATCTGTACCAGCTTCTCGTCCTGATACAGTTCCAGGCTCTTCAGCATGGACGCTCCGATCAGGGTATGTTTCTTCATCTCCTCGAACTCTTCTTTCGTCAGCCTTCCCGGCTTATTTAAAATGTTCTCGTCAATGCCCATCTTTCCGATATCGTGCAGCGCGGATGCCGTTGTGATCATCAGCTGATCGGACCAGCTTAAGTGGTAGCGGTCTGTCTTCTGTACCAGACGCTCGAGGAGCATACTTGTCAGAACGTTGATGTGGTGGACATGAAGTCCGCTCTCGCCATTCCGGAATTCCATGATATGGCTCAGGATACTGATCATCATCTGATTGTTTTTCTCTTTTTCGTAAATCTGCTCGGTGACGAGCGTCACGAGACGGCGCTGTTTTGCATATAATTTGATCGTGTTGAAGACACGCTGGTAAACAACTTTTGCATCAAACGGACGACTGATATAATCGGATACGCCCTGCTCATACGCACGGCGCACAAATGCGGTGGAATCCTCGCTCGATATCATGATGACCGGAACCTCTTCGATCCAGTGGTTGCGGTTCATGTAGTCAAGCACTCCGAAACCGTCCATGCCCGGCATGACGATATCCAGAAGGATCAGCGCAAGGCCTGTTCCGTATTCTTCCAGCAGACGCAGGCACTCTTCGCCGGTGGAAGCCTCGATGATATCGTATTCATCCTGCAGAATCTCCGAGAGGATGATACGGTTCATCTCGGAATCATCCACGATCAGGATGCGCTGTTTTTCTCTGCGGTTTTCCTGACGGACAACATCGTCCTGACAACCCAGGATCTGGTCTTTCTCGGTGACAACCATGTTTTTCCGTTGTTTTGCAAGATACATCAGCTGGTCGGCACGCATCGCAGCTTCGCCGATCGTCTCATCTCTTGTCAGAACACCTCCTACGCTGACGGAAAGACGCATCTTCGAGTAGCCCGGCACCTGTGCCTCATGGATCTGTGACTGAATCTGTTTTAATTTCTGTACAAAGTTTTCCTCATCCATCTCCGGCAGAACCAGCAGAAATTCGTCTCCTCCTAAGCGGATCAGACGGTCGGTACGTCGGGTGCAGCGGTTGACGGTCTTTACAATGGTGTCAAGCGCCATATCTCCGGCATTGTGGCCGTATGTATCGTTGTATAATTTGAAATCATCGAGATCGATCATGGCTACGCCGCAGCAAAAGCTGGCGTCCCGGATCTGGTCTTCGAAGTAGCGGCGGTTGAATACTCCGGTCAGCGCGTCACGATACAGCTCTTCGCTGTAGCTGTTCAGCTTGCTTACCAGATTCTGGCGTCCTTCGGAGTCCATCAGTGTTTCATCGTCGAGACGGTTGATCATCTCGATCACGCATGGTTCTCCTTCGATCTCCACGTATCTTGCAATGACCTGATACACATTCGACGCAATGCATTCCAGTTTTGATTTCTGCGATTTCTCCCGCAGGGCTTTTTCGGAAATACAGTTAAGGCACGGCATCGCTTTGTTCCATACTGTGTAGCATTCACACAGCTTGCCATTCTCTTTATCGATAATAAAATCTCCGATCTCATCCGGACGGAGAACCCGCACATACATGAAAATATTCTTCAGATGTTCCACCAGACTGTCTGCCTGTTCCTGTGTCATCTGAACATCCTTAGAAGGCTCTTTCTTATTTATTTTTTCACATTCCGGCAATTCGGTCTGATTCATCTGTTTCCCTCTCTTCTCCCCGGTACACACAAAACTTCATTACCCCTTTGTGTGCTTCCGCGTTTTGCTACATTTTCCCATTTTAATTACAGTTATACATAATAGTGTAACGATTGTTTCCCGTTTCGTCAAGAAAAAAGTGTACAAAAACCGTCCTGTAATGGAAATTTATTCAAAAAAACCGACCGGTTTTACGCGGTCGGTTTTTTCTTCTTATCATAGAAGACACGGCTGTATAACTGCGGATAGATGTTGCTGCAGGAGAGCGCCGGTCCTTCAATATAGCGGTAATGATCGAAATCGTAAACACCGTAATCCGGCTCGGAGTTATCCAGCCAGAAAGCATTGATGCCGTAATCGTAGTAGTTCTTCTTGCATACGTCCCAGACATATTTTCTTGTCTCCGGATTGAACACGTCGATCTCAACGCAGTCACCCTGGAAATCGTATGTCTGTTTTTTCGCGCAGACTGTCCCTGTATGTTTTTCATTTTATTAGATTTTTTTGTCTGTTTCTTGAAGTTTTTATCCGATTTCTAACACTATTTTGATCTTTTTACCAAATTTGCGGAATGGGCTTTATTTTTAACTGCACAAATTCCATTTCTTATGATAGAATATTTACGAAAAAATAAAGTATCTGATTCACTATACTTTGATTCACAATAAAATGAGGGAGTAATCCATGATTCAAACGAAAGATTCGAACTTAACCTTCCGCCCGCTGACCATCGACGACGCAGAGCAGTACAATGCACTTCTGCGCTACGCCTTTCAGGTTACAGAGCAGGAGCTTTCCGAAAGCGGATGGAAAGACGATGAAATCAAGCAGTCCAAATTCCCGGTTCTCGTCCGTGCCGATGTGCTCGGCTGTTTCTGCGAGGAGGATCTGGTATCACAGTTCGCGGTTTATCCGCTGGACATGAATATCTACGGTGTCCGCTATCCCGTCGGTTTTGTCACCAGCGTCTGCACCTACCCGGAATACACCGGCCAGGGCATCATGAAAAAGCTGATGATCCGGAGTCTCACGCGCATGCGGGAAAACCACCGTTCCTTTGCGCTTCTCTATCCCTACTCTATTCCGCTCTACCGGAATCTCGGATGGGAAATCATTTCCAATAAGATGACGTACACCATCAAGGACACGCAGGTGCCGCGGAAACTCAAAGCCCCTGGCTATGTGCGCCGCGTGGCATGGGATGACAAGGATTTCAAGGAACTACATACCAAATTTGCTTCGAAGACGCACGGCTGCCTCTACCGCAACAATCTGGCGTGGGAAGAATATTTCCGCTGGGATGAGGATGATACCGTCGTTGCGATCTACTATTCCGCTGATGATGTGCCGTACGGCTACATGGTCTATCTGATCAGCTCCGATATCATGCATATCAAAGAGATGATCTATCTGAACCGCGAAGCGCAGCTGGGACTCTGGGAGTATATTCATGCGCACGATTCCATGATCGATGAGGTCAAAGGAAATAACTACTACAGTGAACCCATCGCGTTCGAGCTTGAGGACAGCGATATCAAAGAAACGATTCGCCCGTACTCGATGGGGCGTATCATCGATGTCGTGCAGTTTATGGAACATTACGCCTGCGACCCGGACGAGCCGGATGTGTGTATCCGTTTTGAGATCGAGGATGAGCTGCTTCCGTGGAACAATGACAGCTTCACATTCTTCTTTGAAAAAGGACACTGTGTGCCGACCGACCGCGAGCCGGACCATGTGATGAAAATGACGATCGCATCGCTCACGACACTGCTGCTCGGCTACAAGACGGCTTCCAAGCTGTATGAGATGGCGCGCATCGAAACGACGCCGCAGACTGTGGAATGCCTGGATGACCTGCTCTTCCACCATATTCCATATGTTTCGGACTATATTTAATTTATTTTACGCATTGCAAAAGAGGGACTCCCGTGAAAGGAATCCCTCTTTTTCTATGTAACATTTTTTAGTTTTCTTCCAGTTTGATTTTCTCCTGCAGCACAACGCAGCCTGCCATATCGCCGATGACGTTGACGCATGTGGCACCCATGTCACACAGTGTGTTGATGCTGATGTAAACGCCCATGACGCCGGCCGGAAGACCTGCCATCGTGGCGAGTGCTGCGAATGATGCGATCGCGCCGCCCGGGATACCCGGTGTTCCGACAGAAAGCAGGACGTTGGCAAGCAGAATGATCACCATCATCGAAATGCTGACGTTGATGCCGCAGGCATTTGCGAAGAACATGATCATAAACGACATCAGGATCGATACCGCATCCATATTGACGGTGGCACCGAGCGGGATTGCGATACTGCTGATCTGGTTCGAAACGCCGAGTTCTTTCTCGACACAGCGCTTGCTGATTGGGATCGTCGCGGAACTGGAACATGTTCCGAATGCATTCAGGGCTGCCGGCATGATCGCCTTAAAGAACTTGACCGGACTCGTCTTTCCGATGAGTTTTACAGCGCCGCCGTAGACGACGATCGCAAATCCATAGAATGCCACATACAGAATGATGAGCTGGGTTGCCAAGGAAACGATGGTTTTGGTTCCGTTTGCCTCGACAACCGGCACGATCGTACAGAAGACACCGATCGGGGTGAAGTACATAACGGTGCTGATGACTTTTAAACAGACCTCATTCAGGGAGTCGATCACGTTTAAGAGCGGCTGTCCCTTCTCTCCGACCGCAATCAGCGTAAAGCCGACAACGACAGCGAACACGAGTACCTGGAGCATGTTGCCCTCCGCAAACGCCTTCACCGGGTTGGACGGGATCAGGTTTTTGATCGTGTCGAGGATGCTGGTCATCTCGGTCGCCTGGATATCGGAAGTTGCCATCTCAAAATGGACTCCCTTTCCGAGGCGGATCAGTCTTGGAATGATAATGCCGACTGCACTTGCAATCGCGGTGGTGCACAGGAAGAAAATCATCGAGTAGCCGGTGATCTTACCTGTCGTTTTTGCATTTCCGATGCTGCAGATACCCATGACAATTGAACAGAATACCATCGGGAAAATCATCATATTCAAGGCGTTCATGTAGATGCCGCCGATGACGCCGGTTACGGTCAGAATCGGCGTAAAGCGGTCCGCCAGAAGAAGTCCGGTTAAGATACCGAGAATCAGTCCGGTAAAGATCGCACCTGTAATATGCTTCTGATACCATGCATAAAACTTTTTCATATGTTCTCTCTTCTCTCCTTTTTCACAGAGTAAGAGGCAGGTGTCCCTGTATCTTCTACCTGCCTCTTCGCATACAGCCATCTTATCACACAACCGCGGATAATTCCACTTAAAAATGGATTTATCCGCGGTTTTTCTGGCTTTTGGTCTTTTTTTTCTTTTTTATACGGCTGCTGCCCGGCTGTGGACTTTCTTCCGCACAATCAGATAGCAGATCACCTGCATGATAATCGTGATGATCCACGATCCCGGATACGAAATGAACAGCACATACAGCGAGCGGTGCTGCGGGAAAATGCCGAAGATCCACACGATTCGCGTTCCGACCGTTCCGATGACGGACAGAATCATCGGCACCGCCGAGCATCCCATACCGCGCAGGGCTCCCGGGAAGAGGTCCATGATGCCGCAGAGGAAATACGGAACCGTCGTGATCGACAGAATTTCCATACCGCAGCGGATAACCTCCGGGTCCCCGGTGTAAATCTGCAGGATTTCCGTACCGAACAGATACGCGCCGCCACCCATCACCAGTGCCATGCCGCTGGAGAGAATCAGGCAGTCGATCAGCACCTTATCCATTCGTTTGTATTTTCCGACACCGTAGTTCTGGCTTGTGAAGCTCATGCACGCCTGGGTGACGGAGTTGACTGAGGTGTATAAAAATCCCAGCACATTGTTGGCCGCCGTGTAGCCTGCCATTGCAATCGAACCGAAGGAATTGACGGATGACTGCAGCAGCACGTTCGAGAAGTTGATGACGGTACTCTGAATACCCGCCGGGATGCCGACCTGGAAAATCGGGATGATGTAATCCTTTTTCAGGCACAGCTTCGAAAACCGGAGCTGATAACTTCCCTCGCTCTTATAGAGGCACCGCAGAACCAGCACGCAGGAGATCGCCTGCGAAACCACCGTTGCAATCGCCACACCTGCCACGTCGAGACTGAACACGATCACGAGGAACATATTCAGACCAGCGTTGATCACACCCGATACAATCAGGAAATACAGCGGCCGCTTCGTGTCGCCGACGGCACGCAGAATCGCCGCACCGTAGTTGTACAGCATGAAAAACGGCATTCCCATAAAGTAAATTCTCATATACAATGCCGACTGATCAATGACATCCGCCGGTGTATCCATCAGCTCCAGCGCGCCTTTTGCAAAAAATACGCCCACAAACGCCATCACAACGCCGCTGATCAGCGCCAGCATGATCGATGTATGTACCGTTTCCGACATCTCCCGGTCGCGCCCCGCTGCATAATACCGCGCCGCAAGCACATTCGCACCGAGCGAGATTCCCATAAACAGGTTGATGAACACGTTGATGAGTGCCGTTGTCGATCCGACAGCCGCAAGCGCCTGGCTTCCGCTGAACCGTCCGACGACGATGATATCCACCGCGTTGAACATCAGCTGCAGAATGCCGGACACCATCAGCGGCAGCGAAAAGGAAATCAGCTTGTCCATAATCGTGCCGTTGCACATGTCGATTTCATATTTGTTCTTTTTCAAAAATACTCCTCCTTCTTTTGTAGCAGATATGCAGTCTTACACCGCAGACATATACAGAAATGATACCACTTTTTTCCGGTTCTGCACAGAGACTTTCCATAATTTATTGACTTCTGTAAAGTCCACAGGTAAAATAAATACAATTACAGTTTTTCTGTATATAAATCAAGGACAGGAGAGAACCTATGAAAAAAATATGGATTACAGGTGCCGAAGGCCACATCGGTACTGCCCTTCTGGAACTGCTGGAGGGTGTGGAATATCAGCTTCTTCCAACGGATATTCACGAGGTTGATATTACCAAAATCGATGAAGTCACACAGTTCGTTTATGTCAACCGTCCCGACGTTATCATCAACTGCGCCGGTATGACCGACGTTGCCGAGTGTGAAAAAAACATCGACGAAGCCTATCGTGTCAATGCCATCGGTGTGCGCAACGTAGCGCTTGCCGCCAATGATATCGACGCAAAGGTTATTCAGATCTCAACGGATGACGTCTTCGACAAGGAATCCCGCATCCCGTACAACGAGTTTGATACCGTACATCCGCGTACGATCTACGGAAAATCAAAAGAGGCCGGAGAGAAAATCCTGACACAGCTTTTGAACCGCTTTGTCATCATCCGAAGCTCCTGGATTTACGGGATCGGCCGCGATTTTGTGGACGAAGTACTCCGTAATGCGGCAAAGGGCGGCACGATGGAGGTTCCAAACAACCAGTATGCGGCTCCGACCAGTGCTTTTGAGCTTGCGCGCGTGATCTGCCACTTTATCGACAACGAGGAGTATGGTCTGTACCACGTTGTCTGCCCCGGAAGCTGCAGCCGCTATGAGTTTGCAAGAACCATCCTCGAGTATACCGGAAAAACCGGTGACCTTGATCTCTACCCGGTTGTCGCACGCGATGATGTCCGCCCGACCTATTCTGTTCTGGACAACATGATGCTCCGCCTGACCGGTATTCCTGAGCCGCCCGACTGGAAAACGGCACTGAAAGAATATCTCGAAGAAACCGGAGGAATCGAATAATGGTCCGAAACAGAAAAGAAACAACGGAAAAGTCAAAAAAGAAGCCCGGGCTTTCCACCCAGATTTTTATTGCCCTGCTGGCCGGTGCGCTGCTCGGCGTGGTGATTCACTATTGGATCCCGTCCAGCTATATCAAGGACACCGTCATCGTAGAAGGTGTGCTGTATGTCATCGGACAGGGCTTTATCCGCCTGATGCAGATGCTTGTCGTACCGCTTGTCTTCTGCTCCCTCGTCTGCGGAAGTATGTCCATCGGAGACAGCAAAACCCTCGGAAAGGTCGGCGTAAAAACGATCGGCTTTTACCTTGTTACCACAGCACTTGCCGTCTGCATCGCACTTGGAACCGCCTTGCTCATTCACCCGGGGCTCGGACTTAACATGAGTGCGGTTCAGAAAGCCGACCTGTCCTCGACAGCAGCAGATTCCAGCGTCAGCCTGGTGGATACACTGCTCAACATCATCCCGAAGAACCCGATTGGTTCCATGGCAAACGGCGATATGCTTCCCATCATCGTATTCGCCCTGTTTGTCGGCGTAATGCTGGCAAAGCTCGGAAACCGCGCTTCGGTCGTTTCCAACTTTATCAGCCAGTTTAACGATGTCATGATGGAAATGACCATGACGGTCATGAAGGTGGCTCCGGTCGGCGTTTTCTGTCTGATTGCACGTACCTTTGCAACGGTCGGCTTTTCTGCGTTCGCACCGATGCTGAAATACATGGGAAATGTAACACTGGCGCTGGCACTGCAGTGCTTCGTCATTTATCAGGTTCTTCTGTTCGTATTCACACGGCTGAATCCGATTAAATTCGTGAAAAAATTCCTTCCGGTTATGGGATTTGCATTTTCCACCGCAACCTCCAACGCGACAATCCCGATGTCGATTGATACACTGAACAAAAAGATGGGTGTCTCGAAGCAGATTTCTTCGTTCACCATTCCGCTCGGCGCAACCATCAACATGGATGGTACCTCCATTATGCAGGGTGTCGCTGTCATCTTCATCGCAGAGGCGTACGGTATTCATCTGACCCCGGCAAACCTCGCAACGGTTGTTGTTACCGCAACACTGGCTTCCATCGGTACCGCCGGTATCCCAAGTGTCGGCCTTGTTACCCTGGCTATGGTACTGAATTCCGTCGGACTGCCAACGGAGGGTATCGCTCTTATCATGGGTATCGACCGTATTCTCGATATGCTGCGTACCGCCGTCAACATCACAGGCGATGCTGTCTGCACAACGATTGTCAGCCATCAGGAAAAGGCGCTCAACCGCGAAGTATTCAATCGCGATTAACTGCAATAAACTGCTTGCGAAAAGCCTTTTTCAGACACGCTCTAAGGCTAAGAAAACGCGTTCCCGTTTTCGGAAACCCCTGTGGTTTCCGGCGGGAACGCGTTTTTCTTATCTTATTTTTCTGTTACAGTTCAAATGCCTGGCGGATGCTGTCGTAATGCAGGAATTTACCTTCTGCGGCGTACCCTTTGATTTCGTCCAATGTAGCAAAACGGTAGCCGTCTGTTTCTTCCTCCTGAAGATGAAGATCTTCGTCTTTGATATCCATCACGAAGCGATAAACATCGACAAAGTAATTGTCTCCCTCATCCGGGTTGATGCGCCGGTAGGTAAAGAGATAACCGCCGTCAGCCTTGCTCACATCGAGTCCGGTTTCCTCTCTGACCTCACGGCGCACGGCCTCCCAGGAGCTCTCTCCTGCCTGTGCCGCGCCGCCGGAAACCTCCCACCAGCCCGGTGCCCAGGCTTTCGTCATGACACGTTTTGTGATAAGAAAGGTCCCATCCGGTCTTGCGATTACGCCGAGTACGGTCAGGTGAAACTCGCCCGGCTTCATATGCCAGTCATTCCGTCTCATCGTACGGCCGGTCGGCTGTTTATTTTCATCATAGATATCCCAGAGTTCCATATCGTGTTTTCTCCTGTCGAACTTCTTCCGAGCCCCATCGCGATTTTTCTTCCCTGTCGCATGGTTCTGAATCATTACAGATACTGTTTAATCTCTTCCATTACATTTTCCAGCGGAATTTGTGTTTTCAGAGTCTTATCGCGGGATGCAACCTCGACAACGCCCTGTTTCATGTTTTTCGGGCTTACGATGATGCGCAGCGGAATGCCGAGCAGGTCGGCATCGGCAAACATTACGCCGGCTCTGACGCTTCTGTCGTCGTAGATCACTTCGATGCCTGCGTTCTGCAGATCCTCGTACAACTTGTCCGCATATGCTCTGACTTCCTCGTCATCGACGCGGACTGCACAGAGGTGTACCTGCCACGGAGCGATAGCTTTCGGCCAGATCGGGCCGTACTCATCGTGATGTGCCTCGCAGACCGATGCTGCCAGACGGCCGACACCGATACCGTAGCATCCCATGATCGGGGTCTTGCTCTCGCCATTTGCATCGACATAGGTCATATTCATGGATTTTGTATATTTGGTTCCAAGCTGGAAGATATTTCCGACCTCGATACCTCTGGAGATCTTCACGGTCTTTTTGCCGCATTTCGGGCAGATGCCGCCCTCCTGGATTTTTGCAAAATCGTGATACTCGGCATTCGGAACGTCGCGCTCCATGTCGAGTCCTTTGTAATGATGCTCTGCCTCGTTGGCTCCGCAGGAAAGGTTGTTTCTTCCCTCGAGGGATTTATCATAGAGAACAACGGCATCTCCGTTCACCTTCAGGTTCACCGGTCCGATATAGCCTGCGTTCAGTCCGCATTCTTCGGTGATCACGGCTGCGTGAACCTGCTCGCCGAGGAAGTTGACCAGCTTCGTCTCGTTGACTTCGAGATCGCCGCGGATGAAAAGGACAACGTATTTATCATCGACATTCTGCTGATAAACAACGGCTTTGCAGGAGTTCTTTGTCTCGTCTCCGAAGAAATTGCAGACGTCTTCAATGGTGTGGACGTTCGGTGTATAAACCTTTTCGAGTGCAGCGGATTCTGCGTCTCTTGCGATGTCGGAAATATTCTCAGCTGCCTCCATGTTGGCTCTGTAATCGCAGGAATCACACAGAACGATGGAATCCTCTCCGACCGGAGTCAGAAGCATGAACTCATGGGAGATGTTGCCGCCCATCATACCGGAATCGGATTTGACAGATACCACCTCCGGCACGCCGACACGCTCGAAGATACGCTCGTATGCTGCGTGGCATTTCTCGTAATACTGCTCCAGATCTTCCTGGCTGGTATGGAAGGAGTAAGCATCCTTCATCGTAAACTCACGCACACGGATCAGGCCGGCTCTCGGACGGGCCTCATCACGGAATTTTGTCTGGATCTGATAGATCATAAACGGATATTTGGTGTAGCTCTGTGCATACTCGCGTACAAGGTGTACGGCTGCCTCCTCGTGGGTCATGCCGAGTACCATTTTGGCATTGTTGCGGTCGGTGAAGCGCAGCAGCTCATCGCCGATGCTATCGTAACGGCCGGACTCATCCCACAGAGAAGCCGGCATGACAACCGGGAACTGCACCTCCTGGCCGTCGATTTTGTCCATCTCCTCGCGCAGGATCTGCTCGATTTTGCGCACAATGCGGCGCAGCGGCAGATAGGAAGAATAGATTCCGTTTGCCATATATTTGATGTATCCGCCTTTTACCATAATGGCATGGCTGTCGATGACACAGTCAGCAGGTCTTTCTTTGAAGCGCTCTCCTACTAATTTTTCAAGTTTCATTTTCTGATTTCCTCCTTGTTTTTTGGGTTTTCAACATCTGAAATCTTCCAGACGCGAGAACATTCCAGCCTGTCCGATTTTAAGCTTTTAGTCAACATTTTACGCATCTAACTCATCACTGAAGTAACGAGAATGCGATGCTTCGTTTTCAAACAAAAAAGCCCTAAACCGCAAGCTGCAGTTTAGGGCGAATTTTTTTATCCGCGGTACCACCTAAATTCAGGAAAACTCCTGCACTCTGACACAAAGCATTTGTACCCCACGATTTTTGTATTTTGTAATACGCGTGATCTCTGCTCTCTGTACCTTCTCTGTAACGGGAGATCCCGGTGCAGCCTACGAAATAAATTTTCCCTGATGGATTTTCTTCTCTTCGGTGCACAGCTCCAAGACCGGTTCACGATAGATTCTGCAAAAAGCTTTCACCTGCCGCTTTCTCTCTGAATGCGCTCTGTCGCTACTGTTTCTTTTCGTCGCTTTTTCACTGCACTGATTGTAGCAGAAACCAGAAAAGAATGCAAGCCCGTTCCTTCCGCGAAAAGGAGATTCACCATGAAGATCATAAAGCTGCTACCCGGGATTGTGCTGCCGATCATCGTCGCGCTGCTGGCTTGCTGGCTTGAGAGCCTGTTGCCCATCCACCTGATTGGCTCTGCGGTAATTGCCATGTTCATTGGCATGTTTCTTAACCAGTTCGTTCGCAAGACGGATGTGTTCGCCACAGGGCTGAAGTTCACCTCCAAGAAGATATTGAAATTCGCCATTATCCTGCTGGGGCTGTCGCTGAACATCACCGCCATCTTGCACGTAGGCCAGATGTCCCTGACAGTAATGGTCTTCACCTTGCTGACCTGCTTTGGCGGCGGTTACTTCATCAGCAAGGCGCTGGGACTGAACTGGAAGCTGTCCAATTTGATTTCCGCTGGTACAGGCATCTGCGGTGGCTCTGCCATTGCCGCTATCGCCCCCACCATCGACGCGGACGACAACGACGTTGCCTACGCCATGTCCGCCACCTTCCTATTTGACATGGCGATGATCGTGCTGTTTCCCATCATGGGCCGGGCACTGGGTATGACGGATCAGGCCTTTGGCATCTGGGCAGGTACGGCGGTGAACGACACCTCCTCCGTGGTGGCCACCGGCTATGCCTTCTCCGAGGCGGCAGGCGATTTCGCCACCATGGTCAAGCTGACCCGCACGCTGGCGATCATCTCCACGGTGATCGTGTTCGCCCTTGTGCAGCTGAACCTGAAGCGTAAGGAAGCCATGGCTCTCCAGCAGGACGGCAGTGCGCTTAAAGCTGAGTTCTCCATCAAGAAGATCTTCCCCTGGTTCATTCTGGGTTTTCTGGCCATGTCCATCGTGGCGAGCATCCTTCCTATCCCTGCGCAGTTGGTGAGCGGCACCAAGACTGCCAGCAAGTTCCTGATGGTCTGCGCACTGGCTGCCATCGGATTGAATACCTCCTTCGCCAGCATGAAGAAGGCTGGCATCCGCCCCATGATTCACGGTTTCATCATTTCTGCGCTGGTTGTAATTGTGGCGCTGCTGGTGGAGATGGGCATGGGAATCGTGTAAGAAAGCTGCAAGACAATTGAGCAAAGCCACAGTTCAAAACAAAACTGTGGCTTTTGTCTTTGGATTGAGGAATGGCGTTACGTATTTGCTCGAATTACGCAGCTGATGGATGATGCAATTCTGAATTTCCGTCTTGGGAAATACAGCCCCAATCGCCGCAGAGAATCCCGTCAGGTTATCCGTGCAGGCAATGAAAATGTCCTCCACGCCTCGTTTTTTAGCCCGTTGAGTACCGTTGCCCAGTACTTGGCACTTTCGTTTTCTCCTACCCACATCCCCAACACGTCTTTTTTAAGGGCACAACGCACATATCCTTGCTCACTCTTTTTTTCATTTTCTTGTTACGGTCTTTCGGGGCAACAGCCCCATCAAATCGCTTGTAAAGCGATTGTGTTTTCGAAAAAAGCATGATACGATATTGCCATAAGCAGTGATGTTGCAACACATAGCTACAATCTACAATAGTGAAAGGAGACGATCTCACCAATGCGATGCTCCCTTGTTTCCAACAAAATAATCCAAGCCCGTGAACGTTTGGGACTCACACAGCAGCAGTTAGCGGAAAAGCTTTGTGTAACCAACAAAGCCGTTTCCAAGTGGGAATGTGGCGTCACACTTCCTGACATCTCGCTTTTGGTGCCACTATGCCGTGTTCTGGGTCTGACGGTGCAGGAACTGCTGGATGAATACGACGGCAAATTCGGTAATACCCCCGGCTGCCAGACCACGGAAGATCCTGCGCAGGACACGCTGTTTGCGGCGCAGCAGCACAGCCATTACCTGTATATCGATCTCAAAACCACCTCTACGGTGTCGCCCCATTTGTTTGGCCACAACCTGGAGCATACCAGAGCCAGCATCATGGATGGTCTCAGCGCCCAGATGATCCGCAACCGGAAGTTTGCCGGCGCTGCGGCGCGCAACGGCGTAGCGCTGGACTGGGAAGGCATCGGCGAATGCGTGTACTTTGCCAATGAACACCGCCTTCCCGGTAGCAACGCAAACGAAGCTTATGTATGTCATTACGCGCACAACGGCATGTGGCGGCGTAACGAATGTCAGTCTCAGATGATTCAGAACCCAATTCCGAATCAGGTGAGCGGTATCCGTCAAAAGGAGCTCTTCCTTCAAAAGGACAGGAGCTATCCGTTTGCCGTCGTTGTCAAAGTACAGCAGCCGCTGGATGTGCGCGTCGCGCTCACCAACGCCGATGGTACGCAGATTTATGCGGAAACCGTTTTTCCTGTTCAGCCCGTTCTAGCGAAGGAGGATGCACAGGAAGAGGTGGATGAATGGCAGCGCTTTGAGACGATTCTGACCCCCGGCGTCGACGATGCGCATGCCGTGATAAGCATTACCTACACGGAGCAGGCACAACTGCTCATCGGCGCAGTTTCCATGATGCCGGACAATCATTTCCATACCATGCGCAGGGACACCGTGGAAAAGCTCAAGGAAATCGGCGTGCGTCTGCTGCGCTGGCCGGGTGGCAACTTTGCCGGCGAATATCGCTGGCAGGATATGTTCCTGCATCCCGACAGGCGCGCTCCCATGGAGGGCTACATGGAAAATGAAACGCAGCCCTTTACACACGGCTATGACATGCATGAAATAGACACCGACGATTTTATTGCACTGTGCCGTGAGATCGGCGCGGAGCCCTTCCTCACCATCAATGCCGCCTGGGATTCCCCCGAAGTATGCGCCGCCTGGGTGGAATACTGCAACGGCCCTGCCGAGAGCAAATACGGCAGGCTGCGTGCCCAGCGCGGTCATCAGGAGCCCTACAATGTCAAATGGTGGTCGCTGGGCAACGAAATGGGTTATGGCCACATGGAGGGCGCAAATACGCCGGATGGATACGCATCGCTGGTGGAAACGCATGCGCGTGCCATGCTGAAGGTCACGCCGGATCTGAAATTTGTTTCTTCCGGCCCCTATCCGAATCAGGAGTGGGTAGATGTTTCCATCAAGAAGCTGGCTCCCATTGCGCCATACGTTTCTCTGCATACGTACAATTCAGTCCATTGGGACTTCACCTCTCCGGAGGGCATGGAGCGCTGCTATAACGAAATGATCCGCATGCCCATCCACAATCTAGGAATCCTGCGCAGGCTGCATGACATGCTCCCGGAAAAGACATTCATCTCCTACGATGAATGGAATCTGTGGAAAACATGGTGCCGCAATCCTTCCTCCATGGAGGGCATCTTCACTGCGCAGATGCTGCACATGTTCATGCATGAAAGCGAAAAACAGCGCATGCCCATGGCCTGCTACTTTGAGCCGGTTAACGAAGGCGCCATGCAGGTGCATCCGGATCATACCGAGCTGACGGCAACCGGTCAGGCCTTTGCGCTGCTCTCCCGGCATGCCGGCGGAAAGCTGTGTACGGTAGATGGTGTAGAAGACTTTGAAGTCGTTGCCACCATCGATGATCATCATGTGCTGACCCTGACGATGCTCAACCTGAACTGGCAGGAGGAAACTACTTACTCTCTGAATAAATGCGGAACAGTTCTGGAAAACAAGGTACTTCAGGCCGAAAATCTGTTGCCTGGTACCCCGTTTACGGAAAATCCCCTGATGATTCATGTCAAGGATGATATTATCAAGGCGAAGCTTCCACCCCGCAGCGTTGCCTGTATCAGTATTTCACTCGTCGAATAACATACACGGAATGCAAAAAGAATAAAATGAAAACAGCAAGTCGCTCACAGCATGAAAGGAGTAATTTTATGAAAAATGGAAAGTTGACGGTTGCCATCGTGGGCATGGGTTTCGGCAGCTGTTTCCTGCCCATCTATCTGAAGCATCCGGATGTGGAGCATGTCATTATGGTGGATACCAATCCGGACCAGCTGAAGGCGCTGGCAGATATGTACCTGCTGGACGAAAGCTACTACACCACCGACTTTGAAGCGGTATTGCAGAACCCGGATGTGGATGCGGTCCATCTGGTCATTCCGCCCGCGCTGCATGCGCCCATGTCGGTTCAGGTGCTCAACGCAGGCAAGCACTGCGCCTGCACCATCCCCATGGGTATGTCCATGAAGGAGCTGGAAGACGTTATCAAGGCGCGGAAGGCTTCCGGCAAACACTATATGTTCATGGAAACTTCCGTCTACACCCGCGAGTATCTGTATGTGAAGGAGCTGTACGAATCCGGCGCAATGGGCAAGCTGCAGTATATGCGCTGCGCCCACTATCAGGATATGGAGGGCTGGCCCTCTTACTGGGACGGCTTCCCGCCCCTGGCACATCCCACCCATGCCATCGGCCCCTGTTTTGCTCTGGCAGGGCAGCGTCCGGTCAGCGTCTTCGGCAGAGGCTCCGGCAAGGTCCGTCCGGAACTGGAAAAGCAGTACGGCTGCCCCTTCGCCTTTGAGTCTGCTCTGGTGGCCTTGGAGGATGGCGAGACGACCGTTGAAATGGAGCGCTTCCTGTACCATGTCGCCCGTGGCTACAGCGAATGCTTTAATATCTATGGTGAAAACAAGTCCTTTGAGTGGGATCAGCTCAACGGCGACAAACATGTGATGTTCAGCCGGGATCTGGTTTGGGAGAACGAGAACCGCGGCGGCAAGATCGATGAGGAATACGTTCAGGTCCCCGATTATGCCCATCTGCTGCCGGACGTCATTGGCCGGTTTACCTACGAAGTGGCCTATGACGAGGTCAATCCCCATCTGTCCTTCAAGCAGGGCGGCGGTCATGGCGGTTCCCATCCGCATCTGGTTCATGAGTTCGTTACCAGCATTCTGGAAGACAGAACTCCCTTCCCCTCCGATATCGATGCGGCCTACTGGACCGGCGTTGGTCTCCTGGCCCACGAAAGCGCCATGGAAGGCGGCACCGTAAAGTCGCTGCCCAAGTACGAAGAGCTGTAACGGGAGCCGGTAAAAACGCAGTCTCCCCAAAAAAGCCGAACCAATCGTTCTGCCTCAAATTGTCCATACAGCCAAGAGGGCTTGCCTTGATTTTGCCCAGCAATGCATTTTCAGCAAAGACCGCGGTCAAGGCTTCTCCCACAATAAAAAAGTGTCTGCGACACTCTCAACTCCCCTAACCCCTCATTCATGAGGGGAAGGGGTTTTCTTATCTCCTTCTTTATTGTAAACGACTTACCTCCCGCATTGGTCCGACTTTTCGCAAAGTCAAAAATGAAATGTACACGAAACACGCTGACGGCTTTTATGTCCGTGCAAAGCCAAATCTTTGCACTCCTGATATCACCATTAAATACATCAGCCGATACCTCGGCAGACCTGTTATTGCCACATCGCGTATTGATACTTAGGACGGCAAAAATGTAACCTTTCATTACACCAGACACGAAGACAATAAAACTGTTACTGAAACCATTCCTGCTTTGAACTTCATTCAAAAACTCATTGTCCACATCCCCGAAAAACATTTTAAAATGCTTCGCTACTATGGGATATATGCCAAACATCATAAGCAGGAAATGAAGCTCCGTAAATGTATTTCTGCCGAAAAACAATGTTTCCTACATTCTATTCAGGACTGGCGACAATCCATTCTGCTCTCTTTTGGATACGACCCTCTCTGTTGTTCCGAGTGTGGTACTTCTATGTTGGTTTTAGAAGTTTACCACAAAAAAACTGCACTATTTGAACGATATCGAAAGGTTATGAAATATGGATAAATCCATGTTCATAATAATTCTTTCTCCATAGTCAGATAGTGCAGCTAACCTAAACCAAAACAAAAAACTTCATAAACAACGTCATGGCGAAGCCCCCTTCGCTCTTTTGTTATGTCATTTTTTATTTCCAGCCCATTATACACTATTTCTGACGATTTGAGAAATTTCTTATAAAGTGAAAAAATCCAGGAACGGATTCGCAAATACGAGAATGGAGGATTCTGAGAATGTCCCTTCATGAAAAATGGGAAAATATAGACCATCGTTTAAGGATGCTGGACGCAGCTGATCAGGATGGAGAGGCTGGCCTGCTCAGCGAAGCATATGAGCGCCTGATTGCTGCTTATCAAGAAGCACGAGAATTGAACGATGAGATGGAAGAACTTTTAAAGAACGCTTTAATGAATTAACTCCAGAAAGTAGCTCAGCATAAGAATGGGGAGGTTTCCCTCCCCAAAATATTTTTTCAAAACTTACACAAAAAACTTGACAAACGTCTCGAGAAAACAATCTGGTCAAGTTCATAGCAGGGAATTTTCTGCGCCTCTCCAACTGACAGTAAGTTTACTCTATCCCTTCCGCTTTTTCTGCATAAACGCCCGCACAGGTCACAGGCCTTCCCGGTACATTCTGCTGATCGCCGCCTGGGCTTCCTCGGACTGTTTTTTCTCAATCCATGCTTTGCGGTCACTCAAAATAGCCAGCATCTCATCGACAACGTCCTCGGCGCGCGGGCTTGTGACGCGGTAGAGATAGCCGAGCATCCGCGTGGCGGTAAAGTCCGTGTTCATCTGGCGGTATGCAATTTCCCGGCAGAAGTCATCCGGGTAACCGTTGTGTTTTAACGCACGGTACAATTCGTCATTTCTCGTTTCTGGCATTGCCTGTCTCCCTTTTTCCTTTAAACATTGACGTTTCCGCTGTTCAGGCCTTCCGTCTTTTCCTCAAGTGGCAGCCAGTCCAGCGCCTTTTTGATCCACTCATCCCAGAAATCCCATTCATGGCCACCCTTGCTCTCATAGTAGACAATGTCCATGCCGCTCTCTTCCATCCGTTTATGGTAGAGACGGTTTACTTCCAGAAGTCCGTCCTCTGTTCCGCACGCCTGGAATACGGTCGGCACATTGACAGACGGATTTTTTTTCCGTGCTTCCTTTAACTGCTCGATAAGAATAGCCGGGTTTTTGTCACTCTTTGCTGCTTCGACCAGATTTCCGAAATAACCTTCTTCATGTGCAAAGCTGTCCGCTCTGCTCTCTTCCGGATTTTCCAGCACATGAAGTGCACCGGACAGGCAGATCACAGCCCCGAAGGTATCGTGATATTTCAGGCCATTTCTGAGTGCGCCAAAACCACCCATGGAAAGGCCTCCGATAAAGGTGTCTTCTCTTTTTCTGGACAGCGGAAACATTTTTCTTGTAATCTCAACCAGTTCTTCTCCGATAAACTGTCCGTGCATGGCACCGATGGACGGCTGATCCACATAAAACGCATTCTCGCCGGCCGGCATGACAACGGCAAGGTTTTTCTCCTCTGCCCATCTTTGGATTCTGGTTCCATGAACCCAGTCTGTCTCATTTCCAAAAATGCCATGCAGCAAATACAGCGTTTTAAACGGTTTTTCCTCGCGCTCCGGCTGCCCAAAGGTAAATTTGTCGACCGGCAGAATAACCTGCAGCGGTACGGTGCGCATTAAAGTTTTTGACATGAAGCTTACCTGAATAAATGCCATAATAAAAATCCCCCTGTGGATATATATTTTTCTTTATTTTACGCCTTATTTCTGCGTTTCGTCAACGTGGAGTTTTGCGTTCCTCCGGTTCCGGCTTGCACCCCGAAGCAATTCACGATATAATCATGTTTATAGCAATCCCAGAAAATAATGCAAAAAATTCAGCACTGCAGAACGTGAATTACTGCGTCACGGATTTTCGTCGTACCCCGGTACGCCTTCAAATCCGTTATTTTGTTGTCTGTTCCGGCCGCCAGTTTTCCAGTGAACAGAAGCTTTTCGCTCCGATCAAGGACCGCCTGCTCTACATCTCCGATGGCGGAACTGTCGTGCGCACACCGGAAAAGATTCTGAAAACATATCCGATGGAAACGGCACTCTGGAAATCCATGTGCCGCATGGTACACGACGAACTTCCGTCCTGCGACTGCTTTGCCGCCACCCCGGACTACTGCCTCGCCGAAGATGCCGGAAGCCGCATGTTTCACTGGCTCCGCGACTCCTACGGCTTCGATGTCCGCGAAGTACCGGATCTGTCGAAGGTAGAAAACGAGGACATTATCAAATTCACGATCTACCATCCAACCTCCTGTGAAGAGCTTTGCTCCCCAAATTTCATCCCGGCGTGGAAACATCAGGCAAAACTCGCTGTCGCCGGTAAGGAATGGTTGGACTGCAACGCCCGCGGCGTCAGCAAATGGACCGGTCTCTCATTTCTGATGAACTACTTTGGCCTTACCCCAGACGAAGTCTGCTGCTTCGGCGACAACCTAAACGACATCGAGATGCTTCAGAACGCCGGCGAAAGCTACGCCGTCTCCAACGCCCGAGCGGAAGTCATCGCCTCAGCAAAACACACCTGCCCGCCGTACTGGGAGAACGGGGTGCTGCAGGTTTTGAAAACGTTTTTGAAGGAAACGACAAACCCGTTTTGATTTAAAAAATCCAGGCATCCTATACGGATGCCTGGATTTTTAATTCTCTGTTTCTTTACAGTACCCCATGCGGCGCAATGCCGATCGCAAATTCGACTGCAATCGCTACCAGGACTACCAGCAGCGAAATGATGAATCCGTGCAGCATCGGCTTTGCGCCGGAGCGGCAGAGGGATTTGAAATCGGTGTTCAGGCCGATGGCCGCAAGGGCGGCCACCATCAGAAATTTGCTGATGGTTTTTAATGCGGCTGCTGTGCCTGCCGGGATAAGACCTAAGGAGGTCAGTGCTGACATGGCGAGAAAACCTAAGATAAACCATGGAAAAATGGATTTGATGCTTACCTTTACGGCGGTTCCTTCTGCTGCCTGCGCCTTCCGTTTCAGATGTACGTTGATGGCGGCGAATGCCAGAACAGCCGGAATGATGGCGAGGGTCCGTGTCAGTTTTACCATGGTTGCGAAATCACCGGCGGCCTCGCTGAATGCGTAACCGGTGGCAACGACGCTTGATGTGTCGTTGACCGCAGTTCCGGCCCAGAGGCCAAACGCGGCATCCGAAAGGCCCATCCAGTGACCGAGGATCGGGAATACGACAATCATGACCGTATCAAATAAAAACGTTGCGGAGAGGCCATAGGCAATGTCCATATCGGTCGCCTCGATGACCGGCGCGATTGCCGCGATCGCGGAACCGCCGCAGATACCCGTGCCGGCGTTGATGAGGCTGCTCGTCTTCCAGTTCAGTCCAAGTGCTTTTCCGATCAGTGCGCCGAGGCCAAAGCACGTTGCCAGGGTAAATACCATAACCGTCAGGGAAAATCTTCCGACCGTCAGCACCGTGCGGATATTCAGGCTCGCACCGAGCAGAATAATCGCAAATTTCAGGATCTTCTTCGATGTAAATTTAATTCCCGGCGCTGTCACGCTGTTCGGCTTGTAAAAGGCATTCACAATCATACCGATAAACATGGCGATGACCGATGCCCCGATAAAGTGCAGTCCGGCGCTCTCCTCCAGGCTTTCCAGGAATTTCGCCGCAGCGGCAATCACCAGCGCAATCGCCGCTCCGGGAATCAGTTTCTTTGCGTTTTTCATAATAATAACTTCCTCCAGATGTATCGTTTTTTCTTTCTCTCTCCCCAAAACATTCCGTATTTTTCATCACGTCTGATGCTGCCACTTCCCGCTTCGATAGCGAAGGACAAAGAAAATGGCACGAACAACCCAGTCCATCGTCATGGCGACCCAGACACCGAAAACGCCGAATCCCATACGCACACCGAGCACATAGCTCATGCCGATTCTGCAGATCCACATGGAAAGAATCGAGAGAATCATGCAAAATGCCACATCATTGGACGCGCGGAGTACATTCGGCAGATTGAAGGCAATTGGCCAGATTATCATACAGCAGATGCCGTGGTAAACGATGATATCTTCCGTCATGGCTGTTGCCTCCGCAGACAGACTGTAAACGTGAAGCACCGCCGGAAGTGCCGCGATGACACCGAGACAGCAGACGATCATCAGGCCATAAATGATGATGTGCAGCTTTTTCGCATAGTATTTTACCTGCTCATAGTCTCCCGCTCCCGCGCACTGTGCGCTTACGGTCAGCACTGCATTTCCGATCGCCATACCGGGCAGTGTCTGGAAGACAGCAATCGTGTTGGACACCGCATTTGCCGCGATCGACGCTGTTCCGAACTGTGTGATCATACTTAAGACCATAATTTTGCCGAGCTGGAACATACTGTTCTCGAGGCCGTTCGGAATGCCGATGCCAAGGATTTTTTTCAGCATATGGAAATCCGGTTTTAATTTCACCGGATAAGAGCACCGCACTGGATACCGCTTATTATGTACGAGAACAAATGCTGCCGCAGCCGCGTACATACGTGAAAGCAGCGTCGGAATCGCAACGCCGTCCACGCCGAATTTCAGCGCATAGACCAGAAGCGCATTTCCCGAAATATTGATCAGGTTCATGACGATGGATATTTTCATCGGCGTTTTCGAATCACCCTGCGCACGGAAAATGGCCGCACAGCCGTTGTAAACCGCCAGAAACGGAATGGAGGCCGCTACGATCATCAGATAAATATTGCAGTTTCTTTCTACCTCTGCCGTAATGTTTCCAAACACAACATGCAGAATAAACGGCTTTAAAAGATAGACCGCCGCCATGATCACAACTGACAGCGCCGTTGTCACCAGCAGAAGCTGGTCAGCTGCCTCACATGCTTTGTGTGGCCGCTTCTTTCCGATATACTGGCCGCACACGACGGCTCCGCCGGTTGCAATCGCGGTGAACATGTTGATCAGCAGAATAAAGATTGTATCAATCAGCGACACACTCGACACCGCCGCCTCGCCGACACTGGATACCATAATTGAATCCGCCATGCCGACTGCGATGGCAAGAAGCTGTTCAATCAGAAGCGGCACAATCAGCCGTTTCAGATCCGCATTGGAGAACAGGTCACCATCCCGTTCCTTCAGATAATTCATCTTTTGTTTCCTCCATTTTCATACCTTCTCTGTTGATGATTTTTCACGCATGTGTATTACACTCATGCTGTTTTTATCTTACCTGCATTTTTACGTAAAAGCAAGAAGAACCGGCATCATTTCTTTACCGGTTCTCCATTGATTGCCTGTACCAGGACTTTGTCAAATCTTGCGTATTTTTTTACTTCTTTCATCAGCGTATCGAGGTCTTTCACAATCTGCTCGCGCTTTCCTGTCGGTCCTATGAAATATTCTCTGCTGCCCATTTCCAGCAGATTTCCTGTCGTTCTTGTCCGTACGCCGAAGGTAAGTCTTCTGCTTCCCCGCCGGTAATAAATCGTATAGGTACGCGGCACGTAGTTGAACAGGGAGCTTTCGATTTGGGAAATCGTGTAAAATTCACCGCTCTCTTTCGCCGCCGCATACCGCCGGTCTTTCAAACAGTCCATTTCGGCTACGGAAATGAAGCAGATCAGATAGTCCAGAAACGAAAACACAACCAGAATCATTGCTTCCACAATTCGTCCCAGATTTGTTCCATCCAGAATATGAACATAGATGTCGCCGTAAAATACCGCAAAGAAAAGAACAATACTTAAAATAATCTTGATCCACGGCCAGAGACGGGATTTAATTTTCCGATTTACCTTAAAAACATTAATCCATTCAAGCAACTGTTTATCCTCCATCAATGTAATGATGTCTGTATTTATTTTACACTCTTTTCTCCGTAAAAACAACAGGGAAGCAGAACACTTTCTGTTATAGTTCACTGGTATCCAACGAACTATAATTCTAAAACATTTCCTTCTTTCTTTTTCCAAATTTGCGTATAAAAAGGGAAGTGGCTGGTAATTCGTGGGATCTTACGGCCACTTCCACTCTTCTCATGCTTTATTTACTTTCCGTATACTTGACACCGTATGAAGTGAGGAGGTCACAAAATTCGTCGGCACTGATTGGCATAGTACGGACACAACTAAATTGTGACTTATCAAATATCACAAAGCTAGTAAATGGATGATATGTTGAAAAAAACAGACCACTATCTTTTTGTTTTGATACGTTAAAGAAAAAATGATTTTTATATCTTTGTATAACGGAAAAATCCTCCCATACAATTTTTTTCTTATATCCCAAAAAGGCAAGTTCCATTCCCCACTTATGGATGTAAATACGTGTTAAAGCATCTACACTTCCCCATGACACTATCCCACAAATAAACATTATTCCAAATATTACCCAAAGCTTTTGAGGCAAATTATATAATTCACATTGATTTTTTGCATCTTCCCAAAATCTTGTCATAAGATACCCGATGCCTATTAATGTAGCAACTTGTGCAAACATAAAAAACTTACGATATCCTGCTCTCATATTTTCTCTTTAATTCCTTCGATCTTTATTTTCTTTCCGTGTACTGAATACCATATGAAGTGAGCAGTTCACAAAATTCGTCGGCGTTAAGCGGCATGGTATGAACAGAACGATTTCGCGAATTATCGAATATTACAAAACTGGTAAAGGGATGAAACATTGCCCAATACGGACCTGCATCTTTTTGTTTTGACATATTGAAGAAAAAATGATTATGATATCTTCGTATAACAGAAAATTCTTCCCATTCGATTTTTTTCTTATATTTCAAAAATGAGATCTGCATTCCCCATTCATAAATGTAAATACTGGTTAAAGTATTTATAATTCCAGCAGCCGTACCAAAAGTATAAATCATAAACCACAATATCATAAGTGCTTTATCTTGCATGTTATAAGAACTAATTTGACCTTTTCCCTCTTCCCAAAAATTCAGCATAAGGTATCCGCAGCCCATAAATACCAATATACTAAAATATTTATAAAATTTACGATATCCTGCCTTCATATTTGCCACCTACTAATTTAACTTTTTGAACATTTCCGCTTTTACAACATCAAAGTTGTCTGCGCAAAGGAATCTGCACAATTCCAGATCGTAATAGCGGCTGGCGGTGACATAGAGCTTGGTGTCGTCATCGTAGCAGTAAGCACGATAGCGGAATGGATTGAGCTTTCCGATATTTTCTCCGCTGGTATCGGTCAGACCGGTCTGTTTTCCCCATATTTAAAACGAGCATTACCTCTATTAGAAATATAATACTTGTTTTTAATGAATATGCATGGAACTCATCTTTTCCATTTACCCATATACTCACCACATAGTAATTAATAATAACACACAGAATCAAATCTACACCTGTACCAAATTTTCCCCATATTACTTTCATACAATTTTCTCCTCGTTATTTCTTTCGACTGTGCAATATTCGCACCACTTGTATCCATGGTATTTACCAGTTCTCCCCCTGCATCGTAAGAATAGTTTACTCCCTGCTTTCCATCGCTGTCAATCCGTCCGATGACATCGTTTTGCAAAGATGGGATTTTATACTCTTCCCCCGTAAAAACAATATGCTTTATGGCAGTTGATCCATCCCGCTCCCGACAGCAGTCTGCCCCAGCTTTTGTTTCTGATTTCTGTGATCGTATAGCTTCCCTGGTCTTTGATGACTCCCACCACCGGGTATTCTACTCCGGGACCTGTGCGGATGTTGAGCGCCGGGTCTGTTACACGGTAGATGCCGGGATTGTATTCACTTTTCTCACTGCCGTCTTCTGTTTCCCGAATCAGACGCTGGAACCGCTCCCAGTCTCCCCGCTTCTGAATCTGGGACGGGCAGTTTTTGCTGCAGATGTCGTAATGCCGGTAAACTGCATCTGATGGAATCCCCGTCTCGTTCATCAGGTTTTTCACCAGCTCCACCGTATGTAAAAATGCGGTTTCGTAATCATATCCTTTCTGCACGCACATCTCAACCGCGATGCTGTTCCGGTTTCCATATCTGCCGAATAGATTTTTACTTCCATAATTTCTCCCGACATGCCAGCATCCTCTGCTGTGCGGCGCAGCCTGATAAGCGATCTCCCCGTCATCTACGTAATAATGCGCCGACATAATCTGAAAATTTCCCTGGTACTGCGCTCTTGCATGCGCGCGGGCATCGGCTCCGGCGGCAAAATTGTCTGTATTGTGTACCACAATACACTGCGGATGATTTTCCGACCATGTATTCTGGTTGCTACAATAGCTTCTGTCAACCCTCATTTACTCTGCTCCTCCTTTCTCAGCACATCAATCCTTGACCGCAGAACCTCAGGGATTTTCACACCCATCAGCCCTGCATTTTCCAAGATTGAAACCGCTTCATTTAAAATAAATCCAATGCAGACGGCATCCCGCAGATAATTCGTCTGTGTGAGCTGATCCAGTTTTTCCGCGACCAGCACAAAGAACAGCATCATCCCTTTTCTGCAAAGCCCTTTCCATCCCGCACGGCTCTCCAACGTTCCGTTTTCAGATTTCGGACTCTTTTTAAAAACAACAGGAAGCAGAACACCTCCTGTGATCCAGTCAATTGCCATGAAGCAGACCAGCGTTTCCAGCGCAGCATCCCAGCCTCCAAACTGTGCCGCAAGGAAGCTGCCTGCTGCGGCAAGGATCGTGCGATAAATTGATTTCATTGGCATTTCCTTCTTTCTTTTTCTAAATTTGCATATAAAAAGGGAAGTGGCTGGTAATTCGTGGATCTTACGGCCACTTCCACTCTTTTTGTATGTTATTTACTTTCCGTATACTTGACACCGTATGAAGTGAGGAGTTCACAAAATTCGTCGGCGCTGAGCGGTATGATTCCCCAGCCCGGTCCGCGGAACTTGTCGAATATCATGATACTGGTAAATGGGTGATAGGTACACCAGAACAAACTGTCATCTTTCTGTTTCGATATGTTGAAGAAAAAATGATCATTGTATCTTTGTATCACAGTAAAATCTTCCCATTCTATCTTTTTTTCATAGCCCCAAAAAGATAACATTATTCCCCATTCATAAATATAAATTCGTTTTAGTAGAAATGTCACAGTTCCATAAGCTGCTATGCTTAAAAAGAACATTATTCCTAGAAACACTATGATACTTGTTTTTAATGAATAGGCGTGGAACGCATCTTTTTCATTTACCCACAGGCTCACCCACCAATAACTACTAATAGCACACACAATCAGGTCTACGCCGGTACCAAATTTTCCCCATACTACTTTCATACAATCTTCTCCTCGTTATTTCTTACGCTTTGCCTTTGTACAAAACTATTTTTCTTCGCGCAAAGGCATCTTAAAACTTTTCTATCTAAGCGCTGGAAGTCCTATATTTTGCATTTTTCTGGAAATTGCAGGCTTATTACTCTGCCAGTTCTTCTTTTTCCCCCCAACTTTTTTTGTACTAAAGTTGATGTTGCTGTTTTTCTTAAGTGTTGATCCATTTTTATTTGCCTGTTTCTTGGGTTTTCCAAACACTCCATCCAAAACACCGCTTTTGGGATAGCTCAGTAATGGAGACTGAAAAAAGTCTGTAAAAGCACCCAATGCATTCTCAATAGTTTCATTTTTTACATATGCGTTATACGTTTTAGGTTCTAACAAGGTCATTATAACATCGTAAAATCCTGCCCCCATTGCTCTTGCCATATCTCCTGATTCCTGATACTCTAAATATCCTCCTTTCAAACCACTTACTACTACTGAAAAGATAATTCCTTGGCTATCTCCCAAAACACTACTGATTGCACTTTCTATGGCCACCTCTGCAATTCCTTCTAAGGTTACTTTCTCATTCGCCATTCCGCACTGTACCGCATATACAAATACATCTTTTAAGATATTCCATGCTACTTTTCTGGGATCGATTCCTGGGAATGCCAGCATTAAAATTCCAAAATCACCATCATCATCTACCGCATTCACCGGATTGTTGCAACAGTACACATAAAGGTTCTTTCCATTCATGCTAAACATTTTCGCTTTTACAGCATCAAAGTTGTCCGCACAAAGGAATCTGCACAATTCCGGATCATAATAACGGCTGGCGGTGACATAGAGTTTGGTATCGTCATCGTAGCAGTAAGCACGATAACGGAATAGGTTTAGTTTTCCGATATTTTCTCCGCTGATATCGGTCAGACCAGTCTGTTTTCCCCATGCATCGTAAGAATAGTTTACTACCTGTTTTCCATCGCTGTCAATCAGTCCTATGACATCATTCTGGCTGTTGTACAAGTAATAATACTCTTTTTCTCCCTTTTTCAGCATCAGCGGGGATTTATCCGCACCGTAAACAAACTGAACCAGTACATCTCCATACTTCGTTCCCATCAGTTTGTTTCCGCACCAGTAGTTCTTATGGCTGATTCCGTTCAGGTCTTTCCACTGGACTCTGTGTCCTTCGCTGTCGTAATGGTAAACTGCTTTCTTTCCGTTTAAGGTCAGACTCTGCAGCAGGCTTCCTCTGTACCAGGTCAGTGTTCTTCCCTGATAAGCTGTAATGTTGCCGACCGCATCATAGGAAATGCTGCTGCCATTATAGGAAATAAGCTGATCTTTCCATCCTGAAGCACGGTAGGTAAACAGATCTGTCTTTACCGCATTGCCCAGTGCTCCCGTTGTATAGGAATACTCTTTTCTGGACGTCATATTCATTCCGGCATCGTAGGTATACGTAATACTCTTATTTTCCCATGCAGAATCCACACGGGTCAGTTCACTCAAAGCATTATACGTATATTTTACTTTCTGAACACCATTCTCGGAAATCGTAACAATATTTCCCACAGCATCATAAACAAAGGACAGTTTCTTTCCGTTATTGTTGATTTCTTTGAGAAGCAAGGTTGTAATTCCCGCTTTTCTTCCCGGCACAAAGGTATAGTCGACCGGATATGTTTTGTCCTTCAGATGAATGGTTTTTCTGGTAACACGACATAACGTGTCAAAGGTATACGAAATTTTGACTGCATCATTTACCTTGATCTGATAAATCACATCCGGTGCCTGTGCTTTTCCAACCTCTCCAAATACGCACGATGTTGAAATTTTGCTGTCATCAATCTGATGTACCATGCCTGTGCGTCTGTTCTTGTTGTCATACTGAATGCGCGCCGTTTCTCCATCTGTTGTGCGGTATCCTGCCATTCTCTGGATCATGTCATAGTCAAAGAAAATCTTTCTGTCGTTTTCCAGATCCTCATGGTAAAATACATTTCCATAGTCATCATAGATATTTCGGAAGACTGTCGTTCCATTCCACTTCTGCTCCACGATCTGCTCGTACTTGTCATAGCTGTTTTTCAGCACTTCTCCTGTCGCATACTTTACTTCGCTGAGCGGTCCGTCCGACGGAAGATAATCGTATTCTTCCAGTGCATTTCCGCCTGCCAGAATTCTGGTCTGATTTCCGAGGAAATCATATTCATAGGTATACTCGAATCCATTGTGGGCAATCGTTTTTAACCGGTCACCTTCATCATACGTATAACCCAGTTTTACCGTATTTGTTCCATCAGAAGCCGTCGCACCGGTCAGAAGGTCATTCTTGGTATCATACGTATACGTTACCTTATTCCCTTTTGCATCGGTAACTCCCGTCAGCAGGCGTTCTTTGCTGTCGTATTCGTTTGTTGTTACAAATCCTCTGGCATCTGTCAGTGTTTTTACATTTCGGCCGGTTGCCGTGTAGGTATACTGCGCCGTCATACGTTCGCTGCATTTCTCCAAAATAAATTCCTGTGGACTCATGGCTTCTACTGTTGGATATGCTCCGTTAATTGCTGTATTCTCTTCATGTGAGAGACTTGGAATCATAAAATACCGGCTGTTCTGTTTGATGCAATAATTATTTTTATCCTCTTCACTCACTTCAAACCAGAATTTCTGTTTGCTGTCCGATGTATTTTTCACCTGCAGCGTGAGTGTTCCATCCGAAGCCATAGAAAGTGCTTTTCCCTCTGCATTGGCCGGTTCCAGGAAAAATCCACCTGTTTCATCTCCATGAATCAGAAACATCTGTGCTTCTTTTCCTAAATACCGATTCTGAACAACTGTTGATCCCGCTGTTGTTCCATTTACCTGCATATACTGTCCACTGTATCCAAGACGCATCATATAAATCCCGCCGGAAATCGGCTGGTCACTCTTTCGTTCATATGCAACAGGCTCAAAATACCACTGCTGATTCGGATGTGTTTCTGACTGATCCCAAATCTGTAACTGAATCGAATTATCAAGCTGTGCTCTCGGAAGATCAATCGCTTTTTTGTCCTTAGAAATTTTACTTGTGATCAAATACATTCCTTCTCCTACTGGTTTGATACGAAATTTCTGTGAATCTTTGTTTGCGTATGCAGCTAACTTCGCCTTTGCCCCATTTGCATCCGTTCCGATATCCAGTACATATGTCTCATTTCCGTCAAATGCTTTGAAAATAATATATCCTTCTCCGGCATCCTCAATACGCCATTTCTGCTCCGAACTTCCCGAAAACTCATACTGCTGAACTGCTGCTCCATCTTTATTAGATGCATCTTTTACATCGATATACTTACCAGATTTTCTGTGGCGAATATAATAACTTCTGCCAGCCATTACCGACGTACTTACCCTGTCATGATGAATCACTACGTCCTGCGGATTTCCCTTGTTATCATAGGTATAACGGTACTGAACTCCCTCTGAATTTCTTGCCGCTGTCATATTTTTCTTTCCATCATATTCATACTCAAACGAAGAGCCGGTCACTTTAACCATTTTGGAAAGCAGGTCTGTTTTGTTGCAGATAAATGCATTCTGCTCCGCTGCTGTCTTGGCACTTACAATATTTCCATTTGCATCATACACGTAACTTTCCGCATCATCACGGATCAGCTGTAAGCCGGTAAAGAATGCATCATTCTGCTGTTTCTGGTATTCGAGATAGATCTGAATGGATTCGTAGGTCTTATTTGTTGTGGAACCATCTTTCCTGGTCAGGATTACGCCATTGACAAACTGCCACTCTGTCACATACGGATTGCAGTTCACAATTGTCTCTGTCGTTGTTTTGTCGGTAAAATGAACCACTGCACGAACACGGAAGGTTCGGCCCGGAATGGCGTCTGCTTTCACACTGCATCCGAGCACAAATACATCGCCTTCTTTTCCGCTCACCTTTACGGTTTGCATCAGGCTCTTATCTTTGGACAAGTTACCTCGTAATCTTGCACATTTACCTTTAACTGAATCTGTTACAATCTGGTCTGCACTTTCTCCCTGACTTAATTTCCAGCCATATTCCCCTGTTGTGTCAAATGTATCTTCGAAAAATGCATCGTGCAGCATGTTAAATTTGTTTGCTGCCATTGATTTTTCCAACTGGAAACAGGAAAAACAAGCCCATCCCTGCATATTATCCAAGAAAAACGCGGTAGTTACCTCCGTCTGAGATGCAATCGTAATAGTTACCGATACACGAGTCCATTCATCCGAATCTGTATCTTTCACCTCTGTTACCAGATCCATTTTCTCTGTATTTCCGGAAGAAAGTAAAATTCCGGCACCGCATTCGGAACGCTTTTTCTCCGGATCTGGTACACATTTTTCAACCTTAACATAACAGGAAAAAGTATAAGTTCCTTTTTCTAACGTATACGTTTTAGAGTATCCATATCTACCATTTACGGTATCTTTATTTATTGTACAAAAAGTTCCCGAAGGGAATCCCCCTAACGCTCTAAATCCAATAACTGCATTTTCATTTCCTGTGTTAATCTGATTCCACTGTAATAAAAATGGTTCTGGATCCATTCGGTTCCTGACGGCTTTCTGTAAAGTTCCTGTCATGCTCAGCTTGTTATTCTTTCGTCCTTCCCGTAAAAACTGATAACTGTTTGCAGCACCATCTTCATCCGACACATCCGCCGGGCAGCCGAAATTGTCAAAGTGGTAGGTAAACTTTCGATTATCACCTGTCCGACTGATTTCTCCATCCAATCCCTGTGTTTCAAACACCGTAGTATTTCCATTTCGATAGGAAATTTTCATTCTCTGCCCATTCTGTGGTCCTGTATGTTCAAAAACTTCTGACACTCGTTTTACTCCGCAGTCATCCTGGTACTTATATGAAATCTGTCGCCCATCATTATTCTGTACGCTCACCAGAATATCTCCATCGTAGAAAAATTCCGTACTTTTATTATCCGGATAACTAATTCTGGTCAGATGTCCTGCACTGTCATAGGAAAAATAAATGCTTCTTCCATTCGCATTCAGATTGCCCAGATTATTATCTTTTCCATATCTGAAGTCCATTCTTGCACCGGTAGGATCAATCAGATATGCCAGATAGTTACCTGCTGTGGACGGACCATACTGCGCTTTCTGCAGATTTCCGTTGGAATCCTTGATACTCCGCATGTATTTGTCCTGACCAAACGCATATTCCCAGCCGTTTTTGTCCTTCATGATGTAATAAGAATCTCCGTCAGAAGAACTTGTCTGCGTCAGCTCATATCCAAAGCCATCTTCATCCTTTAATTTATTTCCATCCGCTGTGTCTTTATAAAAGTAATGTCGGGTTCCGTCTCCATCTGTGTAGACATACGGGAAGTTTGCGTTTCCTGTGGCTTCCATTTCCTGGATGAAGTTCATTCTCCAGCCTTTTCCCATACGGTTGTTTTTACTCCGTTCTGACAGATTATACACATGACGGATATGAATCGGCAGCAGCCCACCGCTGGTTGACGCATCTTCATGCACCCATACAAGGTTTCCATTGAAGTCATTAACATAGCCATGGCCTGCGCGTCCGGCATCCTGCTCATGGTAGCTGTAATAGTCCTCGAGTCCTGTTGTACTACGGTAATAAAAGATTCCTTGCGGGAAATACTCGGAAGTAATTCCATAAGAGTTATTGGATGGATAATCAGAAGAAATGAAAACGGCTTCCTGATATGGTGTCTCATTCTGTGCCGTGATAACAATTCCATGATTTACCCCTGTGTTGTACCACTCACGCACCAGTTTTGTTACGTTGAATCCGCACGGTGTAACGGTAATTGTATTACCGGACTGTACCTGCTTTACACTGCAGTAATCCAGTACATTCGACTGATATGCCGGCTGATTGTTCCATGTGGTTGATCCCGGATTCCATCCTCCCGTTACTTTATGGGCGGTAATAAAAAACGGCTGGTTGCTGTCCGAAGAATACCGGTACTGCCATACATAGATTTTTGCATCGTAGATAACCGCTCCAGGTTCCATTGCAGGCAAGCTGGTAAATTTCAGGAAAGAACGGCATTTTCCATATTCCCGGTTATGGCCTACGGTAAAAGAACCATAAGAAGCTACCACCGCGCTGTCCGGACTTTTTTCTCGGACAAACGTATCGTCAATTGCCCTATTTGTTTTCGAGGTTTCTGCCGATGGATCAATCACAACCGGATATACTCGGTTTTCGTCCTGAAGCCATGTCTGATCCGGTACGACGCTTAAAATACTGCAATGCTGCTCCGCATCGGTTTCCAGTTCATAGTGTACCTGTTCCGAATAATTTCCGGCTGCATCGTACATACACGGCGGGGCAAAATAATAAAAAACTTCTTCTGTTTCTTCATCAATCAGGTCAATTCCTCCGTCTTCCCGAATGACAATCATCATCCCCGGGAACTGCAGGGAAAACGAATATTCAAGAGCTGCTGCTTTTACCGATTTTAAGATCAGGTTTTCTTTTACCTGTTCTCCGATGATTTTGTATTCGAGATCTACATTCTCTGCAATCTCTGCATAATGTCCGGCAGCCACAAGACCCGGAACACTCATTTTTTCCTGATTTTCCTGCTCCACGCTTTTTTCTTCTGTTTTCTGCACTGCGGCTCTGTTCTGCATTCCTTCTTCTGTCGGATAGAGATTTTCCGGCTGAAATACAGCTTCACGCTTCTGTGCCTGTACTGCCGCCTGGCTTCGGATGTTCTGTTTTTTCTGCTTTTCTGCCAGAAATCCCCAGCTCAGTTTTCTTCCCGTTTTTTCAATAGTAACCATTTCATTTGCATTACTGCTTTCTGCAAAATGGACTTTTACCCGGGATGCATGGTTCTGATAACCGTTTTCTGTTTTTTCCAGTCTGTTATCAATTTCCTTCCACTCTTCTCCTTCTTTATAATGAACCGGGTATCCGTAAATGACGGCTGCACCGCCATGATTTTCTGTTCGGAAGTTTTTGGTAAAACGGTCTCGTTTCTGTAAAATTTCCGCGATTACGCGATCTGTTTTCTGACTCATTTTAATTTCTCCTTTTTCTTCATCCTGTATTGTTTCTGGTTTCGTAAATACTTTATCTGCGCGCTTCTGATAAAGTTCTAAATTTAGAGAATCACCTATTGACTTTTCTCTATGGAAACTCTAATATAGAAATATAATCTTCTCTATCTTTAGGTTTTTCTCTAAATTTGATCTCATTATATAGAGTATTCTCTATTTTGTCAATACATTTTTTAGGCTTTTATCTATTTTTTTTATTGGAGGTATGTTATGAACTGCGTAGAACGTGTAAAGCAAATCTGTAAAGAGCGGAAAATTCCAATATCGAAGCTGGAAAAAGACCTTGGGTTTTCCAACGGTTATGTCGGTCAGCTAAAAAAAGGATCCTTCCCCGCTGAGCGTCTTTCCAAAATTGCCGACTATCTGAGTCTTTCCCCTCAATATCTGATGTACGGAGAGGAACCTGCACCAGATCCGGTACTGACTTCCCGTGACGAACGGGATATTGAAAAAATCCTCGCCCGCACCAAAGAACAGCTTCTTTCTCAGGAGGGGCTGATGTTTGACGGCGATCCCGCTTCCCCGGAAGCCATCGATTCCATTCTTTCGGCAATGCAGATCGGTATGGAACTCGCAAAAAAGAAGAACAAAGAAAAATACACACCGAAAAAATATAAAAAGGACTGATGTCTATGGACATAAAAAAAAGAGCGAATCAGATCGCTCACCGATTCCAGTCACGGAATCCTTTTGAAATTGTCCGTGGACTGAATGTGATTCTCGTGGATGCTCCTTTAAGCGGAGTCCGTGGTTTTTATCAGTATTTTCAGAGAAACCATATCATCTATCTCGATGAAACTCTTTCCGAGCAGGAGCGCACACTGGTTCTGGCACACGAACTTGGGCATTTGTTTCTCCATAAAAAGGCAAATGCCATCTTTATGGATACCAGAACTCATTTAAAAACGGCAGAATATGAAACCGAAGCTGATACCTTTGCCATTGAGCTGCTCCTGCCTGATGACACTTTCTCAGAATATCTTTCTGCGGGCTATACCTCAGAGCAGATATCACGGATTACGGGCTATGCGCAAAGATTGATTGATTTAAAAGCTTCTCATATCAAAATATTGTAATTTCGTTAACTCACAAAAAGACAGCTTCCTGCCTGATGGATTGACTCCATTCTTAAGGCAGGAGGCTGTCTTTTCCTACTATACCCGCTCTACTAAAAGCTGCTGCATCGGCGTAAGATTTTCGGTTTTAAGGTCGTTCAGTTCCCGAATTTTTTCCGTTGTCGTATAAAATTTCTTTGCGATATCCCACAGGGTATCCCCCGGCTTGACGAAGTAGCAGGTGATGCCCGGGAGGCTTTGCAGTTCTTCCGGATCTCGGTCTTTTTCTTCGACGTACTGCATTACCATCTCTTTTCTACGGCGGAATACGAGGGCGTTCAGGTTCAGTACGACTTTGGCTTCGATGTCGCTGCTGTCCGGCATGGTTGTGGAGAGCTGGTCAATGGAGGACTGGAGTTCGTAGCGGCAGTCCGGTCCGATTTCCGGGACTTCGATGGTGTGGCGGAAAGGGAGGGCGGTTTCGGCGGCGTAGAATGGCATTTCATCGTCGCTCACGACATAGAGCGCCCTGAGTTCCACCACACCGGTTACTTCGATGCCGTTTTCTACGTTTCTTTCCTCGTCGATCTTGATTTTGCCGTCGCTGTGGCAAATCTGCAGAATTTTATTTTTCGGCACGCGCATCTGCAGTTTGTCGGTCAGGCGGCATTTGGAGGAATTGCGGATCAGAAGGCTCTCCAAAGTCTCCTCCTGCACTTTTGGAATGCATTCTCGGTGCGGATGGTAAACGTCCTGCAGAAGTGATACGGTTTCTTCCTGATACAGACAGATGTCAAGTTCGAGTACGGCCTCCGCCTGCAGGACCCGCTCCTCGCCGTCGGAATCGGGCTGGATTTCGAGTGTGGTCTGGCCGAGTGTGCTTTCGATCCGCGGGATCATCTCGGAGATGCAGCCCTGGCATTCCACTTCTGCCTGGAACGGGAGCGCCTGCTCCACCCACTGCAGCGGGTGATCCTCCTCGCCGTCGCTGTACAGGCAGAAGACAAAGAGTTCTCCCTGCGCACTGACCCGCCCCTCCTCAGAGCGGAGATCGAGACCGCGCACTTCCAGATCCTGCCAGAGAATCTCGTGCAATTCCGGCTTGCCGGACGGAATCGTAAGCTCCTTTTTGACACGCAGCACATCTTTTTTCTGCACTGCAAGCTCAACCACGCGGTATTCCTGCCTTTTTACCGCGACGTCGCTCTCCCCGCGGATTTCCATCGGCACGGCAAGGTCGCACAGTTCCTCGATCCACGCGTGCAGCGTGACGATCGCGCGCACGCCCAGCTTCCGCGAGTTGATGAGATGCAGGTTCAGATCTTCCACTTCCCAGGTGATGCAGACCTTGTCGCCGCCGGTCAGACCATCGAGATGGATCGTCTCGTCGATCGGAAGCTCGCCGGAGAGCTGGCAGATCCGGCGCCGTTCGCCGTCGGAGACGTACAGCAGATGAAAGGCGAGGCCGCCGAATACACGCGCTTTTCCTTCCGAAATCTGCACATCCCCGATCGTCACCTCGCCTTTTTTCTGAATCATCCGCCCCACATCGGGCCGTGCGTCCGGCACATTGTAGTCCTCATCAAACGTAATCTGTGACACCGCTTCGCTTTTTCTGCTGATCTGATGCAGAATCTTTTTTACAAAATCCATAAGGCTCCTCCCACTCTAATCCTCAAATACGACTGAGATTCCCGCCGCCGCTTTCGTTTTCAGCACGACGTAAGGGCAGGAGGCGGCGCCTTTCTGCTCCTCCTTTGCGGCAGGTCCGACGAGTTTTGTCCGCACGAAAACGGCGTTTTCCGATTTCGATACTTCTTCGATCTGTATAGAAAAGCCTCCGCTTTTCTGCTTTCCGTAGCCGCGCAGTATGTAGAGATCGTCCCCGCTCTCGTACGCCATCTGGAACGCGGATTCTTTTTTCCTGCGCAAAATCTGATCGATTTCCGGCGGAAAATCGCCCGGCTTTATAATCGCATACGACAGTTCTTTCCGCTCGCCCTCGCTCACATCTGTGATCCGGCACGATGCCAGGAGCATCAGAATCACCGCCGCCAGAAGAACTCTTCCCCGTCTCTTTTTCTTCATCATTCCAAACGCCGCTTCCTGCTCTTTCTATCCATTGTATGACGGGCCACAGTCTTCTATGACGCAAAATCTTTTTCCGAAAAAGACGAAAGTTATTGCAACCCGCCCCATATATGACATATACTGAAAAGTACGCAATAACTGAATATCACTATTTTTACCAAGAGGAGAAAAAGATTCATGATTCGTTTTATTCTGGTCATTCTGACCGCTTTTCTGTATCTGATTCTGTCGATCCCGGTGCTTCTTGTTCTGCTTCTGATCCGGAAGAAAAAGCCGGAGGTCTGTGACAAGGTAAGCCGTGCGCTGATCCGCTGGATTTTCCGCGTAATTCTGTTTTTTTCCGGCACGAAGGTCACCGTAAAAGGTCAGGAAAATATTCCGAAGGACCGGGCTGTTCTATACATCGGCAATCACCGCAGCTATTTTGATATCCTTGTAACCTACACAACGGTTCCGGGCTCCTGCGGATTTGTCGCAAAAAAAGAGCTTTCACGCATTCCGCTGTTAAAGAACTGGATGGAACTCATCCACTGCCTGTTTCTCGACCGTTCCGACATCAAGCAGGGTCTGCAGATGATTCTCTCCGGATGTGAGGAGATCAAGAGCGGCACTTCCATCTGTATCTTCCCGGAGGGTACCCGCGGCAAGACGGAGAGCGAGCTGGAGCTCGGCGAGTTCCACAACGGTTCATTCAAGATGGCAACGAAAACCGGCTGCCCGATCATTCCGCTTTCGATTTCCGGATCCAGAGAAATTCTGGAAGCACATTTCCCGAAGATCCGCGGTACCCACGTTACCGTAACGTACGGCAAGCCGATCATTCCGGGCGAGCTTACGAAGGAAGAGAAAAAAGAGATTGGAAATTATACGAAAAACATTCTATTAGAACAATTGAAAGAAAATGCTTGAAAATGCCAGACCCCTGCGATATAATAAATATATAAAAAGAAAGCACCCACTCCAAAGTGGATGCTCTCGAGAAAAGGGTTAAATGTTCTTACGAACACCGCCTATCCCGTTTGCCGACGGGGTAGGCATTTTTATTTTCGCTTATTTCTCTTATCGAGAAAGGTAAGCAACGCAATGATGAAGCCTCCGAAGGAAATCAGTAAAGCTAAGATTCCCAGAAAAACCATAATAATTTCGTATGCTGTCATTTACGCCACCTCCCTTCCTATGTATTCATTAGCTCGGGAGGCTACCACCCTGTCATGGGTACTTTCCAGTTTAAAATTTTATCATAATTTCTGTGCTGTTTCAAGCATCTCCACAATCTTTCCATATTCCATAAAATGCGATGCCTTTACCAGAATCTGATCGCCGTCCTGTAAGAGCTTCGGCAGTTCTGCCATCAGGCTCTCGCGGTCTGCAAAGTGGCGTACCTCAAGCTTCGAATCAGCCTCTTTTGCCGCTTTTGCAAGATGCTCGCAGAGCGGTCCCGCACAGTAGAGGGCGTCAATGCCGCAGGTTCCGGCGTGTGTGCCGACTTCGGCGTGAAGTGCTGCCTCATCGGTTCCAAGCTCGCCCATATCGCCGAGCACGGCCACTTTTCTTCCCTTCGCCTCTTTCAGAACATCGAGAGATGCCTTCATCGAAACCGGGTTTGCGTTGTAGCAGTCATCGACAACGGTGTATTTTCCTGTCTCGATGATGTGGAATCTTCCGCTCACCGACTGCAGTGTCTCGATTCCCTGTTTGATCTGCTCCAGCGTCAGCCCGTACGTGCATCCGACTGCGGTTCCGGCCAGCGCATTGTAAACCATATGGCGTCCCGGAATCGGAATCAGTGCAGAAAAGCTCCCCTGCGGGGTATGAATCCGGCAGGAAATGCCGCGGAAGCCCTGGCTCTCGATCTCATCGGCATAATATTCGTTCTTTTCATCCAATCCGAAATGAACCGGCTTGATGCCGTGAACCGTTCCAACAGTAGACAGCTTATCATCGTCCCCATTGATGATAATGTGCCCGTTCTCACGCAGATGATCAAAGATCTCGGTTTTTGCCTGTAAAATACCATCTCGCGTCTTCAGATTTTCCAGATGGCACCAGCCGATATTCGTGATGACTGCAGTCTCCGGGCGCGCGATCTTCGCCAGACGGTGCATCTGGCCGAAATCGTCGATTCCCATCTCGAGAACCGCCATCTCATCCTCCTCGCGCAGGCGGAAAACAGTAAGTGACAGTCCCAGCTCATTGTTAAAGTTCGCATCCGTTTTCAGCACACGGTATTTCTGCGCCAGCACCGACGCGATCGTCTCCTTTGTACTGGTCTTTCCAACACTTCCCGTAATGCCGACAACCGGAATATTGAGCTGCTGCATATAGTATTCTGCCATTGCTTTAATGGCCTCCATGGAATCCTTCACGAGGATATACGGGCATGGCGGTGTTTCAAGTTTCTGCTCGGAAATGACAGCAAGTGCGCCCTGGGAAGCCACGTTCGGGATAAATTTATGGCCGTCCACACGCTCACCCGGAATTGCAACGAAGAGGCTTCCCTCTCCCGCTTTCCGGCTGTCCGTCACGATATCCGTGACTTCCGCTGTTTTCTTTTCTTCCGGTCCGAAGTAGATTCCGCCGCACACCTCTGTGATGTGCGCAAGTGTCATATTTTTCATGCGTTGTTACCTCTTTTTCTGAGAGAAAGCTGGATCAGCAGCTCGCAGAGTTCCGGATAGGAAATGCCGAGTACCTGTGCCTCCTGCGGCAGAAGGCTGGTCGGGGTCATGCCCGGAAGGGTGTTTGCCTCGAGGCAGTACATTCTTCCGTCCTTGCGCATCATAAAGTCGAGACGGCAGTAGTTTTCGATACCGAGAGCGGCAGCGCCGTCCTCTGCGTGCTTCTGCATTTCTTTCGTCTGCTCCTCCGTCAGTACGGCCGGGCAGGTATCAACAGTAGCTCCGGCTTTGTATTTGTTCGTGTAATCATAGAAGCCTTCGATCGGTGCAATCTCGATGATCGGGTAAGCCTTTCCGTCTACCACGCCAACGGAGAACTCTCTTCCCTCGATATACTCCTCAACGACAACCTCCGGTTCGTAGGAGAAAGCATCCTTCATAGCCTGCCAGTATTCTTCGTTCGTGTGTGCAATATAGACACCGACACTGGAACCGCCGCAGCACGGTTTTACGACAACCGGAAGCTCCAGGCCAAAGCCGGACAAAGGCTCGCTCTCCTGGCCTTTTTTCAGGGTCACGCCGTTCGGGGTCGGCACATGGTGTGCACGGAAGAACTGTTTTGTGATGGATTTGTCCATTGCGAGGGCGCTGCTTAAATAGCCCGTTCCGGTATACGGAATGCCGAGCAGATCGAACGTAGCCTGTACCTTTCCGTCCTCTCCGTTTGCGCCATGCAGGGCAAGGAAAACAACATCCGCTGCCTCGCAGAGTTCCAGTACGTTCGGTCCGAAAAATCTGCGGCGGGATTCGATCATTTCGTTTAATCCTGCATCAAAGCTGTGCATATATTCTGCTGCTTTGTCTATATCGTACGCCTCCTCTGCAAATACATCTTCCAGGTTCCCCTTCACATCGATACCGCAGAAAACGTCTACCAGAACTGCCTGATGGTTTTTCTCGCGGAGTGCCTTGCAGACCATAGTTCCCGATGTAATGGATACCGAACGTTCCGTGCTGGTTCCTCCAGCTAATACTACTATTTTCATCTATCAAAATCTCCTTTATTTGATGTGCTTCTGCTGTGATGCTTAAGCGTTTTTCCTACAGGCTGTTTTTCTGTGTAGGCTGCGGCCCGGTTACATCATCCAGGCTATAGTATACGATAACCGGGTCACCAATTTCAATAGCATTGAACACTTTTTCTGCTTCTGTGTATGGGGTATTCACACATCCGTGGGATCCGTTCGTCAGATAGATGTCCCCGCCGTACTCGGTACGCCAGCTCGCATCGTGGATTCCGACGTCGCCGTTAAACGGAAGCCAGAACATGACATGGCTCGGATAGAGCTTGAAATCACAGTCACTTTTTTTCGCATCCACCGCCCAGACACTGCCTGCCGGAGTGTCATAGCCCGTCGCATGATTGCCCGTTGTGACCGGTGTTTCCGTCACCAGAACGCCATCCTTGTAGCACCACATTTTCTGCTGGGAAATGCACACCTCGACGTATGTATTTCCGATATCATTTGCCGAGCGGTCATTGGCCGTATAGAGGTAAACCGGGTCGAGATTTCCCTGTGTTTCGTCCTCGATCGCCTGCAGAAGTGCCTGCATTGTCTCCTCCTTGTCGATGCACCAGCCGTAATCGCCGCCCGCATTCAGGTTAATGGTCGCGCCAAGACTCGTTTTGAAGGTATGCGCCAGCCCGAAGGTGTCCGTCTCATACGCCATATGGCGCACAAAAGCTGCCGCTTCGTCCTGCGAAATCGTGTAGGTTCCATCCTCCCCCTGTACGAGCCAGCTCTGTAAGGTCGCCCGGTCTATGGCATAGCTGTTTTCACCGATTGCATATGTGATCCGCGCCGCTGTCAGGTGGTTCAGTTCCGCCATTTCCCCATTCAGTGCTTCATCATCCTGCGTAATGCCCGGTTTCCGGTAAACATCTTTTTCTTCCAGATCCACGCTCGCCGCTCCGGCATCCAGCGCCTCGATGACAGCCTGCTCCGCCTTCTCATATTCCACCTGCTCGCCCTCTGTTTCCGGCACAATGACGTACGAGGTTCCGTCATCCGTCAGATACGCATCCGTCGGCGCTTCCTGCTGTTCCTCCTGAAATCCTTCCATCGTCTGCAGTTTTTCCTGCACCATTTCTTTGTCATAGACAGAGTCCGCCGCCACCTGGTTTTCTTTCTCTTTCCAATAGAATGCAGGCCATGCAAGAGTATTCTGGGACTCCAGCAGTTTTTCCACCGCGTGGTCGTCCACATACGTGAGGCCGATCTCCGTGCCGCTTAATGTCTCTGTTTTTCCACCGCGCTCGGTAATGCTGAGTGTATAATCCACAATGTGCTTCTGAATTTTCTCTTTGACTTGCTCTGCGGTCAGCCCTGCGCAGTTCAGTCCGTTGATCGCGGTTTTCGGGAAAAAGTGGGATGCATAGTAATGCCCCACGCCCGCGTAACCGCCTGCGGCCGCAAGGAGTGTGAGTCCTGCGGCAATTCCTATTACTTTCTTTTTCATGTTTTTCCTTTCTGTCCCATAGAAAATTTCTTTTTAACTTTCTAATAGAAAAAAGCCGGAACTCCCACACCAGAGTTCACAAAAACTGTGTCCCCCGGGAGAATCCGGCTTTTGTATTTTTACTTATCTGTTATTTGCTTTCCAGAATCTTATCCACGCTGACCAGTTTGACACTCAGCACGAATACCTGACCTGCGATTTCCAGCTCTTCCGGTGTCGGGAAGGACGGTGCAATACGGATGTTGGAATCCTGCGGATCGTTGTGATATGGATACGTTGCGCCCGCGCCTGTCATGGTAAGACCGGCCTCGTTTGCCTTTGCAACGATCTTCTTTGCGCATCCCTCCATCGCATCGAAGGAGATGAAGTATCCACCGTTCGGTTTTGTCCAGGAAGCGATGCCAAGGCCGCTCAGCTCCTGATCCATTACCTGCAGAATTGCCTCGAATTTCGGTCTTAAGATCTCAGCATGCTTTTTCATCTGATTCATCACGCCGTCCAGGTTCTGGAAGAATTTTACATGGCGCAGCTGATTCAGTTTATCATGACCGATGATCTGGAAGTTCATGTACTCCTGTGCCTCTTTGAGGTTTGCCTCAGAAGAAATGAGAGCTGCAATTCCGGCTCCCGGATAGCTTACTTTCGAAGTGGATACGAACTCATAGACCATATCCGGATTTCCGGCTTTCTCGCACTCCTCGATGATGTTCAGCAGGTGATCCTGTCTGTCATCATACAGGTGATGGATGATATATGCATTATCCCAGAAAATACGGAAGTCTTTGGCTGCCGGTTTCAGGTTTGCAAATCTTTTGACGGTCTCATCGGAGTAGGTGTAGCCCTGCGGGTTGGAGTATTTCGGTACACACCAGATTCCCTTGATGGCGTCATCTTCTGCAACGAGTTTTTCTACCATGTCCATGTCCGGTCCTTCTGGTGTCATCGGAACATTGATCATCTCAACGCCGAAGTACTCGGTTACACCGAAGTGACGGTCATAGCCCGGTACCGGACAGAGGAATTTTACTTTGTCCAGCTTGTTCCACGGAGTGCAGCCTGCAACGCCCTTCAGGAACGAACGTGCTACGGTATCAAACATAATGGTAAGGCTGGCGTTTCCGTAAACGATGACGTTTTCCGCCGGAACCTCACAGATATCTCCGATCAGTTTTCTTGCTTCCGGAATACCGGTCAGCACGCCGTAGTTCCGGCAGTCGGTTCCATCTTCTGCGAAGGTGTCTTCATTTTTCGAGAGAACGGTAAGCATTCCTTCCGTGAGATCTAACTGGGCTGCTGCAGGTTTTCCTCTGGAAATATTCAGATTGAGGCCTTTTGCTTTTACCTCTGCAAATTCCTGCTCCAGTCTGGCTTTCTCGGCAACTAATTCTTCTTTGGTCCATTCGATATACGGTTTCATGAAACGTCCTCCCTTGTACTTTCCTTACCCGTTTTTCAGGTTTCTTGCTCAACTAAAGACCATTTTACCAGATCATGAGTTTCTGTCAAGGAGAACTTGCATGTTTTATGCACTTTTCGGCATTTTATCCCACTTTTTGCAGTTTTATACTTCATTTCCTGCAATTCAGCCAAATGTTTTTCGTATGACGGACATACGTCCGCTGCCAAAAGATGTTTTAAACGTTGTCAGACTGCCATCTTCCCGATGCACCGCACGGCAGAACAAGGCCGGTCGACTTGACCGGAAGGCCGATTTCCTGTGCTTCTACGTGGCCTTTGTACTGTTTTAATTCCAGGGAAATCATGTACGTCAGGACAGCCGGTGCAAGTCCTGTCGTGTAAGAATTCACAAGGAAGAACAGCGGGTCATCGCTTAAGAGCTGCGTGCAGAGCCTGATGAACGGATGAATCGACTCCTCGATTTTCCAGATCTCGCCCTTTGGTCCTCTTCCGTAGGACGGCGGGTCCATGATGATCGCGTCGTAGTGGTTGCCTCTGCGGATCTCGCGCTCGACAAATTTGGTGCAGTCATCCACAAGCCAGCGGATCGGCTTGTCCGAAAGGCCGGACACGGCAGCGTTCTCTTTTGCCCAGTTGACCATGCCTTTGGATGCATCGACATGTGTGACGCTTGCGCCTGCTGCGGCCGCTGCGAGCGTTGCGCCTCCCGTGTAGGAGAACAGGTTCAGCACTTTAATCGGGCGGTTGGCACGGCGGATCAGATCGCCGAACCAGTCCCAGTTCGTTGCCTGCTCCGGGAAAAGGCCGGTGTGTTTGAAGCTGAACGGTTTCAGGCGGAAGGTCAGTTCTTTATAGTTGATCTCCCACTGCTCCGGCAGATGGAAAAACTCCCATTCTCCGCCGCCCTTGCTGCTTCTGTGATAATGGCCGTTTTTCTTTTTCCAGCCCGGATTTTCTTTTTTCGTGTTCCAGATGACCTGCGGGTCTGGTCTTACCAGAAGGTAATCTCCCCACCGCTCCAGTTTTTCTCCGCCGGACGTATCCAGCACTTCATAATCTTTCCATCCATCTGCTATCCACATTTTATTGGTTTCCTTTCTCTTTTATCTCAAAATTTATCGTGTTCTGAATTGTACGTTCCTATGATACCATAAAAGTATTGTTTTTCCAAAACATTTCTTATATCATAGTTCTGGGCATCCGCGCATTTGATCCGGAAATCTGCCCGTGGAAAGGATTTTTCTCATGGAAACCGTACTCTTATATCAGATCAAAGGAACGAAAACAGCTGTGCTTTTAAAGCCGGTTCTCTTAAAGCTCGGTATCCGCGTGCGCATTGTGGAACCGGAACAGTATCTCCAGTCGATCGGATTTCTTGCCGGAAATAAAGCATTTGCAGAATCCCCCGAAGCCTATGACGGCGCCGGATTTGATGAACCAATGATGGTCATGGCCGGCTTTTCCGAGCGGAAACTCGATCTTTTTCTCACCGAAATGCGCCGGAAAAAAGTGCCGCCGATCGCCCTCAAAGCCATCGTCACAACGCAGAACCAGGCGTGGAATTCGCTGCAGCTCTACAGAGAATTAAAAGAAGAACACGAAAAAATGAAATCGTACCGGAAATAACTGGTCTGGTCAAAAAATCCAGAATTGGAACTTTTTCTTCATGCCACCACTCCCTATAATAGGGTGCAATCAAGGAACGAAAGTTCCAGATACCAAAGGAGTGCGTTGTTATGAAAAATGAAAAAGTCTGGAAAATCGCAATGACAGGTGTCTTTGCAGCCCTTTCCTACGTTGTCTTCACCTTCCTGCAGTTCAAAATCTGGCTGCCAGGCGGAGATGCCACCTCGATCCATTTCGGAAACGCTGTCTGTGTGCTCGGTGCACTGATTCTCGGCGGTGTTTACGGCGGAATCGGCGGTGCGATCGGCATGACCATCGGAGATCTTCTCGATCCGGTCTATGTGGTATACGCACCAAAGACCTTCATCTTAAAATTCTGCATCGGCCTCATCGCAGGACTGATCGCACACAAAATCGGTAAAATCAACGAGCAGACCGATCAGAAACAGATCTTCAAATGGGCACTGCTTGCAGCCATCGGCGGACTTCTGTTCAATGTGATCTTCGATCCGCTCATCGGTTACTTCTACAAACTGGTTCTTCTTGGAAAACCGGCAGCAGAGGTTACCTTAAGCTGGAACGTAGCGGCAACTTCCATCAACGCCGTACTTTCCACCATCGCTTCCGTTGTCATCTACATGGCACTGCGTCCGGCTCTTCAGAAATCCGGACTGTTTAGCCAGGTAAAGGCAGCAGCGAAATAAAAAAACAAATTTCATTTACGCGATATCCCAAAAAGTCACCATGTTCTATTTCGAACCGGTGACTTTTTTCATGCATTTCTTTTTATTTTTCAGCGGTGGCTGCTGCCTCTTCTTCCTCGTGCTTCGGGGTCAGCTTCTCGCTGATGAATCCATTTTCTTTCATCTTCTCTTACTCCTCATCTTTTGTTTTTTCTCCGGCGAACCACGCTTTTTCAATCATTTCCAGTTCCCGTATATCAATACAGTTGGGAATGCTTCCTTCTCTTACCGCCTTCTGGCACTCTTTGAGATCCATCCAGCGGACTGCTTCTACTTCCGACTCCTGTAGATGCAGTTTTTCCGCCTCGACCGGCTTCGTGTAAAGATACACGGCGCTGACCTCATGATCGTGGAACGGTTTTCCGTAAAAAACACCGTGTGATACTTTTTCCAGCAGGCCAAGATCCCTCAGCTCCTCTGCCTCTGCGTGGATGCCGAGCTCCTCGCCGATTTCCCGCAGAGCCCCTTCCAAATATGTATCGCCCGCCGAAAGATGGCCGGCGCTTGAAATATCGTAGCAGCCCGGATTCGAATCTTTCCAGGCACTCCTTTTCTGCAGCAGTACCTCACAGCCGCTCTTCTCATTCACCCGTGCAATCCAGATATGTGCCGTTCCGTGACACCGTCCCTCACTGTGCGCCACGCCGCGTTCTACGATGGTTCCGGTCGGCGTGCCGTCGCCTGAGCGCTCCTCAAAAAGTTCCATCTGTTTTCCGTTCAGCACCGCTTCTGCGAGCGTGTCGCCCACATACCGCAGCTTCAGGGAGAAAAACGGCTCGTCTTCATTCAGAAGGCGGAAAAAGATTTTGTCTCCCTCCCACAGATTCAGGTGCAGGACGTCCTCTTTTTTCACCCAGGCGAGTTCGCCCTCATCACATGCAGTCGGTTCTCCCGTGAATCCGTCTGCCGTGTAGAGACACATATACTCCATGTACTCCACCGTTTTGCTGTTTTCTGCCTCTGTCACAAAGGTAACAAGACCGCGGAAACGCCAGCTCGTCAGCGTGTAGCCGGTTTCCTCTTTTACTTCACGCAGCAGGCATTCCTCCGGGCTTTCGCCAAGTTCCGCATGGCCGCCGACGCCGATCCACTTGTCCTTGTTGACATCGTTCTTTTTCACCGTGCGGTGCATCATCAGATAGCTGTCATCCTTTTCGATGTAGCACAGCGTTGTCATGCAGCCTCTGCCTCTTTCTTCTGTTTTTTCCTCCATCTTTGACTCCCTCCGTCGTGTGCCGGACTTCTTTCCGCTTCTTTTGTTTTTCAGGAAAAATGTATTTCTGCACACACCTTTTTCTCGTTTTCTATTCTACCATACTTTTTCAGAATTCCAGCAACAAATTTCTATCTTTTTGCAAATCTTTCACGAAAAATGTAACGACCATTCCGCATCTTCTTGACTCTCACACAGTACTGTGTTAAAGTGTCTGTAATTGATGTTTTGTCACCCGTAAACAACGTTTCTTATCATTTCTTACATTTGAGGTTTTCATGATGGAAAAACAGACGATAGTTGTGAAAGTCGGCACCAGCTCCCTGACACTCTCAGACGGAACCATGGATGCTGAAAAAATACGGAACATTACGACCCAGCTTGCCGCGCTGCAGACGGCAGGCCACCATGTGATTCTCGTTTCCTCCGGTGCGATCGCCGCAGGCTTTTCCCGTCTCGGCTTTAAAAAACGGCCGACGAAAATTGCCGATAAACAGGCTGCCGCTGCTGTCGGCCAGGGCCTTCTGATGGAGGAATACACGAAAAATCTGATGGCGTACCAGATTCCGTGTGCGCAGATTCTTTTGAACCGCAGTGACTTTGAGGACCGCCGCCGCTATAAAAACATCTTCGGCTCCCTCTCCGTCCTGCTCGGGCGCGGTGCGATTCCGATCATCAATGAGAACGATACGATCGCGATTGAGGAGCTGAAGGTCGGCGACAACGACACGCTCTCCGCCCAGGTGGCTGCGATGCTGCATGCATCGCTTCTGATTCTGCTGACCGATATCGACGGGCTCTACACTGTCAATCCAAAGAGTGACCCGAATGCGCGCCATATCGACGTGGTAAATGAGATCACGCCGGAGCTCACTGCTGCGGCAGGCGGTGCGGGATCGGGCAACGGAACGGGAGGCATGACAACGAAGCTCTCCGCCGCTTCGCTTGCCACAAGAGCCGGTGTGCCGGTTCTGATCTGCTCCTCGGCGGAGGAAAACAACATTGTGCGTGCGGTGAAAGGAACCGCAAAAGGAACGTACTTTACCGCCAGCGGCCACAACATGAAAACGCGTCTGCAGTGGATGGCATTCTATGCGCCGAGTGCGGGCAACCTCTACGTCGATGAGGGTGCCGCAGAAGCACTTGCTGTTCAGGCAAAGAGCCTGCTTCCCAAAGGCATCGTGGCAGTCGAAGGCGATTTTAAGAAAGGCGATGTCGTCAGCGTCTTCCGGCGCGGCAGCCATGAATATCTCGGAAAGGGCATTGTCAACTATGACCGGCCGGATCTGCAGAAAATCATGAACGAAAGCACCAGCCACACGGAAGCAATCAACCGCGATAACTGGATCGGCGCGGAATAAATGGTGCCGAATAAAGCATTCTTTTGTTTACGAAAATTCCCCTCCGTGTTATAATATTTGTATTCAGCCGGCTGCAGGTTTTTCTTTCAGCGAGGAAAGGAAGCTGCATCCGGTTTTCCATGTGCTTTTGGTTTTACTTCGAGAGCACAGCAAACACAAAGGAGGGTTTTTACCAATGAAATACGATTTTACATCTCTGATGAACCGCAGCGGCCACGATTCGATCGCTGTCGATCAGATCCCGATTCCGGGTGCGGAAGTCAAAGAGGGCTTCTCCCGCATCCCGATGTGGGTGGCCGACATGAACTTCCCGTCTCTTCCGACCATTCAGGAAGCAATTCACGCGAGAGTCAACGAACCGCATTTTGGCTACTTTAATCTGCCGGATGCATATTTTGACAGCATCATCCGCTGGCAGAAAGAGCGCAACGGTGTGGAAGATCTGCCGCGTGAGGCGATCGGCTATGAGAACGGCGTGCTCGGCTGTGTTGCTTCGGCTGCTGCCGCTTTTACATCCCCGGGCGAATCCATTCTTCTGCATTCCCCGACATACATCGGTTTTACCGGTGTTCTTGAGAACTGCGGACGCAATATCGTTCTCTCCGATCTTGTTCAGGATGAGAACGGCGTATGGCGTATGGACTACGCCGATATGGACCGCAAGTTAAAAGAACACAACATTCATTTCGCGATTTTCTGCTCTCCGCACAACCCGACAGGCCGTGTCTGGGAGCGCGAGGAAATTGAAAAGGCGATGGAAATTTACAAAGCAAATGAATGCGTTGTCATCTCCGATGAGATCTGGTCTGACCTGACACTGCCGGGCTTCAAACATATCCCGACGCAGTCCGTTTCGAAGGATGCACGCGAGCGCACCATCGCACTTTATGCACCGTCCAAGACCTTTAACCTGGCTGGCCTTGTAGGCTCCTACCACATCATCTACAACCGCATGCTGCGCGACCGTGTGGAGAAGGCTTCGTCCCTTTCTCACTACAATTCTCCGAACGTACTCTCTGTTCATGCGCTGATCGGCGCTTACCGTCCGGAGGGATACCAGTGGGTGGATGAACTGCGCGAAGTGCTGAAATCGAATGCGGATTATGCGTACAACTACATTCTCGAGCATTTCAAGGGCGTGAAGCTTTCCAAACCAGAAGGAACGTACATGCTGTACCTCGACTGCGAGGAGTGGTGCAAGGAGCATGATACCGATATGGATACACTGCTGAAAGCCGGTGTTGCTGTCGGCGTGATCTGGCAGGACGGACGGCCGTTCCACAGACCGTATGCGATCCGCCTGAATCTGGCACTGCCGCATGTGCTTGTGAAAGAGGCATTTGACCGTATGGATAAGTATGTATTCAATGCGAAATAATTGTATTTTCTAATTTTATAAGCCAAACATAATGAAAGACCGAAACGGACATTTTCCTCTGCCGTTCCGGTCTTTCGCTGTTTTGTGCATCCTGTTTTTTCAGTTGTGCTCCAGCTCCCGCTGTGCCAGCATCTCTTCCACGTTGATGCCGTACTTCTTTAAATTGACGCGGCCGTTTTCCAGCACAATGCCGTCTGCCTCCAGCATATCCGCCTGTTTCCCGGCGCCGCCGAAGACAAATTCCGCGGCCAGTTCGCCTTTGGAGTTTACCACACGGTAGCATGGAATGTGCTCCGGATCTGTGTTTTTATGTAAGGCGTTTCCCACGGCACGCGCCATCTTCGGCTCGCCTGCAAGCGCTGCTATCTGGCCGTATGTCGCCACTTTTCCGCGCGGAATCTGCTTTACCGCCTCATAGATTCTTTTGGTCGGGCTGTCCGTGATGATGTCGTAGCTCTCGGCGATCATGGTACGCACAGCGTCATCGGGTACGGTTCCGTCGAGGAGAATCGTGTTCCAATGTTCTTTGTTCTGATGATATCCCGGGATAACTGACGCGAATGCATCGCGCCAGTAGTCCCGCCATTCCGGGTTTGCTTTTACATTCAGCTGAATGATTCCGTCCTTTTCATAGACCCACAGAAATGCCTTTTTGCTTCCTTTCACGCGGATGAGCTGCCAGTTGTCATCGTGAAACGGCGCTTCCTGATATGTGTCCGGGAAGGAAAGACCGTAGGCTAATACTTCTCCTCTTGTCTTCATTGCAGACTTCCTTTCTTCCTGTCGCAGGTGTTTTGATGTTTTTTCCGCAAAACACCCGCTTTTTCTGTATTCGCCCTGCCGCTGCGATTCTGCTTTTTTCTGCGGCATTTTTCTTTATTATATCAGTCCGCCTGCTTCTGCGCAATTTTTCACCTGCTATTTTTTCATCTTCGGCTGGAAAATCCAGCTTGCAAGATACGCAAAAATCAACGCCGCTGATGTTCCGACAGCCCCCGCCTTTAATCCGCCCTGGAACAATCCTAAAAATCCGCTTTCTTTTACGGCATCTTTTACTCCCTGAAACAAAAGATGCCCGAATCCGAGCAGCGGCACCGACGCGCCTGCCCCGGCGTATTCTGCAAATGGATCGTAGAGTCCCAGAAAGCTCAACACCGCGCCCGTGCACACAAGCGTTACCATAATTCTTCCCGGCAGCATTTTCGTGCGGTCGAGCAGAATCTGGCACAGGGCACAAATGAGGCCGCCGACCCAGAAGGCATTGAAATATTCCATAAACGTTCCCATTTTACACATCCTCCTCCCGCTCGATTACAACCGCCTGTGCAATACCAGGCACGCTGCTGCCCTCCTGAAAGCTGACCTTCGACATCAGCGCACCAGTCGGTACAAACAGAATCCTCTTCCACTCTCCGTTTTCCAGCTTCGGCAGCAGATACTCCGCCAGCACCGATGCCGCACAGCCGCAGCCGCTTCCGCCCGCGCCGGTGTCCTGTTTTGCCGGGTCGAAGATCAGCATGCCGCAGTCACTGTGCTGTTCCGAGATATCGTATCCTTTTTTCTTCAGCAGCTCCAGCAGAATTTCCCGCCCCACAACGCCGAGATCTCCCGTCACAATGCGGTCGTAATCGGCCGGTTCCCGGTTGAAATCGACGAGATTCTGTGCAATCGTATCGCACGCAGCGGGGGCCATGCAGGCGCCCATGTTCTGGTTGTCTTTCAGCCCGTAATCAATGATTTTTCCCGTCGTAGCGCCCGTGATTTTCACTCTGCTCTTCGTTTTTCCAAGCACACACGCGCCGCTTCCCGTCACCGTCCAGCTCGCGGACGGCGGGCGCTGGTTTCCGTAGGCGAGCGGAAAACGGAACTCCTTCTCCGCCGTTCCAAAGTGGCTCGATGTCACCGCCAGCACCCGGTCACCGTATCCTCCCGCGACTGCCATCGCGCCAAGCGAAAGCGCCTCTCCCATCGTCGAGCAGGCACCGAACAGGCCGTAGAGCGGGCAGTTCAGATCCACCAGACCGAACGATGATGCGATTGACTGTGCCAGAAGATCGCCCGCAAAAATCATGCGGATCTGCTCCGGCCTCACATTGGCTTTCTGCATTGCCAGCTTCGCGGTGGCAAGCTGCAGTTCACTCTCGCCCTCCTCCCAGCTCTCCTGCCCGCACATCGGGTCCGAAAGCGTGTGCGAAAAGTATTCGCCCAGCGGTCCATCCTTTTCCTTTTCTCCTACAATCGCCGCGCTGCCCTCGATATAGACGGCTTTGGCAAACGAGATGCTCTGCTTTCCTGTCATCTGTCTCATCGGCAAATTCCTCCGTTTTCTTATTTTGCGTCTTACCATTTCTGACCTTCAGTATTTCCGTTTTTTCCATTCTTACGCATGATTTTCCTGTTTTAGGGAACTCTGTACGCTGTAGCACAAAAATCCTGTTTCAGAAACTTTTAGAGGAATGTTTTTCATGAGTGAAATGCTGTATCTTCAGACGGAGCGGAATATCAAAATCACCAGTCCCGTCGTGACGCTCGGCGATGTGGCGCAGCTTTCCTGTTCAGACGGCGCTGTCCTCGCCCGCAATCAGGTCCGCCGCGTGGCGCATCTTCCCGATGACGGATACGGACGCTACGTCTGCTCCGCCTCCACCCTCGTCCGCCTCGTCACGGAGGCCGAGGAGCACGTCGATGTCACCCACATCGGCGAGCCGAATTTTATTTTAACGTACGAGGATCCGCGTCAGAAAAACACCTGGATCAGCTGGTGCAAAACGATTCTGGTCGGCATCCTTACGTTTATCGGAACTGCGTTTTCCATTATGACCTTCCACACTGACATCGGCATCCGCGAGCTGTTTTTGGATGTTTACACCCGTTTTTTCCCGCAGATGACGCCCGGATTTTCGGTGCTGGAAATTTCATATTCCATCGGCATCGGCCTTGGCGTCGTGCTCTATTTCAACCATTTCGGACGGCGGAAATTCACGCAGGACCCGACGCCGCTCGAGGTGGAAATGCGGGTCTACGAGGATGATATCGATACGACCATTATCGAACAGAACGACCGCTCCGGTAAAGGAAAGGAGGCTTTTCATGCGAATCCTGCCAGAGATCCTGCTGATCACAGCCGGTCTTAGCCTTGGCTTTTTCATCGCGAGCGGCCTTGTCGCGCTTGTGATCGGCCTTGGCATCGTGACACGGTACGCCGGCATCACAAAGACAGCAGGGAGCCTGCGTTTTTACGAATGCTGCTGTATGGCCGGGGCGCTGTTCGGCGATCTTTTCTCGCTTGGCACCTTCTCGTTTTCCCTGCCCTCCTGGACGGCCGGTGTGTTCTGGCTTTTTGCGGGCATTTATCTGGGAAGCTGGATCATCGCGCTCGGCGAAGTCGTCAACCTGTTTTCGATCCTCTGCCGCCGGATCGGACTGACGCGCGGACTGCCGTTTGTAATTCTCTGCATGGCGGCAGGGAAAATCGCGGGCTCTCTCTATTATTTTGCAAGTGGATTTCAATAAGAACTGGAGGTAAGATGTGATGCAGAGTTTAAAAAGTGAACGGGCAAAAAAAGAATACGAACAGTTTGTCAAAGAGGTGACGCCAAAGCAGAATCTCTTCTGCAATATGGCAAAAGCCTTTATCGTCGGCGGTCTGATCTGTGTCGTGGGGCAGATTCTGCTCCATATCGGCAAAACGCAGTTCTCGCTCGGCAAAGATGACGCCGGCTCCTGGTGCTCGCTGATTCTGATCCTTAGCAGTGTGATTTTAACCGGCCTCAACATCTATCAGAAAATCGTCACCTTTGCCGGCTGCGGTGCGCTCGTCCCGATCACCGGCTTTGCCAACTCGGTTGCAGCTCCTGCGATTGAATATAAAAAAGAAGGACAGGTCTTCGGCATCGGTGCGAAAATTTTCACCATCGCCGGACCTGTCATTCTGTACGGTGTCTTTGCAAGCTGGCTGCTCGGCTTTCTCTATTGGCTGTGGACCGCTGCCGGGAACTGGTTTTAAATCAGTTCCGCAGCGCTTCCGCCTCTTCTTTTGTGCAGCCCTCGCGGCTGTAACGGGCTTTTTCATAGCCGTCGTGCAGCCGTCTCATGCTGTCGCCGGAAAGCTCGTTTCTCTCTTCCAGCTCCGCCGGGGTTTCGGCTCCGGTCGGCTGGTATTTTCCGGCTTTTTTGATCGTTTTTTTATACTGCCGGCGGATACGCATATTCGGGGAGAGATAGCCCTCTTTCTTTTCCCGCCGCCACGGCAGATTTTCCCGTTCGTCGTTTCCCTGATGCAGGAAGAGAACTTCGTCCTCCTCATCCTCTGAGAAGGCTTTTCCCGCATTTTTTACGCTCTGGTAAATCGCCCGCAGAACCGCGATTCCGACGGCAACCATCACAAGATACATGACCGCCGTAAAAAGATTCTGGATCCACTGCGGCATCGGTTTGTACTCTTTGTCCCCCAGCATATCGGACAGATCGGCCTGCTCCATGCCCTGCTGCGCCTCGACCTCCGGTGTTTCGATCGTAAGATCGCTTTCCAGCTCTTTCGGCTCATATCCTGCGATCGCCTCCGCAATCGGATCCTTTCCGTAGAGCGCCGATGGGAGCACGAACAGTACCAGAAGGAGTACTGCAATTTTCAGGATCAGTTTTCCCGTCCGCTGCATCATCTCCACCGGGAGATTGGCGATTTTCTGATGGTCACGGATGAACCCGTGCATGCCGTCGAGGTACTGACAAAAGAAGCACAAGAATACATCTGCAAAGAAAAACCAGTAGATCAGATGCCAGTAGAACGGCATTTTCATCAGCACACCGATCACATACTGTATCATAAACCAGAGAAAATGAAGGGGCTTTGGCTCATCGAGGAGCGTCTGGATCTCCCACACTTCCATATCCGCCAGCGGCATTGAGCCGGCCGGCAGTTCCTGCGCTGCTTTCTTTAACTGGCCTTTGCGGATTCTGACATAGCCGCGGATCAGGAAAATCACAGCGGCCATAAAACCCGTCATCACGCCGGAAAGGCTCTCCAGAAATGCAGGAGAAATACCGTTCTCAAACTTGTTTTTTCCATCGTTTGCCGCCACAGCCGCTTCAATTACCGCTGCCGCCTGCACACTGAACAGGGAACAGAAAAATTTCGCTGCCAGATACGTCACCGCGCAGACCGCAATTCCGCCAAGCAGAAACTGCCAGAGTGCTTTCGTTTTCCGGATCAGAATCCAGCTTGCGGCGGCCGGAATCAGCAGCAATAAGGATATGGCGCAGAAATACAGCGCCTCCCTTCCCGTCAGCTCCAGAAAACCGGCGGCAAAGCCATAGATGCCGGCGAATAAAAGCCAGACATGAAGCCAGGTCAGCGGGATCTGTACCGGTGTCTTTTTTATTTCCATGGTTTCACCTCCCAGCCGATTGCGGTGTACGCACGGTTCTGCTCCGACGGAACTTCTTCGCCCGGCAGATACGGAATCACCCACAGCACCTGGTTCTGCGCACCGGAGAGCAGATGAAGCGCCTCACGGACCTCATCGGTTCTGTTTTTGGATACGACAACGTAGGTGTGGCCGGTGAGCTCTTTTTCCGCCTCTTTGTGCAGAAACTCCGCGCTGCCTGTGAGATTGCCCCCAAGCTGCACGCACGCCAGTTTCCGGTTCAGCTCCGCTGTTTTTCCGGCGCCCGCTGCCAGATGGACACGCAGCTCCTCGCCGGTCTCCTCATCTTTCGCATTGCTCTTCACCCACAGATTCATCTTGTTTTTCACCATCCGCGCCGCAAGCGAAGACGTGATGCGGATGCTCTCCTCGACCTGCGCTTCCTCGCGCAGAATGTTGGCGTCCTCGATATCGAGAAGCACCGTAACTTCCACGCTCGTCGTCGCGTCAAACTGGTTGACCATCAGATCTCCCATCCGTGCCGACGATTTCCAGTTGATGCGGTTCATCGGGTCTTCTTTCCGGTAATCGCGGATACCGGAAAATTCAAACGGGTCCTCGTACAGGCGATTCCGTGACAGAACCATGCCCGACACGGCACGGCAGATCATCTGAATCCGTGCAGTATCGACCTGGCGCGGGTAAACGTACATCTGTGTCTGCTGCGGGTAATCGCTGTAAAGACCCTCCCGGAAAAAAAGATCGTACGCTACTGCATGCGCACCGGTGATCTCGTAGAATCCTCGTTTTTTCGCCTGAAACGGCAGTGTTCTCGTGACCTGCTGATGAAACAGGAACGAAAAGACATCGCGTTTGTAGCTCTGGTCGGTGATGCTCGCGTTTGCTTTTGCCTCGCGGTCGAATTCCAGATTCCGGCTCATCGAAATGCCAAGCTCGAGTGCCGGAATCGGCAGCAGTTTGTCGTTTATGACGACCTCTTTTAACGTACTCTCCTCGCCCTCATAGATCGCGGAATCCTGGAAGCTGACCTGGATTTTCAGATTTTTCTGCCAGTTTTTCTGGTACAGCTTTTTCTGCAGAAACCAGGCGAGCGCCATTCCAAATAGTAATAAAAGAAGCATAGTCCGTTACCTTCCTGACCAGTTTTCGGTCGGCAGACCGATGCGGTTTAAAATTTCCTCGATCACCGATTCTGCGGCTCTTCCGTCGTCTGCGCCGATCTGCATGGTGAGACGGTGTGCGAGTACCGGAACAGCCACGGTCTTGAAGTCCTCCGGCACAACGTAGTTTCGTCCCTGCACCAGCGCGTGGCCCTGTACGGCACGTAAAAATGCGAGTGTTCCACGCGGGCTCACACCGCTTGCAATTTTGCTGTTGACTCTCGTCTCCTGTACGATGCGGACGAGATACTGTACCAGTTCCGGATGCAGATAGACTTCTTTACACGCCTCCTGCAGGGCACGGATTTCTTCTTTTTGGCAGACGGACGACAGCTCGGCGAGCGGCTCCTCGGTCAGGAAACGGGCGATCATCTGTGTCTCTTCCGCCGGGCTTAATGCTTCCATCGAAAGTTTCATTAAAAAACGGTCCATCTGCGCCTCCGGCAGCGGGAAGGTTCCGAGTGTCTCGAGCGGGTTCTGCGTGGCGATGACGAGGAACGGCTCCTCGAGCGGCCGTGTCACACCGTCCACGGTGATCTGGCGCTCAGCCATGCACTCGAGAAGGCTGCTCTGCGTCTTCGGCGTTGCACGGTTGATCTCATCGGCAAGCAGAATGTTGCAGAAGGCAGGGCCTTTCGAGAAGACGAACTCTCCGCTTTTGGCATCAAAATAATTGAGACCGGTGACATCGGACGGCAGTAAGTCCGGTGTGAACTGGATGCGGCCGAACTCTGCCTCGACGGATTTCGCAAGGGATTTCGCCATGACCGTTTTTCCGGTCCCCGGGACATCCTCGAGCAGGATATGACCTTTGGCAACAAGGCAGGTCAGGACAAGCTCGATCGTGCGCTCGTTTCCGATCATGACCTTTGCGATATTTTCTTTTAATTGCTGCAATACATTATTTTCCATGTTTTGCTTCCTCCAATAGTAAGATTTAATAAAAAAATCCACCCCTCGCTGCTCTGTTTTGTGAGAACAGCACGATAAATTTATTTTACAGCACATATTTTCGGAAGACAAGCAGAAAAAGGACGATGCTGTACATACTTTTCACAGCATCGCCCTTTACGGTTTCTTCTATAAATTAGCTTGTCTCTTACAGTGCTTTCCGGTACAGCGCCTCGATGTCCTGCTGACGGGACGCTCTCGGGTTGACGGCGATGTTTCCGCTCTTCATCGCATCTACCGCCATCGGCACGATTTTGCTCTCGATCTCCTCTGCCGTCACTTCTTTTCCCTTTGCCGCCTGGCGGATCGCATCGGTCAGGCTGGCCGGGATTCCGATGGCTGCGGTCAGCTCGCGGATCGCGCCGACCAGCATCATTGGCTCAAATTCATCGGCGTATGCCGGGATTTCGCTGATGTAGTTGTAGATCTTCAAATATCTTCCATGGTCTGCCAGTGCATTGTACTCTGCGATGACCGGAAGCAGAACGGCATTTGCCACGCCGTGCGGCACATCGAAGAAGGCGCTCACAGGATGACTCATTGCATGGACATTTCCAAGTCTTGCGTAGGAAAATGCAATACCCGCGAACAGCGAACCGGTCAGCATCGCCTCTGCGGCTTCGAGATCGGTTCTGCGCGCCACGAAACGGCGGATATTTTTACCGATCAATTCCATCGCTTTTTCTGCCATGGCATCGGAGAACGGAGATGCGGCTGTGGAAATATAAGCCTCCTCCGCATGGATAAAGGCATCAATACCGCAGGCTGCTGCAACGGATGCCGGAGCGGAAGTTAAAAGTTCCGGATCAAGAATGGCATACTCCGGCAGAAGTTCATAGCTGAATACGGTCAGCTTGTAATCTCTGCTGTGGTCGGTGATCACGGAAAATGCGGTCACCTCGGAGCCGGTTCCCGCAGTCGTCGGAATGGCAATCAGCGGGACAATTTTTCCCGGCACTTTGTGTGCGCCTTCGTATTCCGTGATGCTTCCGCCGTATTTTGCCGTCACACCGACGGCCTTTGCAACGTCCATCGGAGAACCGCCGCCGAGTGCTACGAGAAAGTCTGCGCCGGAAGCAAGATAGCTTTCGGTTGCTTTTTCTACTGTCGTCACAGACGGATTCGCCTCAATATCTGTGAAAATATCGGCTGCGATGCCTGCCGCTTTCAGGCTGTCCGCTGCTTTGTCCACAACGCCCATTTTTTTCAGGGTAGGACCGGAAAGAATCATCGCATGGGTTCCGCCCATCTTCTTGGCACACTCCGGCAGTTTGGCAAGCGTTCCTGCTCCGACAATAATATTCTGTGGAATCGAAAATTCGAATGGATTCATCTTATTTTTCCCCTTTCTTTCAGAAAGCGTGCCGAAAATTTTTCTTTCCGACACGCTTTGTTTTATCCTATCTCAGCTTCAGCCAGCCATTTTTGCAAGGACACGGTCGATTGCTGCATCGATGACAACGTCGAGTTCCGCATCGTCTGCCTCCGGCATCAGGGACGCTGCGTCCTCGTCGGAGATCAGCTCGATCAGACTGCCGAATTTCTCTTTATATTTGAACTTGCAGACTGCAAAGAATACAACACCGAGGAGGCTCCAGCCGCCTACCATCAGCCACTCCTGCCATACCAGCGTTCCGCCGGAACCAGGAATGCAGTAAACAAGTACCATGCATCCGGACATCAGAACCGCCATGGTTCCAACAAATTTGTATGCCGGAACACGGTACGGACGCGGCATATCCGGCTCTTTCTTCCGCAGGATCAGGAAGGAAAGAGATACCATACAGTAGGCAAGACAGCATCCAAAGTTACCTGCATCACAGATCCACACCATCATGCCTCGTCCTGCAAACGGAGCCAGCATAGTCAGCGCGCCGATCAGGAACAGGGCGTTGATCGGAGTTTTGTGCTGCGGATGAAGCTTTGCGAACATCGGCGGAATCATGTAGGATTCAGCCATAGAGTACAGGGCACGGGAACCGCCGATCATAAAGGAGTTCCAGGATGTGATGATACCGCACATACCGCCGACGATGATGACTTTTGCCATAACCGCTGTACCGAACGCTTTCGCCATCGCATCTGCTGTGACAAGTCCGGTTCCTGCTTCCGAGCTCAGGATTTCGGACGGGTTCAGCACATAGCCGACAGCCAGGATAACACATGAATAGAAAACAACAGCGAGTACAACGGAGAGAATCATCATTTTACCGATCTTCTTTAACGGAACGTTGATTTCCTCTGCTGCCTGCGGGATAACGTCAAAGCCGATGAAGAAGAACGGGGTAACAACAGCAACTTTGATGATGTTCTGGAACATCGTTCCGGTGCTCTCGCCGACGAACATCTGTCCCTGCAGATTGCTGGAATCTCCGTTGATCACGGATGCCACAATCAGAAGGATACCAGCGCCGCCGATGATACAGGTAAGGACCGTCTGCAGAACGGCTGCTGTTTTTGCGCCCAGCACATTGATCAGTGTGATGAGGAACGCTACAATAACGGCTACGGCTACCCAGGAAGCATAGATATCAAATCCTGCCACGCTGTACATATAGCCTTTCAGGAATCCCGGCCACAGATACGTGATGATGGTTGGGAAGGCGCACGCCTCGAAACACGTAACACTGACATATCCTAAAATAATCGCCCAGGTACAGATGAACGAACCGTTCGGGCCCATCGCCTTGTAGCTGAAGACGTGCTCGCCGCCGCACTGCGGCATCGCTGCAGTCAGTTCTGCGTAAGTCAGTCCGATGAAGAAGATCATGACACCGCCGATCACAAACGCAATTGAAGCTCCGACAACGCCGCCCTTCTGAATCCAGCTTCCTGAGGATACGACCCAGCCCCAGCCGATCATGGCTCCGAAAGCGATGACGAGAATATCCCATGCACCTAATACTTTGTCAAATTCTGATTTTTTCTGTTCCATGGCTTATTCCTCCCCGCTTCCGTATTTCTTCTGAATCAGTTCCTCGAGATACTCCGCTGTGCCCTCCACACCAAGGAATGCACTGTTGATCAGAATGTCTCGATTGTGCCGGTCTCCGCGGTTGCTACCGGTCAGCGCCAGATGACGCTTGTGATACCGTTTGTCCTTCTCGAGCAGCAGAATTTTTGCATCGCTCTCGGAAAGGCTGTGGCTCTTCATGATATTCTGAATGCGGATCTCATCCGGTGCATAGATAAAAGCCCGGAGGAGCTTGATATCTTTGCTGTCCTTTAAGATGTAATCCGCGGATCGTCCGATGATGACGCAGGCCTCTTTTTCTGCCAGTTTCCGGATGATCTGCTTCTGTACATGAATCGCACGCTCGGTCAGGTCCGCATATTTTGAGAAGGATCCACGGACATCGCCCTCGGCTCCTTTTCCGGCAATCGTACCGCCCTCTTCTACACGGTTCATGATGTCTTTCGGAATTCCGACTTCTTCAATAATCTGATCCACCAGATCGCGGTCGTAGAACTTAATTCCGAGATCCTCCGCAATTTTCCTGCCGATGGCATTTCCTTTGGCTCCGTACTCGCAGCCGATTGTGATAACCAGATGTCCCATACCGTTTTCCTCTCACATTTAATTTCTCTGTTTTACCTGTTGTTTCTGATTCACAGAATGAAAAGAAAAACAGGACAGGGGCGAAGCATGGTTCTTTGCTTTTTGACGTCCTTGTCCTGTTCTTTTCACGCTATGAGATTTTCTTTGTTTCTATAAGAATTCTTTATTTTTCCAGAGCTTTTACGGTTTCTTCGATGATAGCAACTGCCTTGTCGCAGTCCTCCTCGGTTACGATAAGCGGAGGGATCAGACGAATGATGTGCGCCCCGATGGCTGTGATCAGCAGATGGCGGTCAAGGCAGCCATGTTTGACTTCTACGCCGCTGATGGTATCATCAAACTCTACGCCGACCAGCAGTCCCTGATGTCTGACTTCTTTGACATGCGGCAGTTTTGCTAATTTTTCTGCGAAGTAATCACCGACTTTCTTTGCATTTCCGGCAAGGTCGCGGTCGATCAGTTCGTTGACTTCTGCCAGTGCTGCTGCACAGCTGACTGGATGGCCGCCGAAGGTAGTTCCGTGAGATCCCGGGGTAAAGGCTTTTGCTACTTCAGCTGTTGCGCAGATTGCGCCAATCGGCATTCCGCCGCCAAGACCTTTTGCCATGGATACGATATCCGGTTTGATGCCGTAGTTCATGTAAGACATTACCGCACCGGTTCTGCACCAGCCGGTCTGTACTTCATCAATCAGAAGCAGCATGTCGTTCTCATCACAGAACTTCCGGAGTCCCTGCATGAACTCTTTCGTTGCCGGATGAACACCGCCTTCGCCCTGTACCGGCTCAACCATGATGGCGATGGTGTTTTCGGTACATGCATCTTTGAAGGCCTGCAGATCATTGTACGGTGCGTAGGAGAATCCGTAGGTCATCGGTCCGAATCCAACCTGGCATCCGTTGCCCGGCTGACCGGTTGCAGACATGGCACCGAAGGTTCTTCCATGGAAGCCCATCTTTGCGGTTACGATGTGGTAACGGTTCGGGCCGTATTTCTCGATGCCGTACTTTCTTGCCATTTTGATCATGGCCTCGTTCGCCTCGGTACCGGAGTTCTGATAGAAGATCTTGTCCATGCCGATGGTCTCGCAGACTTTCTCAGCAAGCAGTGCCTGCGGGATGGTGTATGGATAGTTGAAGGTATGCATGATATCGTCGAGCTGCTCTTTTGCTGCAGCAACAACTTTCGGGTTTCTGTTTCCGGCGTTGTTTACGGCGATGCCTGCGTAAAAGTCAAGATACGGCGTTCCGTTTTCGTCGTATATGTACATCCCCTCTGCGGTTTCTGCAAGGAAATCGAAACGCTCGTAGGTCTCGATCATGTACTTGTTTACTTTGTCTTTGATGTCCTGAACCGTTAATCCTGTGTCTTTTAATCTCATAGTGTTATCCTCCCATAGCGTTGAAAAGATTTTTTAAATAAAAAACAAAAAGCAAAGACTACTCGTTGGTAAGCGTCTTTGCTTTGTTTTTTCGTTTATTATTTTGTACAACCATACAATAGCACCACTCCCTATATTTGTCAATTACTTTTTTTAAAAAGTTTTTTATTTTTGTTTTTTCTTTAACACCCGCTTTTTCTATTCTTTTTTGATGTTTTTTCGTCTTCCGCCGTATTTTTTTCATATCCGTTGTTTTTTATTCTGATTTTCCAGCGGATTTCTGTCCATTATATTGAACAGTTCATTCAAAAAAAGAAAGCCTGTTATTCTGCGGCTTTTAGTGATAGTCGAGAAAGAAACACATGCAGCTCGTCTTCTCCGTCCCTCTGTTGCGGTAGATGTGGGTCTGGTCTGTCTCGAAACGGAATGCCTGCTTCAGGTGGATCTCATGCTCTTTTCCATTGCACTCCACGGTCATCACGCCGTCTGTCACCACCAGGTACTCTCTTGTTTTCTCTCCGTGGCCGCCGCTCACATACGTTCCGCCCGGTTCGATGTCGATGCGGTAGATTTCCACAAGCCGCGTGTCCTCATACGGAAAGCACGTCCACACAGTGTACTGCCCCTCCAGCTCTTTCGTCGGAACCAGATCCTCCGGTGTCACAAGATAACTATCCACCAGCGGCGTTGCAATCAGCTCCTGAAATTCAATCCGCAGGCCGCTCGTAATCTTCCCAAGCACGCCAAGCGACGGGTTCGCCGTTCCCTTTTCGATCTGCGAGAGCATACTCTTGCTGACCCCGGTCTGCTCTGAGACCTGGTCGAGACTCATCCCTTTCGACTGCCGGATCCGTTTCAGATTGACCGCCACATTTTCTGTCAGATAATCCATGTTCTTCCACCTGCCTTTCTTCGTATTTGGCTCATTGTAGCACACCTTCCTCCGATATTCCAGTGAATATTTTCAAACTTTCTGCCGCCTTTCCCCGCTTCGCCTTTCTTTTCTTCCTTTATCCGCCCGGGTTTCAGGCGCTTTTCTCTGCCTTTCCCAGGAAAAGCGCCCTTCCGCCGGATTTGTATTTTTGTCAGACCTTTTCCATCCGCATCTGCCGCAGAATCTTCTTTTCCATCCGCGACACCTGCACCTGCGAAATCCCCAGTTTTCCGGCGATCTGCGCCTGCGTCATGTCCTGAAAATAGCGCATGTAGATGAGCTGCCGCTCCTTCGCGGGCAGTCGTCCCAACAGCTCTTCCAAGAAAATCCGGTTCAGCAGCTTTTCCTGCCCGTTCTCTTTTTCCGGAATGCGGTCCATCAGAGAAATATCGTGGTTTTCCCCCTGATAGATAGTCTTCTGCAGCGATTCCACCTCCGCGCCGGACTCCATCGCCTCCACGATTTCTTCCACGGTAACATCAAGCTCCCCCGCTATCTCCGCCAGCGTCGGATCACGCCCGTTCTCCCGCTCCAGCCGCTCCCGCACCGCATACGCTTTCCACGCCAGTTCCCGGATCGGGCGGCTCACCTTCACCATCCCCTCCGACCGCAGAAACCGCCGGATCTCCCCCGCAATCATCGGAACCGCATACGTCGAAAAACAGACTTCAAACGAAGGATCAAATTTATCAATCGCCTTCAACAGCCCAATGCTCCCGATCTGGCACAGATCCTCCATCTCCACCCCGCGGTTTGCAAACCGCCTCACCATGCTCCAGACCAGTCCCATATTTTCCTCTGCCAGTGTATCCCTTGCCGCTTTATCCCCTTCGTGTGCCTTTTCGATCAGGGCAAGCGTATGTTCCATGCATTCTGACTCCTATGACTTCCGATCCGGCCCTTACATTTCCGGATGCACACCGATTTTCCGTTTCATCACTACTTCCGTCCCCCATCCCGGATGCGACCTTACTTCCAGCTCATCCATAAACGCCTCCATAAACGAAAACCCCATCCCCGACCGCTCCAGCTCCGGGCAGGTCGTAAACATCGGCTCCATCGCCTTCTCCACATTTTCAATCCCGACGCCGGTATCTTTTACCGTCACCTGAAACACCTTCTCCTCCAGATCCAGCACACACTTCATCTGAATTTTCCCTTTTTCCTGCCGGTATCCGTGAATCATCGCATTCGTAACCGCCTCCGAAATCGCCGTCTTGACATCCGCCACTTCCTCCACCGTCGGATTCAGCTGCGCCAGAAACGCCGCCGCAGACACCCGCGCAAAACTCTCATTGCAGGGACGGCTCTCAAATTCCAGCGTCATCGTATTCCACCGCATCTTCTCTTCTGTTTTCATCCTTTCTCGCATCATCCCATTCCCCTTTCTGCCCACTCCCCGTCCAAAACCTACTTCCACGTCTTCTCCTCTTCCACCTCAATCACCCGCGTCACCCCCGACATCACCAGAATCCTCCGCATCCGCTCTCCCACATGCACCGCTCTCACCTTCCCGCCAATCAGCTCCATCTCCCGAAACCTTCCCATCACCAGTCCAATCCCCGAACTGTCCATAAACACCGTCTTCCGAAAATCAAACACCACCTCCCTCACATTCCTCTCCACCAAAATCTCCCCCGCCTCCTCCCGAAGCCGGTCAGCCACAAAATGATCCACCTCTTCCGGAAGCCGAATCGTCATCACCGCATCCTTCACCCAAACACGATTATCCATTTCCCATCCTCCCTCTTTCCTGTCATAAAATAAAAAACACAAAAGATTTTTCGCCGTAAAGCGAATTTCATCTTTTGTGTTTTATCTTCTCACTTTTATACTTTTTTGCCCTTCGTCCCACGCACCCTCCGCGTAGTCAGTGGTATCAGCCCGACGAAACAGCGCCGCATCTCCTGCGGCATTCTGACCCGTGGGCGTCCGTCCTCACTATTCCTCCGTCTTCACAGTCCCCCCCAGCGCCTCAATCTGCTGCTCGGCCTTAGTAGCCTTCTGGGTTCCCGGGAACTTATCGATGATCTCCTGGAACACCGAAATCGCATTATCGGTATCCCCACTCAGCCGATACGCATGCGCCAGATAGTTAAGCACCGTATAGTCACTGTCGTTGATATTCTTAGCCTTCGAAAGCTTATCAATCGCCTCAGTGTAATTCGCATCGTCAAATGCATTCACACCCGACTGCGAAAGCTCCTGGAACATAGACGACTGCATGCTCTTGTAAATAGTGTCATACACAGCCTTTGCGTCCACAGAAAGCACCTCCGGGTTGACCTCGGTCAGTGCGTTTGTTGCGTTGCTCGTGTTGCCCTGCTGCTGCGCTTCCACAGCCTTTAAAAGGTTCTCATAGGAAGCCGCCGTATCCTGTGCCGTCTGGATCTGCTGCTGCGCAGAAGCCGTCGTTTCGTTCAGAGAATCCACCTGGCTCTGGAGCTGGTTCAGCTGGGCCTCCTGGCTCGCCATCTTGCCGCTGTATTCCACAACCTTCTCGTCCGCCTGCCGGTTAATTCGCTGCGTATTCGCAGGCCCGATCAGAAACCACACAACCAGTGCGCCAAGCACCAGCCCAATACCGATATTCAGCATCGTTGCCGCTGTAGACGTCTCGCGGAACGTCGGCGGAATAATCACCGTATCCCCGCTTACCACACGCTCACGCTCGTCCTCGCGCTGCTCCTCCGTGCGCTCCCTGCGGCCGAACCGCCGCGGCTCCAGCGACGTCTGCGTACCCGTCTGGAAATCAACCTCCTTCAGGAAACGAAGCGTCGTCGAGTTCGTCTTGTCAATTTTCGCCGCCTTTTTCAGAATCTTCCGCGCTTTCTCATACTCACCTTTGTGAATATAAATCAGCGCCAGCAGATGATATCCCTTGATCAGCTTCGGATTCTGGTTCAGAATCTTGCGCAGCTGGATCGCAGCCACATCCTCATTGTTCTCGCGGCAGCATTTCAGCGCACTGTTGTATTTCTTGATCGTCTGATTGATCATATCCAGCTTCGCCTGCTCCGCCTGCAGCGTCGCAATATACTCCGTCGCCACATTATTCTCCGGCATAATATTCTTGCTGATGATCCACTCACTTAACGCCGCAACCGCTTCACCCGTCTCAAAATAGACAAGACCTAACAAGTTCCGCGCATGGATATTGTATTTGTTAAACTTCAGGCTCCGCCGCAGCATATCGATCGCTCCGGAAAGATCCCGGATCTCTGCCTTGTCGAGGCCCAGATTGTAGTACATATTCGAAAGAGAAAAACATTTTCTCTGTACTCTCAGGTTAAAACCACAGTTGGGACAGATCTCCATTCCGACGTCCACAACCGATTTACAATTCATACAGTTCATTCCGGCACCTTACTCTTCCTTTTCCGCTTCTGTCTCGTTTTCCTGTTCCGGCTTGTCGTTTTTCATCATTTCTTTTAAGATGTCGATCACATCCGTCAGATCACGGCTGTAAATCGCATCCTCCACCTCGTCCACATCGAGACACGGTTTAAACTTCTTCAGTTCTTCTTCGTAATTTAACATAAACAAAAAATTCCTTCCTGTATTCGCTAACCATTCCGCTTTGCAAGATATGCTTTCAGTTCGCCCGCCAGATACAGAGAACCCACGCAGAACAGCATGCCGCTGCCCTTTTTGCCCAGTGCCTTCTCATACGCTGCCCCGATCTCCGGTTCCGCGCAGACATCCGTGCATCCTGCTTTTCTGAAGTCCTCTGCAAGCACTTCCGCCGGTACGACGCGGCTTCCGTCGATCTGCGTTGCAACAACATGGGACGGATGGATGCCCTCGCAGATTTCACCGATCATCTCATGATAGTGCTTGTCTGCAACTGCCGTAAACAGAATCGTGATCTCGTTTTCTTTCGCAAAATAGCCTGCCGTGCTGACAAACTGTGCAATGCCGTCCTCGTTGTGCGCGCCGTCGATGATGACGCCCGGCGCAGCCATTTCCATACGGCACGGCCATTTGATCTTCGAAAGACCTTCCGCAAGCACGTTCTTAGGAATGTCGTGCACGTCCTGCAGAATATGCATCGTGTAGAACGCAAGGCTTGCATTCATCATCTGGTATTTTGCCACGTACGGAATCGCAAGCTCTGCTTTTTCGCCGCCTGGGTATGCAAAGGTAAAGGTGATGCCCTCGCGGCTCTGTGTTTTCATCTCATAGAACGACGGCTCCATCGGCCATGCCGGGCTTCCCATCTCTTTCGCCTTTGCGGCAATGACAGACGCCGGACCTGGCTGGCTGGCGTCGTAGATTACCGGGACACCGGCTTTGATGATGCCGGCTTTCTCTCCCGCAATCGCCTCGAGGGTGTCGCCGAGATACTCGGTGTGGTCGCGGCTGATGGACGTTATGATGCATGCCAGCGGCTTTTCGACCACATTTGTCGCATCCAGCCGTCCGCCAAGGCCGGTCTCCATGACCAGGTATTCCACGCCGGCTTCTTTGAAAATCAGCATTCCCATCAGGAACAGCGTCTCAAAATAGCTCGGATGGCCTTCGCCCTCCGCCTCGTATTCTTTGGCTGCTTTTTCCACTTTGAGAAATGCGTCGAGAAACTGCTCATCCGACACATCTTCCCCGTTGATCTGGAACCGCTCGTTGATGCGTACAAGGTGCGGGGAGGTAAAAAGTCCTGTCTTTTTGCCGCCTGCAAGCAGCATCGCATTCAAGTACGCGCAGACGCTTCCCTTTCCGTTCGTGCCCGCCACATGGATAATTTTGATCCCTTCCTGCGGATTCCCAAGGCGCGAAAGAAGCTCCCTCGTATGTTCCGGCGGATGCTTCACCGTAAATTTCGGTATTGTTTCGATATAATCAACTGCTTCTGTATAATTCACTTTATTTCACCATTCTTCAGTATTTTAGGGCTGCTTTCAAACCCTAGTATCATTATAATCGAGTGACCGGATATGTCCATAGCAATTTTCAAAATTTTGTCCCGACTTTTCGACTTTCCCCGTAAAAAGATACAGTGGGACGTCAAAATCCGCCCCACTGTATGATCTTTCGGACACTCTTTTTAATTCTGCAGACCGCCGTCTTCGGCCGGTTTATCGCTGTTTTCTGTTTTTGACGGCTCAATCTTGTCGCCTTCGCCCTCCGGCGCACCGGACGGCGCTGCCGTCAGTTCATCCTGCGGCGCAGTGCTCGTATTGGCATTTTCCTGCGTCACATCTGTTTTCGTGCTGTCCGGGTTCGGCGTCGGCGTCGGTGTAGATACCGTTTTTGGCTCTTCATACATCATCGGCTCTGTCCTTGTCAGCACCTTCTTCGTCGAGCTGTTGCTCTGCTGCGCGATTGTAATCTGATCACCGTCTTCCAGGGTCAGACTATGCACCATCAGAATCGACGGGCTGACATAAACGGTATCCTGTATCTCCTCGTTGACTTCCACACGGCTCGATGCCGTAAAGTTTTCTCCGTAAAAATACCAGGTATCTTCTCCGGATTTTTCGATTCGTTCCAGTGTTACCGGCAGAGCACCCATCTGCAGCTTCACACGCTCATACGGTGTCTCTCCGTCTTCTCCGTAAACGTACCGTTTTCCATACAGCATATCATACTGCAGCACCTCGAGATCCACCTGATAATTCTTCGTATTCCGTCTCGTCTGATGATACCGGAAAATGGTTCCGTCATGAATTCCCACACGGTTCATAACCTCTGCTGCAATCTGGTAGGAAGCAATGTTTTCCTGTTTTCTTTTCAGTCCCATATTATCCCAGATTACGTATTCGGTCTGATACAGATAGCGGTTCTCCAGATCTTCTACTTTCAGTCCCATCGTTGGCAGATGGTCCCCGTACATCACAAGTACCACCGGCTCCGGATAATCCGCAAGCTTTGTCGTCAGCTCTTTGACAAATTTGTCCATCTCATGGATCTGATTTACATAATATTCCCAGGAGTAATTATTTTTTTCCCGGTCTTCCGCGCCTGTCACTGTAATCTCCGGATCGTCAAGCACCGGCTCTGTCGGATAATCACCGTGGCCCTGTACCGAAATCGTATAGATATAATCCGGTTCGTCTGTCGCATCGAGCGTTTTTATGATCTCTTTTGTCAGAATATGGTCTTTTACCCATCCTGTCGCCGTCACATCCGAGATATCCGGCATATATTCCTCCGAGGTAAAGGTATCAAAACCAAGACGTGAGAATACACTTCTTCTGGAATAGAAGTTTGCTTCATTGTTGTGGATCGCATGGGTCGCATAGCCAAGATTCTTTAAAACATACGGCGCACTCTCACAGGTCTCCTCTGAAAGCACCGATTTGTACGGATACTCACCCGCTCCGAAATACCGGAGGCTCATGCCGGAAATAGTTTCAAACTCTGTGTTTGCTGTTCCGGCTCCCACCACCGGCACGCGGAGATAACCGGAAGAATAATCCTTCATCAGCTGCCGGTAATACGGGATCGGATCCTCGGAAATGTTGAGGAAATTAACCAGCTCCGGATCGAAAAAGGACTCCAGCTGCAAAAAGATAATATTCGGTTTTACCGTATCATCCTCTTTTTGTTCGCCTTCACTCGTCTCAATCTGTTTCACGAGCTGTTCGGAATAGCCGTTCGGCTCTGAAATTCCCGTATCAAACAGGGTGACTGCCAGACAGTACGGATAGCCGTAATCCTGGTAGGCAAATGCGATGTTGACGAAATAGCTGGAAAGCACACGCTTTGCAAGCGCCAGATTTGTTGCTCCCGTAAAGAGTACAATTACCAGAGCAATCAACGGCACATTCAGATACCAGCGGATTTTCCCCTGAAATTTCGGTCCTTTGATCCAGACCCATACAAAAAATGCCAATAATGCCACAAGGGCTGCTACGACGAGGATCATGGTACCTTTCGACAGATACTTCGTCACGACCTTTGCGCCGTCACTTAAATTCCGCAAGTCCGGTCCGGTAAACGGCGTGACGCGGTTTGCCAGAATCACACCGTTAATGATGCCGAGCAGCAGCCAGAAACAGCTCATCACCAGCCGTACCAGCACACGTCTGCGGAACAGATAAACTACCATAAAAGTAGTGAAGATCAAAAATGCATTGTACAAAAAGACCCATGGGCTTTCCACCATGTAGCTCCATGCAGATGCCAGCGAATGGCGGGAAAATGCTTCAATCACCAGATACAGAATACAGCATCCCAGGGCCTGCAGCGGCAAAGAGAGCCAGTTGCAGACTTTCACTACGGTTTCCTTGTTTCCATGCAGTTTTTTTCCTTTTTTCATTTATTTTTTCAGCTGCTCCAATCTTGTCTGAACCTGCTCCATCATCTGCTGATAGTTCGCCAGTTTTTCTTTCTCTGCCTGAACTTTTGCTTCCGGAGCTTTGTTAATAAAGTTCGGGTTGCCAAGCATGCCGTTGGAACGTGCGATCTCTTTTGTCAGACGCTCTTCCTCTTTTTCAAGGCGGGCGATCTCTTTTTCAAGGTCAACCAGCTCGGCAAACGGGATATAGATCGTCGCCTGCGGGATCACTGCGGATACTGCGTCGTCTGCAATACCGGCTTTATCTGCCTGTACGTGAACTTCGCTTGCACCTGCCAGTGTTCCGAAGAATACGGCGCCGTTTCGGAAGGTTTCCTGTACAGCAGCATCTTCCGTTACAACGAATACGCTTGCTTTCTTTGACGGCGGTACGTTCATACTGGTGCGGACACCACGGATGCTTCTTACCGCCTCTTTCATCATCTCAACGGCTGCCTCATCCTCTGCGTATGCAAAGTCTTCGGTCTCTTTCGGCCATGCGGCGATCATGATGGAATCCTCGTCCGGATTCAGTGTGCAGTAGATTTCCTCTGTGATGAACGGCATAAACGGATGCAACAGCTTTAATGCATTGCCAAGAACGGTTTTTAAGGTCCACAGTGCAGCGCCCTTCGTCTCGTCGGTCTCGCTGTACAGACGCGGTTTTACCATCTCGATGTACCAGTCGCAGAACTCCTCCCAGATAAAGTCGTAAACCTTCTGTACGGCGATACCGAGCTCGTAGCGGTCCATGTTGTCCGTTACTTCCGTTGCCAGCGTGTTTACCTTAGAAAGAATCCATTTATCTGCCAGTGTCAGTTTGTCTTTTGGCATTTCAGACGGAACTTCTGCTTTTTCCAGGTTCATCATGATGAAACGGGAAGCGTTCCATACTTTGTTTGCGAAGTTACGGCTGGCTTCTACACGCTCCCAGTAGAAACGCATATCGTTTCCAGGTGCATTACCGGTCATCAAAGTCAGACGGAGAGCATCTGCACCGTATTTGTCAATGACTTCGAGCGGATCGATACCGTTTCCGAGGGATTTACTCATCTTGCGACCCTGGGAATCACGAACGAGTCCGTGGATCAGTACGTGGTGGAACGGAACCTGTTTAGTCTGCTCCAGTGCAGAGAATACCATACGGATAACCCAGAAGAAGATGATGTCGTATCCGGTTACGAGTACGTCGGTCGGATAGAAGTAATCAAATTCCGGTGTTTTCTCCGGCCATCCTAAAGTGGAGAACGGCCACAGAGCGGAGCTGAACCAGGTATCCAGGGTATCCGGGTCCTGGGTGAGATGGGTGCTGCCGCATTTCGGGCATTTTTCCGGCATTCCACCTCTTACAACCGTGATCTCGCCACAGTCATCACAGGTATAGGCCGGGATACGATGACCCCACCAGAGCTGACGGGAAATACACCAGTCGTGGATATTGTTCAGCCAGTTCTGATAAATCTTGCTGAAACGATCCGGGATGAAGTTTACTTCCCCGTTCTTCTCTGCTTCGCTGGCAGCGGCAGCCATATCCGCCATTTTTACAAACCACTGTGGTTTGATCATCGGCTCTACGGTTGTCTTACATCTGTCGTGGGTTCCTACGTTGTGAACGTGATCCACTACTTTTACAAGAAGGCCAAGCTTCTCGAGATCCTCTACCATGGCTTTTCTTGCCTCGTAGCGGTCCATGCCGGCGTATTTGCCGCACTTGTTGTTCATGGTTCCGTCATCGTTTAAGATGTTGATCTCTTCGAGGTTGTGGCGTTTTCCTACCTCAAAATCGTTCGGGTCGTGTGCCGGTGTAATTTTAACGCATCCAGTTCCGAACTCTTTGTCTACGTAAGCATCTGCGATAACCGGGATTTCACGGTCGGTCAGCGGCAGTTTCAGCATTTTTCCTACAATATCGGTGTATCTTTCATCCTCCGGATTGACAGCTACGGCAGTATCGCCGAGCAGAGTCTCCGGACGGGTCGTTGCGATTTCTACGAAGCGGCCTTCTTCTCCAACTACCGGGTAGTTGATGTGCCAGAAGTGGCCTGCCTGCTCCTGATATTCAACCTCTGCATCGGAGATGGAAGTCTGGCATACCGGGCACCAGTTGATGATGCGGCTTCCTTTGTAGATCCATCCTTTTTCATACAGACGGCAGAATACTTCTTCTACGGCTTTGGAGCATCCCTCGTCCATGGTGAAGCGTTCTCTCTCCCAGTCTGCAGAGGAGCCGATCTTTCTTAACTGGCTGTTGATGCGTCCGCCGTACTCTTTCTTCCACTCCCAGCAGTGCTCCAGGAATTTTTCGCGTCCGATTTCATCTTTGTCGATGCCCTGCTCTTTGAGCATATTGGTAACTTTTACCTCGGTTGCAATCGCCGCATGGTCGGTTCCCGGCTGCCAGAGGACTTCATATCCCTCCATCCGTTTGAAACGGCAGAGAATATCCTGCATGGTGTTGTCGAGTGCATGGCCCATGTGAAGCTGTCCGGTTACGTTCGGAGGCGGCATCATAATGGTAAACGGTTTTTTGTTCGGGTTTACAGTGGCGTGGAAATATCCTTTATCCAGCCATTTCTGATACAGTCTGTCCTCGAGTCCCTTCGGATCGTAGGTCTTTGCGAGTTCTTTGCTCATGAGATCCTCCTTTTATGTTTGGTGTATTGTGGTATTTATTCCCGCAGAGGCTTGTCTTAAATCAAAAACGCCCTTCACATACACATAACATGCATGCAAAGGGCGAAAATTCCGCGGTACCACCTTAATTTGTATCTCGTTTCGGAGTCTGTAACGTGACTCATGCGTGAGAACCTAATCATCACATCTTCTGTGCTTTTCAGCTCTCCGGTTCAGAAGCTACCTTCCATGACCACCTTCCCGGACAGCCTTTCAGCCGGTGAACCATCCTCTCTTTTGGGGCCTGCCATGTACTCCTCTTCCTCATAACCTTTTCTTTTTCTGTTGGAATAGAAACTGCATTTATCATAATCGCGTTTTTTTATTTTGTCAAGCCGCCGCGGGCAAAAACCTTTCTTCTTATGGAAGTTTTAAGATTTCACGCGCTTATTTTCGGTGAATCCGCGATGCACAGTACTGCATTTCTGCGCGGCCGTACGACGCGTAGCGGACCTGTTCTTTCGAAAACGGCTTCGCATTGCTTGGCCGTCCCAGGTTTTCGCCGTGGATCACCTGATCCACAAGGTCGATGAGATCTGCGAGAACGCCGAGGCTGAGCGGATTGTAAACCGGATGCGCCGTCGATTCAAACACCTGCGTGTGATGACCGCCGAAGAATTTCATGCGGCCGCCCCTCTTCACAAGCCACACCATCAGTCCGACCAGCCCGTCGTAATACTCTTCCAGGCTCGTTCCGCCCGGCACCTGCATCCAGACACCGCAGCCGCTTCCGATCGCATCTCCGGTGAACAGGTAATTCTGTTTCGTCTCAAGCACAACGACGCTGCCCGGCGTATGGCCCGGTGTCTGACAGACGGCCAGCTCTGTGCCGCCGAGCGGAATCACGGAATCGGTACGGATGTCATGAATCTCCTCCCACGGTTTTAATTTTCCCGCTGTCAGCATCACAAGCGTCTCTGGATCCATCTTCTTTTCATCGTGGCACATGTACACCTCATCAAACTCATCCATGTGATACATGTGATCCGGATGCGCATGCGTGATGACCAGCAGAAGCGGCTTGTCCGTCAGCTCACGGATCACCGGCAGAATCTTTGTGCCTGCCGTAATGCCGGTATCAATGACAGCCGCTTTTTCTTCACCTTCTACTACATAGAACGATGAATTTCCTGCGTCCAAAATACAGTAAATTTTTTCCCCGATTTCTGTTACCTGAAAACCCTCCATGATGTAAAACCTCCTTAAAATAATAATGTACCCTCGGAGTCTTTCTGTGCTTGCTTTTTTCCTTTCGGCAATTCAGTGCCCCGCATTCTCTTCCCCGATGATAATCGAAAGCAGCGTATGATCCAGCATGATCGTGCGGTTCCACGGATTGAAAATCACACCGCTGATCTCCTTTGTTTCGGATGCCATGTGGATCAGCTGTTCCAGACTCACGAGAAACGTAGATTTCACGCTGCTGCTCCCCTTTAATTCCTCATCAAAGCTCGTAAACGCGGCCCACCAGACTTTTCCGTCTGCGCTCTTTACCGTTCCGATCCGGATCTGATCGTCGCCGGATGGCGGTTCCACGGAAAGAATCGCCTGTCCGCCCTCTTTCATTCTGCGGCGGATTACCGTCAGCACATGTGCCAGCAGTTCCGGCGTCGGCTCCTTTTGCAGTCCCAGAATTGCTTCCTCTATCGTTTCATTCCCCTGCAGCCCTTCGTCCTTTGGAGTTTCCATTTCTTTTGCCATTGCTCTTGTCCTTTCTTTTTCGCTTTTCCCACACAGAATCTGTGTACCATCATCCCCGGCAGCTTCGGCACTTCCGATGACATTTACTCTGCGCCTACCCAGATGCCGTCTTTCCCGCAGAATCTGCGCTCTTTTGATAAATCCAAAACGTTTTCCATCCGCTTTAAGATCTGATCGTACTTCCCTTCCCGCATCAATGCAATCGTCACCTGATCCGTTCCGATCTGCAGATGGCGGAAGCCGCGTTTTCCTTCCTCCGTCCACGGCAGAGTCAGCTCCAGTTCAAAGCCGCCGCTGCTTCCGTACAGCTCACCCGGCTGTTCGTCCGCAAACAGCTCGAAAAGCGGCTGATAATATGCTTTGAAATAATTCTCCTCTGGAAACCAAAGTGTCCCGTCCCCGGTCCGCTCCGGCTCTTTTACAACGGCATTCAGATAGCCTCTCTCGTAATACGTCATGCACGCCGCGCTCTTCGCCAGCGGATTTTCATTGATCTTCTCAATCTCGGAAGCTGCCCGGCATCCGTTTCCAAAGGCCGCCTGGCTGTTCTCGCTTCTGCCGACCGGCTCCCAGACGCTCCATGCGTTCTGCTTTCCGTATCCGATCAGATCCTGGCGGTATGCACCGTTGTATTTTACAAATTTTTTCTCCCCCGGCTGCCCGATCAGGTTCAGCGGTACCATACAGTCAATTCCGTACAGCTTCTGCGCAATCAGCCGCGTATAGATGATGCCGAGATAATGACAGATTGCACTGCGCTCCGCCGTGTCGAGATACATAATCTGCTCCGCTTTTGCCAGCTGGTCGCCGCGTGTTTCGAGCACACTCTCCACCATCGCAATCCGGGACTGCAGCTCCGCCTTCCGTTTTCCGCGGTAGCGCGCCGACAGACGGCCGTACGGCATCGTGCTTGCAAGAATCGCGTGCAGCAGCTCCAGATTCGTGTATTCGATCATAATATCTTTCTTATTTAAACCGAGCTCTGCGTCGGTATCGACTTCCGTCACATTGATGATATATGTTTTTTCTTCGGTCAGTATCATTTGTTTTGCCTCTCTTTTTCAGTACTCTCTTCCATGCTCCTTCAGCCAGCTCTGCCACACTTTGTAATCGGGCATCTGCTGTGCCACCACCGCGTAAAACCGCGCGGAATGATTCATCTCCTTCCGGTGCGCCAGCTCGTGGATAACGACGTAATCCATCACGCGCTCCGGCATCAGCACCAGTTTCCAGTTGTAGTTCAGGTTTCCGGCGCTGCTGCAGCTGCCCCAGCGGGTTTTCTGCTCACGAATTGTGATTCTGCCATACGTTACGCCCATCTCTTTTGCAAAATGTGCCGTCTTTTCCGCCAGCATCTGCGCCGCACGTTTAACCGCCGCTTTTCGTTCTGCTTCCGTCAGACGGTTCGCTGCTTTCTGCTCTGCGGCCGCCAACGCTTTTTCCCGGTGTGTGTGAATCCAATCCTGTTTTTCTTTTAAGAATGCTTCGATTTTGTATTTTGCCATCCGTTTCGGTGCGCGCACCAACACGCTTCCATCCGCTTTGACCTGGACGGCGAGCGTTTTGCGGGCGGAATACACGATCTCATAGGGAATCTGTTTTAAAATCCGCTCTGCGCTGTCTTTCTGTTCCATTTATTTTTCCTCAAAAGCTGTCTGTTTTACCATTTTTTTGCCTGTTTTTCATTATACCTTTTTCCCGGCAGAAACGCAATCGGATTGCTCACAGAAAAAACGCGAGCAGAATCACCGTTTTTCTTCCGGCAATTCTGCTCACATTTTTCTTTCTCTTATTTCAGCTCAATTTTTTCTGCTTTCTTCGGATGCACAGCCTCACAAATAAAATCGCCGCCTGCACACAGAGAATCATCACCAAAATTCCAATCATGGACAGCGCTGTTGCCCCCAGTCTGATCAGTTTTCCCATTCTTTTTTCCTCACTTTTCTTTCTATCGTGCCAGAACCGGATCGGCTGCCGCATCCCACAGCAGGCTGTCCGTCTCACTTTGTTCCAGGTATCCATATTTTACCATTGCCGCCAGCACCTGCTTTTCCCGCTGCAGCGCCAGATCCGCGTGGCGCGACGGCGCGTAGGCGGACGGTGCATTCGGGATTCCGGCGAGGAGAACGGCTTCGCTGTCGGTCAGATCCTGCGGCTCTTTTCCGAAATAACCACGCGATGCTTCTTTGAGTCCGTAATAGCCATCCCCGAAATAAATAGTGTTGATGTACAGCTCCAGAATTTCTTCCTTGGAGAGCTGTCGTTCCACATAAAGTGCTGTCCACGCCTCTGCCGCTTTTCTGGCAAGTGTCTTATTCTGATCGTAATACATGTTTTTTACCAGCTGCTGTGTGATAGTACTGCCTCCCTGCTCCGGTTTCATCACGCGGATGTCATGTACAACCGCGCGCGCCATGCTGATCCAGTCTATCCCGTGATGTGTGTAATACCGGTGATCCTCGACAGCAAGCACCGCTTTTCTGTACAGATCCGGCACCTGTTCAAGAGAAGCCCACTGTGCTTCGCTTCTGATTTCCTCTACCGCCTGCGCGAGCGGCTTTTCCTTCACTGCCTTCTGATAGGAAACATATCCCTGGATTGCCCAGAACATTCCGGCCGTCAGCAGAATCAGGCAGAAAAATGCCAGAAAACCTCCAACCATTTTTCCCGCTGTTCCCCGGTGTTTTCGTGTTCTTTTTCTCATAGTTTCAAACCCCTTTGTTGTTCTTTCCTGCTTTCTATCCTACCATATCTCCCTTAACGCCTTCTTGCCTCTTTCTTAGGAATTCATTAAAATTTTGAAACTGTATGAAATGCATTTTGCACGTTTTTTCAAATAACCGCTGCTGCTGCGGAATACTTTAACCGAATCAGGCAAGTAGCGAAGCGGATTGCGAATATCCGCTTGACAAAACAGAAAAAGACAGACACCTGGCAGATTGTCAGGATGCCTGTCTCTTGTTTTTATCTTTTGGTTTTTCAGAAACGCTCTGTGATTATGCTGCGGTTCCGTAGTTCATTACATGAGCTGCTGACAGTGCTTTTCGAACGGCTACACCGAGAATTTCAGCTACTACAACGGAAATCACATCTTTTACGATGTACGGAACGGAAACTGCCAGGAAGGAAGCCGGGATCGTGTTTCCTGTTACAATAGAAAACTGTACCACACCGAATGCGTGACATACCGCAAGACCTGCGATTCCAAGAACGAATGGTTTGCCCGGGAAGCCTTTTTTAATTCCGGCACCGCAGAGCATTGCCATCGGAATAAATCCGAAAATAAAACCGCCGGCCGGTCCGAGAAGAGCGCCGAATCCACCGCTCATGCCGGCATAAACCGGAACGCCGATCGCGCCGAGGATCAGATAAAGAGCGGACGATGCACCTCCCAATTTCCAGCCAAGCACGTAGCCGCAAAATGCCATTGCAAAGGTCTGTAGCGTCACCGGAACGCCGGTCGGAAGCGGAATCGTCACAATGGACAGTACCGCAAGCACTGCCGTCATCATGCCGGTCAGTACAATCTGTTTTGTGGTAAGTTTTGATTTTTTCATGAATGTAAGTCCTCCTCGTAGGTTCTTGTATCCAATTCTTTCTGCTTTCGAATTGTTAACCTTGTTTCAATATAGGTTAATATTTCATTTTTGTCAATCCCTTTTTTAAAAATGCAGAGAGTTCTGCTACGATTCTGTTACACTTCCTGAAAATAGCGGTCACCCTCTTGTTTTCTGTTTTCTTTCTATGGTATACTATATAGTCTCGGAGTTTTTCTGGGAATGTTCACCCGATACAAACGATGAATTTTTATTCCATTTGAAAGGAGATACCCTCTATGAAACCTTCCGAAAATCCTCTCGGCTCGGAACCGGTCAGCTCTCTTTTGCGGCGTTTTGCGATTCCGAGCGTCATCGCGATGCTCGTCAGCGCCCTCTATAACATGGTAGACCAGCTCTTTATCGGTCACAGCATCGGCGTGCTCGGAAACGCAGCGACCAACGTAGCGTTCCCACTCAGCATGGTCTGCACATCCATCGGTCTGCTCTGCGGCATCGGCGGTGCTGCAAACTTCAATCTCTGCATGGGCAGAAAGGATCCGGAGCACGCGAAATCCTATGTTGGAAATGCCATCTCCATGCTGGCAATCCTCGGTGTGATCCTCTGCGTTGCCGTTCAGCTTTTTCTGCGTCCGATGATGCTTCTCTTTGGTGCGACGCCGGATGTCATTGATTACGCCTGTACTTACACCAGAATTACCTCCATCGGCTTCCCGTTTCTGATCGTCACAATCGGCGGCTCCAACCTGATCCGCGCGGATGGCAGCCCGAAATTTTCCATGCTGTGTAACCTGGTTGGCGCGATCGTCAACACGATTCTCGACCCGCTGTTCATCTTCGTTTTCCACATGGGCATGGCAGGTGCAGCGCTCGCCACGATCACCGGACAGATTTTATCGTTCGCGCTTGTTGTCTTCTATCTGCGCGGTTTTAAGACACTTCCGCTCTCTCTTTCCGATCTGAAACCGAACATGGCCTGCTGGGCACGGATCGCTGCGCTTGGTGCAACTCCGGCATTCAATCAGGTGGCAATGATGGTTGTTCAGATCGTTATGAACAACACACTGACCCACTACGGCTCCAATTCCGTCTATGGAAGCGACATTCCGCTTGCATGCGCCGGCATTATTTCAAAGGTGAATATGCTGTTCTTCTCCTTTGTCATCGGCATTTCCCAGGGACTTCAGCCGATTGTCAGCTTCAACTTCGGTGCGCAGAAATATGACCGCGTGAAGGACGCCTATAAAAAAGCAGTTTTTGCGGCGACTGCCATTTCCATCGTCGCCTTCCTCTGCTTCCAGTTCTTTCCGCGCCAGATTATCGGCATTTTTGGTTCCGGTTCAGAAGAGTACCTGCATTTTGCAGAGCGGTACTTCCGCATTTTCCTGTTTTTCACATTCCTGAACGGTATCCAGCCGGTCAGCTCAAACTTCTTTACCTCCATCGGAGCGCCGAAGAAGGGGATTTTTCTTTCGCTGACGAGACAGATTATTTTCCTGCTTCCGCTGCTGCTGATTTTTCCGTATCTCTTCGGCATTGACGGCGTGATGTACACTGCACCGATTGCAGACCTTGCAGCCGCATCAGTCAGCATCGTTATGGTCGTGCGGGAATTTAAGATCATGGCAGAGCTACAGAAGGCTACTGCCTGAAAACAGGTTTCTTTCCCGGAGCGTTTCTGCAAAAGACTTTTCGTGAGCTGCGGTTGCCAGGGTCCTGTTAAAATACGGATCTTAGATCATTGCCGTGTAAGTAAAAAAATCGTATGCTGTTGCTTTTTCCACAACAGCATACGATTTTTTTATGCGTTATCCACACTTTTCTTTATTTATTCACATGCATCCACATCAGTCCATGCGAAGAATCATGGTCAGGATTCGTTTTGCACAAAGAGCGATTTCGTCGCGGGTGATGTATCCCTTCTCAAATGCCTCCTGTACGCGCTCCTCGTATCCGTTTGCCATTTTGATATCATTTCCGGCTTTTGTCTCGCGGTAATGCTCGCCGTGTGTCCACCAGTCGGTCGTTACCATTCCCTTAAAGTCCCACTCACCGCGCAGAATACCGGTCAAAAGATCCTTGTTCTCAGATGCCTGAACGCCGTTGATCAGATTGTAGGACGACATGATTGTGTATGGATCTGCCTCTTTTACGATGATCTCGAAGGCTTTCAGGTAAATCTCACGCAGCGCACGCTCGGAAACGCGGGAATCGCTGTCTTTTCGGTTTGTTTCTTTGTTGTTGCAGCAGAAGTGTTTCACACTTGCCCCGATGTGCTCGGACTGCATACCGCGTACCATTGCCGCACCGGATTTTCCGGCCACAAGCGGATCCTCGGAATAATACTCGAAGTTTCTTCCGCAGAGCGGGCTTCTGTGAATGTTGACAGCCGGGGTCAGCCAGATGCCGATGTTGTTTTCTTTGACTTCCTCTCCGCCGGCTTTACCGATCTCTTCGATCAGCTCCGGATCCCAGGTGCAGGCAAGCAATGTTGCACACGGCCATGCGGTCGTGTTGACGCCACACTGCGGCTGAATGCGAAGGCCTGCCGGTCCGTCTGCGGTCATGATATTCGGGATGCCGTACTCAGGCAGATTTCCCATGCCAAACGTGTTGGCAACTCCTGTGTTCGGCTGACCGCCGAGCAGATGAATGAGTGCTTCTGTCGGAAGCTTATCTACAAACTCGTCGAGCGTTTCTTTTCCTTCGACCACATTCATCAGGTTCGGATTCGTCTTTGCTGCTTCCATAAGCTCGCCAAAGCTCTTTCTCTCCTGTGCTTTGACTGCCGGGAGGAAGCCTTCCAGAGTCAGCTTATCCTGACGCTCCAGTCCTTCTTCCTCGACAGGGCCGTTATCGGTCGGAAGCGCTTCGTAGGTTCCATCCGCAAGGAGACGTTTTTCCAGCTTATGCGGAGCGGCAAGGCTGGTGTACTGTGCAGTCACTTTTGCCTCTGCCAGATCGTAGGTGAAGTCCAGTTTCTTCGCATCTCTTACATTGTTTCCAACGTAGAAGACGTAGCTTCCTGCCTCAAGAACATAGGCAGATTTTGCAACCTTTCCAAGGTCATCAAAAGATGCCATATCTTCCACTGTAAAGGAAAGAACGACTCTCTGTGTCTCGCCTGGCTGCAGCAGTCTTGTTTTCCGGTAAGCGCCAAGCTCTTTGGCCGGCTTGCCAAGCTTGCCCTGCGGTGCGCCATAGTAGAGCTGTACAACTTCTTTTCCGGCACGTTTTCCGGTGTTGGTAACAGCTGCTTTTACAACAATCTTTCCATCCTTCTCTTCTGCCCCCAGAACTTCTGTCTCAAAGCTGGTGTAGGAAAGACCGAAGCCGAACGGATAATTGACCTTCTCCGCTGCGCCCGGAATCGTCTCGAAATAACGGTAACCAACGTAGATATCCTCGTTGTAATCCACGTAATAAACGGATTTATGGAAGTTCTCGGTGGATGGATAATCCTCGAGGGTTGCTGCGTAGGTATCAACCAGTTTACCCGATGGGTTGACGTCGCCTGTTACAACGTCCGCTGCCGCGAGGCCGCCTTCCATGCCGCCCTGCCATGCCATCAGCACCGCCGGAATCTCTTTGCAGTCTTTGAACCAGCTGGTATCAACCATACCGCCGACGTTCATGACAACGATGACATTTTTAAAGTTTGCTTTTACTTTTTCTACCATGGCTGCTTCGCCGTTTGTCAGGCAGAAGTCGCCGTTTTCGAAGATGCTGGCGCTCAGCTCGATCTGTTTTTTCTCATCCTCAAACAGCTCATAGCCTTCATCGTTGATCTGGCATTTGCGGTCCCAGCCCTCGCCGGAGAAACGGCAGATGGTGATGATTGCGGTATCGGTATATGCTTTCGCTTTTGTTACCAGCTCGTCCGGTACTTCCGGCTCTCTTGTCATGCCCGGTACAGCGCCTGCAGCATACTGTTCTTTTACATTTTTCTCATAGAATTCCGGAAGTTCATGGAACAGAGAAACCTCCCCCTCGGCCTCTTTGATCTTCATGCCTTCGTAGAAGTTGCGGATATACGCAACGGTAACGTCACCGCTTCCGCCGCCGCCTTTTACGTAATCAATCGTTCCTTTTCCAAATAAAGCTACTTTTGTGCCTTTTGCGAGCGGCAATGTCTCGTTCTCGTTTTTCACCAGAACCATACCCTCGCCTGCTGCTTTTCTGGAAAGTGCGATATGTTCCGCGCTTCCTGTTACCCTTTTTCCGTCTTTTCCCAGCGGCAGAACCGGCTGGTAAAGACTTCTCTGCCATTTACCCATTTTAAGCTTACCTCCTGTATTTTCCGGTGCGCAGATTACTTTCCGAACGCGCCCCATTCTGTCTTTATGATACGAAGTTTTGGAGTGGATGTCAATTGATTTTTCAGCATTTTATCCTGTTTTTCGTTTCTTTTTCTTTCGATTTTATTCTATTTTGCCAATTTTTCAGGCATCCGTCGTTTCTTTCCTTTCTCTCAATATCTTGATCCGTAGGTGGATGCTCCGTCTGCGTCTCCCCGGTGTTTCTGCTGCCTGTCGCTTTTCTGTTATATCAGACACTTTTCTCATTTTGTGGATTGTCCGAAAAATAACAGCGTTCTATACTAAAGCGTGTCTGAAAACAAAACATCGGCATCCCCTTTTTCAGGTTCTCTTCGGGATACAACAAAAGAATGGAGTTTTCTTATGAAGGTACTGATTTTATCCTGCAATACTGGCGGTGGCCACAATGCTGCGGCCTCTGCATTAAAAGAAAGTCTGAATTTTTATCACCACGAAGCCGAGGTTCTGGATCTGATGAGCCTCGGGCGAAAGCATACCTCCGCACTGGTCGGCGGAGCTTATGTGAAGCTTGTCTCCGTTTTTCCGGCCGGCTTCGGCGCACTCTATCAGCTTGGTGAGCTGGTACGGAAATTTCCCTGGAAATCCCCCGTTTACTATGCAAATGCGCGGCTTGGAAATGCGCTTGCAGATTATATTGATCAAAACCATTTTAATGCCGTTGTCACCACACATCTTTATCCGGCGGAAACACTGACCTGGATGAAACAGAAAGGACGGCTGACGATTCCCTGCGTTGCCGTTGCCACCGATTACGCGTGCATTCCGTTCTGGGAAGAGACGAACTGCGATTACTATGTGGTTCCGCACAAGGATCTGATCCCGGAGTTTGCATCCTGCGGCATCCCGGAAGAAAAACTGCTTCCTCTCGGTATTCCGGTGCGGCCCGCATTTGCGCGCCCTGCATCCAAAGAGGATGTGCGCCGCCATCTCGGTCTTCCCGAGAATGCTCCGCTGTTTCTCGTCATGAGCGGCAGTATGGGATTCGGCAAAGTGCATCTGCTCGCACATGAACTCGTTTCCCGGCTGGAAAACGGCGAACAGGCTGTGATCATCTGCGGAAATAATAAAAAACGGATGCGTTCGCTCCGGCTGCAGTTCCATAAGAACCCAAATGTACATATCATCGGTTTTACACGCCACGTTGCGGAATATATGGCCGCTGCCGATGTGCTGTTTACAAAGCCCGGGGGCTTAAGCAGTACCGAGGCCGCTGTGCGGCGCGTTCCGCTTGTCCACACTGATCCGATTCCGGGTTGCGAAACAAAAAACCGTGCTTTTTTTGTCTCACGCGGAATGTCCGTGACCGGCGCACATCAGAAAGAGCTGGCAGAGGCCGGTATTTCGCTTGCCCGCGATGATGCACGTCAGATTGCGATGCGCGATGCCCAGCATCAAAACAGCCATCCGCAGGCGGGAACGTCAATTACACACCTTTTGGAAAAATTAATTTCGGAGTAACTGCTTATGATGCTTACTGCTTATCTGTTTTATAGTTTCTTCGGGTACCTCTCGGGCAGCGTACTGTATTCGTACCTGATTCCAAAATACTTCTGCCACGTGGATGTCCGAACTGTGAATGAAGATCAGAATCCCGGTGCCTTCAACGCCTTTTCAGTGGCCGGACCGCGGATTGGACTGCTCTGCGTCCTGTGCGATATCGGGAAGGGATTTCTGCCGGTGTTTCTGGCGGCGCACAGTTCCGCTGTTTCGATGGGTTCCTGGATTTTCGCCCTGATTCTGCTCGCCCCGGTGGCCGGACACGCATGGCCGTTTCTGCAGCCTGCGAAAGGCGGAAAGGCGATCTCTGTCTCGTTCGGCGTGCTGCTCGGCCTCCTGCCGGATCTGCGGCCGGCGCTTCTTCTGGCGGCGTTTTATCTGACGTTTTCGTTGATTCTCATTATCCAGCCACACAGTCTGCGCTCGATCGTTTCGTTCTCCGGGTTTGCCGTTGCCGCACAAATTTCCCGCTTTCTTCCGTCCGTGCGGCTCGGCAGTCTGCTGATATCACTCGTGGTGTGCTTCCGCCATCTTTTCAGCCTGCGGGAGCATGAGACCGAAAATGCTGCATTTACAATTCAGTCTTTGTCTGCTAAAATAAGGAAAAAGCAGAAAAAAGAATAATATTTACAGTTCATTTAAAACAGCGGCAAACAATTTACTTCAGGAGGATTGACACATGATTTCAGAAAAAATGGTAACTCTCGGCACAAAAAAATCGGTAATCCGCGAGATTTTCGAATACAGTAAAAAACGCGCTGCCGAGATCGGATCAGAAAATGTCTTTGATTTCAGTATCGGAAATCCAAACGTCCCGGCTCCGGTCTCCGTTCATGAGACCATCAAGGAGCTGCTTGATTCCAAAGACGATTACTATCTCTTCGGCTACACCTCCGCGCAGGGCGATGCCGATACCCGCGCCGCCGTTGCAGCCGACCTGAACAAACGCTTTGGTACCGCGTTCCATGCCGACAACTTCTATATGACCTGCGGTGCAGCCGCTTCGCTCCGCATCGTCCTTGGCGCTTTAACCGTTCCGGGCGACGAGTATATCGTATTTACCCCGTACTTTCCGGAATACCGTGTTTTCATCGAATCTGCAGGCGCAGCCATGATCGAAACGCCGGCTGATTCTTCCACGTTCCAGATCGACTTTGACCGCCTCTCGGCCGCTGTCACAGCGCACACCAAAGGCGTTTTCGTCAATTCCCCGAACAATCCGTCCGGCGTTGTCTACACCGAAGAAAACATTCAGAAGCTCGCTGCTTTTCTGGAAACAAAATCTGCCGAATACGGTCATCCGATTTATCTGATCGTTGATGAACCGTACCGCGAGCTTGTCTACGGAGACGTGGAAGTTCCGTATCTGACAAAATATTACAAAAACACGCTGGTCTGCTACTCCTACAGCAAATCCCTCTCCCTGCCGGGCGAGCGTATCGGCTACGTTCTCGTTCCGGATGAGGTCGATGATGCAAGAACCATCTACGCAGCCGTCTGCGGCGCCGGACGCGCCCTCGGCTTCGTCTGCGCACCAAGCCTGATCCAACACGTCATCGCCAAATGCGCAGGACAGGTTTCTGATCTTTCGGTCTACAAGAAAAACCGCGATCTGCTGTATGATTCATTAACCGCCTACGGCTTCACCTGCGTTCACCCGGACGGCGCTTTCTATCTCTTCATGAAAACTCCGGAACCGGACGCGTATGCGTTCTGTGAGAAAGCGAAAAAGTACGAACTTCTTCTTGTACCCGGCGATGACTTCGGTGCACCGGGATTCGTGCGGATTGCTTATTGCGTTACCACCGCACAGATTGCGCGGGCACTGCCGGCGTTTAAGGAACTGGCAGGAGAGTATTTTGCATAATTTTTCAACTGTCAACTTTTCTTAAATAGATGTTGGGGTCAAAAGGCTTTTTGACCCCTTTGACCCCGGTATCTTACATATAGTAAAAAACGGACACTGCTTCATCTTTGAAACGCAGCGTCCGTTTTTCTTTTATTCTCCTACATCCTGTTTTCCAATCACAACTTTACATCTTTTCTTCCACATCCCTGTTCTGACACACGCATACCGCTCGCTTTCGATGATCTGTTCCATCGCTGCCGCTCCTTTCTTTTGAGCTATCTCAATCGCATAAGGCGGGCAGGACTTGAACCTGCATTCTGTGCCTTATCCTCTACGAAAAATTTGCTGTACGTTCCACAAACATGAAACATTTTTCTGCACAGGTTTTGCCCGGTCAAGCGGATATTCGCAATCCGCTTCGCTACTTGCTCATAACCGAATAACTGCTCCGCAGTTTATCAGAAGGAGCTTGCACTCCTCCTGATACAAGCAAGTCCCCAGCCTTCTCTCTAAAGCTCAGGATTTCCTTCAGAGACCTTGGTTCATAATTCATCCATGGCTTCATACATCCCACATTGTATGCCTGCGGTCTGCACTCATAAATGTGTCTGCTGCATTCCTGCTTTCTGCACGTCTCTGTTCTTTTTGTGAATGTCCGTGCTTTGTTCTGTATATACTATATTACATATTTTCGATTTTTGCATTTAACTTCTGGTTTAATTTTTCATGTGATATGGTTTCTGGTTTTTCCCAGCTCCACACAGTACTGTCCAGACCTGATTTCCCTTTGGACAGTGCCTTTAGCTCTTCCACGCAGAATTCCGTCGCGCGTACGATGTACTCGTTGGCCATTTGTCTGGTAAGGATGGACAATTTCTCTTCTTTTCTCTGGACGAATTCCCCGCGGACTTCTTTTATAAGACCTTTCACATCGAATTCAGCAAGCTGTGCCAATGGCTCTTCTGTAAGATCCAGCTCCTGGATCATTTCCTGGAAAAGTCCATATTTTTTCGAAACATATTCATTTAATATCTCGTAGTCACGATGCAGTTTTTCTACATTTCCAGGAACGCTCGAATTCCAGCCATGCTCCCCATACATAAATCTCCGATACAGCATATCCTGGATCAGATGAAGATAATAGCCGAGATATAAATCATCCTTCTCCATGTATTTCCCGTATCTGTCGCGGAAACATTCGAGATCGTATGTGTATCTGGTATTTTCGCAGATTTTCTTCTTTAAATGGCTATTTCCCGCCACCGCCCCATCCGGCAGAATCACCCCAAGGAACAGGCGGTTGATATCTCGAAACGAGACTTTCTTTCTCATCTCCTGTACAATTGCCAAGTGAATCATGCTTGATGCCATAGTGTCCTCTTTTCCTTTATTCTTCTACATTCTATTTTCCAATATCAGCTTTACATCTTTTGAAAGCTTTCTATCCATACTGCTAACTTTAACATTTTCATGCCGCATTTCCAGTTCTGACGCATGCGTACCGCTCGCTCTCAATCACTTTTTCCATCGATTTGACCGGTGTGCTGTCAATATTGTTCAGGAGATTCTGGAATGTCGTAACCGACTGGCCGCTGTATAGCTGGACACCTTTTCTCCGACTGTCGGCATGGAAAATATCGTTTCGGCTGTCTACATTCCAGAAAATAATATTCGGCAATTGGTAGCCGCAATACTCGTACTTTTCTTTCATATGATCATAAAACATCCAATTGCGGTCTCCGCATCTGTCGATCTCCATGTCAGATACAACGATCAGCGCTTTCGGCATTTCTTCCGGCGGTACATCGTGATCCATCGCTGTTTCCAGAACCCGCTCAAATGCAGCCTGAAGATTAGTATTCATCCCCCATTCCGTACGCTCGACGTATTTGATTTTCTGCAACAGGGTTTCCCCTCTCAGAGAAACAAATTCCGGCTTCTGGCTGAACGTCATGAAAAGATTGTGGTAAGCGCCCCGGTTCCGCTCTGCAAAGTAAATAGCAAGACCAATGGATGTCGCCAAGGGTCTTCCACTCATGGAACCGGAAACATCTGCAATGACAATTGCATTCGTTTCCTGCGCCACATAATCCGGCAGCTGCCTCCACTGCGCCTCCAATACCTGATTCCATTGACGTCCATACAGAACTTTTTCCACGAGATCGTACGGGTACAGCGTCTCCGCATGAATCTTTTCTTTTCCATCCAGTGCCTTCGCCAGATACTGGTTAAAACGCTTTTCATCATGTTTTCGAAATGCGTTCCTGTAAATCATCATGGCTCTTCCGGAGACCTCCGGGTAAACGATCTCCTCCCACTTTCCTTCTGACATTTTCACTTCCAGCACACCGATATATTTCCGCAGGGAACGGACGATTCTTTTGAAGTTGTAAACCGGATAGCCGAGTTTCTGCGCCGTCAGAATGCCGAGTTTTCTCGTCTCCGTATTTTTAGAGTCTGCCGTTTTGATCCATTTAGCAAGCAGGGAAACGCTTTTTCCCTCCTGGAAGTTTTTCAGATCTGCTTCCAGCTGCTGCTTCATGGCACTCCACATCTCGTCCTCAACGCCAGTTCCGATCAGGCAGTACCAGTCGTCAAAACGGCCGAAAACACCAATCAGGTCAAGGTTGGCAATGACTGCCTGCGGATGGTACTCGGCAAGATACTGTAGTAGAATCCGAAAGACACGTCTCTCGCCGAGACCTTCCCGGATATCACGCGCATAAAACAGGATTTTCAACGCGAACAGCGGGTCTGCCTGATATGCTTCCGCAAACAGAAGCTCAATTCTTTCCGGATCCGCTCTGCGCAGGGATCCAATTGTCGCAAACAGATCCAGCCGCGCATCGCCGGTTGTGTTCCGTGCTGCTGCTCCATTTTCTGTATAAGTTTTTGTCGCCTGCTCCCGTATCCATTCTGCAAAATCCATCGCTGCCGCTCCTTTCCTTCCACTGTTTTCTCCATACATCCTTTTCTGGATCTATGGACTCCATTCTTTCTCGTTTGCTCTTCTGTTTTTTTCTGAGTGAGGGCCGGATTTGAACCGGCATCTTCGCCATTACCACTGGAAAAAAGTTTGCCGTTACGGTCACGCACATGACCGTTTTTTCGCGCTCTTTCTTTTAAGCTACCTCACTCGCGTAAGGCGGGCAGGACTTGAACCTGCATTCTGTGCCTCCCTATTCTCCTCAAAAAGTTGCTGTGTGTTCCACAAACATGAAACCTTTTTTTCTGCACAGGTTTTGCCCGTTAAACTACCGCCTTATTCTGTTATTTTAGTGTTTCTGTCTTCTGTCCCCAGCTCAGGATTTCCTTTCGGGATCTTGATTCATAATTCATCCATGGTTTCATGCATCTTTTCCAGATCATTTTCTGTAATAGCATTTTCCCCAGTGATTTTTTTTCTTCCCGATTCGGATTTCAGGGTCTCTCACCGTAAAATTTCCAGTCGCAGATATCCCATGTCTCAGAAATTTTTCGAAATGCTTTTGATTTTCCCCACAGTGTTTTCGCCCGTCGAACCCTCTTATTTGCCGCGCGCTTTGCCCAACGGAAATTTTTGCATCGGCCTTTGCTGACGGGCGTTTTTTTACAGCTTCGGCTCATCAGCCTACTCCCCATCCAGAATTTTCTGATAGAGAAGTCTGCCTTCCTCCCCGGCAAGCCGTCCGCAGATTTCTGCCCGTTCGGCGATAACAGGGATCTGGATATGTGCTTTGGCATCTGCCAGCTGTAGCAGCATCAGGTTTTGAAACATCGCAAAGCTGGCCATTTTCGTATGGCGTCTGACGTGCTTTAATTTTACACTGACGTGGTCATCATGATACTTCACATAATACAGGAGCTCCTGTACATCGAAACACGGAATCACATACCCCTGCCGGTCCAGCTCCGGGACCACGATGTCGCGCACGATTTCCATGCTTTTTTCGGGATGACCGTAGTAATGCATGTCCGGATCACCCTCGCGTTTTCCCCTGCACTGCGCTTCCGGCTTTCCGATATCGTGCAGCAGCGCCGCCAGATAGACCATGTCATTTTCCATCCTCCGCGGAAGATTGCAGACCACATGGAGGGAATGCATCCATAAGTCATACTGATGTGCACTGTTCTTCTGATCATAGCCAAACATGGTTCGTACGGCCGGAATCAGCGCTGCGATTTCTTCTCGTCTCACATCCATCTCTTCCGCAGTTTCTGCTGTTTTCAACACATTCAACAGCTCGCTTAACTTCATGTGTTCACTCCCCCTTTCTGGTCTTTTTGTGAATATTTGTGTTTTGTTATATATAGACGTTGGGGTCAAAAGGTTTTTTGACCCCTTTGATACCAGATTGCTACGTGCTTTGCACTCCCGCAATCTTCATGTATATACTGTATCACATGCTTTCGTTTTCTGCACTTAACCGCTGGTTTAATTTTTTTTGCTGATTTTTTATGCTGTTCAACCGGCACAAAATCCGATCTGCCGGCTCTGCGGTTTCTTTTTCAGACCGATCATCTCGAAATCGTCCGCCGTCAGAAGACAGGCCTCCTCTTTTCCCAGCGTACCATTCTGATGTTCCCGAATGAGGCGGTCTGCCTGGCGCATGATAGCGTGGTCCAGCAGGTTTCTGACAAACCGTCCATTGCCGTAATTTTCTTCCCGACAGGCATCGGCGCAGATGGAAAAGCATTTTTCCCTTGTTCTTTCGTCCATCCGGTATTCCGATTTTTCCAGCATCAGATCCAGAATCTGCGTCAGTTCTACCGGTGAGTAATCCGGGAAATTCAGGTGAAAGGCAATGCGGCTTGCAAGACCTTCATTCTGCTCCAGAAACTCCTTCATCTTCTCCGGATATCCTGCAAAAATGACAATGACCTCATCCCGGTAATTCTCCATCTCCTGCACAATGGTATTGATCGCCTCGGCGCCATACGTGCGGTTGTCTTCTACAAGAGAATACGCCTCATCGATAAGCAGAATGCCGCCACGCGCCGCCTGAAATTTACTCTCAACAATCTGTGCTGTCCAGCCGACGTACTTTCCGACCAGATCCTGCCTGCCGCACTCTACAATGTGGCCATATTTCAGCACTTCCTCTTCCTTCAAGACCTGGGATAGCAGACGCGCCACGGTTGTCTTTGCTGTCCCTGGATTTCCGGAAAACAGCATATGCATGGATGACTGAACCCCCGGAAGACCCATCTGTTTCCGCATTTTCTGCATCTTGGCCGCCGCCAGAATCTCGTCTGTCACTTTCTTTACCTCCGACAGGCCTACCATTTTCTGCAGCTCCAAGTAAGGCTTATCTGTCTTCTTTTTCAGCTCAATTTTGATCAGGTCTTTTTCCTTATAGGCCTTGTAGATATGGGTTTTCAATCCGCGGCCATACCAGCGGTTGTAAGCGTTATAAATATCCAAAACCGAATACAGCTTCTTCTCTTTCGGGAGATACTGCGTCAGCTCGTCTATCGTGTAATCGTGATACTCCGTTTTCTCCGCCAGACGTTTCAGATAAGCAGACGCCCGCTTCAGATCTCCCTGGCCTTCCTGAATTTGAATCAGATCCGCATTGGAAAGAATTTCCGCTATCGTATCATCCGATACACTGCGGTTTCCGGAAATATCTACAAAGATAAATAAGGTAGAATTTCCATACTCATTCAGCTTATTCCCAAGTGCTTTCGCCAGATCATAATTGCCGGTGGCATACATTCCGGTACTCTTTTCACCTTCCAGACTTAAGATCACCGTACCACCTTTGGCACCGGAGAAAATATTTTCAAAATTTCCTTCCTGTTCTGCTTTATATGTCATCTTCTGTACATCATAAGCCCTGCCACTCAGCAGTCTCTGATTCTCCAGAAGGGCTGGAATCAGAATATCAATCATATCATCCGCAGCCGCTTTGTCCCCGGCTGTGATCAGATAATGCACGGGATGCCCAACAAAACGTTTTTCATTTTCCGGAGCATAAATCCGCTCCATCTCTTCATAGAAACTCTCCGATGCCATAATTTCCTGCATCTGTTCTGACTGCTTTTGTCTGTTCATATCTTGGGACGTGTAAATCCGTTCACTTACCTGATACGCAACAGGTTCATAATAGCTGTGCTCCGGTTCCGTAGCAAGCTTTAAGTCCTCTTTCATTGACCGGATATAGCACTCCGTCCAGTTATTCCGTTCTGTCCGGACCATTTCTTTGTAAAACTCATCACTTGTGATTTTCTCACATGCAAGCAGCTCCATTTCTGGCAGTATCTTCCGAATATAATCCACACATTCCCGAGGATCCACTTCCATTTCAAGTTCAGCTACAATCGTCATCTTATCCTTCCGAATATCACTGATCATAATGAAAAACTTCTTTTCTGTACGGTAGGCTGTGTAAAATTTACTGTTCCATTCCGCAATGTCACTTCGCCGGGGATAGAGGCCCTCATATCCTTCCTTCGTTGTACCTTCCTGTTCCAGATTCAGTTTTGAACAGTCTGCCGTGTATTTGTAAAGAATCATTCGATGATACCTCCCTTGTGAGCTCTACCGGTAATCCTTCTGTTGTCTCTTTCTATCTGCTATCTTACCACCTGCCGTATCCCGTATGTGGACAGGTTCTTGTCTCAAAAAACTCCTTCTGTCTCTTTCCTTTGCTCCCGGATATACTTCTCGCTGAACTGCCTTTCCCGTTCAATCCAATCCTGTGTTCTCTTCTCGAGTACAAATGGAAGTTCTCTCCAGATCATTCTGAGCTGTTCTTCTGTGATTTCCGGTACTTTCTTTAAAATAGCCTCTCGGAGATACACACCTCCTCCGCTGCAGGAATCCGGGAAACAGTTTTCTTCGCTGATAGCATCCAGAATTTTTTTATAATATTTTCGATACATCTGATATGCTTCGTAATGTGCAATACGGTTCACATGATCTTCGATTCTGGATTCCTCTTCTTGTTTCAGAATTGTTTCCTTGTTGATTCCGCCGCTGTTCACATTCGCATAATACATCGCATATGCTTTAGCTTCTTCCAGACTTTGGAATGTGCGGAGAAATCTGCCGAAGTTATGAATATCACCATCTGAAAACGTAATCCAGTCATAATATGCCAATTCCGGCGGAAAATGATTTTCTTTTCCGTAAAGCTCTACACATTCCTGTCTGCTGACAGAATGATAATCCCACGGACCGATGATATCATCGTAATCCGCGTAGAAAAGAATATAGGCTTCCACCTTTGCATCACTGTATATCAGCATCGGGCTGTGCTCCTCGTACTGATACAGAATCGAGTATTTTACACCCTTGATTTTTCCGTCATCCCTTCTCATCAGCAGTGCGTAAATGCCCATCTCGGGATTGTCCGGAATATTGCTCACATGCATCGGTTTCCAGTTAAATTCGTTCTCCGTCAGTTTCTCCTTCTCGCGTTTTTTCCGGCATTCCGCCATTTCCCGATCCATTCTTTCCCTGTACAGAACGCTTCCGATGTAATCATATCGTTCCAGATGCTCCACGCCAATTGCCCGGCCGGCCAGATCGATGGCATAAAAATGCCAGGAATTTTCCTTTTCCTGTTTCGCCTCCGCAGCCGCTTTGCTGTACTCATCCAAAATGTCTTCCCGAATCAGTGCTTCTTCTTTCTCCAGATATTTCCAGCCATGCTCTTCTGCTTTGTATTTATGACGATAACCAATTCTTTCATCGGTCGTCTCAAAGATCGTGAAAAGCTCGGTACTTTTGTAAAATGGTGTCTCTTCAAATCCGAAAATATACTCTTTTCCCTCTTTGCTGAGCAGACATACACATCCCGGGCCGCCCATTCCAGAAGGGGGATCCTCCTGTGCAAACACAACGGTTTTCCAGAAGTCTTCTGTTAAATCTGGTAAATCAAACGTGTGATCTCTATCCATATCTCTGGCTCTCTTCCTTTCCTTTTTCCGTTGCATAAAAAGTTCTCTTTTATTCTGTTCTCAGATCTTCTCTCGGCTGATTGGAAAGCACAATCACCATCTGCTTTCTGCGAACAGTTTCATACTGAACATCCATCCACGTTTTCTCAACATGTGGACACTCTTCCATTCCGATGCCGTACACATACATATCATCGTATTTCTCCGGTATCTCATTCCGATATTCATAGTATTCAGATGACCAGTCATTTCGATTTACGATAGAAAAATGTCTGCCGATCTGCAGATACGGTTTTAGGTCACGGAACAAAAGCTTCTGTTCCACACTCCGTTTGATATCCCGCGGTTCTTCCGAAATCATAAGTTCCATCGCAGGTTTCATTGTATCATCTTTCCTGCACCAGCATTCTCCTTCCGGTTCCGGCAGGGCCGCATAAACATCTCTGGAAAATTCCACATCTACCATTCCGACACCATAGGTGAAAAAGCCGGCATATTTCTGTTCCGGAATATCTGACATCATCAGATAATCGTGGTAATAGCCATCCTCGAAACAGATAGATAGACGGACGTTGCGTGCAATATATTTTCTCAATTCTTCAAATTTAATTGCCATAAGAAAAATCCTCCTTGGTCAGTACCAGTTTTACTACCGGATTTGCGAAAAAATTATCTTCTTTTTCGAAAATGTTACCCAGCACAACCATGACCGGGCCGTCCTCTACTTCTCTGAACCCCAGCTTCCGCAGCAGGCTGATCGTTGGTTCATTTTCTGTCTGGGTTGTCACATACAGCTTATCGACGAAAAGATTCTTTCCGTTTGCAGAAACCCCATCACCAAAGAGCTGATTAATCAGCTCTCGGCTGGCTTCTTCACAGTAGCCGTTTCTTCGGTATTCTCTGGCGATATAAAATTCAATTTCGTATTCGTCTTCCATTTCTCTATGTACGCCTACGTAACCAATAAACTTGTCTTTCTGCTGTTTGGGAAAAATGGAATAGGTGCAAAGCTCATGATCGGTTCTCTCAAAGTAGTTGGCAAACCCCATCACATGTTTTTCGGATGGGCTGACTCCGCAGAATATGTAGAAGTCGCCATCATCCCGCAGCATTTGTAAAAATGCCTCGGAGTCTCTGTCCGTCCGGCTTGGGAGAAGGAATAATCTTTCAGTTTCGATTGCAGATCCTGTGTTCATTTTTGATCTCGTCTCCATTCTTTTGTACGTTGACTGTGAGTTTTCATGTTTCAGGAGTGAGGGCTGGAATCGAACCAGCGACAATAGATCTTTTGCTGTACCGACCACACCCATGATCGGCTTGGTTTCTCTGCTCTACCATGGCTGAGCTACCTCACTCATATTTCTCTTTTAACTTTTGTATTCCTTATGTGATTCCACCCCGTCAGGAACCAGCCTGCTCCGCCGGAATATCTCCGCCGGTTCTTCTGCGATCTCACTCCAGCCGGCTTTCAACAGAAATTCTTCTGTTACGTCTGCTTCCTGAATTGCGAAAAGTTCGTTCAACGTCATATCGAGTTGTTCCTCCTGATCTGTTCTGTATTCTGACGCATCCGCCGGAGTTCTGATGTACTCCTATTATTCCACGTCTCTCCGGCGTTTGCATTGAACTTGTGGTTTACTTTCCGGGTATGCCTTATCTTATCATGGAACCGTTCCTGCATGTGGACACTCTTTTGGCCACTTTTCTATTGTCCTTCTTTTGCATCGGGAAGTTTCTGTCCATTACCAGACTCTTGTTTTCTCAAGCGCCGCAAGAAATGTCCTCTGTATACTAATCCCACCATAATGTAATCCTCCCTGTTCTGCTGATTGTCTCGATCTGCTGATTTTCTTTTCCGTTTACAATTTCTGCACAAAGCTCCACCGTTTCTTCTGTAATCTCGGCCGCCTCCTTTTTCAAAATCCGACGATCACTTTGAAAGGTCAACGTATCATGTGAAAGCTCCACCAGCTTTAATCCATATTTTTCTTCCCATATTTTTGCCACCCGTCCCATGGTTTCGCTGTCCGGGCAAGAATTGAAATCGCCCCAATACCAGCCCAGACATTCAAAGATCTCATAGGCATGCTCCACATCAAAGTTCACCCGTATATCTTCCGGTTCTTTTTCCTTCTCCCGGAAAATCCATTCATCTCCGCTGCATACCCTTTGCAGATGCTTTTCCTTCCAGACACACAACTCCATAGAATCCATCTCACAGATAATCGTCGTCATATCTTTCGCCTCCACCATATTCTTATTTGCATGTCCTTTTCTTATGCTTTTCGGCTTTGCATGCTCTTATTTCCTTCTTTTCCACCTTCCCACCGCTGTTCGCATTCTGGCGCACAGCCTCTTTCAGGATTGCCGCTTTAAAGGCTTTCGGTGTGCTTCCCATCCATTTGCTCATTTCTAATACACAGTTATATTTTTTGTAATCCATTTTCTTAACCATTTTTCTTTACTCCATCCTTTATATTCTTTTCTTTCCCTACATTTTCAAAACAGCCCTCAAATCACACATCCGGAAACAAATTATATTTTTTATTTTCAACGAAGCTATTTTCTCTGAGTTCTTTGAGAAACTGGATCGCTTTTTCAGTTCCCCATTTTCCCTGCAGAAGCATCATAAGTGGAATGTGAATATCCCGGAACTGCCCAAGCGGCCATTCGAACATATGCCTTTCTATAAGCTGCAGCATTTCTTCTTCAAAACGCTCTTCATACGCAAAATCAAAATACTCCGTATCTACCCAGAAACGACCGCCGTTGCCAAGTTCTCTGTTTACTTCATTGGCAAACAAAATGCAGCTCTCCATATTCCACGCATCAATCATAATGGGATGAATGAACCACAGCAGACGAATCTGATCATTTTTCAGCACTTCCATCGTGCCTTGGATTTCCAGCGGCGGAACCAGATTGTTTTCATTCTCTAACAAATAAAACATGTGCCATGCCTCCGGGTACATCTGACGCACTTTTGATGTGTTGTCCTTTTTTATTACACGAATGTCAAAGAACTCCTTCTCCCGTTTTACAATTCTTCTTAAAACTTCCATGCTCTCTTTTTTCATATGTTCTTCCTCCTGTATTGATACTACATGTAGGTTCAGATACTGCACAGACTGAAGTTCTGTGCAGTATCGTATCATGATTCACTGTCCTTCTGGTGTCAGATTTTTGTCCGAACTGCCGCATTCTGAAATTTATGGCTCTTACATTGCCAGATATTGCTCTGCCATGCAGCACAGACTTTCCTCGTCAATGACCTCCAGGAAGGCATCTTCTTGTCCGTAAAATGCTTTCCCTATACGTCTGATAGCCATAATACCGACGGAAAGCCCTACATCCTTTGGATTCTGGCAGTATTCAAGCAGGCGTTTGATAGTTCTCAAGCACGGCGCTTCGTCTTCTTCCAGATATTCTGACAGTTCTATTTCTCTTAGAATGTCTGTGGCCCGGAAGCTATACTCCTGTGCCTTTAGCATAAACTTCGCGATATCAAACCAGTATTTCTTTCCCGTTTTCGTGTCATTTAACACATTTGTAAACTGCTTCAACAGATGCTCTTTCTTAAGCGTTGTTATTTTGGTTTGTTTTGTCTCGGCTGCGTTACGATAGACAGATTCTTTTGTGATTTGATTTTTCATCTTGCTCCTCCCCTGGATATGACATCAAAAGCATCTTTTTACTGTTCACGGCATTCTGTCTCACTGTTCTTTTCCTTTTCTTTCACATAATCAATTATGAATTCTCGTATGACTGTTGCCGGTTTCCTATTTTCCTTCAGGCAGATATCCTTAAACTGAAAGTAAATGTCCTCCCGAATTGCAAATGTCACCTTGAAGTTTTGATTTATCATTTCTTTACGCCTCCCTTTTGTTTATGCCCTTATATTACTCATTTCTTTGTCCCACTTTCAGCACTAATCGCACTTTTCATTTTTTTGCAATTTTTTTCAAGAATAACAGGCTTCCTTCCACGCAAATTTTCTGCGTAGAAGGAAGCCTGCCGTTCAGCATACCGTTGTATTAATTTTTGTATTCATCTTCTTTGTTACGCGCATCTGACTCCAGGTATTTCTGAAGAATTTCATTTAATCTAAGCTTTACGGTCTCTCTGAACCGATCGTCAGCTCCTGTCTCTACAACCTCTGTACATCCCCCATACTGTAAAACCCAGAAAATAAAGCTGTTCGTGCTCACTCTTACCTCGATTCCCCAGCAGTCCTCATCCAGATAATCCTGGTATACCCGAAAATCCTCTCCGAACCAATCCACGACCTGTGTGAAATAGTCCTTTTCTATTTTAAATCTCACACGCTTTACATCACCGACAAACATATATGGGTTTTCTTTTCTAAAATTGTAGATATCATCCGTATCTTTTATTTCAGCCTCCTCCCTGCTCTTTGCCTTCATTTTGGTAATGCTAAGATCGCTCATCAGATCTACCCTGTATAATTTATATTTCAGATAATCGCTTCGCTCTGTCTTTAAATCCGCTCCGAGCATATAGTATCGACCATTACTCATAATCAAATCATATGGCGAGCATACTCTGTCTTTCTTTCCACACGGTTTCATCACTATCTTCCCGTTATGGTAATCATATACATTAAGTGTGAACTTGATTTTCTTTCCTTTGGCAATAGCATTCCTGATCAAATACGCTTTTTGTGAAACTTCACTTATGACTATTGGCTCATCCTTTTTTTCCTGTTTATCGGTATTTCCTATATATCGTTGTTTAAGTACTCTATAGCGATATTTTAAATTTCCAGAAAGTTCTTTACCTGAAAACAAGATTAACCGTTCCGCCAGACTTTGTGATTCTTTCTGTGACAAAATCTTGCTTGACAGTACCATATCAACTAATAATCCCAGTTCCGCATCTGTTATAGGGCTTTCAATCCAGTAGTTTGACCTTCTCCCGTTAATACTTTGACAGTATATTACATCACCCTTTTTTTTCATATGCATGTTTCTGGCTTCCAAATATTCCGTTTCATTTTCCACGGTTACAACTTTCATATCCTCCAACGCAGTCTCAATGGCGTGCCTTCCGATGTCAATATTCCTTGCATTCAGTTTTTCTTTGATCTCTTTCATCTTTAATGGATGCTCTTTACTCGAATATTCTCTTAAAACCTCTCGAATTGCCGTGTATTTATCTTTCTTTTTTTCGTTTTTTGAATTTCCGCTCATTTTATTCCTTTTAACCTTTCTTGTGAATTCTGATTTTTCTTATGGTAATTATAAGCTCTCAATACCATTCCTGACAATCTCCATCATACACTTCTTCTTTCTCTGCTTCTGTATAGGATGACAGCCACTCACTCTCCACATCATTTTGATCCGAAATTTCCTGCTCAAAATCACCTTGATATCCACAGTTTCTGCATGTATATTTGCAACAATCCGTTTCATTCAAAATAAACTTTCCTTTCGTCCCGCAGTTCGAACAATGATATTCCTGTGCATACTGTCCCATTTGCAAATATTCATTAACTTTTACGATATTTTTGTTTTTTCTCATGTTACTTTTTCTTACCTCTTTCCACAAAGTATTTCATTTTCTGTTTTTAAAAGGCTCCGTCAGCAGCACGCCAACGAAGCCTTTCTTTCTGTTATTTATAAGCTTTCATATTCCATACGTTCTTCCTCTGTGCAAAAAATTATTTTCCCCTGCTTCCGCAATACATAAAACTCAAGTTTTGTTCTCTGATCTTCCGTCCGCAGACTAAACTTGTTGTACTTTGAACTATGTTCTCCCTGGGCATATAAATATACGCACAAGACTGTAATAATATCCTCGCCTTCCTCTCCAAATGCCTGTTCAAATTTTTCCGTTGCAAATGCTTTACAATTTCCGCAGAAAGCCGGATTGACGGTAATAAAAGTTTCATCCTTCAACCTTTCCATAATGCCTTCCACTCGTTCTTTTTCGCTGTCATTTTCGTAAAACATATTCGATCCTCCTGTTATTTTTTAGAAGTTTGCAGTTTTGTTTTCTGCCCTTCATAACTTTAAAGAATGTTGCTAATTAGCGGAAAAAATTCCATTTTTATCTTTTCTATTTTTCTCGATTATGTTAAGATCTGAAACAAGCAATAAACATTTTATTCCAATGGAGGTATCACCATGGTTGTTAACAAAACTTTTCTTGATACATTTTATTTATTAGAACTTTTAAAATGGAACACGGATGAAGAGCATCCTCTAACGCAGAATGACTTGCGAAAAATAGCTAATTCTCAGAAACTGAATGGTCTCGGCGATGCCAAAACCTTTCATAAACGCCTTATTACTCTCGCATCCCTGTGCAATAAGGGGAATGAAAGTAAAAACTGGTCTCTCCTTTACCACGGTGTTGAACAGGATCTACTGGAAGGCAGTTCCACACCAGGTACTCATATAAGAAAAATTCATTATAAGCAGCCTATTACGCCTGCGGAACTTGATTTTATGATTCACCAAATAGAATGCAGTGGTCTTTTCGACTCTGAGCGCAAGGACACACTGATAGAACTTCTCATTCATATGTTTGGAAACAAATTTTACTATGATCGCTACCTCACTGATAAATTTAAAAATCGAAATAAACCATGCTATTTTTTTTCGGGTGAGTTCCACATTCCATACTTTTCACAAATTGATTATGCAATCCGCAACGAAAAGACAATCACTTTCAAAATGGCGATTCTCGATCGCAGAGGCGTACTCATTCCAAAATCTGCTCCTAAGATTTCCAGTTTTAAAAAAGATTCCGATTATCCCCCAAATATAAAGCACGCTCCTCTTCCCGGTTCAAATCGACTGATTGTCAGGCCTTACAATATTGTTTTTTATAAAGGAATTTATTATCTTATTGGAAATCGCATACTCGGTTATTTCCATGATCACGAAGAAAAATTAATTTTTTACCGATATGCTCCCTCTTTCGAAGTTTTTCGAATGGATCGCATCATTGATTTTGATTTCGAACGCAGAAGAAATGGCCATGCTCCTCTCCCCGCAAAAATGTGTGAGCATCCAGAAAAACTGCGCGCAATGCTTGAAGAGAAAGCCATGATTTATAAAAGCGGAACTGCAATAAATCAAACTTCTGATCCAGATTTTGGATTCATTGAATTTAAAATATTATGGAATAAATTCCCTAATAACTTTCCTTTTTCAGAAAGAGAAGATTATACTTTTATTCAGGATACCTTTGGGAACAATTATAAAATTCGTAAGACAGGCAAAACACCAATTGTTTGTGTGCAAACTCACAAGAAATGCTTTATTGACTGGGCACTTATGTATATTAATAGAATTATCATTTTAGATACGTGTCCGATGGCGGCAGGTGTAAAAGAGGAGATTCGGGGGATTTTGGAGGATGGGTTGAAAAATCTATGATTATACCCCGCCTCGCCGCCAAGATCATTTGAAAGTCTCGGCGGTGAGACGACTGTATTTTGTCTCATTTTGTCGCTTTTGAAGTTATTAATGAGACTCTTATTAATAATACTTCACTAATCCTCAATGTCCACATATAAATATTTATGATCAGAATATACCGTTTCATATGGGGAAAAAGCTTTTGATTTATGAATCAATTTCTTCATTTCTGAATTTACATATATATAATCAAGCTTATATTTTCCCCACGTAGGCTCTTTTGTAGTCACATTAGTTAAAAGGTCATCAAATATTGATAAATACTCTTTAAATACAGCATATTCATGAAGATTGAAATCTCCAATCACCATTGCTGGGATATTATATTTTGAGTATTCTTCAAACTTTACTTTCATTGCCTCAAGGAATTCTTTTTTTTCTTTTCGATTATCTCTTTTCCTTCCATCGCTAGCGCTTGTCTCAGCCAATGGTACATCTACACCTAAAATAACTATATTTTTATTTTTTATAAATATTTCTCTCCAATTTCTTCTACTATATTTTCTTATTTTTGGTGGATACTCACAATCATCAAAAAGATATTTTGATTTTACTGCAATCAGGACTCTATTTCGTAAAGTTTTATCTTGCTCATCTGTACATACAGTACATTCATAATCCATCCTTTTTAAACCATTTTCGACAAGTTCAGACCCATATTCTAATTGAAATTCTTGAAAGACCACAACATCAGCTTTAATTTTTTCAACCTCAGAAAGAATATTTGCTATGTTTTCTTTTTGTGGGTTATTGAATTCTATTGTTCCACTGTTTTGTATATTCCAAGTTAATATTCTCATATTTCACCTCTTAAAATTATTTTTTAGAAAGCATATGTAAAAGTTTTCTCCATTTACCTCTAGCCTAATTTGTTCTGATGCATTTTATCTTGCATAATATTCTTCCCCTGTATCCAAACAAATCGCTGCCAGTCTTCCATTGTTTTTGCCTGCGCCGCAGTCAATCGCAATGTGATTATTTTTCTTAAAAATATATCCTGGTCGGCTGTTTCCAAGGATATTCTGCGTCGGTGTATGTCCGCTGATTACCATGACATCGTCGAAATACGGAATCTCATACGCAGTACGCGTCCACACCAGATCATCCATCGAATATTCTTCCAGACATTTTGTTTCTGAAAAATGACCCAGCCCGGCATGTACTAGCCAGTATTCCTGGCTGTTTACGATTTCTCTCCCGTATGGACGGAACGATTCCATATATTCCACTATTTGACATCGTTCTTCCTGCGGCAGTTTGCGAAAATCCTGAATAGTACGGATGCCTCCGTTCTGCGTCCAGTCGGCAAAATCCTGATACACCTGCGGAGGCAGTTCATCCAGAAAATTTTGCGAAATTTCCGGTATCAGAAGTTTCAGATTCGGCAGCGCCATAACCTCATGATTTCCTATGATCGGGATAATATTGGAATGTGTCATCATGTATTTCAGGATTTTCATGGGTTCTGGTCCGCGGTCGACGACATCGCCAAGTATATAGAGTGTATCTTCTTTCTGGAAACGAATCTGCTCCATCAGGTTCCGGAACTGCTCATACTGTCCATGAATATCACTCATTGCATAAATCATCTGTTTTTTCTCATCTCTCTTACCAGATCACAAAGTTCTTCTTCCCAGTCACTGATTTCCGAATACCAGATGCAGCCGTACACTCCTGGAAGTTTCATATTCCTTGAAGAACATACGATAATGTTAGTTTGATTTCCCTGCTCCTGCAGAATCTGAACTAATTTTTCCCCTGCTTCTGTGTCGCTGACGGCTCCTGGTCTCATTGCAAAATGCATATCTGTGATGATCAGATCAAACGGCTCTCCTGCGTTTTCTGCTTCTTTCAACATCCGCAGACCATCTTCCACATTAGATACCTGCTCAACCGACGTCACACCCCAGCGGTTACATAATATTTTTCGAATTGCATTCGCCTTATAAACACTGTCCTCAAAGTTCAGAACCTTCATGTTTTCAGCCGCCTCTCTCATTTCTGTTGTTTGTATTTTTCACGCAACTGTATCTTCTGTTCGTTTTTCTATTCTTTCTGAACACAGTTTAGATCCTATTTTCTTCCAAGCACCTGTCGGAATGTATCATAATTCAATGTGGCATTTCTGCCGCAGAACACCGCATATTCTATCGTTTCAAAATAGGATGCATATTTTTCCTGTACGCTCCGAAATGCCCGTGCTACAATTCTTGGCGGGTTGCAGAAAGCGCCGCAGCCAAATGCTCCTAAAATCAGAACTTCCGCTCCGTTCGATGCTGCCGCCTGAAAAACACGTTCCAGTCTTTGCATCTGAAGTTCGTACAGTGCTTTCTCACTAATCTTAACCGGCGCATTTCCTGCAGACGGGTTCATGGCATTGCTTGGTTTCTTTCGGAGATTCGGGGCTGCACAGGTAATGATGTCTACCTGATACCAGTCTTTTTCTTCCGTTCGTTCCGGCGCAGAGGTGTCGGTCTTAAATACGACGACTCCCGGTGTATACAACAGATCATCATTATAAAGTGGATCGCCTGCTTTCCGATGCGGTTGATAGAACTGATGCCATATCGTTTTTGTATCCAGGCATGGATAAAGTGTGCTGCATCGGCAAAGACATTCTTCCTGTGCTGTGCTTCCCCGTGTTACACCGCCGCCGGGGTTGGTTGCAGAGGCGAAATTCAGGACACAGACTCGTTTTCCGGCTTTTGCGTATGCAGAGGCGGCTTCGAAGCTTCTTTTGGATGAAACAATCGTTTTGCAAGGTGATTTTCCAGATTCAGGAAGTGCAATCGCCTGAGATGGAACATACAGTTTTTGGTTCTGAATTGAAAGCTGAACTGCCTGCTGAAGCTTCTGGCTTGCTTTTATCATATCCATGGAATCCTGAAATATCGCGATATTATTACTTCTTCTATCCATTACACTTCTCCTCCCGTATTCCTATCATACAATGCTGTTCTGTTGAAAATCATACACCTTATCCTCCAGCTTCGTCCAGGCTTTTACATAGTCCGCATCGATAAAGCAGCCCCTTGCCTGTCGAAATGCACCTGGCTGCTTGCCGCCTTCCGTGGCATACAATCCTGTATCCCAGCAGCCTGCTGATAAGCTGTTGTCTTTCAGGATCAGTAAGCATACCTCGAAGTCATTTGGATAATCGCCATCCTTTATGTAGTGAAATCCGGTGAATGTAACGCGAATATTCTCTGCCATGTTTGCTGTCTTTTCTTCCATCTTTTTTCTCCTCATGGTAGGCTTTTTCTTTTGAATATTGCCATTTTATCTCATATCGAACGGAAAATGTTGACAGAAACTTGTCCGTATATAAAATTCAGGGCAATATTTCTGCCCTGAATTTTATAACAAATTGTAACGATTCAGAGCCCCATTCCGATTCCGCTTACGCTGCATCTCTTCTTCCATCACACAACACTGTTTTAAATGAAATGCAATCCCATACTGCACCATTTTTTTATAGCCCTCCTGCCACAGTGTCTGCGTATAATCTTTATCCCGAATCTGCTCCAATGCCTTCCGGCAATCTCTCTCCAGATCTTTTTTCTCATCTGTATACTTCACTTCTATCACAATTCCTGTTTCTGCATTTCCCATTTCAATCACAATATCGCTGAATCCTTCTCCCGATTCTCGATTGGAAGATACACGCCAGTCATTTTTATAGCTTAAGATTCCAAGCAGAATTCCATGATAGAAATTTTCTTTCAGTGATTTCCGCACAAAGGTATCGCGTACGCTAACTGTCTTCTGCAAATACAAATTCAAAAGGCTTTCCACCTCTGCTGATTTTCCCCCAAGCAGTGCCTGGCAGAACTGCTCTGCCATTTTGCCGTCTTTTTTCACTTCCTGCTGAAACAGTGTAAGAATCCGTTCTGTTATGATATTTCGAATTTCCCGGTTTGGAATTGCAAGGCAATAGCGGCCATCGCTTTCTCTTCCGCGCTGCGTCAGGTATCCTGTCATGAAAAGTGTACTCCACAGGTGATCCATGGTCGAATACAGGTCATTGTAGGTAACCATTTCATCGATTGGTTTGATCACTGTTTTTCCATTTACCAGCCATTCCAGTTCTGTTTTTGTGAGCATATCCGGTTCATTGATACTGTCGATAAAATGATGAATCACACTGTTCCCGCTTGTATTCATCCAGTAATTTTCCGGCTCGGCCTCTGGATTATGGATATGATCATTGCAGTAATTCACAACATCCCATGGACAGTACACATCTACTTTTCCGAATCGGTATCCGTCATACCATTCTTTTACCTCGTCATATCGGTCATCCATTTCATAGTCATGCAGCATGGTCTTTACTTCTTCATCTGTAAAACCGAAGGTTTCATCAAATTCTGTATTTGTAATCGAATATACTTTGAAATTGTTCAGTCCGGTAAAGATGCTTTCTTTTGCAATTCGCAGGCAGCCCGTCAAAACAGCAAAGGCAAGACTGCTGTTTGTCTTTAAAACATTTCCGAACATATTTCGAAGCAGCAATACCATTTCATCATAATATCCATTTTCATGGGCTTTTGCCATCGGAACATCGTATTCGTCAATCAGGACAACCACTTGCTGTTCATAGTGAACTTCCAACAGTTCTGTCAGTTCCTGAATACTGCTGGTAATGGTGTCTTCTTCCATATTTCTTGTCAGAAGTTCTGAAAAAAGTGCTTTATCAACCCGGCTCAATTTGTCGCTTTCCAGAAGAAATTGAAATCTTCTTGCCTCACGATTGATTGTTTTTATGAGCTGCGCACGGGCTTTTTCATAGGAATCGGCATCAATTCCTTTTAAGCTGATGGAAATAACGGGATATTTTCCCATATATTGTTCACAAATCTCTGTATTCTTAGAAATCTTCAAGCCGCCAAAAAGTGCTGGATCCGTTCCAATTTCAAAGAAATACTGAATCATACTCATATTCAGGGATTTTCCAAAACGGCGTGGGCGCGTAAAAAGCGTGACCTCACTTCCGTTATTTAAAATCTGTTCTACAAGGGAAGTTTTATCTACATAATAGTAATTTCCATTGCGAATCTTTTTAAAGTTGTCAATCCCGGTCGGGAGTTTTGGTTTTCTCATCTTGAAACCTTCCTTTCCAACTTTTGCGGCTTTTGACACCAGCAGCTGTGCTTATGTTCTGATCTCTATTTTAGCTGGTTTTATTTGCTTTGGCAATGGTTCTTATCGGTTTCTAATCTGTCCAATTTTTTATGATCTTATATTGGCTCCTGTCACTAAAAAGAGCTGAATAGGAAAGCAAAATAAAAGCATTAAACTTTTCCTATTTAAATAATTTAATTAAAAATTTATATTACTTAATTATAAATATTAATCCCAAAGCCAATCATTTACATTTCCTTCATAATTTCCATTTGAATCCCAAGAATCACCAGTTGAAGGATTATAAGAACCTTCAGTTCTATTTCCGTTACTATCTTCTTGCCAAAAATTAATATTATCAGAACTTCCATAATAACTTCCACCAGATGAACTCGATCCACCATTGTAATCATTTCCAGAACTAGAATCATAGCTAGAACCACCAGAATAATCAGAGCTTGAGCTTCCGCCACTGTAACTATAATCATTACTGTCGTCATAGTAACTAGAACCACTTGAAGATGATCCGGAACTTTGTTCAGCAGCTTCTTCGGCAGCTTTTCTTTCTGCTTCTTCCTGAGCAGCTTTAGCAGCAGCCTCTTCTTCTGCTTTCTTCTTTGCTTCCTCTTCAGCTTTCTTTTTAGCCTCTTCTTCAGCTTTCTTACGAGCTTCTTCCTCGGCTTTTTCAATAGCAGTTACTCTATCATTGTATTTTGTTACATAATCATCAATCGTACTGTTATATTTGTCAAAGCTGTCCTGCTCAACGGTATTATAATTTTCGAAGTCATTTTTCAAGATATCTTTGAATGTCGTAAATTCGCTGGTAGCGTTTTTGAGTGCTTCCTTATCGTCCACTTTTTCAACATCATCGCCGATTTTATCCACAATTGCTTTGATCGTGTCGTCATATTCGGAGACAAAGGAGTCCTTCATCTGCGCAATGATTTTTTCATAGTGTACAGAGCATTCCTTATAAGCGCCTTCTGTCTTTTTATACTTTTCCGCACTCTCCATCTCTTGTTTCAATGCTTCCAGTTTTTTATTTCTGTCTTCTTCTTTTTCAAATCTCTGATATTCCCCATCAATCTCACTGTTTTTTGTCTCAATTGCCTGTAAGCGAAGCTCCTCCTGATGACGGTCATACGCTTTCTTTGCAAAAACTCCGATGACACAAATGCAGACAATCGCAATACCAATTACAGCAAGCATGATGACTGTCTTTTTGTTTTTGTTCTTTGTTTCCATCTCGAAACACTCCTCCTTTTTCTTTCTGTTTCCCGAAAAATCCATGTTTTCTATGTTCTTTTCCATATTTTTATTGATTTTTCGTTACTCATTTTTTCATCACATTCATTATATCGCAGCTCGTTTTTCTTTACTATTTCTTTTTATGTAATTTCCAAAAAATCCTCACTCTTTGATCTCACAAGATTTTAAAATAACACTTTCCTTCCATCTTATCTTACGTGATGTTGAAATACCCCGGAACACAGTTCATCTCTTCCTGCCCTCCGGGGTATTGCTTAATCTAATTCAGCCACTTTAAAGCTCTTCAAAATGCGAATCACCTGTTCTTCTTCTTTTTCTGTAAATGTACCGTCTGGTGCTTCTGCGATAAATGCAACTGGTGTCGGATAGTCAAAAGAAAATTCGTCTACGTCCCCAGCCTGACCTGCAAATTCAATCTCGCCAAGACGGGATGTCGGTATCACTGCGAACAACGTGCTGTCTACAGGAACATAATCATCATCAATGCCAGCCATCATCTCGCCTGTGATATGTACTCGTGCTACCATAAATTCGCCAAGATCTGAACAGTCACGATCGGTTCCCCATGGATATCCAGGCACAAAATTAGAAGTGTCTGCCTGTGAAACCTGTGCCTTCAGCATATCACGCGAATAGCCGCCAAGCGCGCCTTGGCAGTACCAAAATGAAACGGTAACACCTCTATCGTTTGTCAGAACAACGTTTTCTCTGACCGCATCCATGGGACCGCCAACTTCCTCCGTCTGAATTTCCCAGCCTTTTGGGATTTCAAACTGGAATGCCGTGCTGTCACACTGATTTACTTCTCCATACCGTGTAACATAGATATCTCCCTGCTCCCCAGTTTCCGTCCATTCCATATCCTTCTGCCAGTCTGCACTTGACTCCCAGTGTTTTGACCAGATTGGATCAAAGGTCCGGTCAAAAAGATCTGTTTCCTGCATTTTTTTATCAATGACCGGGATATCAACCACTGCTTTTCCTTTGATTCTCGGGCTGATGGAAAGCTCCAGTGAGCCCGCATATCCACCCAGGTCGTCCTTCATGGATACCTTTGCCTGGCCTTCTGCTTTTCCAACTGCTCCGCCGGAAAGATTCAGGCCAGCGCTGTCATATAATTTTGCGCTCAGCCGGATGTCAATGTATGCTTCCAGCCTTCCGTTCACCTCAACCGTACTCCACTCAAGTCCGTCTGAATTCAGATTTCCTTCTTTGACTTCTTCTACTTTGCCTGTTCTGCTGTCATACTGGAATCCCAGAGTGCTGTCGGCTGTTGCACCGTAAGAGCTGTGAATACCGCCCTCCAGACTTCCCGCTGCCCCGACAACGGCTTCCAGATGATTTGTAATAACAATCGGTACAATACCGGCGTTGAACTCGATATTCGGCAGTTTTCGTTCGTAAACGGTTTTTTCCTTTTCAAATTCTTTCTCGCTGTTTGCGCCGCATTCCAGGGCAATACCGGCTTTGCTCCTTACTGCAATTCCACACTGGACTTCACCGTCTTCGATATCAATCTGAAGTTCCAGCCAGCATCCCCATCCTGCCTCTCCGGAAAACTGAACGGGTTCTTCTTCAACATTGATTGAGACACTGTAATCGTAATCACTGTTTTCTTCCTCTGTCTCTTCTTCCGATTCATCTTCGGACAGTCTTTTAATAATATAAGCGCTGTTATTTCCTGTTTCACTTGCACCATCCTCCGTCAGCCGGAACTGTTTGATAATATGTGCCTTTTCGAATACATCCAGCAGGGTCGCCGGCTCTGTTTCTACCCGGTAACCCTGATTCGTTTTTTCTTTCTGCACTACTTTTCGAATAAATCCAGAAGGCGCTGCACTGATTTCTCCCGCAACAAGAACATCTCCGGTCTGGTAACCAGGATCTTTTTCAAAGGTAAGACTGTTGTCAGAAACTTCCGTTGGCTGATCTTCTGATTTCATCTCATTGGTAATCACCTTTACATTGTCTTTTACAATGATGTCAGGATCATCCGTACTGTTTTCTGCTGTGTTCTCATCCGATGTGCTGTTTTCCGATACACTTATATTCTGTTCTTCCGGATTCTGTTCCGGCTTTATACTCTTCTGTGTATTTTGAGCAGCAAAAATTCCAAACAGAATCAATGCCAGAATGATTATGCCTGCCAATACTGCGCGGATCCATTTTTTCATCTATACCTGCTCCTTATTCTGCCTGTCAAAGCGGATATTCGCAATCCGCTTCGCTACTTACTTGATTCGTTTAAAATGTGGTGCATCAGATTTACTGGTTCACCACATTTTAAACTTCTTTGTATTACGGAGTTACCGTTTCATCTTCTGCCACGTTTTCATCATCTGGCTCTGATTCTGATTTGGATACTGCTTCACCAGGTTTTTCTGCTTCCGACTCTGAAATCACGCTCTCTGATGTTGTTTCCGGTAATGGAGTTTCCTCAACAACCACTTTCTGCTCTGGCTGTTTTTTGTTTCGTACCTTTCCAGCGTACATTTCAATCTCTTCTGTGTCATCCACATCATCCATTTCCTGATCAATTCCACCGATGGTGTATGGGTCATTCTGATATTCAAGCGTGTTTACAGATTTAATGGTTTTGGTCGCTCCATCGAAATCAAAAACATGCCATAAGGTTCCTGGCTGATTTGTCGGAATCGTGTATGTTGCAATGTTTTTGCCTTCGAGGTAAACCTGAACTTTTGCTCCAGAAAGAGACATTTCATTGGCCACTTCACTGTAACTGTTGGTATAATCGTGTACGAAATAGCTGAACTTTTCGTCTGCTTTTACGTTACGTACTGTAATGGTTTCCGGACCATAACTACTTGTATCATCTACGTCTAAGTTTCCAACAGAATTTCCTTCGAAATCTGTCTGTCCGAACCAGATATGATACGGTTTGTCCGACGAGTAGCATGCAAGATGAGAATCCAGATCCCACGGCTCTTCGCCCCAGGTTAATACGATGCGGAGTTCTCCTGCGGTTTCACCGTCCCCATCTCCCGGTACAAGAACAATATTTGCTGTTTCAATCTGGTCTCCCGCTACTGTGATATTTTTGTAATTCGTCACATAGCCTTCTTTGCTGATTTCAAGCGTATAATTTCCATTTTCCATTGAAAGAGTATAGTCTGCATTTTCAAATACTCCTTCTGTCAAAGCATCACCCGTTTGATTGTTCCAGCCTTTGCGTACAATGTAGGCTGTTTCTGTAATACCATCTCCCGTGACTGCATCGGTTATCGTTCCCTCTACAGAACCTGTATTAAAATCATCATGGCGCTCCACCATATAGATATCTTCTACATATCTGATTTCACTGTTCTGAACCAGAACTTCCGCAACCTTGTACGTCTGATAAGACGTTGCGGATACTGTAATTTCATAAGTTCCATCCTGCAGATTTTTGGTGCTGTACTTGCCAAACACATCGGTATAGAGAATTCTTTCTGTTTCTGTTCCTTCCTCTCTCCAGACTCCAGCTCCTCCTGAAAAAACAGCAATTTCATTTTCTTCTGTTTCAAGGTTCCAGGCTCCATGGCTTCCGCCTCCACTGCCGCCTCCGGCTACGCTGTTTCCACCATTGCCGCTGCCTGCTCTGACTTTTCTGGAAATTCTGACTCTCGCGTTTTCTATCGGCAAACGTGTTTTGCTCGAGTAAACATATCCTGTGATACCGCCGCTGGCGTACGTACATTTTTCAACACGGACTCCATTTTCCTTATGCATTTTTATTCTCAAGTTGTTGTTTTCATCATTTTGAAGCGGTTTGAATTCCAGATCAAAATCGAAATATTTCTTCAATACATCTCCAAGCAGGGAATCTGTATCCAGTCCATTTGTTGAGTATGGATATACCTTAATATCCTCGCATGCAAGACTTCCATTTTCTAAATCATGGTATGCAAATTCTGCCTCAACGCCTAAGCCTAAATCTGCATAATAGCCTGCTAAATCAAAAACACTGTACAAAGTCAACAGACCTTTTATACCAATACCGCCTTCCATATTTCCCTTTGCCTCAAGGGTATCAACACCATGATGAAAATCGAAAATGCCTCTCCATGTTCCATCTTTATATTCAAATCCCTGTGTTGATTCAACGCTATATGAAATATGTAAGGATCCATCTGCTTTGTATGAACAGAAAAGTACAACATCAAAGGTAAAACCGGTAGCCCCTATTGCAATTGGAAAACGCATTAATTCTACCTGACCACTGTCAGCAAATTCTTTTTCCGCCGTAATATCTTCATTTGCATTTTCCGTGACAGCAAGTTTAAGTTCATTTACCGAAACACCATTTACTCCAACGTCAACATTTACAACGCACAGAATTTCAGGAATTTCAAAATCAATTTTTCCTTTTCCTTCATCATTCGAACCAATATTAAATTCAAAATTCTTTTCGTAGCCAACATCAATAACACCACCTGCTCCTATATTAGCCTGTGTTGCAATTCCGTATTCATCCGTGTCGGCAGCTCCTCCGATAAGTGCTGTACCGCCTCCGACAAAATCAATTTTGCTGACCACTTCCCATAATTCTGGCTTTATGCATGTCAGAATCAGTTTCTCGCCATCCTCTGTTACCGTAGTTGCTTTGAGCGCGATACCTGAAATATAAACTTCATTCGCAGGAAGGATCATAACACTTCCTTCTCCGATTTTTTCTGTCTCGGTTGTTTTCGGAAGTGTAACTGTATAGGTTCCATCCGCATTCTCTACAACTGTATAATCTGTGATATTTTCCAGTTCTTTTTTCAATACGCCCTTTACGTACTGTGTATTATCATGTGACTCTTCACCAATTGTTGTGTCTTCTTGTCTGATTTCATCAATTTCACAGAAAATCGATTTAACATCTTTCTTGGAAAGCAACGCATGCGGCTGGAACTGGTTTTCTGCCTTTAATTCCAGAAATCCTTTCCCTACTGCAATTGCTGCTTCATTTTGATATGTAATACTATCCCAATCCGTCCAACTGTTCGTATCATACGAATGTATTCCATTGAATCCCATTGCATGTACTGCCGTATAAGCCGCAAATTCGCGTGTTGCCGGTTCATCTGGATAGAAAAACGGGATATCCTGCTCCAGATCTTCGATATCCGGTGGCGGCAGGATTCCATATTTCTCTGCGATTTCGATTGCTGCTTCATACGCATTTCCTGCCGTATCCGCATAATAATGGTTTAAGGAATCCAGATCTGTATCCAGGTTCATTTCAACCTTTTCAGCGAGCATCTGCACCCACTCACCGCGTGTATATGTTTTGGTATCGTCCGATGGATCATCTGACTTCACGTAGGTATATTCAACTTTTGCTTTCAGCTCCACGGTAGTCTGATCCACAAGAATATTCTTGGAAAGCTCCATGACCTTTCCTATGTTTACACTTTGTGCTTCTGCTCTTGCCCGTTCCGGAAATACGCCTGCAACGGTGCTTCCCGTCATAATCAGGCACAGAAACCACGCCAACATTTTATTTCTTCTGTTTTTTTTCTTCAGTGCAACAACAATGGCTGCTCCTGCCAGCACCAGCAGTACAACCCAAACAATAATTTTGGTGTTGTCACCCATTTTCGGTGCAGATTTCAGTTTCTCAGCCTTTAAGGACTGGCCATTTTGCTTTGCGTTTCCAGTTCCCTGATCTTTTGTTAATGTCGTTCCGGAATCCTTGCTGCCCGTTGTCGTACCAGGATTCTTCGTGTCATTTGCTACGTTTCCATTTCCTGGCTTTTCATTATCTGTCGGATTCTTTTTGTCATCTCCAGAAGGATTTTCCTTATTTTCATCATCCTTCTTGTCATCTGATGCTTTTACCGTACAAACCGTTGTCAACGTAACGGTTTCTCCAGCCTGCAGAGATTCCATCTTTTTTGTTGTCTCCGCATTTTCGGCCAGCACAAAATTTTCCGGCAAAATATTTTCCAGTGACAGATTCGTTACTGCTGTATCATTTGTATTGGTTACAGTTAAAGTAACTTTGATTTCTTCACCCTGCTGGTAAGTTTCTTTGTCTGTTGTCAAGGCTGCTTCGATTCCATCCTGAAGCAGCGATGCTGCAAGAGCAGGCTGTGTCATCATTCCGGTGCATAAAAGCAGTGCCAGAAAGACAACTTGTAATTTCTTCCACACTTTCATACGTCTTCTCCCTCGTAAATGTAAAATTTCGATCCTTTTTCTCTGAATATCTGCCGCTTATGCTGTCTTCAGGATCCCTGGTGCCTTCCGTCAATGGAAAGGCGGCTTTTCTTGCTCTGCATCTCAATCATTAGCCGAGCAGAGCAACGAACATTTCATTTTCCTCCTTCTTCTGTTGTATTTCTTTTAGTGTAATACATTCTCTCTTTATTTGCAATATATTTTGTCATGCATTTTGCAATGCATATTTCAAACAAGTTATGCAATACAATAAAACAGACTGGGCTTCCAGTACTCTTTAAAATCAGAATACAGCCAGAAAAAAGCGCACTGAAATAAGCTGTCCCCCAAACAGCTTTTTCTTCATTTTTCGATTTCGCAGATTCGAAAAATTTATTTTTTTTGTCGAACCTTTTTTGAAACACCTTTGTTATGTTTTATGCTGCCCGTAGTTTCCACATAAGATCCGGAAGCATGCTCCGTTCTTATATTCTCCGGCAGCAGAATGGAGTTTAATATGGCATTTCAGTTAAAAGGCAATCGCAAGGAAACGGAAAATAAAACCATCCGTTTCCCCCTTCACCTGATCGATCAGATCGAGCAGGCAATTTCCGATTCTGACCAGGACATTACCTTTTCCAGTTTTGTGATTCAGGCGTGTGAGTATGCGCTGGATCACATGGACGCCCCGTCAGAAGAACACAATTAACTTTTATTTTTTTCAAAGCAGATTTTTATGGTTCGACGTGCATTTTCTGGCTGTTCTCTGCTTCTATTTTATCTTACCATGCTTCTTATTTTTTTCAGGACAAGATCCTGTCCTAACTCAATTCCACAACCTCATCATACAGACACACAAACACCTCTTCCACTTCCGCATCTTCATGAAAGTGTCCGAAATACCATTTCTGAAATTCTGTCTCATCCGCCACGCGCTGCAGGTACTGACGGAGTTCCACCTCATCGTCAGACAGCTCTCCATACCCCATTGCCGCGGCCACATCTCTTGGGGCTGTGTGGGTCAGTATGTAGTCCAGCTGGAAATCTTCTTTTTCCAGATTTGCCCATCCTTCTTCGTACTCTTCCCGTGACGGAATTTCTTCCGGGAACCACGAAATTCCCTCCGCGCGGGACATTTTGTCGATGCTGTAAGCACCTCCGAAGGTAAAGAATTTCAGCCCGTCAATCGTAAAGATCTGGCCGCGCATCAGATGGATCATATTGTCCTCAATGATATGCACCTTTCCGCCGTTCCACTGCTCCACAGCGTAGGAGTTCAGCTGTTCGAAGTTCTCATGATTTCCGTCGATAAACAGTGTCGTCACCGGCAGACTTCGGAAAACGGCTCTCGTATTCGCCTCGTATGCTGCAGAAAAGCCGCAGATGCCGACATCTCCGCAGATGATCAGATAGTCATCCCGGGTGTACTCGTCTTCGTGCTCGTTAAAATAGCGTACAACTTTTTCAATATCAAAGGTGCCATGGGTATCGCCTGTAATGACAATGCTCATTCTCAGCGTCTCCTCTCGTGTTCTCTGTTTCTGTTCTCTAAAGTATCGCAAAACATCATCCGCAAATTCTGTCCGCTTTCTCTGCCGCTGCTATCGTTTCTTGCAGAGGCACAGACTACGCCGCACTATTCCCGAAAATAAAACACTTCTCCCCGTGCCCGGAACGGCAGCCGGTTTCCTCTCGGAAGCAGAAATGCATGCTCTCGTCTTACCTTCAGGTCATTCTCAATCTCCCCGTCCGTAATAATCAGAATCGGCCCGTCCTTTGGAAAATCGTTCGCCTGTTCCAGACAATCCACGCCCGGCTGCAGTATGGTTCCTCCTCGTCCCGTGACTTTTACCCGGCCGGCAATATCTTCCGGTGCCAGATATCCCGCATCCGTCGCTTTGGCATCGCAGAAAATGATTCTCACGAACGGAACATCTTTCGCTGCGGCATAGCTGGCGATGGAGCCGAGTGCCATACCGATCTGTTTTGCACTCATGGAACCGGACGTGTCCACGACCACACCGAAGGTCCGGCTCTCCAGATCCTGCTCGTAATACGCATATCCTGGCCTTGGAATATCCGGCGTGGCACCCTGCCGTCTGCTCGGCCGCGCATAGGTGCGGTGTTTTTCCAGCGGTGGAAACTGTACATCAAACCACTTCGCCAGCGCGGCATCCCAGGGAATGACCGGCATCGCAAGCGCCCTGATTTCCTGCACCAGCCCGGCCGGCAGGAAACCACGATTGTGCTCCTGATGGTAATCCAATCCCTCCCGCAGTGCGTTTTTCAACAGTTCATCCAAGCTGACCCCGTTTTCTCTTCCAGTAAAATGCGGTCTGTTTCCGTTAAACATATCACCTCTGCCAAAGCCCCGGAAGGTGTTTAGTTTTTTGTACTTTCGGATCTCTTTCACGATCAGATCATAGATACTTTCTGCCGATTTGTTGTGAAGTGTTTCATCATACAACAGCCCATCCGGCGGCATTCTGCCGATCTCCATTTCGTGCAGCCAGTCGTTGATGACGTAGTCGCAGGCGATGTTCCACAAAAAGAAGTCACGCCCATTGCACCGTTTCTGGTGCTGCAGTCCGGCATGGAGATATTCATGCGCGAGAACAAAAATCCACTCTTCCTCCGAAAATCCGCACGACGGATTGGCATAAATGATTCCCTGCTCTGCGTCAACCGCTGCAATATGGATTTCATACCGATGGCACATTTCAATGTCCTCCACAATTTTAAATGCAGCCGCAAGACCTCCGAGCAGCGGATAATGGGACAGGAACCATTCTGCTGCTCTGGAAATGACGGTATTCTTTTTCGTTTTAAGATCGTATCCTCCCGCATCGCAGAGTGCAGATTTGATGGAATGAGTGACTGCATAGGAAAATTTTTCAGCATATGCATTTCTTTCTCCCTTTTTATAAACGATCGGCCGTTCTACCCCGATCATATCCTTTAATTTTTCAGAGTTTGTCCCGCAGATCTGCGCACCATTATCCTGGTGCTTCAACAGATATTCATAAATTTTCTGCTCGCTGTTCAGTTTGATCGGATATGCTTCCGCCGGATCTGCGCAGATCGGCTCGCCGAGGCGGATGTCATAAAGGAATCTGGTAATGTAGATATCACAGGCTTTGTTCCAGAGTGCCGGGACAAATTCGCAGTCGGAAGGGATGCTCGCTTTGTCAAAGTGGCCGAACGCCAGGTGCAGAAGGTTGTGTGCCATCACATAGCACCATTGTTCCGGCGACAGGTTCGCCCGCATGTTGACGTAGATATTTCCATCTTTCATAACACAGGCCAGACTTCCTTTTGCATTCAGATGGGAGGGCTTTGCAGTGATGTACCCATCCAGTTGATGGAACAGTGTATTTTTTTCCAGCAAACCAAAGCCGGCCTCCACTCTGCGGTACCCGGCCGGCTTTTCTTCTTCGCGGTAATACCGGCTTCGAACGTATGGCATCCTTTTCTCCTTCCTTTTTTCAGCCGACGAGCCGCGGCAGATCACGGATGATTTCCATCATAAACCAGTCCGGCAGTGCCTCCGCTCCATCAGCTGCGACGGTCATCTGGGCGATTTCGAAATTGATGACTGCGAGTTCTTTGATCATGCCCTTGGCGCGGTACGCAAAGGAAAGCATGCCGCCGGAAATTCCCTGTTTGCTTTTCGGCAGTTCTGCAAGCAGTCTGGCGCGGAAGGACTGTGCGAGAAAATACAGCACATCCCGGTTTTCCGGCTTGTCCGGCCATTTTGCTTTCTGCGCGATAATGTCATCCAGGAGATGTGTGTTGCGCAGTGTTTTTGTGTAAGCAAGAAACATCCCCGCATGCTGTTCCAAGAGGCAGGCGTACGCCATCATTTTTAATGTTTCCTGCGAAATATCCTGCTCCCCGGCCCGGTATTCCTTCAACGCATCGCTCAGCATGTGCCAGGAACGCGGGGTGGAAAACGGTTCTTCGGTTTTCGGCGGTTCGGAAAAGAGGTGATCCGGCCGCTGGATGATATAGTCAATGACCCACGGATGGAGTCCTTCTGCCTGCGCCCACTTGATCCACTGTCCCACATCCGCTTTCAGCTGCACATGGAACATACGGTTTAAAAGGGCGGACGACATCGTTTTTACGATCGCGCTGTCCTCGGCACGGTTTCCTGCTCCGATCACAATGCTTCCCTCCGGAAGATGGTATTCTCCGATCCGCCGCTCATGGATCAGAGAATAGAAGGCTTTCTGCACTTCCTGCGTACAGGCGTTGAGTTCGTCCAGAAACAGGACATACGGCTCTTTTCTGGCGATCATCTTCGGCGGAAGAAATTCCGATGTCTCGCCCCGGATCTGCGGAATGCCGATGATATCCTCTGGCGCGAGCTGGCTTCCAAGGAGCGACACACACGGCAGGCCGACTTCATCTGCGAATTTTTCCACTAACGCGGATTTTCCGATGCCAGGTGCACCCCAGATAAAAACCGGCCGCACCGGCGCAACTTGAAGCAATACTTCTAATAATTCATCCTGTGTCACACTGATTGGTAAATGCATCTGATGTACTCCCTTCTGTTTCGATCCTGTATCTTTTCAAAGCGGATATTCGCAATCCACTTTACCACTTGCTTGATTTGACTAAATCATTTTTCTGCCCTGCCGTTATCTTACTGTGCTGCATTACAACGTGTCTCACCATATTTCTCTGTATTTTCCAGTTTCACTGTCATATTCCAGCACCGGAATTTTTCCACTCCGCCAGGTGGTTCCGTCGAGATAATAATGACTCTGACCGTCGTGCCAGATACCGTCATATGTCCTGTTTCCGCTGATTTTTGCCGTGGAAATGTGGCCTGCAATCACATCCTTATGGAATGCTCCGCGGCTTACCGTTCTTTTCCCCACCATCAGCTCCCTGCTGGTCACGCACAGCCAGTCTTTACCGCCCCATTCGGCAATTCCGGCGTGCACCAGAATCTGGCGTTCTGTTTCATAAAAGTAAGGAAAATGGCGCATCCAGGTGATCAGATCCCCCGCATCTTCGAACATCAGCCGTACTGCTTCTGCATTTCTGGAATCCTCTGAGAGGTGTGCTTCTTTTTCCAGAAACTCTTGAAAATGTTTTTCTTTCAGAAAGCTGTGCAGCGTTTCATAGTCTCCATCTGCATCCGATGCCAGCCATTCCCGGCTGCGATATTGCTCCACACTGCCGATATGCCGGTTGACATCCGCATATTCTTCCAGCCAGTCCAGCAGTGCTTTTTCATGGTTTCCCATCAGGGCAATGACTTTTTCCGAACCATATTTTTCCTGCAATGCCCTGACTTTTTCCAGCACCGCCCGGCCATCTGGCCCATAATCTATGTAATCGCCCAACAGAATCAGCTGGTTTTTCCCCGAAAGATCTGTTTTTTTCAGAGCTGCCTCGAATGCCTCCAGAAATCCGTGAATATCCGACATCATATATCGCTTCATTGCTTTTCCTCTGTTTGTTTATACGTAGAAAGTTTCCTTCGTTTCCAGGCAAAGGCATCCCAGTCTTCCATTCTCAAAGCCGCAGCCGCAGTCACACAGATAGACGTTTTCTTTTTTATTCTTCCAGATGGATCCATTTCCCATGTTCTGATGGCCGCAGACGGAAATATATCCATGCACTCCCTCATGAAGAAAAACCTTGTACCACAAATCCCCCATCAGATAATAGTTGTCCAGTTTCCATTTTCCCGGTTCTGCCGTACAGGCATGGGCAAGCAGATACGGCTGACCGTCCACCTCGATTTCCACCTGTACCGGCCAGGAGAGGATATACTCCGCAAGCTCTTTCAGATCTACTTCTGTCAGGCGCTCCTGCAGAAGATGGAAGGAATTGTACGGATACGGCTGCAGGAGGGCGCGGTCTCTCTCATCCATTCCGTAATAGCGGAAAATGTAATTGGCAAGCCAATGATCGTGGTTGCCGCGGATCACAGTACATTTTTTCCCCAGCTTCAATACCTGAAAATACACGCCCGCCGGGTCTGGATGATCCATGCAGCGGTCAAACAAATCACCAAGCAGATACAGGTGATCCTCCTCTTTGAGATCCATTTTTTCCAGCAATTTCATGAACCGCCAGCTGTCGTTATGTATATCGGTAATAATATAGTGCATCCAAAATCTCCTTTTCTTTCGCAGCTTTCATGTCTGCTCCTGCAATCTTCAAAGCTTTCGTTATCCGCTCATTTTTTCCAAAACGGCTTTCCTGCTTGTGTTTTGGCATGTCCTGTTTCAAAAATCTTCCCGCTTGTTCTGCTGGTTCCGGATCCCGGTCTTCTGATGCTGGCATCATGGAACGTCTAAAATCTTTCACCCATTGTTGTCCGAACTGTAAAACTCTTCCCCCGTTTCCAGACAGATTGCTGCCAGCCGCCCTCCCGGGAAGCATGCGCCGCAGTCGATCGCAATGTGGTGATATTTTTTATAAATATACCCGGGATTGTCATTGTCAGGAATCGTCTGCGTCGGCGTATGCCCTGTTACCAGATTTGTATCCGCAAAGTATTCCTTCTGATAATCTGGTCTGGTCCATACAAGATCGTGCAGGGAATATTCCTCGATCCTCTTTTCCGGTGTGAATCCACCCAGCCCTCCATGCACCAGCAGATACTGTTTTTCTCCCACTGTAAGCTCCTCATACAGACTGAAATCCTCCAGAAAATTCAGTACTTCCTCCCGCATCTCGGGATCCAGCGCCCGAAATTCCCGGATCGTAGCATCACCGCCGTTATACTTCCAGAGAACAAGATTGTCCAGCAGTTCAGCATCCACTTCCTCGATGGCAAGATCTGTGATTTCCTGACAGAGAAACCGCAGACATTCCAGCGCCATCACCTCATGGTTCCCCACGATACAGAACGCATTCGGCATTTCCATCAGTTTCAATATCACCTTAATCGGATGCTCACCCCGGTCTAAAACATCACCCAGAACATAGAGCGTATCTGTATCTTTCAACTCGATTTCTTCCAGCAGCTCCATGAATCTCTCATACTCACCGTGAATATCAGAAATAACGTAAGTAGCCATAAACAGAATCCTCCCTTTTTCATCCATACGAATCTGCATACGTTCTCCATTACCAGCTTATCTTACCATACTTCCTGTTTTTTACCGGACAAACTCTTGTCCCTCCTTTTTTTGCATAATGTACGCTCTAATACATCTTCTATTGAAATTTCATTCATGCGAAATCCCCTTTTCTTGATACTATACCACATCTATTCTTTTCTTCATTGAACTACAAGTTTAATCCTCTTTTTCTTGCTGTTTTCCCGCATTCTATCAGCATTACGCGCTGTTTATACAGCGCCTTTTATTTCTGTGCAATTTATTCTCTATATGCAAAAAAGGAACGTTCTATCCAAATCGTTCCTTTTTGTTTGTAGATTATTTTATTTTTCAAATTTCTCAATCACGCATGTATGCGTCTTCGTTTTCTTATCATAAACGCGTATTTGCCGAGTGCACAGTAATGCCCGCGTCCCCTATTTACTTAATACCCCGTCGACAGCCTTTTTCCATCCGGCGTATTTTTTCTCCCGGATTTCATCGTCCATCTTCGGCTCATACACACTTCGTTTCATATTTCCCGCGAGTTTTTCCAGATCGTAGACCCCGGCTGAAATACCGGCCATATAAGCCGCCCCGATGCCGGAAAGCTCCTCCGCGTCCGGAATATTTACGCGTTTATTCGTAATATCGCTCTGGAACTGCATCAGATATCCGTTTCGTGTCGGGCCGCCGTCTACACGGAGTTCCTCGATCCGCATGCCGGTATCCTGCTCCATCGCACGGACAAGGTCGGTGATCTGGTAGGCAATGCAGTCGAGAGCCGCTTTTACCACCTCGGCTTTTCCTGTGGTGCGGGTAATTCCGCTGATCGATGCCGTTGCTTTCTCATCCCAGTACGGCGCACCAAACCCGGTAAATGCCGGAACCAGATACGTGCGGTCTGCCGGATTTGCCTCCCTCGCCAGTCCTTCCGTCTCTTTTGCCGAAGAAATCAGCTTCAGATCATCCTTCAGCCAGGTAATCACCGCTCCGGTGTAGTTCAGGTTGCCTTCCAGCACATAGTCCACCTTGCCGCCTCTTCCCCACGCAAGCGAAGTCACAACGCCGTGGCTGCTCTGAATCGGCTTGTCTCCAATGTTCATCATCAGCGAAGAACCCGTTCCGTACGTTGCCTTGATCATACCCGGTTTTAAGCAGCCCTGTCCGAACAGAGCCGCATGAGAGTCGCCTAATACACCACAGATCGGAACCGGCTCGGAAAACAATCCTTCCATCGTCGTGGTTCCATACACCGCATCGGAATCACACACCCTGGCCAACGCGCAGGCCGGAATTCCGAATATCTCACAGATCTTCTCATCCCACGCCAGCGTTTTCAAATTAAACAACTGCGTTCTCGACGCATTTGAAAAATCTGTTTTAAATGCATGATCCCCCGTCAGCTTGTAAACCAGCCAGCTGTCAATCGTACCCAGGCAGAGTTTCCCGTCCGCAGCACGTTTCTGTCTTTCTTCTCCGCCGTTTCGAAGCAGCCACGCCATCTTTGCAGCAGGAAAATAAGCCGAAAGCTGCAGACCCGTCGCCTCGCGTATCTCCTCTGCGTGCCCCTGCTCCGCAATCTCCTGCGCAATCCCGCTTGCGCGGCCGCATTGCCATACAATGGCCTCTTCCAGTGGTTCCCCGGTCGCCTTATCCCAGATCGCCGTCGTCTCACGCTGATTGCTGATGCCGATTCCGGCGATTGTTTCCGGTGCAACACCGGACTCTGCCACCAGCGTTTTTACCGTCTGTACTGTATTCCGGTAAATCTCATTCAGATCATGGGACACCCATCCCTTTTCATTGACAATCTGCCGGTGCGGCAGGTCGGTACGGCGGAGTAAATGTCCCACCCCGTCAAAGAGCAGCGCTTTCGTTCCCTGCGTGCTCTGATCAATTCCGATAATATACCTTTTCTCCATATTTCCAACTCCATTACTATTATAGATAAAGAAACGTCCCTGCACCCCGGGCCTTCCACAGTCCGGGCACGCAGGAACGTCATAAACATCATTATTTCAGTAATTCTTTCGCTTTCGCTACAATGCCTTCCGCATTCAGTCCATAGTGATCAAACACTTCTTTGGACGTTCCTGTAATGACCGGCGCATCCGGCAGAGACATATGAACGACTTTGCGCGGGCATTCCGCACCGACCACCTGGCTCACCATCGAACCAAGGCCGCCAAATGGAGCGTGCTCTTCGATCGAAATGACAACTTTTGCCTTCTTTGCAGCCTCTACCAGGCCCTCTTTGTCCAGCGGTTTCACACAGTACATATCGAGCAGTCCTGCGCTGATTCCCTCTTCTTTCAGCATAGCAGCTGCATCAAGCGCCGGGCGGACCATCTCACCGCAGGCTACCAGTAAAACATCGGTGCCCTCCGAGAGAACCGTCGCCTTATCCATCTCAAACGGGGTATTTTCTTCGCTGTAAATATCCGCAACGGCATTTCTTCCCACTCGGATATAAGCCGGTTTTTCATCGGTAAGGAGCGCCTCAACCAGTTTTGCTGTCTGGAAGCGGTCGCTCGGCAGATAAACGCGCATGTTCGGAATAGCTGCCATTGCTGCGATGTCCTGTGCAGAATGATGGCTCATGCCGAGTGCGCCGTAGCTCACACCGCCGCTGATACCGATCAGCTTTACATTGGTGTTGGAGTATGCACAGTCAATCTTTGCCTGCTCATAGCTTCTTGTAGAAAGGAAGCACGCCGGAGATGCCGCAAATGCTTTCTTGCCGCATTTTGCAAGACCGGCAGAAACGCTGACCAGATCCTGCTCTGCGATACCCATCTCCACAAACTGCTCCGGATACGCATTTGCAAACGGTGTCAGGGAAGCACTTCCTCTGGAATCGCTGCAGAGTACCACGATATCTTTATCCGTTTCGGCATGTTTCATTAAAACCTCACAAATGGCCTGTCTGTTTGGAATCTTGTTCATGACAGTGCCTCCTTTCTCTCATCCAGATCCTTCATGATCTGCTCTACTTCCTCCGGTGTCGGCACTTTATGATGCCACTCCGCCTTATTTTCCATTACAGAAGAACCACAGCCCTTCGTTGTATTTGCAATAATAACCGTCGGTTTTCCCTTGCAGTGTTTTGCCAGTTCAAACGCATGAACGAGCGCGTCCATATCGTTGCCCGGTACGGAAAGAACATTCCATCCGAACGCTGCCCATCTTTCCTCCTGGCTGTCCTGTTTCATGACATCCTCGGTATTTCCGGAGATCTGCAGACGGTTGCGGTCTACGATCGCGCAGAGGTTGTCCAGCTTGTAGTTTCCTGCAGACATCGCGCCCTCCCAGACAGAGCCTTCTGCCAGCTCGCCGTCACCCATAACGGTGTAAACACGGTAATCTTTTTTATCCATTTTTCCTGCCAGTGCCATTCCCACGCAGACCGGAAGTCCGTGGCCGAGAGAACCGGAGTTCATCTCGATGCCCGGCAGTTTATTGTTCGGATGGCCGATGTACGGGCTGCCGAATTTGGAGAATTTTTCGATGACTTCTTCCATCGGGAAAAATCCCTTTGCTGCAAGTACCGCATAATATGCCTCAACAGAATGACCTTTACTCATTACAAAACGGTCGCGGTCCGGGTCGTCCATGTTCTCAGGGCTGATGTTCATCTCTTTAAAATACAGCGCTACAAGCACATCGATGACACTCATGTCGCCGCCGATGTGGCCGCCCTTGCCGGAAACTACCATTTCCACTACTTTCTTCCGCAGATCATACGCCAGACAACTCAATTCCTTGTATTCACTCATGATTTTCATTCTCCTCTTAAATATGCTTTGACATCTTCCTCGATCGGATCATATAAATCCGGGGCAATGCCGATGTATTTGCATGCTTCATACAGAACCGGCACAACGTTCTCGTGGATACCGACACAGTGGTGGATGTACGGTCCCTCAACGATTTTTGCCTCGAGGCGTTTCAGGTTCTGTACCTCAACCCATACGTAGGTTCCCTTCGTGTAAGGCCCCTTTACACCTTTTGCATTTCCAAGCAGCAGGGAGTACTCTCCGTTGTCTCCGTCGAAACGCGCCAGTGTCATTTCGCCTAATTTTGCCTGTGCCTCTACAGCGCCCGGATGGCTGAATGCCAGAGGATAACCGATCGTCGGTTTTTCCTGTGCAACAGAGATCGGCCACGGTCCGCAGTGCTGCAGCAGCTCGCCGTTCTCGTTGTCCGGGTGACGTACCGTCCAGTCAGCAAAGAAGCTTCTCTTGTCGTTTCTGCCGGCAGCCTCTACCATCAGAGCGGTGATGGCACCGTGGATATCGGTCTCACAGACAACCGGAATTCCCTCTTCGTTCAGCAGGGAGTTTGCCGCACACGGCATGATGCCGATCTCGCCCTGCAGCGCGTTCCAGCACTGGATCGCAATGGCATTGCAGGAATATTTGACAGCCAGGTTCTTCATCGCAACCTTCAGAGCTGCTACATTTTCCAGTTCTTCCGGTTTGATCTTTACACACATATTGGTATTGCAGTATGCAACGACTTTTTCTACCTCGCTGCCCTCTGCTTTTACTTTCTTCATCTCTTCGGTCAGCTCCGGAAGCGGAATCGGGGAAAGCTGAATGTTGAATTTTTCCAGCAGCTCGCCCTCGTTGCACATGGTGGACCAGAAGTCGAACGGACGCGGTCCGATCTGAAGGATTCTGGTGTGACGGAAGGTATCTACCACATTACATACGGCGAGGAAATCCTTGATGCCGCGCTCAAATTCCGGATCGGTCAGGCGGCAGTTTGTCATGTAGGTGAACGGAACGCCAAAACGGCGCAGCACTTTTCCGGTTGCAAACAGGCCGCACTGGCTGTCGCGGAGACGCACACCGTTCTCATCCGGTCTCTCATCGCGCGGTCCCCAGAGGAGTACCGGAAGACCCATTTCTTTTGCCAGTCTTGCACAGACATATTCCGTGCCGAAGTTTCCGTGCGGGAAGAAAATTCCCTTTACGTTCTCACGGCGGAATTTCTCCTGGATTTTCTCACGATCCGCCTCATCGTAAAACAGCCCCTCCTCGTTGATGTCTGTGATATCAACAAATTCAACGCCGAGCTCTTTTAAACGCTCTCTCGTCAGGTTGGCGTATTTTACAGCATCCGGAGCGCTGAAAATACTTCTTCTTGTAGGTGCAAATCCGATCTTAACTGATTTCATATTCTTTTCCTCCACTTAATTGTTTTTAAATTTTGTTAAACTTTATTCTAAATTTTCCTGCTTCCTATGGCTCTTATATTACTAAATTCTTTTGAATTTGTCAATATCTATTCAACTTTATTAAATCTTTTTTAGTAATTTACACAAAAAAGAATGGCTGTTTTTATGCATTTCTTCATATTTCATTTTTTTACAGCTCAGAAGTTGACTTCTTTTTTAATTCATATTAAAATCAATGCATAAGTTTAATATTTTTCAGATAAACACTGAAATAAATTTCAACATCCCGCATGTAAAAACACACGAAAGCAGCGTGCGGGCTGATTTTATCGAACAGGAGCTGAAATTTTATGAATATTTCTGCGAAAGAACTGGCAAAGCTGATCAACGTATCGCCTGCCACGGTTTCTATGGTTTTCAATAACAAACCCGGCATCAGCGATGCCACAAGAGAGCTGGTTTTAAAAACCGCAGCCGAGTATGGCTATGCGCCGAAAAAAAATGAATCCTCCGGCGCTTCCTCCCGCATTATTCAGCTGGTCAATTATAAAAAGCACGGAAAGGTTGCTGCCGACACACCGTTTTTCTCCCAGCTGACCGAAGGAATCTCCACCGAATGCACCCGCCAGGGCTGTGCGCTTCATATCTCCTATTTTTATGAGACTATGGATATTGACACCCAGCTCGATGCACTCCGCGCAGTGGACTGTGAGGGCATTCTGCTTCTTGCAACAGAAATGGCTCCGTCCGATTTCCGCAAGTTCCGCGATTTTTCTGTTCCGATCGTTGTTGTGGACTGCTATTACGATGAGCTTGATTACGACTGCGTTCTGATCAACAACATTCAGGGTGCGTTCAACGCCACGAATTATCTGATCCAGTGCGGACACAAAAACGTGGGCTACTTTCATTCGAACCTCGACATCAGCAACTTCTCCGAACGCGCCGACGGCTACTACAAAGCGCTCCGTGCAAACGGTATCAGCACCTCGCATCCATATGTCCACCCGGTTTCCCCTACCTCGGACGAGGGCTACCGCGACATGCTGCGCCTTCTCGAGTCGAAAGCTCCGATCGCAGATGCTTACTTTGCCGATAATGACATCATCGCGGCGGCCGCTATGCGTGCGCTGCGTGAAAACGGCTACCGCATCCCGGAGGATGTCTCTATCATCGGCTTTGATGACGTTCCGATGTGCGATATGATGGTTCCGCCGCTTTCCACGATGAAAGTCAGAAAACGCGAGCTTGGCGCCACTGCTGTTCAGCGTCTGCTCGACCGCGTAGCTGATCCGAAACGTGAGTGTCTGAAGATGTGCATGGCAACGAAACTTGTGAAACGCCAGAGTGTTTCCAAACGTTGATTCTGCTTTTTATGCTCCCCGTATTCGGCGCCAATCTGCTCCAGGCACTGTATGGAACCGTCGATCTGATGGTCGTCGGCCAGTTTGCCTCCACGGCAGATGTTTCCGCTGTTTCCACCTTCTCCGCACAGAACGTCGGTGCCGGAGAATACAAGCGTGCCCGCTCATCCATGTATCTCGGCATGATCTGGACATTCGCGGTGGGACTTGCCGTTTTTCTGTTCAGCTTCTCCCACGGTGCGCTTCTTGCCCGTCTCTTCTCGGATGATAAGGACGTCATCGCGGCCGCAGCCGATTATCTCCGCTCCTACGCAGTGGACTGTGTGATCGTCGGCATCAACTTCTCCATGATGGGATACCTGAATGGAAATGGAAAAACATTTTTTGTGGCACTGCAGGGTATTTTGAGCACACGCGGCGCGCAAAACAGGCAACGTAACGTCTGGCAGCCGCTATGCAAAAAGAGCGAAACGTCTCCTTTTCTGTGGGGAAGGCTTTTCGCTCTTTTTCTTTGCATTTTTCCGCGCTGCTGTGCTATAGTTATCACAAAATGATTTCTATGTATAAACATTCGTTTTGAAAGGAGTTTTTCTCATGCAGTCCGCAAATGATCTGAAACAGCTTTTATTTGGCATCAACCACAAAAGCTATCCCGCCTATAAATCTACCCGCGGTGCTTACCAGTTTCCGCGCTACACCCTCTCCATCGACCATGTCCAGGGCGATCCGTTCGCTGCCCCGTCGCGTGTCAGCGTCCATATCAATGGAAAAACCGCCGCATTTCCAACATCGCTCTACGACACATATGAGAAGCGCGTCGCCCTTCAGGATTACCTGCTGCGCCAGTTTGCGCGCGCGATCGCACCGTACTCGTTCCGCGCGAAGGGCTCCGGCAAAAGCGGTCTGCTTGGCGTCAGCCGCTGCGGCCAGGAAATTCTCGAGCGCACTGCCTGCGTTTTAAATCCGTCCGACGGCAGTCTTATCGTCAACATGGAAATCGGCTTTCCCGCCAATGGCCGCACCATCGCCTCGCAGGAACTGATCCGCATTCTCTTCGACTTCCTGCCGGGCTGCGTGGAAAAATCGCTTCTGTACCGCAGTCTGGATCCGAAAGCATGCGCCGGTGTCGCCCGTCTCTGTGAAGATCAGCAGGCGATCCGCGCCGCATTAAAAGAAAAAGGACTCACCGCCTTCATCGCCGACGGCTCCATTCTCCCACGTGAGACCGGTGTCTCTGACCTGCCGATGAAACACGCCGTTCCGTTTGTCTCGCCGGAATCCTTACGCGTCACCCTCGATCTCCCGAACCGCGGATCTATTTCCGGCATGGGCATTCCGCTGGGTGTTACCCTGATTGTCGGCGGAGGTTTCCACGGAAAGTCCACCCTGCTGCAGGCGCTGGAGCGCGGCGTGTACAACCATATCGCCGGGGATGGACGCGAATATGTCATCACTGATGCGAGTGCCGTAAAACTCCGCTCAGAGGACTCCCGCAGCATCAGCAATGTCGATATCTCCCTCTTCATCCATGATCTGCCTGGAAAGAGCGACACCACTTCCTTCTCGACCGCAGACGCCAGCGGCAGCACCTCGCAGGCTGCCAATGTCATTGAAGGCATTGAGGCCGGTACAAGCCTGTTTCTGATCGACGAGGATACCTCCGCCACAAACTTTATGGTGCGGGATGAGCTGATGCAGCGCGTCGTTGCGGACAGTGAAGAGCCGATCACGCCGTTTATCAGCCGTGTGCGGGATCTGTATGAGAAGCTTGGGATCTCGTCTATCCTCGTCGCCGGAAGCTCTGGATCTTACTTCCATGTGGCGGATACGGTGATTCAGATGAAGGAATACGTTCCTTACGATATTACGGAGCGTGCCAAAACCACAGCAGCGGAGTTCCCGCCTTTTACCGCATCGGTGCGTCCTTTCGCCGTTCCATCCTTCCAGCGCCGCCCGCAGCCGTCGAAAGCGCTGACTGGCAGCGACCGCACGAAAGTCAAAGTCATGGGACGCGAATCTATTCTCATTAATAAATCACTGACCGATCTGCGTGCTGTGGAACAGCTGACCGACAGCGAACAGCTGAATGGACTGGCGGCACTTCTGCTGGATGCGGCGGAACGCAGGATGGACGGACGCAAAACACTGGTGCAGGTTGTCGATCTGCTGGAACGGCAGATGGATGAAAAAGGACTTGCTTCTCTTCTCGCTCCTGGAAGACCTGGGGATCTGGCGCGGCCGAGACGGCAGGAGATCTTTGAATGCCTGGATCGGTGCAGGGAATTGAAGTTTTAGGCAGAAAAAGTCCCACTGCTGACAAGCTATTCATCAGCAGCGGGACGATACATATTATTTATTTTTCTCCTGGTGTTCTAATTATCCCTCAGACTAAACTGTTCCACCTTCCCATCAGGCAGCAGCATCCTTGTCTGCGATGCAATTCCGGTTACCATATCAACGCTTACCTCATACAGAGCCTGCGATGCAGACGGGTTTCCAGGCATGCCGCATCGTACGGTTGTGCTGTACGTTGTCCCATTTACACTTCCTTCCATGACCGCAAGATCTTCTCCCGGGGAATCAATCGTTCCCTGCGCATAATGCTCTTCCAACTTTTGATACACTTCTTCTGCACTCATAACATTCTCATCCGAAGAAGTATCATCCTGCACAGAGTCATTCTGTGTCAGTTCCAGTGGTTTCCAGTCTACGCTAATTTTTTCCCCAAGTTCTGCAGGACAGTCAATCTTGTCCAGACTATATCCATTTGCATTGATTTTATAATAGTTTCCCTGATCCCCCGCGTCGCTGTAGATCACACCACTTGTATAAATATGTGATTCTGTATAGGCGGAGAAGGTGTCATCCTCCCCCACTCTCTGAACGCTTTTTCCATCCTGTGAGAGAACATCTACCGTTTTATACTCTGTTCCAGTTATCGTCTCATAACTAATCAGCAGTTCTGGTATTCCATTTCCATCAATGTCATAATATCCATACCAGATCTGCCAGCCATGTGAAATCAAAAAATCATCAATATACAGAAACTTTCCTGAAATAGCATCTGTTCCGCCGGCTATATAAGCATCCGTCGCATCCCGGTATTCCTGAAATACTTCATCATACAATTCCTCTTTGTATTTCACCGGCTCATCCGTAATATTCACAATCATCGGCGGCTCATAGTCTGTGGAAACGAGAATTGCATCATCACTGCCATTTTCTTCTACTTTCACCACAAAAGAATACGTTCCGTTCCGATCTGGATTACTTATAGTCAAATGATAGATTCCATTTGGAAGATTCAGTTCATACGGGCCTGCTTCCTTTACCTGTATTTCTTTGTTGTATTGATGACGTAGGCTGACTTTTCTGTCTTCCAGGATCTTTTCTTCTCCGCTTATTCCCATGATCTTCAGCACATAGCCGCTATAATAGTCCTGATTTTTGTCATAAACCCGCAGTGTGCTGCCTGGTTTGATATCATATTCGATATTGTTAATCGCTTCTTCTGCATCAAAAATTTCAACAACATCAAATGCTCTTTTCACCAAAATCCGTTGTTCTTCTGTCAACTCTTCCATCGCATCAGCGGCATATTCCGCAAAGGCCCGGCACTGCGCGAAATCACAGTCCGATGTCATCATGACGATAACTCTGTACCACAATTCACTGAGTTCCTCCCAGGATAACTGCCCCTGGCCGCTTTCATTTAATCCATTTTTCATCAAATATGCCGTATACGAAATGACGGTGGAATATCCATGTGCATAGTCTGTCTGAGATTCCTCCCCATCTTTGTTTCGCACGTTAATCCTGTCGTTCGGTAAGATTTCATTAGCACCAGTGCTTCTCGGATATCCATTCTCATATGGATTATGTATGATTCGGTTTCCCATCTCCCAGTCAGCTCCATCTCCGACAGCTTCTGCAAGAATTTCCCCAAAAATATCCGAAATTCCTTCGTTTATCGCACCGGTTTCTCTGTTTCCAGAACTCCATTTCGCATATTTTCGAGTAATGATATGTGTATATTCATGGGCAATTACGTCTAGCGACTCAGTTCCCTTTCCTAAATACGCAGTTCCAAGATCCATCCATCCTATTTTCCCCTGATATGCGTTCTCATCATAATCTTGTATTGCATCTGCAAGACGATCTTTATAATCCACAACCCCTGCAGCCGCATTGTTTCCCTGCTGTGCTCCTAATTCATCATTGCTGACAACTGCAAGAACTCCCCAGCCATTTTCTTTATGTTTTTTCAGAAAATAATCATAAATCGAGCCAATCGTATTTAAATCAGAATAAACTTCTGCGGATGTTTGTGGCGTATCATCTTCATTTCCAAATATAGTATCCTTGCTTCGAACCTGCTGCAATACTTCCGGATAGCTCAGACCAGAAGCTGGATCCATATAGGTCTGACCGCCCGCATCATACATATAAATATTTCGTTTCTGATCCTTCAGCACATAATATCCATCAACTGGATCTGTTCCCTCGATTTCCTGCTGTCCATTTGTATCCGTATAAATTACAGATTCTTCATACAGCTCCGGCACCGCTTCCAGTACCTCTGCCTGATTCGCATCTACCAGAAATTGATACGATTCTGTCGGAATCCGATATGCCAGCCTCATAGTATCATTCATGTTATAAACACAAAGATTCTCCTGATTTAGATTAATTTCATCCAAATTAGCCACTTCATCCATTCCAAGTGTTTCCGAAGCATACTGCTGGATGTTTTCCACTGCCTGTTCTTTGGTAATCGATGGAGTTAAATTAAGATCCTCTGCAACATCCGTTGCATTTCCGGTCACCGATGCCACATTTCCATCCTGATCCACTGCAACCACGATTGCTCTTCCATATACAGGGATTCCCTCATAATTCTGTTCAAAGCGGTAATAATGATCGCCGCTTACTTCTGCAGTGGATGTCTCTTTCAATTCGGAAAGCGCATTTTCCAATCCAAGTTCCTCTTTTTGCTCTACCAGCCATGCCTGCGCTTCTTCTGCATTCTGAATTCCGTTTGCTTCTTCTTTTGTGTCCTTATTTTCTACAGCTTTTTCATTTTTTGCTGTTGCTGCCTGCGGATCTGACTGGGGCTTGGGATTTTGATTTAAACCAAGTGCAATTCCCCCTCCTGCCGCAAGAATCACAGCTACACCGACCATCCAGAGCCATTTTTTCTTTTTAGTTTCTTTTGAAGTTTGCTTTTGCACCGCCTGGCGGGATTCCACTTTTTCCGAAACTTTGTTTCCACAAAATGGACAGAACTTTACATTGTCTTTGATTTCCTTCCCACACTTTTCGCAGAACATTTCTTTTCTCCTCTCTCATCGGACAAATCCATTCAAAACTATTCTATAATACCAGCCTCTAGTTTTGCTTTCAGAATCCGTAAAACACTTTCTTCTATTCTTTCTTCCGTTATGTCCCCAGAATTCACTGCTGTTTCTATACCATTTACGGCACTTTCCAGCTGATATGGCATTAAAATCATATCACATCCTGCCTGTATAGCTTTTACAGCCGCCTCATCGGACGAATACCAATTGGCAATCGCGTTCATCGCCATAGAATCGGTAATAATGATCCCGTTATATTTCATCTCCTCACGCAGAATTCCCGTAACAATATCATGTGACAACGTTGCTGGAATTTCTTCTGTTACATTTGGCAGTGTAATATGGCCCACCATAATCATGGATGCTCCTGCTTCTATCCCCGCCTGAAAAGGGCGCAATTCACATGTTCGAAGCTCGTCCAATGTTTTCCAGCTTTTTGCCTCTCCATAGTGACTGTCTTCTTCCGTATCGCCATGGCCTGGAAAATGTTTTAACGTGCACACCATCCCACTGTCGCGAAATCCTTTTACGCAGGCAGCAACCATCTCAGCCACCTTCTCTGGATCTGTACCAAATGCACGGGAACCAATGACAGTATTGTTCGGATTGGAATTCACATCGGCGACTGGTGCAAAATCGAGATTAAATCCAAGCTGCGAGATTTCGCTTCCAATCGTATTTCCAACCCGGTAAGCCTGACTGATATCCTCCGTATCCCCGACCGATTCCATAGACGGAATTGCGGTAATTCCCATTTCAGAATTATTTCCCAGTCTCATTACGCTTCCGCCCTCTTCATCTACTGCAATGAATAGCCCTGTCTTCGAATAGGACTGCATATTCTGGATCATCGTTATCGTTTGTTCCCGATTCAGCAAGTTAGGTGCAAAAAACACAATTCCACCTACCGGCTGCGCTTCCAATGCAGCCCTTGTCGTGTCTCCAGCCATCGTTACTGTTGATACACCAGTAAGTTGTTCCGGCGTTACCACAAACAATTGGTAAATTTTTTCTTCTAGACTCATATGTTCCATCATATTCTGTGCTTTTTCTTCTACTGTTTGTTCTGTTTGTTCGTCGGTCTTTTTTTCATCGTCACCCCTTTTTCCAGCCTGTTCCAACGGTTCTGCGATATCTTCTGTCTCCGTTCTTTCAGGACTTTCCGTCACTGCCGTAACTTCTTCTTCGGTTCCTTTCGGTGTCGTTTCTGTTTTTACTTTTTCATCATCCGAACCGGTTGGCATGCCCTTTTCCTGTTCCAATTCCGATGCAGTTTCTATCGTATCTGTTTTGGTCCGTGTCTGTTTCTGCTCTTTTTCACCTTTTTCCAGGACACCAATGATTCCAATCACCGCACCTGCCATAAACAAAATTCCAGCGATCCCAAAAATCATCCTTTTTCTGTTTTTCTTCTTCATCCGTTTGTTTCTCTTTCATACTCGCAGACATACCCAACCTTTCCGGCAATCTTCGGAAAAGCACCTACGATATCATTTCTCTGATCATTAAAGGTCCAGCCAATTTCTTCTTCGTTATATTTTGCTTTCCACATGCACAGAAATAACTCTTTTGTTCCATCCGCATCCTGCCTGCTTGGTTCTCCCGGATACCAGTTATCAAAGGTCCAGTCTTCTCCTGTGATCCATCCTGCCTGTTTCCATTCTTCCGTATCCGACTGCAGTTTCGCGCCCAGCCAGAGATACGTGAGGCCTGACCGGTCTGCCATTTCACCGATTTTTTCATATTCTTCTTCTGAAGTGATCGTTGCCAGATATCCCCCTCTTTCCTCACAGGCATTCTTTGCGTCTTCCCAGGACAGGTCTCCTGCAATCACTTCATATGTATGTATAATCTGTGGTGCTTTACTTTCTGAAACTGTGCTGGTTTCTTCCTTGGATTCCGAAACTGCTTTTTTATTTTCTTCCGTTTCCGCATATTCTGTTTCTGATTTTGTTTTGACCTTGGTATCTGTTTCCTGGTTTTCTGTTGTATTTTCGCTCACAGACGCAATCTCGTCCTGATCCGTTTTTTGTTTCGATTTGGAAGACTCACTGATCTTTTCCGGGACTGCTGTTGTTTCCTTCTTTTCTTCTCTGGCTATCTTCTGTTCCTGTTTCTGATCTACATTTTTCTTGCCAGACAACGCATGTACTGCCGCATAACCCACTCCGGCACAAGCTACAACTCCAAGAATAATTCCCAGAACTACAAACACTTTCTTTTTCTTCTGGCGTCCTGTTTTTTTCACTACTGCCTGTTCTCTTCTCTCTTGCTGTTCCTGATTTTCTGTTATATCCTCTGCCGTTTCTTCCGGCAACAAATTTAACATATCATCCGGAATCATAGTTCCATCGTAAACGCAAAATCTGGCCCGCTCCAGAATTGGCCGCCCACACGTCGGACATCTTGGAATTTTCTGACCACATTTTCCACAAAATTTGGAATCATCTTTTATCTCACTTTTACACTTAGGGCAAATCATATCCTGTTCTCCTTTTTTACATGCTTTTTCCGAATCAAAGACACCCATCTGCTGTAAAGCTTTTATTCATCAAAAAAATCTCCTCGCAGTGTTAGAATCTTCTGTAACAGCAGAAACTTTCCATCACCGAAAGGAGATTTTTTCTTTTAAACGGAAGTAAAGCCTGGACGATGTACATACCAGGAACCGCCAATCTTTACACATGAAATCTGCATAGTCCACTCATTCTCCCGTTCAGATCCCTTGGCTGTAATCCGCACTGTGACAACGGCTGCTCCTTTTATTTTGTCTGCATCGTAATCATAGTCATGTTGTAATTCATATTTGACCTGTGCAAGATCAGTTCCATCACAGGTTTCCATATCTTCGGCCTTGCACTTTACTTTCACATCATCCCCACAGGTGCCACTAATCTGCCGTGCCTGTTCTTCTGCTGAATCTGCAAGTACCTGTTGAAATTCTTCATCTGTACTATACCAGCCGGATGGCCCAACCATATAATCAATATACGGCGGTGCCAACAGTTTGTAATATCCTTTTACATCCTGATTCAGTTCTGTTTCGCACGCTTTTGCTGCTATTTTTTCCGGACTTTTTCCTCCAAATCCCAGAACCACTGCCAGAATCACAACCAGAACAACTGCTGCAACTCCAATCATTCTACTGGGCGATTTCATAATTTTCGCAATTCCAGAACCAGATGGTTTCTGCTTTTCTGATGCTGTATTTTGTTCGATAACAGCGCCACAGGCCGGACAAAATTTTGCATCATCCTCCAATTGTGCTCCACATTTTCCACAAAACATACCTTCATTCTCCTTTTTCACGCCTTAACAACTTTCTGTTTCCAGTTATTTTTTAGAATAAACTTCTGTTTCCGATTCATTTTTTAATGTAAGCTGTCCATCTTTAATTTCATAGTCCGCATAAAAATCAGTTTCCTCATTTACAGCTTCTGTCGTTGAATTAGATAAATACAGTTTTCCTTCTTTTTCCTCGTATTTTCCTTCTCGTTCCTGCTCTGTAAACAGAGTTTCAAATTGCTGAAGTTTATTTGCTTTATTTACTTCCAGATTATCATTTATCATCTCTTCTGTACTCGCGTATCCCGCATCTTCCGCCCATGCTTCCAAGCTCTCATATCCCTCATCCTCTTTCGATGCTTCCAAAGTATCTTTTATTTTTGCTTTTATTGCATCTTCATAACGTGTTATCACTTCTTCATATTTTTGCTCAAACTGCTCTGTATCAGATTTCAGCGCATACGTTCCATCTGTTTTAAATTCTAAAGTAAACGGAACATCCAGTTCATCTAGATCCACAACTTCCATGACAGAGCCTTTGTTCAGAACTTCCTTATTGGAATCACTGGTACTATCTATAATTTCCTGCATTTTTTTCTGGTTTTCCCACATTTCAGTCAACTCCGTGGTTGTTCCTTCTGACGTTTGAGAAGTTTGTGAACTTTAAGAATTTTCAGAAGCACAGCCTGACATTCCTGTTGCCAATACAATTGCAGCTACTATTCCCATACTTGATATCCGTTTCCACTTGCTGTTTTTCATGATTTTTCCACCTTTTTCAATAAGCAAACAGGCTACCTGCTTTTTTAAATTTTATCGTTCATATTCATACACTGATCCACAAACTTTTCCACACCCGGCATAACAATCGTGCTCATGTTCAACGCTTTTAGTCCCAAGGCAAGGAATAAAATTTTCTGCCAGATCTGTACTGCCTGAACAATTGCTGATGTTAAATTTGTGATAAAAACTTCGTTTGCATTGATCCGTATCACAGACAAAAATGACTCTATGCAATTAATCGCATCGGGAATCAGGCCAATCGCCAAAATGCACATGGAAAAGATAAACAGCAATGCTCCAGCTTTTACTGCACATCTTCTCAACCACAGATTTTCTTCTACCAATAATACATATCCAATTAAAATTGCTGCCAGCAAAAGTCCTCCTGTCACTCCTGCCAGATAAATTACGGCGCCAAAACAGCCTGCTGAAATACCAATTTTTGTTTTCTGCATATTTTTTCCTCTTTTCAAACGCATTTAAAGTTCAAACAATTTATTTATTTTTAAATGCATAATCTGCTTTGTTTCTTAATAGTACATTCTGCCCATCATTCCTGCCATACCGCTGCTGAAGAAAAGAAACAGCATTAAGACAAACACTACAATGGTAAAGCAAAAATACGAGCGCGCAAAGTTTCGTAAATTTACATTCTTTGTTCCGCCAAAGGAAAATACCAGCAACAGGACAAATCCAACGCATGGAATTGCAAATAATAATTCATATCCAAAATATCCCCACATGGAAATCGGCTGATAATCGCCCATATCTCCAACCTGTGACGGGGTTATATTCGAATAGTTCTGATTTGGTGCAGTCTTCGTATTGTTCATGTTACTGCCCCAAGCCGGCTGATTCGCAGCTTCATTCTGCTGTGTCAGGTCCGCACCACATCCTTTGCAAAAGCGTGCGCCATCCACATTTTCTGTTCCACAATGTTCACATCTCATAGAACATTCCCTCCTTCATCTCTTGTACATTTTATAAAATAAATAAATTGTTTGCTTTTTTTCATATACCACTGCATCCAAAGAAATCCCCTGGTAATTTCTTCCTTGTATTTCCAACCGTAGCGAAGGAACGTAGCTCCACAGGTAATCACCAGAATAATAGAAAAGAATTTACTTTGCTGCGCTTTTACATAGCGAAAGAAACACCAGCTTCCCATACAGAAAATCCATAAGAAAATTGTTGGATTCCACTGCCACGCCTTTTTCCATTGAAAGGTAATCACATACCATCCCGCATGTGTCAAACCGCAGCCTGGACATGGAATTCCAAATAAAATTCGCATAGGACATACCGTCTGAAACAGAATCTGCATTGTTCCAAGGATCATTCCTGTGAGAATCACTGCTTTTTTATACTGTTTCAAATCTTTCTGTATCCGCTCCTTGATTTCTTTTCCCCTATTTTCTTCGGCAAACATGAATCTGACGGTTCTCACTCTCCCAGCTTCTGCCCACAGTTCGTGCAGAATATCTGACCAGGTTCTAATGCGCTTCCACAGTATGGGCATACCGCTTCCGCTGAACTTTCTTCTGTTTTCGTTTCTTCAGCCACCGCATTGTCTGTCTCCACCGGCTGTTCTGTCACCGCTTCTTCCAGCACTGGCTGTTCGGAAACTACTTCCTGTTCTTTTTCCAGTTCAACCTTTGTACCACATACCGTGCAGAACATCTGGCCGTCCTCCAGCTCATTTCCGCAGTTCGTGCATCTCTTTTTCTCTGTTGAAACCGCAGGTGCACTCTTTGCTTCTTCCATCACTGCCGGAATTTTAGTTCCACAGGAAGTACAAAACGCTGCACTTTCCGGAACAGAAGCACCACATACCGGGCAAATTCGTCCCGCACTGGCTTTGGGCACTTTGTGTTCTATTTTCGTTCCACACACATTGCAGAATGCAGAACCAGAAGAAACCTCGGCCCCACAGTTCGGACAGCTTACTGTTCCCTTTAATGTCTGAATCTGTTCTTTATAAACCTGAACCTGCTGTTGGCTTGCCTTAACGCCATCGCACCATTCTTTCATTTTTCCTTCCGCTGCAACTGCAAAATAATCATAAAAATATTTTCCCATCTGCCGATACAGCTCGGCCTGCTTCGTTTCTTCTTCCCGGATTGCATTGGAAAGCCGAAGTGTTTCTGACATTCCCTTTGCTTTTTCTGCTCCGGCATTGAACCATCCGGAAAGTTTCTTATCTACATCATCAAACATTGCCATGATTATGTTCTCCTTTTGTCTGTCATTCTGTATTTTTAATTTTTATACAATACAAAATCTGAAATAAAGCAATTAAATCCATCCCATCCTTTATCTTCTGCGCAAACAGTAAACCACTTCACACCGCTGAGATCCACATCCACTTTAATCGGTGCCGTTGTTCTGGTGATTTCTCCCGTCGTATACAAAATCTTTTCATTTTCGTCATAAACTGTAACAATTCCGGTATCTTTACTGCTGTCATCCGCTACCGCGATTGTTCCGGTCATTCTTGTATATTCCCCGTTCGCATAATAGGATGCATATCCTTTTCCATGATATGGTGTCAATTTATATAAATTTCCAGGACTATAGATATTTCCCACACTGTCTTCCATGACCTTCAGTTCTTCTCCTGACTCAAACCGGTCAGATTCACTGATTTTCAAGTCACATAATTTCACCGGCACATTCTCCTGCACCTGCTGCAGAAGCTCAGTTAACGTCGAATTGGATTCCAGCACTCTTGTCGCACTTTTCAGATAGGTAATTGCATCGTCATAATTATCTTTGGTAAGATAATCATCTACCGTGTCCTGTACCGTTTTTACATAAGCATCTTCCGCGCTCTTTTCCAGGTTATCCAGTTCTGAGTCACCTTCATTTACTTCCTGTGCTTTTTTCAACAGTGCAAACAGTTCCTCATACTTTCCTTCATTCATATACTGCGTTCCATGATCCAGCGCATCGCTTTTCAACATAGCTGCATAAGAATCCTTCAACTCAGCCAGGCGGTTTGCCAGGTCTTCATCATCTGGAAGGATGTCGGCGGCAACTTCTACCGTCTGAATCGCGGTTTCATATTCCTGCTCATCTTCCGGATTTTCTGTCTTATTCAGAATTTCGGCTTTATAGCTGTCAACACACTGAGACATTTTTGACTGTGCTTCTTCGTAATTACTGTCATCCTCACTGACCTGCGCATAGGCCTCCATTGCCTCTTCATAGTCGCCGTCTTCATACAGTTCTTCCGCCTTTTTATATGCTTCCATCGAACTGTTCAGACTCTCCAACGTTTTTTCCTGTTCTCCAAATGCAGTTTCCAGTTTTTTAGATCCCAGCGTAAGATATGCATTTAATTTTTCACTGGCTTCCTCATATGTAATTTTTTCTGCTTTAAAATCGTCCAGAACAGTGGCACAGTCTTTCTCCGCCAGCTTGTCCAGAAGCATTTCCTGGATAACATGATCTTTGACATCGTTTTTATAAAGCTGTTCGATATCACTGTAATCACCTTTGCTGATCCGGCTTACAATTTTTCTTGCCGGAGACTTCACATAAAAGGTCAAAGCAGCTCCTCCGGCTGCCAGAATCACTACCAGCACCAAGGTCAGAATGATCGGTGCTTTTTTTCTCTTCTTTTTCGTTTTTTTATTCTTAGGCGGTTTTTGCGGAGATCTTGGTGTTATCGGTGTCTCCTGTTCTCTTTTCTGCTCCTCACCAGGCTGAAAAATCGTTCCAGAACCATGGTCCGAGCTACCTTTTCCCTGCTGTATTTCCTTTCCGCATCCCGGACAGTATTTCATTCCCTCTTTGACTTCTGCCCCGCAATAATTACAACGCATTTTCTCTCCTCCTGTTCCTTTTTTGTTATGATAAACGTCTTATGAACAAACTGGCTTTTCCAGCCTTCGGATCATAATCCATCACAACCTGCACATTATCTTTTCTGATCTGACAAGGCCACTCTGTTATCTCTTTATCGCTGGTCTGATAAAAGTTCTGACAGATCTGTTTCCAATTTTCTTCCTGCGTCAAAAAACTATAACTGATGGAATCCCATTGATTCTTTCCAAACTTTATGTTCACGTAACCGGATACCGCGTTTCCCTCCATCTCCAGATAGTATTGCTGATCTGTTCCTTTCGAAAAACGTTTCCCAAAGTAACGCTGCATATCTTTTTCTGTCATATCTGTTGAAATACAGTCAAACGGAAAAATTGTTGCCTGTTCCCAGCGATTGCATTTCTGTATCCAGACGTGTCGCTGCCCGTACAACTGTGCAGCGCCTCCCAAAAGCAGACATACTATGCTTAAAATCACAATCCTTTTCCAGATTTTTGATTTTTTTCTGCTCAACGACTGTTTTTTTTGAATCGCGTTCCCATTTCTGATTGCCATAACAGAACTGTTCTTTTTTTCTTCTGATGTAGCTTTTATGACTTTCAGCAATTCTCTTCGAAAATCTTCAGCTCTCGCAAAACGCTCAGATTCGGGTGCCAGCGCCTTTCGAAGAACTTTCCCAAATGCCGGATCTGCCGCATCCGGCAAAGGTACTGTTTCTCCCTGCAGTCGTCTTTTCTGTGCTTCTTTTTCATCCTCAGAATCAAATGTTTCCGGATATGACGGAAAGAATGGAGAACGCATATGATTCATGATTCGATAGAGAACCATTCCCAAAGAATATAAATCAACGCTCTCGTTATAGCTTTTTTTATTCTGTAAAATTTCCGGAGCCATATAATCTGCCGTCCCTTTTACAGAAGAAGCTGACTCTTCCCCGTGAAGCATTTTTGCTACTCCGAAATCTCCCAGTTTATAAACTCCTTTCTCATTTCGGAAAATATTTTCTTCCTTGATATCCCGATGCATGACCCCATTTTCATGACAAATCTCCAGCGCGTCTAAGATCTGTATTCCTAACTCAAAGACATCGTTTAATACCAGCTCATTTTGACTGATATAAACTGACAGCGGTGTAAGATATTCCATTAACAGAAAAATTTCATAACGTTTCGGATTTTCATGGCGAATCACATCGTTTTCATAACATGGAACAATATTTCGAACTCCATTCTCTGTAAACGCATGCATCAACTGAATTTCCTGCATCGTCTCCTGAAAAACATTTTCAAAATACTGCTCCGTTTTTTCTGTATCCTTTCCCATTGCATTCCAGATTTTCAAATACTGCGTTTTCTCCGGAATCACAATATGTTTTAACGCGCGGACATAAGTACCGGATTCATTTTCTTTTTTTACTTTGTAGACAGAAGCAAAACTTCCCTTACCAATCAATTCTTCTACTCGATATCCGAAGACTTCCCGCCCTATCATCTTATCCTAACTGCTCCTGCGTCTTTTCTATTATCATCTCCAGCACTTGTATCATTTCGTCTCTCTCTGGATTTTCATATCCTCGAAAAACGATATCATTGATATTTTCATGCTGAAAAAGATATACACTTTCTTCTCCCATGTACCCTTCCGGATATGGAATTCCCATATAATCATAAACGGTCTCCGGATGCTCTTCGTCAGTCTGAAGCACACCCATAATCATTGTTTTTTTTGTACCGCCCTTTAAAAGTACAATACTTCCAACGGGAAGCAGTTCTCCAACCTGCTGCATAAGATCCTCCTGTTTTCCTTTTTGAAACTGTTTATTTTTTCTGCCACATCACCTGTACAATCATCTGCAGTCTTTTTGCTACGTTTCCATTCTGAAAAGCCTGTTTTGATTCTGGATTGGATGCAATCAGCTTTCCAGCTGCTTCACCGATTTCGGTCGTTTTTTCTTCCAGCCATTTTGCTGTATCTCCTGCACTGGTTCCAGCCGTTTTCAACGAAAATACTCCGAATGAAATTTTGGACAGCAACGTATCCAAGCCTTTTACAGAAGCTTCAATCCCTGTATATGCTGTATCTTCCAGCGACCAATGTCCATCTTCCTTATATTTATGAATACTGTCATATGTCTGTCCTGCAACATCCATCGCACTTTGAAGAATAGAGGTATACACATGCGCCGGATATTTAAATACCGGATCTTTACCGATCAGATAAAGTGTCTTTCCAAAACCCACGGTCTCTTTTCCGATATTCGCCGTGCTGCTGCCATTTCTGGAATATTCTGTCACTGCACCCAGGATTCCCATCAATCCTCCTGCTACTCCAACAGCAGTGGCCCAGCTGCCAAATTTTTTCTCGAACAAATTCTGCGTTTTTTCATCTGAAAAGCTTTTCTTGAATACGGTGTAGAATCCTTTCCATACACTTGCAGATGCCTTGGACAATTTACACCACTGTCCAATCCCAAACGGAGCATGTTTGGAATCACCTGTAAAAAATTTAATCAGGCTGTCACAATAAGAAACTAGGTCACCGGCTAAACCTGTTATTTCATCTTTATTTTTTTCTGACACTGCCTTCATAATATTTTTGGACACTTCCAAAAGCCAGCTGTAAACCGCGACATAAGCTGTACCAAATGGTGTTTCCTGTTCGTTTTGGTCATATACAGTTCCATAGCTTAAAGATCTTTCGTCTTCATCCTGCAGATTCTTTTCAAGCTTCTCATATATCACAGATGCACGACGGAGATATTCTGCAATCTCTGCAATTTTCTGTTTTTCTTCCTGAAGTTCTATGCAAATACATCGAAGCTGCCAGTCAATGTCTTCTTCCCGTTTTACCTGCCAATCCAGATTTCTGGAAACAATAGAAAAAGCTTCTTCTCTTTGTTCAATATCTTTTTCTACTCTATCGAGCATTTCTGACATTCTTTGAAGCCCTTCCGGTCTGACTCTGATATAAGGCATTTTAAAACCCCCGTCTGCTTATTCGTTGGCTCCGTTCTGAATATTTCTTTCGCTGTTATCATATGCCTCTGCCGCGTTTCTCAAAAACTGTGCATAATTGCGAATTGTTTCTTTTCTTTCCGCAAATGCCCGTTTAAAATTTTCAAACTTTGCAACGGAAGACTCAGCCGCATCTCCCTCCCACACGCTTTTCATTCCTTGAATCTCTCTTTCAATTTCTTCCGTATAATTTTCAATATTGGTTGCAATGCTGTCAAACGTTGCTGCTTTCTCCCGTATTGCTGTAGAATCTACTTTAATGGTTGCCATAATTACATCTCCCTTCTGTTATCCTCTAAGATTGCCTGCTTCTTCCTGCAGTCTATTTTCTACCTGCTCATAATGTTCCGCCGCATTTTTTAAGAACTCCTGATAATTGTTCATGACATCTCTCAATTCCTCAAATGCCGTTTTATATTCCTCCAATTTTTTGTTAAATGTATCACTTGCGATTCCTGTCCACTTTGCACTTCGAAGCGCCTGGGCTTCTGTGTAAAGTTTTTCATACTCCGTCTGATATTTACTTACTAGTTCTCCAATTCTTTCTGATGATCTTTTTACACTTTCTGTTGTTACTGACCACTCTCTTGCCATCTTAGGCTCCTTTCCGTCATACTTTATCCATGACCATTACATTTCTTTACAACTGCTCCGCCATACGCTTTGTTTCTTCTTCCGCATGTTGAATTCGTGTTGCAACCAGCTCAATTAACTCAATAGTTTGCTGCATTTTTTTTCTGGTTTCTGTCATTTCTTCTGCAATTTGTTCTATCTTTTGAATACAGACTGCGGATGCCGGGCTTTCCCATTCATGTCTCAATCTTTCCGCAACTCCACAAATTTTCTTAATCTGTTCTTCAAATACATTTTCTTCTCCGTCGAGTCTCGCTGCCTCACGCATTACTTTTTCATAGTTAAGTCTTATGTTTGATGTCATCTGCCCTCCTATGCTAGAATCCATTCTTCTTGCTCTGATATTTCCAATTCCGCAAGACATTGGGTTCTGTCTGCTTTTTTTCCTGTTCTGGCCTGATACAATTCCATACTTTCTGCTTGAATTTCTGCTTCCGGATATTCTTCCTTGATCAAAACCGCCAGCAGACTTATTACCTCTGCGATCGACATGTGATCGGGAACTTTGAATCGAAATTTTTCATTCAACCCCGGAACCTTTATGACACATTCCTGCTTTCTCATCTTCTCACCTAACCTTGATATATGCCAAAGTATCCCCATGATAAAGAATCGCCTGATTTCTTTCCAGCTGCTTTTTTCTTACCTCTGGATCACTTCTGCTGACTGTATTATTCAAAAACATAATTTTTGAATTGTCGATTCCTCCATCCATAATCATTCCATCTTCGCATCTGACTAAGTAAACATACAAGCCTGTGTCTTTATATTCCGACAGTTTTTTAAAAATTCCCTGTGTAATAATCAAAAGCTGTTCCTGCTTTTGTGTTTTCAAATATTTTCCAAATACTACCAAATCCTCATCTGAAATAGTGTCATAGAAATCAGAAAAATCATCAATATACAACAGGATTCTTTTTTGTTTTTTTTGTTCCAAACACCTTTGAAGGAAACGTCCTATTTCTTCTTCTGTCCGGATTTCATGCCAAAACTTCTTACTTTCTGGTTCTAAACTGAAACGGTAAAGTTCCCAGTTCTCCATTATGATTCCATTTTCAATCACAGACTCGAGAGAAGTTTTTGTCTCACTTCCGATAAAAATGCGTTTTGTTTCTTTTAAAAGAAATCCCTGCTTTCTCTCATCATATAAAGAAGTTCCAAGTGACAGCCATTCTTTTCTATCCCTGGCGCCTTCGAAAACAGGAATACGCTCTGGCAGTCTGCCACTTTCTTTTTCCGTTTTCTTTTCTATCAGTATGTTTTTCCTGTCTTCTCTTACCGTACTTTCCTTTTGATTTTCGCCATAATAAAATCTCATTTTCCGATAAGTCTGCTTTAGTTTACTGTACATTTGAGATTCATTGACTGCATCAAACGGAAGTGCTGTCTGCATTTCCACTGCAAACTCTCCATAGGAAATTACCGCCCGTCCCTTCACATCTTCAGGTTCTATTGCCGTACGTATATTCAGAAGATCCCGGTAATTCTGTAATTCATTCATCTGAAATACAATCCGCGTTTTGATATGTTCCGCTGTTTTGTAATAAATTGCATTTCGGCTGTTTCCTGTTACCACCAGATAAATGCCATATGTTTTTCCATTTGCAGCAATCTGAATAATCCCTTCCTCCAGACGCGGCATCTGTTCATGTATGACTGTGTAATTATCAATGATTACCAGCAGCATAGGAAGTTTTTGCCCGGTTGTTTCCAAATAAGAGGAATATGTATTGCACTCTTTTTCTGCAAATACTTTCTTTCGAAGTTCCATCTGATTTCTTATCTGCTGTATCATATGCTCACTCTTTTGCTTTTCATCTTCAAAAGCCACAGCAACACAATGTGGAGCTTCTCTTAAGTTGCCCAACATTCTTCCTCCGAAATCCAGTACATAAAACTGCAGCAGATCCGGTGAATATTTTTGTGCCATGGAAAATGCCATGGTCTGTAAAAAAGTGGTTTTTCCAGATCCAGATGCACCATAAACAGCAACATGTCCATTTTCCTGGAAGCAGAGTTCAAATGGCTTCTGCTCCTGCAGTTCCGGTATGTCACACATTCCGCATGCAGTTGCTGCATCGTTGTCTTTATCCCACTGTTCCGGCAGAAAATTCTCTGAATGGGCAACGCATTGTGAAAGAAATATCTTTTTGGGCAATACCGGTTTCCACAATGGTTTCACACAAAGATGCATTGCCTTTGCAGTCAATATTACTTCTTTTACGCTTTCTTCCAGCTGTGTTCTTCCACTTTTTTTTCCATCCGCTCGCTTCTTGGCTGTCCTGCGCACTCCAGCTGTATATCCAGTCATTTCTATGCTGTTTTCGCCATCTTCCATGTATCTGTCATAGGCAATATAGTCCGCACCGCTGAAACCTGTCTGTACTTCTTCAAAAATTTCATCATATCCAACTTGTACATAAGCTCTTCCTGGCTGTCTGATTGCCGCCGCGTCTTTTCGCCGGATCATTTCCTTACTGTCTTCCTGATCCAGCACTTTCAGACAAACTCGAAATCTGGAGTTACTCCAGATCTGCGGACTTACTACCCCGCTTGGCTTTTGTGTTGCTAAAATCAGATGAATCCCAAGACTTCTGCCCACCTGTGCAACATTAACCAGATATTCTAAGAAATCCGGCTGTTGTGTTCTTAACTGCGCAAACTCGTCAATAATGATAATCAAATGCGGTAATTTTTTCTTTATTTTTCCTTCTTCCATGTACTTATGCCATGAATTAATGTCCAGCTTATCAATCCCCAGCTCCTGCGCTGTTGCGTTAAAAAGTTTTTGCCGGTTCTGTATTTCGGCTTCCAATGAAACTTTCGCACGATGCAGCATATTTCCGGAAAGATTGGAAATTGTAGCTGACACATGCGGTGCCTTCAAAAATGGACGTGCCATGTCGCCGCCCTTAAAGTCAATTAAAATAAAAGCAATGTCATCCGGACTGTAATTCAACATCAAAGACAGAATGTATTCCTGTAAAAACTCGCTTTTTCCTGATCCTGTCATTCCCGCAACCAGGCCATGACATCCATGATATTTTTCATGAATATCCAGGTAAAATAGTTCCCCGTCCCGCTTCATTCCAATCGGAGCCGCCATAGAACGACTGATTTTACTTTCTCGCCATCGTCTTTCAATCTCCAGCATGTGAACATTTCCTGCCTGATACATGGAAAGGAAAGAAATTCGCTCTGGAATTCCCACTTTATGGTTCCAATGACGGTTTTCTATTTTTTCAAACAACTGCATCATTTTCTGGATCTGCAGGTAATTCAATTCATCAGGAACAAATGGAATCAGCTGATTATCATCTTCATTTTTTCGATAAATACCGCTTTGTTCCGCATCATTTAAAATAATAGCTTCTGCTTCCCTGGGAATTCTGGAGAAAAACTCTGCAGCATACACGATGGTTACCCCTTTAAAGTTCTCCGCAATATAAGAACTCTTTCCCAGAGAAATACTTTCCAGTAATTTTTCATTCAAAACAAATACCACATAATGTGGTATATTTATTTCACTTTTTTCTTTTGCTGTTTCTTCCAAATACAACAGAAATTCTTTCACCTCTTCTGGATCAGAAGCAAAAAACCGTTGTTCTCCGATTTCATTCCAAATATGTGGAAGATTCAAAACCCATTCAAAATCCAGAGCTTGATTTTTATCTGCAACAATCCCAATCTTCACCTCATCCGGCGCATGCATAACGACAATTCCTGTAATCATGCACCAAATCAGTTTATTGATTTTTTCTTTATCGCCGACAATTCCAACCATCTTCCTGTCTCGAAGGGAAAGTGCAATTGGAACTTCTGACAGCCGCTGATTTTCTTTTCCCAGCTGAATTGCCTGTTCCAGCAATGCATCATCTTCTAAACAAAAATGGTCTTCCGGTACTTTTACCAGAAGTTCTGATGATCTTTCTCCTATTCCCAGCCGCACAGAAAGAAAATCCTGATCTGCCGGTGATTTTTCCCAGATTCTTCGGTTTTTCCTCTCTACATATCCAAGCATTTCTTCAATACCTGGATAGTAATCCACATTCCAGATTCTGCGATTATATTCTCTGCAGCCTTCTATTTCTTTTCTTTTTTCTTCAAGATAAGCCGTATACTTCTCTTTTCGATAAGTTTCTTCTTTTTTCTCCTGTTTTTTATAATATTTTCTGGATAAAAACGGCCATAATACAGCGCCAGCCAGCAGACTCACTGTCATGGTTCCGTTGCTGATGATCGATGAAAAGTTTCCAGTTTCTTCCAGTCTCGCCAGTGCCAGTCCCAACTGTGCCATCATAGCCAATGACATTGTAAGTGTTGGACCTGCTGCCAGAATAAACGGCTGTTGTTTTCTTGTCTGACACGCTGGCGGTGCATCGATCCGAATTTCATCCGTTATCAGTGATTTATAAATTCTGGGATTTCTTTCAAATACTACTTCCGCACGGTTCTTTCTGGGGGCCATGTTCTGGGTCTTTTTGCATGGTTCAATCCCTTGTACAGAAATCTGTTTCGGCACCATCATATATTCTTTCAAATATACGATGGTGTATCCCATGATCATGATTTGATCACCGCATTGTAACCGCGATGCGGTGATCTTTTTGCCATTTAAATACACACCTGCTTTTTCGGAGATGTCCTGAATATATCCTTCTCCTGCTTTCATCCGAAGCACAGCATGTTTTCTTGAAATATTTTCATTGATATCCAGAATGATATTTGCATCATCTGCCCGTCCTATCTGTAGTTCCGCTTCTAACGGCAAATGATACTTTTTCATCTCTGCACTTAAATATCGCTCTGCTAAAACCAGAAACTGGTAGGGACATTCTGTATCCTTCACGTAAAAGAAGTCTCCATCCTGCAGCTTTCTCAGTTCAGCCTCTCCAGGGCCAATGATTTCTTCCGTCTTCTGCAGATAATACGTGCCATTCTGTTCATATACTGGAAATTTTAATTCCCGGCGCATATTTAACAATTCTTTGCTGATAAAACCATTTCTGGTTTTGTCCAATACCGTTTCTATTCCTGTCTGCAAATATTGATTTTCCAGAAAAAACAGTATTTTTAGACTTTCCATATGCGCCCTCCTCAAATGTCTCTGCCTGTAAACAAACTCTTCCTTGTTTCTTCTGCCTTTTCTTTCTCAGCAGAACTCAAAATTCTATTGCTTGTTTAAAAAATATGCAGATTCAATAAATCATCACGAGTTTTTTCTGTCACAATATATAACTTTCCTGCAACAGCGCTCATTGCCTTTATCTCTTCACCCTGATATGTCTCATCATAATCCACTTCGTACAAGTCGCCAAAAGGGATCACTACATTTCCTTTTTCATCGATCACGCCGCATTCACCATCCATATTTTTCAATTCTAAAAATTCACCAATGAATCTGACATCTTGAAATCTTTCTCCCATTAAATCATTTCCGTCTTCATCATATACTCGCCAGGTTTCTCCATATTGAACCACAATAAGTGAACTATCATATTCATATTGAATAGATTCATAGTCACTTAAATCAAAAGAGTGTATTTTATTTCCATCTTCGTCATAAATATCAATACCATCTTCTCTTTTCCCTAAAAATTCATGATTCGCAATTCCATAAATAGATGTATACGATGTATCTATTTGTTTTTGTTCTTTTAAATTATAGAAATACGCAGGACCATCTGTGTATAATGAATTATAAAAAAATACACTTCGTGCGATCTTAATCATGTTCTTGCTTAACGACGATATAATATATGCTTTCTCATCACTTTCACGGTTCGTTACTTCATATACGATCTCACCGTTTTCGTCTATTAACTGATATGTTTCCTGCTGCTCAGGATCTTCTGAATATTTTAAGATATTGTAAATTCCTGTTTCCGAATTATACTCTATAGAATCTGCATCCGTTATGTTTTCATTCATATCGAAATACCTTATTCCTTCTGACAAACTAATTTTTTTAAGATACAAATCTCCGATCACACTATCATAGCCATAATCGTTCAATTCTTTTATACAGTTTCCATTAAAATCCCATACACTTTGCGTTTTATCTTTTGTTCCCAGATAATTGATCTTACCAGTTCTTATCAAATCGTATTCCATAGGAATCACTTTCTGATTCTTATTATCATATACGCCATATTTTCCTTCCATTTTGACAATAACTTCTATTCGATCTTCTGTCCTTCCTGCAAATTCCATCTCATCATACTCTGCCGGTATCACAAAGTTTCCTTCTGCATCTACCAGTCCATACAAAGACGATTTGCTTGATTCTACAATATAATAACCATTTGCGGCAGCCCCTCCACTCTCATACGTATATCCGCTGATTGAAAAACCTGCCATATTGTTTTCCATCTCTGCTTCCGGCATCTCTTCTATGTTTTCATCTGATACTGTTTCTGTACTTTCCAGGCTGTTATCGACTTCTTCTGTCTGCTCTTTCTCCACGCTTCCACTGTCTGTAGCCTCCACGCTATCGCTTATACTAACTTTTTCTTCCTTTCCACAGCCCATTACAGAAAATGGTATGGTTAAAGCGAGCATCAATACCAGTATTCTTTTTTTCATATTTTTTCTCCTCTCTATAAATAATTCTTATTTTCGATTTTATTTATAAAATTTTAACACATTATATCTATCAATGCAATATGCATCTATAGTTGGTTGTTGTATATTTTTTATACTTTTATAATATATAGATTACATTAATTGTGGAGGTTTTACTCATGCAGCCGGAAATCAACTATAAAACCGTCGGACAACGCATCCGCACTGCACGTCTGCAAAAGAAGCTCAGTCAGGCAGAGCTTGGAGGCTTGGTCGGCTGTTCGAATAACCATATTAGTCACATCGAAACCGCACAGACAAAAGTTTCTCTTTCCATGCTCTCCAAACTGGCGCTTGCTCTGGATCAGGATCTTGATTATTTTCTTCTTGATACCCAATATGCCAAGCGTGATCGCCTGATTGATGAAGAAATTGCGGAAAAACTCAGCCGTTGTAATACCTCCACGCTGTTGACTGTAAATCAAATGCTGGATCTGCTTCTCAAACAGCAGGAGATGAATGATTTGGAGAAAAATTTGTAAATAATTTTGATAGTTCTCTCAATTCTCATGTAATATCTTTTTTGTATATTACATGAGATTTTTTTCGGTTCTCATAAGAAAAATTGTATCATATCTCATATTTTTTCCTATACCCGCTGCACAATCTGCACTTTTTTCGTAATAATCAGCATTTTTCTGCATTTTTTCCATATTCGCTCCCATTTTTCTGCAACAAAAAAAATACCACACCATTCCCGTGCAGTATTTTTCCTCTTTTCTATCCCTATTCTGTTTCTACCTAGCCCACCTCTTCACCCATTCCACATACGCGTCTTCCGTCTTTTTCCAGTAACTCCTGCTGACATCCACAATTTTCCCGTTTTCCAGCAGCATTTTCTTCTTCGTACATTCCTTCACATAAGAAAAATTAACCAGAAAACTCGTATGGCATCGTACAAAATCCTCCCTGGCGATTCTTTCTTCTATTTCTTGTATTTTATCATCCACCGTATATTCTTTCTCCATTGTAACCACATACGTGACTCGCTTGTCCCGTTCAAAATACAGGATATCATCCAGTTTCAGATTTGCTTTTACGCCTCCATGACATTGAAAAACAATTTTCCTGTTCTGTTTCCGCAGCTGCTCTATCGCCTTTTCCAGCACGGCTGGCAGTTTTTCCTCGAATTTTTCTTTTACGATATAGTAAACATGATGCGTCTCATAGACATCCATAGCGTACGACCAGTAATTGGTCAGATAGATAATCCGGCATTCCGGCCATTTCCGGTTCACTTCCATGGCCAGGTCTATTCCGCTCTCTCCCGGCATTTCTATATCCATAAACAGAATATGCATTTTGGGATGTTCTTCTTTCAGAAGTTCACTGCCATTCTGAAAGAAATACATCTCCACTTTTTTCTGCATCTGTTCGGCACAGCGCTTTACGGTATCTCCCGCTTTTTCCAGCCATTCCGGCTTGTCGTCGCAAATTCCTATTCTTAAATCCATTCTCGTTTTCTCCAGTCCTGCTGCATATGCTGTTGGTTATTTCTTTAAAGAATGACCTGTCTGGACAAAATAACAGTCAGACCAAATTTCCCGGTCTTTTCTTTTTTTTCCTGCATTTTTCCATTGTACTTTTTCACAAGTCCGCGAAACAGCTTCCGGCTCATCGGATTCTGGCGTCCGGAAGAGGTCAGGCATTCCAGAATCAGCTGATTTTTCACCCCTGTGATCTTCATCCGTATTTCCCGGTGTTCTTCTCTTTTCACAAGATTTTCTCCCCAGTTTAAGATTCCGATCAGGATTTTTGCCAGATCCTGTTCTTTGATTTCTCCCCGATCGTATCCCTCAATCTCGTAATGCAGTTCGATTTTTTTCTTCTCCAGATTTGATTTCCATGCGCACAAAACTGCATCTGTCATTCGATCTTTACAGTAAATCCCCTGCCGCACCTGATGACTGATCGCTTTGAGACTGTCTGCATACTGTTTCAGCGTCTCCCCGGATATCTCGGCAGTTCCGGCCATAATTTTTTCCATCTGCTCCGAAATGGTCTGCTGATATTGTTCCATTTGGGGAATCTGCTCTGTCAGAATCTGGTAATGGTATTCTGCCATTTTCTGCTGTTCGGAAAGAAATTTATAATCCTTCATTACCCGACGCTGACGCTGCACTATGCTTAAAATGCTGAATACCATAATCAGAATAACCAGAATATCATCCAGAAACATCACCTGTATGTCCGTCAGTCCGTTCGGCACATAATATAGAACTGGAAGAAAATAGACAAAAACCCAGATAATTTTCAGGTACCTGGCCTCAAAATCTCTATATCTTCTCAGAACATGGAGGATTGTTTTTTTCTCCAGCCTGTAAAACAGATATTCCAGAACCGGGATCAGTAAATCCCATGGTTCTACCGGGCATTTCAGGATATAGAGCGGACGCCCTGACAAAAGATCCACAATACAGATTGCCGGATAATGAATCATGGACGTTACGATATCGGCCAGCATCGCGCCCAGCACAACCTTGGGAAGGCTGCCTTCAAAGGTGTAGTAAATGAGAACGGTGTTTGCTATCATGATGACAACCGAACAGAACATCATCAGAATTCCCCACCAGTTTTCATCTCCATAGTATCCCCGCAGAATGATGTCGCTGATGCCACCGATCAAGAATACCCGCAGAAGCTGCCAGATCATCAGAGGCTTTATGCTGTTTTTTCTCCGCATAAACATGTCAAACAGGTGAATGCCAAGAAACGCCTGTGGAACCAGATACAGCCAGCAGCGAATACAGGTCCGGACCAGTTCACTAAGGTTAGGATCTTTCATTCTTTTTCCCTCTTTTCTGTCGGATGTTCGATCGGAAAAACAATGGTCTGTTCCAGGCTGTGTCTTTCTTTATCCCAGAAGGTTTTGCTGGTTCCGTGGTATTTTTCAACAATGGCACGAATGATTTTGGTTCCCACGCCGTGTTCTGCTCCATCTGTTTTCCAGGTTGATAAGTTGAAAACCTCTTTGCTTGCAAGCGCATTTCTCAATTTCACCGTACAGGAATCGGAATCTTCTTCTATCCAAAAAGAAAGCTCTTTTCTTTCCTTTTCCGGAATTCTTCCGTTCGCTTCGATTGCATTATCCAATAAATTATGTAAAAAACCGATTCGTTCTACGGGCATCATCCATTCCATGCAGGTTTTCGATACCTGGATCTGAAAGGGAATCTCTTTTTCTATACAGACCTGTTTCTCCATCATCAGAAATGCATCTGTGATCTCATCCCGGCAGAAGGTTCCTTTCTGAATTTTCCGGTATGTTTCTGTCAGCTGATCCGCATATTTTCGAAGCTCCCCATCCGGATTTTTCTGCTTTTCTATCAGATACTCCAGCGTCTGCACATGGCTCAGAAGATCATGGCGAAATTTTCTCGTCACATCCATTCTCTGCCGGATCACTTCATAAATCTCCTGAAGGGAATCCATATAGCTTTCCAGAACTTCTTTCTCCTGTTCCTTCTGCGCGATTTCTGAAATCAGATAGCCAAGTACGGCTGCCAGAAAAAATCCCAGCAAAACTCCCAGTGTTTCCCTCATTTGTCCGCCCTCATCTATTCCTTCTTCTTTGGTAAGAGAGTCCCACACCGCTCAAAATGGTTCACAGCATAAGGACTCTGATTTCGTCTTGTACTGACGGGATTTTTATTCCCCGCAGATCCGCAGAATCGCCTCTGCAAAGATTACAACACACTGTTTCAGGCATTCGATTTCTACAAACTCATCTGCCCCGTGCATGCGATTGTCAACTTCAAGGTCTGCACAGCCGAAAGCAACACCGTTTTTCAGGTGATGGACATACGTTCCGCCGCCGATTGCAAAGGCTTTTCCCGGTTTGCCGGTGACGTCTGTATAGCATTGCAGCAGCGTCTGAACGAACGGGCTGTCTGCCGGAACGTGGTGTGGCGGGAACATGGCGCTGCCTTCCATGGAAAAGCCGCCTTTTTTCATATTCTGTTCGGCAGTATCATACAGGTTTTCTTTTGTCGCGCAGATCGGGGCGCGGCAGTCGTAGGAACCGGTCAAGGTTTTGCCGTCGTAGTTCATGAGGTCGAGGCTTAAGGTGAGCTCGCCGGACTCTTCATCTGACATGGCGACACCGAGGCCTGCGCCTTTGCCGTCGCCGTGCGGGTAAACTTTTGCAAGGAAACTGATGTCGTTTTTCAGTTCACTCTCTTCCATTCCAACGGATGCGAGAAGCTGCAGCAGTGCGGTCAGTGCGTTGTTACCCATTTCCGGGGTGGATGCGTGGGCGAAGGCACCGCAGGCGGTGATTTTTACATTGCCGTTTTCGGTGTCTTCCAGAACGAAGGAAACGCCGGTCTTCTGCTCAGTCTCGTCAGCGCAGGTTTTCAGGTCTTCTTTTGCCATGCCGGCAAGCTCTGCATATGCTTTGCCTGGTACAACGTTCAGTTTGGTGCCGGCCTGTAAGGATACGAGGCGCACGCCTGTCGTTCCGGCATCGGATGTTTTTTCGAAGTGGCCGCGCATGCCGCCTTTTTCAATGTTGATGACCGGGAATTCGGCATCCGGTGAGAAGGTGCATGGTGCTTCCACTTCTCTCTTATAATAATATTCGAGGTCAGAGCTTCCGCACTCCTCGTCGGAACCAAGGACAAGACGGACGTTTTTCTTTAATGGGTAACCGAGTTCTTTGACAGTGCGCATTGCATAGATGGCTGCAACGGCCGGTCCTTTGTCGTCTGCGGTTCCGCGGCCGAACATTTTTCCTTCTTTGATGAGCGGGGTGAATGGATCGGTCTCCTGCCAGCCTTCGCCTGCCGGTACGACATCGAGATGGGCGAGAATATCAAGGCCCTTTTCTTCCTGATTAAAGTCAGCTGCAATCGCGTAGTTGTCGTAGTTGGTTACGGCAAAGCCGTATTTTTCCAGAATTTCAATTCCCTGCGCCAGTGCTTCTGCCGCCGGTGCGCCGAATGGTTTGCCTGGCTCTGCCGCCTGTTTTTCGCTTGGAATCCGGATCAGGCTTTTCAGATCCTCGATCATCTCGGATTCGTGGTTTTCAATATATGTTCTTAATTCTTCTTTCCGCATCGTAACTTCTCCTTTTCTCTTCTCTGGCACCGTCGCAGTGCCGTTCTTTTTCTATCATAGCGCAGAAAGAGCAGAAAATCCACATTTTCTGCTCTTTTTCCAAATAATCATTTGTTTTTGTCCAAATTGACTGTAATTTCATAATAATCACACGGATGCGCCGTAAGCCCCGTCACGCCCTCGCCGGATACCATCGACATTTTGAGGTGTGATGCGAAGAAAAACATGTGGTCATCCAGCAGCGTCTGCGTCATCTCGATGGCCAGTTCGGTTCGTTTTTCGGTATCAAACTCGCCACTTAACTGCTGCTCCAGCATCTCGAGTGTCTCACTGTAATAACCGCCGCGGTTCTTGGAGGAATCCTGCAGGCAGTGCGTTGTAAAGAAATACTCGGGATCGCCCGTCGGTGCGCTGACAAATGCGCTGACATAAACATCCCAGTTTCCTTTTTTCAGCAGTTCCAGATGATTTGCCGTGCACTGGATCTGTACTTCGATTCCGATTTTCTTCAGCGATGCCTGTGCACTCTCCGCGAGAAGCGGCAGTTCCTGGCGGCTCGGATACGTGAGCCAGCAGATGGTCAGGCGTTTTCCGTCTTTTTCCACGTAGCCGTCGCCGTCCTCATCGGTCCAGCCTGCTTCAGCCAGCAGTTCTCTGGAATACTCAAGATCATAGGACTCCTCCTGCACTTTGCTGTCGCCGAATGCAAAGTAAGAGGGGAACGGGCCTTCCGCCACGCTTCCGTTTCCTTCCATCAGCGTATTCACAAAGCCCTCCCGGTCGATCGCTCCGATGACTGCCTCGCGCACGCGGTCGTCCTGTAGCACCTCGGATGATCCGTTGAACTGTCCGAAGAAGGTACGCGACGTATCCGCCGAAGAAATCGTGTATGGTTCATCGCGGAACAGGATCAGATTGGAATACGGCAGGCCGTACGCCGCGTCGAGCTCGCCTGACTGTAACGCCATCGTCATCGTATCGCCGTCGCGGATCGTTTTTACTTCGATCCGGTCGAGCTTTGGCGTTCCGTTCCAGTAATTGTCATTTTTCACGAGCGTCAGTCCCTGATCCGTCTCCACCTGTACTGCGCGGTACGGGCCGGTTCCGGCGACATTGCCGTCATCCGTCACACCTGCCTGCATATCAATGATGCATCCATATGGGTCAGACAGATAATTCAGAAGCGCCGGGACAGGCTGTTCGGTGTGAATCGTTACGATCAGGCCGTCTGCCTTGATGCTCTCAATTTTCAGATCCCCGCGTGCACGGTCATGTACTGCGATCAGATCCTCGAGACATTCTTTGACCGCCTCTGCGTCGAGAGTGCGCCCACTCGTAAAGGAGATGCCTTCATGCAGTGTAATCCGCCATGTTGTATCGTCCACAATCTCATAGCTTTCTGCCAGCCATGGCTCGATCTCCATAGAATCGGAATAATGAAACAGCGTCTCACCGATCCCATAGCGGATACACGCCCAGCCGGAATAGCCGTTGTGCGGGTTGACATCGGACTCGTCGTTTTCGGCGTTGAATGTCGTGTCGCCGTATATGAAAACTTTTTCATCTGTACCATCTGCCGCTGTGCTCTGACAACCGGAAAACAGTACCACCGCCAGAATGCCGCACAAAACATATGCAATTTTTTTTCTTCTGCCGTTCTTTCTCTGCATTCTGTACTTCTCCTGTTTTCGCAAATGGCACCACCATTTCCGCTGTCTGATTTTCTGTTTCAATAGTTTTCTCACAGACTATACTCCATCAACAGTTTCGTATATTCCTCTTTCGGGTACTCCAATACCTCCCGCGTCTCCCCCTGCTCCACGATTTTTCCCTGCCGCATGACAATCACACGGCTGCAGAGTTCCCGCACCAGCGCAAGGTCGTGGCCGATCCACAGCATCGCAAGTCCTTCTTCCCGCTGCAGTTTTTTCAACAGTTGAACGATCTGCGCCTGTACCGCCGCATCGAGCGCACTCGTTGCCTCGTCGCAGATCAGAAGAGACGACTGCACAGCAAGAGCCCGCGCAATTGCGGCTCTCTGGCACTCTCCGCCGCTCGTCTCGCGGGGATAGCGCATCGCCGTTTCCGAACTAAGTTCCACTTTTTTCAGCAGCTCCGGCAGATGAAGACACGCCTCTTTCCGGCTCATTCCCTGATTCCGAAAAGCTTCCAGAATCCCGGTTTCGAGCGTCTGCATTGGATCGAAGGAATCCTGCGGGGTCTGGAAGACCATCTGTATTTTCCGGTAAACTTCGCGCTGCCGCCTGCCTTTTCTTCCGAGGATTTCCTCGCCTTCCAACAGAACGCTGCCTGCATCCGCCTGGACCAATCCGGTGATCAGACGGGCCGTCGTGCTTTTTCCGCATCCGCTCTCCCCGATCAGGCCAAGACATTCCCCCGCATCCAGTGTGAAGCTGATGCCGTCCACGGCGGCAAATTCCGTTTCCCGGCCGGTTCCAGCAAAGTTTTTGCTTAAGTTGTTTACTTCCAGCATGTTATGATTATGCATCGTTCTTCCCTCTTCCCGGCACAGCCGCAAGGAGATTTTTTGTATATTCGTCCTTGGGGTGATCGAAAACCGTCCTTGTCTCCCCCTGCTCCACGATGTTTCCATCCTTCAAAACAGCAACCCGGTCTGCCATCTGCTCGAGAACCGCAAGATTGTGCGTCACCAGCACCATCCCCGTCTGCTCTTTCTGCTGCAACGCCTGAAGCTCCCGCAGCACCTGCGCCTGCGAAACCACATCGAGTGCACTCGTCGGCTCGTCCGCCAGAAGAAGCGACGGATGCAGCAGCATTGCGAGCGCAATCCCGACGCGCTGGTTCATGCCGCCGGAGAGCGACGATGGATAGCTGTTCCAGATCGTCCCGCCATCCGAAAGCCCCATATCCGCAAATCGCTGGAGCGTCATATCTTTGATTTCTCTGCGGCTTTTTCTGCCAGACATTCCCCCAGAAATCGGGGTGATGAATCCGCAGCGTTTCTCATGTGCGCGCACGCTTTCACAGATCTGTGCTCCGATTTTCCGGGTCGGACAGAGTGATGCCCCTGTATTCTGGAAAATCATACCAATTTCTGAACCGCACAGACTCCGCAGCTTCTTTTCGGACATGCCCGTCAGCTCCTCTCCGCGAAATGTGATCTGCCCGCCGGTGATGGAACCATTCTTTCCCATCAGCCGCAGGATCGCTCGCAGCAAGGTACTTTTTCCACTGCCCGACTCCCCGGCGATGCCGACGATTTCTCCTTTTTCGACGGAAAAACAGATGTTATTTAAAATTTGCTCCCCCTCATAACAGACAGAAAGGCCGCTGATTTCCAGCAGTTTTTCGCTCATGTTTTTGCTCCCTTTGTTTCCATTTTCGTTTGCCCCTTATCCCTGATCCACCGTTTTCCGTACCGCCTCACCAAGCAGATTGCAGACAAGAACGGTCAGAAAAATCGCCAGTCCCGGCGCCAGAATGACCCAGGGCGCGGTCTGCAGCATACTTCTTCCGTTGCTCATCATCGCTCCCCACTCCGCCGACGGCGCTTCCGCACCAAGGCCGAGGAAGGACAGACCCGCGATTTCCAGCATCATCGTTCCGATATCAAGCACCGCTGTGACAATCGTCTGCCCCGCAAGATTCGGCAGAATATGGCGTCTGATCATCTTCCATGTTCCGTTTCCTGTAAGGCGCGCCGCCGCGATGAACGGCATGTGTTTCAATGCCAGCACACGGTTCCGTGCAAGCCGTGCATATTTCGGCCAGGAAACAAGGATCAGCGACACAACGGCTCCCGTCATGCCGCTCTGCAGAACGCCGGAAAATGCGATTGCAAATACCATACCCGGAAAGGCCAGAAAAATATCGGAGATCTGCATCAGAACCGTATCCGTTTTACCTTCCAGCCAGCCGCTGAAAATTCCGGCGAGTGTTCCGATCAGAGCGCTTGCCGCAACGACAAGAAGTGCTGAAAAAATGCTGACCCGCGCGCCGGAGAGAATCCTTGAAAACAGATCTCTTCCATAGCGGTCCGTCCCCATCCAGTGCGCCGCGGACGGCGGAAGAAGGGACAGTTCCAGATTCTGCTCATACGGATCGTACGGTGCCAGATGGGCCGCACACGCGGCAAACAGCAGCAGCGCACCGGCGAGGATGCCATAAAAAAGGATCTTTCTTTTCTGTTCTTTTTTCATCGCATTCCCTCCAGCTTCGCCCGCGGGTCCAGTGCACCCATCAGCAGATCAGCAATGAGATGCAGCAGCAGATAGATCGCCGCCATCCACACCAGATACGCCTGGATCACGGGAATATCGTGCATGGAAACGGCATCCACGGCCATTTTTCCGACACCATTCCACATGAAAATCGTCTCAACGATGGCGGTTCCTCCAAGCAGCGAACCGGCGGATAAGAACAGCAGCGTGACCATCCGAAGCAGCACGGATTTTAATACATTTCCAAACAGAATCCGGTTTTCACTTAACCCACGTGCCCGTGCACCCGCCACGTACTCCTGCTCCAGCTCTGAAAGCACGGCAGAACGCACCTGACGGGTGTATTTTGCCGTCATCGAAACCGCAAGCGTCGCCGCCGGAAGCACACAGCTTTTCCATCCCTTTCCCATACTGAGAACCGGAAAAAAATTCCATTTCAGCGAAAAGAAATACAAGAGAAGAAGTGCAGTGAAAAACCCCGGAAACGAATTACCTGCAAAGCAGAACAGGCTGATACTGCGGTCCGCCCACGTATTCTGATATTTTGCACTTAAGATACCGAGCGGAAACGAAAGACAGACCGTCATGGCAAGCGCCAGCGCCGCAAGTGCAATCGTTGCGGGCAGTTTTTCGCAGAAGCTTACAAGCACCGGTTTGCCGGAAACGTACGACTCCCCGAAGTCACCGCGCAGGGCGTTTTTCAGCCATTGCAGGTACTGGACAGCTTCCGGCTCATTCAGTCCCAGCTCCTCCCGCATCGCTTCTTTTTCCGCCTCCGACATCACGCCGCCGCTGCTGCTCTCTTTTAAATCCACCGCATCGACCGAGGAAAGTCCCGTCAGCAGAAAAGCGAGAATCGTCACGCCGAGGAATACCGGAATCAGGCGAAGCAGTCGTTTTAACAGATATTTTTTCACAAATACTCCTTTACTGCTTCACGGCACAAATCGAAAACATCGGTGCCGGGTTATAGAACTCGTCTTTTTCCAGATAAATGCGTTTTCCAAGGCTCGTATCAATGCGGATTTCTCCCGCTGTATTTTCGCACAGCACCGCCACATCGTACGCCGGCCGGTTTTTGCGGCTGATCGGGAGCTGTGATTTGATCCGTTCGCACTCTTCGAGCATCTCGTTTCCAACCTTGAAATGGGCATGCGCCTCCGGAAGTCCCTTCGTATTGGCAACATCTTCTTTTCCGTAATTGGCATCGAAGTTCAGCAGGATACCGCCCGTTTTCAGCACACGCATCCATTCGCTGTAGGCATGCTCCGCATTCGGCAGGGTCCATGTCAGATTTCGGGAAATGACAACGTCAAACGTTTCATCCGCAAATATCGGTTTTTCCGCGTCCATAACCTGGAACCGGCAGCCGGCGTTTTCCTCCTCGGCAAGCTGGATGGCATTCTCAATCATCTCCGGTGTCAGGTCGATGCCGAATACCTCGTGGCCCTCTTTTGCCAGCAGGATCGAGAAAAATCCGGCTCCGCAGCCGACATCAAGGATTTTTAACCGTCTCTTTTCCGGAATCTGTTTTTCGATCTCTTTCATCCAGCGCTTCGCAATCGGGTTGGCAAGCTCCGCGCGTCTCTGCTCCAAAAAGCTCTCACTCCGCTTTTCCCAGTAATGGACAATCTGTTCTTTGCGGTCGTCATATTCCGGCTCGCGCACGATCCGTCCGTAGGCAACAACAGATCCTCCCTCGATTACCTGCAGGCTGCCCGTCTGGTACAGCACAACACCGGTGTATTCGGCGCGGCATGTCTCCCGGAGTTTTCCATTATAATCACGGATGATTCCAAGCAGTGCGCCCTCCGCAACCATGTCTCCCGGTTTCGCCGCCGGATACCACAGGCCGCTTTCCGAAGCCGCCTGATAGCGGACATCCGTCACTTCCATCGGCACGTAGTTCCGCACATCGCGGCGGATCTGATACATCCCGAGACTGCTTAGGATATTGCGCACATCGCGCTTGTCCGAATTGACTTCCTCGGATGTCCATGCGCCCATGCCGCCGCGCTCCAGGAGAATACTTGCAATTCCTCTGGATGCCGCATAGTTGTAAGCTCCGCCCGATGATACCATGGAGCGCACCATGTACGGTACATCCACCTGCTCCGCCATTTTCCGCGAAGTCTCCATCACTTCCTGCGCCGCTTTTCCGGCGTAATAGACGTACGGCGTCAGATCCTCAAAATCGTCGCCGCTGTGGAGGTCGATATAGTAATCTACTTTCGGGAAAACTTCCTTTGTCATCGCCCACGCCAGCCGCTCCATCTCGGTTCCGTTTGGGTTGCCCGGAAATACACGGTTCAGGTTTTTGCCATCGGAAAGTCCGAGACTGCCCGCACGGTTTTCAAAAGCAGGACGGTTTAAGACCTTTAAAATCACGATCGTTCCAACCGTTTTTTCCGGCTGAAGCTCCGCTCCCAGTTCCACACACGCCTGAATGCCGACGTATTCCCCGGAATGAACGCCGCCGGTGATCAGCATTGTTTTTCCCGGAAGTTTTCCACAGATAATCGTTCCCGGAAGCACGATATCCCCATTCGCAAAGGAGATATCCCCCTGATATTTTTCGCCGCGGCGGACGGTCACATCACCAAGCTGGAAGGGCTGCTCTGCGCTTTTTTCCGCGCGCACCAGAAACATCGGTGTCGATGCATAGTTCAGTCTCTCTTCCTCGCTCCAGACGCGCTTCCAGATTTCGGAATCGGTCTGGATGGAACAGACGCCGAGGGATTCGAGCACCTTCGTATCCCACGCCGGCCGTTCCATCGCAGAGAGCGGCACCTGGCGCGCAATGTTTTCCATGCGGTCAATGTCCGTGCACAGATAATGGTCGTCGAGCTGCTGCTCTTCCACTTTCTTCCGGTCTGCCTCGTACGCTTCTTTTTTCTCCTCGTCATAGAGATAACCGTACCAGTTCGCATCAAAATTGAGCAACACGCCGCCCGGTTTCAGGACACGCATCCACTCTTGGTATGCCTGCTCCGGCTTTTCCAGATTCCAGGTCAGATTTCTGGAAATGACAACATCAAAGGTCTCATCTGCAAACTCCAGATTCTGTGCATCCATCCGCTGCAGCGTCACGCGCTCCAGACCGTATTTCGTATATTTTCCCAGATTCTCTTTCGCCTTTTCCAGCATCTCCTCCGTGTAGTCAACAGCCGCCACCGTATAACCTGCCTCCGACAAAATCATCGGGAAGAATCCCGGGCCTGTTCCGATATCGAGAATCTTCATCTCTTCTTTCTTTTTCTCTGGAAACTGCTCCTCTAATACATGCAGCCACGCTTCTCTCTGGCTTCCCGCCAGTTCTTTTTCATTGACCTCAGAATACCCTTCCGCACGGGTTCCCCAGTAGGAGGCAATTTCCTGTAATAATTCCTGTTCCATATCTTCCGCTTCTTTCTTCTTTTTCTTAATTTTCCCGGCGCAGCCGTTTTCCAACCGCTCAAATATTCCTTTACTCTACCAAAAATCGGCCTTTTTCACAAGCCCCCACGGGGGATATTCTTAACGCCGGCGCAGGGTATTCAGGTGATCGGCCCTTCGATTGCGGAACATCTGATGATCCCGCATGCCGCCTGGGTCGCAGAGGTTACCGATGTCACGGATCATTCCATCACCGTCCGTCAGGATCTTGTGAGTGTTTCACAGGTTTCCGAACTCCCTTATCCGTGCCTGATTACCATCGAGTTTCTCGAGCGCGAGCTGATCGACATTCTGTTTCCGGATATTTTTAAAGGAGAACCGTCATTCACTCGGTTCTCCTTTATATTGCCAGAATACCATCAGCTTTCTTGTCGCCGTATCCTCGCTGTATGTATATTTTACGGACCCGAGTCCGTAATAGCTGCAAAGATAGCCGGAAGCCTTATCGAGAAGCTCCGGTCGGGCTTCCATGACCTGTGCCATCAGATCATCGGTGGCAAATTTAAATTCGGAATACTCTTTTGTCTCTTCAATATCCGTCTCCATTTCCCACAGAATCTGCGTCGCATCAAATGTATCCATGTACCGGCCGATCTGGCGGTAATACTCGAGGTCATCTGCATTGCACGCCGGGAGCGGCAGATTCGCATCCGCCTGATGCGTGTCCGAAAATTCCGCATCGGAAACGCAGAGAAAATCGTAGTAGATCAGGTCGTCCGGCAGATTGTACTCGCCGCTCTCGCCCTCTGCGAATACCGGATCGCCCCAGGTTACATCGACGTTGTAATAATTGTCTCCGCACTTTACGATATTCCAGCCGTGCGCCTCGCCGGTGTCTGTCGTTCCCGTCACATAAATGACCGGGATGTCCAGGCGGTTCATCAGATACTGGAACGTTCTGGCATAGCCTGCGCAGACCGTCTGTCCGTTCACAAGTCCGCTGTAGAGTGTCTGATTCTCTGGCGCATCTTTCACATAATCAATCTGCCGGATACATTTTTCAAAGACAGCCTTGATCTTCCCATAGTCATCCATCGAACGGTCGATATCACTTAAGAAATCGTTTCCCGCCCCTTTGATCTGGGTCTGGCGGCCTGTGATCTCCTCCGCAGGAATCGTGTATTCCGGAACTACCTCGCAGTAGTTCTTCGGCTCGCCGTATCCCGTGACATGTGATGCTCCGTTGATCCAGCAGTACTCCGGGTAATCCATATAGACCCATCCGTAAACCTCCGCCGTCACATCGGGATCGCCGCCTTTTGTGATGATGGTTTCCTGGTGTTCCGCGATTCCCTGCACCAGTTCGCGGTAAATCATCTGTCTGTTTTCATCGAGCTGGCTGTAATAATACCGCTTCGCCAGCTCCTCCTCATCTGTATTTTCCGCCTGAAACTGTGTTGCGCCATTCTCTGACAGACCATTGTTTTCGTCTGCCGTCTGTGAAGCAGTGCTGCTGTCCGCTCCGCTTCCGTTCTGCGCGGGATCGCTCTCATCAAATTCTCCGAATACCAGATAAGCCGCCAGCAGGGCAAGCATAAGCGGAAGCAGCGCCCGCAGCGGTCTCTTCCGTCTTCGTCTGTGTCTTCTCTTTGCCATTCTTCTTTTCTCCCAGATACGTTAAAACGCCGTCACACAGTGCATCCGCCACCTTTTTCTGGTACTCCTTTGTGTTCAGGAGCGCTTCCTCCTCCGGATTTGAGAGGAATCCGCACTCGCAGATCACCAGCACTGCGTCTGTCTTCTTCAGCATGTAATACGTTTTGTTTCCCTTGGCTTTCCTGTGATTCGCCGGATCGAGCCCCGCGACCAGTGCAGCCTGCATGCAGAGCGCCAGTTTTTCGCCTTCTTTTGAATCCGTATAATAAAACACCTGCGCCCCTTTGACCGCCGCATCCGGGTAGCTGTTCTGGTGAATGCTGATCACACAGTCCGGCTTTTTTTTATGAATCAGCTGCACGCGCCGCTGCAGATCCTGCACTTTCGCATTCACGGCTCCCGGATCGGAGAGATCATCCTCCCCTTCCCGCGTCATCACCACAAGGATTCCCTGCTTTTCCAGCTTCTTTTTCAGCAGACGGGCAATCGCAAGGTTGATGTCCTTTTCTTTGACACCGTTTGCCCCGATTTTGCCGGGATCGTCGCCGCCGTGGCCGCTGTCCAGCACCACTACTTTTGTGGCTGCCTTCTGTGCTGCCACCAGCCGTGCGCCCTCGCGGGACAGAACATACGCCGCCGAAAGCAGAATCACCGCCATCAGCCATTCCAGTTTTTTCCCTTTTTCCAAATGAAAAGCCCCCTGCTGCAAATTTCCTTTCTTGGTCATTTTATGCAGCAGCGGGGCAGGTTACAACTCTTATTGCTTCCGGTTACTCTTCCTCATCTTCTTCATCATGCGCGCGATTCGGGATTTCATCCTCTTCTTCGTCGTTGTCATCATCGAGATAATCCGGCTCATTTTCGAAATCGATGACTGCGGAATTTTCGACGATTTCGTCTTCTTCCTCTGCTTCTTCTGCGGTATCTTCACTGCCTGGCTCTGCGGCTGTTTCTTTTGCCTCTCCGGGAAAGATACTTTTTACCGGATCTTTCATGAAGGTTTCCACTTCCGACGCAGAACGTTTCATCTCCTCACGCATTTTTTCGATGCCGGCAAAGGTCTCCTCAAAAATTCTGCGGTTCTTCTCGAGTACACTTGTCATGGTTTCCATCTCGGCGTAAATCTTCTGGTATCTGGTGTTGGCTTTCTGCAGTTCCGCGTCCATATGGCTCTGGATTTCTTCTGCTTCGGCCTGCAGTTTTTCTTCATAAACAGCAGCCAGTTCCTCGCCCTTCTGACGTGCGCTCTCTACCATGTATTCGCACTGTTCCTTCGTCTCGCGGCGCTGCTTTGCACAGGATTCCTTTGTCTCCTCCCTCTGTTTCCGGCAGGACTCGTTTGTCTCCTCTTTCTTTTTGCAGCACGCCTCATCCGTTTCCTCCGTTTTCTCGCGGCAGGACTCGTCCGTTTCTTCGTTTTTCCGGCGGCAGGCTTCCTCGGTCTCTTCTTTTAGCTTTCTGCAGCTCTCCTCCGTTTCCTCCGTCAGCTTTCTGCACGCTGCATCGGTCTCTTCCGTTTTCTCGCGGCAGGCATCTTCTGTTTCCTGTGTCAGTTTTTTCGCTTTCACCTGTGCCTCAAACACAAGGCCGCTGATGCTGTCATAATTGTCGATATAGCTCTGGTATTTCTCATGAATATTTTTTTCGAGCTCCTCGATTTTATCCTCACGCTCGCGGATCTTGCGGTTCAGCTTCTCGATTTCCTGCTCTTTTTCCTCGATCTTCGCTTCCAGTTTCTTCTGAGCGGCATACGCCTGATCTTTCAGGTTCTGCACTTTCGTCATGACATCGTCCTTATCGAAACCGCCCATCAGCGTTGTTTTAAATAATTCTTCGTGATTGTTTTCTGACATGTATACTCCTCCTTCGTGCCCGGGCTTTTATCATTCCCCTTATCCTTCCCGGACTCCTCGTCAACTGTTTGTTTCAATATATTCTGAAATCAGACTCCAGACGTCTGCGCACTCGAATCCGAGCTTCCACTCTGCCACTCCGGCGAGATCAGCGCTTTGGATCACTTTCAGTTTTTCCTCCATGGACTGCTCATCCTCCATCCAGATCGTGTATCTGGCATCGGAAGTTTCTACCGTTGCCACATTCTGGCCAAGGGATGCATCCCAGGTTTCTGTCATCTGATTCTCTTTGGCATAGTTTTTGGCGCCATCCATGCCCAGCACCTCGCTGGTAATGGCGCTCTGTCCGAACTTTTCCGTCCAGACACGGGTATAAAACGGGATTCCGCAGATCACCTGATCGGCAGGCATCACCCGCGTCATCTCCTCCACGGCCTGCTGTACGAACGGGAGGGATGAAACAGAGCCTGCCTCCTCGCTTCCCGCGAAATGCTCGTCATAGGCCATGACAATCATATAGTCCACAAATCTTGCCTGCTCGCCGCGCTGATAATACATCGTGTAAGCCTGCGGTACCGGCGTATCGACCGACACCACAAGATTCTGTGCATGCGCCGCGCTCGTCAGTTCCCGCAGAAACTGCAGGTAATGCGGGATTCCGGCCTCTTTCAGATTCTCGAAATCCACGTTGATGCCGTCCATGCCGCACGATGCTGCCTCGGCGAGCAGCTGCTCAATGATTCTACTGCGCACGGATGCGTAGGCAAGATCGGTTGTTTCGTCAAATGCTTCATTAAAGTTATCAATCAATCCCCAGACTTCCCGTCCCGCTTCATGCGCCAGTTTCACGTAATCGGCGCTCGCAAGGCTGGAAATCGTACCGGTTTCGTCTGTCACGGAAAACCAGGTCGGTGAAATCACGTTCACGCCGGTCATTTCTGCTGTCATCTCTGCCATCGCGTCGTTCGACTCGGTCGATGTGCTCTGATGCCAGACCAGATTGATTTTGTGATCCCGTGTAATTCTTTCATAGGAATCTTTCTTTGCCGTCCGCGCTTCGATGGCCTCCGGCTCGGAGATATCCTCTGTCTGGATGTAGCCGGTATAGCCGTCCGCCGTCATGACTTTGCACCAGTTGTCCAGATTTTCCAGATACAGCAGGGTGTCACCCTTCTGTACATCCGCAAGAATCAGACTCTTGATGCCGCCTTTCTGGCGCACCTGCGCGGTGTCTGACTGTACCGTCGCCTGTTCCACGCCGTCCCATTCATTCCGGATTACAACACGGTTGGGATCGCTGTAATATGCATAGTCGAGATCTGTGTATTCTTTTACGACATCCAGCGAAATGTAAACCGTTCCGTCGCTCTCCTGCTGTACGGCAGGCTGTCCGCCCGGTGTTTTGGCAACGGCCGCATCGCCCGGAAGCAGTGTCTGCACGCCGCCGCTCGTTGTAAGCAGGATTCCTTTTGTTTCTTCATCCCAGTAGAAGCAGCTGTTCAGCTGGGATTCTACATATGTGTACGCCGCATACGGCTCTCCTCCGATAAGGACGGCCTGCTCTTCCAGAAGTTCTCCGTTCTGGATCAGCGCAACGCTGTTTTCGTCTGTCAGGTTAAAATATTCGTTCCCGGCCATGTATTCGGTTCCGGGTTTATATCGGTTTATCAAAAATGAAACAACGCCTGCTGCACCGACTAGCACGATCAGAATCAGTACGACCAGTACCGGCGCTGCTTTTTTCTTCTGTTGCTCCTTCATGTGTTCTTTTCCCCTTTTCTTCGCTCTGAAGATCTCCCCACTTGCGCCCATTATAACAAAAAAAATACCCAATAGCAACCGTTATGCGCAAGGGAACCGCATGCGAGTCAGAAAGTATCGTTACAGTTCACTGGTTCCCAGCGAACTGTAACATTCGCAGCCCTCATTTAAAGTTTTGCTTCGCAAAAGGAGGGCTGC